>Ga0070741_10000055_pt1 | contig 397985 bp, 342 predicted proteins | sample Coa_R1_4_FD_66440 | JGI IMG/M metagenome (GOLD analysis project Ga0070741, IMG submission 66440) | Surface soil microbial communities from Centralia Pennsylvania, which are recovering from an underground coalmine fire - Coalmine... | ecosystem: Environmental > Terrestrial > Soil >...
ACGCTTTACAAAATCTAAACTCTACGGAAGCGGGAAAAGAGAGCAGGATTTTTCGCCTAGTTTTCAATCCATCTCTCGGCCTCATTTCCGACATGCCCTGTTCTATTTCGAGGCCGATGTCTTCGCGGCCCGGCCCAAGTGCTCTTCGGAGCTCAAATACCGTTACCGTCGAGCGTTCCAGCAGATGACGTCCCCGACCGACTGCAGAATTTGAGTTGAACGAAACTGGGGCGCGACGACCGCGAGGTCTGTCGCCGTTGAAATGGCAACGAAGTCCATACCGCGCAAAGCATTCGGCGCGTCAGCCAACGTAACGTTTGTCAGATGCGAATGGCCGTCACCGTAAAAGAGATAAAAATCTTCGACCAGCATGTGATTGTCCGCTTCGATCACGAACGCGGGTTCCCCATCCGCGGTTGCAGTCAATGCGTGGGCGATGGCCGCGTGATCGCCGAGGGTTCTCGCGACGCCGTTTTTCCACTGCTGTGTGCGCGTTCGATCCATCCACGATTTAGTGAGCGGTAGTCCGGATAGGGAGAGCGTGCCGAGCAAGATCGACAATAGAACGCTAATGGTATTGCGCTGGCGCAGGCAAAAAATGCAAACACCTCGTGCGAGAAGCAAGCATAGAAGCGGAATGATCGGTCCGAGATAATTCACCTCGCGTGTGTTCGACATGAGGCTCAACGCGATGGCGACCAGACAAATCATCGACAACTCAGTGAAGCGAGAACGTGCGGCGCTCTTGTCGATCAACGGAATGATCGCGGCCGCGGCCATCGCGAAGCCACCGCACAGCCAGGTTGTGCTCAATCGAAGTGGCGCGTCGAAAAATGATGCGCCGGCGCGACGCGCAGCGACGGCGAAGGGTTCATGCAGGCGAAGGAGATCGGCGAGAGAAAGACGAAAGAAAATCCTCTGCGTTATCGGCCAGACAGAGATCAACAGGAGCGCGCCGATGAGCGAGAACCATAGCCAACGCTCGCGCAAAATTCGTTTACCGCGAGCTGCGCGTAATCCGATAACGACCAGCCATAGCAAAAGAATTAGGGGCGCCTTTTGCAAAGAACCAAGCCAGCAACTACCCGCGGCCAAAATCCACCACCTCGGCTGATCGCGCGCAAGTTGCGCCGCGACGATGAATAATGTCGCAAAAAATATCAGGCCCGAATCCAGTGTGGCGCTGCGCGCGTTGCGCAAGAACAGTGGACAGGTGAAGAGAAACAGGACCGCAAATGGTGTGAGCCAGCGTTCGCGAAGATCGACAATGAGCGCCAGCCAGCAAAGCGCGAGACCGGTAAGCGCCGCGAAAATTAAAGGCCACAGACGAAGCGCGAGCAACGAATTCGAAATTCGTTCGAGCGCGAGCGCATTGAGCCAGTACTGCAATGGCGGCTTCGTCGCGCTCGGCTGAAAATTATCGTGCACTGTCCCGAAGCCGAGCAGGACCATTTCGCGGGAGCGTTCAGCGGAGTAATGCTCGTCATCAAGCGACAGAAAACCAGTCACACTTTGTGTGGCCAGCCAAAAAATCACGCCGACGATTACGGCCATGGCGATGAGCAGGGGCGCAGGCTTGATCGACATAGCGGGGCTTAATCCGATGCGCCTGGAAAATCCGAAGCCCGGGGCGAGAAAGGCGAAAACCCTTTTTCGATCGCGTCGGCCCAAATCAACTCGATTTCGCCATTGCCGCTGGAAACAGTGACGTCATGAGGACCGGGCTCGAGATAGCGACCGCCCGCGAGCGGAGTTCCATCGATTGTGGCCGCGATCGTGGCACGTTGCGCGACGATGGTGTAGCGGGCTGGAATGACGATGTCGATCTTGTACGCGCTGGGGTCAGAATCGTTAGGCCGAAGACCGAGCTCTTTTCCAAGAACGCGCAGGCGAAATGCGACCGGCAAATAGTTTTCCTCGATAAAATCGCACGCGCGCGGCGGCATGCGCAGGGTGGTTGCGATCGGTGTGGTCGTTTCAATCAGACGCGCTGGAATGTCATCGGCCAAAAGCCCAAGCTCCATTCGCCGCAGAGTGATGCCTTCGAGCACGTAGAAAAACGGACGGCGTCGAAAAATTGATTCGCCTTTCGCATCCATGACAAAATCATTCCGCGTCGTTAGGCGGAGGACATTGTCGATGAAGGAAAGCTTATCTTTCATTTCGTTCTGAAGTGGTGAGTAGGCGACGAAGAGAATGCCAAGCTCGAGCAGGCCCGCGATCGGAATTCCTATTCGCTGCCACCAAGCGAGCGCGCTTCGGCCGAAGGTGTTCGCGATTTCGTAAGTAAGTGGGATAAAAAAAAGCGCGACGATCGGAATAATCGGCAACGCATCGTGCGGTTCGACCAGCGGCCAGATAAACATGATGAGCGAGAGATAGAGCAGAGTTGTTAGGCCGAGAAAGAGAACTAAATCACGATCGACATTGCGCCATCGCCATGCGCACGCTCCGCCGAGAATCGCGACGGCGGCCATCGGCGCCATCATACCGAAGCGACAGGCGTATTGCGGCTTGAATAGAGCCGGGGTGAGGTTGTGCACGATCGCGCCGTAGTACAGCTGAGGCAAAGCGTGATGTGCGGCGAAGAAGATTACGACGACGAGCGGAAGAATGCCTGTGGCAGAAATAAACAGGCCGAGGGGCGCGACTATTTGTGAGGAGCGCGGCTTTTCGCAACGGAAAATTCTACAGACGAGTAGCGCAGCGCCGGCGCCGCCTAACGAAAGCGCAAGCGCGCTCGTTTTCATTGTCGTGATGAAACAGGCGCCCATGGCAAGACCGCCGAGAAATGCGTGACGATTGCGAAAGGGCCGCGCCGTTAATGCTAAGATCGACAATAACCACAGCGGCGCCCAGAGATCGTCCGGCCGGAATTCCGACGATTTAACGAAGAAAATTGGGTACGCGCCGCAAAGAATCGCGGCGGAAAGCCCCACGGACCGGGACCAAAGTCGGCGTCCCAGACGGTACGTGCACCAAAGAGTCAGAAAATAAAGTGGCACAACCAAAAGCCGCATTGGACTAACGACATTGGAGTGCTCGCCCATGAGCGCGAAATACGGCGCGCAAAGAAATTGAAAGAGCGGCGAATGATTGTCGAAGGTGTCGCGATACGGCAGAAGTCCCTGCGTCCAGCTCCAAACCACGTGCAGATGTTGCGTTTCGTCTGAGTCAATCCGGAGCCGAAACGCATAAAGAATTTTCAAGACCCCAAGCAACATGAACGATGCGGCCGTGACGTAGGAGTTGGTCTGACATCCAGATGCGCCTTGGTTTGCGTTGACCATTTTGACCGCGTGCAAGATCGACATGTTCGCAGATTCCTCATTCTTTGCAGCCCGATAGCAGCTAAACTTCCTGACCGTGAAGAACGAACATCCGCCGATCCCCTCACCACGTCCTAGGACACTTGGCTTCGACCGCGCATCGCGGGTGATGCTGATCGCGCCGCACCCGGATGATGAATCGCTCGCCTGCGGAATCAGTTTGCAACGCGCGCGCGCGGCCGGTGCGACCGTTCGCGTGGTTTACCTCACCGACGGCGAGAACAATCCATGGCCGCAACGTTTAATAGAATGCAAGTGGCGCCTCGATCGCGCGGACCGCGAGCGATGGGGAAGGATGCGACGCCAGGAAGCGCTAAGCGCATTGCGGGTGCTGGGAATCGACACCGGAAATGTCGCTTTCCTCGGCCTGCCCGATCAGGGTCTAACGGATTTGCTCTTGCACGATCCCGCGGCGATGGCGCGTGTGTTCGAAAATGTGATTGTCGATTTTGCGCCGACCCATTTGTTTTTCCCCTCGCTGTCCGACATTCACGCCGACCACAACGCCACGGCCGTGGCGATGCACCTCGCTCTGCGTAATCTGGAAACGCGAATGCCGGCGCCGGCGACATGGGTCTTTGCCGTGCATGGGCGCGACGAAGAATTGGACGACGATGTAGCGGTCGTTCCCGAATCGCGTGCCGAAGCTGCGACCAAGCTCGCCGCCGTCGAAGAACATCGCTCTCAACTGAAGCTTTCCGGAAGACGTTTTCGCGATTATTGCCGTCGGCCGGAATATTTTCACGAACTTGAACGCGATGTCGCATGGACGGATAACGCATTTCTGCGGACGCAATGGGTAGGCGCCGAGTCGATAACGCTCACTTTGCAGCTTCCACGAAGGCTAACGCTGAAAGCTCGGCCGCGCGTGCTTGTGTTGGCGCACAGGAGCGGTGGCGATCCGTTAGGCGTGATCTTGACGGTGCCGCTGCGATCGCAACATGTCGATCTTGTGGAAGTCGCAACGCAGGACCGCATCACTTCCGGTTTTTGGGAGATAACTGCGGGGAACACGATTCGCCTAACGATTGACCCTAGTCCATTTTCGCGCCGTCATCCGCTTTATGTGAAACTGGACCATCGCCCCATCTTCTTCGACACGGCGGGCTGGATCGAGATCGCGACGCCGCCGCTGGGCTTGATGGAAAGCGCACCGGCGCGTTCCAAAGTTGTCGCTGCGGCCTAACGGCAGCAGTTTGTTCAAATGTCCGCCCGCGCGAAAAGCAACCGCACGTTTCTTATTTGCACGCTCCTTGCGCTCGGGCTCGCCGCATGGTGCCTCTCCTTTCGTCTGCTCGTGCCGCAACGCGAAGATCCCGACGAAGGCGTTTATCTCATGCTCGGCCGTCTTTTAAACTCGGGCCAACCTTCCAGCGCAATTACGTTCGACCAATTCTGGCTCTTCCCGAAAATCATCGCGCTGGCGTTCAATCTCGCGGGCGATTCGTTAGGCACCGGCCGCGAATTAGCAGTTCTGTTTTCGCTCGCGGGCTTGTTAGGCATGGCGCTCCTGGCGCACAATGCCGGCGCGCGCCGATTCGCGCCGGTCGCCGTTCTGTGCGGCATTCTTGATCCTTACTACTTGTATCAATCGCGTTTCGTCCAGACCGACATGCCCGCTGTAGTCTGCATCGTCTGGGCAATTATTTTCCTGTGTTATTTTTGGCGGCGCGAATCACGCATTTGCCTTGCGATTAGTGGCGGCCTCTCCGCCGCCGCGCTTCTGATTAAACCGCTCACGCTTGCTTTTGCCGCGCTCATCGTCATGTCGATCTTTCTTCATCGCGCGCGGCGGACCGACGGTCGCCTTCGAATCGATTTTCGCAATCTCGCCATCGATACGGTGACGTTTTTTTCTGCGGCTTTGTTAGTCGCACTGCCATTTGTGAATGTCGGCGATATCGTAGGTGAGTTTCACCGGACCGTCGGCGCGCACTGGATCGAACGACAACAGGACGCGCCTGGCTTTATCGAACGCCTCAGCGGACTAATTGATTTTCTTCGGGTCGCATTCGTCTGGCTCCCGCTCGCATTCATCGGCGCGCTAGCGGGACTGCGTTCGCACCGACGACTTACCTGGCTTCTGCTTTTGGGTGAATTCTTTTCCGCGATTGTGCTCTTGCAATTTCCACCATGGGAAGACCACTACGTTCTTCTTTCGCCTATCCTGATCATTCTTGCCGTCATCGGGATGGAGCAGGCGTATGCGCGGTTCCAAGAGGGTTTCAAAAAACGATTGTCGATCTTCGCAGCAGTTGCTTTCGTCCTCGGCCTCCCGTGGCTCGTCCACAACGACATCCACGTTCTGCGAACGCGGCCTAACGACCTGACAAAGGTAACAACGTACTTGAGGCAAAATATTCCTCCGGACGCTTTCATTATCAGCGACTACGCCATTGTCGCCTATCTCGCCGGTCGCCTCCTCCCGCCCTCGGCCATGAATTTGTGTTTTCCACGCACCTTCCGCTCCTACGAAATGGCGCACGACGACTTAGCGAGAGTAATTGGCCGTTATCCCGTGGCGGCGGTCGTTCTCATGAGTGATCACGAACAGGATCCGCGATTGATCGATTGGATCAGGGAGCAATTTCCGCGTGCGAATGTGGTTGAAGGCGACTCGCTCAAGACAACGGCGCAAATTTTTGCCCGTCAAACGCCATGAACCTTCGCAAGATCGACATGTTGGCAGAATCGAATACAATTTGAAGCCCTGATGCAGGAGCGCTTTTTCCAATCTTACGCCGAACATCCGCATGGCCCCCGCGCGCGCGCCATCACGGCCGCGCATCCGGAAGTGCGCACGCTCATGACGCGCAACCCGTGGACGGCAGCCATCCTTCTTGCCATCGTTATCGGCCAGACGCTCATCGCCTACGCCATGGGCCGCCTCGGTTGGAATTATTGGTGGCTCAGTTTGCTCGCGGCGTATTGTGTCGGCGCGTTCGCGAACCATTGCAATTACGTCGCGATCCACGAGGCGACGCATAACCTCATTTTCCGCAACAAATCGCTCAACAAACTCATGGGCATCATCGCGGACCTCCCAAACTTGAATCCGGCTGCGATGGGATTTCGCGTTTATCATTTGAAGCATCATTCGCATCAGGGCGATTATGAATGGGACGCCGATCTGGCGAATCATTGGGAAGCGCGACTCGTCGGGAACAGCTGGTGGCGCAAAACGATTTGGTTGTTCTTGTTTCCGTTTTTCCAACTGACGCGTCCGCCGCGCTTGAAAGCGATCACGATGTGGGACCGCTGGTTCGCCATTAATTTCGCATGCGCGATTGTTTACGATATCGCGGTCGTTAGGCTGTGCGGTTGGTCCGGTCTGTTTTATCTCGCGCTCTCGTTCATTTTCTCCGTCGGTCTCCATCCGGTCGGCGCGCGTTGGATCCAGGAACATTACACGAACGATCCCGAGCAGGAGACGTACAGCTACTACGGCCCGATCAATCGCGTGTGTCTCAACATGGGTTACCACAACGAGCATCACGATCTGCCGTCGATTCCGTGGAATAATCTGCCGCGGCTTCGCGCGATGGCTCCGGAATTTTACGAGCCGCTCAAGTTCCATCCGTCGTGGACGCGTTTGCTCCTTCAATTCATTTTCGACCCGCAATACACATTGTTCTCGCGTATCGAGCGCGCGAAAGCCGAGGAGATGCGCGTGGCGGCATGAAAAAACTTTACGTCACGACCCGGAACGAAACCGTGCGCATGTTCGAGAGCGATTGGCTCGAATTTTTTTCGCACGTGCATCCGGCGACGCCGATCGTTCTCTATACGCCGCTGATCGCGTACTTTCTCTACGTCGCACTCGCGCAAAGGCGATTGTCGATCTTAGCGGTCGCGGGATTGTTCGTCGCCGGCATCCTTACCTGGACGCTGCTCGAGTACGTCATTCATCGGTATCTTTTCCATTACGAACCGAAAACGCGCATCGGTAAACTGATGCACTTCGTCATTCACGGCGTGCACCACGATTATCCGAACGATGCGACGCGCCTTGTCATGCCGCCGGTCCTCAGCATTCCCCTCGCGGTCGTGTTTTACATTTTGTTCGCGCTGCTCTTCGGCCGTGTCGCTCCTGCAATTTCCGCCGGCTTCGCCTTCGGGTATGTTTGCTACGACAGCATTCATTACGCGACGCATCATTTCGCGATGAAGCGCGGAGTGTTGCGCTGGCTGAAGGAATATCATTTGCGCCACCATTATCGCGACGATCACGCCGGCTTCGGCGTTAGTTCACCATTGTGGGATTATGTTTTCCGCACCACCCGAAAGCCGGACGACGCCCGACTGTAGTAATTGCTTGTCGCTCCGCGCGAGCCGCCATAAAATAGCCGCCCCGATATGGAAGTCGCTTCGGCGAATACTCCCATAAGGCAATGAACCACGAGTCTTCAAAATTTAATCTGAGCAATTTCCTCGCTGGCGAGACCAGCGATCCTCTTCAAGCTCCGCCGAGTTTCACTGCTTGGCTGCAAACGGCCGCGTCGGCCGTGCAACTTTACGAACCCGAGCTTCTCGCCTCACCGGACGCACGCACGACCATCAATTACGCGAATGAACCGCGCTCGGTCATCAATCTTTGTTCCTATAATTACCTCGGCCTCGCTAATCATCCGTCCGTAATCGCAGCCGCGCAGGAAGCGTTGCGCACGCATGGTCTCGGCGCGTGTGGTTCGCCCACACTTTCCGGCATGAGCGATCTGCACCGCGAGCTCGAGCGCCGTATCGCCGATTTCGCCGGTCGCGAAGACGCCATGCTTTTCAACAGCGGTTTCGGCGGCGCGCTCGGCACCATCTCCGGGTTGTTGCGCAAGAACGATGTCGCGGTTCTCGATAATCGTTCGCACTTGAGCCTGCGCGATGGCGCAACGCTTTCGCGTTGTCGCATGGAAAAATTTGAGCATAACAATCCGATCTCGCTCGACGCCGCGTTAGATCGACATCGTGGCCAGCGCAAGCTCGTCATCGTTGAAGGCATCTATTCCATGGATGGCGACTTCGGAAATCTGCACGAGCTAATCGACGTGGCCGATGCGCATGACGCGCGTGTTTTCATCGATGAAGCGCACTCCATCCTCGCCACCGGCGAACATGGCCGCGGCGCCGCCGAGCATTTTGATGTCGAAGAACGCTTGCCGCTTGTTTACGGAACGTTTTCGAAAGCATTCGGCGCGCTCGGCGGATTTGTCGCCGGCCCGCGCGATACGCTGGAGTATTTGCGCTTCTACGCGCACCCCTACGTCTACTCATGCGCTTTGCCGCCGGTGGTCATCGCTGCGATCATGAAAGCGCTCGAGATCGGGACAACCCAGCCGCAATTGCGCAAACAACTTTGGGAAAACGCCGATTACTTTCACGCCCAGTTGCGCAAGCTCGGCATCGACACCGGAAGATCGACAACGTACATCATGCCGCTCATCATCGGCGATCGCGAGCGCATGTACCGGCTCGGCCACGAGCTCCGACGCAAAGGTCTTTGGGTCGCGCCCGTCGATTACCCGGCCGTGCCTAACGACGGCATTTGTTTCCGCGCTTGCGTCACGGCGAAGCATACGCGCGCCGATCTCGACGAAGCGCTCAACATTCTCGAAGACACGCTCGTGCCGGCGGCGTTGCAAAACGCCTGAACGTGCACGCCCCGCTCGCGGAAACGCCTAACGAGATCGAGCGGACCTACAAAAGCCGCGACGTCGAAGGAATTGTCGATCTTCTCTTCTATCGCCGCGTCGGCTTCTGGCTGGCGCAGTTTTTCGCGCGACTGAACTGGTCGCCCGTCGCGGTCACTTTACTCGGCGGAGTGTTCGGCCTCATCGGCGGCCATCTCTATTTCTATCGCAGCATCGCGATCAACCTCGTCGGTTTTTTCCTACACGTTTTCGCGAATGCGCTCGATAACGCCGATGGCCAGCTCGCGCGCCTAACAAATCGGCAAAGCCGCCAGGGCCGCGTCATCGACAGCGTGGTCGATCACATCATCTTCGCGAACATTTATCTTCACCTCACCCTGCGGGCCTGGAGTGAGACCAGATCGACATTTGTTTGGTTGCTCGCCGCCATCGCGGTGCTGAGCCACGCGCTGCAAGGCGGCGCGGCCGATTATTTTCGAAGTGCGTACCTTTATTTCGCCAGAAACAATGACTGGGACACGATGTCGATCTTGCGCGAAGAACGGGGACGCGCCTCCGGTCTGCACCGCTTTTTGTTGCTGCTTTATCTGAACTTCACCCGTCAGCAGGAAGTGATCGGGCCCAATCTTCGACGTTTGCGCGACGAACCGCGCACACAATTCGCGACGCCATTTTGCAATTCCGCGCGTCCAATGCTCCGAGGCTGGAGCTTATTGATGACGAACACGCGTATGCTTTTCCTTTTAATCTTCCTCGTGCTCGATCGGCCGACCTGGTTCTTCTTGCTCGAAATTTTGCCGATGAACCTCCTTCTGCTGTTTCTCATCGTGCAGCAGGAAACTCTCGCGCGTCGGCTCTTACGCTCTGTGTGACGGCACCGATCGAAATTTCGCCGGTCTCGTCGCGTCGCGATCGCGACGCGTTCATTAAATTTCCTTGGCGCATTTATCGCGACGATCCCGCGTGGGTGCCGCCGCTCATCATCGAGCGAAAACAATTTCTCGATCGTAAACATCCGTTTTACGAACACGGCGACGCGGCTTTGTTTCTCGCGCGGCGCGGCGGTGAGATCGTAGGGCGCATCATGGCGAGCGATGACACGCGCTATAATGCCATCCACGAATCGAACGTCGGTTGCTTCGGCCTCTTCGAGTGCATCGACGATGTCGATCTTGCGCGAGCATTGTTCGATGCCGCCGACACCTGGCTGAAACAAAAAGGTCGCACCGAAATGATCGGCCCGATCGATTACTCCACGAATTATGTTTGCGGATTGTTGATCGACGGCTTCGAACATCCGGCGACGCTGCTGACTGCGCACAATCCGCCTTATTACGAGCGTTTGATCGAACGGTCGGGGTTTGCCAAAGAAAAAGATTGGTATGCGTGGTGGTTTTCCGAATTCAGCGAATCCGCCAAACGATTGCGTAACATCGCCGCCGCCCGCGCCGGCAAACACGGCCTAACGATTCGCCAGATCGACAAAAAAAAGATCGAAGAAGAAAGCCGTCGCATCATTTCGGTCTTCAATCAGGCCTGGGAAAAAAACTGGGGCTACGTTCCGTTCACCGAAGCCGAAGCGGTGCACATGGCGCGAGAACTCAAACCGCTCATCGTCCCGGCCGGCACGCTCATCGCCGAAATTAGCGGCGCCCCCGTCGGTTTCGTTCTCGCCGTGCCTGATATCAACGTCGCGCTGCGTCATTTGAAAAACGGTCGCCTAACGACCTTCGGCCTGCCGATCGGACTGGCGAAACTTCTCTACTACCAAAAGAAGATCCGCACCGGCCGGCTCGTTGCGCTCGGCATTCTCGAAAAATATCGGCGCGCCGGCATTGCCGAAATGCTCGTGCTCGACGTGATTGATGCCGCGTTTCAGCGCGGCTACACCGGCGCGGAGTTGAGCATGACGCTAGAAGATAATGTCATGGTGAACCGTTTCATCGAAGCGATGGGCGCGAAGCGTTACAAGACCTACCGCATTTACCGGCGCGCGATTTCCTGATTCATTCGTAATCGCGAACGCAGCCAGAGGGCGTGCGGAAGATCGACAATCGCCGTCGCGATCTGCCACCACGCCATCAGGATAAATCCTTTTGCCGGCGCGCCGAGCACTACCGCGATCAGCAAAATCCAAATGACAACATTTCGGCGTCCGCCGAAAAGTCGCACGACGCGATCGAACAGGTTCGGTTCGCAGTTTAATTTTGCGAAGGCGTCGTAGATCGCGCCTTTGGCGAGACCATCGTCAATTTGGCCGGTGATGAGGAGCGCGAGATACGCAAACGCGTTGGGCAATTGCCCGGAGCGCACAAGGTAAAGCGCAATGACAGAAGGCCACGCCACTTCAAAGAACGAATCGAAACGGTGTTCGAGTTTTCCGACGTCCGAAGTTTCCACGCGTAAGCGCGCGAGTTTTCCATCAAGGCCATCGAGAATGCCGATGACGAACGCGAGCGCGATGCCCCAGCCAAAATGGCCGGTCGCGAACAGCATCGTCACGGCGAAGGCGAGAATGATCCACGCGATCGTTAATTGATGCGGCGTGATGCGCGTCCTGCACAAACGCCCGACGAGAAATTTTTCGATCGGCGCGTGCAGCAACGCCGGGAAATCCTGCGCGCCTTTTTGCGTGGCGTCGATCAATGCGCGCTCCACTCGTTGTCGATCTTGCGCGATGGCCGCGGGCGAAAACCAAAATGGCCGCAAGTTGCGCCGTAACTCCGGCGAGTAGAGTGGCAAATCGTCGATGTCGATCTTCGGTAAGCCGGCAACAGGGATCGCTTCAGCCGTGATATTTGCCAGCATGTCGCGCGGCAAAACTGCGGCGCCGCAAAAATTGGCCGAATCAATCAGTGCGATCGCGCGCTGTTCTTCTAATAAGAATCTCAATAGACGCACGTCGATGACGGTGTCGCCGCGGACGGCGAGGAAGAGTTCATCGCGACTTTGTGCAAGATCGACAATCGCATCTGGCTTAGCCGCACCGGAAATGATGGTCGGACGCTCGATTCCGCAACGTTGCAATGTGCGCAGCAGTCGCTCGAGAATGAAAATGCCCCCGAGTTCAACGGACGCCGTCGGCGTGGCGGCGAGCACGATGCAGCTGCGCCTCATTATGCCGCGGTCACGACCGAGCCGGTGCGCGCAATTATCTTCTCCGCCTGTTGCAGCATCTCCGCCGTGTCCACGTCCTGCCACCATGCGTTGCCGATGTCGATGCAACGGACCTTGTCCTCCGCCGCCATGAGACGAACGGCATCCGTTAGGCTGCAATCGCCGTCGCGTCTCGCGCGCTCCAAGTAGGCAAAAATTTCGGGCGGACAAACGAACACGCCGGTGTCGATGGCATCGAACTGCTGCAGATCCTTCCCGATGCCCGCGATCCCGCGTCCGCGCGTTTGCACTTTCGTCGCGTCGTCGATGTCGAAGATTGAATCAAGCTTGCGGTCGATCGCGATGCTCAACTGATCGCGCGCGCCGCCTTCACGGATAAGATCGACAATCGCCGCGTCGAAGATGTGATCGCTCATCGTTAGAAAAAACGGCGTGGTCACGACGTCCTTCGCCGCCAGCAGCGAAATTCCATTCTGCTTTCGCCATTCGCGGTTCTCCACGAAACGAAGTTGCACATCGTGCGGCATCAAAGTTTTTACGCCGCGCATCAACGCTTCACTTTCGTAACCAACGACGGCGGTGATCGCGCGAATGCCGCTGCGTGTTAACGCATCGATCGTGTACGAAATCAAGGGTCGCCCGCGCACCGGTGTAAGAGGTTTCGGAAAATCCTTGTGATGCACGCGCAATCGCGACCCGATCCCCGCCATCAAAATCACCGCTTCGGAAAGCGTTTTCATATGCCGTAATATTTTCGCAGGCCCCAGAGTCGCAAACGTTGCGGCAGAAATCGGAAAATGAACGGCGCGATGCCAGCCTGAAACGCGTCGCCCACGGTCACGCGCCGCGGCGGGTTGTCGTTGTCGATCAAAGCGCAAACGCGGCGCGCGACGAGCGCAGGCGGCGGAGCGTTCTTCATATTTTTCTCGACCGCAGTCCACGTTTTCGCGACGCGCGCATCATCGCTACCACTGCGCGCGACGCGATCGTTGAAGTCGGTGGAAATGTCCGCCGGTTGAAGATCGACAATACGAACGCGCGAATCACCGAGCTCGAGTTGCATCGTCATGGTGAACATCGCGAGCGCCGATTTCGCCGCGTTGTACGCGCTCATGTACGGGACCGGCAAACGCGACGCGAGCGAGGTGACGTTGACGATCAATCCGTGATCGCGCGTGCGCATCGATTCGAATGCGAGCTGCAACAAACGAATCTGACCGAAAACGAGAACTTGAAATTGTTCGGTCAAAATCTCCGCCGGCAACGACGCTGCCGGACCAAAGTGACCGCTGCCCGCGTTGTTGATGACGACATCGAAATGTCCGGCTTCGCTCAATGCGTTCCTGAATGCGGTGTCGATTGAAGTGTTATTCGTTAGGTCGAGTTGCACCGGATGCACCCGCGGCAACACCGGGATGCGCTGAATGTCTCGCGACGTGCCCCAAACTTCGTAGCCGCGTTCGCTCAATGCTTGCGCGATTGCCCGACCAATTCCCGCGCTCGCGCCCGTCAAAAATATCCGTTTCATGCGTTCGTTAGGCGAATGCGAAGCGAGCGGTGCCGGTTCCACTCAAATCCAAAAATGAGGAGGAAGGTCGCGACGGCGGCGAGCTGCCCGGCGGATCCATGCCAAATTACACGCAACGCCATTGCGGGAATGCCCGCCGCCACAGCCGCCAGAATTGGCGGCGAGACGTTGTGCCACGGATTATGCCAGTGGAAAACAAATCGCAGCATGAGATTGCGAATTACGCCCTGAATTAAATAGGTCGCGAGAATTCCGAGCGCAGCGCCGAGCACGCCGAAATACAAGATCGACATGTACGTTATCACGAAGCCGGCGATGCAAGTGATGAACGAATTCAAAAGATTCAATCGCGGTCGTTGCACCATGATCACGGTCTCGCCCAAAGTGATGAATGCGTTCGTCGCGCATGCGATCGTGACAATGGCGAGCCATTGGCTGCCGTTTTGAAATGTTTGGCCGAACACGAGGAGAATCGTGTTTCCGGCAATCGCGAGGACGAAGACGAACGGCAGCAGGATCCACAACATCCATTGCGCGAGCTGTGCGTACGTCGCCATCGCGCGATCGTGCGCGCCGGTCGCAGTCATGCCGGCAACGACCGGCGTAAAAATCGGCGTGAACGCCTGGCTCACTTTTCGTAATCCGTTCGCGAGTCCGACGACCGCGCCGTAAATGCCGAGCGTCGTCAAGGTGACGCCGGGAACGCGATTGACGAGGCAACCGAGCAAAATCACATCGATGCGCCAGATGAACGCATTCAAAAATTGGTCCGCGCCGATCGGCAGCGAGAAGCTCAACAAATCTCGCGCGAGAGTAGATGTCGATCTTGCACGGGTTTCGTTAGGCAAATGGCGGAACAATCCCGACGCGAGCGCGAATGCGACCAGACCCGATGCCCACGTGCCAACGATGGCCGCGATCTCCGGCGCAAAGATTCGCGAGCCGAGGGCAAATGCGGCGAGAAAGGCCAGCGTCGTCACGCCGGATTCGGTGAAGCCACGCGAGTAAATGTCGTGCTCCATCACTTTCATGCCGCGCGAGACCGAAGTGCTGATGCGGTAAAGCGCGATGCCTGGCAACGCGAAAAGAATCACGCTCAACGCGGAAACGAGTTCCGGTTGCAGGCGCAAACGCGAACCGAAAAAACGCAGCGCCAGGATCGACAATGTTGCCACGACGAACGACAGCGTGACGCTTAGGCCGGCGGCGATTCGAAGCAGCCGGCGCGCGAGAAATTTATCGCCGCTGGCATTCGCCCGCGCGACGAATGTCGTCACGCCGTCGTCGAGTCCGATCACGCCGAGTTTGCTAATCCAATCGGTCGCGCCCCACGCCACCGAAAAAAGGCCTAACGAAACCGGGCCGAGCAAGCGCGCGATGAGGATGGTAAAGATCGCGCGAAAATTCGAGGTCATCATCGCGAGCGTGTTGAGCCACGCGCCCCGTTTCAGTTCGCGATGCGTGTCATCTGCGCCCGTCTGCGCAAGATCGACAATCGCATTTGGCAAAGTGTTCGGCATGTCAGCGGCCACGATCGATCAGATACAATTCCACGGCGTGATGTTTCCAATAGATGATGCCCGACCGCATAAAGATGACGAGCGGAATACGACGCCAGCCCGCCGGCAACGGCGCCTTCGCGTCATCGGTGTAAACCGCGGTCGCGCGCGCGCAAATTTTCCCGAGCTCGTCCGGCGGTGTGTCGTGCACGGTAACGAATTCCGGAGCATACCACTGCGCATGACGGCGGGCTTTGTTGAAGAGCAGCACGACATCGTGTCGCCGATCTTGCGGATATAATTGGCTAACGAATCGAACAACACGCAACGCCGGTGGTTCATTGCGATGATTATCGATCGCCAGCGGCACGCTCACGAAGGCCAGCATCACTGGGAGAACAAGGGCGCTGCGATTCCACGGCGCAGGCAAATTCAAAAATCCGCGCAGAAGCAGAACGAGCAGCAACGGAAAAATCAGGACGTAGTAACGTTGCGCCGGTGAAAGCGTGATGAAAATGATGGCGACATGCGTAAGCGCCCACGGCGCATGAAACCGCCAGAATTCACCATCGCGTTTGGCGACGCGCGCGAAATACGAAACGAAACCGCCGATGACAATCGTGACCCCTATTAGAAAAATCGCGGGCGATTTGATCAAGCCAAAGCCGAGACCGAACCAACCGAGAAAATGAAACGCGGCACGCGTGCCGAGATATTTCGCGCTCCAATCGCCGGCGCCGACGTAGACTCCGGGTTTATCAAGTCGCCATTGCCATTGGTGCCACGCGAGTTTGGGGAAGACAGACCAGAACGGAATCTCGGGATGCAATCGCCATTGCGTGTAGCTCATCGGCAAAAGCCAGGCCGCGCATCCGAGAATCAGAATGGCAATCGCTAAGATCGACAACTTCATTTGGCCGCGCCAAGGCCAAAGCAAAATGACGAGTGCGACCGGAAACAATTGCGGTCTAACTCCGCATGCCGCCGCACCAAGCAACGCGGCTGAGACGGGTGACGAAAGCGATAAAAAGATTTCAGCGGCCAACAATCCACAGGCGAGAGAATCGGTGAGCGTTTTGGTTGCGGTCATCCAGATCGCGGGCGTGATCGTTAGGCAAATGGTTGTCCACCAGGCGAGGCGCTCATTGAATTGCGCGCGAACGATGAGGAACCAGATCGCGACGAAGAGGCCGCCGCCAATTGCCGAAAGAATGTGCATGGAAAGTTCGGGACCGATTCCGAAAAATTTCTGCGCGAGCCAGCCGAGAAAAATGAAAAGCGGATAACCGGGCGCGTGCGGTTGGTCGTTCCAGATGTTGAAGTCGAGCATGCCCATGGCGAATTGCACCGAGTCGTGTTCGTCGAGCGCGGGTGTGCGCGTGAGGAAGTAGAGCGCGGAGGCGGCGATGAAAATGAACGCAGCTTTGAGGCGATGGTTCACGCGAAGGCGGACAATGTGGTACGTTCGGGGACGATGTCGATCTTGAACATGTCGATCTTGCGCGGGAGAAGCCAGCGGCGATTCATCAGTGATCTGCTCGCGGCCCGACCGAATACTTCGCGGCGCGTAATCGCTTCACTTACGACATTACCGGACCGCATCGGGAATCTTCAGCCGACGCTTGATTGTCTCGTTAACCAAACGCGGCCGCCGGACGAAATCGTGGTCGCGGTGCCCGAGTTTTCGATTCGGCAAAAGCGTGGCTACATCATTCCCGAATTCATCGCGTGCATTCCGAAGGTCCGAATCATCCGATGCGAAATCGATTGGGGACCGGCGACGAAATTTATTCCGGCGATACACCGCGAGCTCGCGGCTGGCGATGGTGACACGCTCGTGATGGTGGTCGATGACGATCGCGTTTATCCACGCGACGCGCTGGAGACGTATTTATTTTATCACGCGCAACTGCCGGAGGCGGCGCTTTGTTTTCGCGGCGCGCCCATGCCTAACGATCTGCGCTGGCGTCGTCCGCAATTGGTTTTCGGCGATCGCATTCGCGAGCCGCGCAAAGTCGCGGTCGTCACGGGATGCGGAAGTTATTTCATTCAGCCGCGATTTTTCGATGAGCGCTTGTGGGATTACGCGAGCGCGCCGAGCGGCGCGTTTTACATGGATGACATTTGGATCAGCGGTTGGCTGGATCGGCGCAAGATCGACAAGTATGTCGTGCCGACATCAGCGATGATGCGGACGGTGCGCGCGCAGCGACGCACGATGACGTTGCACGACGTGCCGGACGGACGCCGCGCGAATAACAACGCGACCATCGCGTATTTCGCTGAAAGTTGGAACGTGTTCTCGCCGCGTTTGCGCGACCGTTTTAGAAAACCGGCGCGGCCAGCGCGCGCGGATGGCTCGCGATGATGCGGCCATCCTTCATTTCGTGCACCCAATCGCACGCTTCGGCGATAAGCGGATTGTGAGTGACTAACAAGAGCGCCTTTTGCTGTTCCTGCACGATGCGCTGGAGCAATTCGAAAGCGCGCTGAGAATTTTTGGTGTCGAGATTGCCGGTCGGTTCGTCGGCGAGAATGACGCGCGGCTCATTCGCCAAGGCGCGCGCGATAGCGACGCGCTGTTGCTCGCCGCCGGAAAGATGGCGGCTGGGACGATCGCGTTTATCGGCAAGATCGACATGTTCCAACAACTCGGCCGCGCGTGATCGCATCGCCTCCTCGGACAACTGACCAAGACGGCGCATCGGGATCATCACGTTTTCTTCGGCGGTGAAGTCCTCCATCAAAAAGTGAAATTGAAAAATGAATCCGATGAACTCGTTGCGTTTCTTCGCGAGCTCGTCGTTAGGCAAATGCGAGACCGGGTCGGCCTCGAGAAAGACGGCGCCGGCATCGGGGTTGTCGAGCAAGCCTAGAATATAAAGGAGCGTGCTCTTGCCGCAGCCCGACGGACCAACGACCGCGTGCACCGTTCCCGGTTCGACATCGAGTGAAACACCGCGCAAGGCGTGCACGCGCGATTCGTCTTCGCCGAGATACCGCTCGATCTCGCGACAACTGAGAAACGGCGCCGCTCCGTTCATACGCTCGAGCCGCGCAGGGTTGCGACCGGCGGAAGCTCGGCCGCGCGCCGCGCCGGCACATAGCTGGCGATGAAAACGGAAATGAGCGCGAGCACGATCGCCTGCAAATAATGTCGCCAGTCCCACGAGACGACGAAGTAATCGGTCGAGATCAAACCGCGCAGGCGGATTGGAATCTTCGAAACGCCGAACGTGAGCAGCGCACCGACGACGCAACCGATTGTCGATCCAACGATGCCAATAAGAGCGCCTTGCCAGAGAAAAATCGCGCGCACATCGCGGCGGCGATAACCCATCGATTGCAGGATCGCGATCTCTTTCAATTTCGAAAGCACGGTCATGGTGAGCACATTGAAAATTCCGAATCCGGCGAGGAGCAGGACTAACGAGACAGTGATCGCGCCCGAAATCGTGAGCATGAGGAAGAGACGCAAGGTGGATGCTTCGCGTTCCTGCCAGCTAACGGTGTCGTGTTGAAACAAAGTTTCGAAATGCGACGCGAGCGCGGGCGCGCGATCAGGATCGCGCAATCTATAAATGATCATCGAAGCGCTATAAGGTTTATGCAGCAATGCCTGCGCGATGCGGGCGTGACAATAAACGCGCGCTTGATCAATCACGCCGACCCCGCTGCGCGCGAGAGCGACGACGGCAAATCGCCGGTACTGTCCGCCGGGCGAGAGAAGTTGAATCGAATCGCCGACTTCGACGTTGAGGTTTTCGGCAAGGCGCGAGCCGAGAATAACCGTGTTCGGATTGTTACGGAAATCGTCGATGATGCCCTTCGTGATTTCGGTCGCGAGGTCGGTCGTCTGCGTGTGCAGATTGGGATCGATGCCGAAAAGATCGACAGTGGCGTTCTCGAATCCGGCGCGCGCGCTCAAGGTTCCGCGCAGGACCGGCGAACAAGAGACGACATTTGAGAACTGCCGGCTCACCCGCATGATTTCGTTCGCGTTGGTGATGCCTTCGAAATATTCCCGGTGGGTCGCGTGAGGCGATTTCGCCGGGACTAACGAGTTCACCTGTCGCTGTTGAAAACGGGAGCGAATGATGAGAGCGCCATTGCTGCCGAGGGTCGCGTTCATGAAGTAATGCGCGAAGCCCTGCGTTTGCGCGAGCACGACGATGAAAAATCCAACTCCAAGAACGACCCCGCCGAGACTGAGCAGCATCGCGCGCTTGCGATGCGTGAGAAAACGCAGCGCGATGTAAAGCGTCGGGATCACTTCGGTAGCGGCTCTTCGTTGTCGATGTCGATCTTGCGCGTGCGCACCGGACGTCCGGGTTTGAATTTGTCCTGATCTGACACGATGACGTAATCGCCTTCGCGTACGCCACTCATGGCTTCGGTGAAATCGAGTGTGTGATAACCAATCTTGACCGTGTGTTTGTGCACGGTGCCGTTGCGCACGAGCAACGCTTGATCGACAAGCAACGCGCGCGTCGGCACGAGCAAAACTTTCTCGTGCGTGCCGGTGATGATGTTCATCTCGCCGGTCATGCCTGCCATCAAATTGTCGGGCGGCTTAACGAGTTGCAGGACGATGGTGTAACGCTGCGTTTCCGGATCGGCCGCCGGTTGAATCGATGAAACCGTGGCGACGAATTGCTGCGTCGGATAAGCGTACAACTGCACGCTCGCTTTCAGTCCGGCTTTTACCGCGCCGACGTCTTCTTCGTTCACTTCGCCGCGCACATAATTTTTCCGCGACGCGACGGTGAAGAGCTCGTTGTTTTCGGCGACGAGCTCGCCGTCGAGCGTAAGGATGTTGGTGACGATGCCGTCGATCGGCGCGCGAATCTCCGAATTCTTCAACTGCGCCTCGAGTTTGCGCACCGCTTCTTCCTGCTGCGACAGATTGCGATCGCGCTCGATGCGCTCGTTCTCGACCGCGCCGCGCAAGCGATTTACTTCGCTCTTCGATTTTTCGTATTCGACCGCGGGCACGTTGCCCGATGCGACCACCAGCTCCATTCGACGCAGATTATCTTCGGCCGCCTTCAACAATTCCGCAGATGGCAACGGCAAGGCCGCGCGTTGCTGTGCCGCCGCGTAATCGGCGCGCGCCTGTTTTAATTGTCGCGCGGTCACTTCGTCGGCAATGGTCGCAAGCACCTGCCCTTTGTTCACGAGTTTGCCGATCGACCCGCGCCCGTTCGAAAATGTATCGTCGAGATGAATGAAGCCGGCGTTTTGCGCGCGCACGTGCACGAGAAAAGTCGGCTCGATCCGCACCGTGCCGTAAACCGCGGAGTAAGCGGTGCCGCGTCGCACCTCCGCGACTTCCGCGACGGGCAAAAGGAAAAAGGACGCGATCGCGATCAGCACCAGTAACGGCGCGAGGATCGCGACGAGCGTTCGCGTATTCGGCGGTTTCAAGGGCGAAGACTATCGCACGTCTCGGGGGCTCGCGTCCACGAAGCGCAAATACTTTCCGGTGGCGCGGTCACGTTCGGCAAGATCGACATGTTGTTGGTAGGCGAGCGTGAGCAGCGCCGTTTTCACTTCGAGCAAATCGTTTTGTGCCAGCCGATATTCGAGCTGTGAGGAAATTCCGCCCGCCAGATTTTGCTGAATCGTGCGCGCGTTTTCTTCCGCCGCCGCCGCCGCGCCTTGTAACGCTTTTTCCTTGGTCGCGATCGATTGCAGATCGTTTTGGATTCTCGCCAGATCGCGATGCGCGTCGCGCTCCAGTTTCTGCAGCAAAATCTCGTTGATCTCGCGCGCAGCTTTTTTTTGGGCGACGGCGCCGCCGACTTTGCCGTTGTCGATCACGCGCCAGGTGTAGGAACCGCCCTCGCGCAGCTCGGATGAAATGATGTCTTCCGAACGCGACGCGGAACCGGACGCCTGCGTCGTGCGCACGTCCGTTACCGGAATGTATCGCCCCGAAATTTCGCCGGTGATTTGCGGATAATACGCGGCTGCCATGATGCGTTGATCTTCCGCCGCCGCGCGCACCATCAAACGCGCCAGCTCGATATCGGGCCGTTGTTGCAACGCCTTCTCACTTTCCTGCGCAAGATCGACATCTACATCTGCGTAATGCAGCTCGCCTTCCAGTTGCGGCAACGTGGCGTATTGCCCGTAATCTTTTCCGAGCGCTTCGCTCAATCTCAAAATCGCCCCCTCGTAGGCGCGTTGCGCCGCATCGATGCGCGGGTCGAGCTCGCGTGTTTGCACCTGGGCGGCGAGAAAGGCCGCGCGATCCGTTAGGCCGGTCTCGTAGCGCGATTTTTGCGCGCGCGTGTTTTCTTCCAGCCGCGTTCGCTGCTCGCCCCGGAGCGAGTTCACGTCGCGATTGTAGATCGCGGTGTAAAATGCCACGCGCGCCGCGTGAAGTTGCTGGGTCACGGCCACGTTTAGATTTTGTTGGGCAATCAATACCTCGATATCACCGCGTCGCCATGAGGGTGGGATCGCCATGTTGAAAAACGGTTGCGTGATCGCGCCGTAACCAAATCCGAACGGCTGCGTGGTTTTTTGTCCGGCGCGATGTCCGCCTTCGACTCCACCTAAAGCGCCGATGCCGGCGTCGGGCAAGGCGACGGAATGAAAAATCAAACGCTGGCCGCCGGCGCGTTCGAGATCGATGCGCGCGCGCTGAATCTCGGGATTGTCGTTCAACGTGCTTTGCAAAGTCGCGTCGAGAGTGAGCGCCCGCGCGAACGCGACGCCGGAAAGCGCGAGAAGAAATGCGAGAAGCGTTTTCATTTACGGGTCAGCTTCTTCGGCGGTTGCGCAAGATCGACAACGTGATTTGCGCCTTTGGCCGCGCGATCGCTTGTGAGTTTCGGATGAAAATCCAGTTCGTTAGGCGAAACCGCGCAGGCGCGCGCCAGTTTCGCCAGCGCGACATTGTGCTGGTAAATCGCGGCCAGTCGGGTGGTGCGTGTCCGCGTTACGTCCGAAGCCGCTTGCAACATATCCAGCTGTGTCGCTAGACCGGCGTCGACATTCCCCTTCGCAATTTCAAGCGATTCGTCCGCGGTCTGTACGTTCTTCGTTTCCGATTCGAGAGTGCGTTCGGCTTGTTGCAAATCGAGGAATGCGCTGCGCACTTCGGAGGCGACTGAGTTGCGCAAGGCCTGCAGCGCCTGCGCCGCCGCGTCGCGTCGCGCATGCGTCGCTTGCAGCCGGCCTTTGGTAGCGAAGCCGTCGAAAATATTCCAGCGCGCATTCACGCCGACGACATAACCGTGATTGAATTCGGGACCGACGAGCGGATCGCGCTCGTTGTAAACTTCGTAGCCGGAAAACGCTTCCACCTGCGGTTTCAACGCGCTCCGGTCCAAATCTGCTTGTCGATCTTCGATCTCGACCTCTATCTCGCGCGCTTTGATTTCCGGACGCGAGGTGTCGGCGCGCGCGAGACACTCGTTGAGATCGGGATGGCGCGGCTTGTATTGTAATTCGCCCGCGACCTCGAATAACGCGGTCGTGCGCGCATTCGCGCGTGTATCGAGTCCGAACAATTCGGCCAGACGAAGATAAGAATTCTTCACCTGCGTTTCGGCGTTGATTAGCTCCGGCTGCTCGTTCGCGAGCGCGACTTCGGCGCGACGCACGTTGAGATTTCCGACGATGCCGGCCTGGAACCGGTCCTGTTGCGACTTCGCTTCTTCCTGTAAAACGCCGACCGATTGTTCGCGCACGCGCACCCGCGCGCGATTGAGCAGAAGTTCGTTGAACGCAACGCGCGTATCCATCGCCACGCGATTTGTGAGCGCTTGCAACTCGAGCTCCTGAATTTCCAAATTCAATTGCGCGATCGCGAGTTGGTTTGTGACCGCGCCGCCGGTGTAGAGATTTTGCACGACGCGAAGCGAGGCGTTGTAATCTTCGTCGCGCAAACGTGAGTCGGCTTGATGTTGGCGTTCGCGAAAGAGTCCGGTTGAAACGACGGACGGCAAATAACCGGAGCGCGCTTCGATCACGCCACCGCGCGCGGCTTCAACTTTTTTGCGCGCGATCGCGAGGTCGGGATTCTGCGCAATCGCGAGCGTGACCGCTTGATCGACATCGTACGTCGCAGCGGCCGCCGGCGACGGGCGCGTAACAATTGCGGCGACCGCCACCACGACCGCCACCAGACTTGCGCGCATTCCGTCTTATCTCCTCGTGACTGGGCGCTTTTTCAATAAAAAAGCCCGCCCTGCTTTCTCCAGGTGAAGTAGGTGTTCGCCTTACGCCTCGCCTCGCTCTCGCCTGCAAAGTTGCCGCTTGCGCCCTGCGACCTGCCACCCCTAAAGTCGCCCTTTTACGCATGAGCAAGATACGTATCGCTATCGTCGGGGTCGGCAACTGCGCCAGTTCGCTTGTCCAAGGTATTAACTTCTACCGCGGTTTCTCAGGCAACGGGGCAAACGTTGGCCTGATGCATCGGCGCATCGGGCATTATGAGCCGAACGACATTGAAGTCGTCGCCGCCTTTGATATCGATCGCCGCAAAGTCGGTCTCGATGTTAGCGAAGCGATATTTTCGCCACCGAATTGCACCAAGATTTTCTGCGACAAAATCAAACGCACGGGCGCGATCGTAAACATGGGCGTGGTGCTCGATAGCTTCGCGCCACACATGGCCGAGCAAGATCCATTGCGCACGTTTTTGCCTCTGGAAAAAGAATCGACCCGGGAACAAATCATCAGCGAGTTGCGCGATTCTGCGGCGGAGGTTCTGGTGAATTATCTCCCGGTCGGTTCTGAAGAAGCGACGCGTTTTTATGCCGGCTGCGCGCTCGAGGCCGGGCTCGGATTCGTGAACAACATTCCCGTTTTCATCGCGAGCGATCCGGTTTGGGCGAAACGTTTCGCCGATAAAAATCTTCCGGTCGTTGGCGATGACATTAAAGCGCAGTTAGGCGCGACCGTGCTTCATCGAACGATTGTCGATCTTTTCCGCAAGCGCGGCGTCAAAGTCGAACGCACCTATCAACTCAACACTGGCGGCAACACCGATTTTCTGAACATGCTCAATCGCACCCGCCTCGCTTCGAAGAAAACTTCCAAGACCGAAGCGGTGCAATCGGTCATGGGCGATCGTCTCGATGATGACAACATCCACATCGGCCCGAGCGATTACGTTCCGTGGCAACGCGACAACAAGATCGCGTTCATTCGCGTCGAAGGTCGCTTGTTCGGCGACGTGCCGATGGAAGTGGACATTCGTTTGTCGGTGGAAGATTCGCCCAACTCCGCCGGCGTCGCCATCGATGCGATCCGCTGTTGCAAACTCGCGCTCGATCGCGGCATCGGCGGCCCGCTGCATTCACCGTCCGCGTATTTCGCGAAACATCCGCCGGTGCAAATGACCGACGACGAAGCGCACCGCGCGGTCGAGCAATTCATTCGCGGCGAGCGCGACCACTAGAGCGGCATCTCGGCGGCCGCGAGCTCATCGTTGCCGTAAATCACAAACTCGCCCAGCGCCGTCGAATAAATCGACGCGACGGCTGATGTCTGCGTCATCGCAGTGACAGCTCGCCAGTAGGCCGCGATCTGCGGCAAATAATGCGCGCGCAGATTGTCGATCTTGTCGGAAGTAATTTCGTTCGTCTTCCAATCGAGCAGGAACCATTTTTTTTCCGCGGCCGCAACCAACGCAAGATCGACAACTCCTTCGAGGCAGCTCTGCGCACTCGCCCGCCACATTAACGGCATCTCCGCATGCGCAATCACGCCATCACTTGAAAACTTCGCCGGAAAATCGCGGAGTTGGGTGACGCGCTTGCGCAATTTCTCCCACTCCCGGGTCGATCGACCACGATCAGGCGAATCGCGCAACGCTGCGGAAAAAACTTCGTCCCACCTCGCGCGCTCGCCGCTCCAAGGAATTCGCTGCACGAATTCGTGCCACCACACCCCATAACGCGTCGCGGCGCTCGGCAATGTCGCCGCGCGAAATTCCCGTTCCACTTCCTTCCGCACATCCGCGCCCGTGCGCCGGATCGCCGGTCTCGCCGCCGTCATGCTGCTCGGAAAAAGACGCCGCGGAAATTTCGCCGCGCAATTTCGTCCAGAAGACAATTGCCCTTCTGGAAAAAAGACAAACTGCTGCGCCTCGATCTCCGCCGTGGCTTTACGCAACTGGTGCAGGCGCGTCGATTCATCGGCACTCGGCTCAAATTCAAGACTCGTTAGGCGCGGCTCGTTTATCCCATCGCGACCGGCGCGGAACCATGTCGTTATCGAATCGCTGTGCGCGGATCCATCGCGTTTCGCGAACAACGCGTGATCGGTCGCCAGCACGAGCGTGTGGCGTGCGCGCGTGAGCGCGACGTAAAGCAATCGCTCCCATTCGTGCAGCTGCGCTTGCTTCAACGTCTCTTTCATTTCCGCCGGCACATCGGCGTTGCTGAAAGCGACGATGGCGCGCTGTCCGCCTGGCACGCCGATGATCCGCGGAAAAATATCGTCGCTCGTGTAAACCTGGCGCGAGAAAAATGGAACAACCACTGCGTCCCACTCCAGTCCCTTCGATTTCTGGCAGGTAATGAGTTGAATCGCGCCCTGCCGCGGAACGCGCGCCTCGCGTTCGCTTGTAAAATTTGCACGCAATAATTCCGCGAACTCCTCCAGCGTCGCGCCGTCAGCTTCGGCCGCCGCCGCTGATTGCAACAGCTCATCAAGTTCCGCCTCGAGTTCTTCGAAATCTTCCGCCGGCAATGTGCGCAGTCGCTCTCGCAAATGCGTTGCCTCGACCATGCGGCGCACCGCGGTAAACAACGGTTTGTCTGCGATCTCGCCGTGGACCTGCGCCAGAAGATCGACAATCGCCGTCACAGCATCTCTTCCGCCGGTCGGCGTTTGAATTTGCAAACGTTCGCCGTTGCCGCGCGTGAAGACAGCGAGATCCTGATCCGAAATCCCGAACACTTCTCGCAACACGCCCACGATTTCGAACGCGCCCCGCGGTTGCGTCATGATTGTGATCAACGCCGTGAACCACGCGTGCGCCGGGCTGTCCGCTTTCACATCCGTCTCCGATTGAATTTGCGAGTCGATGTCGATCTTGCGCAAAGCCTCGGCGATCGGCCGAAACCATTTTCGGCGCGGACACAAGATCGCGACCTGCTCCCACGAACGCGCCCGTAAATTGTCGCGGCCGGTTTTCGCAATCCATCGCGCCAGCTCGTTCGCTTCCGCGCGCACCTTCTCGGTCTCGGTCGCATCCTCACGAATTTCCGGCGCAATCTCCAGCCTAACGACTTGTCCAGGCAATCGCTCCGGCCGCGCGCTCAATTCGATGAATCCGACCTGGCCTTCCGCGTCCAGGATTTCGCGAAAACATTCGTTAACGAATTCGACTTGTTTATCGTCGAGGCGAAACGTCACCGAAAATCGCAACTCCTCGCCCGCGTCGCTGGTGATGAGCGCGTCGTGCACGCGCTGATATTGCGCGAGGTCGGCGCGGTCCTTGTAAATCGACTGCTGGAAATCGCCGACCATGCAAAACCGACCGGCGCGCGGTGGCGATTGTCGATCTTGCAACCAATCGCCGTTCGCACTCACCGGCCGCGTGATTTCCGTCAAAATCGAAAACTGCTGCGGATCGGTATCCTGCGCTTCATCGAGAATGACGATGAAATCTTTCGCCCGAATGCGCGCGATCACTTCCGGCACGCGCGTGAGCTCCAGCGTCAATGCGATCTGATCGTCGAACGTGACCGCGCCGCGTTCCGCGCGAAAGCGGCGATACTTCGCCTGCACTTCCGCCGCCAGTTTCAGCGCGCAACAACTCAGCCAATCATTGAACTCGCGAAACGTTTCTTCCCACAATTCGCCGAACTTTCCCGTGGCCGTGCACTCGATCAGCGGAACAAAGTCGGCGTCGCTTTTATATCGTTCCTCCCAATCCGCGAGCGCGACCTTCATCGCTTCGATCCGGTTCGGATTGGCGCGCGCGGGATAATTTCGCAATCGCGCAAGATCGACAATCGGCGGGCAATCAACTTCGCGGTGCTCGAGTTGCAGCGGCAAATTGCCGCGCCGGCCCAGTTCCATCACATCGCGCAATTGCGCGTAACGAAATAACGCGCGTCTATTTTCCGGCGCGAGCGTTTCGCCTAACGAATCCGTCCGTTGCACAAAATCTGTCCACAACTCGTCGTCGTCGCTGATCAACTCCAGTCGCGACGGCAGGCCGAGATGATGTCCGTGCGCGCTTAAGAGCTTCGTGCAGAAGCTGTGGATCGTGCCAAAGAACGCGCGATTGAAAGCGGTGAGCGTTTCAAGCGGCAAGCGCGCTTCGAAAATTCGCTGCCGCGCACGCTGCTGCATTTCGTCGGCGGCGCGATTTGTAAAAGTGACGACGACCAGGCGCGACAGCCAATCCGGTTTTCGCCGCGCGATCTCGACGATGCGGTCGGTGATCGCAGTTGTTTTGCCGGCGCCCGCGGCCGCGATCACAGAAAAATTACGTTCGAGTTCGCGCGCGAACCGCTCGCGTTCGGTTTGATCGACAGGATGCGCGTCCATTATTTGCGCGGCCGCGCGAACGCCGGATGCGTTCGCTCCCATTTTTGTTGCAGCAATTCGCGCTCGATCGCGATGGTCGCGAGCGGATAAGTCCCGGTGAATTTAAATTCCGAGCGCAATTCGCCCAGCATTCCGAACACGCCGGTTCGCTGCATGCGCGCGAGCTCATTCCAGATTTCGCTCTGCGCTCCGACATCGTCGCCCGAGACTTGCGGCGCGAGTTCGCTGCTGCGCGGAAGCAAACTCGCGAACATTTCCGGCGCGCGTTCCCGCAGCGCGAGTAGATAAATGCAAATCTGAATTCCGTCGCCGCGGCCCAACTGTTTCTGTAAATCGGCGGCTTTAAGCGGACGCGCTTCGCCGGTTTTGTAATCGACGATCCACCATCGCGTCGGCTTCGCCGCGTCGGCCAGAATTAAATCCACCCGGCCGCGCACACGCAATTCATTGCCGTTTGTTAGGGCGATAATGTGCGGCGAATCGAGTTCCCATTCCGTAGCGAGCAAAGAGTAATTGTCGATCTTCGCGATCTCTCTCGCGAATTTCTCGGCCAAATGCCGCGCATTTTGCCATCCCGATGTCCACCAATCCGGCAACGGCCGCCCGCATTCGCGCAAGATCGACAATATCCTTTCGCGAAAATGATCCGCCGCCGACAGGACGCGCTCGAGCATCTGTTCGTTAGGCAAGCGCGGAACGAAACGGTTTTCGCGCGAGTCAGCTCCAATTCTTGCCAGCCAGCGGTGCACCCATTGGCCGGTGGCAAGGTTCCACGAACCGCCCAGTAATTCCTCCGCCTGCACTCCGAGAAATGTTTTCATCCAGACGAGCGCCGGACGTTGTAACGCGTTTGCCAAATCAGTCGCGGACATTTCCGCCTGTTTCTGCGGCGGCGCGTTTCCTCGAAACGCGAATTCGTATTCGCCGAATGGCGCATCGCCACGCCGTATCGAATATGCCCGCGACGTTTGCGCAAGATCGACATCTTCCCTTTCGCACGGTCGCAAAAACTCCTGCTGCGCGAGCCAGCGTTGTGTTTGTGTGTGCAATTGCGCGATCTGTGTCTGCGACAACGCTTCGCCGCGCGCGCGGAAAAAAAGCTGCGCGTAAAATTCGCTCGGATTGATCGTCTGTTCGCGCGGCGTGTGCGTGTACAATTCCGCGGTCACGCCGATGCTTCGTGTCGTGCACTCGATTGTGTTCAAAAGTTCTCGCAACGACATCGCGCGCCGTTCACGCGCGCCGAGACAGAGCGCGCTGCCGTCGCGCATCACGCGCGGGCCTTCACCGAAACGGCTCGCCGATTTGTTACGCTTGTTCAGCGCATCGATTGCCTCATCCGGCAAGAACGGCGCCTCATCATCGCGCGGCGGCCAGACCCCTTCATTCAGTCCGGCGAAAATAACATGCGACCAATTCTGGTTTTCGGCCTGATCGTACCGCAGCAGCTGCACGCGCGCGTAGGGATTATCGCCCTGTTCGTCGCGCTCGAGTGAAGACTCGGCGAAAAGATCGTTCAGCCAACGCAGGAAATTCTCGCGCGAAATTTTCGCGGTGAAATTTTCAGCCCAATCGCGCGACAAACGTTCGAGCTCAGCCGCGCGCTCGCTCCATTCCAACGCGCGCAAGATCGACAATGTCTCTTTCAACAAATCCGCGAACGGCGCGCGCTCGGGCAAAAATTCAATCTTGCCCAGACCGGCGGCGATGTCGGTGTGGATCGCGTCATCAGTTCGGCGCGCACAATATTTTTGCAACACATCGACCGCATTGATGAGAATGTCGCCGCACGCGCGTTTGAGTTTGTCTTCGATCGTCCGCAGCGGCAGCGGCTCGAACCACTTCAGCGCGGCGTTCGATTGTTTCAAGAAGCGCAACAGCGCGCCGAGCCGCGGCTGTCGCTGCAATTGAATCCACGCGCGCCATTCTTCGTCGTCGAACACGCCGCGGAGCGGATGCGCGATATTGTCGTTATGCGGAATGTCGAGCTGCTCGAGTTGCGCGGCCACGAGTCGTGCGAGCGCGCTCGGTCCTGGAAGTAAAATGCCAACGCGTTCACAGGCCCTTTCGCTCAAGAATGCCACCGTCAATGCCGCAATCGCGCGCGCTTGTTCGGTGGTGTCGCGCGCCATCACGAAGTGCATGTTGTCGTTAGGCCGCGGCGCTTTTCGTTTCGTTCCTCGGGCCGGCTGCGCCAGCAGCTCGGCAAAGGAAGATGTCGATCTTGTATCGGTCGCCGGAATCGGTTGCCCGGCCCCGAATGTTTCTTCCCACGTCGCCACCCACGTTTCATCGATGTCGCGCGCTTCATCGCGCGGATCGTTCAAGACAATCGTCGCTTCGCTCGCGCTCAGGGCCGCGCCGCGCAGCAGTGGCCAAAGCGATGAATGCGCGCTATCGAATCCGGCGATCAACAAATTCGCGAACACCGGCTCCGGCTCTTTTGCGATGGCGCGGTCTGCTTCATGTCCAAATGTGAAACCAAGATCGCGTGTCGATTTCTCAAATCGCGCGGCGATCTCGCGCAAAGTTTCCGATTCGAGCTCGCGCAAATCCGCGCCGGCGGCGGAGAGCTGATCGAGCGCGCGCAAAAAACTGTCCGGATCGCGCGCGACCGATCTCGCGACGAGCACTCCCGGCGATTCATCATCCCCCGCGTGTTCGCGCACGAAATCATCCGCCGCCGCGCCTAACAACAACCGTAAATGCTCGCGCAATGGCACACGTAAGCCGCGCGGTGCGACCAGCATTTCACGCAGGTGCGGCGGCAAGAGGAATTTCACTCCGAGAAGCGAAATGCCACGATTTAACAATTCGCTTCGGAAGAAATACGCCAGCGCGGAATGCGGTGTGACCACCGCGATCGGCCGTTGTTCCGTCAATGCTTTGTTCGCGACCGACTCGAACCACGGCGCGATTACTGCCTCCCATGCATCGGCCGGCGAGCTGCCGAGGTGAAGCAAAATCCGCGCGCGCGTTGGTTCAGTTGCGATGCGCGCGTGAGGCATCGTTTAATTTAGCGTGATCGAATTGCGGCGCGAGCACGCGCCGATCTCCAATTCGCCGCGTCACACCTTGTCGATCTAACAATTCCAAAAACGGAACGATCACGCGGCGCGAGCTGCCGAGCGCTTGTCGCAATTCGCTCACAGTCGCGCCGCCACGCGTTTTAATGAAATCGATCGCGCGCGTTTTGATCTCCTCGAAAGTTTTTCGCGCCATCGCAACCTCCCGGGAAATTTCCGCGACGTCGCCGTGCTCGATCAAAAAACGGAGCGCTTTGCGATGTGCCTCGTCGATTTCGATTTCTTTGCGATTCGGCGGATCGAACGTCGAAAGACTTTTCGCGATCTTGTCGGCCATTGCGCGCAATTGCGACGACAACGCCGCGCGATGAGAACGTCGCGCAATGGTCGATCCCGCTTGCACGCCTTCGTTGTGCGCAAGATCGACAATGACAAGATCGACAATCACTGGGACGACATCGCCAAGATGCGCGCGCAAATCGCTCAATTCGATTCCGCTACGATCCGGTTGGGCCGCGTGAAAGCGGTCGATCGCATCGAGTGCGCGTGCGCGCGCTTTCTTCCATGTGCCGATTTCAACCGCGACATCCGCCGCGAGAAAAACTTCGTCGCGTTCGGCGAGCCGTTGCAAAGCCGCGGAAATTTCGGCGGCGCTGAAGCGTGAATGTCGCAGAAGATCGGAACGCATCCCCCACGTTCGATGCTGCAATTCGGAGGCGACGACAAGATCGACATTGTTCATTCCGCGCGCACGCACGGCGAGCCATTCCGGGTCGGTGCGTTCGTCGCCCACATTCAAAATCACGCCGCCGGCGATCGTGTGTTGTTCCGACGCATCGCGAATAACGAAGCGATCGCCGATGAAAGCGAACAGCGGCGCGTGTAAACGCAATTGTGCCTGCGCTTCCTCTCCGCGATGCAACGCTGCGCAACTGCGCAAAATAATTTTCGCGCGCACGCGCGCCGCGCCGTGATGCAGATGGATCGTCGCGCCGGATTTAAGCGTGAGGTCGCGGGGCAAACGCGGCGACATTCGCAGCATCGCATCGATTACATTCGCGGGAATGAAATCGCCCAAGCTGATGACATCGCCGCGCGACACATCGGATTTCGCGGTGAGATCCGGAAGATTCAGCGCGACCCGCGTGCCGGGCGTGGCAAGATCGACATCTTCTCCGTGCGTTTGCAGCGAACGAATCCGCGCATTCGCGCCGCGCGGCTGCACTACGATTTTGTCCCTCCGACGTAACACGCCGTCGGTCAGCGTACCGGTCACGACGGCTCCGATTCCGTGCAATGTGAAAGCGCGATCGACACACAGACGCGGTTTGCCGATATCGCGTTGCGGTTCGATTTCGGATAACGCAGCCGCGATGACTTCCTTCAACTTCGCAATCGACGATTGATCGCCTAACGATGTCCGGATGATCGTCGCATCGGCAAATGAAGTTTCGCGCAATTCGTTTCGAATACTTTTCTCGGCGACGTCGGCATCGCCGATGTCGATCTTCGTTAGGCAAACGACGGCGCGTTTGACGCCGAGATATTCGAGTATTTGCAAATGTTCCTCAGTTTGCGGCATCCAGCCGTCGTCGGCGGCGACGACGAGAAGCGCGAGATCGATTGAGCCGACGCCGGCGATCATGTTACGAACGAAATCTTCGTGGCCCGGTACATCGACAATCGCCGCGTGAATGTCGTCCTCGAGTTTCAGTTCGGCGAAGCCGAGGTCGATCGTGATCTGGCGCGCCTTCTCTTCCGGCAAACGATCGGGATCGGTGCCGGTGAGCGCTTTGACTAACGAGCTCTTGCCGTGATCGACGTGACCGGCGGTCGCGATGATGTAGTGACGTACGTTCACGCGGTGCAAGCCGCGCGAATGGCATCGACCACGATGTCGTCTTGCTCGGGAAAAATCGTGCGCAGGTCGAGCTTGAACGCGCCTTGCGCGATGTAGCCGACGACGGGCGGCGTTTGTGCGCGCAGGCGTGACGCGAATTCGTTAGGCGAAAAGTCTTCCGGCGCGATGTCGATGGTGACTGATGGAATGACCGCGCGCGGCGACGTGCCGCCACCGGATTTCACCACGCCGCGACCGACGTTGATTTGCGCGGGCAAACCGCGCACGCGCGTGATGATATTGGCCGCGCGACCGCGCAATTCGTCCTTGTCGATCTTGATGAGAGCGAGTGCGGGAATTTCGGATGTCGATTCGCGGAGGTGAAGATCGACCGTCGCTTGCAGGGCGACGAGCGTGAGCTTGTCGCAACGCAAGGCGCGAAAGAGCGGATGTTGTTTCAACGCCCTAACGAGCTTCTTGCGGCCGATAATGATCCCGGCTTGAGGTCCGCCGAATAATTTGTCGCCGCTGAAGCAAACGAGATCGGCGCCATCGCGCAACGCGGCAGCCGGCGTGATTTCGTCTCCGAGCAACTCCAACGGCTCGACCAGACCGCTGCCAAGATCGACAACGAACGGGACACGTTTTTTGCGCGACATCGCCGCGAGATCGCGCAGGGAAGGCGAATCGACAAAACCTTCCATGAAAAAATTGCTGCGGTGAACACGAAGAATCATGGCCGCGTCTTTACCGAGCGCACGCGAGTAATCCGCAAGCGTGGTTTTGTTCGTCGCGCCGACTTCACGCAGACGCGCGCCGCTGGCTTCAAGGATTTCGCCGATACGAAATCCGCCGCCGATTTGCACAAGCTCGCCGCGCGAGATGACGACTTCGGATTTGTTCGCGACGAAGTGTGTCGCGATGAGAACGAGCGCGGCCGCGCAATTATTTACCACCGTCGCGGCTTCGGCTTCACACAAGATCGACAAGTTCGTTTCGAGATAATTCGCGCGAGTGCCACGCTGACCGGAAACGAGATCGAACTCGAGATTGCTGTAGCTTGTCGCGATTTGAGCGAGGGATTCGCGGGCGGCTCCGCTCAATGGCGCGCGACCAAAATTCGTGTGCAGAATAACCCCGGTGCCGTTTACCACCGGTTGCAGGCGCGAATGAAGATGTCGATCCAACGCGCGCATGACGTGATCGAACACGTCTTCGAAGGTAACGAGCTGGTCCGATTCGCGCAGCGCCGCAAGCTCTCGCCTAACGACGGCGACGATAACGGGACGCGGAAGATCGACATGATCGAGCGCCTCGAGCACTTTGTTAACTGCGGGAATTTGCCGGCGCCGGTCCGCTTTTATCTTGTCATGCATATGATCGGACCGCCGCGGCGACGTTTCCCGATTTTGCCGATGACACTCGCGCACGGCGTTTGTGCTTTGCGCAAGATCGACAAGACCTTTTCGAGTTTTGCTTCGGCGACGCAGAGAAGAAGTCCGCCGCTGGTTTGCGCGTCGGCGAGGAGAATCTGCCGTGTCTCGTTCGTGTTATTCCACTCGACCGTGACGGTGACGGCATAAAGATTTTCGCGCGATCCACCGGGCACGCAGCCGCGTTCGATAAGATCGACAATTTCATTGCTGATCATCGGAACGGCGTCTGGATCGACATCGGCCGAAACGTGACTGGCGCGACAGAGCGAAGTGAGGTGGCCAATCAATCCGTAGCCGGTGATGTCGGTGGCGGTGCGAACGAGATCGCGCTCGGCCAGGTCGGCGCCGACGGAATTGACTTGCGACATGAACCTAACGACGCGGCGTTCGAGGGTGCGCGATGCGAATCCTTTTTTAATCGCGGTCGTGGCGATGCCGGTGCCAAGTGGTTTAGTCAGGACTAACAAATCGCCCGGTTGCGCTTTTGCGTTGGTGGTGATGTGCCGAAGATCGACAACTCCCGTGACAGCGAGTCCGTAAATCGGTTGCGGATTACGAATGGAATGTCCGCCGATGATTGCGCAATCGACTTCGGAAGCTTTCGCCAGTCCGCCGCGCAAGATGGCGGCGATCGTTTCCGGCGGAACAAGATCGTCGGGGAAACCCATGATGTTGAGCGCGGTGATGGGACGTCCGCCCATGGCGAAAACATCAGACAGCGAATTGGCGGCGGCGATTTGGCCGTAGGCGAACGGGTCATCGACGATGGGAGTAAAGAAGTCGACGGTTTGCACGAGAGCACGATGTCGATCCAATCGATAAACGCCGGCGTCATCGAACGTGTTCGAGTTTACGAGCACGCGACTGCGCAACGAAATGGGTAGCTGCGGCAAAACTTGTCGCAGGGCCTGTTGGCTCAGCTTGGAAGCTCAGCCAGCGCTGGTGGAGAGCGCGGTCAGTTTACGGATTTGTTCGCGGGACATCGCGGTCACCTCCTTTCGTTAGGCAAAAAAATTGGCGGAGAGGGTAGGAATCGAACCCACCTCGGCTCTTGCGAGTCAACAACGGTTTTGAAGACCGCGAGGGCCACCAGGCACCCTTCACTCTCCGAAATGCGGAAAGATCGACAATCGAATGTCGATTACTTGAGCTTCTTGATTTGCTTGAAGACTTCGTCGAAGTCGGGCCAATCGCCGCTCTCGAGTTTGGAATGGATGAGCTGATCATTAGCGCGAATCTCGAACGCGCCGCCACCCGATGGAATGAGGGTGAGCGACGCGATGCGATCGCCGAGTTCAAGAACCTTGGTCGCCAAACTGACGGCCTTGGGCGTGTAGTTTCAAACGACGCAATATTCGATGGAGACTTTCGTCTTCAACGCGAGCCCTCCTTTCCGAGATCGAAGCTATCGGCGCCGCAAAACGCGGTCAAGACGCGCAATGCCTCGGGATTTAGGTTATGCGCTCCGCCCCGCAGCTGGCCAGCCTGGGAACGAGGCGCAAAGTTGTATGTCGATCTTAGTAGTTGTCGATCTTTAGAAGGCGAAATTGATGCCGCTGCGGATGGCGGTGAAATTGTTTTTCGGTCCATCGATTACGCCCCAGCTCAGATCGTTCGTCCAACCGATGTGCGGGGTGATGCGAAATTCCAAACCGAAACCAAATTGGCCTAACAACTTCGAATCGCTGCCGAAGTGGCGGGTGTGGGCAGAGACGGCGAACGCATCCGGCGGACCGTGCGTGACGAGTTGATCGCTTTCGCCGCCGCCGAAAATTCCGCCGACACCGGCCCAGGCGTAAGGCGCGAAACGCGTGCAACGAATCGGATATCGCACCGTGAATGTTCCAAGAACGGAGCCGATGGTGCGCTCATGCAACGTGCGATGGCGAAGGAACACGGGCACGGTCGGATCTTCGAAGATATCGAAGCCGCCTTTTTGCGCCTCGAGCACGAAGCCTTCAACGCCGACGCCGAAGTACCGCATGAAGAAATATTTGAAGTCGCCGCCGCCGCCCCAGGCGTGATCGTTGCCGATGTATTTATCGAAGGTGCCGAGCACGGGACCGCCTTCGCTCGTGCTTTGCGTGATGTCGACGAGCCACAAGTTCGGGTCGTACTCGGTGTTGGTGAAGACGTAGGTGCCCCAGATGCTCACGTTGAATTCGTTGTCGCGGTAGAATTCATCGCAGCCGGTAGATTGAGTGACTTGCTTGCTGAAGGATTCGCCGGCGAACGCGCCCGACAAGATCGACAAGGACAAGATCGACAAGGTGCAAATGAGTGATCGTTTCATAAATTCGTTAGGTTAAAGGTTAACGATTGCGGGTAGAGGCGGGAGCTTCGGCGCCTTCGTTGCCGCCCGGTCCAAGCAACCAGGAAAAAACGGCAAAAACCTGCACGCGCGGCGATTCATCGGTGCAGCCGAACAAGGGCGAGACATCGATACGCGTGCTCTTGCTCGGCTTCCACGCAATCGTGGGGCCGATGACGAAACGGTTCTCGGCTTCATCGCGCGTCATTTTGGTGGTGAAGTTAGTGAACTGCATTTCGACGCCGACTTTCAGGCGTTCGTTAGGCAAAATGACCGGCGTGGTCGCGCTCTGCGAAAAACCCCATTCGCGGCCTTCATCGCCGGAAGTTTCCTGTTCGAAAAAACCATTCAAGGCCCATTCCAGATGCTCGCCGAAATCTTGCGCAAGCAGGAGCCGTCCCTCGACCGCGTCCGGACGGGTCGGTTTGCCGGCTTCTTCCTCTTCTTCACCGCCGCCGCCTTCTTGAAAACTGTGCATAACGAGCAGCTCGTCCTTGCGAATCGCGCCGGTGCCAAATTTGTATTCGACGAACAGCGTTGGGTTCAGCGGAATTTTGTTCCAATCCGCGAGGGCGTAACGGGCTTCGATGCTGACGCTGCCGGGACCACCGCCGCCATTGAAGCGCTCTAGATTAGCTTCGGCCGCGATACCAAATCGATAGGGCAAGCCCATTTCCAGTTCTTGAGTAAAGACGTGGAAGGGCGGGCCGTGGCGGAAGGCATCGCCTTCGTAAATCTCGCCAAAATAAAACGCCCACGGCGGTAAGACATAGGCATTAGTTAGGTTGGAAAAACGGCTGCGCGACATCGCCGGCGGAGCGCCATAAGAGCTTGGGACTTCTTCACCGGTGACGACGACGTTTTCCGCGGTAGCCTGGCCCTGCATTTGGCCGGGAGCGAAACAGGCGAGACCGAGGACGAGGGCAAAACAGCGTAAATGGTTAGTCGTCATGATAATCTCCAATTGATTCGGATGCGCCGAGATGGGCGGACGCCGCTCTATTACAAATTTGTCATTTTTTAGACAAGTCTTTTCCGTTGACGGGAAAGGCCAGAATGACAGTCGTGCCATTCTCGGGAGGGCTCTCGATGCGGACTGAGCCGCCGTGAAGATCGACAATCGACTTAACAAGCGCCAGCCCGAGACCGGTGCCGCCCGGACTTCGCGACGGGTCCGCGCGATAGAAACGATCGAAGACGCGCGGCAAATGTTCCGGCGCGATGCCGGCTCCGCTGTCGCGGACGGAAATTTCGGTGCGCGAATCGTTTTGCGAGATCGTAATCTTTATGGTGCCGTCGTTAGGCGTAAATCGGAGCGAATTGTCGAGGACGTTGCTGAGCGCGCGGCGAAACAAGAGGGGATCGGCAAACATTTGGCCCTGGCCATCGCACGCGAGATGAACATGTCGATCTTCCGCGATGGTCTGGTAATACGTCGCGACTGTTTCAACGGCAGCGCGGGCGTCAAACGACGTGCGCTCGATTTGTCGATCGGCCGATTCTGCGCGCGCGAGAAAAAGCAAATTGTCGACGATGGCGGAAAGACGTTCGCATTCGGCGGCGACGGATTCGATCGTCTCGCGATATTCATCGGCGCTGCGCTGACGTGTAAGACCGACCTGCGCTTCGCCCAAAATATTCGCGAGCGGCGTGCGCAATTCGTGGGCAAGGTCGGCCGAGAATTGCGAGAGCCGGGTGAAGGAATCTTCAAGTCGATCAAGCATATCGTCGAAGGCAACGGCGAGCGGGCGTAACTCGGCCGGCCATTGCGTGAGTGGAACGCGTTCGCTGAAGTGCGTTGGGCCGACGCGTTCGACCGAGCGCGTCATTTGCGCGAGCGGGCGCAAGGCGCGACGCGTGACGTTGATGGCGATGACGACGGCGGCGAACACGCCGACCGCGAGAACGGTGGCGAAGAGAAGACGAAATTGTCTGCGGAATTTGTCGTCCGCTGAGCGGTCTTGCGCGAGTTGGATGGCATAGGGCTGGCCGCCGATATTTTCAGCAGTAGCGACCAAGGCGAAAAAACGATCCTCGGCGCGATAATTTTTCGGTGCGGCAAATGAAGATGTCGATCTTAGCGGAGCGGGAAAAATGTTTCGCGGGAGCAGAGTGGCCATGCCGGCGGTTTCGGTGACGATGCGCTGAGCCGGATCGAGAACGCGCACCCAATACACCGCCGGTTCGCCGCTACGCCGGCTGGTTAATTCGCCGAGACCGGCGCCGCTTTGTTTAAGATCGGCGCGAATGGCCGAAAGTTTATCCGCGAGGACGGCGTTGTCTTCTTCGATCGCGTGCCTAACGACCATCCAATAGAAGACGCCGAGCGAACAGGAGAGAAGTAAAGTCGCGGCGAGGGTAAAGAGCAGAACGAGCTGCGACGCGATCGAGCGCGGCTCACTCGGCTTTAAGGACATACCCGACGCCGCGAATGGTGTGAACGAGTTTGGTTTTGAATGGGTCATCCACCTTCGAGCGCAATCGCCTAACGACAACATCGACTACGTTCGTATCGGTATTGAAGTCGATGCCCCAGACGTGCTCGGCGATTTCGGCGCGCGAGACAACCTCGCCGGGTGTGCGCGCGAGGTGCGCGAGGAGAAGAAATTCCTTCGGGGTGAGACTGAGATCGGTCCCGCCGCGCTGGGCGCGATGACGATGCGTGTCGATTTCAAGATCTTGAACGAACAACCGATTTGAAACGCGTGGCGGAGCGCGACGCAGTAACGACCGAATGCGCGCAAGCAATTCGGGAAAAGCGAAAGGTTTCACGACATAATCATCGGCGCCGAGCTCGAGACCTTTGACGCGGTCGCGGACGTCATCGCGCGCGGTCAGGAAAACGACCGGTGTGTGAATGCCGGCGGCGCGCAGATCGGTGAGTACGCTCCAGCCATCTTTCTTCGGAAGCATCACGTCGATAATGAAGAGGTCGAACTTGCGTGCCCGCGCGATGGCGGAACCGGCTTCGCCGTCAACGGCAAGATCGACATCGTAACCGGCTTCATTCAGGCCTTTGGCGAGAAATGCGGCCGTCTTTTTTTCGTCTTCAACGACAAGGATGCGCATGCGGTCTCAGCTACTGTAGCAAAAAAGGCCGCTTCTTTCGAAGCGGCCTTTTTAGAGATTGTCGATCTTAGCGCGTCGATCCGGTGTTTGAACTGAAGCGTGGGCGACGCTGCGACTTCACCGGGTGCGAATCGTTACCCGCCGGTGCCGATTGCGCAGCGGTGGTACCAGCGGCACTGCTGCTCTGGCCGGTAGCGGGTAATCCCGTGCCGGATTTCGATTTCACCAGCGAAATATCCGCGCTGTTGAGGTTCGCATCAATCGTGACGTCGTTGCGGAAGTTAGTCCCATCGACGGCTTGACCGGATTTCGATTTCGTCTGCGCAATATCGGCGGAGTTAACTATGCCGTCGCCGGTTGTGTCGCCCGCGAGCACGCCCATAACGGCCGTGAGCGAAGGCAGCACATTTCCGGATGAATCGCGCACGTTCGTCAACGTAACGCCGAGGCGCTGCGCGTTATCGACGCCGGTAAGGTTAACGACATAATTGCCGTTGATAATTTGCGTGTTCAAAACCGAGCCGGTACCGGCGCTAATGGTTGCGCCGTCGGCGGTGGCCACCGGGTTTGCGAAATCAAAGACCAATTGGTGCGTGCCATTGGCGCCGCCGCTGCGGCATTCGATGCCGGTGCCGTTAAGCGGGAGATCGATTCCAAAATTCACGCCACCGTGCGACTTCACCGAACTGATGCCGAGCAATTGTATTCCGGGCGTAGCCGGGAAATTTACTTCCTGGCTGAAGGCGCCGCCCGTTGGATCGACGGTATTGATCGCACGCACCTTGTAAAATACGGGTTGGGTGGGATCGGCAGTAATGTCGTCGAAGCTCGTTTTCGTAGTGTTCGTCACGAGCAGCAACGTTTCGCTACCCGCAGCGTTACCACGGTAGATTGCGTAGCTCGTAATGTCGGCACCCCCGTTGTCTGGCGCTTTCCAACTCAGATGCACGCCACTCGAGTTGCGGCTGCCGGAGAGACATGGCGCTTTCGGAACGATTGGTTCGGCAACATCGTACGCCGCGAGCAATGTTTTACCGCCAATCTGGCGCGCGACCTTCATTTGTGACGGATAGTTGCCACTCGAATTCAAAACAGGTTGACTCGGATGGCTGAGGCAAGCGCCGATGCAGCCGTCGGTATAACCGAAGAGGACGCGCCCTTTGTCATCCATCGTGATTTCGTCGAAATCGAGGAGATTCCGGTTGTCAGGGCTGCCGCCGCCTTGCCAAATTCCGATGCCCCCTTGGACGGGATCGTTGGGTGTGGCGTTGACTACGACCCAGCTATCGCCGCCATCGTAAGTCGTCGCAATAAACAGGTACCAGATCCCCGGGAAGGTGATGCCTTCATAGAACCCGGGAATATCGGTGCCTAGGAATCCGCAGGCAGCGCGGCCAGAATCTCCGGCGACGGCCTCGGGAAACACTGCGTTAACGATGCCGTGAGATGCGCCAAGGTCGTGATCTTTTGACCAAGTCGCGCCGTGATCCGTGCTGACTTGCACATGGATGTGTCCTTCATTTCGCACCGGCGGGTTGTCCGCGACATAGAAAAAGTAGACCTTGTTATTCGCATCAATGGCTACGGAGGGATCGCTGCCGTGAGCCTGCGTAGGCGTATTCGGAACGATACGCTCGGTCCAGGTGGCTCCCGCATCGGTGCTCACCGCTAAACCGGCGTTGCCGCTACAGTCGCGGATTGGCAAGTAGACAGTTCCATCGGGTCCGACGTGCACGTGACCGTGAATGCCGCCACATAGATCACCGTTGTTCCCAGTGTATGGAAGAGTGCTAGGTCCGTAACTCGCACCATAGGTATCGCTGCGCTGACAGGCGGCTGCGCCAACCGGAAATGTCTGGGCGCAATAGTAGACCGCGTGACCGTGAGTAACCGGATTGTTCGGATCGCCAAGACCCTGCGGAACATTGTATGGGAGAGTATTGGGGTAAGGCCCTGAGCCAATAGTCTCATGGTCGCTACTGGCGTTGGGTGGCGAAGCGCTAAGCGGCAGCCAGGTATCGCCGTCGTCGTCAGTGAATCCATAAAGGCCGTTTGTGCCAGCCGTTGAATTCGCAGCGAAAGTACGCGCGCCGGCCGCCGGTTGACCCGGCAACGGAGCGGGAGCCTTCCAACTATCGGTCCAAAGAATTGGGTCGAGCCCCTCAAGGGTCGAAGGATTCGTCACATCTTCCCAAAGCCCCAGACAACATTCCGGCTTCGCCTGCGCGAGCCTCTCGGGCGGAGTCAGTCTTAAGATGCTGGACTCATTAAAAGTGAGGATTCGGCCAGTCAAAGGGTTGAACCCGATATTAAACTCTCCACCGAAGCCGTCATCGAAATTAGAGTCGAAGTTCTGGTAGCGTGGGACGCCGGGCGCCGTCGCATCCGCGGCTCCGAAGTTCGGGACGCCAGCACAGCCAGAACCAGAAACGAGTTGCATGTGCACATGAGGAGTCTCGCCGGCCGGCTGGAAAGGGACGACTTTGATCGTGTATTGGTGCACGCCGTCCTGCAGCGGAAAGATCACTGTCGCCTCTGGATTGAAACTGCCCGCCGATGAATAAGGCGCGGATTGCGTTCCATTCAACGTGTCCACGACGCCTTGATAAATGTACAAGTCATAGTCAGAGGGCGATGCGCCGCTCGGATCGGTATCGGTCCACGACAAAGCTACCTTCACCGCCGCGCAATCGTTCTGAGCTACGAATCCTGCCGGCAGATCGACCGTAAGTGTGTAGCTGTCGCACGGAAATCCAGTGCCGCAGCGCGGTCCCTTATCTATTTGGCCCAAACCAAGCGGCGATTGATTTGCGACAGCTTGAAGCGCCACGTCGTAATCCAGGATCGGAGCTGAAGGCGAGATTGTTCCGCTTGATGGCGTGGAAGCGAAGCTGCGCCAACCGAAAGACGCGGCGAGTGTGCAAAGTGCGACCGCAGTCAGCACGCGCACGTTAAAAAGACCTGATTGAGAATTTGTGGATTTTTTCATGGGGTTTGTTGGGGCGCGCTGAGGTGTTGTCCAGCATTCGCAGTTGGAATTAAGGTCGGATTTCACGCCTCAAGTGGACGTATCTCCGGCGTAGTTCGCCCAAATGACGATGTCGATCTTCTACGGCGGATCGCGGTTTATTGATCTGGCAGTGCCGTGCCCGACTTTGATTTCACAAACGCGATATCGGCGCTGTTGATATTCCCATCGACCGTAAGGTCCTCACGGCAATTCGAGGTGGTGAGGATTTGTCCCGATTGAGATTTTGTCTGCGAGATATCAGCAGAGTTAACAAAACCATCCCCCGTCGTATCGCCGGTGAGGAAGTTTACCGGCACGCTCGCATTCCCACCGCCATTGATTCCATTCACGTTCACTGCACAACGTGAAGCACTGGCAACGCCCGTGAGATTCACGACGAGATCGTTTCCCGATTGATTCGTGCTGCTCACCGAACCGCAGGTCGAGGTCACGCTCCCGAACGTGACGACGGACGGAAACTTCACGACGACTTGATAGTCGCCATTTGCGCCGCCGGTGCGCGGTTCGATGCCGCCGCCACTTAGCGGAAGATCGACATCAAACGGTGCGCCATTATGCATTTTCCGCGAGGCCGCAGCGGTTGGCAGAACGGTCGGTGCGTTGACGATGATATCCTGGACGTTGCTGTTGGTGGTTCGGGTTCCATTACTGTAAACACCGCGGACCCGGTAATAATAGTGGCCACTCGGTTTGTTAAAGAGCGTCAATGAAGTGGAACCCGGTCCAGCGGTGCCGACTTGGTGCCACGTTCCGGCATCAACATTAATGTCGTCGAGCCACCAACCAACGGAAAGAATAATGAAGTTAACGCTTGATCCACCGTTAAAACGAAATCGTAGCTTGATCGGTTTTCCTTTATAGGCGGTGAGATCTACTTCGTAATTCTGCATGCGTGTGTCCGCAGGTGGCGGCAGCGGGGAATCGGTCAAAACTTTCAAGGCAGACCATGTCGCGCCGCTGTCGGTCGAGACTTCCACGTTGCCCGTATCATCCGGCCCATTGAAGTAGCGGCTGTAAAATGTCAGGCGCGCAGAACCTGCGGTCGCTGGAATCGTAATGTTGTTCTTTAGCGTCAGGCTTGGATCGAATTGAATAGGCGCGGGACCCGGTGCCGGTCCTTCGTAGCTGTTAGGCGCGCTGCTGTGATACGCCGGGTTTTGGATCCATCCCGCAGTGTCGCCTGTATCATCATCGGTGTTCCAGGCTGAGCCGGCTTGCCCGGGCAAACTGGTTCCGTCCGCGTTATCAAAAAGCGGATTCACATAATCCGTCGATTCTTCAATGACGTATCCGCTTAGCCCGGCCGTAACTTCCGCTGCCGTCCAGTTAAGCGTGTAGCTATTCGTCGTCACGGTAGTACCGGGATCACTCAAGACCGGCGGGTTAACCGTTTGAAGAATCCTCGGTGCTGGTGGGGGAGTCGGCACCGCCTGATCGCGCGTGAGTGTGAAGTTTTGAACTGTCACGCCGCCGTCTGTGACCGCGACTCCGTTGGTTGAGCTCGGGAAGTATCCGATCGCCGAAACCGCGTCGGTGTAACTTCCGACTCCTAACGGACTAAACTGATAGAAGCCATTGTCGTCGGTGAAGGCAGTATAACCTCCGGCAGTGACGCGGGCACCGGAGATCGGCGCGCCCGCAGTGTCTGTGACAGTTCCACGGAGAAAGCCGACTGGACGCGGCGTGCATTGCGAAAGTTTAAAACTCCCGATGCGCGTGTGCCAGTTGGCCGTCGCCGCGCCCGGATCGTCCGTCGGATAGTACTCGTTCGTGTACCAAAATGTGCAGTCGTCCACAGGATCGACAGTCATGGTAGAGTAATCTCCCCAACGCCCGGTTTGCGGTGCCGCCCACTCGGCGTGTTGCGCTCCACCGCCCGCAATCAACTGCGTTTCGGTTTGCGTGAGCGTGTTTAGCGGATCGCCCGCGAGCCGCCCAGCATACGCGATCGACGGAAAACTCGCGCTCGAGGAAGTACTATAGGCGAGGGCAATATCGCCCGCGCGATCCATCGCAACGCTACCGATAAAACGATAAAGTAAATCCGTCCCGCCGGTCGGACCAAAAGTGCTTTGTTGGTAAACCGTAGGATTACCGCCCGGGTCGCGCACTTCGTACCAACGCGGACCGAATTGCGTAGCCTGACCGGCGACGGAATTCGAGACCACTGTGTGATTGAGAATGAGCGATTCATGGTCGCCGAAATTTCGGTAGACCATGCGATACATCAAACGATCGCCGATCGGATCAAGTTGCGATGCGTCTCCTAATTGCGGAACGCATCCCGCCACATACACGCGCTCACCGCCAATGCTGCACGCCGGTCGTGCGAAATTTGCAACCGGCAAAACCGAGTTCGGTTGAATCGCGTTTCCGAATGTGGAGTTCGCTGGATTTGACCAATCGACGTGAAACTTCCAGATGCGCATCGCCGCCGCATTCGTTCCGATGTCGTTAGTCGCGTCGACTTCCGCAATATAGTTAGGCGCGCCCTGCGGCGGAAGTGTAAAACCGTCAAGGTTCGATGGAAGATGGCCACCAAAACCGGTGTTATACGGCGCGGGCAATGTGCCGAGGTCGAAATAAACGAAGCGCGCGTCTTGACCAGCGAGCATCTTGTCGCGTTCAAAAGCGAACACACCAGCGCCGACGTAGTTCAAGCTCGTCCCATCGAACTCGTGCGTCGTCATGTAATAACCATCGGGCCAAAGTCCCAAATGCGGGTAATCATGAAACGTCGTATCACTGAGATGAAACGAATAAACATAATAGGGACCGGTGGCGTCCGGGCCTTGTGAGACGGCGACACATTCGTGAAATGGCGCCGCTGGATTGTTGTTCGCATCCAAATTAAATCCGAACTGGCTCAGCAACCAACGGTCGGCCAGTTGATCGTAAATTACGACCGGGTCGCCGAGATTTGACGTTCGGCAAACGTCGTCCGCCGGCAGGCTTTGAAACAATTGATTGATTGCCGTCGGCCCGGTCAATCGAGTGCCCGTCTTTGTGTAAACCGCAAACGATGTGTTCACCATTTGCACATACTGCGACGGTCCCACCGCTCCCGTTGTGTCCGGCGGAACGCACAGCAAGCAGCCGTCTAATGCCGAAACTCCATCGAAACTTGCGATCGGCGATGGCATCGCCGCCGTAGCCGCCGCAGTGCTGCGTGCACCAGTCTTTAACGGCGCCATCGAGGTTTGCACAACGGCGTCCACGAAATTCTTCGGTACCGGCCGAGCTGCTTTTACCGGTGGAAGCTCGTGCTCAAAAGTGCGCGCCATCGGCGCCATCGGCGCCAAGTCACGCACTGAGGGCGTAACCGCATGGGCCGATCCCACTACGACCGTGGGTTTCAATGATGTCGCGCGATGGGTTCGGACTGACGTTGTGCGAGCAACCGCCTCGATCCCAATGCAAAGTCCCAGCGCACAAAGTGCCAATCCAAGTATAGCGCGAACGTTAAATAGCCCCGCTTCCGAAAGAGTTTTTTTCATACGAGAATCTCCCTGTCGGCTAAAAATTCGGATTTCAACCTCATCTCGGCCGCCTAGTCCGGAGGTTTCGTTGATTTACCGGGACGCGACGCTACGTAGCACCGCCGCGATGTCGCAGAATTGCAAAGATGCGCTCAATCTGCTCACGGCGGGCTGCAATTACATATAGCAAAAAAGGCCGCTTCTTTCGAAGCGGCCTTTTTGAAGATTGTCGATGTTGCGTTGGTTAGGGCAAACCGGTTCCGGATTTACTCTTAGCAAGCGCGATGTCCGCGCTGTTAATATTGCCGTCAGCAGTGACGTCGGTCCGGAAGTTCGATTGGCTCACCGTCTGGCCGGACTGCGATTTGGTCTGAGCGATATCGGCCGAATTGACGACGCCATCGGCGGTGGTGTCGCCGATGAGCACGTCCATGCGCGCATCGATGGCGCCAAGGACAGCGTCGCTGGTGTCATGCGCGTTGCTCAGCCTAACGACCAAGTGCTGCGGGCTGGTCACACCGGTGAGGTTGACCGTGATCTGGTTTGGCTGCGGCCCCATGGTCGGGGTGGCGGCGGTGGCGGTGCCTTGAGTGGCGCTGGCGTTGCCCGCGCTCGAGATCGGTCGATCGAATGTGTAAACCAAGGTGTAACTTCCATTCGGGCCCGGGTTTCGGCATTCGATTCCGGCGGCGCCATTGATCGGCAACGGAATGTCGAAGTTACCGGCGGTGCCATGGCTCTTTCTCGAAACGACGCCAGGAACTGGTACCTGGCCGGCGGCGGCGCCTTGGATGTTAATGAAGCCGAAGCCGTCGAGCGGCGAATAACCGGCGCCGATTTTGTTCGTTAGGCGACCGCTGAACGGAAGAACGTTCGCGCCATCAACAACCGTTCCGTTAAACGTCATCCCGGGCTGGATATTGCTGCCCGTGGGATCTTCCGGAATGAAAACACCGCTGCCGAGAAGGTCGGCGGAGGAATCATGACGGAACAGGGTGACGCTGCCGCCGGTTGGCGTAACGACTTTGGCAACGGTTTGGCCTTGCGGAACGGTCGCGTCCTGCTGTTGCAAACGACCAGCGTTGAACCGAAGAACGTCGCCTGCCGTGAAGGAGTTGTCGGCGAAGCTGAGGTTCAAGGTCCACTCGTGGTCGGTTGGGCTATTCGGGTTCGGATTCGACGGGAATGGCGCGATATTTGAGCGCGTGTGCGTGACGTCAGCCGAGTTGATGCCGGTGGAATTTCCGAAGAGGAAAGTCGACGTGAAAACCATTCCCGGCGTGTATTTGTATTTCGTCGGGTCGAGAAAATCTGCGTCGGTGAAACCGTTGAAGTTTCCGCCGGTGGGATTGCCGCCGGTTTGCGGTGTGCCCTCGGGATTGAAGTTCAGAGTCTTCAAAAAGCCAGAACCCGTGTAGGAAACTTTCCAGGAATTTCGATCGTTCGCGCCGATGCCGAGGTTGGTGTCGTCATCGCTATCAATGACGATGTCGATCTTGCCACCATTCGACGCGGTCGCGGTGCCGGTTGCTTGATATGGATCGAGATCGTGCGGGAAAGCGGTCAGTTGCATGATCGTCTTTACTGCTTGTGGCGAAAGACTGTGCGGTCCGCCGTGCGCTTGCAGAACTAACGCGGCCAGCGCGGCGCAGTGTGGTGACGCGGCGCTGGTGCCGTGGAAATTCGGGAACGGATCCGGATCGTAAGCACTATCGGCTTCAACCGGGACCGGGCCGAGCGGAAAGAATGTGTTGTTCGTTCCGTCTGCCGCCGCGATGTCGGGCTTCAAACGAACTTGCGGACTCGGCAAACGATTGTTGTTCGTGTCGAAGTAAATCGTTACCGGTCCCGACGAGGTGAAGTATTCGGGAACGTTCGGACGGAACACTTCATATGCGGCAACGCTATTCGCGCCCGCCGCGGCGCTGTGACCGAAGGTCACCGGCATGATGTAGGAAGTGTACTCGGCCGGGCCGCAATTGCGGACACCGTTACCGAAGAAAACGTACTTCAACATGTTTGCGGCATTTGCAGGCGCCGTCGTGTTGGAACGGCTGATGACCATCTGCACTTGCGTGCCGGAAGTGCTGAGCGCTGGCGCGTTCGATTCGATCGGCCGGTTATTGATCAAGTTGTTCGAAGTCAGCGATTGGTCAGGGATGTAATTTCCTGCCATGTCGAAGTAGAGGACGTTGAAGTCCTGCGTCATGCTCGAAGTGGCATTGGCTTGATTGATCTTGATGCTGAATGGTCCGCGTGTCGGCACTGAAGTGGTTCCGGTCGGGTCCGGTGTCGCGAACGGATGGACGTGAATGGTGTAATTGCCGCTCACTTGCGGAAAGAAGGTGACCGTTTCATCGACACCGGTGTCTTGATCGAGAATGGTTTTACCATTCGGATCAATGACGGCGACGATCGCGTCGAAGTTGTCGGCCGGTGTCGCGGGGGTGGCGTGTTCGGTGATAACGTAGCTGTTGCCCGCGGTTAGGGGGATGTTCGTGAAGTCAACCGCTTGCCCGCCTTCGCTGTCGCCCGTGTTGGTGTAAATCGGCGGCTCGATCAATGTCGGCGCCGACGCATCGTATGGATCGTTCCATTGAAAAACGAACGCTTGCGCATCGCTGCCACTGTTGATGGTTTGAGCGACGTCAATATTGCTCGGGTTACCGTCCGGATTGAAATTGTGGAATCCGCCCGCGTAAAACTCTGGCGGTACGCCGGCGAGATTGATGTTCGTGTTCTTAAGGGCGGTGTTGCCTTGCGCAAAAGTTAGCTTCGCATGAGTCGCGCCGCTGTCGTCCGCGACCGGGCGATACACGGATTGATATCCGTCAACGCCCCAGTTGTTCGCAGCCGAAGAAGCGTAGGTCACGCCGTTGGCAACAACGTCATTCACGCCCTGCGCGATAATGCCGTCCTGGAACATCGGCTCATCGAGATAGGAAACGTCATCGCAAACAACGTCGCCTTTAAATCCCTGTTGGATATTCGGGGCATAGGTATATCCGCTTAGTCCACCGAGCGCGCGGATGTTATTGGCAAATCCGACCTCACCCACATCGGCCGTGGCAAAACCAATCCGTGCTTTCGGTGCGACATCGTGCACGATCTGGCACATGCCGCGACCTTCGTTAGTCGCGCCGGGGGTTGGATTATAATCCTGCAACACGACCACGGGCTGCGTGTTGTTAGGATTCGCCGTCCCAGGAAGATCGCCGCTCGCGACGTCTTCATCCGCAGTAGTGAAACCGCCTTCAGCACTCGGCTGCGAATTATAGCTGTCCGACATCACGCCGATCGACATTCCGCTGCCGTCGAGATTGAGCGGCACACCCGCGTTGTAAAACGAGTTTACCTGATTGACACGGTGCAAATGGACACCTTGCGAAGTTACGGCTCCCGCGTTGTGAATGGGTTTAAGTTCGAGAATCACCGACCCAACTCCGTCAGTCTGCGCGATCGCAGCCACATCATCGAGCGACACATAACCTTCGATGACACCATGGCCCGCGTAATTCGGATCGACCGCTGTTACCGTGATCGTCGGATGCGCCGCGACTAATGTTGCTTGCAATGTTTCCATCGGAACGCGTCCATTCGGCATGATTTGCATCATGTAACGGCCGGTCGCGCTGTCTGTGATCGCCCGCGACGCGTAGCTCGCTGCCTGTTTCGCGATCATCGCGCTGTAGCTTGAAAAGTTTTGCGCCGTCATTGTGCTCGCGGCCTGTTGGCGTGCAGCCTTCGCGGCCGCTTTCTTCGACGTTGTCGATCTTGCGGGCGCTTGCGTTAGGGACGCCGGAGCGGTGGTAATGACGCCTTTTTGGATAAGATTGTTTTCAATGATTTTGTCCAGACCGTTACCGAGGTTCGAAGGGACGGGCTTGGCGGAGACCGAAGCAGCGATAGCGACCGCGGTGATAGCTACGCACACTAAAAGTTTGCGCGTTTGGTGAGGAAACGAAGGTGTAGTCATGGTGTAGTTGATGGGTGAACGCTGAATAATCTGGAGGGTTGAAATAAGAGTCGAAGACCAAAGCAAGACTGGATGCCTCGTCAAATGTTTTTATGCGAATTTCGTAACTTCATCCACATAGCGGTTGTATGGCAGAGCGCGATTTCCGAAATATTTTTCGCCAGGACTCGCGCTTCTACGGCCGCCGTCGTGCCGCCATCGTTGATTTCTCTTCTCGCGATGTTACGTAGCCGCGCTCGATGAGTCAGAATTACAAGGACACGCTCAATCTCCCGCGCACGGATTTTCCGATGAAGGCGAGCCTCACCGCGCGTGAGCCGGAATTGCTAAAGTCGTGGGAAGAAAGTCGTCTCTACGAGCAAATCCAAAAATCACGGCAAGATCGACAATCGTTCGTCCTGCATGACGGCCCGCCATTCGCCAACGGCGACGTCCACATGGGCACCGCGCTCAACAAAATCTTGAAAGATTTCGTCGTGAAATCGCAGACGATGTTAGGCAAACGCGCACCTTATGTCCCGGGCTGGGACTGTCACGGCCTGCCTATCGAATACAAAGTCGTGAAAGAATCACGCGGACTTTCTCCGCTCGAAGTCCGGAAAAAATCCGAGGCCTTCGCCCGCAAGTATGTCGATCTTCAACGGCAGCAATTCAAGCGTCTCGGCGTCCTCGGCGATTGGGAAAACCCGTATCTGACGATGGACCCGAAGTACGAAGCCGAAATTCTCCGCGCCTTCGCCGTCTTCGTGGAAAAAAATCTCGTCTATCAATCGCTCAAGCCCGTGTTTTGGAGCACCGGCGCGCAGACCGCACTCGCCGAAGCCGAAGTCGAATACCAGGAACGCGACGACACCGCCGTCTATGTGAAATTCCCGATCGCATCCTCTTCTGTAGGGGAAGCTGTCAGCTTCCCGCCGAACACATCCATCGCCATCTGGACGACGACGCCATGGACACTTCCTGCGAACATGGCCATCGCCGTTTCGCCTAACGAGCTTTACGTCGTGCAGGATTTCACGCGCGACGGCGTCACCGAAACACTCTTGCTCGCAGATAAACTCGTCCCGCAATTCTGCGCGAATACGAAGTTCGATCCCGTCGGCGAACCTCGGGCCTCCTTCAAAGGCGACAAGATCGACAAGGTGAAGGCGCGCCATCCATTTCTCGATCGCGAATCGATCGTGCTCAACGCCGACTTCGTCACCATGGACACCGGCACCGGCGCCGTCCACATCGCGCCCGGTCACGGCGCGGACGATTACTCGTTAGGCCGCAAGAACAAGTTGTTGATCTTATCGCCGGTGGACGATCATGGAAAATTTACCGAAGAAGCCGGCTTGCCGAATCTCACCGGCAAATACGTCTTCGACGCGAACAAAGACGTTGTCGATCTTCTGCGCGAACGCGGCAATTTGTTAGGCGAACAAAAGTTTCACCATTCCTATCCGTATTGCTGGCGTTCAAAGACGCCGATCATCTTCCGCGCGGTCGAACAATTCTTCATCCGCATCGACGATCTTCGCAGCCGCGCGCTCGAAGCGATTCACAACGAAGTGCGATGGATTCCCGCGTGGGGCGAAAACAGAATTGCGGGCACGGTCGAGTCGCGGCCCGATTGGGTCATCTCGCGGCAACGCAGTTGGGGCGTGCCGCTCCCGGTTTTCTATTCGAAATCCGGTGAAGCCATTCTCGATGCGAAGGTGATTCGCAAGCTCGCTGACCTCGTGGCCGAACGCGGTTCGAACGTTTGGTTCGAAATGGAAGATGTCGATCTTGCAAAAGAGCTCGGACTTCCCGCGGGCACCACGAAACGCAACGACACCATCGATGTTTGGATCGACAGCGGCGTTTCGCACGAAGCGGTCGTGAAAAAATGGATGGGCGTCGAGATCGCCGACATGTATCTCGAAGCGACCGATCAGCATCGCGGCTGGTTTCAATCGTCGCTCATGACCAGCGTCGCACTCAACAATCGCGCGCCCTACAAAACCTGCGTCACCCACGGTTTCGTTGTCGATCTTGACGGCAAGAAAATTTCCAAGTCGAGCGACTACGCCAAGCCGATGGACGCCGGTCATTTCGTCGGCAAACACGGCGCCGATCTCGTTAGGCTCTGGGCCAGCAGCATCAATTACACGGACGACGTTCCCTTCTCCGAAGAAATCTTCACGCGTTTGAGCGACACTTATCGCCGCATTCGCAACACGCTCCGCATTTTGTTAGGCAATCTTTTCGATTACGAAAAGATCGACAATCCGCAATTCACTCTCGTCGATCGCTGGATTCTGGCGCGCCTCGACGAAGTCGTAAAGGAATGTCGGGCGGCTTATGAAGCATTCGAGTTTCACAAAGTTTATCATTCGCTCAATCAATTCTGCGCCGTCGACTTGAGTTCGCTTTACATCGACATCACCAAAGACCGCATGTATTGCGACGCGCCGGATTCGCCACGACGTCGCGCGACCCAGGCCGCGATGCAGGAGATTTTCCGCGCGCTCTGCCAATTGCTCGCGCCTGTTATCTCATTCACCGCGGACGAGGCGTGGCGACATGCCGGCCGGGACAAGTCGGTTCATCTCGAAGAATTTCCGCGTTCGCAAGATCGACATCGTGATTCAATCGAGATCGTGAACGAGCTCCTGCGTTTACGCGGCGTCATCGGTCAAGCGCTCGAGAGTGCGCGTCAGGAAAAATTAATCGGCAATTCGCTCGAAGCCGCCATTCGCCTAACGAGCGACACCGAGGTCACGCGTAAGATCGACAAGGAAGAGCTCGAGGAATTTTTTATCCTGAGCGATCTCGCGGTCGAACAAGGGAGCGAAGCTTCCGCGCGCGTGAGCAAAAGCGCCTACCCGAAATGCGCGCGTTGCTGGCGGCATCGCCCGGCGGCGACGGAGGATTTGTGCGAACGTTGTGCGGCCGTCGCCGGTCGTGACGTAGCCTCGGCAAGATCGACATGAGGTACATTTTCTTTCTTTCCCTGCCGCTCTACGCGCTTGACCAGGTCAGCAAGTACGTCGTCAGGCAATTCGTTCCGCCGGACCACGCCTATCCGGTCGTGATCGGATTTTTCGACGTTGTGAATGTCACGAACACCGGCGCGGCCTTCGGCTCATTTAAAAATAACAACAGCTTTTTCATTCTCGTATCGTGTCTTGCCTTGTTCGTAGTCGTCACGCTGCTCGTTAGGCACCGCCTCCGGGACGCATGGCGCGATGTTTCGCTCGCGCTTTTACTCGCGGGCATTCTCGGGAACCTGACCGACCGTTTACTTTACGGGCACGTGTTCGATTTCCTTTTGTTCGACCTGCACGTGCCGCTGGCGCATCCGTGGCCGGCATTCAACGTCGCCGATTCGTGCATCTGCATTGCGGTGGTTTTCTTTCTGATTCATTCATTTCGGCCGGGCACGAACGAAGTGGCGCGCGCAGCGTGATTCGTTTCGAAGTGCACGCGCTGGGACCGCCGCTACAGTAAGATCGTGACGGCGATGGAAGAGAAGGCGCGTGAAATCTGCGCGCGTTTGCGAGAGCGCGGGCGCGTCGCGTACTTCGCCGGCGGTTGCGTGCGCGATATGGTGCGCGGTCTTGTGCCGAAGGATTTCGACATTGCGACCGATGCGGAGCCGGAAGAGGTGCAAAAGATTTTTCCCCGAACGTACGCAGTCGGTGCGGCGTTTGGCGTTGTCGTTGTGGTCGAGGATGGAATCAACTTTGAAGTCGCGACGTTTCGCTCGGACGACGCGTACATCGACGGGCGCCGTCCGGTTTCGGTAAAATTTTCTTCGCCGGAAGAAGACGCGAAACGACGCGACTTCACCATCAACGGAATGTTTTTCGATCCGGCGAAAAATGAAGTGATCGATTTCGTGGGCGGTCGCGCCGATCTCGAAGCGAAGCTCGTTAGGGCAATCGGCGATCCGGCGCAACGTTTTGCGGAAGACCGGTTGCGGATGCTGCGCGCGGTGCGCTTTGCCACCGTCCTTGATTACAAGATCGACAATCAAACGTGGGACGCGCTGGTCGCGAATGCGAGTGCGATTACCCAGATTAGCGCCGAGCGAATTCGCGACGAGCTGGTCAAGATTTTCCTGTCGCCGCATCGCGTGCGCGGTTGGGATTTGTTAGACCAAAGTGGATTGCTGCGCGCGATCCTGCCCGAGATCGAGCCGATGAAAGGCTGCGAGCAGCCCGAGCAATTTCATCCCGAAGGCGACGTTTTTCAGCACACGCGTTTGATGCTCGAACTGCTTCCCGAAAAAGTTTCCGTGCCGCTCGTCTTCAGTGTGATTCTGCACGACGTCGCGAAACCGGTGACGGCACATGTCGATCCAACCGGACGCATCCGTTTCAACGAGCACGACAAAATTGGCGCCGACATGACCGAACAAATCATGGGGCGTCTGCGATTTTCGCGCGCGGAGATCGAAGCCACGGTTGAAATGGTGCGTCAGCACATGGTGTTCAAAGACGTGCCGCGCATGCGCGTGGCGAAGCTGAAGCGTTTCATGGCGCGGCCGACCTTTGAAGAAGAGCTCGAGCTTCATCGCGTCGATTGCGAAAGCAGTCACGGCCTGATGGACAATTACGAATTCCTCAGGCAAAAGCGGGAGGAGTTTGCGAATGAGCCAATCATTCCGCCGCCGCTGGTGAACGGACAGGATTTGATTTCGTTAGGCCTGAAACCGGGTCCGAAGTTTGGCGAGATTCTTGAAGCCGTCGAAACGCGTCAACTCGAAGGCGTGTTCAAAGATCGAGAAGAGGCGCTTGCATGGGTCAAGCGCGAGTATCAGATGTGATTGTCGATCTTACGGCGACAGCGCCGTGCCGGATTTCGATTTCACCAACGCGATGTCCGCGCTGTTAATCGACCCATCGGCGGTCACGTCCATGCGAGATTTCGCGTTCGTTAGGCTTGCGCCCGACATCGATTTTGTTTGAGCGATGTCCGCTGAGTTCACAACTCCATCGCTCGTGGTGTCGCCGAGCAGAACCGGCACTTGCACGGCAACGTCGCTCGTCTCGGCACCATCGCTCACTCCTAAAATGCCTAACGTCAGCGTCTGTGCATTCGCGACACCGGTGAGATTGATCGTAATCGTGTTGGCGTTTTTGTTTGCACTTACCACGCTTCCGGCGCCATTCGCGACCGAAGCGGAATTAAACGTCACTGGTGTCGGGAAGGTCACGACCACTGCGTGTTCTCCATTTTGCCCGCCACTGCGGCATTCCGTCTGGCCAATCGCAAGATCGACATCGTACGCGGTGGTGCCATGCAGTTTGCGCGACACCACACTCGTCGGCAGCAACGGCAGATTGAACGCGAACACGTCTTCACGATTATTGAAGTCGTCGTTCAGCAATGTTGAAGCGCGGCTGGCAAAGAGAAGCGTCTTGCCGTCCGCGGTCCAGAGCGGGCCGCCGGCGTGGACCGAGTCGCCGGAGCCGCCATTGCCGCTGTTCCATGTCGATCCAAGCGCGTGGCTCAATAAAATATTTCCGTTCGTTAGGCGATCGAATAGATAAATGTCGCCGTTGATTCCGTTAAGATCGACATATCCCGGCACGATGTCGGTGGACGAGCTCCAGAAGGCCACGAAACGCCCGTCCGGGCTGATCGCTTGATAGCCATAACGCGGCGCTTCCCCCGCCAGACCATTTCCCGCGGTCGTTAGGCGACCAAACGCGTGACTCACAAGCGTGTTCGCGCGCGTGCTGCGATCGAACAAAATTACGTCCTGGAACGTGTTCGTGTCGGTTCCGCCCGCGATCAGGTCGTTCGCTTCCGTGCGATAGGAAATGAAACGTCCATCCGCGCTGATGGACGGATTGTAGGAGATGTCCGAACCCGTTGTCGTTAGGCTATCACCTCGGTGGCTCACGAGCAGGTTCGTTCCCGCCGCGCGATCGAAAACGAAAATGTCGTAATTCGAGTTCGAATCCGTTTGCCCCGAGACAAGATTGGTCGAGCTGCTCGCGTATGCGATCCAGAAGCCGTCCGCGCTGAACACCGGCGGATCGAGCGGCTCGGTGCTGCCGCCGTTGCCATCGCCGCTGGTTGAGACCGCGCCGAATTGATGATCGATCATCGCGTTCGTATTTGTGACGCGATCGAAAAGAAAAACGTGCTGCACGGAACTTCCGGCGTTGCTTTGATTCGGCACCAGGTCCGTCGCCGCGCTGTAATAAGCAACGAAGCGCCCGTCCGCCGAAATTGATGGCGCGAATGAATATTGCAACCCGGTCGCATTTGCACTCGCGTTATCGTGACTCACCAATGTGTTCACACCGGTCGTGCGATCGAAAATAAACACGTCGCTATCGTCGTTCGAGTCCGCCTGGCCGGTGACAAGATCGACAGCGTAACTGGTGTAAGTGATGAATCGTCCATCGGCGCTGATCGCCGGCATCATCGAAAAATCGCTCCCGGTAATATTGGCGCCGGCGATGGAATGACTAACAAGTGTCATCGTCTCGTTGACGCGATCGAACAAATAAACATTGGCGCCGCCCGTAACATCGACAATTCCATTTACGAGATTCGTGGCCAGACTTGCGAACGTAATCCAGCGTCCATCGGCGCTGATCTGCGGCGAATCCGAAATGCCATCGCCAGTTTGATTCGCCACGCCGGCGGCGCGACTAACGAGTGTGGTCGTTCCCGTTTGGCGGTCGCGCACAAAAATGTCGTTCAGGCCGTTCGCGTCCGATTGGTTGGGCACGAGATTCGTGGCCTCGCTTACGAAGACAACGTAGCGGCCGTCCGCGCTCGCATGCTGGCTGCCGCTGTCTCCATTCGCGCTTAAGGACGCGAGATTCGCCGGTCGCAGCGACGCGCACGTGTTCGCGTCCGCGGCGCGATCGTAAATCATGACGTCGGCCGAGCCGTCGCTGTCGTTAGGCACAAGATTGGTCGCTTGCGTGGCGAAGGCGACGAACTGGCCGTCGTCGCTCGGCAAAGGCAGGACCGATTGCTGGTCGCCGCCGTTCGATGTCGATCCAGGAATGTGGCTGACGAGGTGAATGGAAGATGTCGATCTTTCCCAAAAGAAAACGTCGCCATTTCCGGATGACGACTGACCGGACATGAGATCGGTCGCGTTGCTCGTGAACGTGATCGTGTTCCCATCCGCCGCGATTTGTCCGCCAAAACTTTTGGCATTTGCGCTCGCTGAGACCGGCGACGTCGCACTGCGCGAAACCAGCGCGTTCGTGTTCGTGGTTCGGTCCCAAACGAAAATGTCCTGCGCGTTATTGAGATCGTTCGCGACGAGATTTGCAGCACTGCTTTGATAGACAACGTAGCGACCGTCCGCGGTAATCTCCGGATAAAGCGACGCCATCGTTCCGGCGGTAGTTGTCGATCCTGTCATGTGACTAACGAGTGTGATCGCGCCGGTGGCGCGTTCGTAGAGAAACACATCCTGGTCCTGGTTGACGTCGTTTTCATTCGCCACCAAATCGGTTGCCAATCCGTAAAACGCGACATAACTCCCGTCCGCATTCAGCACCGGATAAAACGAACCGTTATTTCCCGCGGTCGTGGCCGAGCTCGCGTTGTGACTAACGAGCACGGTTTCATTCGTGCTCCGGTTCCAAAGGAAAAGCTGATACTTCGCCGCGCTTTGCGTTTGGCCGGCGACATAATCCGGCCCGTTGCTCATGAACGCGACGAATGCGCCGTCGCCGCTCAAGACCGAATTAAACGTGCTGCCGCCGCCGGTCCTTAACGAATCACCGGCCTTGTGCGAAACGAGCGTGATCGTATCGGTGTCGCGGTCCCACGAGAAAATCGCGGAGAAGCCGCCGTTGCTTTGGCCGGTGACGAGATTCGTGGCCGCGCTTGTGAACGAAATGAATCGGCCATCGAAGCTGATCGTCGGATCGTAAGAATTCGAATCCGCCGTCGTATTCGGCGCGCCGGGAATGTGACTAACGAGCCGGTTTGTGCCGGTCGTGCGGTCGTAAACGAAAACGTCCGGCGTGCTGTCGCCACTGTCGTTTTGATTCGCGATCACATTGGTCGCGAACGTCCAGTAAACGACGTAACGCCCGTCGCCGCTGATGCACGGGACGAACGAATCGCCGTTCGCGGCCGTAGTTGTCGATCCAACGGCGTGACTCACCAGCGTCGTCGTTTTCGCAGCGCGATCGTAGAGAAAAACGTTCGCCGTCACTTTGTCTTCGACCAATCCGGGAATGAGGTTTTCCGATGTGCTTAGGAACACCACGAAACGTCCGTCGGCGCTGAACGCGCGCTGATTCAACTGCTGCGACATGTTCGCGCCGGCCGTGGCGGACGCCTGATTAGGATCCGCGCGCGAGATTAATTCCAGCGGCGGCGACGCGGTCGTCGTCGCCGTGTTCGCTTTGGTGGCGTTTCGGTGATGTCTCGCCGCATTCGTTGAAGTCGTCGCAAGATCGACAATCAACAGCAGCGCCAGCGCGGAAAATCCTTTTCTGCCCATCTCCAGGAATATCTGTAGAACCGATTCGTGATTCGCTGCGCTCGCGGACGCGTCACGGATAAACTGCGCGATAAAATCTTTGCGCAAGATTTGTCGCGTCGGTGTCTTCGAAGTGGAACGCGCCGCTGAAATCGGTCGTTGTCGATCCAACGGTGGTGTCGAATGGCGCTGAGATTTCTGATGCGACTTGCAGGTTGATCGTGGCCAGAGCGCCGGCCTGACCGTTAATCAAAACATGTCCGTTCGTTAGGCGATTGATCGACGTGATTTGCAGGATCGGGTTCAAATTCACCTGCGTGAGGAAAACATCCCACACGCCGCCACCGTAGCTTTGCTGCGCGGCATTCGGCGTCGTCGGAAAATTCGTCGCGGCGGTGCGGCCGGTGAGATAAAGCTCGTCGTTCCAGAGATCGAGGCCGTAAACGGAGTTTTGATCGTCGCCCCCGAGATACGACGAGAAAAGCAGCGCCGTGCCGCCGGGGGAAAGTTCCGCCACCCAGCCTTCGTAGTAATTACCGAACGCGGTTTGGAATGCCCTAACGAGTGAGAGATCGCGACTCGAGCTGTAGCCGCCGACGAAAATATCGCCCGCATTGTCGATCTTCAATCCGAACAAGCCATCGTAATCGCCGCCGCCCAGATAAGTCGAAAAGACAAGCGACGATCCGTCGGCGGAAATCTCAGTGATAAATCCGTCATCTTGTCCAGCAAACGTCGGCTGCACTACACCGGCGGTCGTCGGGTAATCAGTCGCGTTTGTTTCGCCCGCGATATAGGCGCGGCCTAACGAATCGATAGTGATGGTCGCCGGCGCATTGTAGTTGGTGCCGCCGGCCGCGCTGCTTCCCTGGCTGCCGCTGACGAGGGTTGAGTAAAGTTTCGTCGTCCCGCTCGGATTTAATTTTGTCACGAATCCCGCCGTGCCCGGCGTATGGGTGGTCTGATAAGCGCCGAGCGTAACCGGAAAATTTTCGGATTGGGCCTCGCCCGCAACGAACGCATTTCCGCTAAGATCGACAACTACGGCCGCGGCGAAATCGCCGAGCGCGCCACCGAGATATGTGCAGTAAAGCAAACCGGCCGCGCCGGACTTCGTCGGATCGATACGAGCGACAAATCCATCTTCTTCGCCGCCGATGACCGGTTGCGTCACACCGATCGCCGCCGGCATGTCGATTGTGTTCGTCCCACCGACGGCGTAAATCGTTCCGTCGTTCCCGACAGCGACGCCGACACCAACGGTGTAAGCATTCGCCGGCGGCAGAAGGTGACCGATGTTTACCGGCAGCGGGACGCCGCCGTCGCCTTGCGTCCCGCCGAGAAATGTGGAGTAAAGAATCTGCGTGCCGTCCGCGCTGATCACGGTCACGAACGCGACGTCGGTGTTCGCAGCGATCGTGCTCTGGACCGCGTTCGCCGTGATTGGAAAATCCGCGGAATCCGTTACGCCAATCACCACCACGTTGCCGTTCGCATCGGTCGTTAGGCTAAAGACACCGTCCCAATCGCTTCCGCCAAGATAAGTGGACCAAAGCAATTTGCCGGTGCGATCGTACTTCGTCACGAATCCATCCTGGCCGCCACCACCGTAAGTCTTTTGCACTGCGCTCGGCGTCACTGGAAGATCGCCGGTCGATTGCCCGATCGCGGGCTGCACGTCCCCGCCGGTAAAAACATTCCCGTTGTGATCGGTCGCGCACGACCAGGCAATTTCGAATCCCGCGCCGCCGAGATAGGTTGATGAGATTACCGCCGGATTTGGCGGAGGCGGCGCGAAAGTCGGGGTCGTGATTTTGTTTGGGGCGCGTCTCAGGTGGTGAGTCGCCGTGTGGCCGAGCGCGATTGTAAGATCGACAACTACAAACAAACCAAAAACCAGCAGCGCCTTTTTTCCCATCGCTAAAATTCGTTATCGCAAACAATTCGTGCTTGGGCGCGAACCCGGACGCCACCCGCACGAACTTTAAACTGGTTGCGGATCGAGGCCCCTTTGACATTCACTTGTAACGCATCAAAAGATCGACATGCGCATTTTGATGATCACTGCGGAAGCGCCGCCGTTGCAACGCGCCGGTGCGCTCATCGATGTGATGAATGCGTTGCCGCAACAACTGCGCGGGCGCGGTCATGAGGTCAGTATTGCGCTGCCGTATTACCGGGACATTCGCGAGAATCCGGAATTCAAGGCGGAAGATACCGGCATCACGGTCGACGTGTGCGTGGGCGAGAAAACCTACGTGGCCGAATATCTCGAAGGTCGTACCGAGAGCGGCGTGCAATTGTTCCTGATTCGCTGCGACGAATTCTTTGATCGACAAGGAATTTACGGCGAGCACGGCGAAGCCTATGAAGACAACGCCGCGCGCTTTATCTTTTTTACGAAGGCGGCGCTGGAGCTCGCGCGCCGGCTCACGCCGTCAGTGCAGATTTTGCATTGCCATGATTGGGCGGCGGCGCTCGTGCCGGTGTTCGTTAGGGCGTATCACCTCCCGTTCTCGACCATGCTCACGATCCATCACATCGAAGAGCAGGGAAGTTTCTGGGGACTCGACTTTGCCCTAACAAACTTGCATCAGCGCTTTTTCACCTTGCACGGCGTCGAGTTTTTCGGCCGGCTCAATTTCCTCAAAGGCGGAATCCTCTTCGCCGACAAACTCACGACCGTAAGCGAACATTACAAACAGGAGATCATGACTCCGGAGGGCGGCGCCGGTCTCGACGGCGTCGTGCGCGAGAACGCTTACAAGTTGATGTCGATCTTGCACGGAGCCGATTACACGCGTTGGAGTCCCGCCACTGATCAATACCTGCCCGCGCTTTACGATGCCGATTCGCTTTGGGGAAAACAACTTTGCCGCGATTCCGTCCTGAATCATCTCCAACTCGCGCCCGCGCCGCAGGGTCCCGTCTTCGGCATGGTCACGCGGGTGGTGAAAGAGAAAGGCTTCGAAATTCTCGTGCCGGTGCTCGACCGCCTCCTCAACGACGATGTGCGCCTTATTATAATAGGCGAGGGCGATCCCGCTTTTGAAACCGCCCTCGCCGTCGCTGCGAAAAAATTCCCGACGAAGTTTTCCTATCAACGCCATTACGACGAGCAGCTCGCGCATCTCGTTGAAGCAGCCATCGACATCAGTCTCATTCCATCGCGCTTCGAACCATCGGGGTTAATGGCGATGTACTCGCTCCAGTACGGCGCCTTACCGGTCGCGCGCGCGGCCGGTGGCATTCAAGATATCATTGAAGATTACGATCCGACGCTCGAACGCGGTTACGGGTTTCTGTTTTTCGATTACTCGAGCGAAGCGTTTTGGGACGCGATCAAACGCGCCCGCGAAATTTTCAACGAGCGCACGCTCTGGCACCAACTTTGCCAGCGCGCCATGGCGCGAAATTTTTCCTGGGACGCAGCAGCGGCGCGTTACGAACAAGCGTATCGCGCGCTTGTCCCCGCGGAAGAAGCCGCGGCCTGATTGTCGATCTTTCGCGCCGCGCAAGATCGACAATCGTCATTCCGAATAAACGTCCGTGGTCGTCGTCCAAGTCTCGCACTACAGCCAGAGGAAAATGAAGGGGAACACGGCGATACTCGAAGAACCGACAAGTTCTTGCTTTGACCAAACGTTTGGTTTCTCCTCGGCGACTCGGCCTCCGAGCGCGATGACTGCGGCAAGATCGACAATTACTCCGTTGACCTGGGCGCTGGTTGTCACGGCCGTGCAGATCGCCCTCGCCGTATTTTTGCTCGCGCCCGAAGGTCCGCTCGACTGGCAATACTCCACCCTGAACCAGCACGACAGTTACTGGTTCATGAACATCATCGATCGCGGTTACCAGACGATCGTCCCGCCGATCAATCACAAGGTGATGGAAGTTTCCAACGTCGCTTTCTTCCCGGCGTATCCCGCCGTCGCCGGTCTGCTGAGTCGTCTCGGAGTAGAACGGGACATCGCTCTTCTCGTCACCGCGCAAATCGCCGCGTTCGGTTTCTGGAGTTACTTCTTTCTTTTCTGCGAACGCTGGAACCTTTCCCCGACGCTGCGTTCGTTAGGCGCATTGTCGATCTTGTCCCATCCGGCGGCATTCTTTCTCATCGCCGGTTATTCCGAATCGATGTTCCTGATGGGATTGCTCGGCTTTTTTTATTGGAGCACGTCGGACGCGCGCGGCGCGAAAATCCTCGCGGTCGCGCACGGCATCATCATGTCCGGCACGCGCATCGTCGGTATTCCGTGCGCGGGCATTCCCGTTATCCAATCGGTTTTGCAAAAAGGTTTGCGGCCTTTGCGCCAACATGTTTCCGCCATGACGATGTCGATCTTCGCAACATTCGGCGCGGGTGCGTTCTTCCTCTATTGCCTGGTGCGCTGGGGACATTGGGACATGTACATGCTCACACAATCAGCCGGTTGGGGGATTACGCCCGATTACCTCGCCGTTTTTCGTCCGTCGAGTTATCGCTGGCTCGTTCCCGCGCTCAATAATCCAACGGAAGCGAGCCAACTCGCGATGTCACTGACCGGGATCGCGTTTATCATCCTCGCGATTATCGAAATCGTGGCCGCGTTGCGAAGCGAGACGAATTGGCGCCAACGCATCGGCCTCTACCTCGCGGCCGCTATTATATATTACATCTCCGTCAGCGGCGTCGCCTGCGTCGAGATGGAAAGCATGCTGCGCTATCAGTTTTGTTCTCATGCTTTAATCGTGCTGGCGTTTTTGCATTTCCTACGTCAATGTCCCGTCCCGCCGCTGCCCGTGCGCGCATTGGCGACGGCGACCGTGGTGCTGGCGTGTGCCGCGGGGTTGATCGTACAGGGCTGGTACGTTTGGAATTTTACGAGGGGTAACTGGGTCGCTTAAAACATGAAAACAAAGGTAGCCATTATCGGAGCCGGACCGGCGGGATTGACCGCCGCCTACATGCTGGCGAAGAACGACGTCGATGTCACCGTGCTCGAGGCCGATCCGGTTTACGTCGGCGGCATTTCGCGCACCGCGACCTATAAAGGTTTTCATTTCGACATCGGCGGGCACCGCTTCTTTTCCAAATCGAAAGCGGTGGAAGATTTTTGGACCGAGATTTTGCCGAACGACATGCTGCTGCGGCCGCGTTCGTCGCGCATTTACTACAACGGAAAATTTTTCAGTTATCCGCTGCGCGCGTTCGAGGCGCTCTTCAAACTCGGCGTTGTAAGATCGACATTGTGCGTCCTGTCGTATCTGAAAGCGAAGTTATTCCCGGTGCGCGACCCGAAAAACTTCGAAGACTGGGTCAGCAATCAATTCGGCAAACGCCTCTTCAACACCTTTTTCAAAACCTACACCGAGAAGGTCTGGGGAATGAGCTGCAAGGAAATTTCGGCCGATTGGGCGGCGCAACGCATCAAAGGTCTCTCGTTAGGTAGCGCCATCAAGAACGCCATTATTCCGCAGCGCTACAACGGCGACCGCACCCATGTCATCAAAACGCTGATTAATTCGTTCCGTTATCCACGCAAAGGGCCGGGCATGATGTGGGAAGTTTGCGCGGAGAAGACCAGGGCCATGGGCGGCAATATCGAGATGGGCTGCAAAGTTGTCGGCCTCGAATACGACGCGGCAACCGAGACCTGGACAGTTTTATTGAAAGATCGACAAGGTGATTTGCGGACGCTTCAGGCCGAGCATGTCATTTCTTCTGCGCCGATGCGCGAGCTCGTTAGGGGAATTCGCCCCGAAGTCTCCGAGGAAGCCAAACACGCCGCCGATTCTCTCAAGTATCGCGACTTTCTCACCGTCATGTTGATCGTGAAAAACCGCGACGCGTTCAACGACAACTGGATTTACATCCACGACCCGAGAGTCAAAGTCGGCCGCGTGCAGAATTTCCGTTCCTGGTCGCCGGAGATGGTGCCGGATGCGGACAAGGCCTGCTACGGCCTCGAGTACTTTTGTTTCGAGCACGACGGCGTATGGGATGCGAAGGACGAAGATCTGATCGCGCTCGCCACGCGCGAGTTGATCCAGATCGGCCTCGCCAAACTGGGCGATGTTCTCGACGGCACCGTCGTTAGGCAAAAGAAGGCTTACCCGGTTTACGACGACGATTACGCTACGCACGTCGCGACCATTCGCCGCGAACTCGAGACGCGTTATCCGAACCTGCATCTCGTCGGTCGCAACGGCATGCACAAGTACAACAACCAGGACCACGCCATGATGACGGCGATGTTGTGCGTCGAGAATATTTTGGCCGACAGCAAGCTTTACGATTTGTGGGAAGTGAATCAGGACGCGGAGTATCACGAAGCGGGTTCCGCCGGGGAAGAGCAGGAGAACACCGGCAGCGCTTTGCGTCTCGTCCCGCGTCGTGTGACCGGCGCGCCCGAGCTCGCCGCCGAAGCCGAAGGCTGATTGCCGCGCATTTTCAAAGATCGACATGAAGCCGGCGAAATTCTCGCCGGCAAGATCGACAAGTACGCCTCGCGTGATGATGTAATCGTGCTTGGACTTCCGCGCGGCGGAGTTCCGGTTGCATTTGAAATTGCCAAACGAATCGGCGCCCCGCTCGATGTTTTCATCGTGCGCAAACTTGGCGTCCCCGGTTTTGAAGAACTCGCCGCCGGCGCGATCGCATCCGGCGGCGTGCGCGTGTTCAACGACGAAGTCATGCGCGCATTACCGAACGCAATGCAGATCATCGATGAAGTGACCGATCGCGAAGAAGCGGAAATTGAACGTCGCGAAAAACTCTACCGCGGCGATCGTCCGCCGCTCGATGTTCGCGGCAAAATCGTCATTCTCGTCGATGACGGGCTTGCCACCGGCGCGACCATGCGCGCGGCCGTGAAAGCATTGCGGGAACGCGGCGCGGCGAAAATTATTGTCGCGGTTCCAGTCGGCGCGCCCGAAACCTGCCGCGAACTTCAATCGCTCGCGGATGAAACGATTTGCGCGACCGCGCCGGAATATTTTCAAGCCGTCGGCCAGTTCTACGAAAACTTTTCGCAGACGACCGACGACGAAGTGCGCGAACTGCTTTCGCTCAGCGCACCTTCAACGTAGTCCGCATGCCTTTGTCGGCATGTTTGTCCACTGGGCACCAAACGTCGTAAGTGCCGCGTGCAAGATCGACATGTAGCACTTTCGTTTTTCCCGGCTCGACCGATTTGATGAACTTTTTGTCCGAGCCGTTACCCTGCACTTCGAAGTTGTGCGCGTGTTTCCCGCCGTTGTGCACCACGAACGCGGTGTAATCCGGCTTTAATTCGGTCGGCATCGCGATCGCGTAATCGCTCAGCGTCACTTCCACGCGTCGCGCGCGCGGTTCCGGCTCGAGCGCGTCTTCAATCGCGTCGCCCGTGGCTTTTGCGGTGTTCTTAATTCCATGTCCGACCGCTTTGGCCGTGTCTTTTATCCGTTCGCCCGGCCCTTGCGCCCTAACCACAGCAACGCTGACGCAAACGCCAATCAAGAGAGCAGGTAATGTTTTCATATTTATATTTCGTTTCTCCGCGCCATGTCGCGCGCGACTGGGCATTATTGGAAATCTTCCATCGGCGGACACGAGCAAAATAAATTTCGATCGCCGTAAACGTTGTCGATCCGCGCGACGCTTGGCCAGAATTTGTGTTCGCGCGTCCACGGCGCCGGAAAAGCCGCCTGCTCGCGCGTGTAGGGATGTTCCCATTGTTCCCGCGCGATTTGTCGCGTCGTGTGCGGCGCGTTTTTGAGCAAATTATTATGTCGATCTTGCGCGCCGTGCGCGATCGCTTCGATTTCTTTGCGAATCGAAATCATCGCGTCGCAAAAACGGTCGAGCTCATCTTTCGATTCACTTTCCGTCGGTTCGATCATCATCGTGCCGGCGACCGGCCACGAAACCGTCGGCGCATGAAATCCGTAATCCATCAATCGCTTGGCCACGTCTTCGACTTCGATGCCGATTTGTTTGAACTGGCGAAGATCGACAATGCACTCGTGCGCGACCAGTCCGCGTTTGCCTTTGAACAAGACCGGGAAATGCGGATCGAGACGTTTCGCGATGTAGTTTGCGTTCAGGATTGCGATCTTGCTCGCATCCGTTAGGCCGCGCGGGCCCATCATCCGGATGTACATCCACGAGATGGTGAGAATACTCGCGCTGCCGTAGGGCGCTTGCGCGACCGGCCCGACACGATTCGTAAGATCGACATCGTCGCCTAACGACGCCTGTTCGGGCAAAAACGGGACAAGGTGCTGCGCCACGCCGATCGGTCCCACGCCCGGCCCGCCGCCGCCGTGCGGAATGCAAAACGTCTTGTGCAAATTCAAATGGCAAACGTCGGCGCCGTAATCGCCGGGACGACACAGCCCCACTTGCGCGTTCATGTTCGCGCCGTCGAGATAAACCTGACCGCCGTGCGTGTGCACGATCTCGCAAATCTCGCGAATGGTCGGCTCGAACACGCCATGCGTGCTCGGATAGGTGATCATGATCGCGGCCAGATCGCGCGCGTGCGCGTCGGCTTTCGCGCGCAAGTCGGCAAGATCGACATCTCCATCTTTCAACGTCGCGACCGGGACGACGCGCAGACCGGCCATGACCGCGCTGGCCGGATTCGTTCCATGCGCGGAGTTTGGAATAATACAAACGTCGCGATGCGGTTCGTTGCGCGAATTGTGGTATTCGCGGATCGCAAGCAAGCCCGCGTATTCGCCTTGCGAGCCCGCGTTCGGTTGGAGCGAGACGGCGGCGAAGCCGGTGATTTCCGCGAGCCAGCTTTCCAGCTGCTTGCACATGTCGATGTACCCGGTCGCCTGTTCGTTAGGCGCGAACGGATGCAGTTTCGCGAATTCCGGCCACGAAAGCGGAAACATTTCCGCGGTCGCGTTCAACTTCATCGTGCAGGAGCCGAGCGGAATCATTGAATGACAGAGTGAAAGATCGCGCGACTCGAGCCGCCGGAGATAACGCAACATTTCCGTCTCGGTGTGGTGCGTGTTGAAGACCGGATGGGTGAGATATTCGGACGTGCGCAAGAGCGCAGGCGGATCGCGGAACAAATGGTAATGCGACGCGTCATTGTCGATCTTCGCTTCAAACACTTCACACAAACGCGCGAGATCTTCTTCCGTCGTCGTTTCGTCGATTGAAATACCGATGCTGTTCTCGTCGAGCTTGCGCAGATTCATTCCGATTGCCTGCGCGCGCGCGAGAAAATGATCGGCATTGCCTTGATGACCGGTCGCGACATTGAGCGTGTCGAAGAAAAATTCGTGAGCCACGCCGAAGCCGACGTCTTCGAGTGCAACGCAGAGTCGCCGCGCGAATTCGTCGATGCGTTCGGCGATGGCGCGCAGACCGCGCGGTCCGTGATAAACCGCGTACATCGACGCGATGACCGCGAGCAATACTTGCGCGGTGCAAATGTTACTGGTGGCTTTGTCGCGGCGAATGTGTTGCTCGCGCGTTTGCAATGCGAGTCGATAGGCCGGGCGCCCTTCCGCATCGTGCGAAACGCCGACCAGTCGGCCGGGCATGTGACGTTTGTATTGATTGCGCGTCGCGAAAAATGCGGCGTGCGGTCCGCCGTAGCCTAACGGAACGCCGAACCGTTGGGTGCTGCCCACGACAACATCGGCGCCGAATTCACCCGGCGGCTTGAATAGCGTGAGCGCGAGAATATCGGCCGCGACCACGACGAGCGCGCCGGCTTCGTGCGCTTGCCTAACGAGCTCGGTGTAATCGTAAATCGCGCCGTCGGTCGCGGGATATTGCACGAGCACGCCGAAGACATCGTCGTCAAATTTGAATCCAACGTGATTGTCGATCTTGAGTTGGATGCCGAGCGGCTTCGCGCGGGTGCGGACAACTTCGATCGTTTCCGGATGACAATCTTGCGCGACCAAAAAAGTTTTGCGGCCGGGCGCGTTCGCATGACACAACGCCATCGCTTCCGCGGCGGAAGTCGCTTCATCGAGCATCGACGCGTTCGCGATCTCCATCGCGGTCAGATCGGTGATCATGGTTTGGAAATTGAGCAGCGCTTCGAGCCGGCCTTGCGCGAGCTCCGCCTGATACGGCGTGTAAGCGGTGTACCAACCGGGATTCTCGAGAATGTTCCGCTGAATCACCGGCGGCGTAATGCAATCGGAGTAACCGGCGCCGATAAAACTTTTCGCGACTTTGTTCTGCTTCGAAAGCGCGCGCAGCTCGGCCAGTGCCTGCGCTTCCGATTTCGCTTCCGGCAAATTCAGTTGTCGATCTAAGCGGATGTTTTTCGGAACGGTCGCATCGATCAAGGCATCAAGATTGTCGAACCCAACTTCGCGCAGCATTTGTTCGACTTCAGATTCGTTAGGCCCGATGTGACGCCGCGCGAAGGAGTCGATGTCGATCTTTTCTTCTTTCCGCGCGTGCATGGGCGAACGGTACGGAACGCGCGCGCGCGTTCAACTATTTGGAATCGTAGGTTTCGACTCCGCGACTTTTCAGGTGCGCGCGCAACTGCGCCACGTGTTCGTGATTGCGCGTCTCGACTGTGCATTGCACGTGCACGTGCGAAATATCCGCGCTGCCGAAGGCGCGATCGTGCACCACTTGTTTGATGCTCGCGCCGGTGGCGGCGATTTGCGTGGCAAGATCGGCCAGACCGCCGGGACGATCGCTGATGACCGCGGTGAATCGACAAAGCCGGCCATCGGCAACGAGACCGCGCTCGATCACGCGGCTCAACACATTCGGATCGATGTTGCCTCCGGTGAAAATCAAAACCGCGCGTTTGCCGGCGAATTCTTTTAGTTGCCCGGACAAACCGGCGGCGAGCGATGTGGCGGCGGCTCCTTCGACGACTGCTTTTTCCATTTCGACAATGCGCAAGATCGAGATGGCGATCTGTTCTTCACTCACGATTACCGCTTGATCGACATGTTCGCGTGCGAGCTCGAAAGCGTTCGCTCCGACTTGCGGAATGGCGAGACCGTCGGCGAGGGTTGGTTGCGCATCGATGCATGTCGGTTTGTGCGCGGCGAGCGCGGCCGAAAAGCTGGCGACGTTTTCGGCTTCGACAGCGATGACTTTTGTTTGCGGGCGCAAGGTCTTGATCGCGAGTGCAACTCCAGCGATTAATCCCGCGCCGCCCACGGGCACAATGACAAGATCGACATCGGCAACCTGTTCCAGAATTTCGATGCCTAACGAACCCTGGCCGGCAATGATCGCGGGATCATCATAGCCGTTGATGTAAGCCAGTCCCTTTTCCTGCGCGATCTCGTGCGCGTGCGCGCGTGCTTCGCCAAAATCATTTCCGTGCAGCACGACATTGGCGCCGAGCTTCTGGCAATTCGTGATCTTCATGAGCGGCGCAAATTTCGGCATCACCACCGTCGCCGGAATGCCTAACAATTTGCCCTGGTACGCGAGCGCCTGGGCGTGATTGCCGGCGGAAGCGGCGATGACGCCGCGCTTCTGCTGGTCGTTAGGCAATTGCATGAGCGCGTTGCGCGCGCCGCGTTCTTTGAAACTGCCGGTGTGCTGAAGTTGCTCCTGTTTCACGTAAATCTGCATGCCGGTGAGCTCGCTCAGCGAACTCGAAGGCAGACAGGGCGTGCAGCAGACGGCGCCTTTGATTCGTTCGCGCGCGGCTGTGATGTCTTCGAACGTGATCACGCGCCGTCAACTTGGCGCAAGATCGACAACGGACAAGATCGACAACTAACTGTCGAGCGCGTGACGAATACTTTGGGCGAGTTGTTCGGGATCGAACGGCTTGGGCAGAAAAAACATTCCCGGCTCCGGGTTCGCCTGGTCCGATTCGTCGAGATAACCGGAGACGAGAACGATTTTCGTGCGCGGACTGGTCTTACGCAGCCACTCGGCAAAATGATGTCCGCTCATCTGCGGCATGACGATATCGCTCAGGACAAGATCGACATCGTCATTTGGACGCTGGGTGACGATGCGTTTCGCGTCATCGCCGTTACTCGCTTCGATGACGTCGTAGCCTAACGAACGTAACACGCGCACGGAGATATGGCGGACGCTGATGTCGTCTTCGAGCACGAGAACGGTTTCGGTGCCGGTGGGCATCTTCTTATTGTTAGGCCGATGATAGGCCGGCGGCGCGACGCGCGGAAGGTAAACATCGACCTGGGTGCCTTTGTTCACATCGCTTTCGACCACGATGCGACCGCCGTATTGCCTAACGATTCCGTAGGAAGCGGCCAAACCGAAACCACCTTCGCGTTTGGTGGTGAAGAACGGCTCGAACAAATGCGCTTTAACTTCCTCGGGCATGCCGGTGCCATTGTCGCGCACCGTGATCACGATGTACTCGCCCGCGGAAAGTGGTTCGTGGCTGGCGCTCAGATGTCGATCTTCCCATTGTCGATCTTGCGCGAAAACGGCCATGGAAGTTTGGATAGTGAGCGTGCCGCCGCCGGGCATGGCGTCGCGCGCGTTGAGCGCAAGATTTAAGACGACCTGCGTGAGCTGGCCGGGATCGATCTTGGTGTGGACGCCGTTTTTCTCCTGATGGAGATCGCAGGTGACAGTGACGTCTTCGCCTAACAAACGCAGAATCGAGCGCTCGAGTCCGGTGATGAAGGAATTTATCTCGAGGACCTGCGCCTCGAGACTCTGCTGGCGGCTGAAGGCGAGCAATTGCGCGGTGAGATGCGACGCGCGCACGGCCGCGTTCCGAATTTCGGTGACGTGATTGGTGATGGTGTTTTTCGCCGTGATGCCGCTGAGAAGAAGGTCGCTGTAGCCAAGTATGGTGGTGAGATAATTACTGAAGTCGTGCGCGGCGCCTCCGGCGAGCTGGCCGAACGCTTCCATTTTTTGCGAACGGTAAAGCTGGTCGTGCAATTGTTTGTGAGTGGTGATGTCCATGAGCGAACCGACGAAACGAACGGCGCGTTGCTGCTGGTCGCGGACAATGAGGGCGCGCTCGAGCACATGGAGGTAGGAGCCATCGGCATGTTGAAAGCGATATTCGCCGGTCCAATGCTCAGCGGCGCCACTGAGCGCGGCACGCATCGAACCGACAATGCGGGCGCGATCTTCGGGATGAACGCGATCGGTCCAAAATGCGAGATCGGTCGATGTCGATCTTGCGTCGTAACCGAAAAGTTCGTGCAGACCTTGCGGCCAGACGATGCGGTTGCTGGTTAGATCCAGATCCCGAACTGCATCATTCGTAGCCCGGGCAAGGAGTGGATGATAATCCGGGCTTTGCGCCGCATGGTTTTGAGCGCCGGTGTGATCTTTGACTTGGTAGATGGATTGTTCATGTGATGGCAGCTCGTTTTGTTCGCGAGTTTGGGAAGGCGCGTCGATGCCTAACGAATCATCAGCAGTAGTCGATCCCATGCGTTCGCAAACCAAGTGAAGCGCAAGAAAAAGGAGCTACTTCCATGCCGGTGAAATCGTACGAGGAGATGCGCGCGCGACATCGTTTCAATGGCGACAGCAGTCGCTGAAATTTCGCGGTGAAGCAGAATTTATGGACGCGCGTGACCGATCGCGACGGGGAACGCGTCTCAAATATCAGAACGGGTCAATCGTAAGATCGACAATTACTCGTCAGAGCAAGCGCGCCCCGATGCGTTTACGGACTGACCGGCGGGACCGTCGGTGGAATGGCGAGCGTGCCGAGCGTGTTGCTCAAATCCGGGCCGCCCTCGCCTGGAAGGACGGTCAAGATTTTGCCGTTGTTCGCGAAAAGTTGGAGAGGCGGGTTGATGTCGATCAAAGCGAGCGGCACGTTTCCGAAGGCATTGATCTCGGCGATGCGAAAGCTTCCCTGTTGCGCGTGAGATGGATTCGGCGTCCAACGCAGCGCGACGTAACGCGCGCCTTGTGGATTGAAATCCACCGAGGCTTTACCTTCGCCCGAGCCATCGACCGCGGATGCGATCGGTTTCAATCCATCAAAATTTTCCACGTCACCATTTAGAGTACTCAAAGCGTAGACGTCGAGCCGGCCGGCTTGCATATCATAAATGGCGCTGACGCGATGAAGTCGTTGCACATCGGAAAGCTCGACCACAACGGTGGGATGCGAATCGGTAGGCGAGAAGGTGTAAGCGGTGGTCGGATCGTCATCGATCATTTTGCTGGAATCGACGACGGCACCGGAGCTAACGAAGCGGACGCGAGCGCGAGCGTAGGTATTGGCGAAGTTGAAATTAACGCGATCGGCCGCGCGACTCGCAATCATCGTGTTCGCAACTTGAATGAGGTGGCCCTGACGTTCGGCGAACTGATGGAGGGATTGCTGACCGTAAAGACCGAGCGCGGCAATGCGTCCCTGTTTTTGGACGTGGAAAGTGAGACGGACGAATTTCGCTTCGACGCCCAGGAGCGAAAGATCGAAGGTGCGTTTTTTCGAGAAGGCGATGGTGCCTTCAACCGGCGTCCACTTCGAGCTTTTCGCGGGCAAACGATAGTTCGACACCGCAATTGTGAGATCGCCGCTCGCGGCAGCGTTTTCATTTAGGAAAGTGAAGCGGTCGAGCAGCGCCGGAGTCGGCAACGCGATGACGAAATTGGTTTCGCCTTCAGACAGGGAGCAGCTAACCGTGTCGTCTTCCATAATGAGCGCGGCGGCCTCGCTATTCTCCGGCGCGGCCGGGGTCACACGGCTAACGCGGCCGTCGGGAGTGATGTATTCGATTTGCGCGCCACAGTTCATACGCGCGAGGTTTTTCGCCTGATTAGCGAGATTTTCATCGTTCGGCATCGACGCGGCGAAGATCGACATCGTCGAAATCGCGGAGAGCGCGGTGACCGACAAAGCTTTTGGCGAGAAGCAGATCATAGTGTGTGACTAAGAGCTAAGAGCGCGCCAGGTCCGAGAAATTTTGACCCGAGCAGAGGATGGACGGGTGCGATTTAGCTTGCTAAAACGGGCCGACTGCGAGTAGAAACGAGCCTCGACCAGAGGAGAAACAAGTACCAGGAATCGTGTATGGAGACGACTGCCAACGCAAAGTCGCGTCCTCCCGCAGGGCGGCCGTCTGCAAACGACGTGGTACTACAACTGCTAACCTTTAAAATTGCCTGACCGTTATGATTCGTGATGCATCCCACAGTTCGCCCACATTTTCGTTGAAACGACTAGGGCTCGTTATTTTGCTGGCACTTGCCGGCGCGCCATTTCTTCGCGCGCAAGATGCGGTTAGGCCTTCGCTCGCGGGCGAAGAATCAGCCGAAGCGCGGCGCCAGGACATCGATCGGCTTCCATATAATCTTTTGCTCGGTCCGGTGCGTTTCCGCGTGAGCGCAACGCTCGGGGTTGAGTACAACGACAATATCAATCTTTCGGACGACGGCACCGCGACGTTCCGATCATTGGGCGGCGGCCGTGTAGTCGTGACCTCTCGCACGGAGGATGACGTGATCATTCGTCCGCAGGTGAACATCGACGCGATCTGGCCTGTGACGCAGCTGAACACGTTGCGTTTGGATTTGGGCCTGAGCTATGCCCTCTATGTCGATCATTCAAACGCGAACACCAACGGCATTCTCATCTCGCCCGGATCGCAGCTTGCGTTCGACATTTTCGTCGGTGATTTTCGTATCAACATTCACGACCGCCCGCAGCTGCAACAGGACCCGATCTCGGAGCCGGCGCTGAGCAACGTGGTGGATTACGGCCGATTTGAGAACACCGCCGGCATCAGCGTTCTGTGGGATCTGAACAAGGCATTGGCCACTTTTAGTTACGATCATTACAACTACGTTTCCACTACGAGCGACTTCGATTATCTCAATCGCAACGCCGAGGAGCTTTCCGGAACGATCCAGTTGTTACTCACTTCCACGCTCGGCGTTGGACCCGAGGGATACTTCGTCCACAACAATTACGAGCAAAACATTCTCAACGACTCCGACACTTATTCAGTCGGCGGTTTCGCCGAAGTGCAATTGACGAATTTCCTCAAGGTGCGCGTCGCCGGCGGTTATCAATGGATGACGTTTGACCGAGCGACGGTGAATTTTTTCGGCTTCACCTTGTTTCAAGATCAGAAGGACCAGGAAGATTGGTACGGCAACATTCTCATCTCGCATCGCATCAACGCGGTGTTGAAACAGACGCTGAGCGCAGGTCACGAACACCAGCTCGGCATCAACTCAAATGCGATCAAGCTGAATTATATCCGTCACACCGTCAGCTGGAACATTTTGCGAAATACGCTGCTTTCGACCGAGTTCTTCTTTGAGGACGCGAACGAATCGGGCGGCTTCATCGACGAGCATTTGCATCGCTACGGCGGCGCGCTCACCCTCGGCTACCAACTTACGCCGCACGTTACCGTCGGGGCGCGTTATCAATACACGCAAAAAGATTCCGACGTTACGTTGCGCGATTACGAACAGAATCGCGTTTCAGTCGACGGCACCTATAGCTTCTAACGTTATGCGCAGGGGATGAAATACAGGGTTTATGCATGCGCACTCGTCCTTAGCTTTTCGGTTTCGGTAACCGGAACGGCCCAACGCTACAATCCTGGTTATAACCAGGACACCTCTAGTCCGCCGCCGCCGCCCCAGGTCGAGAAGGCCACCGCCGCGGCCGAGCCGCCCACGACCAGCACAGTCCTGCGCACGAATTCGATGAGCGCGCTCGACGAAAAAAAGAAACTCGGCTCCAACGATTACGTCAGTTTCCGCGTCGTCGAAGATCGAGATAATGAATCGCAGCGGCTGCGCGTGAACGATAACGGCGAGCTCGAAGTTCCCTACATCGGGCCCGTGCCCGCCTCGGGCAAAACCTGTAAGCAACTCGCTTACGACATCAAAGGCGCGCTCGAGCGGGAATATTACTATCACGCCACCGTCATTCTCGCGCTCGATCGCGTGAGTGAAAAATCGCGGGGGCGCATTTACGTTTATGGTTCAGTCCGTCAGCAAGGTCCCCAGGAAATTCCGCCGGATGAAAGTTATACCGCCAGCAAAGCCGTCATTCGCGCCGGCGGTTTTGGAGATTTCGCGAACAAACGCAAGGTCAAGGTCACGCGCAAAGATGGCAAAGACTTCACTGTCGATCTTAAGCGCGTCATCGAGGAAGGAAAAAGTGAAGAGGATGTTGTGCTTCAGCCCGATGATCAGATTTACGTGCCGCAGCGTTTGATCAACATGTAACACAATGCCGCCGCTCCCCGACAAATCCACTCCCACGCCGTGGTCGACCTCGTTCATCACGCGTCTGCATCGTTACAAGGCGCTTTTGATGCGTCGCTGGTGGATTCCAGTCTTAACTATTTGCCTCGGACTTTTCGTCGAAGCGTTTCTCATTTATCAAACGCCGCCGTCATTTCTGTCCACGAGCAAAATGATGCTGGCCGGAAAACTGAATATCGCGCAGGGCGCCATATACAGCGAAGACCAGATGAATTTCTACGGCACGCAGATTCAATTGATGCAGAGCGCCGATGTGCGGCAGGGCGCTGAGGCACTCGTGCGATCGACTCACCCCGAGCTCGCACCAGTACATGTCGATCTTAACGTGTTGCAGCGGCCGCGCACCTCGATTTTCGAGCTTCAGGCGGTAGGCAGCGAACCGAATTACACGCAAGCCTACCTCAACGCCGTGATGCAGAAGTATCTCGACTTTAAAAAGGGTATGCGTTCCGAACAGGGTCACACCGTCGTCACCGGCATCACCGAGCAATTGATCCAGACGGAAAAAGATTTGCGCACTGCTGAGGACGAGATGCTCGAATTCCAAAAGCAAAACAACATCGGCTTCATTCAGGAGGAGGGAAACAGCGCCGCTGCCTTCCTCGTTAAGCTCAATCGCGATTTCGCCGCCCTCAAAACCGAATACGACCTGCTTAACCTTCTCGATCTTGATCAAAATCTGGATCGACAGGGTGGCAAACTCGACATGGCCGGCAGCACCGAAAACGCCGGCAACGATGACAACAAAGGCCTCGCCTTCTCCGATGTCGGCCCGGAAGGCGATTACCTCAAAGCCAAACAGCAGGTTCAGCTCTTAAAGGCGCAACGCGATTTACTCGCGAAAGATTTGCGTCCGAAGCACCCAAAAATTCTCAAGCTCAACGACGAGATCACGCAGCAGGAACAACTCATCAAGCTTTTCCGCCAGGACACGGTCGAAAAACTGGAGACCCGTCGAAAATCCATCGGTAAGCAGATGGAAAATCTGCAGTCGAACATCAAGGAGTGGGAAGCGAAAGCGCTCGATCTTTCGCAGCGCCTCGGCCAGTTCAATCGCATCAAAAGCAAAGTCGATCGCCTCAAAACTCTTTATGATCGGCTCACGCAAAACCTGAAAGACATCGACGTCTCCCAGGTCGTGGACAGCGGCGACCAGGTGTCGATCATGGAAATGGCTGGCGTTCCGAAATCCGTTAGGCCGGGACTAATCAAAAGTCTGCTCATCGGTCTGGGTGCAGGCGCGCTCGCCGGCATCGGTATCCTCGTCCTGCTCGATCGCATCGACGACCGCATGGCCTCGTTCGGCGAATTTCAGCATCACTTTGCCGAGAACGTTCTCGGCCAGATTCCGCGCGAAAAAACCAAGGGCAAGGTCAGCCTCCTTCAGCCCGACGACGCGCGACACATCTTTGCCGAATCGTATCGCAACGTCCGCTCCTCTATTTTCTTCATGCCGGTCGAAGGGCCGCGTCCGAAAACGTTCCTCATCACCAGCGCTGTGCCTAACGAAGGCAAATCCACTGTCTCGGCCAATCTCGCCATCACCATGGCGCTTTCCGGCGCGAAAACCTTGCTCATCGATGGCGATCTTCGCCGCGGCGCCTTGCGCGAAGCGTTCGGCATCAATTCGCGCATCGGGTTCTCCGAAGTTTTGAAACAGGAAGTGAACTGGAAGGAAGTCGTTGTTCCGACTTCATGCCCCAATCTTTTCCTTCTCCCGCGCGGCAAAACCATCGCCCAGCCGAGCGAACATCTTCTGCGCGATTCGACCGAAACGATCCTGCGCGAAATTTATTCTCACTACGATTACATCTTGATCGACAGCTCGCCCGTTCTCGCCGCCGACGACACCACCAGCCTCGCGCCGAAGATCGACGCCACCTTGTTCGTCGTTAGGCTGGCCTACACTTCCGCGCGTCTTACCCGCAAATCGCTCGAGCTTCTCTACAACCGTCAGGTCAACGTCCCCGGCGTCATTCTAAACTTCGTCGACACCTCCCTGCCCGAGTACTACTACTATCAATACGCCGAGTACTACAACACGCCGGTAGCCGAGGAACCCACGCCGGCGCCGCAACCGGAGCGCGCAGGGCACGCGCAACGTTCCTGATCAAGCCGGGCGCGCTCTCCGCGTTCCATCGCAAGATCGACATCTTCCTCTCCGCGCGCATTCGCGCCATTGCTCTTGGCACTTCGCCAGCTAATTATCGCTCGCGGCCAGCGCCATGAGCTTCTTCGGTCCGATCTCACTTCCCGGTCTCAGCGAAACGTCCGCGCCCTTTGTTAGGCGCGCCCTTCATCGCGCCCGCATCATCGGCAATTTCGCCGCCGTCCAGGCGATTGTTCAAATCATCGGGTTTCTCAGCGGCATTTTGCTCGTGCGCTGGATGTCGCAACCCGAATACGCCTACTTCACCATCGCCAATTCGATGCAGGCCACGATCAATCTGCTCGCCGATATCGGCATCAGCGTCGGCCTCGTCTCCATCGGCGGCCGCGTCTGGCAAGATCGACATCGTTTCGGTGAATTGATCGTCACCGGCCTGCACGTTCGTCGTAAACTCGGCGCCGCCGCCATCCTCATCGTCACGCCGATCATGTGCTCGATGCTTCTGAAAAACGGCGCGCCCATTTTCTACACCGCACTTCTCGCCGTCATCGTCGTCGCGGGGTTGCTTTTCCAGTTTTCCGTCGGCGTTCTCAGCGTTGTGCCGCGATTGCGTTCCGATGTCACCCGAATCCAAATCATCGATTTCACCGGCGCGGTCGTTAGGCTGGTGCTCTTTGTCGCGCTCGCTTTTTGGATGCTCAACGCCGGTGTCGCCGTCGCCGTGGCCAGCGCGGTGTTCCTTCTTCAGTACGTCATGCTGCATCGCTACGTAAATGCAGTTGTCGATCTTAGCGCACACGAGAATCCGCAAGATCGACAAGAGATGGTTCGCCTAACGAAACATCTTGCCGCCAACGCCGTCTTCTATTGTTTTCAAGGCCAAATCACTGTTTTCCTCATCAGCTTCTTCGCGCGTCAGGTCAGCTCGGTGGCCGAAGTCGGCGCCCTCGGCCGTCTCGCCATGATCTTCGCGGTCATGAGTAATTTGCTCACGAACGTTTTCGTCCCCGAATTCGCGCGTTGCCAGAACCCGCGAAAACTGCACTGGCTTTTTGCGGCCATTGTCGGCGGGGTCGCGCTCTTCAGTCTTGCCGTCGTCGCAAGTGCTTCGATCTTTCCCAACCAATTCCTTTTCGTGCTCGGCAACAAATACGCGCACCTTGATCGCGAATTGTTGCTCATGGTCAGCGGTTCCGTCATCGCCGCGCTCACCGGCACTTTTTGGGCATTGAACGCGTCCAAGGCGTGGATTCACGGTGCGTGGCTTTACATTCCGCTCACGCTGGGCACGCAGCTCGCGCTCATTCCGTTTACCGATTTTTCCAGCGTTGCCGGCGTCCTTGTTTTCAATCTTCTTTCCGCCATTCCGAATCTCGCGCTCAACATCGTCATGAGCTGGCGCGGATTGCATCGCTTCGCTCCCGCGCAATGAATCTTGCCTATCATGCTGCCATCTGGCGTGGACGCGCGATTCGCAACCGTTACCGCTCCGCCTTGCAGCGAATTGTGCAGGAACGCATCGAACCGCCACGCAAGATCGACATCGATGTCTTCGCCTATTCCAACGAAGCGATGTTGCCGGAACAAATCGCTTCGATCCGCTCGTTCCTGTCACACGCGGGCCGGCCTAACAGTTTCACCGTCATTTCCGACGGCTCGCATTCGCCCCTGAGCGCTGGCTTGCTGGAATATGTCGATCCTTGCGTGAAAGTTTCGCGCGTCGTTAGGCCACGCGAAGACCTTCCGGAACGATTTCGCAAGTACTTGGCCAATCATTACACCGGCAAACAACTCGCGCTCATCATGTCGTTGCCGGTTTCAAGTCCGGCGTTGTATGCGGACGCTGATGTTCTTTTCTTTCCCGGCGCGTCCGATCTCGTTAGGCAAATCGAGCAGCGCGATGCGCCCGCATATTATCTCGCCGATTGCCAGTTCGCCGGCGACAAACGTTTGCTCCGCGAAGAATCCGAACAAAACGATCCGGTCAACACCGGCGTGCTCCTGCTTTTTCAAAAACTCGATTGGTCGATTGCGATCGAGCGTTTTCTAAAATTGCAGCACGCGCCCGCGTTTCACACCAACCAAACGTTGACGCATCTGGCCATGCATGAAAATGGCGCGCGTCCGCTCGAGCCGGCCAAGTACGTGCTTCAGCTCGATGACCAGACCCGTTGGCAAGATCGACATGCAGGTCCCGAATTGGTCCTGCGCCATTACGTGCAACCTGTTCGCCACAAATTTTGGATAAGCCTGAACCCATAACGCCGCGCCCGTTGCGCATTTTGCTCGTCGTCAATCTGCCCTGGGACGTGCGGCTCGGCGCCATCCGCGTCTATCTCGAATTGATGGAACGCTGGCGCGCGGCCGGCCACACCGTCGAAAAATTCAGTTTGTCCGACGCATTTCCCAACACAAAATTCGCGCGCGCCGGCTTTGCCATTCGCCAGGTCCTCTTCGCTTATAAAGCTGCCGCGTTCGTTAGGGCAAACGCGGACCGATTCGACATTGTCGATGCCGTTATTGGATCGTTGCACGGCTCGAAGCAAAAACTTTGCTTCAATGGATTGCTCGTCGCGCGCTCGGTTGGTTTGCTCCGATCGTACGAGCGTTACGAGCCAAAAGCGGACGCGGGCGGAAAATTCGCCGGCCGCATTCTCTACACTGCCATTCGGCACTGGCTCAAACGTGCATCGGACACGGCCGTGCGCCGCGCCGATATTGTCAATGTGCCTAACGAAGAGGAAGCGCACGTGCTTCGGGAGGATGTACATGTCGATCTTCCGATCGTGGTCGAGCCTTACGGCCTAACGAGCGAACGTCGTCAAACGCTCGCCCGAAGCGCCGCCCCCGCCGCCGCGCGGCTCGCGCGAAAGAAAATCAGCTTCATCGGCATGTGGGGCCCGCGTAAAGGCGCGCGCGATTGGCCGAAAATTATTCGTAGCATCTGGCGACACATTCCGGACGCACGGTTCGCCTTTCTCGGCACCATGACCGACTCGGAGAAAATTTTTGCCGATCTCGGACTGCGCTCGTCCGAGCGAGTTGAACTCGTTCCGGAATATTCTTCCGAGCAATTGTCGATCTTGCTCGCGGATTGCGCGGTCGGCGTTTTTCCGAGTTACGTCGAAGGTTTCGGTCTCGCCATTCTCGAACAGCTTGCCGCCGGTATTCCGACGATTGCGTTCGACGTTCCCGGTCCGCGCGGCATTTTCGGCGAAGATAATCGGGATTTTCTCGTCGCGGCCGGCGATGTCGATGACATGGCGCAACGCGCCCTGAAAATTCTCGATCTTCCGCCTGAGGAATATGAAGCGCTTTCGGCGCGATCCCGCGCGATCGCAGAAAAATTTCAGTGGGAAAAAATCGCGGCCGACACCATCGAGCACTACCGCCGCGCGATGGCCAAGCTCGGCCGCATCGTTTTTACCGAACCGTTCGGGGTCGCCAGCGTGGAAGGCGGCGGCGGGGGCCGAATTTTGCGCACACTTTTGCGCGATGCACCGTTGCTATTTCTTTGCGTCTCGACCTTGCCGCAAAGACCCACCCGCAAGATCGACAACGAAATTCATTTGCCCACGCGTCCGCATTTCGGCCGCATCGAACACACTCGTTTCATGGCACTGCCGAATGCATCGGCGCCGCTGTTCAGTCGGCGGTTCAAAAAGAAACTGGAGCGCGTTTGCCGCAAAGTGAACGCGCGCGCGCTCCATGCGGTCGCGCATGGCGGAATCGATTTTCATCACGCATATCGCGTCGCAAAAAAACTGGGCGTGCCATTCTTTCTGCAAGTGCACGACGATGCGGTTTACACCAGCGGCGGCCGGACGCCGCGCGATGTGATGTCGCGTTGTCTCGCCGATGCGTGGTCGGGCGCGGATGGGCGTTTTGTCGTCTCAAAAGAATTGGGCGACGAATACAGCCGCCGTTACGGCGCGCGCGATTTTGTCGTGGTCACGGACGGCGTCGATCAACTCGCGCCCGCGCCGCGGACCGCGCCGAAAAGTTTACGCATTTATTTCATGGGTTTGTTTCATCTCGAATACGAACCAAACCTGAGGGCGTTGATTGATGCGGTTGACCTTGTCGATCTTGCGCCGGATGTCGCGCGTTCGATTACGCTCCGTTGCGGATTCGTTAGGTCGCACTTGCACAAACCGCGAGTGCAGGTCTTGCCCTACGGCACGGAAGCGGACGTTCAATCCGATTTCACCAAGGCCGATTTTTTATATTTGCCGCTGCCGTTTGATGAAGAGCATCGCGCATTCGTCGCCTACAGCTTGTCCACGAAAATGGTGAGCTATCTCGCCAGCGGAATTCCCATCATTTATCACGGCCCGCCCGGCACCGCCGTTTGCAACCTGCTCGCGCAAAATCACGCCGCCGCCCTCATCACCACGCTCGATGCGAACGAAATCGCGAGCGCGTTGCGCAGTTTGTTAGGCTCAACCGAGGCCGAGGCCTACGCATCTAACGCGCTCGCGCTTGCGCACCGGGATTTTCAACGGCGCGACCAACACGAAAAATTCTGGAAGCCGATTTTGGAATGCGTCTCGCCGTGAGCACTTCGCAAAATATTTTGCAGATCGTTCCGCGCTTGCCTGGAAAGCGTGAAGCCGTGGGCGATTACGCCGAAACCTTGTCGCGGAAACTGCGCGAGCGCGCGAGTTATGAAACTACGTTCGTTACCGGCGATACCTTGGACGCGCGCGCTAATCAGCGTCATGTCATTCTGCACTACGTGAATTACGGCTACCAATCGCGCGGTGTCCCGTTTCGTTTGTTGTCGATCTTGCGCGAGTTGCACCAGCATTGCCCAGGCAAGTTCGTCACCATTTTTCACGAGCTTTACGCCTCGGGCCCGCCACGGAGCAGCGCGTTTTGGTTGCGTCCATTGCAGGTTCGGATCGCGCGCGAAATCGCCCGCCTCTCCGACGATTCTGTTGTCACGAACGAGATCGCGCGCGCGCAATTGCTTCGTTTGGCGCCGCAAGCGCGCGTGGCCGTTCACCCCGTCTTTTCAAATTTCGGTGAGCCGAATCTTTCCGCGGAACAAATTTCAAATCGCGATCCGCATCGCTGGGTTATTTGCGGAGGGACAGCGGCAATCCTTCGCGCACTTCGATCATTTCGCGAACAGCGCGCGCGGATTTCGTCGGAGATCGCGCCGAAGATGTTGCACATCATCGGCGGAAACGAAAACGACGACGTGCGAAAGGCGATTGTCGATCTTGCGGGAATCGACGGACATTACTCGCCCAATATCGATGCCGACGACGCATCCAAACTTTTGCGCGAATGTTCGTTTGCCTGGTTCGATTACTTCCACCGCGACGATGTTCCCGGGCCAGTAGTGTTGAAATCGAGCGCGTTCGCCGCCGCCTGCGCCCACGCGATCATTCCCGTTTTTCCGCATCGCCTTTCACGGATTGCGGATGAATTGCCCGGTCCGTATTCGATTCGCAATTTGCCGCCCGCATCGGAGCGTCCACCACTCGCCATTCAACATTACGAATGGTATCAGCGGCGCGCGTCCTCCGATTGCCTAACGAACGCCATCGCCGGGATGCTGACATGATCATCGACGCGCCGATGTCCGCACAAATCGCCACGGAAGACGCGCCGCGTTGTCCGGGGTGTGATGTCGCGGGCGATAATGCACTGCGCGATTGCGTCGATCACGTGACCGGTTTGCCGGGCCGCTGGTCTTTTTCGCAATGTCCATCGTGCGGATCGCTCTGGTTGGACCCGCGACCACGCGAAAGCGCGCTCGAATCGCTGTACCCGGAAAATTACAAGCTCACTCGCGCCGAACCAAATGCAGATGTCGATCTTGCGCGCGGTTTTTTCGCATCCGCGAAATTCGGCGCGCTCGCCGCCGCCTACGGCTATCACTCGCTCGCTACGTCGGCTGATTCCGAGTCGGGTTTCGCGTTCGGCCGAACGGCCGCGCCGCTCTTATCGCGCAAAGCCGGCTATGCCGTCCGCTATTTACCTCATCAAAGTGGCGGGCGTTTGCTCGACGTCGGCTGCGGCAACGGCGCCTTCATCGCATGGATGCAACAATTAGGCTGGGAGGTCGAAGGCATTGAGCTCGATCCGATCACGGCAGAGCTTGCGCAGAAACGCGGCCTAACGATTCACTGCGACAATGTCGAGGCGTTGCAACTTCCGCCCGACCGCTTCGATGCCATCACCCTCACGCACGTGACCGAGCATTTTTTTCATCCGCGAAATGTGTTTCGCATCTTGCACCGCTGGCTCAAGCCCGGTGGTGCGCTCGTTAGTTTCTCGCCCAATCCACGGGGCGCGTTGCGGCGGATCTTCCGGCATCATTGGTACGAGCTCGATCCGCCGCGTCACATCTTTCTTCCGAGCGCGACGGCGTATCGCAGACTGCTCGAGCCGCTCGGGTTCGAAGTGAAAACGCGAACGTCGATGCGCCCGTTTCATTGGATGTTTAAGGAAAGCGCGAGCATCGCGACGGCCGGACGAACCGGCGCAATGCGCGAAAACATTTTCCTGAAACTTTTCACCGCATCGGCGGCGATGTTGTTGTCGATCTTGCCGGACTCGGGCGAGGAAGTGATTTGCCATGCGCGAAAACAACGCTGAGCCAGTCGCATTGCTCGTCGTCCACTGGAATAATCCGCGCGCGTGCCTGGCAACAGTGCGCGCGTTGCGCGGACAAGATCCAAATTTGCAAACCGTCATCCTCGACAACGCGTCGTCTGCGGATGCGTATGAAATGTTGCGGCGCGAAACCGATGCCGAAATTGTTCGGCTCTCGCATAATCACGGTTGGGGTCCGGCGTTGAACATTGGTTTGCGCAAATGGCTCGCGGAATCGCGCGGCGAGTTTTGTTTGATCAGCGCGCATGACGCCGTGCCATCGGAAGGATGCGTTGAGTTATTGGTGGAAGCGATGCACCGCGACGCGCGCATCGGCATCGCATGTCCGCAATATGCCGACGCGACGGTGCCGCGATTCTCCGCGCTGCATGGCGTGAAGTTACATGTCGATCTTGCGCAAAGCCGCGGCGCATTGCAGTGGGTCGATGTGCCGCACGGAACGTTGTTTTTGATTCGTCGTGAATGTCTGCGCGAGATCGGCTTGTTCGACGAGCGCTATTTCGCCTATGGCGACGAACACGAGCTCGGCGCGCGCGCAGTTCGTCACGGCTGGAAAGTTGCGCTCGTTTGGGGCGCGATCGTCGCTAATCCCGAAACTTCTACGCCGAGCGCCTGGCGCAGCTATCTCTTCGCGCGCAATTCGCTTCTGCTCGTGCACGATTACTTCGGCGTCGTCGCCGCTTTCCTGCGCGCAATCGTCATCGCAATCAACGCGTTGCGGGAGCGGCAGACCGCGCGCATGCGAATGCGGGGGCTGCGCGATTATTTCGCCGGCCGTTTCGGCGCGCCTGGCTTCGAATGAAAATCTTGATTTCCTCGCACGCCTTCGCGCCGAGTTTGGGCGGAATCGAGACCGTATCGGCTTTGCTCGTGCAGGAGTTTATTGCGATGGGACATGAGGTTGCCGTGGTGACGCAGACACCAGGCAACAACTCGGGCACAATTAAAATCGCGCGCCAACCCTCAGCCATCGAATTGATTGGTCTAACGAACTGGTGCGACGTGCTCTGGCAAAACAATTTGAGTCTGCGCACGCTCTGGCCGGCGCTGCTCATGCGCAAGCCCGTGGTTGTGACCCATCAAGGCTCGTATTGTGATCGACCGCGCGGGATCGATCTCGTGCAACGAATCAAGCACGCGACCGTGAATCGCCTAACGAGCGTCGCCATTAGCGAATATGTGGCGAGCTGTTTCAAGACACGCTCAACCGTCATTCCAAATCCGTACGATGCCCGCACGTTCAATGTAAGATCGACATCTACTCCACGCGCCGATCTCGTCTTCGTCGGCCGACTTGTTTCCGAAAAAGGTGTGGACATTCTGCTGGAAGCGCTGGCGCGAATGCACGACTTGCGGCCGCGCCTAACGATCGTCGGCACTGGACCCGAGGAGCGTTCGCTGCGCGAGCTTGCGACCAAGCGCTATTTGGATGGGCAGGTTAAATTTGTCGGCGCGAAACAAGCGGGCGAGATCGCGGAGATTTTGAACCGGCATCGGATCCTGGTCGTGCCTTCACGTTACGATGAGCCTTTCGGCGTCGTCGCCCTCGAGGCAATTGCGTGCGGCTGCGTCGTGGTGGGGTCGCGCGGCGGCGGTTTGCCGGAAGCGATCGGGCCATGCGGTGTGACATTCGCCAATGGCGATGTGACTGCGCTCGCCAATGCATTGATGAGGTCGATGCGATCGCCTAACGAGATGGAGCGACTTCGCGCAAGCGCGCCGCAGCATCTCGCGCGTTTTCATCCGACGACGATTGCAAATGCGTATGTCGATCTTTTCCAGTCACAGCTGCGCCATGAGTAAGATTTTGCTCTCACATCCGACGGCGAACCAAAATGTTCGCCAGACCGCGCTCGCATTCGCCGAAGCAAATTTGCTCGAGGAATTTTGGACCTGTGTGAATTGGAGAGAAGGCGCGGTGCTCGATCGCGCGTTGTCGATCTTGCCGAAATTGCGAAATGATTTGCGGCGGCGCTCGTTCGCGCGCGAGCTGCAACCGTTCATCAAAACGTTTCCGTGGCGCGAATGGGGCCGGCTGGTTTTTCGCGCATTCAGCATCGACGACGTTTACGAATCGTTAGATCGACATATGGCGCATCGGTTGAATGCGCGCGGCGAACTCAAAGCGGTTTACGCATACGACGCCGGTGCGCTGGAGACATTTCGCGCGGCCAAACGTCGCGGCCTCAAATGCATTTACGAACATCCGATCGTGAATTGGCGGAAAGTGCGTGAGCTACAGCGCGAGGAAGCGGAGCTGCATCCGGAATGGGCGCCGACGTTGCTGACGTTGCGCGACAGTGAAGCGAAACTCGCGCGCAAGGATGAGGAATTGTCGCTCGCGGATGTGATCGTGACAGCGTGCAGTTTCGCGCGCGAGAGTCTGCCGCCGGTGAATGCAAAGGTGCGGACGATTCCGTACGGCGCGCCGGCGGTGAGCGAACAGACATCGCGCGCGACGAATGAAAAATTGCGCGTCTTGTTCGTCGGCGCGCTGACGCAAGCGAAGGGACTGAGTTATTTGTTCGATGCCGTGACGCGGTTGAAAGAACATGTCGATCTTACATTGATCGGACACCGCGTCAGCGAAACCGTTCCCGCGCAATCTTTGTTAGATCGACATCGTTGGATTCGATCGATGTCGCATGATCAATTGCTCGCCGAAATGTCCGCGCACGATGTCTTGTTGCTCCCTTCGTTGCATGAAGGATTTGGGCTCGTCATTCTCGAAGCGATGGCGCGAGGCACGCCCGTGATTACGACTCCGCACACCGGCGGCGCCGATGTGATCGATAACGGCGTGGACGGATTTCTCGTTCCGATTCGGTCGGCGGACGCGATCGTGGAGAAACTGGAGTGGCTCATGCAAGATCGACAACGTCATCTCGCCATGGGGGAAGCGGCGCGACAGAAGGCGCACGCGTTTTCTTGGCAAATTTATCGCGAGCGCATCGCGGCGCTGGCACGAGATGTGATCGCAAACTAAGCTGCGCCAGATGACGACCGCGACGCCATCACCCGTTACGACGGCAAAGTTGCCACCGGTGAACTATGAACGCTCCAAAGCGGTCACGCTCACGCGGCGTCTCATCTATTTATATTTAATCCTGCTCATTTTCGAAGGCGCGCTGCGCAAATGGTTCGTGCCGCAATTGTCGAACGCGTTGCTCATCGTGCGCGATCCGGTCGTGATCGCGATTTATCTTTGCGCCATGCGCGCGCGCGCGTTTCGCTGGAATGGCTTCGTGATTTCGGCCGGCATCATCGGACTGCTGGCGTGGCTCGCTGGTATTGTCGTGCTGCTCGATTATTTCCCGATCAAAGGAGTGCTGCTCGTTACTACGTTTGGTTTTCGCTGCAATTTTTTACATCTGCCGCTGATCTTCGTTATCCCCGGCGTGTTTGACCTGGAAGATGTGAAGCGCATCGGTTGGTGGACGATCCTCGGTATGATCCCGATGGCGCTCTTAATGGCGTGGCAGTTCCACGCTTCGCCGGATGCATTCGTTAACCGGACCGCTGGACTGAGCGAAGGCCCATCGACCCAAATTCAAACCAGTGGGGGCAAGATTCGACCGCCCGGCACGTTTTCGTTTATCTCGGGCGCGATCTTTTACGTGAGCGCAGTGGCGGCATTTCTTTTGCACGCGTTGATCTCGAAGCTTCCGTACAAAAACTGGTTGTTGTACGCGGCGGGCGCGGCTTTGATCGTGGCGGTCGGAGTTTCGGGAAGTCGCGGGGCCGTTTTGTCAGTCGGATTGGTCGTCGCATCACTCGGGGTCATTCTGTTAGTTAGGCCGGACCTCGTCACAAAACTCGGCCGCAATTTGCTCATCGTCGCCCTTCTTTTGTGGGTCATCAGTTACCTGCCGATCTTCCGCGAAGGCGTCGGTGGATTGGCCGAGCGTTTCACCGAATCGGCCGAAGTGGAAGAGAGGAGCGTCGTCGGTGGATTGGCCGAGCGCGTTTTCAGCGGATTTACCGAAGCGGTCACGCGCACACCCTTTGCGCCCTTCGGAGGTTGGGGGCTCGGCGTCGGCACAAACGGGGGCTCGGCCTTTCTCATGGGGCATTCGTCGTTTTTGCTCACGGAAAACGAATGGATCCGTATCATTTTTGAAAACGGTCCCGTTCTCGGCTGGGCCTTTTTGCTCTGGCGGGTCGCGCTCACATTCTACATCGGCGTGCGCGCTTTCCGCGCGCTCAAGCTCGGCAACGCGTTGCCACTTTTTATTTTTAGCGCCGGAGCTTTCGCGCTCTTGAACGCGCCGTTAGGCCAGCCCACCAGCGCCGGCTTCGCTGTTGTCTTTGGCGGTCTTTGTCTCGCGGCCATGCGAACGCGCGATGTCGATCTTACGAGCGACCAGGCGAACGGCGCCGGTGCGCTATCGCGTCCGCTCGGCCGCTCGGTTTTTGCCGCGCGCTTACACACGCCACCGGCGAGTGTTCAATCCAATGGTTCTGTTGATCGGTAATTACGCGCTCGATCAGCAGCACAGCATGCAACGTTTTGGCGACTTGATGCTGGCCGGTTTGCGCGCCGCCGGCGTCGATGCCGAGCTCGTTAGGCCAACGCCGCTCTTCGGAAACATTTTCGGCGCGCGCGGTCTTGGGAAATGGCTCGCCTACATCGACAAGCATATTTTGTTTCCATTTCGTTTGCGCACACAACTTTCGCGCGGACCGTCGATTGTTCATGTCTGCGATCATTCCAACGCGACCTGTATTCCGCGAAAACGATCAACGCCGTTCGTCGTCACTTGTCACGATCTGCTCGCTGTCCGTGGCGGCCTTGGGGAAGAGACCGATTCGCCGGCATCATTTACCGGGCGTTTTTTGCAACGATGGATTTTGCGTGGACTGCATCGCGCGGATGTCATCGCCTGCGTCTCGAGCGCGACGGCAAAGGATGCGAAACGACTCGTGAGTGGAGCGAAGATCGACATCGTTCCTTTGGCCTTGAATTTCGATTACCGAAAAATTCCGCCGGCGGAGGCGCGCGCGATTCTGCAACGCCTTCCAAATTTCGATGTCGATCTTCCATTCGTTCTCCACGTCGGCTCGAATTTGCGCCGAAAGAATCGCGAAGGCGTTTTGCGCATCTTCGCCCGTTCCCAGGATAAATGGAACGGTCGTCTCGTTTTCGCGGGCGAACCGTTGAGCGAAGAACTGAACGCGTTGGCGAAAGAACTGGGTGTTTCCCATCGCGTCGTGCAGATCGACAATCCGACGCCGGAAACTCTGCGCGGCTTATATAATTGCGCGACGGCGCTGCTTTTTCCCTCGCGCTTTGAGGGATTTGGCTGGCCCATCATCGAAGCGCAAGCCTGCGGGTGTCCGGTCATTTGCAGCAACACCGGCCCGATGCCCGAAGCCGCCGGCGACGCCGGTCTCCTTCACCAGGTGGACGACGAGGAAGGTTTCGTTGTCGATCTTTTACGCCTAACGAATGCCGACGAACGCGCGCGCTGGAGCGGGAAAAGTTTGCAGAACGCGCAAAGATTTTCGCGTGAGCGCATGATCACGCGTTACATCGACATCTACCGCGAGCTGGGCGCGAAATTATGAAACGCGTCCTCATGCTCGTGAGTCTGCTGCTGCCGTGGTCGATGCGCCGCGCCTTTCTCGAGAAACAATTCGGCTATCAAATTCATCCGACCGCGCGCATCGGGCTCTCATGGATTTTTCCCACGCGCCTCATCATGGACGAAGGCAGCAGCATCGGGCATCTCACCATCTGCAAAAACATTGACCTGCTGCATTTGAAATCCCGCGTCATCGTCGGCAACGGAAATTGGATCACCGGTTTTCCGCTCGGGCCGTCGCGGCATTTTGCGCACGAGCAAGATCGACAACCGCAACTTGTCGTCGGCGAAGATTCCGCCATCACGCATCGTCACCTCATCGATTGCACGAACTCGGTCACGATCGGCCGCTTCACCACGTTCGCCGGGATGCAGTCGCAAATTCTCACTCACACCATCGATCTCGAACAAAGCCGGCAAAGTTCGCAGTCGGTGCGCATCGGAGATTATTGTTTCGTTGGCACAAACTCGGTCTTGTTAGGCGGAAGCGCGCTGCCCGATTATTGCGTGCTCGGCGCGAAGTCGCTTTTGGGCAAAGCGTTTACCGAAACGCACCAGCTTTACGGCGGCGTGCCCGCGAAACCGATCAAATCGCTGCCGGCCGATTGGAAATATTTCACCCGAAGCGAAGGCTTCGTCGTTTAGCGCTTTGAAGATTCTGCAAATCGTGCAGACGCTCGATCCGCAGGTCGGCGGCGTCGCTTCCGCCGTGCGCGCGCTTAGTCGCGGTCTCGCCCGGCGTGGTCACAAGATCGACATCGTCACTCTGGACGAGCCTAACATCTTCCCAAATGAAGATGTCGATCTTACCATTCACGCATTGGGCGAAGGCCTAACGAGTTACCGATATTCGAGCGCATTTCCGAAATGGCTCCGCGATCACGCGCGCGATTTCGATCGCGTCATCGTTCACGGCATCTGGCAACATCAAAGTTTCGCCACCTGGCGACAATTTCATCGGTCCGCCACGCCGTACTACGTTTTTCCGCACGGCATGCTCGATCCGTGGTTCAAACGCACCTTTCCGCGCAAGCATCTCAAAAAATGGCTCTACTGGCCGTGGGCCGAGTACCGCGTGCTGCGCGATGCCGCCGCCGTCATTTTCACCTCCGAGGAAGAACGACTTCAGGCGCGCGAATCCTTTTGGTTGTACAAATGTAATGAGCGCGTGTCGCCGCTCGGGATCGAGCCACCGGCCGATTCGTTAGGCGCGCGCGACATTTTTTTGTTAAAATATCCGCAGCTCCGAAATAGACCCACGCTTCTGTTTCTTGGCCGTCTCCATCCAAAAAAAGGTTGCGACATGTTGATCGACGCCTTTCCGCGCGGGTCGGATTTCGCTTTGGTCCTGGCCGGCCCGGATCAAATCGGTTGGGAACACGAGCTGCGCCGACGTATCGATGTCGATCTTGCCAAGCGCGTGATTTTTCCGGGCATGCTCGAAGGCGAAATGAAACAAGGCGCGTTCGCCGTGGCCGACGCTTTTATTTTGCCGTCGCATCAGGAAAACTTCGGCATGGCCGTGGTCGAAGCGCTCGCGGCGGGCGTGCCGGTTTTGATTTCGAATCGCGTCAATATCTGGCGCGAGATCGAAGCGGACGGCGCCGGCTTCGTCGAAGGCGACGACTTGACCGGCACGACGCGTTTGATCGAGCGCTGGCGCGACGCCCCGCTGCCGCAACGTGAACAAATGCGCGCGAACGCGCGGAAATGTTTCGCGAATCGTTTTCACATCGAACGCGCGGTCGATTCGCTCTTGTCGATCTTGCAATGAAAATCACGATCGTGTTCGGCGCGTTTTTTCCGGTGCCGCCGACGATGGGCGGCGCGATCGAAAAAATCTGGTACGAGCTCGGCCGCGAATTCGCGCGACGCGGCCATGAGGTCGTGATGATCTCGCGCAAGATCGACAATCTCCCGCACGAGGAGACGCGCGAAGGCGTTCGTCACATTCGCGTGCGCGGCTTCAATTCGCCCGGTTCGCTCACGCTTTTGAAATTCTTCGACTTCATATATTCGTTGCGAGTTTTGCGCGTGCTTCCACGCGCTGACGTCACTATCACGCACACGTTCTGGTTGCCGATTTTTCGCCGCGGCATGTACGTGCACGTCGGTCGTTATCCGAAAGGACAGATGCGTTTTTATTCCAGCGCACAACGTTTGCAGGCGCCATCGCGCGCGGTCGGCGACGCGATCAAGAGCGAAGCGCCGCAGCTCGCGAGCAAAGTCGCGATCATTCCTTATCCCGCGCCAAGATCGACATCGTCATCTCCGCCGCCGCCAGTGCACGAGCGCGCGAAGATCATTTTGTATGTCGGCCGGGTCCATCCGGAGAAAGGCGTGCATTTGCTAGTCGAGGCTTTCGCCAACGCGCGCACTGTTTTTGCTGAGTGGAACTTAATGATCGTAGGACCGACAGAAGAAAAATTCGGCGGCGGCGGTGATTCCTATCTGGAATCGCTCAAAGCGAAGGCAAACGAGCGCGTTATTTTCGCCGGCGCCACATTTGCTCCGGACGAGCTGGAACAGAAGTATCGCGCCGCCCGCATCTTCGTTTATCCGTCGCTGGCTGAGCGCGGCGAATCTTTTGGACTCGCGCCGCTCGAAGCGATGACGCAACGTGGCGCCGTGATGGTGTCGAAGCTCGATTGCTTCAACGATTTTATTCGCGATAACGAGACCGGATTTGTTTTCGATCATCGCGCGCCGAATCCGTCGGTGGCGCTGGCCGAGAAGCTGGAAAAGGTAGTTGTCGATCTTGCGACGATCTCACGCGTTGCCGATGCAGGTTATGCGAAATCGGCGGAGTATTCGCTCGAGCGCGTGGCCGACCAATACCTGAACGACTTTCAATCGCTCACTCATGCCTAACGAAGAGATCGTCAACCCCGCGCAGAAGTCCGCGTTCGATTCGCCATGGTCGAACAGCGACCGCTTCATGCGCGTGCTCTGGCAATTCTGCTGGTTCGTTTTTTGCGTGTGGACGCCGAAGCCGCTCAACGAATGGCGGCTGTTTTGGCTCGGCGTGTTCGGCGCGAAGATTGATGGCAAGCCGTTCGTCCATCAACGCGCCCGCATCGAAATTCCGTGGAACCTGACGCTGCACGATCGAGCCTGCCTCGGCGATCGCGCCAACGCTTACTCGTTAGGCGAAATTGAAATCGGCGCGCGCGCGACCGTGGCGCAGGAAGTTTACCTCGATACCGGCAGCCATGATTTTTCAAGGCCGGAAATGCCGCTGACCACGGCGAAGATCGACATCGGCGAAGACGCGTTCATAGGCGCGCGGGCATTTGTTTTGCCGGGCGTGAGAATCGGCGCGCGCGCGATTGTTGGCGCGTGTTCGGTCGTGACGAGCGATGTGCCTAACGACGTCATCGCCGCGGGAAATCCCTGCAAGGTTTTACGGCCGCGCTAGGCCGGCGTGGCCGTCCAGGCATCCCCGCCGAGGCTGCGGCAGCGATAATTGTTCGTTTCCAAAAACTTTTGCGCCGTTCCCGGCTCGATCCCGAGTTGTTTCATTCGCGGCATGTTCTGCTCGAAATAAATGTGCTGAATTCGTCGATCTCTCAACAGACGCTCGCAGCCGAGGATGACCAAAGTGTCGGCGCCTTCCGTGTCGATCTTGAGTATGTCGATCTTTTCTTCGGCAATTTCGTCGTCGAGCCGAGTCATCGGAACGCTGATCGTGTCCTGCGAATCGAGCGACATTCCACCCCATCCAGTTTGATCTGATGGTCCGATCTCGAATTGCGCGGTGCCGGATCGATCGCCCGCAGCTTTCGGAATGATCGTGATGCGATCGCCAAGATGATTTCGCTCCACGTTATTGCGGAAAAGCGAAATATTCCGCGGCGACGCTTCGAACGCGATGGCTCTGTTCGACGGATTAAGACAAGTCCAGAGAAGCGAGAAATAGCCCATGTTCGCGCCGACATCGACGAACAATCCGCCGCACCGCGCGTGTTGGGCCATGCGTTTGGTGAGATCCCAGTCATAAAAACCTTTGAAGGCGATGCAGCCAGAAATGACATCGCCCGGGATGAGGTCGTACATCGCGATCTCGGGACAAAGCGCGAGCGGCGCGCGTTGAAAAAGTTCCGGCCACGCACTGTGCTGCGCGCGGTAAAGACGATAATAGAGCCGCTCTTTCAATCGATTCGGCACGACTGTGAGCAAGCGCGGTCTCGCCATCACTGCAGCTAACATCGGCCCGCAAAATAACAACGTGCCAAGTGCGACCGCGCAATATAGTAGGGTGACGATGCCTGAAAGTTCGCCCGTGCCGCTGTCGGTGATCGTGCCGATCAAAAATGAAGCGGGCAATTTGCCGCGCTGTCTCGATTCGATTGCGTGGGCGGACGAAATCTTTGTAGTCGATTCGCAAAGCAACGACGGCTCGCAGCAAATCGCGGAACAGCGCGGCGCAAAAGTCGTACAATTCAATTTCAATGGCTCGTGGCCGAAGAAAAAGAATTGGGCCCTGGAAAATCTGCCTTTCAAACACGAGTGGGTGCTCATTCTGGATGCAGACGAGGTTTTGCCGCCGGAAGCGCGTGATGAAATCGCGAAGGCGATTGTCGATCCAACGATGGCCGGTTATTGGATCAACCGGCATTTTATTTTTCTCGGGCGCAAACTGAAACACGCGTATTACCCGAATTGGAACCTGCGCTTATTCCGACACTCGTTAGGCCGTTACGAAAAAATTACCGGCGCGCAGACGGACAGTGGCGACAACGAAGTGCATGAGCATGTGTCCGTGCGCGGCGAGACGGGGCGATTGAAATCGGAGATGACGCATTATGCGTTTCCGACGGTCGAGGTCTTCATCGAAAAACATAATCGCTATTCCAATTGGGAAGCGCGCGTGGCCGTGGCCGGTGAAATGAGTGGCAATCTTTCACATGAACATGTCGATCTTCGCCGGCGTATGAAATCATTCGCGCAACGGCTGCCGTTCCGGCCGTTGCTGCGTTTCCTTTACGTTTACATCTGGCAAAAAGGATTTCTCGACGGGCGCCACGGTTATTACTTCGCCCGATTGCATGCCACCTATGAATTTCTGTCGGTGGCAAAAACGTTCGAGCTGCGGCAGCAGACGCGCGACTAACGAATGCGCGTTGTCGTTTGGGGAATTAATTACGCGCCGGAAGTCGCCGGCATCGCGCCGCACAACGTCGCGCTCTGCGAATTTCTCGCCAGCAAAAACGTGGACGTCGAGATGGTGACGACGTTCGCGTATTACCCGATATGGAAAAAATCCGCGCAAGATCGACATCGTCTATTTCGCACGGATTTCATCAACGACGTGCCGGTGCATCGGTGCTGGCATTTCGTCCCCGCGCGCGTTTCCGCATGGAAGCGCATCGTCCACGAGGCGACGTTCGTTCTGACTTCAACGTTGCGCGCGTTCACACTGCGTCGGCCGGACGTTTACGTCGTCGTTTCGCCGCCGCTCTTGTTAGGCATGGCAATCTGGTTCGTCACGCGATTCAAGCGCGCGCCGTTCGTTTTCCTGGTGAAAGATTTGCAACCGGACGCGGCCGTTGGTCTCGGAATGGTGCGCGCCGGTTGGTTCACGCGCGCGCTGTATTGGCTGGAAGCGTTCGCTTACAAGCACGCCACGCTCGTCGGCGGTTTGAGCAAGGAGATGGCCGACGCGTTTCGCCGCAAAGGTGTTCCGGAAGAAAAAATCATTTTGTTTCCCGACGGCGTGATGATTCCGGATGAATTACCGCCGCGCGGAAACTTTCGCGCGCGTCATCGATTGGCCGAAACTGATTTCCTCGCCGTTTACTCCGGCAATCTCGGAATCAAACAGGGGCTGCAAATTTTAATCGACGCGGCCGAGCATCTGCGCGACCAGCCGAACGTGCGCATTGTCATTTGCGGCGACGGCGCGGCCCGAACGACACTCGAGCGCTCCATGCAAGATCGACAATTACAAAACGTGACGATGTTGCCGCTGCAATCGGAGCGCGGTTACAAGGAGTTGCTGGTGGACGCCGACGTTTCGTTGATCACGCAGCAAAGCGGATCCGGGAACGCGTTTTTTCCGAGCAAAATTTTAATGACGCTTGCGCATGGATGTCCGGTGGTGACGGTGGCAGACGAGGAGAGCGCGCTCGCGAAAGCGGTGCGCGAGGGAAATTGCGGGACGAACGTTTTGCCCGGCGATTCGGCGAAACTGGCGCAGGCATTTCGCGATCTCGCGCAAGATCGACAATCGCTCCGCGAACAAGGCGCGAATGGGCGTGCTTACGTCGCGCGCTACGATCGCCGCAAACTGCTCGCAGATTTTTTCGCGACGCTCGAGCCCCTCGTTAGTAAGCGCTCCGCGGCGGAAAAATAACGTGCGCGAATGTGCGCACGATGATCGCGACTTCGAGCGACAGATTCCAATTCTCGAGGTACTCGATGTCGCAGGCGACGCGGTTCTCGATGTCGGTGTTATTGCGCGCTTCGCCGCGATAGCCGCGCACTTGGGCGAGTCCGGTGATGCCCGGCTTCACGAACGTGCGCACGTGGTAGTCGGCAAGGAGTTGGGCGAATTGGTTGTTGTGCTCGATAAGGTGCGGCCGCGGACCGACGATGCTCATGTCGCCGCGCAGCACATTCCAAAACTGCGGCACTTCGTCGACGCTGAATTTGCGAAACCATTTGCCTAACGAGTAAACACGCTCGTCCTTGGTGGATGCCTGCCGCGCGATGTCGCCATTGTTCGCGTGCATGGTGCGGAATTTGTAAATTTTGAATTGTCGATTTTGCATGCCGGCCCGCGTTTGCCGGTGAAAAAGCGGACCGGGAGATTGCAATCGCTGCGCAAGCCAGACGATGACCGCGGTGATCGGAAACACGACCAGAATGATCGGAATCGCGATGGCGAGATCGATCGCGCGCTTTAGAAAACGGTTGAGCGGATTTTCCAGCGGCTCTTCGCGCAACCCGATGAAACGATGGCCGTCATCTTCGAAATGCGTGACAGAGTGGCGAAGTTTTTCTTCGAGATCGCTGACGATGAGCAAACGAACGCCGAGCGCGTCACAGGTGCGGATGATGTCCCAATTGATTTGAGTGAAGAGCGGGAACTCGAGCAGAATGACTTGCGTGATCTCGCGCTCGCGAATGATGCGCTCGAGATCTTGCGAGCTGCCGAGCAACGGTGGAACGCCCGAAGGTACGTTGTCGATCTTGTCGTCGGAAATGAGGCCGACCGCGCGCAAGCCTAACTCGGCTTTTCGTCGCAACCATGGACGCAATTGCTCGGCCTTCTGCGGCGAGCCGATGAGGAGCGTTTTTTCTTCACGCCGAAAAACTCCGCGCGCGAGCAAGGGCGGAAGATAGTAATGCGAAAAGAGAAGCGCGACATACAGCCACGGGACGAAGTTGAAAAAGAAAACGCGCGAGACGAATGCGTCTTTGGTTGCGACGAGATAAAGCACGAGCAGGCCGACGCTGGCGATGGTTTGGCGCAGGCTAAGGCGATGCTGGCGGACGAGTTCGTTCTGCAAAAAATAATGGCGCGAGCCCGAGCGCGTGACCGATTCAAGCACGAGACCGAGCACGAGCATGCCGCAGTAAACGCTGTAGCGGCGCCAGGTGAGATCGGCGCTGGGCGAATAAAACGTGACCATGACCCAGACGCCGAACCAGAAAAGTCCGGCAACGATCAGGATTTGGCAGAGAAGAAAGAGGCTGTAGAGACCTTCCTTGCGTTGGGTCAACATGGCAGGCTAAAGATGGAGCGGCGCGAGCAGAGTACGCGATGGCCGGAGCGCTTCAACTCGTGCTAGGCTCGGCGCCGAAGTTGCAAGTTCGTTCATCGCACGCATCGATGTCGATCTAACCAAGCCAATCCCATACCAGCGCAATGTCCGAGCCCGCCGCACCATCCGAGCGCCATCGCGGGCGCACACCGCTCGCGAACCTCTTTTTCCCCCTGCTGCCGCTGCTGGCCTGTTTTCTCGGCGGCGCGACCACGAAATGGGCCGAGGGCGTTGTGTTCGTCGTGCTCGGCTTTTATCTGCTCGTTAAGCCGCCGCGGCTGTCGCTCGGCCTAACGACGAATATCGTTTTCCTTTTCTTCCTCGCCCTCGCGCTGGTCGCGTTCCTCCCGGCGCATTGGTTTGTCTGGCCGCAATGGCGGTCCGCCATCATCGATGATTTCAATATTGCGCTTCCGACAACGGTTTCGCCGCAACCGTGGATCACGATCGGCGCGTTTGTTAGTCTGATCGGCGCGCTGAGCTGGCTCTACCTGGTCGCGACGCATGAGCTCGAGTTGCGCGCGGTGCGTTCGCAACTGCGATTCTTCGTCGTCGGTGTGGTTGTCCTCGCCACCATGTCGATCTTACTTTACCTCGGCCACGCTTCCTTTGCGCTTTGGACAAACGCCCGCGGCTTCGGTCCGTTCCCAAATAAAAACCAGACCGGAGATTTGCTAGGCATTACTTCGATCGTTTTGCTCGCCTGCGGACAGGACGATATTCGTCGCGGGCGAAAACGCTGGCCGGTCTGGGTGATCGCATTGTCGATCTTAGTGACGGCGATTCTTCTAAACTGGTCGCGCGCCGGCGTTGCCATTCTCGTCGGCGGAAGTGTCATCTGGATTTTCGCCGTGCTCGTGCGGCAGCGCACGAGCGAACGCATCGCGCTCGCATTCTCATTCGTCCTCGTGCTCCTCACCGCCATCTTGTTGTTAGGCGGCGAAACGCTCGATCGATTTAATTTCCATGGGCTGCCCGGCAGCGGATTGTCAGCCGATTTCCGCTGGAAAATTTTTCACGATACCTTCGATCTCATTCGCGCTTCGCCCTGGTGCGGAATAGGACTCGGCAACTTCGATTTCGTCTTCGCTTTGTTTCGAACCGAATCGTTCGGCAACACGCGCGCGTTACATCCGGAAAGCGATTGGCTCTGGCTCTGGTCGGAGATGGGCTGGCCGGCACTCTTGTTCGTGATCGTCGGCGCCGCGCTGGTCGTTAGGCGAGTGTTGCCTTTGGAGGAGGGAACAAATCAACGCTTTCGGCTTGCCGCCCTCATCGCCGCTTTGATCTTCGCCGCGCACGGACTTGTGGACGTGAGCGCGCATCGCGTCGGCACCGCCTTCGCCGCCTTGTTTCTGCTCGGCTTGTCGCTCCATCGACCGTTGAACTTGCGTTCAAGCATGAGCGTTTCCGTTTTGTTTCGAATCGTCGGGCTGGTTCTGATCGTGAGCGGACTTTCATGGGTCATCGCGACCCGCTCGAAGATCTTGCTACCGGGCGCGGTGGGCGTGGCCAGCGCGAAGAATTTGGCGCAAACCGAAACCGGTGCGCAAAATTTTAACGAAGCGATTCGCCTAACGAGCACGGCGATTCCGTGGTCGCCGCTCGATTGGCAGCTTTATTTCTCGCGCGCCATGGCCGAGGCCGGCGCGAAAAAATGGAGCGACGCGCTCGATGATTTTCGCCGCGCCCGTTTTCTCGAGCCGAACGGTTACGAATTGCCCTTGCTTGAGGGCAACGTCTGGCTGCCGATCGAGCCCACGCTCGCCGCCGCGGCCTGGCACGAAGCTTTGCGGCGCGCCGGCACCGCGCGCGGCGATGTTTACGCGAATATGTTGACCGGCGCGTTGATGCATAGCCCGCAGCTCGCTCGCACGCTCGAAGACATCGGGCTTAATGATGCCGAACTCGCGCTCGCCTATCTCACGCGGGTGAACGGAAAGGAATTCGACGATGCGATCGCGAAATTGTTAAACAAAGATCCCGATCTAAAAAATTTCGGCGAGCCGCAGAAACTCGCGCTCTTTTCGCTTTGGTCCGAACGCGGAAATCTCGAGGAGCTTGCGCGCAAGATCGACAATCACCCGGACTGGCTCAACTACGCCTGGTTCGGCATGGCGAAATTTTACGCGAGCAAAAATGATTTCCGCGCTGCCTACGATCTCGCGCAACGTTTCGGCGACGTCGTCGCGCTGCCGCGCGAAAGCAACGACGCGCCGCTCGAGCAATTGCAGCAACGTTACGTCACGAATCCCGATAATTACGCCGTTGGTTACGCCCTTTATCTCGCGCAAAAAAAGAGCGGCCGCACCGACGACGCGCTCAACACCGTTCGACATTTCACCGAGCGCAAAAACGCGCCGAAATATTTTCATTATCTCGAAGCGCAAAGCTGGGCCGCGAAAGATAATTGGGAGCGCGCCTGGAACGCGTGGCTCGCCTATCAGAATGCCGCGACCAAACGCTGAGGCGCGTTCCGTTTGGTTCATCGTGTGGCTGGTCGCGCTTGGCGTTCGATTTGCCGCCGCGTGGCTTCTCCCAAATGCCGAGCAGGACGGTTATTCCTACGTCGAGATTATCGCGGCATGGAGCGCGAAAATTTCCCACGGCGACTTTCACATTGTCGATCTTTTCGGTTTCTGGCTGCCCTTGTTTCAATTTTTCGCCGCAATCTTGAATCTCGCGATCCACGATCCACTTCTGTCCGGGAAAATCGTCTCCGCACTTGCTGGATCGACCACGTGCGTTCTCGTCTTCGCCCTAACGAAACGCATTACCCAAAGTCTGCCGCTAGCATCCATGGCCTTTGCGCTCATTCTTTTTAATCCGCTCCATCTCCTTTATTCCGCCGCGGCGATGACCGACGTTCCGTTCGGTTGTCTCGCGCTCGCCGCCATCTGGTTTGCCATGCGCGATCGTTGGATGGCCGCGACCATTTGCGCCGGCCTGGCCGAGCTCGTTAGGCTGGAAGCATGGGTCTTCATTCTCGTCCTGCCCCTGCTTCAATTCCTCTTTCATCGGCGCGTTTCGTGGATGACGATGTCGATCTTGCTCTTGCTGCCGCTGCTCTGGCTCGGCATCTCGCACGCTGCCACCGGTGATTGCCTCGGCTATTTTGCGAAACGCGACGCCTATCAGCACAACTTTCTTGAATTCCATTCCACTCGACGCGGTTTCGCGTTCGCGGATGTCGCGCAAGACCTCGATTACTTCCTGCTCGGCGCAAATCCAATCATCCTGGTCGCGATGACGATGTCGATCTTGCGCGCGAAACATCGTTCCCGAGAAATCATCGCCACCACTTTGTGCGCGGCGGCGCTGGTCGCATTCTGGTTTCTCGCCTACGTCAGCAAACGCCAGCCCGTTCTCCTCCCGCGTTACGGTCTCGTCTTTTTCGTTCTCGGACTGCCCGTATTCGCGTTCATGCTGAAAACATTTCCGCGGCCTGTTGCGATCCTCGCGCTCATTCTCTCCATCTACGCATTCGTTCGGCAATCTCCCAACATTCCGAAAGTCATCGCCGATCATCGCGCGCAACAACACATCGCTCGCGCCCTCGCTGCTCTCATCGGCGAATCGCGCTGCTTCACCGATGATCCTGCCGTGCGCGTTTTATCACGACTTCCGGCTGATCGTTTTCTTCGCTCCGAAACAACGCCGTCATCTGCCGCCGCCGACGCGGTACGCTTCGACACATATTTGCGCGAGCAACACACTGATTATCTCGTCTTCATTCGAACCGAAGATTCGTTGCCGGTAAAATTTTTCCCGGACCTCGGCGTTGATCGCAAGATCGACAATGACAATTTCGAGTTGATCGCGCGAGAGCGTTCGCCTTTCGGCCCCGACATCTGGTTGTATCGTTTGCGCAACGGTTGAAGACGCTCCGCCAAATCTATTTCGTCGCGTGGGCGTTGCTCTTGTCGATCTTCGCCATTCTCGCCGCGCCGAAACTCTGGCAGAACTTGCGCACCGGCCACGTCGTTTCGCCATCGCCGACGGCATCGATTGATTCCTTGCTCGGATCGGTCCTCGAAATTCGCGAGCCGAGCGCGCATTTAACCGAAGCCGCTGCTCGAATTTCTTCTTCGCAACGCACGGTCTTCATTTCACAAAGGGATGACGCCCAGTGCGATTTTGTTTATTCGGCCATCTGTTATCTGAGCTGGCCGCGCAAGATCGACAAGGTGGAGCTCGCGCCTAACGAATCGATTCCGCAATTTGACGCGGCCACATTTGTCTGTGGAATCGACGCCGCTGCGCCGCAAACGCAATCAATCGGCCCGCATCTCAAGCTCCACATTCCGTCGAGCTCTCCATGATTATCTTCGCCGGATTTATCGCCGCTTTCGCCACGATCCTGTTCGCTGGATTCGGAGCGACGTCGTTTCTGGTTCGCAGTCGTCTGACCAAAAGCGAACATTTCGCGCTCGCATGGCTCCTCGGCACCGCCGTCGTTTCATTCACGCTCTGGCTCGGCGGATTTGTTATACGCGGCGTCGCGCTGCAGATTTGTGTCAGCGCAATATGCGTCGCGTTCGGTGTAATCGGCGCGCGGCGCTGGAGAAAGTTTGCAAACGTTGCTCGAACTCCGCGCTCACACTTCGAAAAGATTTTCATCGCCGTCTTCGCGCTCGAGTTGATGTCGATCTTGTACTTGTCGATCCAACACACCCTCGGCTGGGACGGATTGACCGTGTGGGAAATGAAAGCGCGCTACGCATTTCTCAACGGCGGCGCGCTGCCGACAGAATACTTTCGCGATACATCGCGCTGGTTTAGTCACCCCGAATATCCATTGCTCCTGCCGCTGACGGAATCGTGGTTTTACACATGGTTCGGCGATGTCGACCAATTTTGGATCAAATTGATTTTTCCAATTTGGTATGCAGCCGCGATGTCGATCCTGCTCCTCGCCGCCGAACAACTCAGCGGCAATCGCGCAATCGCGTGGATAATCGTTTTGTTATTTCCGCTCGTGCCGGCGATTCACAATGCGCCGGGCGGAATCGCCGTCGGTTACGCCGATGTTCCGCTGGCCGCGATATATTTGGCCGCGATTTTTTATCTGGTGAGATTTCTTCGCGGCGAATCCATCGCGCCGTTCCTCGCGCTCGCTGCAAGTTTGCCGTGGATGAAACGCGAAGGCGTTGTCTTGTGGTTTGTCCTTACGCTTGCGGCCGCAGTTGTGCTCTGGACGCGACGCAGCCGTACGTTGTCGATCTTGTCGTTCGTGCCGGGGATTTGCGTGATCCTCGCGTGGAAAATCTTTCTCGCCGCCGTACGCGCTTTGCCGTCACGCGATTTTGCAATGCGCCCGAACATTTCGCGTGCGAGCGGAATTCTGCACGAGTTCTGGCTCACGCTCATCGATCGCGACTTGTGGGGAATTTTCTGGGGGCTGGTCGCATTCGCGATGATTGCGCTCTGCATTCGCGAACGCACGCGCCTAACGGCCGTTTTGCTCTGGACATTCTTTGCACCCCTCGCGCTTTATTTGGCCACTTATTTGTTCAGCGCATGGCCGGATTACATTGCGCACATCGACACGTCGCTGCCACGATTGTTGATTCAGCTCACGCCGGTCGCGTGGCTGCTCATCGCGCTTGCGCTAAGATCGACAACTACTCCTCGGCCAACGCCGCTTGCGCCGCCGCCAGCTTAGCGATCGGGACCCGGAACGGACTGCAACTGACGTAATTCAAGCCTAACCGATGACAGAATTTCACGCTGTTCGGTTCGCCGCCATGCTCGCCGCAAATCCCGAGCTTAATGTCCTTGCGCGTTTTGCGGCCGAGATCGCGCGTCATCTCCATTAATTTGCCGACGCCTTTTTGATCGATCGACGCGAACGGATTTGTGTCCACGATGTCGAGCTCGGCGTAATGCGGCAGAAAACTTCCCGAATCATCGCGGCTCATTCCGAGCGTCGTTTGCGTGAGATCGTTCGTGCCGAAACTGAAGAATTGCGCGTCGCGCGCGATCTCATCCGCGAGTAACGCCGCGCGCGGAATTTCAATCATCGTCCCGACGAGATAGTCAAACTTCGTCTTCTTTTCTTTCGCTACTTCGGCGGCGACGCGATTGACGATGTCGATCTGCAATTTCAATTCGCGCGGAAATCCGACGAGCGGGATCATGATTTCCGGTCGCACTTTCCGACCTTTTTTCTGAACGGCGGCGGCCGCTTCAAAAACGGCGCGCGCCTGCATCTCGGAAATTTCCGGGAACGAGATCCCGAGACGGCAACCGCGATGGCCGAGCATCGGATTGAACTCATGCAATTCGTGGACCCGGCGCCCGATGTCGTCCGGGTTCATGCCTAATTTGTGGGCGAGGTCGAGTTGCTGTGCTTTCTCCTGCGGCAAAAATTCGTGCAACGGCGGATCGAGAAAACGGATCGTCGCCGGCAATCCATCGAGCGCTTCGAAGATACCGATGAAATCTTCGCGTTGATACGGCAGCAATTTCGCAAGCGCACGTTGTCGATCTTGCGTAGTCGTCGCGAGAATCATTTCGCGCATGGCGTCGATGCGATTGCCTTCGAAAAACATGTGCTCGGTCCGGCACAAACCGATGCCGCGCGCGCCGAACGCGATCGCGTTGCGCACCTGCTCGGGCGTGTCCGCGTTTGTGCGCACCTCCATCGTGCGAAATTCGTCCGCCCAACGCATCAGCTTGTCGAACTCGCGGAATGTCTCGCTCTTCTTCGCGTCCAGTGTTTGATCGACAAGTACCTGCACGATCTCGCTCGGCGCCGTCGTGACTTCGCCCGCAAAAACTTCGCCGGCGGTCCCGTCGATCGAAATGTAATCGCCTTGTTGCAACGTCGTGCCGTTCGCGCTGAGCGTGCGCTTTTGATAATCGATGCGCAGCTCGCTCGCGCCGCACACGCAAACTTTTCCCATTTGCCGCGCGACCAGCGCCGCATGCGACGATACGCCGCCGCGCGACGTTAGAATTCCCTCGGCCGCGATCATGCCGCGCAAATCTTCCGGAGAAGTTTCCACGCGCGCGAGCACGACTTTGTCGCCTCTCTCGGCGCGCCTAACGGCTTCCTCCGCGCTGAAAACGACATGACCGCTCGCCGCGCCCGGCCCGGCGGCAAGACCGCTGCCGATTTTTTTCGCGTCGCGCACCGATTGTCGATCAAAGATTGGCGCGAGCAGATGCGCTAACGAATCGGCGGGAATACGTTTCACCGCGTCCTTTTTCGAAATCAATTTCTCATCGACCATATCGACCGCGATGCGCACGGCGGCGTGGCCGGTGCGTTTGCCGTTGCGCGTTTGCAAAATGTAGAGGCGATTGTCTTCGACCGTGAACTCGAGGTCCTGCATGTCCTTGAAATGTTTCTCGAGAAGCGCGCGCACTTTCATCAGGCCTTTGTGCGCGGCCGGCATTTCCTTCGCAAGATCGACAATCGGATGGGGCGTGCGCACGCCGGCGACGACGTCTTCGCCTTGCGCATTGATGAGATATTCTCCGTAGAAAACTTTTTCGCCTGTGGCCGGATCGCGCGTGAACGCCACGCCGGTCGCGCTCGTGTCGCCCATATTTCCGAACACCATCGTCTGCACATTCACCGCCGTGCCCCAATCGTGCGGAATGCCGTATTTTCTCCGATAAACCATGGCGCGGTCGTTCATCCAAGAACCGAACACGGCGCTGATCGATCCCCACATTTGCTCCATCGGATCTTGCGGAAACGATTTGCCGGCGCGCTCTTTGATCAACGCCTTGAAGCGTTTCACCAATTCCTTCAAATCATCGACACTCAATTTCACATCCGGGAAATCATGTTTCCCGTAACGCTCGTCTTTCAAATGCTCGATCACGCTCTCGAACGGTTCGTGATCTTCGCCCGCGCGCTTCTGCACGCCCATGACCACGTCGCCATACATTTGCAGGAAGCGCCGATACGAATCCCACGCGAAGCGCGCGTTGTTCGATTTCTTCGACACGATCTCGACCACAGTGTCGTTCATTCCGAGATTCAAAATCGTGTCCATCATTCCCGGCATCGAATCGCGCGCGCCCGAGCGCACCGACAAAAGCAACGGCGCATCTTTATCGCCGAGTTTTTTCCCGACTGATTTCTCAACTTTCTCGAGCGCGCTTTGCACTTCGGCTTTTAACTGCGCCGGATAAGTGCGGTCGTGTTGATAAAAATAAGTGCAGACCTCGGTCGTGATGGTGAATCCCGGCGGCACCGGCAGACCGATTCGCGTCATCTCGGCCAGGTTTGCGCCTTTGCCGCCGAGCAACGGTTTCATCTTCCCGTCGCCGTCGGCCGAACCGTCACCGAAGTAGTAAACGTATTTCGCTTTTTTCGCTTTCGACTTCGAGCGAGATGAAGATGTCGATCTTGCACCGAGTTTGCGTTTTGAAGTGACGGTGCGTTTGGATGAATTGCTGGCCATACGAAAATCCCGAGTGAAAAATTGCGCGAGAGCGCAAACTAATTCCGCACCTTAGCGTGTCAACGCGCGCTCAGTTTCGCGCCGTTCTCCGCCACCGTGAGTACATCGTCGATCGCGCCGGTGAATTCTTCCAGCCCTGTGCTCGGGACGATGATGGTATTCCGGCGACCATGCGATTCCTCGCGAATGAGGAGAAACTTCCCGCGATCGTTTTCCCGGAACTCCACCTGAAACCTTTTGCGTTCGATCTGAAGCTCTTTGGCTTCGATGACTTGATCCATGTTGAACCCGGGGCGGAGTGTAGGAGTTCGACCGGTGCATGGGAAGGAAAAACTAACTGCGAAATCGCGCCTGTTAGGTAAAAACTCAGCGGCGTTTTCCGCGTCCGGATTCGCGCCGTTTTTCGTCCGCAATGGCGAAATCGATCTGGCGTTTGAATCGGTCCACGCGTGCGACGAACACGCGCACTTCGTCGCCGATCGCGTAACGCTTGCGCGAACGCCGCGCGATCAAACGCTTTTGCACCGCGTCGAAAACGTAGAAGTCGTCCGTGAGCGAAGAGACGTGGACGAGTCCGGTGATATCCGCGTCGGGCAGCTCGACCAGGAGACCGTAATTGCGAACATCGACAATCGACGCGCGAAACACTTGCGGATTGCGCTCCTGCAATTGGCGCTCGAAAAATTCCAGCTTCTTCATGCGCACGGCTTCGATCTCGGCCTCGGCCGCATTGCGTTCCGTCGCCGAAATGTGTTCCGAGATTGACGTGAGCTGTCCCATGTCGATCTTGCGCGCATCTTTCTGTTGCCCTAACGAACGGTGCGCGACCAGGTCGGCGTAACGCCGGATCGGGCTGGTGAAGTGCAAATAATTCGTCTTCGCCAATCCATAATGCCCGAGCGGCTGCGGTAGATAACGCGCGCGTTTCAAACTTTTCAGCAATCCGATTTTCAACGTGCGCTCTTCCGGTTTGCCTTTGATCAACGCGAGCAAACGCTGCACTTCGCTGCGTTTCGTGAGGTCGCCGACGCGGATATTATGACTCAAGATCAACTCGCGATATTCCGCGAGCTTGTCCGGATTCGGATTTTCGTGGACGCGGTAGATCGTCGGGATGTTCTTGTTCTTCAATTCGCGCGCGACGGCTTCGTTCGCCGCCAGCATGAATTCTTCGACCAGCTGATGCGATTCGTCGTTCTCGATTCGCTCGAGCTTCACCGGCTTCCCCGCAAGATCGACATGTACCTTCACCTCCGGAAAATCGAGATCGAGCGAGCCCTCTTGAAAACGTTTTCGCCGCAACAGCGAGGCCAATTCCCACGCTTCATGCAAGCGTTTGCCGAGTTGATCGCGCGGCGGCGATTTCAAAATCGCGTACGCCTCCTTATAGGTCAGCCGTTTCGCGCTGCGAATGATTGTTCGCGCAAAACGCGCGCTCCTGGGGCGGCCGGTTTTGTCGAATTGAATGAAAGCGGAAAACGTAAGTCGATCCACATCCGGTTTGAGACTGCACACGCCGTTGCTCAAACGCTCTGGTAACATCGGGATGACGCGATCGGGCAGGTAAACGCTGTTGCCGCGCTTGCGCGCTTCGCGATCGAGCGCGCTGTCCGGCGTCACGTAAGCAGATACGTCGGCGATGTGCACGCCGAGTTCCCACGTTTGATTGTCGATCTTGTCGACATTGATCGCGTCGTCGAAATCTTTCGCGTCGTCGGGATCGATCGTGACGATGAATTTGTCGCGCAAATCTTCGCGACCTTCGAACATCCGTGGATCGACCTCCGGCGGAATCCCTTCCGCCTGTGCCATAACCGCGCGCGGAAATTCGGTCGGCAAATGGTAATTACGAATGATCGACAAGACATCGACGCCGGGATCATCGGCGCGGCCGAGCACTTCGATGATCTCTCCCTCCGGATTAACGTGGCGCGATTGCCATTCTTCCAGCCTAACGACCACCTTGTCGTTGGCTTTCGCTGTAGCGGCGGTCTGCGACCGCCGATCTTCTTTTGATTCGCGATTTCGGCGGTCATAGACCGCCGCTACAGAAGGCGCTGCAACATAAATGTTATGCACCAGTCGCGGATTGTCCGGAACGACGTACCAGAAATTGCGCGACTGCTGCAACGTCCCGACGAGCGTATCGTGCGCGCGTTCCAGAATGCGGATGACGCGACCTTCCGCGCGTAGTTGTCGATCTTTCCCGCGCCGCGGCGTATCGCGCATGATGCGCGCGACGACGCGGTCGCCATTCATCGCCGTGCCCGTGTTCTCGGCCGCGATGAACAAATCCGCGCCGCCAGATTTTTCGTTCCTCAGGAATCCGAATCCCGCTTGATGAATTGAGATCGGGCCGGTGACGAGATCGGCTTCGTTAGGCAGGATGTAGCGGTCTTTGCGGATGCGCGCGATCTCGCCGTCGCGCTCGAGGTCGCGCAACGTCTGGCGCACCTTTACGCCTTTAACACTTAGCTCGCGCGCGATCTCGTTACGATCGAGCGGCTGGTAATTTCCGCGACGAAGAAGATCGAGCACTTGCTGGCGCAGATTGTTTTCGCTCACAACGAACCGATAATGGCGATTGTCGATCTAATGAAATGAAAACTCGAATAACGATGTCGATCTTGCGGTCGAACCCGTAATGCGCGAGCGGCCCTGGAAGATTGGCGAACGCCTGGTCGATCTTTCACGACGCGGCATGATCATGGGCGTGCTCAATGTCACGCCCGATTCATTTTCGGATGGTGGCAAATTTTTCGATCGCAACGCCGCCATCGCGCATGGGGTTCAATTAGCGAATGAGGGCGCGGACATCATCGACATTGGCGGCGAATCGACGCGGCCGGGCGCGGAGCCGATTTCGCCTAACGAGGAGATCGAGCGCGTGATTCCGGTGATCGAACAGCTCGCGCGCAAGATCGACAAGTACATCTCGATCGATACGTCGAAAGCCGAAGTCGCGGAAGCGGCGCTCAAGGCCGGCGCGTCGATTGTGAACGACGTGACCGGCGGCCGCGGCGACGCGAAAATGATGTCGTTAGTCGCGCGGCACAGTGCAGGCTTCATCATCATGCACATGCAAGGCGAACCACGCACGATGCAGCAGGCGCCGCACTACGACGACGTTGTTAGTGAAGTGGCGGAATTTTTTCGACAACAATTCACGCGCGCCATAGACTCTGGTCTTGATCCAATGAATGTCGCGTTTGATCCGGGGATTGGTTTCGGGAAAACGATGGATCACAATCTCGACCTGCTCGCGAATCTTGAGCGGCTGCGCGTGGACGACCGTCCGATTGTCGTCGGCGTCTCGCGCAAATCTTTTCTCGGCAAACTCGTGCGCTCGGATGAAATGCAAGATCGACATCTACCCACGGTCGCGTTGACCGCGTTATTGCGCGGACGCGGCGCCGATATTTTTCGGGTGCACGAAGTAAAAGAAAACATGGCTGCGTTGCGCGCGGCCGAAGCAATTTTGGAGAGATAAAATGCTGCAGGAAGCGATTTCGATCTGGCTGCGAAGTTGGCGCAGCCTCATCGAGATCCTGCTCCTCAGCGTCATCCTCTACTACGGCTATTTGTATTTCCGCGGAACGCGCGGCGCGAAAGTGCTCACCGGTCTGGCGATCATTTTCCTGACGCTGACGCTGATCTCGACCTTGCTCAACCTGGTCGTGATCGGCTGGATCGTGCGAAGCTTCTCCGTCTTTCTCGCCATCGCGCTCGTCGTCATCTTCCAACCGGAACTTCGCCGCGCGCTGGCTGAGCTGGGCGGTCACCCGATTTTTTCCCTAACGAGCGAGAAACGCGAAACGGTGCACGATCTGGCCGAGGCGGTGACGCAATTGGCGAACAAACAATTCGGCGCGCTCATCGCGATCGAGCGCGACACGTCCATTCGCGTTTATGAAGAAACGGGCGTGACCATGGACGCCGGTTTCTCGATTGAATTGATGTTGTCGATCTTTCATCCGAAGTCGGCGTTGCACGATGGCGGCGTGATCATGCGCAATGGACGCGTGGCGGCGGCGGCCTGCATTTTCCCGGTGAGCCAGCGCGAAACGCTCGACCGCGATCTCGGCCTGCGCCATCGCGCCGGCCTCGGCATTACGGAGGAATCGGACGCAGTTGCGGTGGTCGTGAGCGAAGAAACGGGCGCGATTTCGATTTGTCATCGGCGCCGGATCGAGCGCGGGTTCACTCCGGAGAAATTCCGCCAGCGCATTTCGGAAATTTTGTTGAACCAAGCTTATGAAGAAGAGCCTTCTGCTGAACAACTGGCGGGCGAAGTTGATCTCGGTGCTGCTGGCGACCACCCTTTGGTACCTGATCAAGAAGAACGTCGCGACGACCGGATCGCCGTCTGAAACAATTTCGCCGCCGACGGCGAGCGAACATCGTTAGGCTAACGATGTCGATCTTGCCTACGCCCGTCCGGCTCGGGCCGATCTAACGCAGGAAGCGCTCGAGGTTCTGTTCTTCCCATCTGCGCGCGCGACGATAACCGTAAAATTCGCGCTCGCGCCGATTAAATTCCTTCGTGTGCACACGGCGGCGACCGCGTCGTCCGATTTTTTCGTCCGGCACGACCGAGTGCAACATTTCGTGATACAGGATGTAATTAAGAAACCACCGCGGCACGAACGGTTGATCGAGTTGCGGATTAATCCGAATGACCCGGTCTTCTTCCTGGATCGTGCCGAAAATAAAATATTCTTTCGGGCGTTGTTTGCGGCGGCGTCCCCATTTCACTTTGTAACCGCGCAGACGATTCCGAAAATAACGCGCGTTTAGTTGATCGAACATCTCTTGCAGATCGAAGTATCTTCCTTCGTGCTGCAGGTTCAGATGGCGCTGCATCGGCAGCGTCGGGTGCGCCAGTTTGCGTTTAGTCTTCTTTGCCTTTGCCTTTGCCTTTGCCATTTCCCTGTCAGCCCTCCGTGATAGGAGATAGTTTACGTCAGTCCAAATATCACTGACAAGGCGACCGCCCGTTTTATTTCAAAATAGCTGTAAGCGACTGCGTTTGCGGCGATTGCCGGGTCAAAGGTGATTGTCGATCTTACGGAAGAAGTCGAAGCCGCGGCCACTTTTGCGCAGGCTCATCCAGCGAGTATAATGTCGCCGCATGACGCCGCTGCTGCGCAAGTTCCTTCGCCAGAATTGGCTTCTTCTCATTAACATGCTCGCGCTCGCGATCTTCGGCGTGATCGCGATCTACAGCGCGACTTACATGCGCGAGGATGCAACCGCGGCCGATTTTTGGCGCAAACAAGCAGAGTGGGTCGCGGTCGGCGTTGGCGCGTTCATCGTCGCGAGCCTCATTGATTATCACTGGGTGCGTTGGGGCGCTTTGCCCATGTACGCGGCCGGCATCGTGTTTTTGATCCTGACGAAATTGTTCGGGCAAAAAGTTTACGGCGCGCGCAGTTGGCTCCACATCGGCCCGATTAATTTCCAGCCGGCGCAGCTCGCCGTCGTCGCCGGCATCATGGTGCTCGCACTTTTCCTCAGCCAATTTCGCAACATGCATCCGATGTTGCGCCTTCTGCTCGTGGGCGCGATTGCAGGCGCGCCCTGTTTATTGATCCTGATGCAGCCCGATCTCGGCGAAGTCATCATCTGGGGCCCGGTCTTGCTCGCGATGTTGTTCGTCGGCGGATTACCGCTGCGTTATCTCATCTGCATCATACTCATCGTGCTGACGATGATCCCGATCGTCGCCTTCATGGGATTGAAGCCGTATCAGCAGGACCGGCTCACGGCGTTCATTCATCCCGAGATCGACAAGCAGGGATCGGCCTGGGCGATAAATCAATCGCTCATCGCCATCGGCTCCGGCGGTTGGTCGGGCAAAGGATTCAAAGCACCGAATACGCAGATCGAGCTCGGCTTTCTTCCCGCGACCGCCGTGCACAACGATTACATCTTCTCCGCCATCGGCGAACAATGGGGCTTTGTCGGCGGCGCGTTTTTGTTAGGCGCGTTTGCGTTGTTGTTGCTCACGTGTTTGTTCGTCGCCTTTTTTGCCGCGGACCAGCTTGGATTATTGCTCGTCATCGGATTCACCGCGCTCATCTTCACGCACATTTTCCAGAACATCGGCATGACCATTTCGATTTTGCCGATTACCGGCGTGCCATTGCCGCTCATTAGCTATTCCGGTTCCTTCGCGCTCATGATCATGTTCGCGCTCGGCGTCGTGAACAGCGTCTGGATTCACCGCAACGCGGTTTGAATCTGAACGAAGATCGACAACGGCAAGATCGACAATCACTCGTGCGCGTTTAGAATCGCGAACCGCGCGCGCCATGGAAACCGATTACAAAGTTCGCCTCGAAATCTTCGAGGGCCCGCTCGACCTGCTCCTCTTTCTCGTCAAACGCGACGAGATCGACATCCACGAGATTTCACTCGAGCGCATCACCAAGCAATACCTCGAATACCTCCAGGCCTTCAAAGAACTCAACATCGACGTGGCCGGCGAATTCGTCGTCATGGCCGCGAACCTTATCTACTGGAAAAGCCGCAGTCTTTTGCCGGTCGATCAACAGCCCCCGGAGGAAGATGTCGATGAAGACGATCCGCGCTGGGAGCTCATCCGCCAGCTCATCGAGTATAAAAAATTCAAGGAAGCGGCCGAGCAATTGCAGGTGCGCGAGCTCGAGCAGGAGAAAATTTTCACGCGCGACGGCGGCACTTCATTGGAACAAGCGCCGCTGCGTCTCGGCGAAGTCGGAATTTTCCAGCTCATCAACGCCTTCCAGAATGTGATCAAACGCGTCGATGCCCGCCAAGATTTACGCGAGATATTCGGCGAACATTTCACCGTCTCGGAGAAGATCGACATCATCCTTCGCCGCGTGGCCGACGGCGCGCGACTGAAGTTTTCGGAATTGTTCGGCGAGATCGCCTCGCGCGTCGAGATCGTGGTCACGTTTCTCGCGTTGCTCGAATTGATTCGCCTCAAACAAGTGCGCGCGATGCAGACGAATCCGTTCGACGAAATCGAGATCGCGGCCGCGACCGCGTAAGATCGACATGCGCATTCTGGTCGCAGGTTGCGGATATCTCGGCCAGGCTGCGGCGGATTTGTTTCAGAGCGACGGCTGGGAAGTCGAAGGCTGGACCAAATCCCCTAACGAACTCAGCAAACCGTATCCGGTCATTCCGGTTGATATTTCCGATCGCGCGCAGGTCAATGCGCGGCCGGAAAATTTCGAGTTCGTGATTCACTGCACGAGCACGCGCGGTGGAGATGTCGATCTTTACCGCCGCACTTATCTCGAAGGCGCGCGCAATCTCCTCGATCGTTTCGTTGGATCGACAATGTTATTTGTGAGCAGCACGAGCGTGTATTCGCAACGCGATGGCGAGTGGGTCACGGAAGCTTCGCCGGCCAATCCCGCACATGAGCGCGGACAAATCTTGCGCGAGACCGAGAAGCTCGTGCTCGCCAATGGCGGAATCGTGGCGCGTCTCGCCGGCATCTACGGACCGGATCGCTCGGCGCTGCTCAAGAAGTTTTTGAAAGGCGAAGCGTTCGTCGATCGAGATCGATTCGTTAACCAGATTCATCGCGATGACGCGGCGGCGGCGCTGCGTTTGTTGTTAGATCGACAACTGCCGAGCGATCGCATCTTCAATGTTGCCGATAACGAGCCGATGTTGCTGAGCGATTGCTATCGCTGGCTCGCGACGGAACTAAAACGCGATTGGTCGCGGCAAGCTGGCGCAAGATCGACAACTACTCGTAAGCGCGGCGACAGCAACAAGCGCGTGCGCAATGCGAAACTTCAGGCGGTCGGATGGCAGCCGCAATTCCCATCGTTCCGCGAGGGAATGTCCAAGAGCGTGTTAGGCGCGCGTGCAGTAAGCCGTTAGTTCAATGGTATAAAGGCTGCTTTTTTGCAGGCGTCATGCGCCACGTCAAATTGTCCGGCCGCGAAGCGTCCATCGTGCGGGCCATCGGTTTTACCGAGGCAATACTCGGGTCCGACATCCAGGACACAACGCACATGGAAGCGGAGGACGTGACCGATGTAATCAACGGCCTGCTCGCCGCTGGTTTCGTCGAGTCGGTGCCGTATTCGGAAGTGATCGAGATGGCGGAAATGCCGGTGATGGCCTTCGAAGTCAATCCCGCTTACGTGCACGAATTGCGGCAGGCGTTAGCGCGCCGCTAATTCGAGCGATTCGTTAGGCCGGTCGCGTTGTTCCCGGCGTTCGCCGAACAATTGCCGGATGACTTCTTCGACCGGAACTTCCTGGACGTTGATGTCGCTGACATGACAGTGATCGAGTAACTCGCGCGAAACCTCGGTCACTTTTGCGCGCGGCACTTTGAGCCGCACCGAGACCGGCGTTAGATCGACAACTTCTCCGAAGCGCGCGAAGTCGCGCGTTTCCGCCTTCTCGAAAGTAAGCGTGATGATTTTGTGGCCGGAGAAGCGGTCGATAATTTCGTGGAGCGGACCGTCGAAGAAAATTTTTCCGTGATCGATCACGAGCACACGTTGCGTCAGCTCCTGAATGTCCTGCATGTAATGGCTGGTGAGCAGCGTGACGATGCGATGTTCCTGATTATAAACGCGCAGAAATTGGCGGACGCGTTGCTGGCTTACGACATCGAGACCGATGGTCGGCTCGTCGAGAAACAAGATGCGCGGCTCGTGAATGAGCGCGGAGATGAGCTCCATCTTCATGCGCTCGCCTAACGAGAGCTCCCGCACCATCACGTTCATCTTGTCGGTGACCTCGAGCAGTTCGGAGAGACCGCCGACGACTTTGTTGAAACGTTGTCGATCTATTCCGTAAATGGCGCGATTAAGCTCGAGCGATTCCTGCGCGGGCAAGTCCCACCAAAGCGCGTTCTTCTGCCCCATAAGAAGACTGAATTGGCGTTTCAATTCGCTCTTGCGTTCCCACGGAACGAAGCCGAGCACGCGCGCATCGCCCGAGGTCGGATTCAACAAGCCGGACAACATTTTTAGCACGGTCGTTTTGCCGGCGCCGTTTGGTCCGAGGAATCCAACGAATTCGCCTTCGTCGATTTGAAATGAAACGGAATCGACCGCGCGCGTTTGCTCGTACTTGCGCCTAACGAGCCCTTTGACCGAGCCCCAGAGTCCGCGCTCTTTGCGATACGTGCGATAGACTTTCGTCAGATCGCGCGCTTCAATCGCGGACATACCCTAAGATCGACAATCGATCACGCGACGGAATGCGCGGGCGATTTTTTGCGCAACAGCGGCAGAACTTTTTCAACCAGCGCGTCCGCGGTGAGGCCGTGTTTCTTGCGCAAAATTGGGACGCTGCCGTGCTCGATAAATTCATCCGGCCAGCCGATGCGCACGACCGGCGTGTGAATGCCAACCGTGTAAAGATGCTCCATCACCGCGCAACCGAATCCGTTGTGCAACACATGATCTTCGAGCGTGGCCACGACTTCGACGCTGCGCGCGAAGAACTCGAGCGTGCCGGTGTCCATCGGTTTGATCCAACGCGGATTGATGAGCGCGACCGAAATTCCTTTTTCCTCTAATTTCTTCGCCGCTTCCTCCGCGACCTCGAACATGTTGCCGAGTCCGAAGATCGCGACTTCGCGTCCATGCCTAACGACTTCCGCCTTGCCGATCTCTAACAACTTCGGCTCCGCTTTCGGTTTCGCGCCGGTGCCGGGCCCGCGTGGATAGCGCACCGCGATCGGTCCCGCATTGTAATTCGCCATCGTCCAGAGCATGTCGGCGAATTCGTCTTCGTCCTTCGGCTGCATGTGCACCCAATTCGGGATGTGGCGCAGATAACCGATGTCGAACAAACCGTGATGCGTCGGGCCGTCATCGCCGCTTAAACCCGCGCGGTCCATGCAAAGACGCACATTCAATTTCTGGATGGCCATGTCGTGGATCGCCATGTCGTAAGCGCGCTGGAAAAACGTCGAGTAGATCGTGAGGAACGGCGTGAGCCCCTGCGTCGCGAGTCCGCACGCGAACAACGCCGCGTGTTCTTCGGCGATCCCGACATCGTAGTAGCGATCCGGATGCGCCTTTTGAAAATGCGCGAGCCCGGTCCCACTCGGCATCGCGGCGGTGATCGCCACCACTTTGCGATTTGAATCGGCGAACTTCGCCAGCGTTTTGCCGATCACTTCCGAGTACGTCGGCGTCGGCGTCGGCGGCGTTTCGCCACTGTCGATCTTGTATTTGCCCAGCCCGTGGAATTTGTCCGGCTGCTTGATCGCCGGTTCGTAGCCTTTGCCTTTTTTCGTAAGGATGTGCAGCAGCACCGGCTCATCCTGTTTCTTCAAAAATTCGAACGTGCGAATGAGCAGGGGAATGTCGTGGCCATCTATCGGTCCGTAATAACGCAGACCGAATTCTTCGAACATCACACTCGGGAGGACGAGACCCTTCATGCCCTCCTCGACTTTGTGCGCGAAATGCACCGCGGATTTTCCTGCGACCGCTTCGACAAATTTTCGCGCCTTGTCGTGCAAATGTGAAAAGGCGGGACTGGTCGCGATGGCGTTAAAGTAATGCGCAATCGCGCCCACGTTTTTCGCGATCGACCATTCGTTGTCGTTCAAGACCACGATGAACCGTTTCGTTTGCGAAACGTTGTTCAGCGCTTCGTAACTGATCCCGCATGTGAATGCCGCATCGCCCGCGACCGCGACCACGTTCTCGTCGCCGCCGCGCACATCGCGTCCGACCGCCATGCCGAGCGCGGCCGAGAGCGCCGTGCCCGCGTGACCCGCGCCGTAACAATCGTGCTCGCTCTCCGTGCGCAGCAAAAATCCATTGAGCCCTTCGTACTGCCGCATGGTGTGAATGCGATCGAGCCGGCCCGTCAGCATCTTGTGCACGTAACCTTGATGGCTCACGTCGAACACGAACCGGTCCTTCGGGGTATCGAACACGCGATGCAGCGCGATCGTTAACTCCACCACACCGAGATTCGGGCCGAGATGCCCGCCGGTTTGCGACAAAACTTCGATCAGCTTTTCGCGAATCTCCTGCGCGAGCTGCGGCAGTTGATCTTCGCGCAACGCCTTGACTTCCGCCGGCGAGCGAACGCCGTCGAGCACACGTTTCGGTTTCGTTTCAGAAGAGGCTGACTTCGTCGCTTCCATTTTCTTTTTCGCTTTCCTGTTCTGCCGCCGGCGCCTCGAACGGCTTCACCACCGGCTGGCCCGCATTGTTCCTCGCGATGATGTCGATCTTTTGTTCGGCCGTCGCAAGTCGTTCCTGACAAATTTTCACCAGCTTCATCCCTTCCTCATAACGCACGATAACGTCCTCGAGCGCGAGTTTTCCCGATTCCATCTGCTCGACGATTTTTTCCAGCCGTTCCATCGCCGTCTCGAAATTCGTGCCGTCGCTGCTCGCTTTGCTCTTCGTAGCCATTGCGCGTTTCCAACCTAAGCACACTGCTCGCTGCGAACAATCTCTACTGTGGTGGCAGCCGTCTCGGCTGCTCCGGTTTCACCCGTGGCACATGCGATGCTCGTAAGATCGACAATCACCAACACCACCATGAGCTCTACCCTCAAAAAGATTCTCCTCGTCGACAAAGAACCCGGCGTCACCCGTCTCGTTAGGCGTGCACTCGAGAAAGCCGGCAAGTATTGGATCAAGGAAGAACACGACAGCCAATTCGCGCTTCATTCCGCGAAATGGTTCCAACCCGATCTCATCCTCGTCGACACCGTCACCGAAGCCGCCGACCGCGAAAATCTGAAACGCGAAGTGCAAAAGGACGCTGAGCTGCAAGACACGCCCTTCGTCTGTCTCGACAGCCTCAAACCCGAAAGCGAAATGATTTCCGGTGGAATTCTAAGCGGCTACAGCTTCTTCGCCGCGCCCGTGAAAGTGGAGCAAGTGTTACAGGGCGTCGAAGAATTGCTCTTCGGTAAAGACTAACCGATTTGCTGTTTGTAAGCCGCAGCGTCTTTCAAACTTTTGAGATCGTCAGCATTGTCGATCTTCAAAACGAACAGCCAGCCTTTGCCGAATGGATCCGTGTTCACGAGCGCCGGGTTGGAAGACAATTCCTGATTCGCATCGACCACCGTGCCTTTGACCGGCGCGTAAATGTCGCTCGCGGCTTTGACTGATTCGACCACCGCGATGGCTTCCTTCGCGTTCACTTGTCGATCTTTCTTCGGCACTTCCACGAACACGACATCGGTCAGCTCCGCTTGCGCGTGATCGGTGATGCCGACGCGAATATTGTCGCCTTCGCGTTTAATCCATTCGTGCGATTCGGTGTAAAGCAGATCGTCGGGAACATTCATGTTTGCTGTAGTGGCCGCCGTCCTCGGCGGCAGGGTTCAGGTTTTTTTCTTGTAGAGCGGTTTCTTTTCGATCACGGCCGGAAATTTCTGCCCGCGAATCTCAATGTCGATCTTCGTTCCGATCTTCGCGTGGGGCGCGTCGATGTAAGCCATTCCGATTCCGTAATTCAAGCTCGGCGAAAGCGTGCCGCTCGTCACTTCGCCGACGCGCGCGTCGTTCACGAACACGCCGTAGTGCGGACGCGGCGGCGGTCCCTTTCCGTCCATGCGGAACGCGATCAACTTTTGTTTCGTTCCGTTTTGTTTCGCGTTCGACAACACATCGCGGCCGGTGAAATTTTCTTTCGTAAGATCGACAAAGAATCCCAGGCCGGCTTCGATCGGATTTCGCTCCGGCGAAAGATCGGAGCCGTTGAGCGGGTAACACATTTCCAATCGCAACGTATCGCGCGCGCCGAGCCCGCACGCTTTCGCGCCGCGTTGCAAAATTAAATTCCAAAACTTGGCCGCGTCTTGCGCGCGAAAGAAAACTTCCACGCCGTCTTCGCCGGTGTAACCAGTGCGCGCGATCGAAACCGGCATTCCGTCAATTGTAAGATCGACAATATGATTTCGCGGCGGCAATTCCGCGTCGAACATCTTCGCGACATTCGGTCCTTGAATCGCGACTCCGCCGAAATCCGCGCTGCGATTCGCAAGATCGACATCTTCTTTAGCACGATGTCGATCTAACCAATCGAAATCTTCATCCACGCGCGCCGCGTTAACGACGAGAAGAAATTTCTCTTCGCCGATCCGATACGCGATCAGGTCGTCAATGATACCGCCGCGCTCGTTCAACAGAAACGTGTATTGCCCCTGACCAACTTCGAGCTTGTCGATGTTGTTCGTCAGCATCGTATTCAACCACGCGCGCGCGCCGCTTCCGCTGACCACAAATTGCCCCATGTGCGAAATGTCGAACATGCCGACATTCGCCCGCACCGCGCGATGCTCATCGACGATCGACGTGTAATGCACCGGCATGAGCCAGCCGCCGAACGGAATAATTTTCGCACCGAGTTTCACGTGCTCGTGGTAAAGCGGCGTCTTCTTTTCTTCGCTCACGCGCCAAGCTAGATGCCGAGGTTTCTCGCGCAAGGTGGATCGGCTTCTCCGAAGACGATGTTAAAAAAAATCAGGCGGCGCAGCCGCTTTTACTTTCGACATCGCCCGCGGGAGCGGTCGATCCACCTTGAAGCGGCGCACGCTTTCTCTACTCTGCCGCTTCGCATGCGCTGGATCGACAAACTCGAACGCCGCCTCGGTTTTCTCGCCATTCCCGGTTTGGCGAAAGCGCTCGTCGGCTTCACCGCGCTCGTCTTCGTGCTCGCGTACGTCACACCGGATTTCGTGGCCGCGCTCGATCTCGATCCTGCGCGCATCCGTCATGGCGAAGTCTGGCGACTCATCACTTACATTTTCATTCCGCCAACTCCGAGCCCGTTTTGGATTTTGTTCGCGCTTTGGTTCCTCTGGTGGATCGGCACCGGCCTCGAGCGTGCGATGGGCGCGTTCCAACTCACGCTTTATTTCTTTATCGGCATGATCGGCACCACCGCGGCCGCGTTTTTCTTCGGCAGCCGTTTCTCGAATTCAATGTTGATGGCGTCGCTCTTCTACGCTTTCGCCCGCTTTTATCCCGACGAAGTGATTTACGTTCTCTTCATTCTCCCGCTGAAGATCAAATGGCTCGCGTGGGCTTCGGCGGCGTTTCTGCTTGTTGGATTGATTCTCGGGTCGATGGCGTATCGCGCGTCAGTCGTCGCGGCGTTTGCGAATTATATCATTTTCTTCGGCCCGGAAATCTGGCACCAGGCTCGCCACCGGCGCGAAGTTTCATCGCGGCGGCAACGATTCGAGACCGGCATGCGGAGCGAGGATGAAGCGCTGCATCATTGCAAAGTTTGCGGCGCAACCGAGCTCACGAATTCCGATTTGGAATTCCGCGTCGCCAGCGATGGCGAAGAGTATTGCGTTCCACATTTGCCGAAAGCAGCCTCCTAAGATCGACAACGTGCAAGATCGACATCTTCCATTTAAGTTAGCCGCGTGACCGACAAGAACACGGTGCTCATTCCCGAGGAAGGCTGGCATTGCCTGCACTTGTTTTACCGCGTCGAGCAGGGGCAATGGCAACTGCTTAGCCGCGAAGAACAGAACGCCGCGAAAACGAACCTGTCCCAGCTCGTGCAGGAAATTCGCGCGATGGAATCGACGCAGTTGCTCACGCTCAGCGTGGTCACGCCGAAAGCCGACCTCGGCTTCATGCTCATCACGCCCGATCTGCAAAACGCGAACAAGATCGACAAGCAACTTTCGCTTTCGTTAGGCCCGGACGTGTTGACGCCGGTTTACAGCTATCTTTCGCTGACGGAGGAAAGCGAATACATCACGAGCGAGGAAGAATACGCGCACAGTCTCGACGAGGAAACGAAACGCGACGCGACCAAGCTCGAGCAAGCGCTCGCCACGTTTCGCGATCGCATGAAACATTACCGGCAGGACCGCGTCTATCCGACGTTGCCCGATTGGCCGGTCGTTTGTTTTTACAACATGAGCAAACGCCGCGGCGAAGAGCGCAATTGGTACGCGCTGCCGTATGACGAGCGGAAACGTTTGATGAAAGGCCACGCGAACATCGGCCGCACTTTCGCCGGCAAAGTGAAACAGCTCATCACCGGCTCGACCGGACTCGACGACGCGGAGTGGGGCGTGACGTTGTTCGCGCGCGACACGTTCCAGATTAAGAAAATCGTTTACGAAATGCGGTTCGATCCGGTCAGCGCGGAGTACGGCGACTTCGGCGAATTTTTCATCGGCATCCAACTGCCGCTCGATGAATTGTTCCGGCGTTTGCAGTTGTAGTTGTCGATCTTTCACCATGTCGATCTTGCCAAGGATGGGTGACAGAGTGGTCGATTGTGCACGCCTGGAAAGCGTGTGTACCGCAAGGTACCAGGGGTTCGAATCCCCTCCCATCCGCCACTTGTTAGGCGTGTTCGTCGCGGTCCTGCTTTCCGTCACGACAACGTTCGCCGCCGAGAACGATCTCAATCTCGCCGCGCGCGAATACCAAAAGGAAAATTTCGACGCTGCCCTCACCGCGCTCGATCGCTACGAAAAATCGAATTCGCCCACGGCCAATTCACTCGACCTGCGCGGCTGCATTTACCTGGAGCAAAAGAAATTCGACGACGCGAAGAAGGCGTTCGATGCCGCGCACTCCGCCAACGCCGATCTTTTCGCGCCACGCATTCATGCGGGCGATGCGTTGTTGCGCGAGAAGAAATTCGACGAGGCGCGCGACCTTTATCGCGGATTGCTCAAAGAAACCAACATCCTCGTTTCGAGTGAACGATTGCGTTACGCCATTTTGCTGACGTATCTCGGCGAGCAGAAAGAAACGGAAGCGCGCACCGCTTACAATGCGATCACGTTTCCGACTGAGACGCCGGCCTACGATTACGCGCAGGCGGCCTGGTTCTTCGCGCACAACCAGAAATCCGACGCGGAAGATTGGTTGAAGAAGGCGCAAAAACTTTACGACGCCGATGCGCGGTCATGGTTCGCGCGACATCTTTACGATCTCGGCTGGTTAAAATCGAAGCCGCCGCTTTCGGCCAAGCCCGGCTAAGATCGACAACGGAGCCGGCGGGAGCCGTGCGACGTAGATGGGCGACCCGCACGGGTGAGCTTTCGGGAGAAAGCGAATCAACTACTCTTTCGCGCGATCGTGCCGCGAAAACGTCTGCAATTGCTGGCGAATTTTTACGATGCTGTCCGACGGCAGGACGCCGCGAAAATTCACGCTCGGATAAATGATGCAATCGCGCCCGATGACCGCGCCGGGATTGATGACCGCATTGCAGCCGATCTCCGTCCGGTCGCCCACGATGGCGCCGAACTTCGTTAGGCCAGTGGCGATGGTTCCCGCCTCCGTGATCACGCTGATCTCGCGATGATCGAGTTTCACGTTCGACAAAATCACGCCCGCGCCGAGATGGGCGCGAAACCCAAGAATGGAATCGCCCACGTAATTAAAATGCGGCACCTGCGCTTCGTTGAAAATGATCGCGTTCTTGAACTCGCACGAGTTGCCCATGACCACGCCGTCACCGACGATGACGTTCTCGCGCACGTAACATCCGCTGCGAATGTGGCAGTTCTCGCCGATCCACGCCGGCCCTTTGAGAAACGCGCCTTGTTCGACAATCGTTCCCGCGCCAACGAAGACCTGGTTGCTGATGTAGGGTTTGCCTAACAAATCACCGAGGACACCGGGTTTGAGACGAAATTGCAAATAGCTCGCGATCTGTTTGAGCGCGTCCCAAACGTTTTTTTGGTTCTCGAACAGCTTTTGGTGCGCCGTTTGTTCGAGGTCGAGGTATTCGTTAGGCGCAAACATGATTGTCGATCTTACGATTGTCGATCTAACCGCCCGCGCGCCTGGTTAACTTCTGTCCATCCTTGCTGTCGCGCACTTCCCAGCCAAGCGCGGCGATGCGGTCGCGCAATTCATCACTTTTCCGGAAATCTTTTGCAAGCCTTGCCTGCGCGCGTTCATCGGTCAGCTTTGAAACTTCCGCCGGAATTTCCGATTCGGTTTTCGGTTCAAGATCGAGCGTTTGATTGACGCGCTTCCACCAATTCAACCAGGCCGACGCTTGCGCGGCGTCGAGCTCGCCGCGGTCCATCGCGCGATTCGTGTCGCGAATTGTTTCAAACAAAAATCCAAGCGCGCCGGAAATGTTCAGGTTGTCATCGAGCGCATTTTCAAATTCCTGCCCGAGTTGCATGTCGATCTTGTTATTGTCGATCTTATCTCCGGCCGTTTCGCGAAGTCGCCGCAGCCAACCGTCGATCCTCCCCAACGACTCGCGCGCTTCATCCATTCCATCCCAGGTAAAGTTGAGCGGCTTGCGATAATTGACCCGCAGCAACGCGTAACGCGTCTCGCGCCCGGTGTAACCTTTCGCCAGCACATCGGAGAGCGTGTAAAAATTCCCTAACGACTTCGCCATCTTTTGTCCATCGACCAGCAGATGCTCGCAATGCACCCAGTAGCGCACGAACTTTTTCCCGGTCACGCCTTCACTCTGCGCGATCTCGGCTTCATGATGCGGAAAGATGTTGTCCACCCCGCCGCAGTGAATATCGATCTCGTTGCCTAACAAATCGGTCGCCATCGCGCTGCACTCGATGTGCCAGCCGGGCCGGCCCGGTCCCCACGGCGAATTCCATTTCACGTCGCCGTCTTCTTCGTCCCACGCTTTCCACAAAGCGAAGTCGCCGATGTGTTCCTTGTCGTACTCGTCGTTCTTCACCCGGCCGGTCGATTGCAATTCGTCGAGATTGAAGTGCGCGAGCTTTCCGTAATTCGGAAAACTCTTGATCCGGTAGTAAACCGATTTGTCCTCGGCCTGATAGGCGAGGCCTTTGTCGATCAACGCCGAAATCATCGCAATCATCTTGTCGATGTACCGTTGATCGGTCGCAGACGGATATTCGTTAGCCGGTTTGATTCGGAGCGCTTCGCAATCTTTGAAAAACGCGTCTTTGAATTGCTCGGTGAATTGCGACAACGGCATGCGGGCCGTGCGCGCGCCGCGGATGGTCTTGTCATCGACGTCGGTGAGATTCATGACGCGATGCACTTCGTAACCGCGCGCTTCAAGATGGCGCTGGAGCAAATCTTCGAAGATGTAGGCGCGAAAATTTCCGATGTGCGCGCGGCTGTAAACCGTCGGCCCGCACGTGTACATGTCGATCTTGCGCGAGGATGAATCGCGCGGCGCGAACTCCTCCAGCTCGCGCGAGTAAGTGTTAAAGAAGCGCAGGGCCATTAATCGACTTCGACAGATGCCACCGCCATCGCGGCGATTCCTTCGCCACGCCCAATCGCGCCAAGCATTTCGTTTGTCGTCGCCTTGATGCTCACGCGCGACTCATTGATGCCAATTGCGGCCGCGATCTGTTTTCGCATCTCGGGAATGTGCGGCGACATCTTTGGCGCTTCCGCGATTAAGGTTGCATCGACATTTACCGCGCGGCCGTTTTGTGCGCGCAAGATCTCCGCGACGCGTTCCAAAATCTGGATGCTGCTGATGCCGCGAATCGATTCATCAGTGTTCGGAAAATGTTGCCCGATGTCGCCGGCGCCGATCGCGCCTAACAAGGCGTCGGCGATTGCGTGGCACAACACGTCCGCGTCGGAATGTCCTTCCAATCCCAGCGCGTGCTGGATCTTGATCCCGCCCAAAATCAATTGTCGATCTTGCGCGAGACGATGAACGTCGTAACCAATGCCGCAACGCGTCGTGCTCACAGTTTCAAATCGATCACGCCGTTCGAAGCCACGACGCTGTATTTTTCTTTCATGTCCGTGCGCGGCCGCAAATCAACCTTGCCGCCCGCGGTTTCAATCAGGAGCCAACCCGCCGCGATGTCCCACAAACTGATCCCTTGTTCAATGTACGCGTCGAGCCGTCCGCACGCGACATAAGCCATATCGAGCGCGGCGCTGCCTAACAAGCGGCATTTGCGCGCGCGATGCACCATGTCCTGCAACAATGGCAGACCGGCTTCGATGGTCGCGCCCGTCTTCGACAAACCAACGGACACGACCGCTTCCGCGACATCGGCGCGATCGCTCACCCGAAATTCTTTTCCGTTCAGCGTCGGCTTCTCGCCTTTTTGTCCGCGCCACATTTCGTCGCGGACCGGATCGTAGATCAAGCCCACGATCACTTCGCCTTTGAAGCGGAGCGCGATTGAAGTGCAAAAATGCGGAATGCCGTAGAAATAATTAACGGTGCCGTCGAGGGGATCGACCACCCATTGATGTTCGCTCGATTGGTCGCCGACGATTCCTTCCTCGCCGTAAAGCGCGTGCTCGGGGAATTGTTTCAGCAGGCGATCGCCGATCAGATTCTGCGTCTCGATGTCGATCTGCAATTTAATGTCGTGCGCAAGAGCGGCGTTAACCTGGCGCGGTCGCCGGAAATCCGCGCACAACAACTTGCCGGCGGCGCGCGCAGCTTCTTCGGCAGCATCGGCGTAATGCGTCATTGAGACTAGCTCGCGGAAAGATCGACATCGCGCAAGATCGACATCGTCATTTGCGCGGTACGAAAAAAACCGGGAGGAAAATTAAATTCTCCTCCCGGGTTAAGGTTGGGATTTGACTCCGCATAACGAATAGACGGAGTCGTTAGGCGCCGCTGGGCTTTAGTGCCTCTTTTTCTTGGCGGCCTTTTTCTTGGCTGCTTTCTTTCTTTTTGCTGGCATCGACTATTCCCCCCTTTCAGTCCGCATTAGCGGAGGGTTGGTGAAGCAGTCAATCAACTTCACTAACACGTTGAGTAATCTTCATGTTTTTTTTGTCAAACATTTTTCGCGCGCATTTGCAAAAATCTTTATGAGCTGGCGCGCCACGATTTTCTTGGCCGCGCGCGAAATCTTCTGCGTTTCGCCATCACGAAACAAAATCGTGACTTCATTTTCGTCGCTGTCCATCGCCAGGTTCGCGTCGTTAGCGACGATGATGTCGCAATTCTTCCCGCGCAGTTTCGTTAGGGCATTTTTCTCGATGTTCTCGGTCTCGGCTGCGAACCCTACGAGGAGAAATTGTCGATCTTGCATGGATCCTAACGAGCGCAGGATGTCGCGCGTGGGCACGAGCTTGAGCAGCAACGCTTCCGTCCCTTTTTTGAGTTTTTGCGCGGCCGGCTTCTCCGGTTTGTAATCCGTGACCGCGGCGCACATCACGCAAACATCGCAGTCGCGCGCATTGGCGTGGACCGCATCGAACATTTCATCGGCCGTATTTGCGTTAACGAGCCGGGCGCCACGCGGAAGATCGACATCGACCGGCCCTGAAATCAAAACGACTTCGTGCCGCGCATCGAGCGCAGCTTGCGCGATGGCACAGCCCATTTTTCCGGACGAGCGATTACTGACGTAACGAACGGGATCGATCGGCTCGCGCGTTGGCCCGGCCGTGATCAGGAATTTCACGCGATCAATTTTTCCTGCGATGCGATCAGGAACTCGGCGCGAAACGCGATCTCATCCACCTTCCACAGACGGCCCAGCCCTTCGTAACCGCACGCGAGCATGCCGGCTTCCGGCCCGATAAATTCGACGCCGCGCTTTTTCAGAAGATCGACATTCGATTGTGTCGCAGGATGCTCCCACATCTTTCCGTTCATCGCCGGCGCGAGAAGAATCGGCGCGCGCGTCGCGAGCGCGATGGCCGCGAGCGGATGATTCGCGAGTCCGTGCGCCAGTTCCGCGATCGCGTTCGCCGTCGCAGGCGCGATGAGAAGAAGGCTCGCGCGATCGGCCAACGCGATGTGACCCGGTCGCCAATTATCCTTCTCGTCGTAAAAGCTGGTCATCACCGGATTCTTCGAAAGCGTTTGCAACGTGAGCGGCGTGATGAACTCGGTCGCGTCGTGCGTCATCACCACGAAGACGTCGTGGCCTTGTTTGACTAACAAGCTCGCCAGCTCCGCCGATTTGTAGGCGGCGATCGAACCGGTCACGCCGAGCACCACGCACTTCGATTTTGTATTCATCGCAAGATCGACAATCTAATCACGATCCGCTGTAGGGGAAGCTGTTAGCTTCCCGTTTATAGATCGGGACGCTAACAGCGTCCCCTACAGTTGTTTTAGTCGGCGCGAGAGATAGCGCTCGGCCCCCATGATGTGACGAAACTTTTGCAGGTCCTCCTCCATCGATTTGCTGATGATGGTGTAGCGATACTCGCGCCAATGTTCCATCTCCGCCGCCGCCGTCGTTAGGCGCCGCTCGATTTGTTCTGCGTTTTCCGTCCCGCGTTTCGTTAGCCGTTTGCGAAGCTCGTCCAGATTCGGCGGCATGATGAACACATCGGCCAAACAACTGCGGATGAATTCATCGCCGCAATTACGGATCGTCGCCGCGCCTTGCGTGTCGATGTCGATCAAAACATCGACTCCGCGTTTTAAATTCTCGACCACCGGCGCGCGCAACGTCCCGTAATGATGTTGCCCATGCACCTGCGCGAATTCTAAAAACTCACCGCCTTTCGCCTTCGCCAAAAAATCCGGTTCGTCGATAAAGTGATAATCCTCGCCGTTGATCTCGCCCGCGCGCGCCGGCCGCGTCGTGCACGAAACGGAATAAACCGTGTCCGGCGTTTCGCGCAGCGCGTCGACCAGCGTGGTCTTACCCGCGCCCGAAGGCGCAGAGATGACGAACAAAATGCCGTAACGCGAAAATTGTTTCGTTGTCATTCTGAGCGACGCGAAGAATCCCCGTTCATTTCTCTCGACAGGAATAAACCAATGATCGGAGATGTTTCGCTTCGCTCAACATGACAGCGATTATTCAAGGTTTTGGATTTGCTCGCGAATTTTCTCCAGCTCGGCCTTGCACGCGACCACGCGTTGCGCGATGCCGGCGTCGTTCGCTTTCGAGCCGAGCGTGTTCAATTCGCGAAAGATTTCCTGGGTGATGAACTCGAGCGTGCGGCCGACCGGCTCGTGGCTGCGCAGATGATGCGCGAATTGCGCGAGATGACTTTCGAGCCGCGTCAGTTCTTCGGAAACATCGGAGCGATCGGCGAAGATCGTCACTTCTTTCATCAGGCGTTCGTCGTCGTGCGGAAGCGGGAGCGACGCCTTTTCCAAACGCTCGACCATGGCCGCGCGATATTTTTTCACCACATCCGGATGCAACGCGCGGATCTCCTTCAAATTTTTCCGGATCGACTTCAGCCGATGGATCAAGTCCTTCGCCAGATGTTTGCCTTCGCGCTCGCGCATCTTGATAAGATCGACAAGTGCATTGCGCAGCGCGCGCTCCACCGCCGGCCAGGCATCGTCCGCCTCCACGCTTTGCTCCGGTAATCGCATCACGCCCGGCGCCTGCAAGATTGTGCTGATGGTGATTTCGCCCGGCGCGCTCAATTCTTTTTGCAGCGCGCGCATGGCGTCGTGATACGACTTCGCAAGATCGACATCGAGCGCGAGCTTGCGCGATCCGTTAGGCCCGGCGTGCAGGGTCACGTTCACGTTCGTGCGTCCGCGCGAAATATTTTCGTTGATCGTCTGACGAATGCGCGGCTCCAGCTCGGCCAGATCGCGCGGCAGGTTCACGACGATGTCGCTTTGCTTGCGATTCACGGTGTTGAGCTCGACACAAATCTTCGCGCCGGCGTGATCGGTCTCGCCGCGTCCGTAACCGGTCATCGATCTCATTTCAAAATTCCTAAACGATTCGCCGCAAGATCGACATCTTTATCTCCGCGATATTCGTGCGTGTCCGATACTTCGCTCATGAGGAAGCGAAGTTAGGCCGCGCGGAAGAGTTGTTCAATCGCGCGGCGATGCGGTGAGGGAATGGGAATCTTGTTTAGCGAGCTTCGGTCGAACCAGCGTTGGCGGCGATTGTCGATCTTGCCGCGACGGCGCGAATGGACGCGCAACGTGATTTGGTGATTGGTAAACGGAAACACCGACGAATGAATCGGCGGAGTAGATGTCGATCTTGCGATGAACGGCGGAAGCATCCACATGCCGCGCCAGCGATTCGAACATTGCTCGAGTAGAATCTTGTTCCGGCTGGTAACGAGCGCGTGATTCTCGATCAAACGTTTTGTTGTTGGCCGTTGTTTTCGAATTCGCAGGCCGGGTGCGCGGCAAAAGCCTTTAACCGGACAGGCGCCGCATTTTGGATTTCGCGAAAGGCAAATGGTGGCGCCGAGATCCATGAGCGCGGAATTGAAGCGGCCGGGGTTACGTTTCGGAACGAGCGTGCCGGCCGCATTCCAAAGCGCATCGCGGCTTTCGATGTTGAAGAGGCGAGCGAGGAGGCGCGCGGTGTTGGCTTCCACGATTGGAACGGAGCGATCGAAGGCGAAAGTGGCGATGGCGTTGGCGGTGTAGCGGCCGACGCCGGGAAGTTCGCGCAAGATTTCGGCGTCGTTAGGCAAGAGGCCACCATGTCGATCTTGCACGAGTTTCGCGGTGGCGTGGAGATTTCGAGCGCGACTGTAGTAACCGAGCCCCTGCCAGGCGTGGAGAACGTCGTTTTCCGTGGCCACGGCAAGCGCGGCAAAATTCGGAAAGCGACGGAGCCAACTATTATAGTAGGGCAACACGGTCGCGACCTGCGTTTGCTGAAGCATGAACTCGGAGACGAGGATCGCGTATGGATCGCGCGTGCGACGCCAGGGAAGATCGCGGCCATGGCGCCGAAACCAGCGGAATAACGCGCGGCGAAACTGGCGAACATCAATTGTCGATCTTGCGCGGTTCACGATTTAATAGTGGAGGGTGAACTCTTTCACCGCGCCCCTCAACGAAGAACAAGTCGCGAAGCTGCGCGCATTACTCAAGGAACGCGGTTTCGAATTTTCGCCGAAGCCGTACACGATTTTTTTCGCGCAGAAAGATAAACTGAGCGTCGCGGTCTATGAGAAAGGGCCGAAGGTTTTGCTGCAAGGCAAGGGCGTGGAAGAGTTCGTGCAGTTCGATCTCGAGCCGAAAATTTTGGGCGAAGCGAAACTCGGATACGAGGAAGTGCATTCGCCGGAAATGTTCGAGCCGCATTTCGGCGTGGATGAGAGCGGGAAGGGCGACTTTTTCGGGCCGCTCGTGATCGCCGGTGTGTATGTCGATCGAAAAATCGCGCGCAAATTTCTCGATGCCGGCGTGCAAGACAGCAAACGCATCGGTTCGGACACGAAAATCCGCGCACTGGCGGATGAGATTCGCAAGAACGCGCAGGGGATTGTCGATGTTGTGCTGATCGGGCCGGCGAAATACAACGACCTTTACGCGAAGTTCGCGAACTTGAATTCGCTGCTCGGGTGGGGGCACGCGCGCGTGATTGAAAATCTGCTCGCGAAAAAGCCGACTTGTCCGCGTTCGCTTTCGGACCAATTCGCGGACAAGCGCGTGATCGAGCAATCGCTCATGCGACATGGCGGCAAGATCGACATCGAACAACGGCCCCGCGCGGAATCGGACGTGGCGGTGGCGGCGGCCTCGATCCTCGCGCGAGAAGCGTTCATCAACTGGCTCGAGCGCGAGAGTAAAGCGCTTGGTGTGCGGCTGGGACGCGGGGTTTCGCCCGCGGTCAAAGAGGCGGCGCGCAAGATTGCGGAGAGCAAAGGCGCCGACGCGTTGCGCTCCCTCGCAAAAGTGCATTTCAGGACCGCACACGAGATCGCGCCCGAGGCTTTTGCTGCCCCGCCGCCGCGGGTGCAGTGGCGAAAATAGCGGGTCGGGAAATTGCGTTAGGGGCGGGCAAAGTTCCTGCTTCCCAGATGAATGGCTCATTGTGGAAACGCGCTTGCTCATTCTGAACCCGGACCCGGTCTTTGAAGATCGCGCCTTGTCGATCTTCGATATGATCGACGGGGTAGAGACTCGGATCGCGCGCACGTTGTCGGAAGCGATCACGATTTTGATCGAGGAGAATTTCGACGCGTTCGTGGTGGAAGAAGAGCCGACGGTGGCGATCGAGCAGGCGACAAACGTGCGGCAACATTTTCCCTCGCTCCGGATTTTGTGTTTGGTCCCGTGCAAGATCGACAAGGAACAAGCGGCGGCGATCGATCAGCAAGCGCTCGCGATCATTGTCACGACCCAGCGCGAAAGCAGACTGGCTTCGCTGCTGAAGACTTTTATTGGCTCGCTCGATTCTACGGGCTCGACCGCGGCCGAAGGGATCGATCCCTGCCATTCGCTCATCGGAAACCTGAACCAGTTTTCCGCGGCGGAAATTTTGCAGATGAGCTGTCTGAGCCAGCGCAGCGGGCGGTTCACGTTCAAGTCCGGCCGCGGCAACAGTGAAATTTATTTACAGCACGGCGCGGTGCGTCACGCCGTTTTCGGCGAACTCGAAGGCGAATCGGCCGTGGCGGAAATTTTCCGCTGGCGCCAGGGACGATTTTATTTTGAGGAAGGAATCATCAGCCACGAGCAAACGGTCGATCGGCCGTGGGCGCATCTGCTCATCGATAATTTACAAAAACTCGACGAGACGCTCGAGCTCGTGAGTGTCTGACCGCCCGCGCATGAAAGATCGACAATTAGAAACGAAGCTGCGTTTGATCGCGGTGCAGTTGGATAGCTGGAAGAAGCTGCACGATCTCATCACCTACGGTTTGGATAAGGCCAAGCCGATTATTTCGGCCGAGCAAGAGCGCCAATTCACCGATCTCCGCGGTCAGCTTTTACAGGAAACGGAGTTCGTTTTGCGTGAGCTGGGAATTCTGGGTGAGCTGTCGGGCAAGGCGATGAATGTTCTCAATCGCGCGTCCTCCGTGCGAGGAGTGCGCGATTTGACCGGCGAAGAAACGCGCCGGCTGGAAGCGGACTGGAATGCCGTATTTACCAAGCTCGGGGTCACGCAAGGCCAGCTCAAAGGCCGTCGCAAACAGCTCGCGGCCCAAAACCCGTTTAGCTATTACTTCCAGCGCGTCCTGCGGCGTCGGGCCGTAGCGGCCTAGATCGACATCTCCCGGGCGGGTGTAAAAATTTTACACCTTTTTTGTCCTCAAAGGGACGCGAACGGGTATTCTCGAGCGAATCCTAAGCGTATGGCTAAGTTAACCAAACGCGACATCGTAGTCGCGATCAGTAACCAAACAGGCATGGTGCAGCACCAGGTCTTCGACATTGTGCAACGCACGTTCGACCAAATTACTGATAGCCTGGCGCGCAACGTCGCGGTCGAGTTGCGAAACTTCGGCGTCTTCCAGCCTCGGCTAACGAAGCCGCGGGTGGGTCGCAATCCGAATCAGCCAGGCAGCAGTTTCGTTATTCCCTCGCGGGCGACGGTGAAATTCAAAGCTGGCAAAGTCATGCGCCAGCGCGTGGAAAAACTTTCGCGCGAGTTGAAGGAAGCGGCCGAGAAGAAGGAACAAGCTGCAGCAGCCGGAAGCGGCCGGTAATTGTCGATCTTACGAGGTCGATTGCGGGACGGTTGTGGTATCGAGCAGGGCGCGGATCGCATCGTCGAGCCGATCGAAATTAATCGGCTTGGTCAAGTGCTCGGAAAATCCAGCCTCGCGCGCTTTCGTCACGTCCTGTTCGCTGCCGAATCCGCTCAAAGCAATCCCGAGTAAACCTTTGCTCTCACGCAGCTCGCTCATTAATTGGTAGCCGCTGCGATCAGGTAATCCGATGTCGCTGATGACGAGATCAAACTCGTTAGTCTGCGCTTGCTTCACCGCCTGGTCGGCCGAATACGCCACCGTGATGGCGTAGCCACGGCGTTCGAGCATCAGCTTCAGCCCGATACAAGTGTCCTTGTGATCGTCCACGATGAGAAGATGACGTTTGCGTGCATCCTGTTTGCGCGCGGGGCCGGCGATGGGCGGCTTCGCTTCACCATTCGTCCCGGCGACCGGTTTGGCGACCGTCTGCAAGATTATGGTGAAGGTCGCGCCTTTGTCTCTTCCTGCACTTTCCACGCGAATCTTTCCGCCATGCGCATCGACCATCGCTTTAGAAATGGCGAGCCCGAGCCCGAGTCCGCCGAAGCGACGGGTAATCGATGTCTGTCCCTGCTCGAAAGCGTTGAAGATCTTGTCGATCTTGTCCGGTTCAATTCCGATGCCGGTATCCATCACGCGCACTTCAATTTCGTCCGCGGTCGGATTTTTCGTTTCCAGTGAAATGCGTCCGCCATCCGGCGTAAACTTCACGCTGTTCTTGATCAGGTTCCAAAACACTTGCTGCAATCGCGCCGGATCGCCTTCGACATGCGTCCGGTCAGCGTTGAGTTTAAAATCGACGCGCAGATTTTTGTCCGCGATTTCGTCACGGCAAATCTCGTAGGCGCGTTGCAAGATCTCGTGGACGGAGACGACTTCGAAAGTGAGCTGCATCTTCCCTTTCGAAATGCGCGTGACGTCGAGGAGATCGTCGATCAAACGCGCTTCGAGCTCAACGTTGCGCCGAATCACTTCGAGCGCCTCCCGCACTGCCGGAGTATCAGGCGCGCTGGCTTCCAATTCGCCCACCATCGCGATCACGGGCGAAAGCGGGTTGCGCAATTCGTGTGAAAGCAAAGCGAGAAATTGATCCTTCGCCGCATTCGCGCTGATGAACTCCTGGCGCAGGGTGACGTCGCGCGTCCGATCGTCCACCATGTAAAGCACGCCTTGCACGGTTTGTTGCGAATCCTGCAAACGCACCAGCGTGATGTTGACGAAATGCGTGTTACCGCCCGCGTCTCGAAACGGATGCTCGATGAGTTGAAACGGCGCGCCGAATTGCAGCACGCGGTCGATCGCGCCCGCCGGCGCAATCTGCACTTCCTCATAGGTTGCACTTTGAATGTCGCGACTTTCCGGGAACGCGCCGAAACGTTTTGCCATTTGCGCGAACGCCTCATTCGCTTGCAAAAACCGGTGCGTCGTTGGATCGACAAAGGCGAGCCCGGTCGGCATGTTCGCGAGAATTTTTTCGTTGAACGTGACCGCGCGCTCGAGACGCCGCGTCGATTCCATGTGACGCTGGTAAAGTTTTCCGGCCAGCGCCGCGCCGGTCGCGGTCACGAGTAAAAACCATCCGACCAGCAGCGTCGTTTTGTTGAGCAAATCGTTGACCGCTTTGTAAGTGATCGCTTTCGGTTGTTCGACCACTGCGAGCCAGCCGGCTGCTTCGATTGGACTAAACGAATAAAGATTGCCATTATGCTCGACGTGACCTTCGCGGCTCGGGCCGAATTCTTTTAGCAATACGGCGGTATTGAGTTGGCGCGACTTCGGTTCACTGCCCGATTCGCTCGCCGCAAACGCGTTCCCGTTTTGATCGACAATGTGACAAACGAGTTGGTCCGCGAATTGGATCGTGGAAAGTCGCCGCGCCATTCGCTCGACCAAAACCGACGCGCCGAAATATCCGACGATGGTTCCGTCGCTGCCCCGCACGGCGCCGACAATCTCCGTGGCCAAGCGCTTATCGAGACGACGCGCATGCGTTGGCGAGACGTAGGGCTGTCGCGAAGCGCGCGCGCCTTGGAGCCACAATTGCGAATCGAAATCCTTCCCGACATCCGCCGGATCTGAGGGCAACGCGCCGAGCAATCGTCCATCCGCGCTCGTCATGAACATGCCGTCGATGCGCGGGTGCGAATAAAAGGCTGTGCTCAACCATTGTTGTGCGGCAAGCGGCGCGGTCGGGCTGCTCAGGATTTTCGCGACCTCGGGCAGCGTTTGGTAGTACTCGATGATTCCGCTGGTACGAATGAGATCATCGCCGACGTTGTGGCCGACTAATTGGACGAATGTCTGCCGGTCGCGCAGGATTTTTGATTCCAAGGTCGTGCGCAGGACCGTGTACGAGAGCCAAAGCATGAGGAGCGATGGCGCCCATCCCGCGAGCAGGATCGGCACAACGATGTTGAAGCGTTCCAAGCGGCCGCGGCCGGCCTGGCTCAATGTCTTCGCCGAATCCATCGCCATCCAGACAGCACAACGCTAACCATCCCACACAAGAGGAACATGTCGATCTTGTCCCATGTCGATCTTTCACTCGCCGTTCTCGATGGCAATATCGAGATCGCGCGCTTGCGCATGAATCGCTCTTACGTTTTCGACTTTCAGGCCGCGCGTGAAGTTTTCGCGAATTTGTTTCACACCAGCGCGAATTTTTTCAAACAAGGGGTCGATCGTGATGACCGGCGGAAGCGTCCGTAATTCTTCCTCGAAGTAATCGAGCAGCTGCGGTTGGGACAACATCTCGGCCCGTTGCGGCGAAAATTTCGCTTCCACCGCGCCTGCGCTCATCTCCAGACCGCGCAGCCAACCGCCGAGACTGATCAGGTGCGCCATCTTCTGGTCGCGCATTTCGATCATCGCTTGTTCGACATCGTTCTGCGTCGCGAACAATTCAGTCCGCACCGCCGGCCAATTGCCGCGTTTGCCGAGATCGGTCAAGCTCGCGCTGTGTTTCATGACGCGCTCGGCCACGCCGAGTCCGCGCGCTTCGCGAATTAAGACTCGACCGAGATCATCGATCAGATTTCGTTTCTGCGCTTCGACAATGAGGAAACCATCGGCCACCAGTTGGCCAAACATGAGCGCCTTGTGTTCGCGTTTGCCGGCGTGGGGCGGCGGAAGGGGCCGCCACAGTTTGTCGAATGGCAGCGGTTTCAATTTATCGAGCTCATCGAAGATCTGCGAAATGGACGGCGCGGTGAACGCGTTTACGCCGAGTTCTTCGCGCTCGTACTTCTCTTCCGTCATCGGTTCTTCCTGCGCGAGCAAGATCGACAATGACAAGATCGACATCGTTATTCCTATGATGCGTCGAGGTATTTTTGATTTGACGCACGCGACGGAAGCGGCAAGATGTCCGCCTCGCTGCCTTAACACACGGTGGCTCAGAGACACCTCATGCAAGGAAGCCTCGGTTATATCATCTGGACGGTCTGTTACCTCAGCGTCCTCTTTGGTCTGTCGGCCTACGGAGTCCATCGCTACTTCATCATCTATCTCTTTCTCAAGAATCGGAAGCGCGAACCGGTCCCGGCCGGCCATTTCGACGAGTTGCCGCGCGTGACCGTGCAGTTGCCCATTTTCAACGAGATTTACGTGGTCGAGCGCTTGTTACGCTCGGTCAGCGAGCTCGATTATCCGCGCGAGAAGTTACAAATTCAGGTGCTCGACGATTCGACCGATGACACGCGCGATGTCACCGCCGCTTGTGCCGATGAACTGCGCCGCCGCGGGTACGATGTCGATCTTATCCATCGCGTCGATCGCACCGGTTTCAAAGCGGGCGCGCTCGCGGAAGGTTTCGAGACGGCCACGGGCGAATTCATTTGCATCCTCGACGCCGATTTCGTGGCCGGTCCCGATCTGTTACAGCGCACGATTCATTTCTTCACCGACCCGAAAGTCGGCATGATCCAAACCCGCTGGGGACATTTGAATCGCGGCTACTCGTTGCTCACGCGCGTGCAAGCGATGTTTCTCGACGGCCATTTGCTGCTCGAGCAAACCGCGCGCAGCCGCAGCGGACGCTTCTTCAATTTCAACGGCACCGCCGGCCTTTGGCGAAAGACGTGCATCAAAGACGCGGGCGGGTGGCAGCACGACACGCTCACGGAAGATCTCGATCTTAGCTATCGCGCGCAGCTCGCCGGCTGGAAATTTGTCTTTCTCGCCGATGTGGTGACGCCGGCGGAATTGCCGGTCGACATGAACGGTTTCAAATCGCAACAGCATCGCTGGACCAAAGGCTCGATCCAGACGTGCAAGAAATTGTTGCCGCAAATCTGGCGCAGCCAATTGCCGATGCCGATCAAGATTGAAGCGACCGGCCATCTCGTTTCTAACTTTGCCTATCTGCTACTCGCCTGTTTGTGCGTGCTGCTTCATCCATCCACGGGCGGACCGCAGACCGGTTGGGTGCGCACGGTCTTGATTGATATTCCAATTTTTCTGACCGCCTCAGTTTCGGTTGCAATCTTCTACGTCTGCGCGCAGCGCGAGCTCAATCCGCGCACGTGGATGCGCGAGATGTTGCTCTTGCCGTGTCTGCTCGCGCTCGGCGTTGGATTGTCGATCAACAACGCGCGCGCCGTGCTCGAAGCGGTCTTCAATCACAAATCGGATTTCGCGCGCACGCCGAAGTACGGGATCGAACGCAAATCGCAGGCGTGGCGCGGCTGCCGTTACATGCCGATCAAATCGATGCTGCCGCTGGCCGAGTTCGCATTCGCGATTTATTTCTCTTACTTCGTCTGGTTCGCGCTCGCGCACGGCCAGTTTCTGTCGGTACCTTTTCTGCTAATGTTTCAAGTCGGGTTTTTATATGTGGCCTTTTGCTCGCTCACGTCGTGGCTGCCGAAGATCAGTTTCGGTGCGCAACGTCCCACGGCGGAAGCAATCCCCGCGTGACAACGCGCAAATTCTGAGTATTGAGTCGCGGATGTTTCGTCCCCTCACGACATTTGCCCTAACTATTTTACTCGCGGCTTCGGTCGATGGCGCGAAGGTCAACGCAAGATCGACAACTCCCATCGATCAAGCCATGCCGACGTTGTCCGTGCCGACCGCGCGCGTCATCATCAGCATCAAGGACCAAAAGCTTTTGCTTCTGCAGAATGAGAGCAAGGTCGCAACCTATCCGGTTTCCACTTCCAAGTACGGTCTCGGCGATTTCTGGGGTCGCATGACGACGCCGTTAGGCTACATGCAGGTCGCGCAGAAGATCGGCGACGGCACGCCACTCGGCGGCGTCTTTCATAACCGGCGTTTCACCGGCGAAGTGCTTCGGCCAAACGCGCCCGGCCGCGATCCGATTACGACGCGCATCATTTGGTTGCGCGGACTTGAATCGCAAAACGCGCACGCCTTCAGCCGCTGCATCTACATTCATGGAACGAACGAAGAACGATACGTCGGCAAACCCGCGAGCTTCGGTTGCATTCGCATGAAAGCGAAAGATGTGGCCGCGCTTTATAGCCAGCTCCCGCTCGGGGCCGTCGTGCAAATTGTAAACGATCGTTTGCCGGGGAAGGTGAAGCCGGAAGAGGAAACGTTTTCGCCGGCGAGCGCGTCGGCGCCTGTTCTTAAGGGCGGCACGCGTGGTCCGCGCAACGGCGGCGCCTAACTAAGCGCAATTGTCGATCTTGTAAGATCGACATGTTGACAATCGCGGTCTCTGCCGCGAATCTGCCCGCCCGCAAAAAATTTAAGTAATGGCCAATACCAAATCCGCCGCCAAACGCGCCCGCCAAACTTCGCGACGCACTCTGCGTAATCGCAGCGCCATCTCGCGTCTGCGCACGATGCAACGCAAAATCGGAGCGACCGTCGAGGCCGCGCAGGTGCGCGAATTAATTTCCGCGATCGACAAGGCGGTAAAGGGCGGCACGATTCATCGCAACGCCGCCAAACGGCGCAAAGCGCGCCTCCATCGATTGCTCGCGAAGAAGTAGTTCGTTCGCAAGATCGACATCTTCATTCGCAGGTAAATCGGTCTTTGCATCTGCCGCGCTCTGGTTAGATTCCACTCGATGATCCCGGCATTCATTCTCGTGTTCCTGGCCGTCGCCTATCGCATCGCGACGGGATTGCTCATTCATTCCGGCGCGACCTGGCTCTCGAACTTCGCGCCGCTCGCGGCCATCGCCCTCTGCAGCGCCGCCTATTTCCCGATGCGTTACAAATTCACCGTGCCGCTCATCGCCCTCTTCGTTTCCGATTTTGTTTTGAACTGGCATTACCACGCGGCCTGGTTCGATTCCTTGATCCTCTGCCGCTATCTCACGCTCGCGTTCATCGGCGTCGTCGGCTGGAGTCTGCAAAATCGCGCGTCGCTCAAAAAGATGCTCCCGGCGTCCATTCTTGGATCGACAATCTTCTATGTCGTGACCTGCGTGTTCGCGTGGTTGACCGACGCCGGCTACGTCAAAAATTTCGCGGGCCTGATCCAATCGCTCACGGTCGGCCTGACCGATTACAGCGGCACGCCGAGCTTGATGTTCTTCCGCAATTCACTCGTAAGCGATCTCGTCTTCACTTTCGTTTTCGTCCTCGCCATTCAATTCAGCCGTCGTGCTGAATTCGCGCCTAACAAGTCCCCGCTGCCGCGTCCGGCGTAAACTTCGATGCAGCCGGCGGAGCGCGACGAAGTCGAAATGCTCTCGCTGATGTTGCTCATCCGTCGTTTCGAGGAACGCGCGAGTCAGCAATATCAGGCGCAGAAAATTGGCGGCTTCTGCCATCTTTACATCGGGCAGGAAGCGGTCGTCGTCGGCGCGGTGGCGGCGACACGCGACGATGATTATTTGATCACGGCGTATCGCGATCATGCGCACGCGCTCGCGCGCGGAACGAGTCCCGATGCCTGCATGGCGGAATTATTCGGGAAGGAAACCGGTTGCTCGAAAGGTCTCGGCGGTTCGATGCATTACTTCGACAAGGCGCGACACATGTACGGCGGTCACGCCATCGTCGGCGCGCATGTGCCGCTTGCGTGCGGACTCGCGTTCGCGTGCAAATATCGCAAGGAAGATCGCGTCACGCTCTGTTTTTTCGGTGATGGCGCGATCAATCAGGGCGCGTTTCACGAAGCGTTGAATCTGGCCGCGCTCTACAAACTTCCGATCGTGTTCATTTGCGAAAACAATTTGTTCGCCATGGGCACGTCCGTGAAAAGATCGACATCGTTAAAGCAAATCGTCGATCGCGCGGAAGGTTACGACATTCCGGGCGAAATCGTCGATGGCATGAACTTTCGCGAAGTGCGCGACAAACTGAAAGAAGTCGTGACCTCTATCCGCAAGGAACCGCATCCCGCGTTCATGGAGGTGCGCACATATCGTTACCGCGGCCATTCGATGTCCGATCCGGCGAGTTATCGCACGAAAGATGAGCTCGAAAAATATCGGCTCGATGATCCGATCATCCGTCTGCGCGCGCAGCTCACGCGCGAAGGAAAATTGACCAACGAACAATTCGACAACATCGACAAGCAGGCCAAGCAAACCGCCAACGACAGTGTGAAATTCGCCGAGGAGAGCCCGGAGCCGCCGCTCGAAAAACTTTACGATTACACTTACGTGTCATGATCATGCGCGAGATCACATATCGCCAGGCGTTGAATGAAGCGCTCGCCGAAGAACTCGAGCGCGATCCGAATGTTTTTCTGATGGGCGAAGAAGTCGCCGAATACAACGGTGCTTACAAAGTTTCACAAGGTTTGCTCGATCGCTTCGGCGCCGAGCGCATCATCGATACGCCCATCAGCGAAAACGGTTTCGCCGGTCTCGGCGTCGGCGCGGCCATGGTCGGGTTGCGACCGATCATCGAATTCATGACTTTCAGTTTTTCGTTAGTCGCATTCGATCAGGTCGTGAACAACGCGCCGAACATGCTCACGATGTCGGGCGGACAATTTAATATTCCGATCACGTTTCGCGGGCCTAACGGACCGGCACACCAATTAGGCGCGACGCATTCGCACGCAACCGAATGTCTTTACGCGAACATTCCTGGTCTGAAAGTTTGCACGCCGGCGACGCCGCGCGATGCGAAAGGTTTATTGAAGACGGCGGTGCGGGACAATAATCCCGTGCTCGTACTCGAGTCGGAGCTTCTCTACAGCTCGAAGGGAATGGTCGAACCGCTCGATGTCGATCTTACGATTCCGTTAGGCGAAGCCGAAGTAAAACGCGAAGGAAGCGACGTCACGATCATTTGCTACGCGCAAACTGTTCCGCTCGCGCTCGCCGCCGCCGAAAAACTCGAAGACGAAGATATTTCCTCGGAGATTGTCGATCTTCGCTCGATCAAACCGCTCGACGAGGAAGCGATTTACAATTCCATCCGCAAAACGCATCGCGTCGTCATTGTCGAACAAGACCGGCCTTTCTGCGGCGTCGGCGCGGAAGTTTGTTATCGCATCCAGAAAAACATTTTCGATCAACTCGACGCGCCGATCGCGCGCGTTTCGCAGGAAGACGTGCCGATGCCTTACAACGAAAAATTGGAGAAGGCGGTGTTGCCGAACGTGGACAAGTTAATCGGCGCAGTTAAGAAAGTTTGTTATGCCTGAGATTCAAATGCCCAAACTCAGCGACACGATGACGGAGGGAACCCTGGTCGCGTGGAAAAAGAAAAAGGGCGACAAAGTTTCCGCCGGTGAAGTGATCGCCGAGATCGAGACCGACAAGGCGACGATGGAATGGGAATCGCCCGAGGACGGCGTGCTCACGGAAATTTTTATTCAGGAAGGCGACAAGGTGAACGTGGGCGACAAGATCGCGTTCATCGGCGAGGAAGGCGAAGAGGCGCCGAAAGAAGAAAAGAAAAAAGAAGAGCCGAAGAAGGAAACGAAGGCGAAAGCGGAAACGGAAAAGCCCGCGCCGGCGAAAAAGCAGGAAAAAGAAACCGCGCCGCCTGAAGCAAAGATCGACAGGAAGAGTTCTCCTGTAGCGGCCGGCGTCTCGCCGGCAAAACCAAAAGAAGAGCCGCCGGGACGGCGGCCACTACAGGAAGATGCGCGCGTGAAAGCTTCGCCGGTTGCGCGAAGAATCGCGGGGGAACTCGGCGTTGACCTAACGAATGTTAAAGGAACGGGACCTGAAGGGCGCGTGACCGAGTCGGACGTTCGCGCGGCGTCGAAAACAAAACCAAAATCTGTGGCGGCAGGCGTCTCGCCTGCACAAACTCAGCAGCCGGCATCCCGCTCGGCGGAACCGCAACAGAAGCAAGAAGGCTCAACGCGCATCCAACTTTCCGGAATGCGCAAAGGAATTGCTGAGCGTCTCGTGCAAAGCAAAGGCCCGGTCCCGCATTTTTATCTCAACATCGACATCAACGCCGCGCCCTTGATGGCTGCGCGTGAAGAATTGAAATCGGCGGGCGACGACACGGACACATCGAAAATCACGGTGAACGATTTCGTATTGAAAGCGGCCGTGATGGCTGCGGTGAAAGTTCCGAAAGTAAACGCGATGTTCGATGGCGATTCGATCGTGCAATTCGCCGATGTCGATCTTGGCATCGCCGTCGCGATCGAAGATGGATTGCTCACGCCGGTCATTCGCGCCGCGCAAAATAAATCGCTGCGCGAAATCAGCGCGGCGGCGAAAGATCTCGCGACGCGCGCGCGCAACAAGCGGATGAAGCCGGAAGAATTTCAGGGCGGCTCGTTTACCGTTTCAAATCTCGGCGGCATGGGCATCGATTCCTTCAGCGCCATCATCAATCCGCCGCAGGGATTCATTCTCGCCATCGGCAAGATCGACAAGGTACCCGTGGTCGATGACTGCGACCAAATCGCCGTCGGCCAGCGCATGTCGATCTGGATGAGCTGCGATCATCGCGTCATCGATGGTGCGCTCGGCGCGGTTTACTTAAAAGAGCTCCGCCAGCTGCTCGAAAATCCGGCGTTGCTTTTGGTCTAACGAATTCGTTAGTCCGCGGCGACGATTTCCCAGGTCATGAAATCGTCGAGGTCTTCTTTGGTGCGACGCACGGCGAAGCTCATGATGGTAGCGTCATCGAGCAAACCGAGAAACGGGACGTCATCCGGGATGAGATCGAACGGGTCGATGAGATAATTGAGCGCGGAGACGACCGACAACATCGCGGTTTGTGAAATTGCTTTGTATTCACCGCGGGCGTATGCCCTAACGAGTCGGAGCATGGCGTGAAAATAGGCCCACGAATCTTTGAATGGCTCCTTCTGCATGAGCGCGGCTTTTTCCGAAGCTTTGTCGAACAGGGTGAGCAATTGCTTCGGATCGTTCATGAGCGCTTTCGCGTCGAGAATGGCGCGGCCATAAGCGCGGCTGCGCACGGCCGGTTTATCCATGCGCGCGAATTTCTTCGGTGCCGGACGGGACTTTGTCGTTTTCGCCATCGCCGTTATCAAAGCATCCCGCCCTTCGTCTGAGAAGCGGATTGTTTCGCGCAAGATCGACATGTACCTTTCGCGCACGATGGCGAACGAGAACGAAAAACCGTTGCAGACGACGTCGTTCGTCGTGCATGCGACGCGCGGAGTGATTCGCGATCAGAAAACGCGACGCCTGGCGATGGTGATCGTGCTCGCGGCCGCGCTCGTTTTGCTGATCGCTGGCCTAACGATTCTGGCGCCGTTCTTAAACCCGCACGAACATCCGTGGCGCGTCATCGTCTTTTGGCTGGTGTGCATTTGGCTGACGTTTACCGCAATGTTGCTCGCCGTTTTTGATTTGCTCGCGGTGCGTTTGGAAGCGCGGCGGGCGGAACGGCGATTGCGCGAACAAATCGCAAGATCGACATCTTCATCGTGAACGCCGGTTGGAAAACACGCGAGCAAATGGAGCGGACCGAGCACGCGACGCTCGCGCCGTATGCGCAAAAATCGAGCGAATCGCGCGGCCGAAAATTTCCGGAGCCGAGCCACGCGTATCGCACCGAGTTTCAACGCGACCGCGCGCGCATCATTCATTCTCGTGCGTTTCGCCGGCTTGAATACAAGACGCAGGTTTTCTTAAACGGCACCGGCGATCATTTGCGCACGCGGCTGACCCACTCGATCGAAGTGGCGTCGATCAGCCGCACCATCGCCCGCGCGTTGTCGTTGAATGAAGATTTGGCCGAAGCGATCGCGCTCGCGCACGATCTCGGCCATTCACCGTTCGGACATTCCGGTGAAGAAATGCTGGCCGAATGTATGCGCGAGCGCGGCGGCTTCGAGCACAACAAGCAAAGTTTGCGCGTGGTCGAGCTGCTCGAGAATGCGTATCCCGGTTTTTCCGGACTCAATCTCACTTTCGAAGTGCGCGAAGGATTGCAGAAACACCAGGCGTTTTACGATCCGCCCACGCCGAGCGAAGAGAAATACAAATGTCCTTCGCTCGAAGCGCAGATCGCAAACCTCGCGGACGAGATCACATATTACAGTCACGATCTCGACGACGCGGTCGATTTTGAAATTCTAAGCGCGGAACAGTTGCACGACGTTCAGGTTTGGCAACGCAGTTCCGAGCGCGTGCTCTCGCGACATCCGGAGGCGCGCGAGCCCGAGCTGCACAAGCTCGTCATTCGCGACATCATCGACGTGCAGGTGCAGGACGTGGTGATGTCGAGCGCGAATGCGATTGTCGATCTTGCGCCGAAGAGCGCGGACGACGTGCGCAAACAACCGAAGCCGCTCATTCGTTACAGCGAGGACTTGTTAGGCGCGAACCAGGCGCTGCGGAAATTTCTTTACAAAAATGTTTACTATCATCCGCGCGTCGCGGCCGTGAACGAGCGCGCCTGCGAAATGTTGCGCAAAGTTTTCGAAGCTTATGTGGTCGATCCAACGCAACTCGGCGACGTCGCCACCAAACGCGTTGAAAGCGAAGGCCTGCATCGCACCATCTGCGATTACATCGCCGGCATGACCGATCGTTATTTGATGGAGGAATACGGGCGGATCACATCGACAAGAGTTGAATGAGCCTAACGAAGTTTCGTTGGTGGTGGACTCTGTTTATGGTCGCGCTGACTTCCGCGCCGTACGTCATGAACTGGTGGTCAACGCCACCAGGATATCATTACCTGTGGATACTTCCGCCGTATCCCGAGGACTCGTTCGGCTATATGGCGTGGGCAAGGCAAGCCGCCGATGGCGCGCTGTTGCTAAAACTTAAATACACCGCGCTGCCGCACGCACCTTTCCTGTTTCATCCGCTGTTCCTCGTTTGTGGATGGTTGAGTGCGCTCTTTTCCTGCGATGTCGCCATGGTGTTTTTCTGGATGAAAGCGCTCGGCGTCGTGATTTTCCTGAACGCCTTTTATCGTTACAGCGATTTTCTTGGACTGAGCGCGGGCGAATCGATCGTTGCGACCATCCTGCTCGGAATTTCGTCCGGACTGGGCGGAATTTTTATGCTGATCGGCCTAACGAACCCATGGGCGCGGCTATCGACCGATCTGTGGATGCCGGAAGTAAGCACGTTTTGGTCGCTGCTATGGAATCCGCTGTTTCCGTTTTCGCTCGCCACGATGTTATTGTCGATCTTTTGGATGGACCGCGGGACGCGCGACTCGCGACCGGCTGATTTATGGCGCAGCGGTCTTGCTTGTGCGGGAACGGCGTTGCTGCATCCGTACTCGTTACCGCTGCTGTTTATCCTGACGGTAATTGTCGCGACCGTGCGCCAAGGAAGGGACGCCTTCGCATATTTATGGCGTTATTTCGCGGCCGCAGCACCATTTGCGATCTACGTCGCGGCAATCCCGCATTTTCAACCGCTGGTCGCGCAACACAGCGTCACCGGGCAAATGAAAAGTCCGACGCCGTTGGAATACGTGTTCGGATTCGGTCCGCTTCTTGTGGTCGTTATCCTTGGCATTGTCGCGCTTCGCCGGCAGTTTCTGAACCGATCCTGGCAACTGCTGGTGTGGTTTGCCGCTGCGCTTGCGCTGGCGTACTTGCCGGTCTGGTTTCAGCGCAAATTTGTTTTCGGCGCACAAATTCCACTGACCATCGTCGGCGCATTGGTCGTGTTCTCGGCGTTCAAATCCATCAGGCGACGCGCCGGCAAATCTGTCGCGACTACGCTCGCGATAATTCTGCTGCCGGTGTTTTGCAGCACGTCGATTTATATCTTGGCTCAAGCTTTGCGGGAGGTGCGCGAAAATCGCACGGACGCGTATTACCTAACCGACGAAATGGTGAACGCCCTCGATAACCTGCGCGAACGCAGCCGTCGCGATGACGTCGTGCTCGCGACCATCTCCACGAGCCGTTTGATCCCGGCGTTGTGCGGCGACACGGCGATGTGGGGACATTGGGCAATGTCGGTAGATCGACAGCAACGCGAGGAACAAATCCGCCATATTCTCGATGTGGGCTCAGACTTGGATAACGAAACTCGCGCGCGCGAGTTTTGGGACATCGGCTTCCGCTACATTTTTGCCGATGGGGAATTGAAGTTGTCGATCGAACAGCATCCGTTTCTTTGGAGCGCGATTCTCAAGCGCGCGTCAAAGATTTTCGAAAACGGTAGCGTCGTGATTTACGAACGCGCGAGTGATTACTGAATAGTTTCGCCGAGCTCGCGCAATCGTTCCTTCGCTTGCCCGTAATTCGGGTCGAGCCGCAACGCTTCACGCAGATGGGCGACGCCTTCATCGCGGCGACCGAGTTGCTGGAGGGCGTGACCGTAGTTGTAATGCGACTGCGCGTCCCGGGGTTCGATCCGCAGCGCTTCGGCGAATTCCTCCAAGCCCTCGGTTGTGCGACCGCTCGCGAGCAAGCAAATCGCGAGATTATTGCGCGCGCGAATGTGGTTGGGATTTGTCTCGAGCGCGACGCGATAACAATCGGTTGCGCGGCTGAAGTCGCCGCTCCGAAAATAGATATTGCCGAGGCTGAATTGCGCTTCCGGCGCGTTCGGTTTGATCGTGAGCGCGCGCTTGTAGTAGTCGACGGCCGCATCCACTTGTCGATCTTGCACGGCGAGGCCGCCGAGGTTGGTGTAAGCGAGCCAGCATTCGGGATTTCGCTCGATCGTGACCTGGTAAAGCGTTTTCGCGTCGCGATAAATGCTCGCCTGTTTCCAAGTCAGCGTTGCGAGTAACGCCAGCACGATGGCGAAGATCGACATCTGTATGCGCGGATTGGTTAGGGCGAACGAAATCGCGGCGGCGGCGAGCGCGAGCGGTCCGATCGCCGCGAGATATTGGAAATGGTCGCTGACAAACGAATAGCGAAAGAAATAGACGTTGAACAAGCCGAGGACGGGAAAAAGCGAGGCGGCGAAGTAAACGGCGGCGGCGAACGCCGGCCGCAGGAATTTATCGCGCTGCCAGAATAAAATCGCGGCCGCAACCATGGCCGCGAGCAGCGGCACGAACGTGCCTAACGAGTGGATGTCGATCTTCCACTGCGGGTAAATGAAGGTGAGACGCGCCGGCCAGATGAGTTTGAAGAGGTAAAACCAGAGGTCGCGGCCGGCGATGGCGAAACGCTCGAGCCACGGCTGCGAAAATTCCGAGCCGATCGCGCCGGAATGATATTTCTGTTCCCAGATCGTCCACGCGCTGGCCGCGATGGAGATGGCGACGAACGGACTAACCGGTCGAATGTCGCGCAGGCGCAGTTGTCGATCTTGCCACCACAGGCAAAGCAACAGGACGACCGGCAGCATGACGGTGGACGACTTGCTCGTGATCGCCATGGCGAAAAACAAAATGGCGAGAGCGTAATCGCGCTGGCCTAACGAATCGCGGCGGCGGGCATTGAGAAAACACAAAATCGACAAGAGATAAAAGAAACACGATTGCGTGTTCTTGAGCTCGGTCACCCACGCGACCGATTGCACCATGACCGGATGCAGCGCCCACAAGGCGGCGCCGAACCAGGCCGCGCGCGCGCCGATTTTTTCGAGCACGCGCCAGAGCAACACGGCCGACCCCGCGTGAAACGCGATGTTGAGCAGGTGATATGGAAGCGGATTGAGCCCGGCGATTTTGTGAACGAGCCAAAACGTGGTGAGCACGAGCGGGTAGTAGACCGCTTGCGCGCTCGTCCAGATGTCGCCGAAGCCTAACGGCCCGACGATGCACGGATTAGCGGTGAGATGTTGATCGTCGTCCCAGATGAAACCGGCGCGGAGCACGGGGAGATACGCGAGAATGACCAGCGCGAGAAGAAGCGCCGCCCGCGGCCAGGTCGGCGCCGACTCGCGGCGAATGTTCGATGTCGATCTTTGCTTCCGGCGCGCGCTCAAGCGAGGGATAATCGCCGCCAATTAGCGCGCGCGCGAAATGTTTTCGAGCCAGATTAAACTGCAGAGTGGCGTAGTCGCGTGCTTCTGGCGGGTTGGTTACGAAAAATGTTTAATGTTCGCGGGTAGAGATACCCAGGCATGTTTGTCTTGTTCCCAGACTGAGATCGTAGGTGTGGGGAAGCCCGGGTCTGCGAACGCACCCACCGGGATGAGAACCATTTCTGGCTCGGCTTCCAAGCGCCAGTAAAGGATGGCGCTGCAGTGCGGGCAGAAATGGAAGGTGGCCTTCTTCCGGCCTTCATCGTCCACCCGAATATATTCCGTCGATGATCCGGTGATCCGGACCGCATCTTTTCGGAAGCGCGCTTGCGTAGCGAAGACACCACCCGTTCGCCGCTGACAATCAGTGCAGTGGCAAATAGACACGCGGATCGGGGCTTCGGTTACGGTGGCGCTGAGCTGCCCACAACTGCACGCGGCGATTCGTTCAATCATGATGGATGGTGGCGCATTGAAGATGTCGATCTTGCATTCGTTAGGCCGCGGCACTGCCTTTTTCGTCGCGGAGATAGCGAATCATCAAACGCAGGCGTTGATTGATCGACAATTCCTCGAGGACGTGTTGGCGGCGGAGCGGGTCGCTGATGAAAGTGGAGGCGACGAGGTCGGCGAGCATTTCGGGATCGGCCAGATCGGAGAGATAGCGATCGACTTTGCTCGGAAGTTGTTTGCCGGCGCCTTTCAAGCCGGCGTAAAGCTCGAGGACTTTGGTCGCGAGCGCTTCGGTTTCGACCGACGAGGCGGCGTCCGTTTCCAACATGTCGATCTTCGCAATCGGAAACGGATGTTCCTGCTCGAACTCGGTGAAGCGGACGCGCTCCAGCCCCTGCAAAATTAAATTCGAAGTGCCGTCGCCGCGACCGACGCAGGCGCGGATGAGGCCGACGCCGGCGATATGAAAGAAGTCGTTAGGCGTTTTCCATTCGGCGACATCGGGCTTGACCAGGGTGACGGCGAAGACGCGGTCGTGCTTGAGCGCGTACTCGAGCATCTCGCGATAACGCGGTTCGAAAATGTAGAGCGGCAAAAGCGCACGCGGGAAAAGCAACGCGCCAGGCAACGGCATCACCGGAACTTCTTCGGGCACGATCGCGGGCATATCTCCTCTTTAAATTATCGCATGTCGCCGCGCCGAAAGGCGGAACGAAGTTGCGTGAGCGTGGGCTGGCCGGCAAAGCGCGAAGTTTTTAGCGCGCCGTAAACGAAGTGTGACGGGAGTTGCAGGCGCGAAGCGAGCGCGAGTTTCCCGGTTCCCATCACGCTCAATGCAAGATCGACATCTGCATTTGCGGCAAATTCCCGCAGACGGCCGAGCTGATCTTCGGTGTCCGTTCGCGTCGCGACTTTGAACACATCCGCGCCTAACGAATGCGCTTTCAACGCCAATGCAGACAAGCGGCGCACGCTTGGAGTAGAATCAAAATCGTGAAAGGACAGTATGACGCGAACTTTTTTTCGCCATGCAAGATCGACAATCGACTTGAGCGCGCGCGCGGAGCGGAGCTCGATGTCGATGAACGCGGCACGGTCGAGAAATCGCGCGAGCAAATCGCGGCGTTGTTTGATCGACAATTTGTTCGCGCCGCCTTCACGCGGATGGCGCGCGGTGATGATGAGCGGCGCGGGCAGGCGCGGAATTTGCATGTCGATCTTGCAAAGATGATCGAGACGCAGTTCGAAAAAATCCGGAGGCTGCGGCAGACGCGCGGCGAGACGCAATTCGTCCGGGGTGGTAATGACCCCGACGAACTGCGGTCTTTTGACCCGTTGGCGCGAAGTCATATCTTATCAGCCCCAATGGCGTAGCATGCTGGCAAGGCGACAAGAATTAAACACGCAGATCCAGCAGTTGATCGATTCGTTTCTGCTGGCGTTCTGTCTTTGGCTGGCGCACACGCTGCGACTTTACGCCACGGGCTGGTTCTCGAACACGGTCGATCCATTCAGTAACTATTGGTGGCTCATCATTGTGGTCGTGCCATTCGGTCCACTCCTACTCGATCTGCAAGGCTTTTACGATTCGCCGATGGAGAAAGACAGATGGAAGTCGTTCGTCCAAATCATTCGCGCGATGATTTATCTCAGCATCATCGTAAGTGGTTGCGTAATTTTTTTGCGGCTGCCGCTGGCGAACCGCTCGGTGCCGATCTTGTTCATCGCGATCGCGACTGGGGTGTTGCTGTTGAAGGAACGAATACTCGTTAGGCGAATGCGCAAGCGGGCGGCCCGTGGTCAGCTCCGTGAGCCGGTATTGCTCGCGGGATCGCCGCAAGACATGGATGCGCTGGAGCAATCATTTACGCCGGAGCAACGGCTGCTGCTCGACATTGCCGACAAGATCGACATCGAAAAACAACCGCTCTCCGACCTTATCGAAGCGATGCATCGACATTCAGTCGCGCGCGTCATTTTTGCGGCGAGTCACTCCCAGCTCAATCGGGTCGAGGAGGCCGTAGGCGCCTGTGAAGTGGAAGGCGTCCCGGCGTGGTTGGTCGCCGATTTCATTCGCACCTCAATCGCGAAACCGGATTTCGACGCGTTCGCGGGACGCCCAATGCTGGTGTTTCGCTCCACCCCGGAAGTTTCGTGGACGTTGTTTATTAAGGAAGTGATCGATCGTATGGGCGCGTTTGTGGCGTTGCTGATCGCGGCCGTTCCGATGGCGGGGATCGCGCTCGGGATCAAAATGACATCGCCGGGCCCGGTGATTTTCAAACAGCGCCGCGCCGGCAAACATGGAAAGCCATTTGTGATGTACAAGTTTCGATCGATGTCGGACGACGCGGAGATGCGGCGCGCGGAACTGGAGCCGTTTAATCAGATGAACGGTCCCGTCTTCAAAGTGGAGCACGACCCGCGCATCACGCCGCTCGGCCGATGGTTGCGCCGCACGAGTATGGACGAGCTGCCGCAATTGCTGAACGTATTGTTAGGCGATATGAGTTTGGTCGGGCCGCGGCCGCTGCCGCTTTACGAGGTGGAGAAATTCGAGAACACCGCGCAACGCCGGCGGCTGAGTGTGAAACCGGGTTTGACATGTTTGTGGCAAATTAGCGGACGCAATCAGGTGCGCGATTTTTCCGACTGGGTGAAGCTCGATCTCGATTACATCGATCACTGGTCGCTCGGGCTCGATTTCAAAATTCTGCTGCGCACAGTGCCGGCGGTATTGAGCGGCCTGGGCGCGAAGTAGTGGCGGCGCTGTACTATATATAGGCGCGTTCGGCCCGGCCTTCGGAAGATCGACAATCAACTCTCCGCCGGCGCGCGATCGCGCACGAGCAGGCGCTCGACATATTTGGCAAGGATGTCGAACTCGAGATTCACAAGATCGCCGGGGGATGCACTGGCGAGATTGGTCGACCGCCGTGTGTGCGGGATTATCCAAACGGCAAAGCTGTCGGATAAAATTTCGGCGACAGTGAGACTGATTCCGTTAATCGCGATCGAACCTTTCGGCGCAAGATAATGCGCGAAGCTGGAAGGCGATTCGACTTCGAGTCGATGGTCCCCACCACGTCCCTGTTCGAACGAGACAATCCGCGCGGCGCAATCGATATGGCCCTGCACGAAGTGGCCGCCGAGTCGCGCGTTGGCCGCGAGCGCGCGCTCGAGATTTACCGGAGAATCGCGCCGGAGCGTTTTGAGATTTGTGCGCTCGAGTGTTTCGGCGAGCAGATCGAATGTGATTTGTTCAGCGCGATGGCTGGAGACGGTGAGGCAGCAACCATTGACTGCAATGCTGTCGCCGGCGTGAACGTCGCGCGCGATTTGATCGGCCGCGATTTGTAATTGCGTGCCGCGATCAGTGGCGCGGATCCAAAGCACCTTCGCGACTTCTTCAATGAGTCCGGTGAACATCGACCTGATGCTGCTACATCTTTCGCGACCGGACAACCTGGAAAGGTTCGTTAGGCCGAAAGCGGTTCGTTAGGTGCAAGCGCAAGATCGACATGTATCAACCGCGGTATCACATCCGGACCGTGTCCCGGATTTTGTCGAATTTTTATCTAGGCATGTGTTGCTGAATCCGATAAAACCGCTTTCGACGGTCGCGCTCAGGACAAACGCCCGGGCAGACCGTTCAAAGATTTTTTAAAAAAAACCTTGTCAGCATGGCGATTCTTCACTAATGCCTAGCCCAAACCTAACCCAACCAATGGAGAAACTAATGATCAGAAACGTACTAAAACCGTTAGGGTCCGTCCGCGTTGCTTTCGCAGTCGCAGTAGGAATTCCTCTTTTCGTGTTTTCAACCGCGTTCGCGCAAGAGCCTGGCGCAAGCCCGGCGACTCAGACCGGCTCGCAAGCTCCACCCACCGCCGCCGGCGGTGCAACCGGTGCGCAAGCTGAAGTCGAGCGCGTCGTCGTCACCGGTTCAAACATTCCTACCGCAGAAGAAGTAGGACCGAACCCGGTCGACACTTATCGCCGTGATGACATCACGCGATTGGGTGTTCGCACTTCGTCGGACCTTATCGAAAAACTGCCCTCTGTTGCCGGTGCCGGTATCACCGAGAACAACACCAACGGCGGTGACGGTAGCGCGCGTCTTGACCTGCGCGGTATCGATCCGAAAGAAACCCTGATCCTTCAAGATGGTCGCCGCGTAGCGAATGTCGGTTTTGCGAGCAACTCGCCCGACTTCAATATGTTCCCGTTAGGTTTGATCGATCACATCGACATCTTGAAAGACGGTGCCTCGCCTAACTACGGCGCGGATGCGGTCTCGGGTGTGGTGAACGTGTTTCTGTACAAACGTTTTCGCGGTCTTGAACTTTACGCGAGCTACGGCAACACCAATCTTGGGCGCGCCAACGACCAGGCAGAAGAGAGTGCCTACATTCTCGCCGGCACTGGCGACGATAAGACGGACGTGGTGGTTTACGCGGGCATGTACAATCGCGCCGCGATTTTCTCGCGCGATGTCGATATCTCGCACGATGCCGATCACGCACCATTCGGTGGCAACGATGTCCGGTCAGGTAACTACGCTGGCCGTGTTCAAGGCCGTATGTTGCGGCCGGGAATCAAGGATCCGACACCGCACGCGGCTGCGAACGTGCAAACTGACACGCAGTACGCGCCGCGGTTCATCGGATTTCACCCGAACCCGCTCTTCGGTCGCGAGCATGTCTTATTTAATTTCGCCGACTTGACGCCAGCGGTGGCGCCGACTGATCGCGAATACTTCTACGGTTCAGTTACACGCGATATTTGCGATAAATATTTGACCGCGTTTGCCGATTTCCGGTACGTGCGTCAGTTCTGGGACGGCGGCCTCGCGCCGGCGCCATTTGTGCCCGATGTCTGGGTGGATAATGCCCACCCTCTTGGCCTCAGCGGCCAGGCTGGCTTTAGCGTGCCGACACAGAATGCGTTCAATCCGTTCACCGTTGGCAACTATACGTCTGGCCCAGCTAACAGTGCGAATCCGAGCTCTGCGCCCGTAGGTACATCATTTACAACTGGCGTCCGTTATCGCGGCATTGAAGCGGGTCTGCGAACCGACAAAATTCTGACTGACAACTACCTCTTTACTGCCGGTCTCCGGGGAGAGCTTGGCGAGTTTGGTGACTTCTTCAAAACGTGGACCTGGGAAACCGGTTTCCGCTACAACGAAGATCATCGCTTGGAACGGTTCGGTGGAATCGTGAACAATAACGCTTTACGAGCGGCATTGTTGGATACAAATCCGGCAACCGCATTTAATCCATTCGGCAGAAACCTAAACGGCAGAGCTGTATTGGATCGCGTTTTCGTTACGACTAACCATTTCGGATCCACGTCAATCATGACCGAGGACGGGAGGTTAGCCGGCGACATGTTTAGTTTGCCAGCAGGCCCGGTTTCCTTCGCGATAGGTGGCGAACATCGCACCGAGCATACGAGCGATATTCCGGATCCATTGACAGCGTCCGGCCAAACCACCGGTGCGACCAACTTCGCACCTACAAAGGGTAGCCGCGATGTCTGGGCCGCATGGTGGGAAGTGCGCGTTCCGATCACCAGCCCGAGTTGGAATTTCCCCGGCTTGTACAGCGTCGAACTCGGCTATGCAGAACGATACGAAAACTTCAGTGATTTCGGTGATACCGAACGTCCGAAGTTCACCATTCGTATTCAGCCGATCGAAGCAGTCACGCTTCGTGCAGGCTACATTGAAGCCTTCCACGCCCCTACTCTGGGTGAATTGTTCTCGGGAACCGCTCAAACCTTCCCGAACGTCACTGATCCTATTGGTGGAACTGCGACTGAGCCACAAATCGAGCAGCACTTGTTAGGCAATCCGACGTTGCAGCCCGAAACGGCATATGAATGGACTTACGGTGCTGTCGTAACCTTCGACAAGCTGTGGAGCCCACTCCAAGGTTTGACCTTGAGTGCCGACGTGGTGCACATCGATCTGCGTGGCTTTACCACCACATTTGATCCGCAGTTCGTAATCAACAACGCAAGCGGAAACGCTAACCCGGGTGGGACCTTCGGGCCGTTCGCCCAACAAGGTGGCGGATTTTTCCCGACGTTTGTTGGTGGAACAGGTCCCTCGACGTCCACATTCGTTCAGCGCGATCCGGACACAGGTGCGATTCTATTGGTTAACACACCAGTGGCAAACCTTGGGCAGTTGATCGCTGATGACTTGGATTACGAGGCGGTCTACACCTTGCAGACTTCGCGCTTTGGACACGGCGATATGGGTACGTTGACTGCAACGTTTAACGGCACCTACATCTTCGATCGGCAAGTTCGCCCGACTCCGTTCTCGGACATCCGCGAAACTTCCGGCAAATTCGGCGGTGGTTTCCAAGGCCCGAACGGCGGTGGTTCGTTTACTCATAATCGCTGGTACACGAGCTTATTTTACGATGGCGCTCCCGGATCTTGGCTCGGTGGCTTGGACGTTGGTGCGACTGTCCATTACGTCGGTCAATACTGGGATTCGAAAGGATTTGGTCCGGGCAACATCGCGCTCGGCAACTTCCCATTGCCAAACGAGCGACCGATTGCAAACCGCAAGGTTCGCGAGTGGATCACGCTCGACCTCATCATGAACTACACCTTCAACTTCCCGGCGCCAGCTGCGCAGGAACAAGTTGCTGGTTTGTCCAAGGATGGCGGCAAGAACGTGAAGATGAAGGATGGCAAAGACAAGAATGTGATGCCGGTCTCAACCGCGGAGTACAATCCGTGCGGTTGGAGAGCATGGCTTAACAACACGACGGTGACTCTCGGTATGAACAACGTGACCGACGAGGAGCCGCCATTCGTTGCCGCCGCATTCGAAAACGGTTACGACGAACAAACTGCGAACCCGAAGGGTCGCTTCTGGTTCGTCTCGTTGAAGAAACGCTTCTAATCTCAACAGCTTAGTTTCTCAGCGGCCGGGTCTGGTAACGGACCCGGCCGTTTGTTTTTTGTCGAAAGACGATGTCGATCTTATAACGGACACTCGGGTTAGATGATGATGAGGCGAACAATTCACGCTGCCTTGCTCGCGGTTGCGTTGGCCGCAGTTGTTGCCATCGCCTACAAACCGGCCTGGCGCGGTGGGTTCCTTTGGGATGATGACTATTACGTCACAAAAAATCCGCTGTTAGTCGTCCCCGACGGTCTTCGTCGCATCTGGTTCTCGCTCGATGCGCCATCGCAATATTTTCCACTGACGTACACAACGTTTCGCATCGAGCGCTCAATTTGGGATCTCAATCCCGCCGGATACCATTGGGTCAATATTCTTCTTCACACCGCGAATGCTCTTTTGCTCTGGCGACTCCTCCTTAGCCTCAACATTCGCGGCGCGTTCTTCGCGGCCGCGATTTTCGCGCTGCATCCGGTCCAGGTGGAATCGGTCGCGTGGATCACAGAAAGAAAAAACGTACTCATGGCGTTCTTTTTTCTGCTGACCCTGCTTGCATGGCAGCGTTTCCTCGCTGATGAGCAACAATCGCGCTGGCGATTTTATGGTTGCGCGCTACTCGCGTACACGCTTGCGCTTTCCGCGAAGTCTACAGCCTGCACGCTGCCGATCGCGTTGATGTCGATCTTATGGCTACGCCGAGAGCCGATCGACGGTCGACGCCTGATGCAAATCCTGCCATTTGCTTTTTTAGGATTTGCGACCGGCCTGCTCGCGATGTGGTGGGAACGCTACCATCAGGGAACGCGTGGCGCCTTGTTTGCCCTTAACCCAATTGAGCGTCTGTTAGTCGCGAGCCGCGCTATTTGGTTCTACCTCGCGAAACTATTTTGGCCGGCCAAGCTCACATTCATTTATCCGCAATGGAAGATCGATGCGCACGATCCTTTCGCCTATGTCTGGCTCTTCGCAGTCGTCGTCATGGGCGTTATCATTTGGTATGCTTGGCGACGCGGCATTAGAGCACCCGGCATCGCATCGCTGTTTTTCGCCGGAACGCTCGCGCCCGTTCTCGGCTTCATCATGCTTTACACGTTCCGGTATACCTACGTCGCGGATCATTATCAGTATCTCGCTTGCATCGGACCGATTGCGCTCGCGGTCGGAAGTGTTGCCAACGTCAGCGCGAAAAGGAAAAGTCAGCGCCTAACGACTTCGGTCGGCATCGCGGCGCTATCAGTGCTGGCAGTCTTGACCTGGCGCCAAGCCAGCAACTACCGCGACATCGAAACTCTTTGGCGAACGACCATCGCGAAAAATCCGGAGTGTTGGATGGCGTTCAATAATCTTGGCATCGCTCTCATCGAAAAGGGCGACGCCGACGGCGCTGTTCGGAATTACCACCAAGCCCTTCGCTTCGCGCCGCGCTATGCTGAGGCGCACTATAATCTCGCCACTGCGTTGCTCACAAAAGGAAATGTCCAGGACGCAATCGCCGAGTGCACGATTGCTTTGCAATTGCAGCCGCATGATCCCGACGCCCATATCGCGCTCGGCAATGCGCTCCTCACCAAAGGAGATGTCGATCTTGCCATCGAGCAGTACACAATCGCGCGCCAACTCAATCCCGATAGCGCGGACGCTCACTACAATCTCGGGAACGCTTTGCACGAAAAAGGTCGAATGGATGAAGCCGCAGCGGAATATCGTGCAGCCCTTCGGCTTAATCCTGAATTGATGGAGGCGCACTTAAACCTGGCGTCGATTTTGTGGCTCGGAAAAAATGAGCGAGAAGCGATGGAGCATTACGAGAGCGCGCTTCGATTCGGACCGCATTCGGAAAAAGCGCAGATCAATCTGGCGTGGGCGCTGGCAAGCGCACAAGACGAGTCACTGCGGGATGGCGTCAGGGCTGTGGAATTGGCCGAACAGGCAATCCGCTTGTTAGGCGAAAATTATCCGACTGTTCTGCGCATCGTGGCTGCAGCTTATGCGCAAGATCGACAATTTCCGCCTGCGATCGACAATGCCCGCCGCGCGCTGAGTCTGTTCGAAAGTGAACATAACCTCGATGGCGCATCCGAAATGCGGCGTGAGCTGGCCCTGTATGAAAGTGGTTCTGTCTATCGCGAACCGTAACGATCTTACCGCTATCAACCCGGCGGGCGAAATCCAAACTCGGCCCGGAGATTGCCGAAGAGGAGTTCGACATTCCCATCATGTCCGATCAATTCGCGTGCGTCGGCAGCGACGCGCTCCGCTCCACCGACATCACCATTCAAACAGTAGAGATACACCAGCAACAAAAGATCGTTGCGCGCGGCGATATTTCGAGAGCGTTCCTCTTCCAGCAACGCAATCGTCCGAGGAAACTCGCGTGAGGCGAGGGCATCGGCAACGAGATCGGGCAGAGCCTCGTTAGGCGGCGCATCCAATCCCTGAGAGACCTTGTGCGCGATCGCGATCCGATATTCGTCGGAACCCAGAACTTCAAGCACGGGCATGCGGACTCTCGAATGTCGAAGATAGAAATCCAGTTCGGCGAATTTATTGCTACCCCGCACCTGCGACTGATAACGAATCTCGCGGAGGACAAAGTACTGTTCGACCGAACTCTGAAATTCTGCCGGCCATAAGTTCGACATTAGAGATGATGAACGAAACCGTCGCACCGAAGCGGCCGCATCGAGGTAGGGCAGAGAAAAGTTGTGAACGGCGGCGCGATCTGCTCGCGCATCGGTTAGGCGTTTGGGATGCAAGTCGGTCAGGGGCGCCGTATCGTTCGTGATGCGCTCGATCTCTGGCGCATCCATAACAAACAAGGCGGCGAGCTGCTCGGGCAGCTCGATGCCAATGCGCGCGAGATCAGCGCGTGTTTCCGGGCTTTGCCAGAGGCGTTCCGTCTGTTGTCGATCTAACGACGTTGTCGATCCTTTGATTCCCATCATGATCCATTCGTCGTCAGAGCTGGCCCAGAGGGACGCATTCGCGAAGGCATTATGGAACGCGCGCACGATCGCTTTTGTTTCGTCAACCTTGAGCTGGTAAATGGGCAACCAGAATGTCGCGATGCCGCCATCATTTAATCCGTCGCACATGAGACGGAAAAATTCCTCGGTGTAGATGTTTACGGTGCCGGCAGTCTTCGGTGGCGGAGGCTCACCAGTGATGATGTCGTATTTGCGCGGCGCGGTTTGCAAAAAGAAACGGCCATCTTGCACAAAGTTGGCCACGCGCGGGTCGCGCAATGGATTGGGACCGGGATAGTAATTTGCGAGCTCAAGCACTTCTTTTGAAAGATCGACAATGTCGATGTGGCGTAGTTGTCGATCTTGCGTGAGTGCGTCGGCGGTAACGCCGCAGCCGTAGCAAATGAGCAGCGCTTGTTGCGAATGCGGCTGCAGCGTTAGCGGCAAGTACGCGAACAAACGCATGTAGCGTTGATTCGGGTATTGCGTGCTCGACATTGAAAACGCATTCGTGAGTAAGCGGGAGTAATACGGCTGGCCGAAAAGATCGCGGCGAAGAAGCTGCCAGGTGTCGGAGTTGCCCTCGCATTTCGCGACCAGCCGAGAACCGTCCGCTTCAAATGGTTGTCTGGCGTGGGCAAAGTGATCTTCATTGCGTCGATAGGGAAAGAGAATGAGCGCTACGACGAACACGACCATCAAACCGGCGGTCGTCACGATCCTAAGACGCCGCAGCTGCGACCATTCGACTAACGAAACGGCGAGAAGGGCGTAGCAAACCGCGCAAATAATCAGCGAAGTTTGAAAACCACATGCTGGTAAGAGGATAAAGGACGTCACTAATGGACCCGCGGCGGCACCGACGGTATTCAGAAGTGTCGCGATGCCCACGCTGTTGCTTCGGCCGGGAACGGCGGATTCGATTGCGTTAACGGTGAGAGGGAAAAGCATTCCCGAGATGAATGCGGTCGGGAACATTAATGCGAGCGATACAACAGTGATTTCCACCCACGTATCGAGCATGAAGTCCTGCCACGACACAGCGAAACGTTGCAAGATCGACATCGGAAAGAAGACATACGTCGCGAGTGTCACGATCGCGGCGATGAGTAGTAAATTTGCGAGGGTTCCGCGTACGCGCGCCGAGATTTCGTTACGAAGAAACGCTGATGACATCGCGCCCAAGGCGATGCCTGCGAGAACGACGGCAAGCATTATGGCAAAGGCGGTAGCAGTCGAAGCGATATAGAGGCGAAGAAAACGAAACCAGACGACCTCGAGCGAAAGCAGCACGGCGCCCGTTCCGAAGGTAACCAGAAGGAAACTGGCAATACGGCGCCACTGTCTCCAAGGAAAACGAACTGACCTCGCCGCGTTCGAAGGCGGCAATTGTCGATCAAAGCGCGCAATTGCAAACGCAACGCCGGCGGCGACCAAATTGAAGAGGGCTGCCGCCACCGCAGCGCCGGTGACTCCGAACGCTCGAATCAAATACATTTCACCGCTTAGGGTTCCAATGACCGCGCCCAAGGTGTTGCATCCATAAAAGACCGCGAGGGCGCGGCGGAATTGCCGTTGGCCGAAAATGGGATCTGCGATCGCGATTGGCAGCGTCAATCCCATCCCTGTCGCTGGCAGTGCGAGAACCACAAAAGAGCCGGCGAACCGAGCAACATCGATTGCGATGTCATGCTGCGAAAGTAGCCGGAAAAGGGGCCGGGAAAAAATCACGACGTTCGGCAGCATCAACACGATCGCCAGCCCCAGGATGGCGATGCTGAATTCGAGGGCAGCATACACAAGAAGCGGCCGACGTTTCGAAAGAAAGCCAGATGCGGCCAGCGCGCCGCCCACAGCCAGCCCAGTCATGAAACTAGAAAGTATGAGTGCAACCGAAACGACGGCGTTACCGAAAAGAAGGCCGCAGAGTCGAAGCCAGAGAGTTTCGAACAGTAGAGCGCTGACGCCGGAAAGCAGAAAAGCGACGCAAAGAGCTGGTAGTGGCACGGGGAGTAGTTGCTCTGATGTGTGCCTGACGCAAATCCGGCCTCGGTAGAAGGGTTAAATCCCGAATTCTCGAGGGGGCGCAGCTTGCTACCGTCGGTGGCATGGGCGGTGCTTATGGTAATTATCACCAATATGATTCTAATAAGCCTTCGCCCCTACGACGTTAAGAAGATCTTCCTTTTCGTGATCACACTTGTCTGCCTTTCTTCGGCAGCTTGTTTCGCTCAGTCCTCACTGCTTTTAGTTGCTGCGACACCTTACGACCATCAAATGAACCGCATCGAGTCGGTGCTTACCGCGAAGTCGGGACCGGGTAAGGCGAATGTATCTCTCGATGTTGTGAACCGATGGATGGCGGATCTCCGCGCGATCCCGTACGGATTCAGCCCGCAATGGAAGACCCCGTCGGAGGTCCAAGGCGGTCCTGTTGCAGATTGCAAAGGCAAAGCGGTTGCCCTTTATCAGAAAATGCACGCGGCTGGTGCCCAAGGCGTGAAACTCGTCATTGGAAAGCGGACCTCGGTGAGTCGAAAGACCCACGCGTGGCTCGAATGGACCACGGAGGCCGGCAATTACGTTTTAGACCCTACCATCAACTGGAATGCTTGCCGCACCGAGAAAGTCGGTCATGGCAACTACGTTCCGTTATACGCCTTCTCCGGGACGCATAAGTACCGCGCGACGGTCGCCAGCGGCTTGTTCGCCAATAACTAGATCGCACAAGTTGTCCGGCAGCAGACTGCGCGGCCTCAGTGACAAGGGGTGGCGTTTGAGGGCGAAAGGATTTTTCCGACAACTTTAAATTTGTCTTGCATGCGCGAGACGATTTTCATATCATCCTTTTTGTGGATATGGAAATTATGAGCACGCGCGTGAACCTCTCGAAGGCTTGGGTTGGGATTTTGTCATTGGTCGCATCGACCGCGATGCTGTCCGCCGGTGAGCCACTTTGCCAAAAAATTTCGCTGGTCAGTGTTGATCCCAGTACATCTGTCCGCACGACTGGATACGCCGTGTCGCGCGGGACGACAACCGTGGTAGTTTCGCTTCCAAAAACCGAGTCGATCGGGCGTTTGTCGTTCATTAACAAAGGCGCTGCCGGCCGTGTTGTGATCTTCGCTTCGCCGACAAAGCTTTCCGCGGACAGCAATCGCTGGGAACACGTTGGCACTCAATCGCTGAGTGACGGCGTGGTCAAAGCGCTTGTTAGGCCGAACGATGCTCGCTATATCAAACTTACTTTTGAGGTGAGCCAGCCGGGTGAAATTTCACGTCTTGGAATCTTCGCAACATCGACAATCGCCTCTCGTAAAGCGAATGTTTACGCGTTGCTCGCCGCTGATTCGGCTAACGAAGGTGTCGAGTCTGATGGAAAGGCGGTTGTGGATGGGAAAGACCTCGCCGAGAGCAAAGACATCCCATCGGAAGGCGCCGAAGCACCGGCTGAGGGACCTCCGCCGGGATTGCCTGATCCTCCGCCGTTCACGTTCGTGCCGGTGCTTGTTCCAACGAGCCCGTAGTAGCCGCGATAACGCGCTAAAGATTGTCCCGGATCAACCGAAAGACAGTCGTGTTGTCGGTGACGGATTGCAGCGTTTCCGTTCCGCTGCCACTGCCGATTGCTAGGACATCCTCGGCGGTGTTGAGCGCGTCGTTCAGATAAAACGCAGCTGGCTCGTCCTGCGGCGCGTGGCCGCCTTGAAGTGGCTGTGAGTTTTCAGCGGGCAATGCCGGGGCGCGAGATGTTGCCATTCCACTTGGACCTGTTGCCCACGTTATCCACGGTTCGCCGCGCGCGTTGAGGCCCAAAAGGGCGATTCCGTTGTCGCGTCGAAATGGCATGCCATTGATGCTCATTCCTCCGATTGCGACGTCGCCGCAAACGACGATTGTCGATCTTGCACCCGCGTATCGTCGCGCGGTAGCAACTGCACGGTCGAGCTCCGCGATCGCCCGCAACATTCGCTCCGCGTTATTTTGTTCGGCGGCCTTTCGCATTAGTCCAGCATCGACCACGAGCAAATATCCGCGGCTGTTATATTGCAGCAGCTCGATCGCGCGTCGCACCATATCGGCGAGGGTCGGCTGCTCGCTGGCTTGCTGAAGCTGATCGGGAAATGCAAACTCGTCATCGGCAAAAGCGCCGAACAAGTGCGCGCGTTGCCAGGCCGGGATGTTTTCCAGCTCCGAGCGCGTGCGCATGATATCGTAGCCGTCGCTGCGCAGCTCGAGCAGCAAATCACGATTGTCTTTGCGTCGACCACCTTTGCTTGCGGGCAGAAAATCGGCGGCTCCTCCGCCCATGACGATGTCGATCTTGTGCCCTTCCGTTAAATCGAACGCAATCTTTTCCGTGTTCGCAACGTCGTGATCATGCGAAAAAAAGGCGGCGCAAACTGGACTCGTTAGGCGCGAGTCTGTGACCAGACCGGTGGCGCGTCCGCGTTGTCGCGCAAGCTCGAGCGATGTGATCAGCGCCTGGCCGTTTTCGTCGACGCCTAACGAACCATTATTTACCTTTACGCCGGTCGCGAGGGCGGTTGCAGCCGCGGCTTGGTCCGGCACCGCGAAATCCTTTGATGCGTTCATCAACAGCGCCAGGTGCGGCATCGAGTCGAGCGCGAGGCGGGCATCCGCGCCGCCGACGAACATTCGTGCGGGGGCAAGTTGACGCGGCGCGAGCCCTTCGCCGACGAAGAGAATGATCGCGAACGGCTTTTGCACGACCCACTGTTGAAAATAGAGGACGCCGAGCGCGGCAAAGGCGGCGAGACAGAAAAGAGCGAGTAATTGATTCCGCCACTTCACGTCGCGATGTAGCGCCGCGTCTTCCCGCTTGTCAACGCTGCGCCATCGCAAAAGCACTTGTCGATCTTGTGCTTCGTCGCGACACTCCGCCGTGGCTGCGCCGGTGATGCTCATGATTCGCGACGGCTGGGGAATCAATCCCGGCGGCCGCGAGCAACGCGAAAAAAACGGCGACGCCACATTGCTCGCGCCGACACCGTTTCACGACGCGCTCTACCGCGATTATCCCTGGGGCAAACTGAGCGCGAGCGGCCTCGATGTTGGACTGCCCGAGGGCCAGATGGGCAATTCCGAGGTTGGCCATCTTAATCTGGGCGCCGGCCGCATCGTCTATCAGGATCTTACTCGGATTAACAAAGCGATTGCCGACGGCGAGCTCGCGCGCAATGAAGATCTGCAACAAACATTCACCGCCGCGCGCGGCCGTCGTCTGCACTTGTTAGGCCTGATTTCCGATGGCGGCGTGCACAGCCACTATGCGCATATGATTGCGCTCGCGAACGTGGCGAAAGATGCTGGCGTTACCGATATTCTGGTGCACGCGTTCACGGATGGCCGCGACGCCTCGCCCACTGGCGGCGCGCAATATTTGAAGATTTGTGAATCGCAATTGCAATCGAGCGGCGCGCGTATCGCCACCGTCGTCGGACGGTATTTCGCGATGGATCGCGACCGTCGCTGGGACCGCACGAAAAAGGCTTGGGACGCGATTGTGGTGGGTCGCGGCGAAATCTGCGGTGATTCGCCCGCGACCGCGTTAGATCGACAATATCAACTCGGCAAGACCGACGAGTTCATGCCGCCGCTCATTTTTCTTTTGCCTAACGAGCAGCGCGTGCGCGATGGCGATGTCGTTTTCTTTTTCAACTTTCGCGCCGATCGCGCCCGCCAATTATCGCAGGCCTTCATCTTCGAAAACTTCGATGCCTTCGATCGCGAAGTTTGGCCGCGAGTTCATTTTGCTTCTCTCACCGAATACGACGCGACTTATCCGACGCCATTCGTGTTCGCGCCGGAAAATCTTGTTCACATCCTTGGCGAGGTCGTGAGTGCCGCCGGCAAATCGCAATTGCGCATCGCCGAAACGGAAAAATATCCGCACGTCACTTATTTCTTTAATGGCGGCATCGAGAAACCCTTTCCGCGCGAAGATCGACAAATAATCCCGTCGCCGAAAGTCGCGACGTACGATTTGCAGCCGGAAATGAGCGCGCCGGAAGTGACCGCCGAAGTCCTTGCCCGCATGGCGAAATACGACCTCATCATTTTGAATTTCGCTAATCCGGACATGGTCGGCCACACCGGAATCGTCGAAGCTGGGATCAAAGCGGTTGAGACCATCGACGCGTGCGCTTCCAAAATTATTCCGAAGCTCCTCGAGCTCGGCGGAAAATGTCTGGTCACGGCCGACCACGGCAACTGCGAGCACATGCGCAATGCCGACGGCTCGCCCAACACCGCACACACCACGAACCTGGTGCACTGCGTTTATGTGGGCGCGGACGCAAAAAAATTCGGCGTGGGTGATGGCATTCTCGCCGATGTCGCGCCGACGTTGTTGCAGTTGTTAGGCCTGCCGCAACCGGCGGAAATGACCGGACGATCCTTGCTCGAACCGCGCTAAGATCGACATCGTGCGGCCTGGACCGCGTCGAAAGTGATGTCGAAAGATCGATTCGTTAGACGGGTCGCATTCATGGCGATGCGCTCGAGGAACCGCAGGCGATTTTCCTCCGAGACATCGTGCCAGGTCGCTTTGCGCGCGAGCACGAGCTCATCGCCGTTTTCTACCAGCGCGCCCCACCCGAGTGGCACTTCCGTTTCGCGAAACAGTTCCGGCGGCATAACCAGAAAAAACAAATTTGCGCAGCGATAGCGCACGAGTTTTTCGAATTTGGTGCAATCGAAAAGCCGGTTTTGTAACGCGCCGATTTCACGCACGACGCGAGTGTAACCGCGATGTTCGATCGCGCTGAAATTGTGCGAATCGAACTCTTCGAAGAGCGAATCGCGCACGCGCAGCGCCGGGTAATGAATGCGAAGATGTCTCTCGAGCACTTCGCGACGTCGATGAACGCTCGTTAGGCGCTCGGAGATGGCGGCGGCACAGCCGTTGTCGCTGCGCAGGTCTGGCCGCGCCTGTTTGCATTCAAAGACAGATGTCGATCCAACACCATGTCGATCTTTCCGGTAAGCGGCCACGTCTGCGCGATAACGGCACCGCGGCAAAGTTACTTCCGTCGCGCAAATGGAATAGCCGTGCGCTTGCGCCCACAAAATCGCCAGGCGTTTCAAGCGAAGATGCGCTTCGCTTTCACCACCACCATTTTTCCCTAACGAATCCATTCCGCCAGTTCCCGCGCCCAATAGGTCGCGATCATGTCGGCGCCGGCGCGTTTGAGTGAGGTCATGATTTCGAGCACGGCCGCGCGTTCATCGACAAAGCCTTTCTCGGCCGCGGCCTTGATCATGGCGTATTCGCCGCTGACGTGATAAACGGCGGTCGGTTTGCCGAAGCGCTCGTGTACGCGCCATAAGATGTCGATGTACGGCAGCGCCGGTTTCACCATCAAGACATCGGCGCCCTCATCGACGTCGAGCGCGACTTCGCGCAACGCTTCCTCGGCGTTGGCCGTGTCCATTTGATAGGAACGCCGGTCGCCAAATTGCGGCGGACTTTCCGCGGCGTCGCGAAACGGTCCGTAAAACACCGACGCGAATTTCGCCGCGTAACTCATGATCCCGGTGTCGTTAAAATCGTTTGCGTCGAGCGCTTCGCGAATGGCGCCGATGCGTCCGTCCATCATATCGCTCGGCGCGACCATGTCGGCGCCGGCACGCGCGTGCGAGACCGCCGTTTTCACGAGAAGATCGACAGTCTCATCGTTGAGCACGTGGAAATGTTCGCCGTCCATGCGCGTGACGCCGCAATGACCGTGGCTCATGTATTCGCAGAGGCAGACGTCGGTGATGACGACGACGTCGCGACATTTCGATTTGATCGCGCGGACGGCTTTTTGCACGACGCCGTCTTCGGCGAAGGCGCCGCTCGCTTGCTCGTCTTTGTCGCGCGGAATTCCGAAAAGCAAAATCGCCTGCAAGCCGAGATCGTGCGCACGTTGCGCTTGATCGACAATTTCCCCTAACGAATACTGCGAAACGCCCGGCATGGATGCGATTGGGCGTTCCTTGTCGATCTTCTCGCTTACGAAAAGCGGGAGAATGAAATCGTGCGCGGTCAGGTTCGTCTCGCGCACGAGATTACGCAGAGCAGGGGAACGGCGCAGGCGGCGCGGGCGATGCACGATTTTTCGCACGGGACGAGGCTACGCATTCGGTTAAACTCTCGCAAGCCGTGGCCAATTACCTTTTGATCGACATCAGCAATTCGTTCACAAAGCTGGCGTATTCCTCGCCGGCAAAAATCGGAAAGACGGCGCGCGTGGCGACGGCGAAACTGAGCGCGCGTTCCCTGCGGCAGTTGTTAAGCCGGCGCAAGATCGACATGGTGGTGGTGTCGTCGGTCGTGCCGAAAAAAGATCGCGTCATCCGGACCGCGGCGGGCAAGACGAAAATTCTCTGGATCAATGCGCGAACGAATCTCGGAGTGGGCGTCGATTATCCGAATCCGAAAACGATTGGCGCGGACCGGCTCGCGAATGCAGCGGCGGTCGCAAAATTATTTGGAACGCCAGCGATCGTGGTCGATTTCGGAACGGCGGTGACGTTCGATATTGTTTCGCAAGATCGACAATACATTGGCGGCGTGATCGCGCCGGGGCTCGAATCGATGACGAATTTTCTTTATCAGCGCACGGCGTTGTTGCCGAAGTTGTCATTGAAAGAACCGCGCCGCGCGATTGGAAGATCGACAATCGAAGCGATGCGCGCGGGCGCGATTTTTGGTTATCGCGGATTGGTGCGCGAAATTCTGCGGCGAATAATTTCCGAGCGTTTTGCCGGGAAAAAAGTGCGCGTGATTGGGACCGGCGGCTATGCGGCGTTGATCGCGCGGCAATTGCCGGAGATCGAAAAAGTGCATCCGAATCTGACTTTGGAAGGCCTGCGAATCGCGGCGAATTTGAGTCGCTGATTGAGATGTCGATCTTGCGACGATCTGCGAGTTGAAAATACTCGGCGATTGTCCATTTTAAGCTTGTCACGAAGTGCGCGCGACAGTTCTAATGGAAATGGCATGAAGATCAGAAAATTCGCGGTCGTCTCCCTCCTCGTATTCAGTTCTTTCGCGGCAAATAATGTCGCTCCATCGAAAGCGGAACTTCAGTCGATGTACGACAAGGCATTCCGCGAATTCGACGCCAATAATTTCTCGGAAGCGTTGAAGCAACTCGACGCGCTCGATGCGCGCCAGCCCGACATCGCGGAGTCGCAAAATCTGCGCGGCGTTATTCTGATGCGCGAAGGAATTTTCGACAAAGCGGAAGCGGCGTTGCATGAAGCTTTGCGCACGGATCCGAAGTTCTGGAACGCGCGTTTTAATCTGGCGGAGATCCCATTCCTGCAAAAGAACTGGGCGGACGCGCGGAAGCGTTTTGAGGAATTGCTTTCGAGTAATGCGGCCGAGCTGCAAGGCGAAGCTGCGCAGCTGATCCAATACAAAATTCTGCTGACGTATTTGCTCGAAGGGAAAGAGAACATGGTGGACGCGTTGTTGGCGAAGTTCGAGCTCTCGCCCGACACGCCGGCGGTGCATTACGCAAATGCTGCGATCTCGCTGCAGAAACAGGACGCGGCCAAAGCGAAGGAATGGATGACGGCAGCGGAGAAAAATTTCTCGCCGCAACTGAACAAACTTTTTGCCGAGTCGCTGTATGAAATCGGCTGGCTGGAGAAACAGGCGGGACAAAGCCGTGCGGCGTTAGAGATCACGAGCGCGGCGGAAAAAGCGGCGAAGACGAAAGCGTTTGCGCGTTCGCGTTACGAACAGGCGCAGCAATCATTCGCGCAACATGATTTTGAAACGGCGCGCAAATTCATCGACGAAGCCGATGCGGCCGAGCCTAACCAACCGGCGACGTTGAATCTCCGTGCCGAGATCATGATGGAGCAGAAGCAATTCGACGAGGCGGAAGCGACGCTCCGAAAGGCACTCAAGATCGACAACAAGTTTCGCCAGGCGCAATACAATCTCGCGCAGCTGCCGTTTAAGAAAAAGGATTACGCGAAAGCGCGCGATCGTTTCGAGCAATTGTTCTCGCAGACGCCCGGCGGCGATAAAAATCAGGCGGCGCAGCTCATCAAATACAAAATTTATCTGACGTTCCTGCTCGAGAACAAAGATAGCCGCGCGCAGAAGATGATGGAGCAATTCCAGTTCACCGGCGACACGCCGGCGCTCTATTACGCGCAAGCGGCGTGGGAGTTCAAACATAACAACCCGACGAAGGCGAACGATTGGATCACGTCGGCCAAGAAGATTTATTCTCCCGCGCTCAACGATGTGTTCGCCGATTCGTTTTACGATCTGGGTTGGATTCAAACCGCGGCGATAGGGGGCAGTCCGGCGCCGGCTTCGGAAATGGCCGCGGCGGTAATGTCCGCGCAAGCGGATTCGAGCCCGGCGATTGAGCCGAGCCCAATCCCGGGCACGACGGTCGCAGCGACAAAGACGCGCGCGACGAAGACCGAAGCGCCAGCGTCGTCGAGCCCGATCGCTGGAATGGAAGCGACGAGCGCGCGCGCGGGTGAACAGCCAGCCGCGGCAGCGAAGGCGCCGGCGATCGCGTCGAATCAATCCATTGCCGCCGGAACACCAGCCCGACCCGAAGATATGCAGGCGGCCGCCGTTCCGGCCTTGTCGCCGACGGTTGAAACACCGATCGCAGCTGCGGAAGCGAACGCTTCGACTGCGCCGGTGCGCGAAAGTGTTGAGGAAAGCAAACCCGCGCCCGCCGCGTCCGCTCCAGTGGTTGCGGCAGCGTCAGCTACGCCCGCGACAGTGTTGGCGCCGGCGCGTGTGCGCGAATCGAGCGGATCAGGTCTCGGTGCAACGTTTGGTCGATATGTCGATCTTCGCAGTATCACCGTGGTCGGCCTCGTAATCGCAGGCGTTGGCTTGTTGTTGTGGGTGATTGTGCCGGAAATTCGTCGGCGCGGAATGCGTTTGCCGGTGGAACGACATGCGCCGATTCCGGCGGCTGGTCCGCGTTTTGCGAATGGCAACGATACTGCTCCGCAAACGGCCACAATGAAGACATCTCGTTTCGTCGGCGGCCCGCGTCAGGTTTCGCTGCAACTAAAGGCAACGGAACCGTCCCTGCGTCGCAGTTTGCGTCCTGCGACGAAACCGACGCAGTTCGGCGGCGAATCGGCAATCGCGGCGGCTGCGCCGGCCATCGAACCGCAGATCGAGCGCGAAGTGCAACGTGCGCCCGAACCACAATTTGATTTTGCGCCGCCGGCAATTGAGCCCGCGTTCGAGTCCGTTGGTCCCGTGATCGAGCAGAATGCGATCATTGAACCGGAGTCGCCGGCCACCGCCGCGTCGAGCACGGCAGAAGTTTCCGAACCGTTTGCTCCGCCCGCGCCGCCCCAATGGGATGAACCGGTCCCCGCCGCTGTGCAGAACTTTGCGCCGCCAGCGCCGGAACCAATCGCGCCGGAGCCCGAGCCAATCGCACCGGAACGGGAGCCGATCGCTTCTGAATCAATTGAAGCGGTTGCCGAACCGGCTGCTTCAGCGTTTGCGCCCGAGCCGTTCGTTATGCCGATTGAGCCCGAGTTTGAACCGATCGGCCAGGGCCAGCCGGTGCCCTATCAAGTGCCGGTATCGGAAATCGATGCGCCCATCACAACGGAGATGACAAATCCCGAAGTGACAGATACAGTGGCGCCCGTATCCGCGGATCTCGCCGCCGAAGAAGTTGTCGCCGCCCCCGAGGCGTTCACTCAACCGGTCGAGACTCCCGTATTTGAACCAGAAATAAGCGAGCCCCTAATCGTCCAACCAACATACCAAGTTACCATGCCTGAACCTGTCCAAACGCCAGCTCCCGTTGTTCGCACTCCGACCGCGGGCGGCGCGCAACCCGCCAGCTCGATGCACACTGCCGTGCAACTCACCTTCTCCTTCGAAATCGCGTCGATGCAGTTGACGCCCACCTTCAAAATGGGCGCTCTGCAATTGCGTCCGAGCTCGAAGATCGTGACCATGCGCCTCGCGCCTTCGCAACAGCCGCAGCCGGCGATGAACCTTCAGGTCACATTTGAAATCGCCCGCATTCAGCCGACCGGCGGCGGTCTCGGCACCGTGCGACTCACGCCGTCGCAACAGCAACGCCCGCAGGTCACCGGTTCGCCTTCATTCACCGTTGCCGGCCTGCAATTGGTTTCGAATTTCGAGGCCGCGCCGGTGCAATTGACGCCTTCGCAATCAGCCGCCGTGCTCGTCACGAGTTCGTTCCAGATTGCGACCGTGGAATTCTCGCCTTCGTTCGAGATTGCTTCGATCGTGTTGAACGCGACCTCGAAGAACGTCGCAGTGCAGTTGCCCGGCGCTCCCGCTGGCGACGGCGCGCCTTCGTTCGAGATTTCAAATCTCCAACTCGGCGCCACCGGCGACATCGGCATGATGCAGATCAATCTGCTCGGCCAAGGCCCGCGTCGTTAAGAACTCGAAAAGTTAATTTGCGAAACGGCAGCCGGAACTCGGCTGCCGTTTTGTTTTGTTAGATCGACAATCGCAAGATCGACAACTACCGGCTCGCGTTAAGCGCGCGCAGTTTCGGCGAAAGAAATTTCCCATCTCGGCGGATTAATTTCCCATCGAAATAAACTTCACCGCCGCCGTATTCGGGTCGCTGAATGCAAACCATGTCCCAGTGCACCTGACTCCGATTCCCATTGTCCGCTTCTTCGTAGGCCTGCCCCGGCGTGAAATGAAACGAGCCCGCGATCTTCTCGTCGAACAGAATGTCGCGCATCGGATGCAAAATCCGCGGATTGCAGCCTAACGAGAACTCGCCGATGTAACGCGCGCCCGCGTCCGAATTCAAAATCTCATTCAGCTTCCGCGTATCGTTGCTCGTCGCTTCGACGACTTTCCCGTCGCGAAAATCGAGCCGGATATTATCGAAGCTCGTTCCCTGATAAATCGTCGGCGCATTGAACGTCACATGTCCTTGCACGGAATCGCGCACCGGCGCGCTGAACACTTCGCCATCCGGAATATTGCGATCGCCCGGGCAAATGATCGCCGGAATTTTCTTAATGCTGAAACGCAGATCGGTCCCCGGTCCTTTGATGTGAACCCGATCGGTCCTCTCCATCATCGCCTTCAAAGCGTTCATCGGCGGCCGCAGTTTGCCGTAATCGAGCGTGCACACTTCGAAATAAAAATCTTCGAACGCTTCCGTGCTCATACCGGCAAGCTGCGCCATCGACGGAGTGGGCCAGCGCAACACCACCCATTTCGTTTTCTTCACGCGTTGATCGATCACCGGTCGCATTTTTTTTGCGAGCAACTTCAACTGTTTCGCCGGCACATCCGACAACTCTGTGATGTTGTCGCTGCCGCGGATGGCAATGTAGGCCTTCATCTTCTTCATGCGCGTGAGTTCATGGCGCGCAGCGAGGTTGAGTTGTTGCTCGGTCACGTCCAGTGCGATCGCCCGGTTCACGCGCGCGCGTTGGACCTGCGCAAAAGGAATTCCGCGCGCCGCGCGCACCGCGCGTACTAGTGCGATCGTCATTTCGTCGGGACAATCATAGGCGTCGATCAAAACAGTTTCGTCGCGGCGAAGGCGCACGGAGTACTCGACCAAAAGTTTTGCCAGCTTGTCGAAGCGTGGATCTTGCATAGCGGGTTAACGATTAGGCCGTCTTGATGAGTTTGGCAACGTAAGCGCCGTCAAATCCGTCGCGGAATGGCAGCGACTCGTTCTCTTCCATCAATCGCAAGATCGACATCTCCTTTTGCAATGCATCGATCGCTTCGCGATTTTCTTCCAGCTCGAGACTGCACGTGCTGTAAACCAGCACGCCGTTGTCTTTCAAGAGTGGCGCAACTGCGCGCAAGATCGACAATTGCTCCTGCTGCATTCGCGTGAACTCGTTAGGCCGCAATCGCCAGCGCACGTCCACGCGGCGCCGCATCACACCGGTGTTGCTGCACGGCGCATCGACCAGAATGCGATCGAACTTTTCGATCGATGAAATCGGGCCGTGCTTCCAATCGTGCTGCAAGGTTTGCGCGATGGTCACGCCGAGACGCGCCAGATTTTCTTCCACCATTTTCAATCGCGGCGATTGTCGATCTACCGCGAGAACTTCGCCTTCGTTTTGCATGAGCTCGGCGATGTAACTCGTCTTGCCGCCGGGCGCGGCGCAAGCGTCGAGAATTCGCTCGCCCCGCTTCGGCGCGAGCACTTCACAAGCGAGGCGTGTGCTCGGGTCTTGAATGTAGCAATGCCCGGCATCGAGTGCGGCTGCCGGAAATGTGTGCGAGAACTCCACGAAGTTCTTCGCCGAAGTTTGCCGCGCATCAGGATATCGCCGTTCGAAATCCTCCATGTCGATCTTGAGTGAATTAATGCGCGCATATAAGGACGGCGGTTGGTTGTTCCAGCGACAGAGTTGTTCGGTCGCTTCGGACCCGAAGTGCTTTTGCCAGCGCGCGACGAGAAATTCCGGATGCGATGTTCGCAGAAACAACGGCTGATTTGCCGCGTCGTTTTCCAATTTTGCGCGTTGCCGAATCGCTTCACGCAGGATGGCATTCGCAACACCGCGTGCGCGTCTCGGGGCGAGCTCCACCGTTTCGTTCACCGCCGCGTGCTCGGCCACTTGGGCAATGAGCAATTGATACAAACCGAGCTGAAGAATGTCGCGAAGATCGACATCTACATTTCCGGAACGCAGGGCGCCGATCCAGAAGTCGAGCAGCAAAAGATTTCGGAGCACGCCGTAAAAAAGTTCGAGGACGAACGCGCGATCGGACGACGACAACTCCGTTTTTGCAATTAGCTCGGCGAAAATTTCATCGGCCGATCTTCGACTCGTCCGCCAGGTGTGCAGCGCGCGCAGCGCGACATCACGAGCAGTCGTTTGCGCCACGAATCAGCGCGGCACGACCGGCGCGCGTCCGATCGAATGATAATGGAAACCGAGTTGCGCCATCGTTTGCGGATCGAAAAGATTTCGGCCGTCGAAAATAATCGGCGTCGTCATCTTCTCCTTCACCACGGCAAGATCGACATTGGCAAATTCGTCCCATTCGGTGGCGATCACGAGCGCTTCCGCGCCTTCAACCGCGTCGAGCGCCGAGGAAACAAATCGCGCGTCGGCGATTGGTTTCACTTCTCGCGCCTTGTCCATTCCCTTCGGATCGTAAACAGACACCTGCGCGCCTTCGCGCAACATGTCGGCGATCAAATCAATCGCGACCGACGAGCGAATGTCGTCCGTGTTCGGTTTGAAGGTGAGACCCCACACCGCAATTTTCTTTTCGCGCAAGACCCAAAGCGTATCGCGAATCGCCTTCAGAAAACGTTCCTTCTGCGTCGCGTTAATGCGCTGCACTTCTTTGAGCAATTGAAATGGAACGCCGAGTTGCTCGCTGATGTGGATGAACGCGGCGATGTCCTTCGGAAAACAGGAACCGCCGTAACCGATGCCGGCATTCAGGAATGTGCGGCCGATACGATGGTCCATGCCGATTCCATCAGCGACTTTTTCGACGTCCGCGCCGCTCGCGTCGCAAATGGCGGAGACGGCGTTGATGTACGAAATCTTGAGCGCGAGAAACGAATTGGCGGCGTGTTTGATGAGCTCGGCGCTATTGATGTCCGTGACCAGGATCGGCGCCATGAACGGCTCGTAAATTTTTTTCATGAGCGCGATGGCGCGTTCGCTTTGCGCGCCGATGACGATACGATCCGGCTTCATCAGGTCGCCGACCGCGCAGCCTTCGCGCAGAAATTCCGGATTGCTCACAACATCGAACTCGGCGCCGCGCTTGTTGTAACGCTTGATCGACTCGGCGACTTTCTCGCCGGTTTTTACCGGCACGGTGCTTTTGTCAACGATGACGCGGTAATCGGAGAGAACGCCGGCGATTTCGCGCGCGACTTTTTCGATGAAGCTAAGATCGACATCTCCTTGTGCGCTTTGTGGCGTGGGCACGGCGATGAAGATGACTTCGGAATTATCGACGCCTTCCTGAATACTTCCGGTGAAGCGCAGCCGATGCGCTGAGACGTTACGGTGGATCACTTCTTCCAGTCCCGGCTCGTAGATGGGCACCTTGCCCGCGCGCAACATGTCGATCTTGCGCGGATCGTTATCGACACAGGTGACGTTATGGCCGACGTCGGCGAAACATGCGCCAGTGACGAGACCGACGTAACCGGAACCAACGATCGACAAGTCCATTTAGAATTCAGCGGTTAAGTGCGCCGGGAACCAACACGCGCACGAGCCAAATCGCAAGTTAGCAGAAGCGGTGCCCGTTAGTTCGAGGTATCGGGCGAAGTGTTGCCGGCGCCGGAAGGATCAAAATTTAAATCGAAACCGAATTTCGGAAATGCCTTTAAGGTGAAGGTGAACATGACGCCGTATTCCTTCACCCCGCCATTGTCGCGGATGATTGCGCCTAACGAGGCGACCCAACTGGTAAGATCACGATAGATGGAGTAGCGCTGTTGCTCGAGCACGCCGGTGACCGCTTCGTATTGCTCCTGCGCGCCGACGCCCCAGTTATCGTTCACGCGATAGTAACCGCCCACGACGAACAGGCTGCTGTTGTTGAAAAACGGATTCGCATCCAAATAGCGGTGACCGACGCTTATCTGTAGCGGCGCGATCGGCTGGACGACGAGGTTGGTGTTCACTTCGGTGAAACCCTTATCGAACACCGGAATCTGTGAGTTGATAACGAGCGAAGCCCACGGCAGCGGCGTAAAGCGAAGTTTGTTAAAAAGATTTGAATATGGGGTTCGGTCATACGGATTGTCGAAGTTGACGTCGAAGAAAGTTTCCAAGTCGAGCCAGTTGATGGTGATGTCGTCGCGCCGGGTTTGCAGGCGGTTGCGCACGCCAAGGCGCCAAACTGTCCAGTGGTCAATCGAATCCACCGAAGTGAACTGCGGGAAGTCGATCGGGCGCAATTGCGTCGTCGGCACATAACGATCGAACTGCAAAACTTCGGCCGGATTGAGATCGGTATTTGAGACCCAGGAGAAATTCGTAAATGGCTGGATAATGTGGCGCATACCGTCGAGGCCGAAGTCGCGGCTTTGCACGTCTTCCCAGGTCCGCGAAATCTTGAACGAGGCCTCCACGCCCGCGTTCACGACGGTGCGAAAAATTTCACCGCCATCGTGCAACGGCAGCTCCAACGTCGGATCCGGCAAAAGAAAGTCAGGCACGAGCGGGTTGTCGCTAGACTCAAAAGCGGTTTTGCCAAGATCGCGCGATTTGCTGTACCACGTTTCGCGTACGCCCAGGCGCGGAACCACCGACAACCATCCGAAGTACGTATTCGGATAAGTCAGTTGGTGGAATGAATCGAAACGCCACGATTCATAATCTTCAAATTCGCTCTTGTTCGCGAAGGTGCGATGCAAGTTCGCGAGCCCGGTTTCGCCCTCGTAAAAAATGCCCGTGCCGAAAACCGGTTGCCGTACCACATCGAGCACGACTTCGGGCAAGCGCTGCGTTTGTTCGAAGAACTCGTTAGCCTGGAAGCGTGTGATGGCGGTCAGGGTATAGAGCGGATCGCGCTTTGTCATGGCAACGACGTTGTCCGGCACCGGATCGAGGCGGAAATCGTTGTGAAAAAAATCCTGCATCACAAAGGGATCACTCATCTTCGTCAGGTTAACGATCCCGTAGATGTCATCGGTGAACTCGGTGTAATCGTGCAACGTCAGGCGATAACGACCGGTCGAGACGAGTCCGCGCGGAACATCCGTCCGGTTGATGAGCGGGTTCTGGTCTTGCAGGTAATACGTTTTCAAATCTGCCCAGCTGCTGTTGCCCTTCCCATATTGAATATCGGAATCGAAACCGACGGCGACGCCGCGCCGCACGCGATAATCGAGCCGCAAGCGTCCGCTGATATTATCCCGTATCGGAAACGTCACCTGCGTCAGCAACGATGGTCCCCACGAGCTCAGATACGCCGGCGAAATGGAGAAGCTAAAAGCGTCATCGAGTCGCTGGTAAACGTACGGCCACCAGAAAAACGGCACGTTGCCGATGTAAAACGTGACATTTTGGAAAACGACATACTCATCTTCGTAAACACGGACGGTGCGCGCGCGCATGTGAAAGTCCGGCTTCGGCGAATCGTGCGTCGTAAAATTGCCATTCTCGATTCGATAGGCGTTTTCCGCGATCGAAGTGATGTTTGTGCCGGAGACGAAGTACGGAAAATATTGCGTCTGCATCGCGCCGGCGCGGATTTCTTTCGTGTCGATGTTGTAAGTGGCGTGCTCGCCCACGTACATGCTCGTGTCGCGATAAATTCGCACGTTTCCCTCGACATAGATTTCGTGTTTTTGCGAATTGTAATTCGCGCGGTCGGCGTAAATGTCGGTGTCGCCCACATGAATCGCGACATTGTCGTGCGCGGTCGCAATTCCGTTCTCATAGTTCGTTTGGCCGGTGGAAGTGATTTCGACCGGCTGGTTTTTTGGGGTCTCGATTGCGCCGGACGCAAAATTCGTCGCCACGAAAAGTAAAATAATTCCCCAAAACAGCCGGATCATGGCGGAGGCCGAACGTACCGCACCGCCCATGCGTTGCAAAGGCAAAAGCCCCGCCGATGTCGCCCGACACCGGCAAGATCGACAACGACTTAGATCGACAATCGCAAACCGGCCACCTGCTGATTCAATCCGCAACTCAAAACCACCACGCGATCGGCGATTATTTTCGCTCGTTCCCGCGTCGGCGCGTGCAGCAGCGGCGGGAGTTGTTTGGTCGCCAAAAATTGCGTGGCGACGATGACCTGCCACAGCGCGCTCGCGCCCACGCTTTCTCCTAGCGCCGGTTTGGCCGAATAAATCTCGGTTGTGCCAACTGCGTTGCGCTCCAACGCGTCGATAAAAGTTCCGTTCGCGCTGCCGATGACAACGCTCGCATCATCGCTGCCGAGATCGCGTGCGACTTTAGTGAGGGCAGCGGCGGCATGTTTGCGTGAGGAAAAGTATTTTCCAGCGTGCGCGGCTTCGATTCGCACCGCGCCATTCCGGCCGACCAGGACCGCTCCCGCGCCTTCGCTCAAAATCGCTCCGCGCGGTGGATGAGCAAATGGTTCAATCGGTGGCGCGGCGCGAAGCAGTCGCCATTTGTGATAGGCGTCGCACAAGAGCCAGTCCGCTTCCTCCGCCGCCACCACGAGACAGAAATCGATGTCGTCCTCGGCTAACAAATTCTCCGCCATTTTGATCGCGACTAATCCGACCGCACCGTCGCCGACGAGCGTGTAACTCGCGCCTTCGATGCCTAACAAAGCCGCAAGATGACTCGCAGGCGCGTTGAAAACGGTTTCGGGAAATAGCAACGGACTCGCGGATTGCGCGCCGGTAGTGACGATATCGTGATAGAAACGTTTCGTGTAAATCACGCCGCCATTCGCGATCGCGAAGACGAGGGCGACGCGTTGCATGTCGATCTTGTGCGATGTCGATCTTGCGTGGTCGAGCGCGCTCAGTCCCGCGGCCGCGGAAAAGCGCGAGATGGCGCTGGCGCGGCGCAATCGCGCATGTCGCGGCAGATTCGTTAGGGCATTTTCCGGACCGCGATAAACCAGGTACGGCTTTGCCCCGACGGGATCACAAATCGGTTCGGCGGTTGCTTCGTCGCCGCGGCAAAGACTTTCCCAAACTTCCGAAATGCTGCTGCCGAGAGGCGTGACCCATCCGGCGCCGGCGATGGAGATGCTCATTCGTTAGCGCGCCGCATTACGATCGACGCATTCGTTCCGCCGAAGCCAAATGAATTTGAAAGGACGATGTCGATCTTGGCCGGACGCGATTCATTCGCGACGATGTTAAGATCGACATCGTCATCCGCGCTGCGGAAGTTGATGTTCGGCGGAAGAATTTGTTTTTGTAGCGCGAGTAAACAAAACACCGCTTCGATCGCTCCCGCCGCCCCTAACGAATGTCCCATCATCGATTTGGTCGAGCTCACTGGAACCGATTTGCCTAACAATTCTGCAATCGCTTTCCCTTCGGCTGCGTCGTTGAAAACAGTGGCGGTGCCGTGCGCATTTACATAGTCGATCTGCTCGGGCGCGATCCGCGCACTTCGCAATGCGCGCTTCATAGCGTGGCGCGGACCGACCCCGGACGGATCGGGTTGGGTGAGGTGATGATTATCGGTCGAAATGCCGTAGCCGATGATCTCACCAAGAATGTTTGCGCCGCGCGCGCGTGCGGAATCAAAGTTTTCAAGCGCGAACACGGCGGCGCCTTCGCCGAGCACCATCCCGGTACGTTGTCGATCAAACGGCCGGCACTTATCCGGCGTCGACGCTTGCAACGAATCAAACCCGACGAAGACGAGCTCCGAGATTGCGTCGTAGCCGCCGGTGAGCACGCGTCGGTAGCGACCGGAGCGAATGCAATCGAACGCATGACCGATCGCGTTCGTGCCGGACGCGCACGCGTTGGCAATGATCTGCGCCGGCGCGGAAATGTCGAAAGCTTCGAACGCGTCTGCGACCGGCTTTTGCGGCGGATAATTCGCAATCCATTCCGGTGCGCGACGTGTCGCGTCGTGTCGCTGTAAGGCGCGATAATAATTTTCGCCAAACGACATTCCGCCGCTGGTCGTGCCGATGACGGCGAGTTCAGGAGTGAATTGTCGATCTTGCGCGAGCATTTCTTCGAGCGCGGTAATCATCATTGCCGCTGCGCGATGAAGCCGGCGTGCGCGGCGGCCCCGAGGTTTGCTCAGTTGGTGGTCCGCGATTTGCCCGGCCGTTTTGCACCGGCATTGCGTGACATCGAAGTGGGTAATGGCAGTGACGCAATCGCGCCCCGAAAAGAGCGCATCACTCGTGGCACTTAGGCCGCGGCCGAGGGGACTGACAACTCCGGCGCCGACGATGGCGACGCGGTCGGCATTTGTTTTTCCGTTAGTCCCGGTAAATGTAAACATAGCCGCGGTTTTCTCGTTAGCTTTGGTATTGCATTCCACTCGCCCGGCCCTTACTAATGGCAACCGAAAACGGGAGCTACGAAGTTTGGTGGATTGTCAGTTGAGTTTATTCAGCGGCGATTTGAAATCCGATAAGCGGGAACAGTCTTCAGGCGACGTTTTCATCAAGTAAACTCGATGGGTACTAAATTATACGTAGGCAATCTACCGTTCAACACGACGGAAAACGAACTGCAGGAACTTTTTTCCCAGGCCGGTGCGGTCCAGGAAGTAATGCTCATGCAAGATAAATTCACCGGCAAATCACGCGGCTTCGCGTTTGTCACCATGACTTCGGAACAGGACGCACAAAATGCGATCTCGAAGTTGAATGGACAAAACATTGAAGGCCGGCCATTGACCGTGAACGAAGCGCGCCCGCGCGAATCGCGTCCGGCCGGCGGTGGCGGTGGCGGGGGTGGTCGCGGCGGCTACGGCGGTGGCGGTGGTGGCGGCGGCGGCTACGGTGGTGGCGGTGGTGGCGGACGTCGCGACGGCGGCGGACGACGCTAGGTCGCCTAACATTTCAGATTTTCGTTGCGCCGCGGCCCCGGCTGCCGTTTGCTTTTTCCCTAACTCAACTACGAAAGGGAGCAGGCAAATTATGGCTGACGATCAAAGTGGTAGTAGCGAAGAGAACATTCAATTCCCGCCCATTCCAAAGCAGACTGCGGGTGCGGTAGCGGGCGCAGCGCTCGGTAGTCTGGTCGGACCTGTCGGCACCGTTGTCGGCGGAGTCGTGGGCGCACTCGCGGGCAAAGCGGCCGGAAGAGGCGAGCTGCCCGCGCCGGCAGCAAAGCGTGCGGTAAAAAAAATCGCGCGCAAAGCTACGAGCGCGACGAAAAAATCTGCGAGCAGATCTCGCCGCAGCAGCGCGAAGAAGCGCACCACCGGAAAAAAACGCGGGGGTAAGAAAGCGACGAAACGCGCGAAAGCCGGCCGTTCACGTGCAAGATCGACATCGTCACGTGCGCGCGGTCGCAGCAAAGCGAAGCGCGGCGGCGGAAAGAAAAAGCGCCGTTAAAGAAACTGGGCAGGGCTGGATTCGAACCAGCGAAGGCGTAAGCCAGCGGATTTACAGTCCGCCCCGTTTGGCCACTTCGGTACCTACCCGTGCGTTCGCGGCGCGTGCGAGCCTTGATATAGCTTAGCTGAAGAAATCGGCAACCGCACTGACGACGTAACGTTGCGCCTCGCGCGAAATTTCCGGCCAAAACGGCAGCGCGAGAGTTTCGTGCGCGGCTTGTTCGGTATTCGGAAAATCGCCGCGCTTGTATCCGAGATATTGCAACGCCTTCTGCTCGTGCAATCCGAGCGGATAATAAATCTCGGTCCCGATGTTGCATTTCGTCAGGTGTGCGCGCAGCTCATCGCGTTTCGGCGTGCGGATGACGAATTGATGATAGACGTGGTGGTTCGTTAGGCCGCCGGCGCGATAAGGTTCAGGCGGCAGAGTCACCTTGTCGATCAAACCCGCACTCGTGAATTCTTCGCGGTAAAAATCGGCGGCGGCGCGGCGCATCGCTGTCCATTTGTGTAGATGCGGCAACTTCACCGAGAGCACGGCGGCTTGGATTTCATCCAACCGAAAATTTCCACCGATCGCCTCGTGAAAATAACGTGGTTCCATTCCATGCTGTCGAAGGATGCGCAGTCGTTTCGCTAGTTCGGCGTCGTTGCAAATCACCAGGCCGGCATCGCCGGCGGCGCTAAGATTCTTCGTCGGATAAAAACTGAAGCAGCCGATCTCGCTCATCGTTCCGGCGAACCGCGCGCCGCCTTTGCTGGGATATTCCGCGCCGATCGCCTGCGCCGCGTCTTCGACGATCTTCAATTCAAATTCGCGCGCAATGTCGATCATCGCGTCCATGTCGCAGCACAAACCGAAAAGGTGCACCGGAATAATCGCGCGAATTTTTTCCGCGCGTTTCTGCTCGAGACACGCGCGCACTTCGTTAGGCGAAATGTTATACGTCGCAAGATCGACATCTACCATCACCGGCGTCGCGCCGAGACGCGCGACGCATCCCGCCGTCGCGAAAAAACTGTATGCCGGCACGATCACGGCATCGCCCGGTCCAATCCCAAGTGCGATCAGCGCGATTAGCAACGCATCCGTTCCCGACGAAACGCCGATCGCGTGCGGCGTTTTCAGGTAATCGCAAATCGCGCCCTCCAATTCGGCGACGTTCTCGCCCAGAATAAAACGCTGCGTCGCCAGCACCTTGTCGATCTTGTCGCGGATCGGACCGGCGAGCTGGCGATATTGCTCGCTCAGATCAAGCAATGGCACGCGCATAGCTGCGAAAAGAGAGCATGGCAGCTTCAGTCCACGGTTCAAGCGCGCTACGGTCGCTCGTTGACCCCGCACCTTCACTAAGATAGCCTCCGGCAACTATGGCGCTCATTCGCACGCTTTTTTGGGTCGCTCTCTTCGTTTTCTTCACCTTTTGCTTCGTCGTCCTTTTCGAATACGGCACGCACGATTTCGTCGCTGGATTTAAAACGGAATACACGCGCGTCGAGAAATTCGTGAAGGAAGCCGTCCACAAACCGGCGGACAAAGACAAAGAGAAAAAGAAATAGCGTCCGCTATTTCACGAACTCCAACTCCGGCAGCTTGTCGATGTAGCCGCGCTTTTGCGCTTCGCCCAGAAAACGCCGAATCGCTTCCCGTCCGGTCTCGCCGTAATCGCGCGTAAAGTCGTTCACGTACATGCCGATGAATTTCCCGGCAAGATCGACATTCATATCGCGCGCGTACTTCATCGAATGCTCCACCGCCTCTTTGCGATGCTTCAATCCGAAGTCGATGCTCGCGGCGATGATTTTCGCCAGCTCGCTGCGCACATCCGCCGGAATATCTTTGCGAACCACATTCCCGCCTAACGGCAGCGGCAATCCCGTCTCGCCTTTCCACCATTCGCCAAGATCGACAACTTTTTCGAACCCGCCGCGACCGTAAGTGAGCTGACCTTCGTGAATCACGAGCGCGGCGTCGGCCCGTCCATCGTTTACCGCCTCGAAAACTTTTTCGAACGACACCTCGATATATTTGAAGTCGCCCATGTACAATTGCAGCGCCAGAAACGAGCTCGTCATCCGGCCCGGGACCGCGATCGTGCACTTGCCTAACGACGCGCGAAGATCGACATCTTTCTTCGCGGCGCCTTTTTTTCGTACGACCAGGGGTCCATACCCATCACCCATGCTCGCTCCGCACGGCAGCAGCGCATATTTTTCAGCCACGTGCGAGTAAGCCGAAATTGAAATCGCGGAAATGTGCAATTCGCCGCGCATCGCGCGCTGGTTCAACGTCGCGATGTCCTCGACCACATGCTCGAAATCATATCCGTGCATGTCGATCTTGTGTGCGGCCATCGCGTAAAACATGAACGCGTCATCGGGGTCAGGCGTGTGACCGAGCGTAAAGACCTGCGACATTCGCGACGCTAATCGTGTCCTCATCACGCGGCAACATGGTTGTGGTTTGCGTTGCGAGAGTGCTTCCCCTACGCTTGAACCAATGGCAAAGACTGGTCTCGGCAAAGGTCTCGGCGCGTTAATCGGCACGCGTCCCGCAACGGTCGCGCCGCAGCCATCGCTCGCTCCTGCAGAAGAAATAGCGCCGGGCGAACGCGTCCATCGTTTGAAACTCAATTCGATTACGCCCAGCCCGATGCAGCCGCGAAAAGAATTCGCGCGTGAAGCGTTGCAGGAATTGATGGACTCGATTCGCGAACACGGGATCATTCAACCGCTCATCGTTAGGCAAATCGGGGGGCGTCATGAATTGATCGCGGGCGAACGTCGCTGGCGTGCCGCCGGCGAACTCGGTCTCGCGGACGTGCCTGCGATTATTCGCGAGAGTAGCGATCTCGAAGTGCTTGAGCTTTCGTTGATCGAGAACCTGCAACGCGAAGACCTCAACCCGATCGAAGAAGCGCAAGGTTATTCGCGTCTGGCTAATGAATTCGGAATGCGCCAGGAAGACATTGCGCAAAAAGTTGGGCGCAGTCGCGCGGCGGTGGCGAACGCGATGCGATTACTCGATTTGCATCCGCAAATTCAAACCTGGCTGAATCAGGAATTGCTCTCGGTTGGCCATGCGAAAGTCATTCTCGGAATCAAATCGCATGACGAGCAATTATCGGTGGCTGAGACGGTGTTGCGCCGAAAAGCCACCGTGCGTCAGACCGAGCGTCTGGTTGCGCGCCAGGTCGGTACCCGCAAACGCACCGCAAGATCGACAACTGCTCTTAACGACGCGTCGATCGCCGATTTGCAGGAACGTTTGCAACAACATCTCGGCACCCGCGTGACCATTCATCACGGCGAAAAACGCGGCCGCATTGAAATCGAATATTACGGCGCGGCCGATCTCGATCGTATCGCCGCCGCCCTTGGCCTAACGATCGAGCAAAGCTAAACGCGCGATGCTGCGCGCGTTGTTCGTTGTACTCATCGCCGTTCGCGCCACGGCCGCGGCGAATCTGTGGGACGAAGTTTCCGGCGACCGCGCGTTCGGGCAGGTGAAGTACCTTGTCGATCTTGGCCCGCGTCCGGTGGGATCGGCCGCGCTCGAAAAATCGCGTGCTTACATCGAGAAAGAATTGCGGGCGAACGGCTGGGAAGTCACGCGTCAGACTTTTACCAATTCCACCCCGCGCGGCGCGATGACGTTCGTGAATCTGATCGCGCGTTTCGGGAAAAAATCATCGCCCTCATTTCTACTTTGCTCACATTACGACACAAAAATCTTCGAGACGTTTACGTTTGTTGGCGCGAACGATGGCGGCTCTAGCACCGGATTGCTTTTGGAGATGGGACGCGTGCTCGCCTTACATCCGGCGCTCGCCGCTAAAGTTGAGCTTGTCTTTTTCGATGGCGAAGAAGCGGTCGAAGAATTTTCCGAAACCGATGGGATTTACGGCAGCCGTTATTTCGCGAAGTCGTTAGGCGAATCGAACACGAAATTTCGCGGCGGCATTTTATTCGACATGGTCGGCGATCGGGATTTGAAGATCACGTTGCCGCTCGATTCTCCGCGGGAAATGGCGCAACACATCTTCGCCGCGGCTGACGCGCTCAAGGTGCGCAATCACTTCACCTATTTCACCGGCGATGTCACGGACGATCATTCGCCACTGAACGCGGCGGGCGTTCCGACCATCGACCTGATCGATTTCGATTATCCGCCGTGGCACACCGCCGAAGACAAGATCGACAAGGTGAGCGCGGACAGTTTGCAGATCGTTGGCAAAGTTGCGACCTATTACGTTTCCGAATTCGCGCTGAAATGAAGTGGCTACTCGCGGTTGTCCTCGCCGTCGCCGCCGGAATTCTCTGCGGTTCCATCATCGCCCGATCGGCTTTGTGCTACAAATTCGTTGCGCATTACCAACCGCAGCGGTCCGCAGATATCTGGTTAGGTTACCGCGCGCGTAACGAAACCGTCTCGCAGCTTTCGGTGAGTCGCGAGCTCGCATTGCTGCGCGCTCAATTCGCTGATGAGGAAAAATGGCGGGCCGCTTTGCGCGCGAATCATCTTTGCGCGTGGCAGCTCGGTCGCGTTGTGAAAGATCATTTACGAAGTCGCGCTTGGTTAGATCGACAACTCACGCTCGCGACCTCGGTGAGAGACGACGAATGCCGAGTTTATTTCGCGCAACATCAAGCGGATCTCGTGCAGCCGATTCGTTATCGTGTGGCGCATTTGTTTTTGGCCGCGCCGCCGGAAACACCCGAAGAAGTCGTCACAACCAAACGGCGGACGATCGACGATCTCGCGCGGCGCTTGAAGCAGGGCGAGCAATTCCCCGATCTTGTCGCACAATTTTCCGAAGACGAAGCGACCAAGAAACGTGGCGGGGATCTCGGCTATTTTTCGGACGCGCGGATGCCGGCAGATTTTCTGGCGGCAGTGCGCACGTTGCAGATCGGCCAGTTGAGCGAGGTGGTGCAAACGAAGCTCGGGTTTCACATTCTTCAGCTGACGGACATGAAGCCGGAGCGGCCGATGAGCTTGGAAGAGGCGCGTCCGGAGATCGCGACCGAACTGCAAAACGCAAAGCGGCGCGAAGCCGTCCCAAAGTTGATTGTCGATCTTGCGCGGGACGCAGAGTTCGTCCGCAAATAAGTTCGGCATTGCGCCGGAGATCGATTAAATTCAATCTTCGTATGCGCCGTTCGCGGCGCTTTATGTCGCGTCGCTTAAATAAAAACGTTGGAATCATCGGGCTGGGGATCATCGGCAGCCGCGTGCGTGAAGCGCTGCGCGCGAAAGGTTTTCGCACTTTCGTTTGGAACCGCACCCCGAAGCCGGTCCCCAATTTTGTCGGCGCCCCAGTCGAGCTCGCCGAGATGTGCGACATCATTCAGATCTTTGTGTCGGATGACGACGCGCTTCTCGACGTCGTGAAACAACTCGCGCCCGGGATCGGCGCGCGACACGTGATCGTTGCGCATCCGACGGTCGCGCCGCACACGATGGTTTCCGCGAGCGAAATCGTGCAGCGTCGCGGCGCGCGTTTTGTCGAAGCGCCATTTACCGGCAGTAAGGAAGCGGCCGAAAACGGGCAACTGGTTTACTACATCGGCGGCGAAGAATCGGCGATCGAGGAAGCGCGGCCGGTATTGGAAGCGTCGAGCAAGGCGGTGATGGCGATTGGCGAAATCGGCACCGCGACCTTGATGAAGATCGCGACCAACATGGTCACGGCCGCGAGTGTGCAAGCCGCGGCCGAAGCGATGGCGCTCGTGCGCGCAACGGGATTGTCGATCGAAAAATTTGTCGAAGCGATGAAAGGCAACGCGAGCAATTCGAAAACGCTCGACCTGAAATTGCCGAAGATGGTGAGCGCCGATTTCGAGCCGCATTTTTCGGTCAAGCACATGCTCAAGGACATGCAGATCGCGAGTCGTCTCGGGCTTTCGCACCATCTCGAGCTCGGCGTGACTTCGGCCGCGCGCGACCGGTTGCTCGAGCAGATGCAACGCGGATTTGGCGATGAAGATTACTCGGCGGTCGCGCGAAAATATTTCACCGGCTCGATGAAGGAATCGGCTGAAGAAGGATTGGAATTGTTCGGGATGCCGCCGGTGTCGAATGACGAAGGCCAATGGGTCGCGTGGACCCCGGGCGAGCAACAGCCCGGGATCGTGCACGCGGTGGCGCGGCCGGAAGAGCCGAAGGCAGATGTCGATCTTGCGCCGGAGGCGCCCGCGCCTGTGCCTAACGAATTTGAGCATTCCGAGCAACCGGCGGAATTCGCGGCCGAGGAATCGGAAGAACGTCGCGGATTTTTTGGCCGCTTGTTGCGACGCGAGGGCTGAGCTTTCTGGCCTTGAATCCGGAAGAAGGCGCGTTCTTCGATTTGTCCGCGCGGACAAAGCTGCGCATTCGCGGGCAAGATCGACAACGATATTTGAACGGGCAGATCACGAATGATCTGGGCAAAGTCACGTCGTCGCGCGGAATGCAGGCGTGCGTGTTAAACGCCAAAGGAAAGATGGACGCGGACGTGTTTGTCTCCGAAGACGGACACGGTTTTTTTATCGATGCCGAGCCGGATTTGCGCGCTTCGCTGCAGCCGCGGCTGGAGCGTTATGTGATCGCGGACGATGTGGAGTGCGAGGACGTGACGGCGCAGTTGTCGATCTTTCACGTGATCGGTGCGGCTTCGTTAGACCTCGCGTGTGAGTGCCGCTTGATCAACATCGATCGCTTCGGCGTCGAGGCGCGCGAAATTTGGGGCACCGCCGCGCAACACGACGAACTGTTCGAAGCAATCGCGGCGACGGTGCCGTTTTACGATCGCGAAGAAGCGGAAACGTTTCGCATCGAGCAGGGAATTCCGCGATGGGGGCGCGACCTGAGCCCGGAGATTCTTCCGCCGGAAGCGAACCTCGAATCGCGTTGCATCGATTACGAGAAGGGCTGCTACATCGGGCAGGAAGTGATTTCGCGCATGAAAATGTCCGGGCAACGCGCGAAGAAACTGGTCGGGTTCGCTGGTGACGTGCCGATGGAAGCGGGGATGAAGTTGTTTCAGATTGGCGGCGAGGGGAAGGAAGTCGGCTGGATTACGAGTGCGACGCGGAGCAAACGTTTCGGCAAAGAAATCGGACTCGGTTATATCAAGCGGCCGTTTTTCCCTAACAAATTCAAGCTGGACGGGCGCGACCCGAATGACGTCACGCGCCCGACCGTGCGCGTGGAGATTGTCGATCTTCCATTCACTCGCGGGAACCTTTAGCTTGCGGCCCGATGGCGAAGGTCAGTCTCCAGCACGTCTATAAAATTTATCGCGGAGAAAAAGGCGGCGACGTCACGGCCGTGCACGACGTTAATTTTGAGGTCGCCGATCGCGAATTTGTAGTTTTGGTCGGGCCCTCCGGCTGCGGCAAATCGACTACGCTGCGAATGGTCGCGGGCCTGGAACAAATTTCCGAAGGCGACATTTACATCGACGAGCTACGGGTGAACGACGTTGCGCCGAAAGACCGCGACATCGCGATGGTGTTTCAAAATTACGCGCTCTATCCGCACATGAGTGTTTACGACAACCTCGCTTTCGGATTGAAGCTGCGAAAATTTCCAAAAGCGGAAATCAAGAAGCGCGTGACCGACGCGGCCGGGATTCTCGGCATCGAAAAGCTGCTCGAGCGTAAACCGCGCGCGCTGTCTGGCGGGCAGCGTCAGCGCGTGGCGGTCGGTCGCGCAATCGTTAGGCGGCCGAAAGTGTTTTTATTCGACGAGCCGTTGTCGAATCTCGACGCCAAGATGCGGGTGCAAATGCGGGCGGAGATCACCAAACTGCATCAGCGATTGCAAGCGACGATGATTTACGTCACCCACGACCAGGTGGAGGCGATGACAATGGGCGACCGCATCGTGGTGATGAACAACGGCGTGGTGCAGCAAATCGACACCCCACTGAAGTTGTACAACGAGCCGACAAATTTATTCGTGGCCGGATTTCTCGGCAGCCCGTCCATGAATTTCGTCAACGGCACACTCAAGATCGACAATGGCGCGATCGAATTTACGGAATTGCAGGGCGGCGCGATCAAGTTGCGATTAGAGGCGAGCGAACACTTTCGCGAGTTTAGCGGCAAGCCGGTTTTGTTAGGCATTCGGCCCGAAGACATCGAGCTCGCGCAATTCGCGGCCACGAATGAAAGATCGACATCGAGTTTTCCCGCGATCGTCGACATCGTCGAACCGATGGGCGCGGAGACGAACCTGTATTTGCAGACGGGCGCGCACACTGTCGTCTGCCGCAGCCAAAAAGCGCTCGAGCATCGCGAGGCCGGTCGCCGGTTCCAATTCGACATCAATTTGGAGAAGGCGCACCTGTTCGACCCGGCGACGGGAGCGCGAATAGTCTGACGGTTTCGTAATTCGTTTTGCCTCCGCCATTTGCGTATTTTGGGATTGCACTCCGGCGCCCCGCGGCATATAAAGCGTCGCCACGCCATGAATCAACGTCTGCTGTCCGAAATCGGCCGCACCCAGCGGCTGGAAATTCTTAATTCACTCAAGCGCTCGAAAGGCCTGTCGGTCAATGAGCTCGTCCGCAAAATGAAGATGAGCTATATGGGCATCAAGCAGCATTGCATGACATTGCAACGCGACGGCTATCTCGACACATGGCGACGGCCGCAAAAAATGGGCCGACCGGAAATGGTTTACCGGCTCACGCAACGGACGCACGATCTTTTCCAAAGCGATAGCAATCGCCTCACGCTCGATCTCCTGGAGGCCGCGCGCGAGATCCACGGAGCGAACGCTCCGGAAAAACTTCTCTACAACATCTACGGAAAGAAAACCGAAGCGTTGAAGTCGAAAGTGCGCGGCGCGGACATCGCCGAGCGCGCGAAATGGCTGGCGAAAGTGCGCGATAGCGAAGGTTACATGGCCGAGTTCATGACCGAAGAGAAAGAAGGCGGGCCGCAGATTTTGGAATGCCATTCGCCTATTTTAAATTTGCTCGAGAAATATCCGATCGTTCGCCGGCTGGAGCAGGACCTTTTCGAAGCGGTGTTAGGCACGAAGGTGCGCCGCGAGGAAACGCGTAACTCGGGGAATTACGAATGCGCGTTTTATTTCGATCTCGGGCCGACTGGTCAAAACGGCGATCACTAGATCGACATCGCGCAAGATCGACATTTCCTCTTTCGCCCGCGGCGAATCTTAGTTGATTGAAAGCCCATGCTTCGGGCTTTTCCCTCAGTCGTCATCGAGAATTTGCAGCCGCTGATTGATGGCGGCCGTTTTCCGGTGAAACGGGTCGTGGGCGAAGATCTCGTCGTGGAAGCGGACATTTTCCGCGACGGTCACGACCCGGTGGCAGCGAATTTACGCTGGCGCATTGTCGGCGAAGCGGGCTGGCACGACACCGCGATGCAGCTGGTCGATAACGATCGTTGGCGCGGCATTTGCACCTTCTACGAGAACGCGATTTACGAATACACAGTCGAGGCTTGGACAGACACGTTTGGCGGGTGGCAGCATGAGTTCGCGAAAAAATTCGAGGCCGGAATTGTCGATCTTACGAGCGAAGCGCTGGAAGGTGCGGCGTTGATCGAAGCCGCGGCGGAACGTGCGCGCGATTCCAACGATGCCGCGCGATTATTCGAACTTTCGCAGTGCATTCGCACGGCCGACAATGCGCAGATCAACGCCTACGCGCACTCGGGCGAGCTCGAAGTGTTGATGGCGACGTATCCCGACTTGTCGGAAGCGACGCAATACGCGCCCGCGCCACGAGTGATTGTGGATCGAACACGCGCGCGCACGGCGGCGTGGTATGAATTTTTTCCGCGTTCCGCCGGCGGTCACGGCGATCGCGGTTCGACCTTTCGCGAATGTTTGCCGCGCGTCGATGACGCGAAAGCGATGGGGTTCGACGTAATTTATTTTCCGCCGATCCATCCCATCGGTCACACCAACCGCAAAGGCCGAAATAATTCCCTAACGAGTCTGCCGGGTGAGCCTGGCGTGCCGTACGCGATTGGAAATGAATTTGGCGGACATAAAGATGTCGATCCTGCATTAGGCACGATCGAAGACTTCGATTGGTTAGTCGGCGAGATTCAGAAACGCGGGATGGAGGTGGCGCTCGATTTCGCGATCAACTGTTCGCCCGATCATCCTTACGTGCGCGATCATCCGGAATGGTTCTACCAGCGTCCCGACGGCACGATTAAATTCGCGGAGAACCCGCCGAAAAAATATGAAGACATTTATCCGCTGAATTTCCGCTGCGAAAACTGGCGCGAGCTGTGGAAGGAAATGAAGAGCATCATTCTCTTCTGGGCGAGCCACGGCGTGCGCACGATTCGAGTGGACAATCCCCACACCAAGCCGGTGGCGTTTTGGGAATACCTCATCAGCGGCGTGCGCGCGGAATATCCCGACGTGATTTTTCTATCGGAAGCTTTCACGCGTCCGAAAATGATGAAGATCCTGGCGAAGGCCGGCTTCAGTCAAAGCTACACTTATTTTACGTGGCGCAATTCGAAGCAGGAGCTCACGGAATATTTCACCGAGCTCACACAAACAGAAATGCGCACGTATTTCCGCGGCAACCTCTGGCCGAATACGCCGGACATTCTGCCCTTCGTTCTTCAGGATGGCGGACGCCCCGCGTTCATGATCCGCGCTTTGCTCGCGGCCACGCTCTCGAGCGTCTACGGCATCTACAGCGGGTTCGAGCTGTGCGAGAACGCGGCCCTGCCCGGTCGCGAGGAGTATCTCGATTCGGAGAAGTATCAATTCAAAGAGCGTGACTGGGATGCGCCGGGCAACATCAAGGAGTGGATCACGCGCTTGAATCAAATCCGCCTAACAAATCGTGCTTTGCAATTTTACGATAATCTTCGGTTCTTCGACGCGGACAATCCCGCGATTTTGTTCTACGGAAAAATGACGCCGGCGCGGGAAGACGTTGTCTTCGTGGTCGTAAATCTCGATCCACACCGCAAACATCACTCCTACATTTACATGCCGTTGGAACAATTTGGTGTGCGCGAAGGCGAAGCCTATCAAGTGCACGACTTACTCAGCGACGCGCGTTACATCTGGTCGGGCCAGCGCAATTACGTCGAACTGGATCCGGAAACTCAACCCGCGCACATCTTCCGGGTGCGACGTGCCGCCGCCAACGGACAATTCGCCTAGCAACATCGAGCGGACAGCGGGGTTAAGTTGTCTAAAGGCCGGGTTTGCATGGCCCAGCCCTGCGCCTATCATTTACGAACTTTCGCATGAAAATTTTCACTTCGCTGGTCGCCACCGCGATCGCGTCTCCGCTTTTCGCTCAAACCAACCCGGGCGCGCCTGATCTGCCGCATCCAGCTACGACCACCACCGTGCTCGACGCCATTCTCAAAGCCGGTCCGGTCATGTATGCGCTGCTCGCATTGTCGATCTTTTCCGTCATGCTCGTGGTCGTTTATTTCATGACCATTCGGAAGGGCGCGGTCGTTTCGAGCGGTTTCATGGCCACGGCGGATGCGTTGCTGCGCAAACACGATTATCTCGGATTGCTCGCCGTTTCGAATCGCCATGGCGAAGCGATCGCGCGCGTCGTGCAAAAAGTTCTCGATTTCACGACCAAAAATCCGAACGCCGATTTTCAACAGGTGCGCGACCTGGCCGAAACCGAAGGCACTCGCGTCGCCTCGAACTTGAATAACCGCGTCACCTATCTCGCCGACATCGGAATGATTGCGCCGCTCATCGGCTTGTTAGGCACGGCCATCGGCATTGTGCGCGCATTCACGGCACTGAGTGCCGATCTTGGCACGGCGCGCTACGCCTTGCTCTCGCGTGGCGTCAGCGAAGCGCTTATTAATACCTGCGCCGGTCTCGCCATCGGTATTCCGGCGATGATTTTCTACGCCTTCTTTCGCGGACGGGTGCAACGGCTCATTTCAGATTTGGAGGGAGCAGTTACGCACATCCTCGCATTGCTTTCGGTCCAACAAGGCGGCCGCCGCAGCGAGCGCACGCCGGTTTTACTCGAAGACGATTTTTGATTGTCGATCTTGTCGATGTCGATCTTGCGATTGCCTAACAAATGAACTTGCGCAGCCGAGCCCAGTTGCATCATCCCGGAATTCAACTCGCGCCGCTCGTCGACGTCTTGTTGCTCCTGCTCATTTTCTTTTTGATGACGTGGAACGCCGCGCGCAATGAAAACGAGCTCGATGTCAAGGTTCCAAAGGCGACCGCGGCCAAAGAAAAAGCCGCGCCCATCGGCGATATCGTCGTGAATGTGAAAAGCGACGGGAATGTGGTCGTGAACCGACGCACACTTGGTCCGAATGAATTGAGCGACCTGCTGAAAAATCTCGTGCAACTCAATCCCGAACAGGCGGTGGTCATTCGCGGAGATGAAGCCGGCGCTTATAAAAACATCGTGTCCGTTTTGAACACGTGCAGCGAAGCCGGCGTCTCGAACGTCGCGTTCGCAACGTCAAAATGAAATGCGGGCGCAGCGCGCTCGTTTTGGTCGCGCTGCTTTTTAATTTCGTTAGTCTTTTCGCGCAGAATCCGCCGGTGCGCCGGGCCCAGCCGGTCGAGCAACCGCCGGTCGCGCGCGCGTTGCCGGCGGAAGATTCATCCTCTGAGCCAAGATCGACATCTTCACCTAACGAATCGTCCGAGCCGGCGGAACCGACCGCTCCTCCGTCCAAACGCCAGCTTGAGTACGCCGAAGGTTTGTTTCGGCAAAAGCTTTACGATCTCGCCGCGCCCGAGTTTGAAAAATACATCGACCAGTATCCGACGTCCTCCGAGCGCGCCCGGGTCCACTTTTTTCTCGGCGAGGCATATCGCGCGTTGAATAAGCCGGGACCGGCGCGAAAAAATTTCCAGGCTATTCTCGATGATTTCGGTGACAGCGACTACGCCGGCCCGGCTGCTTATGTTTTGGCGGAGACGGCGTTCACGGAGAAAAATTATGGCGGCGCGCTGCCGCTGTTCCATCGCGCCGCCGCAAAGTCGAAGGAGGCGGGCGTAGCGCTTTCGGCGCGTTACTTCGAGGCGCGCTGTCTCGAAGCGCTCGACAAGAAAGATGAAGCGGCCGGGATTTATTTGCAGGTCATCGATGCAAAAGACCCGAATCCGTATCGCGATGATAGTCGACTGGCGGCGGCATCAATTTTTCTTTCGCGCGCCAGGAAACTCGAGGCGTTCAAACAGTATGACGCGCTTTCAAACGATGCGCAGAAACCGGCGTTGAAAATCGAGGCAGCTGTGCGCGGCGGCGTGATCGGTGTAGATCTTGTGCAAAACGAAAGGGGAAAGATCGACAAGGCGACCATCGACCGGACGGCCGCGCTTTTGCAGAAGGGGCGGACCGCGCCGGAGGCCGGAAAATTTCGCGCGATCGCGCAGGTCGCGATGTTGAAGCTGCAATATTACACCGGCCAATACGCACCATTGCTGGCGGACTACAAAAAAGAGCAGGCGCAACTTCCCGACGATGCGCGCGCTGAGGTGATGTTGCTCGCGGCCAACGCCCAGCGTCAACTCAACCACACGAAAGAAGCGGCTGCGCTTTACGATGAGATCATCGCGAAATTTCCGAATCGCGAAGAAGCAAAGGACGCGCAGTATCAAAAGCTCATCAACATTTACAATTCGGATCCGGCGAGCGTCATCGCCGCGGTGGACGAATATCTGCAGACGAATCCGACGTCGGAACGCGCCGATCAGGCGAAAATGTTGAAAGCCGAAGCGCTGTACAAACAGCAGAATTACGCCGAGGCCGCGCCGTTGTACAGCGAGCTGCGCGTCGCGCAATTGTCACCGAAGTTGCGCGCGGAGGCGGCATTCAAGTTGGGCTCGTGCAATATCCAACTCAAAAACATCAACGGTGTTGTCGAAGCGTTCACCTATTATGTGCAGGCATTTCCAGACACGCCGCAGGCGCCGAGCGCATTTTCAAAACGCGCGCTCGCTTACGAGGAAACGCAGAATTACGACGCCGCGCTCGCGGATTTGAATACGATTCTGACGAAATATCCGCAGGCGCGCGAACGCGAGGGCGTGTTGCAGCAGAAGGCGTTGATACTCGGACAGCAGGGCAACCAGAAGGCGATGAGCGATACGTTTCGCCAGTTGCTCAAGGAATTTCCGAAGAGCGCGGTCGCCGCGCAGGCGCATTTTTACATCGGTAAGGCCGCGTTCGAGAACAAGGAATTTAGGATTGCGGTCGCCGAACTCAATATCGCGCGCCAAATCAACAAGGAGCAGTATTACAATCCCGCGACGGTGCGCATCGTCTCTTCGCATTACGCGTTGAAAGATCGCGCGGCGGTCACGAAAGAGGTCGATGCCTTTATGGCCGCAAATCCGAGCGCGCCGGTGCCGGCGGACATTTTGGATTGGTTGGGAATCGAGTTCTACAACGAGAAGAATTATCCCGCCGCCGAAAAATATTTGAGCGCTCTCGGCAAGATCGACAATCCCCAGGTGAAACCCGATTTCTGGTTTTATCTCGGCGACGCGGCGACGAAGCTGCAAAAGTTCGACGAAGCCGAAAACGCTTACGCGAAATATTTGCAGACGGCGAACGATCCCGCGGGCAAAGCGAAAGTGCTGCTGGCGTTAGGGGCCGCCAAAATCGGCGCGCACAAGCCGGACGACGCGCAAAAAATCGCCGAGCAGATCATGCAACTGCAACCGGAAGGTCGCGTGAACGCGGAAGCGCGGCTTTTGTTAGGCGACGTGCAAATCGAACGAAATAATTTCGACGAAGCTGGCAAAGCTTTCATGGGCGTGGCGTTGCTTTACGATGATCCCGCGATCACGCCGCGGGCATTGCACAAGGCATCGAACGCGTATCAACGCGCCGGCAAAACGATGGAAGCCGATCGCGCGTCGAAGCAGCTGCACGACAAATATCCGAACTACAGCGGCACGTAAGATCGACATCTTCATTTCGATCTGATTTTATGCCGCGCATGAAACAGTTTCGTTCCTGTCTCGCAGAATTCATCGGCACATTCGCGCTCATCTTCGTCGGCATCGGCGCGATCAAAACCGCCGGCCCGAACAACATCGTCGCCGTCGCGCTCGCGCACGGCCTAACGATTGCCGCCTTCGCCAGCGCGGTCATGCACATCTCCGGCGGTCAATTCAATCCCGCGGTGACTTTCGGATTGGTATGCGGCGGCCACATGCGGGTGGTTGACGCGATCTGGTATTGGATTTCGCAGTTGTTAGGCGGAATTCTCGCCGCGTGGATTTGCCTCGGCTTGTTCGGCCGCGATGTCGTCATTCAAGGCACGCCGCAGCTCGCGATTAATCTCACCGCCAGTCAGGGAATTTTAGTCGAAGCGATCCTCACATTCTTTCTCGTCTTCATCATTCACGGTGTCGCGGTCGATCCGCGCGGAACGCGAACGGTGGCCGGACTCGTTATTGGATCGACAATCACTCTCGACATTCTTTTCGGCGGACCGCTCACCGGCGCGGCGATGAATCCCGCGCGCGTCTTCGGTCCCGCGCTGGCGGCGAATTTTTGGAAAGACCACATGGTTTACTGGATCGGGCCGCTCATCGGCGGCGCCGCCGGCGGATTGGTTTATCGAATGTTGATCGAGCGCCGACCGCAAGAAGCTGCGGCTGCGACTTAGATCGCGAGCGTTTCAATCGGCAACGGCGCGAGAAATTTTCGCACGTCATCGACATATAACACCGGTTGGGCGAGGTGTGCCGCGAGAAAACTGCTGTCCGGCGTCCACGCGATACCGATTTGCGCGTCGAGTTCGCATTCGACCAGACGCGCAACGGCGTCGTCCACTTTGGTGGTGACGTTGCGCGTGTCGGTAAATTGCACCGTCGCCACGCCAGGCGCAGTCGCTTCTACATTCGGGCTCAAACTAAATGCGTGCTGCAGCAAAATATCGCCGATCGCGCGCTCGTTAGGCCGGGAACGCGCTTTGATCACGACATGCAGACAACGCGCGAGCGCCTGGCTCGGCGTCATGCCTTTGCGCACACCAGCGGATTCGGCGGCGCGATTCAATTGAATGATGAGCGGTTTCTTTTCCTGCTCTTCGATGAGCGCGGCCGGTTTGTCGCGGTCATCGGGTTGATGTCGCAACGCGGCCTGCAAATAAAAATTCGGAAGATAAATTGTCGCGAACATCAGCTGGCTTGAGCAGTGATTGTCGATCTTGCGTGAGAACGGCGAATGTCGATTCGCAATCGGGAGATGGCGTCGCGTTCCAAATCCGAAAGCGTCCACGCATTGTTGAGAATGAGCTTGAGCTGCGCGCTCGCGACCATGCTGTGGCGATCGAAGACAAGGAACGCGATCGAAGTCGATTCGACCAGGCGCTGCAATCGATACCAACTCGGCTGCGGAATTTTTCGCAGCTCGCTCGCCGCGTTCAACACAAGATCGACAATCACCAACGGGAAATTTCCGTCGCGCAAAAGGAGGTCGGCCGCTTTGATTGCATCAGCCGCTTTCGCGCACCGCACCCAAAGCAGGTGACGCAGACAATCGTTCGTTAACGAATCGGGCGAAAAGGAATCGCGGCCGTCGATGAGCGCGGCGAAATAGGAATCGCGTTGCGCGGCGGCGATGAGTGCGGCGATGAACGTCGCGCTCCCGGCGCTGAGCTCCGGCGAAATTATTTCCGTGATCGCGCCTTGCGGGAAGCCGCCGTCAATTGCGTGGTCGAGAAAAGCCAGCCCTGTTCGTAAACGAGCCGGGCGCGATGGCGGCGCGGGCGGGAAGCGTTGGGCGAGGAGCTTCCTAAGATCGACAATCTTATCTCGCGCAGGCACGCGGAAATAATGGCACGATGCTTCGTCATGTTCAAGTGAACGTTACCGCCGTTTCCGCGCATTTACCTGTTTGCGCACAAGCGACACCATTACGCCCTGGATCAATAACTCGCGCGCCGGAATCAGATTCGGATAAGCCGGATTCTCCGCTTTCAAATATGGCCGGCCATGATCGACGACATATCGCTTCAAAGTTGTTTCGCCATCGATCAACGCCGCGACGATGTCGCCGTTCTGCACGTCCTTGCGATTTTCGAGGATGACGATATCGCCATCGAGAATGTGCGCGCCGATCATGGAATCGCCGTGAACGTGCAAGGCAAACGTGTCCGCATTTTTCGATGCGTTGACCGAGCGCGTGTCGAGCGAGACGTGGCCTTCGATGCTCTGGTCCGTGAGCGTCGCCATGCCCGCGGGAATTTGTCCGTAAATCGGAATGTCATTGATGCGCACCTTCTGCACCGGCGTGATGAGCGCGCGCGCTTTGCGGGCGTGGCGATTGAGGAAACCTTTGCGCTCGAGCGCGGCGATGTATTGCATGACCGACGTCTGGCTCGCGAACCGGAAATGTTTTTGAATTTCGCGCGTGCTCGGCGTGAGACCTTTCTCGCGCTGTTCGCTCTGGATAAAATCGAGGATGCTCTTTTGCCGGTGCGTTAACACGACCGGATCATCGCAGACGAACGAGCGTCGTGCAAGTTCAAATGAACATCTCGTTAGATCGACAATTGCAACCGGCGTTCGTCGAGTAAATCGCGCCAGCGCGTCAGGTAAACAAGCCGCTGATGAATTTGCTGAATCTCCTCGCGATTCTCCGGCCAACCAGCATCCGCCGCGCGCAAGGTGTCGAGCGTCCGATCGTGTTGCGCGGTGACGCGCGCGAGAAGTTCATCGACCCGCGCGGCATCTTTCATGTCGATCTTGTTCAAAACCGGCGCGATCGCCATGAAAAGATCGACAAGGTCATCCGGGACGTTGTCTGAAGCGCGTTCGTTAGGGCCGAGCAAATGTTCGAGGCGTGATTTCGGATCGCGCAGCACGCGATAGGCTTCGTTCAACTGTTCGTCCGGCTGATTTTGGCGCGCGAGCGCGTGATATTTTTCTTTTAGAAGATCGACATCGAGCCAGGGTTTTCTCGGTTCATCGAGCAGCGCGAAGGAATCGATCATGCAGCGAAGCTTTCGCCGCAGGAACAATGCGCGACCGCATTAGGGTTCGTGACTTTGAACCCGCCCTTTTGCAGATCGTCGCTGTAATCAAGAACCGAGCCGCTAACGAAGAGCGCGCTTTTTGGATCGACAACTACGCGCACGCCCGCAGTCGGGACCATGATGTCGCGATTGGCCGGGCCATCGACCAAATCCATTTTGTATTGCAACCCGGAACAGCCACCACCGATGACGGCGACGCGCAGTGCGCCTTGCGGCCGGCCCTGTTTCTCGAGCAAAGAGGAGAGACGGCGCGCGGCCGGCTCGGTCACTTTCACCAGACGCTCGTTGCCGATCTTGTAGTTAGGCGCAGCAGTTGTTTCCAAAGTTAATTGTCGATCTTGTGATCGAGATACAATAGCACGAAGCCGATCCCGAGCAGCGGACGCAAGACGGCCTGGGCAATCCCGATCCAAAACGCCCCTGCAACCGGCGGCGCCTGCGACATGGCGCGCATCTTTTCCATTAACGCCTGCGGATCGGGCGTGGTCGCGATCGTTTGAAAATACGATTGCAACGCCGGCCAGTTGAGCGCGAAGACAATCCCAAACCAGAGCGAAGCAATGACGGCGCCGCGCCAGACCGGCCGGCGATACCATGGCAGATCCCGACGGCTGCGCGCGAGCGTGCGACTGCGGACTAACGACTCGGTGATATTGCAATCCTCGAGCACGGCGAATTGTTGCCAGAACATGAAGTTCACGAAGAGGTGGCTCACCATCCACATTTGAAAGGCGAGAATGAGCAGCGCGCCGAAGATGGACCAAACGGTCGGTGCGCCAGCGATGAGCGAGAAAATAATTCCGACCGGCAGGATCGTCCAAAAGGCGAAACAAAACGCGACGTAAATGCTCAGAAACGCGACACGCGGCCAATAGCTCGCGGCGGCATTGAGCACTTTGAGGAAACTGATGCGATCGCCGCCGCTGAGTTGGGCGGTGAGAATTTGAATTCCAGCGACGTAAATTGGCCAGAGCACAAGCGCGAGCACAGTCATGCAAAATGCGAAGGCCCAACTCACGAGCTGCCGAAGATCGACATCGATATGTGGCGCGGCGTTGATGATGGGCTCGGCGAATTGTGCGCAGAGCGACGGCGCGACGATGAGCAAGGTGAGGCAGAGATATTGGAAGAAGCCGCGAAAATAAATTCGCAGCGTTTGTCCCAGAACTCGGCCTAACGAACTCGGCGGCCGCGGCGGTTCACGATGTTCCTCTGGGACCGGTTGACGGTGTTCATCCTGCACCGGCGGCGGCGCGACCGTTTCGAACAAGTCCGGAATCTTCGCGGCCGTTGTCCAAAGATCGACATCTGCCTTTCGCGCGTCGTTCGTCGGCAGAACGCGGCCTTCGTCTTTCCATTCGCGCAGCGTGGCGAGATCGGCCGGGCCGTATTCCTTGCCTTCCACGCGAACGAACCATTGCTCGGCCATGCCTTGATCATCTCGCATCGCGCATCCAGAATCCAGCACGCGCATGAAGCTTCTTCTGGTCGACGGCCATTACTATGTTTACCGGTCGTTTTTCGCCATCCCGAATCTGTCGAATTCCAAAGGCGAACCGACGAACGCGATCTTCGGTTTCACGAAGACGCTTCGGTTGATGATCAAACATCTGCAGCCGGATCTCGGCGCGGTGTTTTGGGACGAAGGCATGCCGGAACACCGGATGAAACTTCAGCCGAACTACAAGGAGACGCGCAAGGAAATGCCGCTGCCGATGGTGCCGCAGCTCGATTACATCCGAAAACTCACACCGTTGATCGGCTTCACGAATATTTCGCTGCCGAACACCGAGGCCGATGACTTGATGGGCTGTTACGCGATGGCGGCGTGCAAGCGCAAAGGAATGGAAGTGGTGCTCGCGACTAACGACAAGGACTTGTTCCAGCTCGTTGGGCCGTGCGTGAAAGTTTACAGCACGAACAAAACTGATCTCGCGTCGCCGAAAGACGGATTTGCGTTGCTCGGGGAAGACCAGGTCATCGCGAAATGGGATGTGGCACCGCGATTAATCGGTGACGTGCTCGCGATCGCGGGCGACTCGGTCGATAACATTCCGGGCGCGGGGATCGGGCGAAAAGCGGCGGCGAAATTAATCACCGAATTCGGCGGGCTCGACTCGCTTCTCGCTAAGATCGACATGGTGAAGTCGGAGAAGACGCGCGAAAAGCTGAGGGCGGCTCGCGAGCAAATCCTGCAAAACCGCAAAATGGTCGCGCTCGATTGCGACATCAAATTGCCGACGCCGATCGACGATTTACGCATCCAACCCGATTATCCCGCGCTCATCGCCGCCGTCGAGAAGTGCGAGTTTAAGTCTCTTTTGCAGGAGATCCGCGACGAGGCGGCGAAGGTCCAAACCGGGGCGCAATCCGAGCTGGCCCTGTAGGTTAGATCGACATCGAAATTTCCTGAAATTTTGCGGAAAAAATTCGAACGGCCGCCGGAGCCTACTGTCCAATTAAACAGGTTAAGGCGATTCGGGTAGTTGCACGTTTTTCAGTATTTGTTGTTTCTCCTTGGCGTGCGCTGCCCGAATCTTTTTTTTGTCCTAAAGCCGCTGGCCGTGATTTCATAGACGCCAGATGGAACGCCAGCTACTCGGCCTTCGCGGCTTTCTGATCGACGCGCCCGCCTTTGGCGCGTTGCGCAGTAAACGCCGCGGCGCGCTCATTATCGAAAACAGCCGCATCGTCGAAGTCGGCGATTTCGACGATCTCCGCCGATCGGAACGCGCGCGCGGATTGGAATGGATCGATCACGGCGCGGCCGCAATTTTCCCCGGCCTGATCGATTGCCATACGCACTTGCCGCAATATCCGGCCGTCGCGCGCGGCGAAAGCGAATTACTGCCGTGGTTGCGCGAAAATATTTTTCCGGTCGAACGCGACTTCACCGGTCCGAAAGCGCGTGAACAAGCGCCGCAATTTTTCCACGAGCTTGCGCGTCACGGCACAACAACGGCGATGGTTTACTCGGCCATTTACGAGGACAGTTGCGATGTAGGTTTCGAAGCGGCGAAGGCGAGCGGTCTGCGCGTGATCCTCGGCAAGGTGATGATGGACGTCGGATCGTACGGAACATTACAGCCGCGGAAAGTGGTCTCCGTTTCGTTGCTCGAAAGCGAACGGCTTTGCCGCAAATGGCACGGCGCCGAAGACGGTCGCTTGGAATATGCGTTCAGTCCGCGATTCGCCGTTACTTGTTCCGAAAAACTCATGCGCGGGGCGGCGGAAATGGCGACGCGATTCAACGCTTATCTGCAAACGCATCTCGCCGAGAACAAGGAGGAGATCGAGAAGGTGCATCATCTTTTCATGGGCGCGCGCGATTACACCCATGTCTATGAGAAGTGTGGATTGCTCACGCCGAAGACGGTGCTCGGTCATTGCATTCATTTGAACTCGCGCGAGATCGCCGCCATCGCCGCCGCACAATCGAACATCGCGCATTGTCCGACTTCGAATTTTTTTCTCGGGAGCGGATTGATGAAGCTCGACCAGCTGATGAAGGCGGGAATCAACATCGGGCTCGGCTCCGACGTCGCGGCCGGGCCGGAATTGAACATGTGGCAGGTCATGCGCGCCGCGATCGATGTGCAAAAAGCACGCGCAAATTACGAACCGAATCTGCGACCGTTGCGGCCTAACGAGGCGCTGCATCTGGCCACGCAAGGCGGGGCAAAGGCGCTGGGTAAAGCCGACAAGATCGGCAGCCTCGATCCCGGCAAAGAGGCTGACCTGGTGATTGTCGATCTTGCGTCGATCGCGCCGTATTCGAAAGATCGACAATCACTGGACGACTTGTCGCCCGACGATGTGGTTGCGCTTTGCGTTTATCGCGGCGGTCCGCATGCGACCGTGCAAACCTACGTGCGCGGCCAACGAGTGTATGAACGGGGCTGATTTGGATCCGATCGACATTGCGCTGCGCGAAGACGTCGGCAGCGGCGATGTCACGACCGCGAATTTCGTCGCCGAAAATCTCGAAGCGACGGCGCGGATTGTTGCGCAGGAAAAAGCGATCGTCGCCGGCACGGCGACAGCCGCAGAAGTTTTTCGACGCCTCGATCCTCAACTCAAGATCGACATGTTGCGCGCGGATGGCTCGGAGGTTTCGCCTAACGATTCCGTGATGGAAATTCGGGGACGCGCCTCCAGCATCCTCACCGGCGAGCGCGTGGCGCTTAATTTTCTGCAGCGCCTTTCCGGCGTCGCCACCCTCACAAAACAATTCGTCGATGCTGCGGCCAACCCGAGCGTCACCATCCTCGACACGCGCAAAACTACGCCGGGATTGCGCACGCTTGAAAAAGCGGCTGTCGCGGCCGGCGGCGGCGGTAATCATCGCTTCGGGCTGTTCGACATGGTGCTAGTGAAAGACAATCATCTCGCTTGCGGTCGCGGGTTTCATTCGTTAGGGGAAATTGTTCGCAGGATTCGCGCGGAGCGGCCGGAGATAAAGATCGAGATCGAAGCGGACAATTTGCGCCAGGTGCGCGCGATCCTCTCAAATGCAGATGTCGATCTTATCCTGCTCGACAACATGCGCCCGGCGCAACTGCGCGAAGCCGTCGCGCTCGCGAAAGATAAAAATGTAAAACTCGAAGCCAGCGGCGGCGTGAATTTGAAAAACATCCGCGTCATCGCCGCGACCGGCGTCGATTTCATTTCCATCGGCGCGCTCACCCATTCGGCGCGCGCGATCGATTTCTCGCTCGAGATAACGCATGTGGGCACGTGATCGACTTCGCGCCGAAAAGTTGCGCGGCGGACTCGTCATCGGCCGTGCAGTCATCGTGCTCGAAGAAACGGGCTCGACTAACGACGTCGTCGCGCAAATGGCCGGGGGCGATTGGCCGGAAGGTCTTTGCGTTTTCGCGGAGCATCAAACGGCCGCGCGCGGTCAACACGGCAATAAATGGGAAGCGGCCGCGCAGAAAGGTCTTTGGTTTTCAATTTTATTGCGGCCGAAGATCGACATCGCCGAATCACCGCGCTTGAGCGAATGGGCTGCGGGCGTCATCGCCGAAACCATCGGTGATGCGACGGTGAAATTGCCTAACGACGTTTACATCGGCGAACACAAAGTCGCAGGCGTGCTCGTGGAAATGCGCGCGCAGGCCGGTGCTCCACACGTCGCGGTCGTGGGCATCGGCGTGAATGTGAATCATGTCGCGGAAGATTTCCCCGAGGCGCTGCGCGAGCGCGCGACGTCGCTCGCGATGATCCGCCGCGTTCGGCAAGATCGACATCTACTCGCGAGAAAGCTTCTGCAGAATCTCGATCGCAGTTACGTCGAGAAATTTTCTGTGCTGTAGGGGACGCTGTTAGCGTCCCATGGGAAGCCAACGGCTTCCCCTACAGGGTTCGACCGCAGCTACCCGGAGAAATTTTGCAGCGCCTGAAGCTTTTCCAGCGCGCGCCCGCTGTCGATCTGTTCCCGCGCGAATTCGATTCCGTGCCGCATCTCGCTCACGATTCCGGCGACAACAAATCCCGCCGCCGCATTCGCGATCGTCATCTCGCGTTTCGCGCCTTTGATTTCGCCAGATAAAATTCCAACAATCGTTGCCGCATTCTCGTCCGGAGTTCCGCCACGCAGTTCTTCGAGCGGGCATCGCTCGAGCCCGAGCCATTGGGTGTCGAGAATCGCGGATGAGATTTTGTCTTCTTCCAGCTCCGCCACCGTGGTCGCGCCGCAAATAGAAACGTCGTCCATGCCGTTCGTGCCTTCCGCGAGCCCGTGCACGATCCACGCGCGCTTGCGACCGAGCCGGCGCAGAACTTCCGCGAACGTTCCGGTCAATTGGGGCGCGTAAACACCGATGAGCTGGTGCGGCGGCCGCGCCGGATTCAAGAGCGGGCCGAGTAAACTGAAAACGCTGCGTTTGTTTTCGCGCGCGAGTTTCTCGCGCATCTGCGCAATCGCGCGAAAGGCCGGATGATACTTTCTCGCGAAAACAAAACCGACCCCGTGACGTTGCAACACTTCCCGAAGCTGATGCGGCTCGAGCTGAATGCGAATGCCTAACGACTCCAGCACGTCTGCGCTGCCCGAACGAGATGTCACGCTGCGATTGCCATGCTTTACGACGACAGCGCCGCCGGCCGCGAGAATGAACATGATCGTGGTCGAGACATTAAAAAAATCGAGCCCGTCGCCACCGGTGCCGCAAACGTCGATCATCGGCCCGGGCAAATTTGCGGTTTCGATCTCGGGATCGACCGCGCGCTGCATCAAATCTTCAACGAATCCGTAAATTTCCTCCGCGCTTTCGCCTTTCTCCTGCAGCGCAGTTAGGAATTCCGCTTTGGTTTCATCGGCGACCTTGTCCGCCAGCAACATGGTAATGGCATAACGAATGTCGTTAGGCGGGAGATCGGTGCCGGCGCGCAGTTTTTCGATCAGCGCGTTCACGGTTGTTCCGCTGTCTTTCTGTGGAGGCAGCCGTCCCCGGCTGTGGACCTCGACTTTTGTGCAGGCGAGACGCCTGCCGCCACAGGATTCATGTATTCATCTCGCGCCACCAATCGCGATAAACTTGCGGCACGATTTCGCTCGGTTTGATCTCGCTGCGGCCGCCCCAGAAAACGTTGGTGTAGTTCACCGGCATGCCGACCGAATGAAGATGTCGATCTATCGCCGCTTTGTGTTCGAGCAAAAGCGTTTTGTCGGAACCGTGCGCGACCGCCATGATGTTGACGTTTTTGAATTCGGGCCCGGCTTCGCGCCAGTAACAATGTGTCAAAATTTCGTGACGCCCGACTTCGCCCCCGGCTTCGATCTCGCGCCCGGTCGGAACGGCCCAATGAAAAAGCGCGTTGAATCGCGTCACGCGCACGCCCGTTTGCGATGGCTTCACGTGCTCGAGAAAAGTGGAGAAGCGTCCGATGATTTTGCGCGCAGATAAATCTTCGGCCACGCGGTAGAATTCGCCTAACGATACGCCGGCTTCGTCCGCGCGTTTCTGCCACGGATTTGCCGAGATCTCTTCCGGCGTGAATTCGCGTTTGAGCGCGAGCAAAATTTTCCATTCGTCTTCGCTAAGATCGACATGTTCCACCTTGATCATCTTCGCGGGCTCATTCGCCATCGCGCCCGGCGAAATCGTTTTGCGTCGCACGTGACCGACGCCCAGCGTGAAAATTCCTTTCGCCGGCATCAGTCGAAAACGTTCCGCGCCCGTTTTCTTCATCAGCAATTCCCCATGCGCTTCCATCGAAAATCCGCGCGGCACTTTGAGCGTCGTCCACAATTTGTAATCCGATCCCGCGCTTGCGGTCTCGGTCGAACGCAAAACGACGTGACCGGAAAACGGATCGCGCTGGAACATCCAATCGAACGCGGCGTCGATTTTGTCCTCGGGGACTTTCCAGGCGACGAGTGCGCCTTCGGCCAGATTGGTCGCGAGCAATGTCTGGCGAACGCGGCGGACCGTTCCGGCGCGCAACATCGCGGCGATGCGCGTCATGACAAGATCGACATCTACGCCCGAGCGCTTCGCGATTTCCGCGAACGGTTCGCGCACGAAGCCCGCGATTTTGTCCTCGGAAATCGCGAGGATCTTGGCGTTGATCGGATCGTTGTGTTCGGTCGGAATCATCTGATCGTAAACCGTTAAGGCCTGATGAAGATCAAAGCGATTTTTTTCGATGCCGCGGGAACGCTCATCTATCTCACGAAAAGCGTGGGCGAACATTACGCGCTTGTCGGCCGCGAACTCGGATTGAATCTCGAGGCCGACAAACTGGACCGCGCGTTTCATTCTGCGTGGAAGCGAACGCCGCCGCGGGAAGCGATCGACAGTCCGCGCGAAGATGACGACAAAGAGTGGTGGCGTGCACTTGTCGATCTTGTGCTGGACGAAGCCGCGCCCTCGTTAGGCGAACTCGATCGCGACAATTTCTTCGAGATCGCCTACGAGCATTTCGCCGAAGCCGGCGTGTGGGAGTTGTATCCCGAAGTGGTCGAGGTGCTCGAACAACTGCATTCGCGCTTCCAACTCGCGGTCGTGTCGAATTTCGATGGACGTTTGCGCGTCATTCTCGAACGACTCGGCGTGTCGAAATATTTCCGGCACGTTTTCGTCTCGAGCGAGCTCGGCGCTGACAAGCCCGACTCCGAAATTTTCCGGCGCGCCTTGCGCTATGTCGATCTTGTCCCTAACGAAGTATTGCACGTTGGCGACGATCCGGAGCGCGATTGGAAAGCGGCAAGCGCCGCGGGATTGTCGATCTTCGAGTTGGATCGGCCGAATAAGTCGCTGCGCGATCTCCCTCTTCTGTAGCGGCGGTCTCTGACCGCCGAATTCAAATATTTTCGGCGCTCTGAGAGCGTCCGCTACAGAGATTTGGGTCGGGCGAGACTCGAACTCGCAACCAACGCCTTAAAAGGGCGCTGCTCTACCATTGAGCTACCGACCCGCGCGAGGAAGTTTCTACTCCACCTGACACATCGCTGCAAGATTCGCGCGCTTGTGCGCGGCGGCGGGCGCGTGCTAAACCGTCCGCGTTAGATCGACATGGACATTTCGACCATCGCCAATTTGATCAACGCGTTCGCTGTGACCGCGGGTGTCATCTTCGCCGCGGCGCAGATCAGTTATTATCGCCGGCGGCGTCGGCGCGACGCGATGCTCGAGCTGGTGAAATCGTTTCAAAGCCCGGCGTTCTCGAAAGCGCTGCGGCGCGTGGTCGAATTGCCGGATAACGCCAGCGCGGAGGAAATCCAGAAAATCCTCGGCCCGGAAGGCGAAGATGAGATGGTCCACCTAACGGCGACGTGGGAGACGATCGGAATCTTGTTATTTCATGGCGAATTCACCATCGACATCGTGGATGATTTTTTCAGCGGACCGATTCTGATTTCCTGGCGCAAATTGCTGCCTTACACACTTGCGCTCCGAAAAAAATATGAACGCGAAACATGGTCGGAATGGTTTCAGTGGCTGACCGAGCGAATGGCAGAACGTGAAGAACGAGCGCCGGCCGTCCCGGCGTACATCGCGCATCGCGACTGGAAAGCCTAACTACAACAGAGTGCGATAACTCAATTCGCCATTCACGATGTGCGCTGCCGAGGTGAATGGATGCGGCTCGGTTTTGGCAAGATCGACAATGTGGAGGACCTCGACACCGCGCGCTTTCAGGTAATCGGAAATCAAACCGCGATGACATTTCGTCCAATGACCTTCCGCGCACATGATCGCGGTCGGCCCGGCTTCGTGCGCAAGATCGACAAGTCGCTCGATGCCGTCGCGAAACTCTTTTGTCTCCATGTGATCGGCGTAACCGCGAAACATTTCGTTCCGCCACGCCGTGTTTTGCGAATCGGGCTTCGCCTTGCGACGTCCGCCGAGCTCGGGGAAATGTTCGTAACGGACGCGTTGTTCGCCTAACGAGCGCGCGAGGTTCTCGCGATTGAATTGCGGATAACGCTTCGACCCCGGATACATCCGCACATCGGCGACAAGCTTGATCGCGTTCTCGCGCAGCAGCGAAAGGAAGATGTCGATCTTGCGCGTGGAATGGCCGATCGTCCAGATTTGCTCGATCATCAGAATAGCGTTGAGTACCATCTACCAAACGGAGGCGTGAACATGAAAAAATTATTCGCAACAGCAATCGCGGCTTTGATTACATTGAATCTTATGCAAGGAGCAGAATCGACGGAAGCGCAGGCGCCGAAAGAAGGACAACCGGCGCCGGATTTCAGTTTGCCGGCGGGCGACGGTTCGCAGGTGAGCTTGAAGGATTACAAAGGCAAATGGGTCGTGCTTTATTTCTATCCGAAAGATTTCACGAGCGGATGCACGCTCGAGGCGCAGAATTTCCAGCGCGACCTCGCGAAATATCAAAACGCGGGCGCGATCATTCTGGGCGTAAGCGTGGACACGGCGCAATCGCACAAGGATTTTTGCGCGAAGGAAGGGCTCAATTTCAAATTGCTGGCCGATTCGGACACGAAGGTATCGGCGCAGTACGGATCGATCATGGAGTATGGCGGCGCGAAAATGGCGGCGCGGAATACATTCCTGATCAAGCCGGACGGAAAAATCGCGAAGGTTTACCTGAAAGTGAAACCGGCTGAGCACAGCGAGCAGGTTCTCAAAGATTTGGAGACGCTGAAGAAGAGCTGAGATATGGCGAACCGAAAATCGATCGATTGCCGCGACTATCCGAGCGAGAAGAATTGTTCATTGCGCATTTCGGGAGCGGAGAACGAAGTGCTCGATGCCGCCGTGCAGCACGCGGTCTCGGCGCATGGACATGAAAACTCGCCGCAACTGCGGGAAGAGATTCGCGGAATGCTCAAAGACGCGAACGATTAACGCGCAAGATCGACAATTACATTAGCCGATCTTTTTCCGGAACTGCGTCGCGCAGGCGATGAAGAGCAAGATCGACATGATGATGAGGATGACGAGGTGCTGCCAGTATTCGACGAAGTGCGCGCCGCGCAGAATGATGGCGCGCGCGAGCGAGATGAAATAGGTCGCAGGCAGGAGCGTGCCGAGCGCGTAAAAGATCCATGGCATGGTTTCGCGCGGAAAAACGAAGCCGGAAAAGAAAACGCTCGGCAACATGAACGTCATCGACATTTGCAAGGCTTGCATTTGGTTTTCGGCCTTGGTCGCGACGAGTAAACCGAGCGCGAGCAACGCGAAAACGTAAACGAAAGTCGCGAACAACATCGCGATGATGCTGCCGTGGATCGGCACGTGAAAGAGCCAGCGCATGATGGCGAAGAGCAAGATCGACATCGTCATTCCGATGCAGAGATACGGAATCAATTTGCCGAGCATCAATCCCCAACGGCTAAGCGGACTAACGAGTAACGTTTCGAGCGTTCCCTTTTCGCGTTCGCGCACGACGGCCATGGCGGTGGCGAAGGTGGTGCCGATTTGCAAGACGATGCCGATCACGCCCGGAATATAAAAGTTCGGGCTGCGCATAGTCGGGTTGTAGAGCATCTGCGGGCGGATATCGATCGGCATGCTGCGACGGCCGGTTTCGCGCATGAGCGATTCGACTGATTGAGTAAGCGCAACGCCGACGGCGGTGTTCAACGCCTGAAGCGCGGTGGTGGAGTTCGAGCCGTCGACTAACAATTGCACCTGGGCCGGCTGGCCATTGTGAATTTGCATGGTGAACTTCGGCGGAATTTGCAGGCCGGCGTAGGCGCGTCCTTTGCGAATGGCGCTCGCCATTTCTTCGATGCTGTGCACTTCGCCGACGACGCGAAACGTTTCCGTGTTCACCATGCGATCGATGAATTGCCGCGATTCGACGGTGCGGTCTTCGTTGAAAACGACGAGCGCCATGTGTTTCACGTCGGTATCGAGCGCGTAACCGAACGCGATCATTTCCACGAGCGGTGGAAAGAACATGAAGAACAACGTCATCGGGTCGCGCCAGACGACGATGAATTCCTTGAAGAGGATTGCGCCGAGGCCGCGGAACGGGACGCGTCTTGTCATACCAGGAGTGCGGCCGCAAACTCGGGGGAGCACAGGCCGCTGGCCTGTTTATCTCGGCGGCTCGACGAGATACTTTCTGGGCTTCGCGGAAAACAATTCATTAAGTGATTGCCGGCGAGCCGCCGGCAACTACAGGCCAGCGGCCTGTGCTCCCCCGAAAGACAGTTCCATTCCGCGCTCATCCGTTAGGCCGCGCGTTTTTGCTCGCGCGAATGCTGTTCGCTCAGCGTGACGAAAACATCTTCGAGCGAGGGGCCGATCTCGTGAATTTCTGTGTGCGTAATGCCGACTTCGCGCAGGCGATTGTCGATCTTGTCCGGCGTCACGCTTTGATCGACAAGCAAGTGCATCGATTGGCCGAAGACGGTGGCGCTGCGTACGCCTTCCATCGCGCGCACGGCGCGCAACGCACTCGTTAGGTGATCGCAGGTAACATCAAGTCTGCGCGTGCCGGGCGGACTGACTTCCGGCATTTGCTTTAATTCATCCGGCTCGCCGCAAACGATGAGCTTCGACATGTAAATGTAGCCGACGTGATCGCACCGCTCGGCTTCGTCCATGTAATGCGTCGTGACGAACAGTGTCATGCCTGCGCCGGCGAATTCGAAAAGCAGGTCCCACAATTCGCGCCGCGCGACCGGATCGATGCCCGCGGTTGGTTCATCGAGAAACAAAACGGTCGGTTTGTGCATGAGCGAGCAGGCCATGGCCAGACGCTGTCGCCAGCCGCCGGAAAGTAATTGTGCGCGGCGATTCAAATACGGATCGAGATGCGTGATCGCGATCAATTCATCACGACGTTGTTTCAATTCGCGTCCGGAAAGGCTGTAAAGTTTGCCGGCGAAGATGAGGTTCTCGTCCACCGTAAGCTCGTCGTAGAGCGAAAATTTTTGCGACATGTAACCGATCATCGGTTTGATCGCCTCGGTGTCTTTGACGACATCGTGGCCGCCGATGCGCGCGGTGCCTTCGCTCGGCTCCAGAATTCCGCAGAGCATCCGGATGACGGTCGATTTTCCCGATCCGTTAGGCCCGAGAAAACCGAAGATGGAGCCTTTGCCGACGTTAAAGGAGACGTGATCGACGGCGGTGAATGTGCCGAAGCGCTTCGTTAGGCCTTCCACCTCGATCATCGCTTCGCTCATTGTCGATCTTTCGCTAATTCACGTTTTGAAAATACGCATCCGCCGACATGCCGGCGCGCAATCGATCGTCGTTGTTAGGCAAACGGATCTTCACTCCGAAAACCTGTCGAATTCTGTCCTCGACCGTCTGCACATTGCGAGGCGTGAACTCGGCCTGGCGATTCACCTGTTCGACGACACCGTCGAAATCCTTTCCCGGAAACGAATCGACCCGCACCCGAACATGATCTCCAATTTTGATCCGGCCTAACCACGGCTCGGGCACGTAGACGCGCACCCAGAGGTGTTGCGGCAAAAGTAAGGTCGCGACTTCGCGATTCGGAGGAAGGACATCGCCGACTTTGACGCTCAAAACTTCGAGCACGCAATCGCTCGGAGCTTTCACCGCCATCTCGGCCAATTGCGCGTCGATGTCGGCGAGTTGCGCGCGCGCCTGCACGACGCGCAGCTTCGCCGCCTCGACATTTTTTTCCTGCGCCCGCGCGGCGCTGTCCGCCTTTTGCGCGTCCGTGGGCGAAACAACTTTGCGTTTGAGTAATTCCTGCTGACGTTTTGCATCGTCGCGCAAAAAATCCAGCTGCGCTTCCTGTGAGTCGGCATCGCGTATGGCGGTGTCGATCTGCGCTGCGGCCAGATCGCGGCGTGCGCTTAACTCGGCCGCATCAAGTTGGACAATGGTTTGGCCGCCTTTCAAACGATCGCCTTCCTGCGCGAAGATTTTTTCGACGCGTCCGCTCATGCGGGGACCGACGTGCACTTCATCGACCTCGATTGTTCCGGAGACAGCGTTGCTGTGGCGGTCGCATCCATTGGCGAGCGCCAGCAGCGCCGCGCAAATGAAGATGTCGATCTTAGCGCGCACGATTGAGTTTCGCTGCGGTTGCGTTGACTGTGCAAGAGTGAAAGCGCGATACCTCGATCACATCGATCTGCGGGTGCGCGATTTGAAACGCGCCTACCAATTTTACAAAAAACTTTTGCCCGAGCTCGGTTTCGTCCGTGACGGCTCGAACAAACGCTGGGGAACGTTTTACGCGGCCGGCGGCGACAAGCCGGAAGCGTTTTTCGGATTCTCGCAAGATCGACAACATCGGCCTAACGGCACTCGAATCGCTTTTTGGGCGGAGACACGAAAGGAAGTGGACCGTTTGGCCAGGTTCGTCCGCAAAATCGGCGGCAAAAATCTCGAAGGCCCGGAAATTTGTCGCGGTTACAGCCCGGGATATTACGCCTGTTTTTTCGAGGACCCGGAAGGAAACAAACTGGAAATTTGTTGCCGCGAACGTCCGATCATCCGCAAGTAAACGAAGCCATTTAGCGATGCACGAGCCGAAGATCGTTCTCCAAACCAAGAAGCGGGTTCGCTATCTCAAACTCATCGCGCTTTTCAAGATCGGCAAAGGGTTGCTCCTGCTGCTCTTTGGATTTTCGCTTTTGTTTTTGAACGCGCGCGACGTTTGGATGGATCGCCTATCCGAATGGGCGGCGGATGAAATTTTGCTCGAGCACAGCAAAGCGGTGCATTTTCTTTTGAACAAGCTGCAATATTTTCTCGCGGGCGAACATTTGCGCGCGACCGGATTTCTCGCGCTCTTTTATTGCGGGGTCCTTTTCACCGAAGGCATCGGCGTCTATCTGCAAAAGCGCTGGGCAGAGTGGCTGATGATTTCTGCAACGGCGGCCTTGATCCCGCTGGAGGTGCGACACGTGTGGCATCGGCCCAGTGTCGGGGCGGTCGTCATCCTGGTGGCGAACTGTTTTATCGTGTGGTTCCTCTACTACGTCCTGAAGTGGGGGAAACACGAGCACGATCTCGTCGAGACACAGGAGCTAATCGAGAGTCGTTAGGGACAATTCCGAATCCGTGAAGGGCGGCGGTGGTTTTTTCCATCGGCAAACCGACGACGTTGGTAAACGAGCCTGTGATGCGGGCGATAATTTCGCGACCATGACCTTGCGCGGCGTAGGCTCCGGCCTTGTCCAGCGGATCCACTTTCAAAAAGTAATTGTCGATCTTGCGATTAGTTAGGCGATGAAAATGGACACGCGAGATTTCGCAGAACGATGTCGATCTTGCGCGGGCGAGGTCACAGATAAAAACGGACGAGCAAACTTCGTGAGTGCGTCCACTCAATCGCCGAAGAATTTTTCGCGCGTCAGACAAGTTGCGCGGTTTGCCGATGATTTCGCCCTCGATCGCGACCAGTGTATCGGCGGCGAGCACGATGTCGTTAGGCCGGCGCCGCGCAATTTCGAGCCCTTTGCGGAAAGCATTCCACGCCGTCAGCTCGCGCAGGGTAAGATCGACATCGAACTTTTCGGCGCCGCGCGGAGCGACGATTTCAAATTGGAATCCGGCTTCGGCCAGCAATTGGCGGCGACGTGGCGAATTGGAAGCGAGCAACAACATTTTCCGAAAAGACTTTGCAGGCCTGCGGCGCTCGCGCAAAGTTCTTCGGGTTTCGCGGGTGTAGCTTAATGGTAAAGCTGTAGCCTTCCAAGCTACTGACGAGGGTTCGATTCCCTTCACCCGCTCTCTTTCCCGCGATGGAGAATTGAGTTGACCGAGCCCCGTTATGGGTATTACAACTGAGGTCGCATTCTTAGGGGGATTTCATGAAAAAGGCATTCACCGCCGCCAAATTTAAAACCATCTTCAGCCTCCTCGCCGGCATCGCGCTCGCGAGCGGACTTTGGGTCGCTTCGGCGCCAATCGCCAACGCCGTGCAAAAGACGCCGGCCGAAGTGATCCAGGCGCAATTACCGGGCGACATGACCATTGCCACGGCGAGTGATCGACAATTACTCGACGCAGTTTGCAAAGCGGTGAAACAATCACCGAAAGAAGCGGGATTAATCGTCCGCACCGCTGCGGGTGCGCGGCAAAAGATTCGCACCGATGTGCTCTGCATGGCGATCAAATGCCATCGTGCCAGTGACGAAGAAGCGCAGGGAACGCGATGCACGTGGGTCATCGATGTCGTGCGCGAATGGATCAAGCAGGACCCGAGTCTGGCGAGTCAACTGACGGAATCGATATCGCAATGTTCGCCCAGTTGCCGTGAGACGTTGCAGGTGGCGATTGTCGAAGGAAAAGATGTTCCAGCGGAAGGCCCGGGCGGGTTCGGCGGGACGACAGTGATGACGAATATCAATCCGCCACCGGGAGCAGCGGGCGGCGGCGGTGGACCGGGAACGAATTCCTGTATCGTTTGTCACAATAACCAGAACGTCACGATTTCGTGCGCCGATCTGCAGACATATTTGGCAGGGCATCCCGGAGATTCGCCGGGAGCGTGCCAGGCGACGCCGATCACCAATCCGTAATATTTCGGCAAAGAATCTCGAAATGCCGTTGCACCTTTGAGGGCAACGGCGTTTTTGTTTGCGCGTGAAAGCTGATCTAAAGGAGATGTCGATCTTGCGCGCGGGCGCGACGCAGCGCGGAGGACCGCTCCAATTCGCGGTCGAAATTTTTGTCGCTGCGCTCGTGGTCGCCGCGTTCTTGTCCGCGCAAGCGCTTATCGGTGGGGCGCGTCTTGTTTTTGCGATGCCGGCGTTTGCGCTCTTGACCATCGCGGGCGTGATCAGCGCGCTGTTGTTAGGCTCAACCAAACCGGCGCCGGACCGCGTTTGTTTTTGGACGGCAACATTCTTTTTCGGTTATGTGATTCTGCGGGCAATTTTTTCGCCGGCGCCGTATTTGGCGCGCACGGACATCACAGCCGTGCTCGGCGGTTTGGTCGTGTATTTCCTAACGAGTTGCTATCTCACGTCGGCGAAGATGCGCATGTCGATCTTAGCGTGTTTGCTGGCGGCGGCGCTGGCGCACGTGCTGGTGGGGATGATTCAATTCCGGCACGGGAATAATTTCATGCCGCTGAGTTTTTTGCAGCGGTTTGATTACGGCCGACGCGCGAGCGGATTCTATGTTTGCCCAAACCATCTCGCGGGCTTGCTCGAAGTGCTCGGCATTTTCGGTTTGAGCATCGCATGCTGGAGCCGATGGCCGGTGTGGGCGAAGTTACTCATCGCTTACACGGCGGCTGCCGCTTATTGCGGGGTAATCCTGACCGGAAGCCGCGGCGGTTATCTGAGTGTGATCGCGAGCGTGTCGATGTTCGCGTTTCTGAGCATTCGGGCCTTACGCGCGGCGGGCGATTCGAGCGCGTTCATGAAAATCGGCGCGGCCGGCGCGATCGCCCTCTTGTTAGGCGCGGGCGCAGCGGTATTCCTGATTCGCGAGAATGAAGCATTAAAAGAGCGAACGACCGCGACCCTGGCCGCGAGGGATTTTCGGTTCGCGGCGTGGCACGCTGCGGTGCAGCAGTGGAAGCTGAGTCCGTTATTGGGCACCGGCAGCCGGACCTATTTGTTTTACGGGCGAAAATTTCGTGATGCGACCATGCAGCGCGATCCGGTCTATGCGCACAACGATTATCTTCAGTTACTCGCCGAATACGGTTTGTTAGGCTTGATACTGGGCGGCGCGTTTCTCGGTACGCACACGCGCCGTGGTTGGATCGACGCCAAGCGACTTGGCCCGAAACGTATTGCCGTTTCGCAAAGCCTCATGAGCAACGCGATGGCGATGAACATGGGCGCGCTGAGTGCCATCGCGGCGTACGCGGTGCATTCGATCTTCGATTTCAATCTGCACATTCCGGCGAACGTGCTGTTGATGGCATTTGTATTCGGGATTGTGGCGAACGCAGGGGTAACGCTGGAGCAACGCAGCCCTGAACTTTTACGTCCCGTGATTTTTTGGCGAATCAGCGCCATCGTGATTGCGCTTTCGTTAGGCGCAATGGTGTGGCGATTCGGCGAAGGCGAATACTTCGGCGAAAAGGCAAGGGTGATGTTGCGCGATCGTCGGACGCTTTCCGCCATCGACTATGCCAATCGCGCTATCGCGGCGGAACCGGGTAACCCGGAATTGTTTTACATTCTCGGGCGAGCGCGAGCGGTCGCGGGCGACAGCCAGTTGAATGCGTTGATGGCGTCGTCGTTTTATGCGGCGGCGGTGGAACCGTTCGAGCGCGCCGTTGCGCTGGCTCCGCTGGACGAGACTTATGCAACGGAGTTGGCGTTGACGTTTGATCGGCTCGAGCGTTTTGCGGAAGCGGAATGGATGTTTGAACGAGCCCTCGAACTCGACGCAAGATCGACATCTCTACGTGAATACTATCAGGGACACCTCAAACGGTGGGCCGGTGCCGAAGGCGCGGAGAAAACGGAATAGTATGGCCACTGGACGGATTACAGTATTTTATAAAAAAACATTGCTCCTTTCGAGGCCTTTGCCTAGGCTCGCGGCGATTGTTACAAGGGGAAAATAAGGAACTGATGACATTAGCAACATCTGCAAAGGGAGCGTTGCTGCTCGCAATTACGGCTCTGATTTTCCTCGCTCCGAATGTCCGCGCGGATGGGGAGGAGCCATCGGTCAGCACGACTGAGTCCAGTGGAAGCGTGTCTTCGGAGGATGTAGGCACCGGTACTTTTTCGAAGCTGCCATTTCGCGTCTCGGTCTCAGTGCGCGGCGGCTACGACGACAACATCACGACCTCGAAGTTCGATCGACAGAGTTCCGCTTTCACGAATGGCAGCATCGGCGTGACCTACGATTTCGGCAGCCCCAGGACCCAGTTAAGCCTGCAGACCGGAGGCGGCGCGACGTATTACTGGGACCAGCCAAAGAATACGTTCAATAATCAGGATTACGATGTGAACGCTTACCTGGGGCTTACCTTAAAGCACAAAGCGTCTCCTCGGCTCACCTTCGATGTTTCCGCGTATGCCAGTTACCAAACTGAGCCGGACTTTTCGCTGGCCTTAGGATTGAACCGGCGCAGCGGCAATTTCTTTTATACGCAGGACAAATTTAGCACGACTTACCTGTGGGCACCGCGATTTGCCACGACCACGAGCTACACCTTTGGCCGGTTGCAGTACGACGATAGCGGAATCGGTCTGTTCGAGGACCGCTTTGAACATACCTTCGGGAATGAGTTTAAGTTTTTGCTTTGGCCAACGACATCGCTCGTGGCCGAATATCGTTTTCAGATCGTCACCTATGATCATGAAGGCGATATTATCGGGGCGCCGTTTATGACGCCGACCGGTCCGTTTTTCCCGCTTTTGGATCGCGATTCGACGTCACATTTCGCGCTTCTTGGTATTGATCACAGTTTCAGCGCGCGGCTAAGCGCTTCGCTGCGCGGTGGTGCGGAGTTCCGCGATTATCCCGACGCGCAATTCACCGATGAGAACCGCACCTCGCCATATTTCGAAGGAACGGTGAATTATGCGCTCGGCAAAAACACGTCGGTGGCGTGGACGAATCGTTATGCAATCGAAGAAGGCGACGTGCCGCTAAATCCGACGCGACAAACATTTCGTACAGGTCTGCGGGCGTCGCACGACATTACCTCCCGTATCACGGCGAATCTGGGCGCCTATTACGAACACGACGATTACGATTCAGTCGACCGCCCCGGCACAACTAACGACAGCGCGGCCTTTACCGAGGAGTCTTTCGACATTGCGTTGAGCGTTCGTTACGCCATTACGCGATACTTCGGCCTTGAAGCCGGTTACAATCATACCGAAGTCTGGTCGGACATCGTCGCGCGCGAGTATTCCCGCAATCGTTACTGGGCGGGGCTGAACCTGGTCTTTTAACCCGCTTTCAGCGTTGTAAGGCGTCGTTTACTCTGCGCCCATTTTCTGCTACTATCTTCGGCTCTCGCGTAGGGTTTGCCCATGGCACAAACGGAAGAAGTAAAACTTCACTTTCTCGATTACTGGCGCGTCATTCGCGTCCGGTGGCTCATCATTCTCATCGCCTTTCTTCTCGTCGTGATCACGGCTGCGGTGGTTACCTATTTCCAACCGCGCGAGTTTCAATCCTCCGTTTGGGTTGAGGTAAGATCGACAGCGGAAAATCCGCGCATTTTCGCGCCTAACCAACCCGACATTCCGATCCACGATCCGCAGCTGGCACCGACCGTCTTTCAAATCATTCAACGCACCGGAATTTTGTATCCGGTGATTGAAGACCTGAAGCTTCAGGACAAATGGGCCCAGGAAGGTTCGCGTCTCAGCCGCGAACAGGCCTACGCGAAATTGCGCAGCAAGCTCGACGTGGAGGAGCAACGCAACACCGATCTCCTACAGATCAGCGTCTTTGACACGAACCCGCAGCTCGCCGCCGACATCGCGAATAAAATCGTCGCGGTTTATCAGGACAAACGCGTCGAGGAAGAAAAAGAAATCATGAATCGCGCGGTCGCTTCCATGAACGAGGAAGTCGGCAAGCAACAGAAAGCGGTCGATGACGCCCTCGCCGACATGGCGCGCATTCGTGACGAAGAACACATTGTCGATCTTAACCCGGAAGGGACCGAAGACACGCAGGCGCCCGTTAACCAAATGGTGATCAAGCAGGAGACCGAGGTCAACGAGGTGGACATGAAGGTGGCAACACTGCAATCGAAGCTCGACCAGATCGAAAAGCTTAAGGGCGAAGACCTCATGCGAATGCTGGCCACGCTCGACGTGCAGGATCCGACGATCCAAAAAATTCTGCCTAACTACCACGATGCGGTTGCCAATCAGGCCTTGTTGCTCAATTCCGGTCTCGGCGAGAACCATCCGAAAGTGAAAGCGGTGCGCGCCACGATCGACGTTTACGCGAAGCAATTGGAACAACAGGTCGCAAGTATTCGCAGTGCGCTGGAAAAGAATCTGAAGACCGCACAAGCCACGCGCGACGAATTGCGCCGGCGCCTTGAGGAAATTAACGCGAAGCAGCTTCAGACGAAAACGCTGAGCGCGGATTACACGCGCGCGAAAAATAAATACATTAAAGAGAAGCTGCTTCTCGATGGCGTGCGCACCCGCGCGCAATCGCAAACCATGGAATTGGCCATGCCGCGTATCGCCGTCAGTGTGAAACAGGTGGCCGAGCCGCCAAGTTTTCCCGCGCGTCCGCGCGTTGGACTTAATCTCATGCTCGGCGCGCTGGTCGGTCTCGTTATCGGTCTCGGTCTCGCTTTCTTCATCGAATATCTCGACACCTCGGTGAAAACGATGGAAGACGTCGAGAGTCTTCTCGGCGCGCCAGTCCTCGCCATCATTCCGAAAAACATTCGCGTCCTGCACAAGGAACCGGGCGATTCGCCCGATGCCGAGGCCTATCGAATCCTGCGCACGAACATCGAGTTCAATCGCAAAAATCCGCAGGCGAACACCATTTCCATCGTTAGCGGCGGGCCGGGTGAAGGAAAATCGACCACGATCGCGAACCTCGCTTTCATTTGCGCGCAGGGCGGTTACTCCACTCTCGTCGTCGATGCCGATCTTCGCCGCCCCGTGCAACACGAATTGTTCGACGTGAACAATGACGTCGGCCTAACGAACTACCTGACCACGGAAATGGAGCTCGATGATGTAATTCTTCCGACCGCGGTGGAGAACTTGTCGATCTTGCCCAGCGGCATTCTGCCTTCTGACGCGGTCGGCATTCTCAATTCCCAGCGCATGTCCGATATGATTGCGGAGCTGAAATTGCGTTACGACATCATCTTTTTCGATTCGCCGCCCATGCTCGGCGTAAGCGACGCATCCGTGCTCGCGAGCGAAGTCGATCAAAGCATCATCGTCGTGCAGCATCGCCGGTTCCCGCGCAACATGCTTACGCGCGTCAAGCAGGCCATCCTCGGAGTTGGCGGCACCGTGCTTGGTGTCGTGCTTAACAATGTCGATCTTAAGCACGACCAAAACTACTACTACTACACCAACTACTACGGCTACTATCAGCCGCGCGATAAGGAATCGCGCCGCTCGACGCGCGAGTCGACTGCCACCGCCGCCACCCGAAGTAACGGCTCCGCCGAACCCGACGATTACTAATGCGACCTTCGTTAGTCTCGGTCATTTTCTTCGCGCTCATCGCCACCGGTTTCGGTCAGGCCACGCTTCGCATTGGCGATCCGGTCGAGCTGAGAATTGGCGGCGTGCCTAACGAAGAGCAGCAACAGGTCAATAACGTCTACACAGTCGACGCGAGCGGTGACATTAATCTGCCATACATTAACAAGGTAAAAGCGGCCGGACGCACACCCGCGGAGTTAGCCCGCGCCATCGAAGAGTCATATCGTTCGAACAAGGTTTACACGAACCCGAACATCACCGTCGTGATGCAGCCGCAGACCCGTTTTGTGAACGTCGGCGGCGCCGTGCGCACTCCGCAACGCGTCTCGTTCACGGAAGACATGACCCTGCTGGCGTCGATCAACGCCGCCGGCGGTTTTAACGATTTCGCCGATCAGAAACGGGTGCGTTTGCTACGCGGAAACGAAGTCAAGGTTTTCGACGTGCGCCAATTTCGGCGCGACCCTTCACTCGACGTGAAATTGCAGCCGGGGGATCGCGTGGAAGTTCCGCAAACGTTTTTCTAATTAGTCGGCGAAATCACTTCCCGATTGCGCCAGGTAAATCCGAGGCCGGAGTAAACCGTTAGGGCAACGGTGATCCATACCAGTACCGGGCCGGCTTGATGCCAGGCCCGTATCCACCATGTCGATCTTTCATCGAGATAACGCAGCTCGCTCGCGGCCAGCAACGCCAGAAAGAAAATCACGGTGATGATCTGCCACGACGTTTTTTGTTTGCCCAAAGTTTCGGCCGGCAGGACGCGCCCCTTTGCGCTTGCCATCAATCGGACGCCGGTAATTAGAAAATCGCGCGCCACCACTGTGGTCGCTGCCCAGGCCGGAACTGCTTTCAACGGCACGAGCGAAATGAACGCGGCTGCAATCATGATCTTGTCCACCAGCGGATCCATCAACTTTCCGAAGTTTGTGATGATGCCGTAGCGTCGCGCCACTTCGCCGTCAACGAAGTCGGTTAGGCCGGCGACAATGAAAATGATGAGCGCGGAAGTGCGCGCATAATGCCACGACGAATTTAGCGCGGCCACGAACGCGATCGTAAGCACGAGGCGGCTCATGGTCAGACGATTCGCCCAGTTCATTTCGCAATCGTCTCCGCCATCCGCGCCGGTTCGTCGATGTCGATCTTGTAGCGCACCTGTTTCCAAATGGGCACGACGCGTTTCAATTCATCGACCATCCATTTGCCCGCCTCGAACGCCGCCGCGCGATGGCCGCTGCGCACGCGCAGAAACAATGATGGCTCGCCCACTGGAACAAATCCGATTCGATGATGCAAAATGACTTTCGTTAGGCTGAATTGCGCGACCGCGCGTTCGGCCAGCAGTTGCATTTGATGCTCGGCCATCTCCGCGTGCGCTTCATAATCGATTCCCAGAATTTCCCGCCCGCTCTCGAGCGCGCGGACGATTCCCCGAAAATCGACCTCCGCGCCGCTCGCAAGATCGACATCGTTATTTGGCGGCGCTAGTTTCGCCGTGGTCAGCAAGATCTCGCAGACGGACACAGGAAAAGGAGACACCCAAATGAGCACGAAGCAAAATGATATTGGCCTCATCGGCCTCGCCGTCATGGGCGAGAATCTCGTCCTCAACATGGAGTCGAAGGGTTTTTCCGTCGCCGTTTACAACCGCACCACTGAAGTGACCGACAAATTTGCGGCCACGCGCGGCAAAGGAAAAAACATTCAGCCCACGCGCACGGTCGAGGAACTGGTCGGCGCCCTAACGAAACCGCGCAAAGTAATGATGATGATCAAAGCCGGCAAACCGGTCGACATGGTCATCAACGAAGTCGCGCCGTTGCTCGAAAAAGGCGACGTGCTCATCGACGGCGGCAATTCGCTTTTCACCGATACGCAACGCCGCTGCAAAGAACTTGAAGCAAAGGGAATTCATTACGTCGGCATGGGCGTGTCCGGCGGCGAAGAAGGCGCGCTCAAGGGTCCGTCGCTCATGCCCGGCGGTTCGCGCGACTCGTGGGAAATAATCTCGCCGATCATGCGTAAGATCGCCGCACAAGTCGACGGCGAACCCTGCTGTCGTTACATGGGCCCGGACGGCGCCGGCCACTACGTCAAGATGGTGCACAACGGAATCGAGTACGGCGACATGCAGTTAATCTGCGAGGCCTACGCGATTTTGAAAAACGTCGTCGGCATGGAGGTAAAGGAACTCGCCGACACTTTCACCGAATGGAACAAGAGTGAGCTCGACAGTTATTTGATCGACATCACTTCGCAGATTTTTCGCAAGGTCGATCCGGAAACCGGAAAACCGCTTGTCGATGTTATCCTCGACAAGGCAGGACAAAAGGGGACCGGTTTGTGGACGTTGCAATCGGCCATCGCGCAATCGGTCGTCATTTCCACCATCAACGCCGCGGTCGAAGCGCGCGTAATTTCTTCGCGCAAGGACGAGCGCGTGGCTTCGTCAAAAATTCTTCCGCAACCGAAACCGAAAAAGTTCGAAGGCGATCGCAAAAAATTGATCGAAGCTGTGCGCAACGCGCTTTATGCCTCGAAGATCGTTTCCTATGCGCAAGGCATGGAGTTGTTAGGCGCGGCCAGCCATCAATACAATTGGAACCTGAACTTCGGCGACATCGCCACCATCTGGCGCGGCGGTTGTATTATTCGCGCAAAATTTTTGAATCGTATCGTCGAAGCCTACGGACGCGACCCCGCGCTGCACAATTTGCTGCTCGATTCCTATTTCACTGGCATCATCAAAGACACGCAGGACAATTGGCGCGTGGCCGTTTCGCACGCGGTCGAATTTGGCGTGCCGGTCCCCGCGTTCAGCGCGTCGCTCGCTTATTTCGACAGCTACCGTTCCGCGCGTTTGCCCGCGAACCTGTTGCAAGCGCAGCGCGACTTTTTTGGCGCGCACACTTACGAGCGCGTGGACAAGCCCGGCGTTTTTCACACGGAGTGGATGGAGGCCGACAAAGAGCCGCGCGAAAAACCGGCCGAACCGAAAAAGCCGGCGAAACGTCACGCCGGCGAATAGCAGATGTCGATCTTAGTGGAAATCGTGCGACTCGCTGCCGGCGAGTTGTTCGGCCTGCGCGAGCGCTTTGATGTCGCGCGTTTTCACGAGCACGACGTTTTCTGAATTCTGCACTTCGCCTTCGATCAACAAAAACGATTCTTCCGTAATCGTTAGGCGAAATCGCTCGAACAAATCAGGATCGACAATCGCATTCGAAACGCCGGTCTCATCTTCCAGGCTAATAAAGACGAAACCTTTGGCCGTGCCCGGCCGCTGACGACAAATGACGTTGCCCGCGATCTGGACGGTCGCGCCATGCGGCGCGGAACGGAGATCAATCGCGCGCCAGATATTCGGCAATTGATCGCGCAGTAATCGCATTGGATGTGGCCCGGTCGTTAGGTTCATCGTCGTATAATCTGCATTCACTCGCTCGGGCATCGTCATGCGTTTGAGTGGCGACTTGGAATTCTGGGGAGCACAGGCCGCTGGCCTGTGGTTTGCGGCGGCTCGCCGCAAATGATTTTTCTCCGGCGAGTCGCCGGAGAATGCAGGCGGGCCGCCTGCGCTCCGCAGAATTACGTGATCGAGTAAATCGTTGTGCGATATCTCTTCCACTTTCCACATCGCTGAGCGTCTATGTTTGGCGAAACAATTCAGCGCGCCGAGTTCGGCGAGCGCTCGCGTTTCGTCTTTCGATAGCGCGACGCGACGTTTGAAATCATCGAGCGACTCGAATTGTCGATCTTCGCGTTGCCTAACGAGCTCCTCGCCGTGTTCTTTGCGCAATCCGTTCACGACGCAAAAGCCGAGACGAAACGTGTCATCTGAAATAACCGCGCAATTCCATGTCGATCTTGCCGCGCACACCGGCAAAACTTTCACGCCGTGACGCTGTGCGTCTTTCACGATCGTCGCCGGCGAATAGAAACCCATCGGCTGATTGTTGATGAGGCTCGCGTAAAACTCCGGCGAACGGTGCACTTTTAAATACGCGCTGCCGTAGGCGAGAATGGCGAAGCTGATCGCGTGCGATTCCGGAAATCCGTAAAGCGCGAACGACGAGATCGATTGAATGATCTTGTCGATCTTGTCCGGCGCCACGCCTTTGCGTTCCATGGCCGCGCGAAGTTTCACGCTCACTTTGTTCATCCGTTCTTCGGAGCGATGAAAACTTAGCGCGCGTCGCAGCTCTTCCGCTTCATCGCCGGAAAAATCCGCCATCACCATCGCGATCTTGAGCATCTGCTCCTGAAATAATGGAACGCCGAGCGTGCGTTCGAGCACAGGTTTCAATCGCTCATCGAAATACGTGACCGGTTCCTTGCCGGCGCGCCGATTCAAATACGGATGCACCATGTCGCCTTGGATCGGTCCCGGCCGAATGATCGCGACTTCGATGACGACGTCGTAAAAACATTTCGGTTTCATGCGCGGCAGCGTCGCCATTTGCGCGCGGCTCTCGACTTGGAAAACGCCAATCGTATCGGCTTCCTGCATGATCTTGTAGGTTGCGGCGTCGTCCGTCGGAATGTGCGCAAGATCGACAGGTCGGCCGCGGTCGCGACAAATCTCAAGCGCGTCCTGCATCACCGACATCATGCCCAGGCCTAACAAATCGACTTTCACGATGCCGAGGTCTTCGCAATCGTCCTTGTCCCATTGCGCGACGACGCGGCCGGGCATGGACGCATTTTCCAGCGGGACGAACGAGCTGAGTTTGTCCTGGCAAATGATCATCCCCCCGGAATGCTGGCCGAGATGGCGCGGCAAACCGTAGATAGCGTGATACAGCCTAACGAACGCCGGCATGCGCGGATGATTTTTCGGGAGACCGGCTTGCTCGATCTGAGATTCGAGCTCGAGCGTGTGCGGAAAATCGCCGCTCGCAAACAAATGCGAGAAGCGATCAATGATGCTCGGTGAAAAATTCAACGCCTTGCCGATCTCGCGCGCGGCGCTTTTGCCGCGATAGGAAATAACATTCGCGGTCATGGCCGCGCCGTGTTTGCCGTAGCGGCGATAGATTTCCTGGATGACGGCTTCACGGCGATCGCCGCTTGGAAGATCGAGATCGATATCGGGCCAGCCTTTGCGGCTCTCGTTCAGGAAACGTTCGAAGACGAGATGATTGCTCACGGGATCGACCGGCGTGATGCCGAGACAAAAACAAACGGCGCTGTTCGCCGCGCTGCCGCGCCCCTGCACCATGATGTTGTGCTCGCGGCAAAAATTGATGATGTCCCACACGATCAAAAAATATCCGGGGAATCCGAGCTTTGAAATCAGCGCGAGTTCTTCTTCGAGCTGGCGTTTCACGCGCGTGCTGATGGATGCGTAACGCTGCTGCGCGCCAAACCAGACGATCGTGCGCAGAAATGAATCCATGCTGTGGCCGGCGGGAACCGGATACGAGGGAAATTCGTAACCGATGTTTTCGAGCGAGAATGTTAATCGTTCAGCCAGGCGCGATGTGTTCTCGATTGCTTCCGGCAAATCGCGAAAGAGTTCGCGCATTTCACGGTCGCTCTTGAGATGACGCTCGGTATTTTGGGTGAGCAATTTCCCGGCGCTGTCGAGATGCGTGTGTTCGCGGATGCAGGTGAAAACATCCAGCACTTCGCGCCCGTACGGCTTCGCGTACTGCACTCCGTTCGTCGCTAAGATCGACAATCGATATTTCGCGGCAAGATCGACAAGTTGTTTGTTCCGCTGTTCCTCGCCGCGAATGAAGTGCCGCTGGATTTCGACAAAAACATTTTCGCGACCGAAGGCGTCGATCAAAAATTGTGCGCAAGCTTCAGAGCTCTGGGGAGCACAGGCCGCCGGCCTGTGGTTTGCGGCGGCTCGCCGCAAATATTTTTCGTCCGGCGGGCCGCCTGTGCTCCCCAGAAATGCAATCACACCTTCGCTGAAGTTGCGCAGGTCATTCCATTGTACGGCGCATTCGCCTTTCGGGCTGCGGAGATGAGCTTGCGTCAGCAACTCGCATAAGTTTTTATAGCCGGCGCGATTCTCGACTAGCACCGGCAACAACGCGCCGTCTTCCATCGACAATTCGCAGCCAATAATTGGGCGAACGTTGTGTTCGCGCGCAGCGACGGAGAATCTTTGCGCGCCGTAAACGCCGTTGCGATCGCACAACGCGATCGCCGGCATCTCGAGCTCGGCCGCGACTTCAGCTAGTTGCTCGGGAAAACTTCCGCCGCGCAAAAAGCTGAACGCGCTCGCGGCATGCAACTCGACGTATGACATACGCGCGGCATTCGTTAGTCGTAAATGCCGTCGAGATGCCAGCCGCGTTCATCTTCGTGACAACGCGCGACCGCTCGAGTGCTTAGCTCGATGTCCCATTCGGCCCGCGCCCAATGGTTTTCGTTCCACCAATTGCCGGAGAGAAAATATGGGCCGGTTTGAGCGGAGACTTCGCCGGTGAGTTCTGAACTGCGGACGTGAATTGGAAGATCGACATCTAACAAGATCGACATCGGAATTTGGGGGCGGAAGCGGCGTAGTGCTGGAGATAAAGTTTGGGACGACACGGAGGTCGTCCCTCCAGCCCATTGAAACGGTTCCATCTGAAATGCATCAGGCCGATGCGTTTCTTCGAGCTGCGGTGTGCCGACGCGGTCGTTGCCTAACAAGGCCGTGAGACGCGCGAGCGTTTCGGAAAGTTGCATCGGATTGCGCAACGCAGTTTCGAAAAGGCCGAATTGTTGCGATGTCGGTTTGGTTGGTTGCGCGTCGAGGGAGATCGCGGTGATGGCGTGCTCGGATTTAAAATTCTCGAGATGCGTGTGCAGCATGCGGAAGAGAAGATCGACATCGTTCGTCGGCTGCGGGATTTTGAAAACGCGCTCGTATTCGGCGCGATTGCTGAAACTCAATCGCAGTGTCAGTTCTTCGGCCACGAGATAAATCGCGTTTAAGCGTCGCGCGATTTGTTCGAGAAATCGCCGCAGCATGAAGAGCAGGGGATCGATCGTTTCGACTTCGTGCTCGAATTCGAAAGTTTCGGCGAACGATTCCGGCGGCTCGATCAGCTTGAGCAGACGTGTCGATTTTCCATGCGCGCGTTCCCACATGCGCACTGCCGCGGGACCGAGCCGGGCGGCGATGTCGATCTTATCGAGGGCGGCGAAATCGCCGACGGTGTGCACGCCCCATTTATGCAAGATCGACATGATGCCTTCGGCATCGTCGGTCGATCTTGCATCGCGGCTCATCGTTAATGTGCGAGCAATCGCGTTTTGAGATCGTCGGGCAGCGGGGCGTTGTTGACCCACGATGCCGCGGTCGTCGGATTCACTTTTAACCAGGTTTTCACGACCGATTCCACCTGGGTGTTACGCATTCCTTCATTGCCGATGGAAATGGCCCATTGGGCGGCCGATTGTGGATCGGAATTCGCGATGCGGCGGGTGAATGCGCTGATGCCGGCGTCGCGCGCCGAGCCCTGGCCTAACGAGTCGAGCCAATGCGCCGTCGCTCCGGAATCGCTGTCGGCCCAACGATTGACCACACTTTCGACCGCGCGTTGCTGGCCGGGTCCGGAGGGAAGGGTGGTGGCCCAATGACTCGCTTCACGCGGATCGTTCGCGGCCCATTGCCACGCAATATTTCCGGCGGCGGTAGCCTGCGCCTGAGGTGAAGAAATTTTCGTGATCAAACGCGCCGCTTCGTGCACGTCGTTCTCGGCCATGGTCGCGAGAATACCGGGCAAGACCGCGTCGCGATTAGCGGGATCGGGCAACCCTTCGGCCCAACTCAAAGCGGCTTTCGAATCCGATTGCGCCCATTGTCGCGCCACCGTTTGCAGTAAATCGCGCCGATTATCGTCTTCGCTTTGCTTCAGGGCGAACTCGGCCGCCGCGCGTGGATCGGAGTTGCCCCATTGCGTGACGATGTTATTAAGCGCGGCTTGGCGTACGGTGCCATCGGGAAGTTTCTGCGCCCAACTCGCCGCCGCCTGCACATCGCTTGAAGCGAGATGAGTGGCCAGAGAAGCGATCGCGTCCTGCTGCACTTTTCCAGGCGGCAAATTGTTAACGTATTCGGCCGCGGCGGTCGGTTCGGTTTGTAACCATGAATTAAAGATCGAACGCATCGCCTGCGCTTTACCGTTGCCATTGTCCAATTGTTGCGCCCACGCCAGCGCCGCCGCCGGATCGCTTTGTCCCCATTGCCGCGCGATGTTCGCCGTGGCCTGGTCGCGCATCGAACCAGCCGGGAGCTCCGCGAGAATCGACGCCGCTTTCGGGGCATCTTTCGTCGCCCAGTTCGACAAAATATTTTGCATGGTGTTATTGCGCGCGCGGCCGGTCGGGAGCGAGCTTGCCCAGGCAAATGCCGCTTCTGGATCCTGATTTGCCCATGTCGATCCAACGGCCTGGCAGGCGGCTTCGCGGGCGCCGTCGTTAGGCAATTGCGCGATGGCCGCGGCGGCGCCGGCGGGATCGTTCGCGGCCCAGGTATTGAAAATCGGCCAGTAAAGATTTTGCCGGCCGCGTCCGGCCGGAAGAGTTTGCGCAATGGCCAGCGCACGCGCCGGATCCTCTTCCGCGACCGCGGCGATAACGGTGTGCATTGATTGATCGCGCATTTGGCCCGGGGGAAGTTGTTGTACCCACGCGGCCGCAGCGTTGGCGTCGCGCGTCGACCAACCTTTGACCGCATTAGTGATCGCAGCGTTACGCGCCATGCCGGCCGGAAGTTTTTGCGCGTAATTAATCGCCGCCATGGGATCGAATTCGGCCCAACGACTTACGAGCGAAGCGAGGAGAATGGTTCTATCGGGTGACTGCGGCAACGATTCCGCGAACGCGACCAGCTCGCTCACACTTTTCTGGTCGAGCCCGTCGGTAAGCTTGCTGATTTCGCCGCGCATGTGACGCCCGCGACCTCCACGTTTGAAAGCGGCTTTGAGCGCGGCCATTTTTTGTTCGGCCGAAGATGGACCGCTTTCCTCTTCATTATCAGTTGTCGATCTTTCATTGCTCTTCGCCGCTGCAGCGGAAGTCGAACGCGACGGGCCGGAGGAATCAGTCGCATTCTGCGACGTGTTCGCAGGGCTTGCGGCGGCGATGTTCGGTCGCGCTGGAACGATGTAACGACCGAAAACCAAACCGGTGAGGAGCGCAGCCGCGGCGATGGCGATGGAGAGACGAAAGCGCTGCACAAATAGATAGATAGCTGAACTGTTCATATGTTCAAGTGAACTTAACCCCTTCAAAGAATTTTGACCCGGCACTTCGGCAATGCCTGTAAAAACGCCCGCCCATATGGCTTCGTAATGACCCGATTGTCGAGGATAACCGCGATCCCCTGGTCCGATTTCGTTCGGATGAGGCGACCGATTCCCTGACGCAATTTCAAAATCGCTTCCGGCAACGAATACTCGGTGAAAGCGTCGCCGCCGCGCTCCTCGATTAATTCCAGCTTCGCTTCGATGAGCGGATGATCGGGGACGGCGAATGGTAAACGGGTGATGATCACGTTCGAAAGCGCTTCGCCCGGAACATCGATACCCATCCAGAAACTGTCCGTGCCGAACAGGACACTGCGCGGGGTGGATTTAAATTGCTCGAGTAATTTGCCGCGCGGCACGCCCGCGCCTTGCACGAAGAGATGGTAATCTTGCTCGCGAATGAAGTTGTCGATCTTGCCGGCGATTCGTTGCATCGCGCTGTAACTGGTGAAGAGAACAAACGCGCGCCCGTTCGTAAGATCGACATAGTGCGCGATCCATTTCGCGAGCGCGTCATCGTAACCAGCGTCGCGCGGATCGGGCATTTGCCTAACGACGAACAGCTCCATTTGTTTTTGAAAATCAAACGGGCTGCCGAGTTGCACCGGTTCGGCTTCATCCGCGCCGATGCGGTTGCGAAAATAAGCCATGTCCGGCCGGCCGACCGACAACGTCGCGCTCGTCATAATGCACGAGCACGAATCGCGGAAAATCATTCGCCGTAACACCGGCGCGATGTCCACCGGCGCGGCGTTCAGCGTAATGAATTGCCCCATCTTTCCCGTGCGCTCGACCCAATAGACATATTCGTCCGCGCTCTGTTCGAGAAACGTGGTGATGCCAACGCGCGCATCGCGCAGGCGCCGGCCGAGCTCCTGCAATTCCGCTTTTAGAAATTCGTCCTCGGTTTTTCGGATGACTTCCGAAATGCGCGCCTGCAGCGCGATGAGTTTTCCGGTGATGGTGTCCGGCGCGAAATCCGGCGCGCGGACGCGGAATTCGCGACCTTTCGTAAATTTGCAGCGCTCATCGAGGGCGCTGAAAAATCTTTCGACGTCATCGACCGCGTCGGCGGCGAGTCGCACACCGTCGGCGTCGCGCGTGGCGGTGAAGAGACCCTTCTTCGTCCGTGCGTGATACAGACGTTGAATTGTCGATCTTAGCCCGTATTGCGAAACCGCGATTCCGATCTGCCGCGATGCTACCTGCTCGATCGTATGCGCCTCGTCGAAAATCAGAAAATCATTCGGGAATAGGAATCCGCTCTCGCGTTCCTCCTGCTCTTCGATCCCGCCTAACAACATGAAGAGCAGCGTGTGATTGATCACCGCCACGTCCGCGGCTTCGAAAAGTTTGCGCGCGTTATGATAAAAACAGCGCGAATCGCGTCCGCAGGTTTTCTTCGTGCAGATGTGCGGCTCGCTGCAAACTTGCGTCCAGACTTTCGGGTCCGGTTCGAAACTCAAATCGCTAAGCGATCCGGCGCGCGTCGTGGCCGCCCACTCCGCCAGCACCTGCAATTCGTTTTTCTCCGGGCCGGTGAAAAGCTCGTTCGCTTGTTGCAATGCGCGCTCGAGTCGTCGCGGGCACAAATAATTTTGCCGGCCTTTGATCAGCGCCGCCGTGAATTCGACCGGCAACACCTTTTGCAAAATCGGAATGTCTTTATTCAGCAACTGCTCCTGCAAGCTGATCGTATAAGTCGAAATGATCGCTTTCTTGTGTTGCTCGAGCGCGAAGAGAATCGACGGAACGAGATAGCCTAACGATTTGCCGACGCCGGTGCCGGCTTCGAGAACGAGATGTCGATCTTCCTCCAACGCGCGCGCGACCGCCGCCGCCATTTCCTGTTGTTGTGGGCGAAATTCGAAATTCTTCGCCTTCGATAACAGGCCGCCGTCGGAAAAGATCGTGCGGACGCGCTCGACGAATTCCGTTCCGAGAGAATCCTTCAGCGCGATCATGTCAGTGAGATGCGAAAATGAACCGATACGTTACACTCAAGATCGACAATTACCCATTCCGAAATCCGTGAAGCTGCTCGATCGTTACGTCACCCGAAATTTTTTGCAGGCCTACATTTACTGCATCGCCGGATTCATTTCCATCTGGCTCATCTTCGACGTGAGCGACAACATTTCCGTCTTCATCGATCAGCATCTCGGCTTCACCCGGGTCGCGCGCTACTACTTCACGCAATTGCCGCAGATTCTCGTCATCCTCCTGCCGGTTTCATTGTTGCTCGCGCTTCTCTTTTGTCTCGGCCGCATGTCGCGCGCGAACGAGATCGTCTCCATGCTCACTGCCGGAATCAGTGTGCCGCGGGTTTTGTTGCCGCTCGTCGTGCTTGGGTTGCTCACGGTCGCGGTCACGTTCGCACTAAATTACGAGCTCGCGCCCCACGCCGATCTCGCCCGTCGCATCATTCTTAGCTCCGAACAGCACGCGCGGCGCTCCAGTTCGATCGAAGCGCAAATTTTCCGCAATCGAACCGATTCACGCACATGGTTTATTCAAAATTTCCGGCTGCATCAAAACACGTTTAACAACGTGCAGGTGCTGCAACAGGACGAGAATGATTCGATTGTCGTGAGTTATCTCGCGAAACGCGCGACCTACGATCCGCAAACAAAAACGTGGGAGCTCACCTCCGCGAAAATCGTGCACTACGATGGGGTCGGAAATGTTTTGCGCGAGGAATTTCAGCCTTCACTCAAGATCGAGCACTGGAGCGAGACGCCGTTTCGGTTGAGCAGCGCCAACGTTCGCGCCGAAAATCTGAGCGTGCCCGAGTTGCGCGAGTATTTGCATTTCAATTCCGATTTTCCTGCGACGCTGCTCGCGCCTTTTAAGACGCATTTGCAATATCGTCTCGCGTTGCCGTGGACGTGTCTCGTCGTCGTTATGATGGCCGCGCCGCTCGGGATTGGTTATTCGCGGCGCGGCGTGCTGGCGAGCGTTTCGTCGGCGATCATTCTCGTCTTCGCCATGAATTTTCTGACGCATTTGTTTCTCGCGCTCGGCGAAGGTTATCGCGTTCCGGCCTTGGTCGCCGGTTGGACGCCGAACGCAATCTTCGCCGTCATCGGTCTCTATCTGCTCTGGCTGCGCGCGTCCAATCGCGAGGGCACCGGCTTTGGTTTTCGCCGCGCGCGGCGTATGGTGCCGGCCACAACATGAACCCGTTGGCTAACGAATGGACGATCAAGCATCGGGCCGACGCATGTGCGGCCACGCAACGCCCATTTGCGCCCGGCGAATATTTTTACACGCTCCTCTTTCAAGACGCGGAAGGTTTTCGCAGGGAAGATTTGAGCGAAGAAGCGTGGCGTAATCGCAATGAGAACATTCGGCCGTTTTCATTTTGGCGAACGAAATACGAACCGGCGCCGCCGGAACAACCGGAGCCGCTCGCGAAAGAAAACGCCGAACAACTTTTTCGTCGGCTGACGAGCTCGGAAAATCCGCCGGCGAATGCCTGTTACGTTTTGGCCGCCATGCTCGAACGGAAAAAAGTGCTCAAGCAAATTAAGACCGAGCGTGGCGATGACGGTCGCGTTTTGATTTATGAGCATCGCGAAAACGGCGACGTCTTTATCGTGCGCGATCCCGGATTGCGGCTGGATGAATTGGAAAACGTGCAACACGAAGTGAGCAATTTGTTAGGCGCAAGATCGACATGAGCAAGATCGACAATCACTCCTTGCCGTGGTTTCGAGAAAAGTTTCCGTTGTATCTCGCGCCCATGGCCGGCGTGACCGACAAAATCTTCCGCCAAATCTGCAAGGAATACGGCGCCGACGTGCTCACGACCGAATTCGTTTCAGCGGAAGGAATTTTTCGCCGCAACGAACGCACGCGCGAATATCTAGAGTTCGATGAGGTCGAGCGGCCGATCGGCGTGCAACTCTTCGGCGGCGACGCCGAGCACATGGCGGAAGCGGCCAAACAAGTCGTCGATTGGGTCGCGCCGGACTTTGTCGATCTTAACTTCGGTTGTCCCGTCAACAAAGTGGTCGCGAAAAATGGCGGCTCGGCTTTGCTCAAAGATTGTCCAACGCTCGCGCGCGTCGCCGGCGCGGTCGTTAGGGCAATTTCGCCGCTGCCGACAACGGCGAAGATTCGCATCGGCTGGGATGAAGATTCAATCAATGCGGTCGAGATCGCGCGAGTACTTGTCGATCTTGGCGTGCAAGCGCTGACTGTGCACGGACGCACGCGCGCGCAAGGTTATTCCGGCGAAGCGGATTGGAACGTCATCGGCGCGGTTGCTAACGCAGTTTCAATTCCTGTCATCGGCAACGGCGATATTTCGTCGCCGCAGGACGTCGTGCGGCGACGAAGAGAAACCGGGATAGCCGGAGCAATGATCGGCCGCGCCGCCATGAGCGCGCCGTGGATTTTCGCGCAGATTAAAAATGAAGATGTCGATCCACCGAGTGGTCGCGAAAAGTGGAACGTGATCCTGCGTCACTGCCGATTGACCGTGGAAGACTGGGGAGCAGAGGATCCCGCCATCCGCTCGATGCGCGCGCGTTTGATGGCCTATTCCAAAGGAATGCCGGAAGGAAAATCGCTTCGCGAAAAATTTCAGCACGTCTCCACGATCGCTGAGATCGAACGCATCGCCGACGACCACGTCGCCAATTGCGAGGCGGTTTTAGTCTAGCGCGAGATACGGCATCAAGCCGTGCGTACCGCCTTCGCGGCCGAATCCGCTTTCCTTGTAACCGCCGAACGGCGATGTCGGATCGAATTTGTTGTAGGTGTTCGCCCAAACCACGCCGGCGCGAAGTTTGTTCACGATCTTGAAAATCTTTGATCCTTTGTCCGTCCACACACCCGCGCTCAAGCCGTATGGCGTATTGTTGGCGCGCTCGATCGCTTCCTCCGGCGTGCGGAATGTCATCACGCTCAGGACCGGGCCGAAGATTTCTTCCTGCGCAATGCGATGCGATGCGGTCACGCCGGTGAAGAAACTCGGTGGATACCAATAGCCTTTGCTCGGCAAACGCGCGGGCGATTGCACGAGCTGCGCGCCTTGTTGCAGGCCGCTATCGACCAACTCGCAGATTTTTTCGAGCTGCATTTTGGAATTGATCGCGCCGATGTCGGTGTTTTTGTCGAGTGGATTGCCGACGCGCAAGGTCGAGATGCGATCGCGCAGTTTGCGAATAACGGGCGCGAAGATTCCTTCCTGCACGAAGAGGCGCGAGCCGGCGCAGCAGACGTGGCCTTGATTGAAATAGATTCCGGAGATGATGCCCTCGACGGCTTGATCGATGGGCGCGTCTTCGAAAATGATGTTCGCGGCTTTGCCGCCGAGCTCGAGCGTGAGTTTTTTCTTGGTGCCGGCGATTGATTTTAGAATGCGTTTGCCGACTTCGGTAGAGCCGGTGAAAGCGATCTTGTCGATCTTAGGATGATCGACCAGCGCGCGTCCGGTTTCACCCGCGCCGGTGACGATGTTGACGACGCCATCGGGCAGTTCGGCCTGCTGGAAAATTTCGGCGAGATGCATCGCGGTGATCGATGTCGTTTCCGCGGGCTTGAGCACTACCGTGTTTCCACACGCGAGCGCGGGCGCGAGCTTCCACGCGGCCATGAGCAACGGAAAATTCCACGGAATGATTTGGCCGGCCACGCCTAACGAACGCGGTGAACGACCGGGAAATGCGTACTCAAGTTTATCGGCCCAGCCGGCGTAATAGAAAAAATGCGCGGCGACTAATGGAAGATCGACATCGCGCGATTCCTTGATGGTTTTGCCGCCGTCCATGGTTTCAAGCACGGCGAGCTCACGTGATTTCTCCTGAATCAACCGCGCAATGCGGTAGAGATATTTTCCGCGTTCGCGGCCGGAGAGTTTCGACCAAACGTTATCGTAGGCGCGACGCGCGGCCTTTACCGCAAGATCGACATCGTACGCGTCGGCCTCGGCGATTTGGGCGAGCTTTTCTTCCGTGGCCGGATTGATGGAATAGAAATATTTCCCGGCGCGCGGCCTAACGAAGCGGCCATTGATGAAAAGCTCATAACGTTTTTTGAGCTGGATGTAATTGCTCGCCTCCGGCGCGGGCGCGTACTCCCAGCGATCGCCGAAGTTTAGCCGCCGGTCTTTTGCGGGCAGGGCGACACGACGGTCGTGTCCATCGCCGTCTTTAGATAAAACGATGAGCTGCGGTGAAGAAGATTTTCGGCGCGCCATAAGATCGACATGTGATTCTTAGTCCGCCGAGGAGTGCGCCGCACGCAAAAAGAATTAGGGTCGCCTATTACTGTACACAACAGAGCCGCGGAGATTTTGCAGCTCCGCGGCTCGTTGAATTAAACCCAAGTCGTCAGCCGCTGATTAGGCGCGACGGCGGGCGCGCAGCCAGGTCAGGCCGACCGAGCCGAGCCCACCGAGGCCGAGCAACGACCAAGTCGCCGGCTCGGGCACTGCCGTGATCGTGATTGTATAAGCCGCCGCCGGAGCATTAACACCACTGCCTGCACCGGTCGGAGTAATTTCAGATTGTTTAGGGCTATTCGCCGTGGTGAACAGCGTGTACGTGCCAGGTGCGGCGCCGCTCAGCGTGAATTCAATGTTGGCGAGCTTGTAAGTGCCGGCGACTTTGTTGGTGCCTGTTGCGCCGAGATCGCCGCTATCGAGTGTGCCGGTTTGCGGGTTGGCTGCAAGATCTTTGTCGGTCAAGTAGCCGGAGCGCGCTCCTGAGCTGTCAGTGAAACCTTTATTGTTAAAGGGATCGCCTGAGCCCGGATTGGGACCGTCCGTTGGGCCGGTGAACGTGAAATAAGTCTCATTGGTGATGGTAATCTTGGATGCCAAGCCGGTCGGCGACTCGAGCCATAGCGAATATCCGTTCGCGCCGAAATTGAAGGTGCCGAAGATATCGACGTTGAAGACTTGATTCGAACTGTAAGTGCCGGCATCGGGTGTACCAACATTATCGTTGAACGAGAACGTGGCCGTATTTTGACCGAACGCCATGCCAACTGCTGCAATCAAGCAGCCAATCGTGAGGCTAAGTTGTTTTTTCATATGGAGTTTTCTCCTTGTTTGCTGATTTCTTGGGTTGTCTGGTTGTTTGTTCTTGTTGTTTGTTCCGGGGTGAAAGTTATCCGGCATGCGATTGTACGACAGGCCGCTTCTCAAAGCTCCAGAAAATCTCGATAGGTGGACTCGATACAGTGAATCGCCTTGTGCGCCTTTGGTTTGCCTCGGCAGCGGAGACTCGAAATAGCGCGCCGAAAAGTAGCCTACCGGAGCGACCGGGGCCGCCGTTTCCCACTCGAAATGGGCGATTTAAGTTCACCTTGTCTTCTATTCGTAGGTGGCCGTTTGGGCGGACGCCTCCACGACTATAGTTTTTAAGATTTTTCACTGAACTTCCTTTAAGGCAGAGCTGTGCCGGATTTGGATTTCACGAATGCGATGTCAGCACTGTTGAGATTTCCATCGACGGTCACGTCTTCGCGGAAGTTAAACGGCGTCAGCGTCTGACCTGATTGGCTTTTCGTTTGTGCGATGTCGGCGGAATTCACGAATTTGTCCGCGGTCGTGTCGCCGGCGAGCACGCCCATTGGCACTGAGACATTGGCGGTGTTGGTGCCGTCGTCTACGCCGTTGAGATTAATTATCAGCGTCTGTGCATTGCTGACATTCGTTAGGTTAACCGTCACCACGCTGCCACTAACGCTGGCGCTGGCGATCGAGCCCGTGCCACCGCTGCCTTTCGTAACGCTGATGCTCGATACATTCACTGGCACCGGGAATGTGATTACGACTTTATGTTTTCCAGTCGTGCCGCCGCTGCGGTCTTCGATGCCAACGTTACCGCTCAATGGAAGATCGACATCGAACGTTCCGGCGGTGCCGTGGGTTTTGCGCGAAACCGCGCCGATAGGAATCAAACTGGTCGCCGTGCACGCATTGTTACCGGCAACGGTATATGTCGACGCGGGAAAACTGTTGTCGGTTTGCGCTTTGACGAATGTGTGATCGATAAAGGCGTTCGAGCGCTCGAGTTTGCTCTCGGGGGAACCGGGCGCATCGCCAGTGAGGGTGCGTCCGTTCACGCCACCAAGAAGTGCCCCAGGTTGCGGATTACCGAACAGCGTTTTCGGAACGAAGATCGTAATCGTGCCATCCGGATCGTAACCGCTGGTCGGCAGCGCATCGCCCTGTTTTGTTTCCGAGATAACGAAAACCGCAGGCACTCCCGCATCCGCGAGCGTGCCGTATTCAAAGGTCACGTTACTGCTCGCATCGCTCGTCATCCCGACATAAAACTGTTGCGCATAATGGGAAGCGCCGGTGCCGTCGATAACGGGCGGATATGACTCCGCGGCGAACGAGTTCCAAACGATGCGCCAGCGACTGTTAGGCGGAATCGTCGAGAGATCGTTCACCTTCATCTTAAACATGAAATTGCTCGTGTTTGCCGGTTCGCCGACCGCAACGTAATCGATCAAGAGTGACGGTGGCGTATTGCCCCCCGCGTTCGCTTCAGCGTGCGTGGGATCATTGCGATGAATGACCAAGCCGGTGCAGGTCGTGCCCGTGTACGGGGCAGCGACTTCGTTGTTGCTACATGAAATTCCGGCACTGTTTTTCGCGGCGACTTTGTAGTAATACGTCGTCGCATCATTTGCCGCGAGCACGTCGTTGTAACTGCCGCCCGTTTGCGAACCAGCGACCTGCGTTAACAGCGTCTCCGCGCCGCTCACGGTGCCGCGCAAAATATTATAATGGTTGATCATCAAGTTGCCGGTGTCGGCTTCCGACCATTGCAGGCTAACGAGATTGCCGACTCGTTTGGCCGTTAACGTCGGCATGCCGGGTTTCGATGTCGATGTTGCGGGATCGTTTGCAGCAAAAAGTCTTCGGCCGCTCGACTGGCGCGCGATCGTCGCGGTGCTGGTGAATGCGTTACCCTCGCCCGGCGGCGCTTCGCCTTGCGCCGTCAACGGCGCCTGGACGCAGTTGCCGCCTTCGCAACCGTTGACATAACCGATGAGTACGCGGCCGGTTTTGTCGACCGCCATATCGAAAAAGTCGAGGAGGTTGCGGCAAATGCTCGCGCCGCCTTTGGCCCAAATACAACCGCGCTGCATCGGTGCGTTCGGCGTAACGTCCCGCGTCGACCATGTCTGCCCGCCGTCGAATGTGCTCGCGACGTACATATGCCAGACCCCGGGGAAACTGCTTTGCAACGCGTCGCCTGCCGTTGTCGTTCCTAAAAATGCGACCGCCGCGCGACCGGCATCGCCTGCGACCGCCGCCGGATAGCGGATGTTTTGCAGACCAAAAATCGCGGCGACATTGCCAAGATTCTGCCAAGTGGCGCCAAAATCATCCGACGTTAAAACTGCCGCTGCGGTGTCGTTATTCGCGATGATGTAATAGACGCGGCCGTTTGCATCGACCGCCACCGCCGGATCCTGAAAGCTCGCCGATGGTTGCATGGCGATTGTCGATGTTTGCACATGTCGAATCGTCCAGGTCGAGCCGTTGTCTTGCGATACGAGTAAACTCGCGACGCCACCGCATTGATTGAATGGCACGTAAACAGTTCCGTCTTTCGGCGACACTTTCACGTGTCCGTGCAAACCACCACACACATTAACCGGCGGAGTCGTTAGGGGAACAGAAGGCCCGTAGGTCAGTCCACCATCATCACTGCGTGAACAAAATGCCGGCGGTCCCGAATTCGGCACCCCTTCCTGCGAACAATAATAAACGGCGTGATTGTACGGCGTCGGCAAGCTTGGGACTGGCGCGTGATAAGGTCCACCGCCGATGGTTTCGTGGTCCACACCGGACGCGAATCCACTTCCCTGCGTCGGTATCCAGGTCGCGCCGTCGTCATTCGTAAACGAAGTTTTGCACGTCGGACTCAACAGCGTGAGCTCGCCCGTAAACGAGCGACCAAGGGCGGAATCGGTAAAACCGATCGGATCGGAATCGACCGCCACTTGTGTCGGCGCCGCGCGATTTGTCCATGTCGATGAAAGCCCGTTGGCCGGACATGTGTCGTCGAATTTCACGAAGAGCGTCTCCAGCCCGGAATAGAAAATTGCCGTGTCCGTGAGCCAGTTATCGCCGATCGAAGGTTCGCCCGCGTTGCGGCCCATGTATTCCACCGAGTTGGGCTGTTGACCGGCCTCGGTCGTTTTCACTGTCACGAGCGTTCCGGGCGCGGCGAAATTTTCGAAGCCGATTTGCGGGCCGTTGTCCTGCGCCGCGGGCGGGATTGGTCCAAAAGGCGGAAGCGGAACTCCGGGCAGACCCGTATTATCGTAAGTAAACGTGCCGGTGTAATCATAGGGCGCCGTCAGCGCCGCCGGATTGCTCGACGCGCACACCTGCACTTGATACTCGCCGGGTGCGAGACCGCCCGCGGGTTCGTAGGTCAGGGCCTCATTTCCAATGCCGTTGTCTTCCGTTTTGACGAAAATCGGATTCGGGTCAGAGCCGTAAAGCAAGGTAACGGCGAGATCGTTCGCTGGCACCTGAGCATTTACTTGCACGACGATGCGAAGTTGGTTCGCCGGAACCGTGAAGTGATGCCGCGGCGTGGCGCACGGATATGCGTGCGGATCAAATGTGCCGCTGAATTGTTGCGGCACCGACGCGGCCGGCGCAGTCGGCGAACTTTTCGAAGATCGTAGCGCGCGGTGGCCGGCCGAGAGGTTCGTTAGGGCGACAGTCGCGAGAGCGAAGCTAATGATGAGACACGGTATTCCAGCGAGAACACGCGCTGTGACAGGATGGGAATTTCTTTTCATGACGTGGAGTGTTTCGGCCGCGCGACCCTCTCGCTGGCCTACTACTGAATCGGAAAATTGCGGCTCTCCGGCCGCATACCCCACGACGATTCGTGCGAAACCGTCAGGGCAACCGCGCTATCGCCTCTGCGGCCAGCGCCTTCGTCTTCTTAATTTTTTCCTCTTCTTGATCTGGCCCGCCGATGCTTATGCGAATATAAGCGCCGTTTTTCAGCACGTACAACGCGCCGCCCACCCGGCTCCCGCTCCAAAACGCTTCCTCGCCGACGCCTTCGATCTTCTTCATCGGCGCTTTGCCTTCCTCTTCTTCCTCGCCTCGGCCGCTTTTTTGCTCGCGCAAACTTTCCGCTTTCTCTTTTTCGCCTTCGCGCTCCTTGTTTTTGTCCTCGTCGTAGCGCCCGAATGTGTTCTCCCAGCTCTCTTTTGCGGCCCGGGCATCCGTTCCTTTCGGATCGTTCTGCGTCACCATCAAACTAACCGAACGGTTCGACGGCTCCGCCGCGTAATAGCATTGCAACACTTGCAGGTGGCCATCGGCGGTGCCATTTCCTTTCGTCTCTTTGACCGGGGCGCCCTGCACCTTTTGAATCTCCTCGTTCGTTAGAAAACTACACGCGTTGTCGGTCAATGTCCGAACCGTCCGCGTGGCCGTCGCCTGCGTTTGCGCGTCTTGCGGCGGAGGCACTTCGGATTTCTTTTTGCATCCGGCGAACGCGATTAAGACGGATATGCCTAACGAAAAAAAGCGAGTGGTTTGCATCATTAAAATAAAGATTGTCGATCTTGCCGCATCAATCAGAAGTCGGAGTCGCGACCACCAGCCCCGCCAGCAGAAACACGAGCGCCGCCGAAAACAGACAGTAGCGACAAAAAGCGTGCAACAGAAACGCCTGCACAAAGAGAAGCCATAGAGTGAAGAGGAACATTCCGCCCACTACGCCGGCGAAAATTTTCCGCGCTTTGACGTAACCAAACGCGGCGAATGTGGCGAAAGTAAATGCGGCGAAATACGCGAGCGTTCCGAATGACGCGATCGGAAAATTGCCGATCTTTGCGTACTTGCTGCCGAGCACTTCGAAACATCCGGCCGAGTCGCCGCACACGGCCGTTGCCCCGGTCAGCGCGAGAACGGTCAAATAGGTTGCTTCGGCCAGGCCGACCAGCGCTGCGATCGCGGCAATGGTGTAGACAATCGTGCGAAAACGCGACGGAGTGGAAGTTGTCGATCTTGCCATTGTCGATCTTAGCCGGAGGGCTTTTGTGGATTTAACGCCGCCTCCACCGCTTCGCGAATGAGCTTGGGCGATTCCGGTCCGGACATCGAGATGGACTTGTTGTTTACGAAAACGGTCGGCGTTGCGGTCACGCCGATCTTGGATCCATCACGCTGGTCCTGCGCGACGCGTTCTTTGACCGCTTCGCTATCGATGTCTTTTTTAAATTGCTCGACGTCGAGGCCGAGCTTTTCGGCGTAGCTGCTAAACAAATCGCGCGGCTGCGGCACCTTCGACCAAATCGCTTGCTCGTGATAAAGCGTGTCGTGCATGTCCCAGAATTTTTTCTGCAGTCCGGCCGCCTCGGCCGCCTGGGCGGCGTCGCGCGCGTGGGCATGAACGATGAGCGGGAAATGATGAAAGATAAGCCGGACTTTGTCGCCGTAATCATGCTCGATCTGCTTGAGCGGTTCCGCGAGACGGCCGCACGGCGGACATTCGTAGTCGCCATATTCTTCGATCGTGACGGGCGCTTTATCGTTGCCGCGCACATGCAGCTTCGCATTTTCCGATGTCGATCTTGCACTCGTTAGGCTGAGGCTGAGAGGACGTTTCGAGCGGTAGAGCGCGACGCCGCCGGCAACCGCGCCGCAGCCGACCAGAGCAACGATGATGAACGGCAGAATGCGTTTCACAAATAAGCGAGGCTGAACATGCACGGCGCTGGAGGCAGGCTCAAGCACTACCTCCGGCGCGCGCGCAAAATTTGATTGTCGATCTTACGGAAGGCCGGTGCCGGATTTGGATTTCGCGAGCGCGATGTCGGCGCTGTTGATGTTCCCGTCAGCGGTGAGGTCTTCACGGAAGTTCGAGCCGGTGACGAGCTGACCGGACTGCGATTTGGTTTGCGAGATGTCGGCGGAATTGACCAAACCGTCCGCGGTCGTATCGCCGGCGAGCACGGACATGTTGATCGGCACATTGCCGGAGCCGTTCGCATCGGTCACGCCATTCAAACTGATGGTGAGACGTTGCGCGTTGGTGACGCCGGTAAGGTTAATGGTGACGACGTTACCGCTGACGCTCGTGCTCGAGACGGAGCCGGTGCCCGAGCTCACGCTCGCGCCGGTGATCGTGACCGGAAGCGGGAAGGTGACGACGATTTTGTGATCGCCGTTCGCTCCGCCGGTGCGGCATTCAATTCCCGGCGACGTGAGAAGATCGACATCGAAATCTCCGGCCGTGCCGTGTGTCTTACGCGAAACGACGGCGAGCGGCGTCGGCGCTCCGGGCAAACACGTCGGGAATGTTGGATTGAGCAACGCGAGCGGGCCGCTGGTCTGCCGCGCGAATGTGACATGTGTCGAAGTGGAACCATTGTCCGCGAAGGCAACGTTAGCCAAACCGTCGGGTCCGATATCGACTTGGAAAAAGTCGGCGAGTGTGCGCGTGCCGCTGGCGCAGAGCAGACCTTGATTACAAATCGGTCCGTTATGCATGATGTGATCGCTCACTTGTGAGATAGTGAACACAGGCTCGCGCGAATTGGCGTTGAGCGATTGCGCGAACATGGTGTTCCAGTGCACAGTGTTCGAAGCGATGTTCGGATCGACCGGTGAAGTCGTGGCGTAATAAACGACGTCGATGCGACCGGTGTCACCGGCTGCGACCCATGGCATGACTGCGGCGCCCGGTCCCTGACTCACTTGGAACGGACCGTAGAAACTTTGTCCGTGATCGTGCGACATCGCCATCCAAACCATGTACTCGTTAGTCCGGGCGTTGTTCATGGCCCACGCGACATAAATGTTGCCGCCTTTGTCGATGGCCGCGGCCGGGAAATCATTCGCGGTGTTGTTGCCGTACGTTTTCACGGCGGGATCCGGAGTCGGCGCCGGCGAAGGCAACGCATCAGGCGAATCTTGCACGCCTTTGTACACCGGAACGTTCGTGAACGGTCCGGGCGGCGCTCCGGCTGCGGCGGGCGGAGCGCCGAAGGCTTCCCACACGTTCGGTAATTTTCCGAACGGCGGATTCGCCTGGTTCGTCCGCACGGTCGAGGCAGTGAAGATGCCGTAAACCACGTGCGTAGCCGGATCGACAAACACCGGTCCCGGATTCGTATTCGGGAAAGTGCTGTTCGGTGGCAAGATCATTTCCGGCGCGGTGATGCCGCTGGCCGGCGGCGACCACGCGCCGTCGTTCGTTAGGGCGTTAAAACGTACCGCTTCAGCGGCCGCTTCGTGGTCCATTTCGTAAACGGTGAGATCGCCATTCGCCGGAACATTGCGATCGTACGTAAGCCATTGTCGATCCGACGAAGCATCAACGTTTCCGGCCGCGCCACCGGTTCCGGGCGCGAACCAGGTCGCGCCGCCATCAATCGACTTCGCGATGTTGATCGAAGTCAGTTGTGCAAGATCGGCGAAGTATAACAAGTCCGGTCGCGCGCCGCTGGTTTGCCGAATCGGAAGAATATCCTCGTCACCGGCATTCAGCACCCGGTCGGCGACGGGATTGACTGGCGAAAGGAAGCTCGCGCCGTTGTTTGTTGATTTCCAAACCCATGGATTTCCCGGCGTGGTGATGAACATGCAGTTATGCGAATCCACTTTCATGCAAGGCTCGCCTCCGGGCGAACCGACCGCGACATTCGCACTGAATGCCGCTGGTCCCGGGGGAGACGGCGGAGTAAGCGCGCTCGCTCCACCTGTCTGTTTGATATACCACGTCTTCACATAACAGTTGGATGCGGGCGGCCCGGTGCAATCCGTCACGCCATCTTCGTAGGCGATGTTCGCGTTACCATCGCGATCAATTGTCATCGTATAATACTCACTCAGGTCGCGCGTCGATCCGGTGCAGTTTCCGCCTTGAGAACAGATCGCATCGTTGTGCACCGCGTACGGAACGGCGACCACTTGCGTGAAAGTTGGACTGGCGGAAAGCGCGTTCGTCGTCTGCGCGAAGAACACATGCCAGTCGTATGGTGGCGCATCGGGCGATGCCGAACTCGATCCGTACCAGGTAATGTCCACCACTCCAGGTGAACCAGCCACGATCCACGGCATCACTGTCGATTGGGTATTGGCGCCGCTATCGACTTGCACCGGCGGCAACCATGTCGCGCCCTGATCGGCCGAGCTCATCAGGAAAACGTGAGCGTTCGTGCGAGCTGTTAGGCCGGTCGAACGCGTGAAGACAACGTGCACGTTGCCGCCGCGATCAACCGCGATGATCGGAAACGCGTTCTCAACCGAAGATCCCGCCGGACCGGTATAGATTGTTGAAATCGTCCACGTATTTCCACCGTCGGTCGATTTCAACAAGTTGAGTTGGTTAGGCAAATTCGTCGGCGTGTACGTCGTGTAGAGATTGCCGTTGTATTGATCGACCGCGAGATTGTTTGAACGGCGAATAGTTCCCGCGCCGCCGGTAAGATTCACCGGAAGACTAAACGTTTTCCCCGCATCGGTTGATTTCGTAAACCAAATGCCAGCGTTGACCGGCGCGTTGTCGAACGTCATGTAAACCGTTTGCGGGCCGTACGCCGCGACCCATTGTCGATCATTCACCGGCACCGGCGGGTTGCCGTTTGCTGCCGGATTTACTTGCCACGCCTGGCCGGGCGCCGCTCCACCGACGCCGCCATCGAAAGAAGTCGAAAGCGTTGTTCCTCCCAAATACAAACTCGAAATGTACAAATAACCGCCGCTCGAAACGTCGATCGAATCGTCGCCGCCGCCGGCGCCAGCCGTGCAGGCAGACGTTCCTTGCACTCCGCATTTGTCCTGCGCGCCATCGGGTTCGCCGAGATATACGAAAGTCGCTCCTTTATCGGTCGATTTCCAAAGATCGACCCCGCCGGGCACGCCGTGGATCGCCGTGATGTAAATGTTGCCGAAGATGTCGATCTTGATTTCCGGCTCCGCGTCCTGGTCTTTCAGAGAAACGACCCCGCCGGGAATTGGCGGTATGGGCGGACGGCTAAGCTCGAGCGGATTCGAAAATGTAAACGCGCTCGAGGCGTCCGACACCACGTGAACGGCCGTGCGCTCGGCGCCGGTCGCTGTTGTCGTCCGTTCGCGCTCGGACTCGCGACGTTGCCGCGCCGACGCATCCGAAAATGAAAGCGTCGCAAGGCTTCCAGCCATTGCGACGAAGAGAACAAACGTAAACCAGCGCCATCTGCTGGTGATATGGTTGAGAACGTAATTCATGGAAGAGGGCCTTTCTGCTTCGTTGTCTCTACTTCGGCTAGCGAGCGCCCTCCGGATGCAGCCCGGCCGATTTTTTTTGATGGCGTTTTCGTAATTTTGGCCGCCTAACGAATTCGTTAGGCCAACGCAAATCGATTAGCCGGCGGGATTTAATGCCGGTCGCCTGCAAGAAGATGTCGATCTTGCGCGGGACCGAATAGTCGAGCCTGAAAAGGCAAGGGCTGCATCACGCGAAGCGATGCAGCCCTTGTTTCTTTCGCGAAAAACTATTGTCCGAGCAGCGTGTTGATCGCGTTTTGAATGTCGATCAAACCGTAACCGCTCTTGAAGTTGTAAACCTGATTGTAAACGTTCGCGAAGGTGCCGTTGACCTGAATAGTCGTCGCCGGAATCGTGTTGTTATTCTGAATCGTCGCCGTAAACGTGGAATTGTTTAGCTGATCGGCGCCGTTGCCATAGGCATGCACGCCGGCCACGTCTCGATCGACGCCGAAGCCTAACGAATCGCCCGGATCGAACGAGGTAAATGTCAAGGCAGCGACTTGATTGTTATTTGACAGCACCGGCGGCAAAACCAACGTGGCGCCGCCTGTGCTGCTGCCTTGCGCGAAGGGCGCGCCGTGCGTGGGATCCGGGTCGAACTCGAGTCCCGATGGCCGCAAATCAATCGTCATTGAGACGAGTTGATAACCTGTCGGTCCGAGGAACGTAACTTTGAAGGCGTTCGGATCGCTCGGATTATCTCCTGACGCACTGAGCGAGATTTTTAATCCCGACGGACCATTGCCGATGGCGGCGCAAAATCCGGGAGCGGTATCCATCTGTCCTTGTGTCGTCGCTTGCAAAAGCGAACGAACATAGCTCGGATTCAAGAAGCCAAGGCCGTGATCGTTCGCGGCCTGAAGTAGCAACGCGGTCGCGCCGGCGGCGTGTGGGGCGGCGGCGCTTGTGCCGAAGAAGTTCGGCCAGCCGTCGCCATCGTAATCAGCCGGAGATTTTCCGATCGTGATCGGCAATCCCGGAGGATCGACCGGTGGCGGGGGAAGTGCGCCGCCTCCGGGAGGAATCACATTCGTCAACACCGGCGGAAAGAACGTCGTGTTGGCTCCGTCCGGCGCGGAAATCGAAGGTTGTCGCCGCCTTGTCCCCTGCGCAAGGCGGTTACCTTGTCGATCAAAGAAAATGTCGACGGGACCGTTGGAAGAGAAACCTTCCACGCTCGGTGTGAGCGGACCGGCGACGACATTGCCGCTCGCATCGACGTTAGGCACGTCATCATAAACCCAGGCCGCGGTGCTGATGCAATTCGCCGCGGTGGTGTGGCCATAAATCGAAGGGCTGTCGATGTTGATGAAGTCGCCGCTGAAGCCGCCGCCATTCGTTGGCGCAACGTAGCGGAATCGATTCGCCAGCGGCGTAATGCCGGCCGGTGGATTCGCGCGCACAATGCAAATGTAAAATGTGCCGCCGGCCGTGAGATCGGTGCCGGGAAATTCATACGGCTCGTTCGTGCTGTAATTATCGTCCGTCCCGCTCATGCTCGATTGGTATGCGCCGTTCTGATCGAACACGAGAATGTTGTAGTCGGTCGTGATTCCCGCCGGACCAGTCCCCAATGGCGTCGAATCGTACGGGTCGTTCCATTGCATGACGAGTGGCGCATCGGCTGAGCCGACGGTCACTTTCTGCACCACTTGCACTGGACCATTCGGATCCGGATTGAAATTGTGCCAGCCGCCCGCGTAAGTCGCGGCGGCCGGAATGCCGGTGAGCGCGGGATGATTACTCTCAGCGACTTTGGCGTGATTGAAACCAGTGGCCGCGGCGATGGGACGCCAATCCGATTCGTACCCTTCGTTCCCGTCATTGCCGGCGCTCGAAAAATAAATCACACCGTATTGCGTGGCGATGTCGTCGATCGCTTGCGCGATCAACCCGTCGGAATACATCGGCTCGACGAAATAAATGACGTCGTCGCACACGATGTTGCAACCGAGCCCCGGGCGATTTGTGATCGCGCCGGTGTTAGGATCGACAATCGGGACCATCGCGGAGGTCGGAGATCCGAGTGCGCGGATGTTGTTAGCGAAATTGACTTGCGTGCCGTTCGCCGTTGCGAATGCAAGTTGCGCATCCGGGGCCACGTCGTGAATCAACTGCAACATGCCACGGCCTTCGTCCGTTGGCGGCCCGACTGAAAAATCCTGCACATCTTCCACCACCGGCAGATCCCCATTGGCCACGTCGTAAGCTGACGTGTCCGGGATGCCGTTTTTGTCCTGCGCCGGATTTAAATTAAACGTATCGGACAATGCGCCGATCTTGATTCCGTTGCCGGTGTAGCCGCTCGTGTTCGCCAAATCGGCTTTCATCACCGCCGCGCCTTGTGAAGTCGTTTGTCCCACACGCGTGCGCATACCGGGCTCAAGATGAACCGAGCGCACTCCCTTGAGCGATCCCACGGCTGCGCCTTGCGCGAGCGGCATCCAGGCCGAGAAAACACCTTTGCGATACCACGAAGCTTCGCCCACGATCGTTAGACCCATCGAGCCTAACTGCGTCCGCATGACCTCTCCGCCGACCGAGCCGTCGAGATAAATGTTTACCAGCACACGCTGTTGCGCGTCCATTTTCATATGCGAGTTCAGTTTCTTGAGAGATTCGATTTGCGCGTTCGTTAGGCCACCAGAAGAAATTGCGGCGGCTTTCGCATTCGGCTTCTTCGTGGACGCGGCGCTCGTCTGCATCATCATTGCTTGATGTGTTTGCACCAGCGCTTTGAGACCGCCGCCCAGATTCGCCGGGACGGTCGGGGTCGCAGTTCGCCGGCTGCCGCCTTCCGATAATGAAGCGAAGATCGACAAGGTGATCACCGCCGTTGCTGGTATGAAAAACTTTTTCGTGATGCTCATTATTTTATTTCCTTTGTCGAAGGCTTCTCAGCTGCGTCGCTTCATTCGCCAGATTGCCCCTGCCATCGCTGTTCCGAAAATCAGCGCGACCGAGGATGGTTCGGGCACAGCCGAAATCGTTACTCCCGTTAACGCGATGGAGTATGTCCCGCCCTGATTGCTCGTGCCGCTGTATTGCGTAAAAGGCGAATTGGTTTCGTTAGGCGTGCCGTTTTTCGGTCCGTAGACTCCCGTCGGGTCCGCGCCTTCCGGCTGGTTTGGGAAAATGCGAACGCCGCTGCTGTCTGCCGGATATGAACCGCTGCCGTCGATGACGAGGTAGTAATAACCTTGCGTTAACCCGGAATAGAGCGAATTGCCCGCGGGCAATAGTGATTGCGAGCCCGGCGGTTTATCGTCGTTAACGGCGATGCCGGTGCCATCCAGCCGGAAGAGAAAAAGCTGCGTATCGAATCCGTTCTTGCCGCCGGCCAGGCTCGTGGTCGACGCGGAAAAATTCGCCGGATCGCTGATGAAAATTTTGTAAACATCGCCCATCTCCGACAACCCGGTGCCCTGGTTGATCGACAATGTGCCAACGATGTGATCGAGCGAAGCCGCGCCCGCGGCAATTGTCTCCGCGCTCGCAATCAGATCGTGTGAATTATAAGTGGTGCTCGTCTCAGTGTAGTCCACGGCATATGCCAATCGAGTTGTGAGCGCGAGAACCGATACGAGAATCGTAGTTTTGCAGATGCGTTTCATAAATTTGGTGAAAGAAGTCGAAACTAATTCGGCGAATCGCGTGCGCGTGGATGCCTCATCTTCTCTTTTATGACGATTTCGTAATGCGGGGCCTATTTCACGGCGCTGCTAGGATGGGGGGAGCCGAGTCCGGTTACGGGCAAAAAAAGAGTCGCGCCGCCTCACTCGAGGCGGCGCGTAAACCCTCACATGAATTTGCTTACATTACAGATTCGTAATGTCTCAAGGTTTGGACGTATCCCGACGGCATTTCTTTTTCGACCCGGAAGCGATTGTCGATCTTACGGCAGGGAAAAGTAGTCGGGACCCTGGTAGTTCCCGTCCGCCGTCTTCACGATTTGCATGAGCACATCGTTCACCAGCGTGCTCGCGCCGAAACGGAACAAATCAGCCGTGAGCCAATCATCGCCCAATGTCTCTTTCACCATCACGAGATACGCCAGCGCCTGTTTCGCCGTGCGAATGCCGCCCGCCGGTTTCATCCCGATGCGAATTCCGGTCTCGTAGAAATAATCGCGAATCGCCTCCAACATCACCAGCGTCACCGGCATTGTCGCCGCCGGCGAAATTTTCCCGGTCGATGTCTTAATAAAATCGGCGCCCGCGCGCATGGCCAGCTCGCTCGCCACCCGCACGTTGTCGTAGGTTTGCAGTTCCCCCGTTTCCAAAATCACTTTCAGATGCGCTTCGCCACACGCTTCTTTCGTCGCCGCGATCTCATCGAACACGCGCGCATGTTCGCCCGCGAGAAATTTTCCACGATCGATCACCATGTCGATCTCATCCGCGCCGTCGCGCGATGCCGTGCGCACTTCTTCCAGTTTCAATTGCAACGGCATTAATCCCGTCGGGAACGCGGTCGCGACCGACGCGACTTTCACTGTCGATCTTGTCAAAAATTTTTTCGCGACGCGCACGAAGTTCGGATACACGCACACCGCCGCGCACGACGGGACCTCGTAGCGCGGATCGGTCGGCTGCATCGCCTTGCGACAAAGGAACGCGACTTTTCCCGGCGTATCTTTTCCTTCCAGAGTCGTTAGGTCCATCATCGACACCGCCAGTTTTAAGCCCGCGAGCTTGGCCGACGTTTTGATGCTGCGTTTGGCGAACGCACCCGCGCGCTCTTCCACCATCACTTGATCGACCGTCGAAAGCGCGGTCGCGCGTTCGGCCGCGCCGTTGCGCCGCACGTGCGTGATGTTTCGTACCAGGGCTTTCATAATTTTTCCCGCCATTCCGCTCGCGCATCGGCGATGAACGGCGCGAGTTTCAAATAAAACCTGACCACGTATAGCAAATAACCCCCGAACGCGGCAAGCTGTGCCGTCACCAGCCAGATATGTGCGTTATGCGCGAGGAAAAATTCCGGCCAGCGCAAGATCGACATCGCGCACGCCGCGTTCAACACGAACACGCCCGGCAACAACACCGCGATATTGCGCCATTGATCGCGTCGCACCATTTCGCACAAGCGATTGCTCGCGGGGCCGGCGCTGTCGCGGATGCGCGCATGAATCAAACGCAGATCGTACACGAACAACACCCAGCCGATGGCGATAAACACCGCGCCGTACCAAAACCAACTTTGTGGCCGCGCCACTTGCGCAAAAAGCAACGCCTCGACCAGCGCGCATGCGATGTAGAGGAAATTATGCCCGAATTCCAGCGGCCACCGAATTACCGTGATGATGTGCAACACGGCGCGCGACCAGAAAATGAAGATCGTGAACAAACCCGAAAGCACGTACGGCCAAAAGATAATTTCCCGATGCGAAACAATTTCGCGCGCGCTTTCGATTAATACCGTCAGCGCCACGCCTTGAATAATGCTGACGAGAGTGAGCTCGATTTCGACGATCATCGTATCGAGCTCGCTTCGGCCGGCAGAATTTTTCATCGCGTAAGATCGACAATGGCAAGATCGACAATTGCATTTCGTGCCTGGAGGGATTCGAACCCCCAACCTTCTGATCCGAAGTCAGAAGCTCTATCCGGTTGAGCTACAGGCACAGCGAGAGTGACTGTAGCGGTTTCGCGTTGCGAAGCGCAAATACTTAGGCCGCGAGCAGGAGCTCGACGCCGTCTAAAGCCGCGATCAATTCGCAGCCGGCGACTAGCTTCGCGAGATCGCTGCAGCTTTTGAGCGCTTCGTCGCCGAGAAAACTTTCCCAGAAGTTAGGCGTGACGGTGCGGAATTTCGATTGTTCGAAAGCGGGGATGGTGGAGGTCATACCGAAGATTTTAGCAGCCACCATGCCGCGCTAAGATCGACATGTGTATTTGACCGGCGCCGTGTCACTCCCTAGAACGAGCGCATGACGAAATCGGTTTGTCTTGCGGCGCTTTTTGTCCTCGTCGCGACTGCGCTCGGCGGCACACACAAAATTCCGCCGGGCGAGGGCATCGCGACCGTGCAGATTCCCGACAAGTGGCAAACAAAAGAGCAGGGCGAGCTGGTCGAAGGCATTTCGCCCGACGGCGCCGTGTATTTTCTCATCATCCCGGTCGAGCATAGAAAAGTCGGCGAGTCGATCGGCGAGGCGTTGCGTTACATTCGCAGCCGGGGCGGAATCGTGGTCGATTCCAAAAGCCTTACGCAAAGGACCGGCAAATTTAAAGACGGCGACGCGCACTTCGCTTCCTGGAAAGGCAAGAACGAAACCGGCGCGGTCGAAATCAAATTCGTGAGCTTCGCCGTGGCGCCGGATGAGTTATTGGTCGCCGCCTGGTGGGGCGCGCCGGACGCGCTGAAAAAATATCAATCGGAACTCGACAAGATTTTGCAAAGCGTCCGCAAAGCTGCCGGCGAAAAAGCGGAAGATCGACAATAAAAATCCGGGTGGCCAACGGGACTCGAACCCGCAACAACCAGAACCACAATCTGGAGCTCTACCATTGAGCTATGGCCACCACTTGGAAGTCCGAGTTTAAGTTTTTGATTTCAGATTGCAAACCGCGCGCAAACTGTGGCACGGTCTGCGCTTCTTGGTCACGCGTGGTGGAAGCTGGAATTGAAACCGCAAAGGGACGCGCTATTTTCTCGCGCCGCTCTCCCGTGTTGAAATTCTGCTTCCTAGTCGGTTTCTTCGCCCTGATCGCATCGCCATTGTCGATCTTCGCGCAAACAACGGACGACCCGAGCGAAACATTTCTCAAGGCCTACATGACCGCGCAGCAGGCGGAGAAACTCGAGCACGAAGGCCAGTTCAGCGCCGCGCTCGCGAAGTACCGTTTCGCCGGCAGCTTGATCGAACAACTTCGCAAAACGCACGCGGATTGGCAGCCGGCGATTGTCGATTACCGCGGCCGCAAAGTTTCCGAAGCGATCCTGCGCGTGCAGGGAAAAGCTTCCACCGACCAAGACCTCAACGCCGGTCCGGCGCAACTGCCCGGCAATGCTCCAGTTCTTCCCGAGCAATCGAACGCGCCAGAACCAAATGTCGAGATCACCACCGGCCGGCCTAACGAAGCACCGTCGCCCGCTGCGCGCACGGCTGCGGCCGAGCCGACCAAAGCGGCCGCGCCGAAAGTCGATGACGCGGCGATTAAAGACGCGACGAAAAAATTGCAGAGCCGCGTCGATCAACTCGAAGCCGATTTGCAAAAAGCGCGCGACAAGTTTGTCGATGCGCAAAAAGAAAAGGATGCGCTCAATGCCAAGTTAAAAGAGAGCGAGTCGAAGATCGACAAAGCGCAGGCTGAAGTCGGCAAAAGCAGGGACGCGGAAAAAAAATTGCGCGACCAACTCGAGGACGCGCATCAGGCGCTGAAGAAAGTTGAGACGACCAAGGGGTCGGATTCGAAAGCGCAGGAAGCATTGCGCGCCGAGATCGCGACGTTGAAGAAAAATCTCGCCGCGGTCGAGCAGGGGCGTTCGTTAGCCGAAAAAGAACGCGATGATGCGAGTGCGCGCATCGCCGTGGCCGACAAACGCACGACGGACACCGCGAAAGAACGCGACGACGCTCTTGGCCGGCTGGCCGGATTGAATGGCGCGCAGAAGCGGGTCGATTCGCTCATCACCGAAAATTCCGAGCTAAAAAAGAAATTGGCGGACGCGGAGAAAAGCGTGCGCGACTTGAACGCGGACAAACCGAAGAAGGAAAAGGAACTTGCGGACGTGCGCCGGCAGGTGGGCGAGTTGCAGGCGAAACTCGCGGCCAGCCAGAAACAAAATCAGGATTCGGACGCGCGCATTGTCGATCTTAGCAAGCAGCTCGAAGATCTGAACAAGCAACTCGAAGGCTCGAAAATTGTCGGCGTAAACCCGGAGGAGACCGCGCGCCTAACGAAAGAAAACGAAATCCTCCGCAACATCGTCGTGCGCGAGCGCCAGGAAGAAGCGCGGCGCGAGCAGGCGAAAAAGCTCATGCTCGCCGAGTTCGATAAACTCAAAATAAAATCGGATACACTGACCGAGCAAATCCAGTTGCTCGCGCAACCCGTCACGAAGTTGAGCGACGAAGAGCTCGCGTTGCTCCGCCAGCCGATCGTTTCCATTTCCGACAACAGCCCCGGCGCGTTGAAGGCAAGTTTCACCTTTGCCAAAAAATCCGGCAACACGCCGGTCACCATTACGGACGCGAACGGCAAGCCGGCGCCCGAGCAATCCGAAGACGAAAAGGCGAACACGCCGCCGAGTAATTTTCATCCGAATGTGCCGGACGATCTCGTCGGCATGGCGCGCGACGCGAAAGAAAACTTCGACAAGGGCCGCTATCGCACGGCCGAGAAATTGTATCAGGAGTTGCTCACGAAAAGCCCTAACAACTTGTATGCGCTTTCAAATCTGGGCGTCGTATATTTTCGCACGGGCAAACTCAAGGCCGCCGAGCTCACTTTGAAGAAATCGATCGCGCTCCAGCCGAAAGATGAATTTTCGCACACCACCCTCGGCATCGTTTATTACCGGCAATCGAAATTCGACGATGCGCTGACCGAGCTTACGCGCGCGCTCGCGATCAATCCGAAAAGCGCGACCGCGCATAATTATCTCGGCATCACCGCGAGCCAGAAGGGCTGGCAGGAAGCGGCCGAGAAGGAAATGCTCGAAGCCATCGCCGATAATCCCGATTACGCCGATGCCCATTTTAATCTCGCCGTCATTTACGCGACCGCGAATCCGCCGGCGAAAGAATTGGCCAAGCGCCATTATGCGCGCGCGACCTCGCTAGGCGCGCAGCCCGATCCGACGCTGGAAAGACTTTTGCGCTAAGATCGACATCTTCTCGCGCGTGAAACCTTTTCTCACGGCGAACTGGCGATATCTCGCCATGCTCAATTACGTTGTCGATCCAATAATCATCGCGCCGCTCGTCCCGCCCGGAACTGAAATCGACTACGAAAACGGCGAGACTTTTCTCAGCGTCGTCGGCTTTCTTTTTCTCGACACGCGTTTGTTAGGCCTGCCTATTCCGCTCCATCGCGATTTCGAGGAAGTGAACCTGCGCTTCTACGTGCGCAAGAAATCAGCCGATACCTGGCGACGCGGAGTGGTGTTTATTCGCGAGCTCGTGCCGAAACACGCCATCGCCATCGTCGGCCGGACGTTTTACGGCGAACCGTATTTGGCTGTTCCGATGAAACACGACATCGAACATGTCGATCTTAGAGTGAAAGTGGAATATTCGTGGCGACGCGGAACCAAATGGGAATCGCTTAAAATGAAAGCGAGCGGCGAGCCGCAAAATATTCCCGCCGGGTCGCACGCCGACTTCATCACCGAACATTACTGGGGTTACACCTGCTTCCGCGGCGGCTGCAGTGAATACCGCGTCAATCATCCGCGCTGGAAAATCTGGAACGCCGAATCATTCGAGCTGCGCGCCGACATCGCCGCTCTGTATGGCGAACAATTCGTCGAAACATTGAGCCGGCCGCCGCGTTCCGCTTTCATCGCGGATGGTTCGCCGATCGAAGTTTTACTTCGCGAGCAATTGTCGTAACACGAACGGCAAAATTCCGCCGTGCTTATAATAATCGATCTCGATCGGCGTATCGATGCGCAGTTTCACCGGCACGGGATCTTTGCCGGAAATTTCCAGCGTGACTTGCTGACCGGGTTGAATTTTCTCGGACAATCCGGTGATTGAGAAAGTCTCAGAGCCGTCCAGGCCTAACGACTGCGCGTTTGTGCCTTCGAGGAATTGCAGCGGCAGCACACCCATGCCGACGAGGTTCGAGCGATGAATGCGCTCGTAACTTGCCGCGACCACCGCTTTCACGCCTAACAAACGCGTTCCCTTTGCCGCCCAGTCGCGCGACGAACCCGTGCCGTATTCGTGGCCGGCGATGACAACGAGCGGCACGCCTTCCTGCTGATACTTCATGGCCGCATCGAAGATCGACATCTGCTCGCCGTCGGGAAAATGTTTCGTCACACCACCCTCGACGCTGGGCACCATCAGGTTTTTGATGCGCACGTTCGCGAATGTTCCGCGCGTCATGACGAGATCGTTGCCGCGCCGCGAACCGTAACTGTTGAAATCTTCCGCTTTAATTCCGCGCGAAACTAAATATTTCCCGGCCGGCGAGGTCGCTTTGATCGCGCCCGCGGGCGAAATGTGATCGGTCGTGACGCTGTCGCCGAAAATTCCGAGCGGACGCGCCCCGGTGATGTTGTCGATCTTGCCGACGCTCATCGAGAAATCTTTGAAGAACGGCGGCTCGTGAATGTAATCGCTCTTCTCGTCCCAAACGTAAACGTCGCCTTTGCTCGACGGGATTTCGTTCCACTTCGGATTCTGGTCGGCGAAATCGCGATAGAGTTTGCGAAACACTTCCGGCGTCAGCGCCGATTGCATCGCGTCACGCACTTCGCCTAACGACGGCCAGAGATCGCGGAGATAAACGTCGCCATCCTTGCCTTTCCCGATCGGATCCTTCGTAAGATCGACATCTACTCGTCCGGCCAAGGCGAACGCGACCACGAGCGGCGGCGACATGAGAAAGTTCGCTTTGATGTTCTGATGCACGCGCGCTTCGAAATTGCGATTTCCGGAAAGCACCGACGCCGCGACGAGATCGTGTTGATTGATCGCTTCCTCGATGCGCGGATGCAGCGGTCCGGAATTTCCAATGCACGTAGTGCACCCGTAACCGACGATGTTGAATCCAAGTTGATCGAGATAGGGTTGCAGTCCCGTCTTCGCCAAATAATCGGTAACCACACGCGACCCGGGCGCGAGCGAAGTCTTTACCGCCGGATCGATGCGCAATCCGCGCTCGACCGCTTTCTTCGCCAGCAATCCGGCCGCGAGCATCACACTCGGATTGCTCGTGTTCGTGCAACTTGTGATCGCCGCGATGAGCACGCTGCCGTGACCGATCTGCGTTTTGCCGTGATGAAACGGATCGGCGGGCGAGTCTTTAAATTCTTGCGCGGTGTCCGGCGTCGGGCGGTTTGCGACCATCTCGAGTTTGTTGCGTTCTTCGGCGGCGCCGACCTGGCCGTGATCGGTCGAGGGCATTTCGCCGTCGCGCGGCGCGCTCCCGTTCAACGCCACCGGAAACCTCTTCGCAAGATCGACATCTTCTTTTCCGTAACCGTCCGGCGCCGGTTTCTTGAGCAGCGAGCGAAACGTTTCGCCTAACGACGGCAAATCGATGCGGTCTTGCGGCCGCTTCGGTCCAGCGACGCTCGGCTGCACGTCGGCAAGATCGACATCCAGGTCCACCGAGTAATCGATCTCGCCTTTGTTCGGCATGCCGAACATCTTCTGCGCGCGAAAATAATTTTCGAACGCGGCGCATTGTTCATCCGTGCGCCCGGTCGCGCGCAAATAGGTGACCGATTCCTGATCGACTGGGAAAAATCCCATGGTGGCGCCGTACTCCGGCGACATATTGCCGATCGTTGCGCGGTCCGGCACGGGCAACGACGCCGCGCCTTCGCCGTAAAACTCGACAAACTTGCCGACGACTTTTTGCGCGCGCAGCAATTGCGTGATGTGCAGGACGAGATCGGTCGCGGTCACGCCTTCGCGCAAACGTCCGCGCAAATGCACGCCGACCACTTCCGGCGTAAGAAAATAAACCGGCTGCCCGAGCATTCCCGCTTCTGCTTCGATTCCGCCGACGCCCCAACCGACCACGCCGAGTCCATTGATCATGGTCGTGTGCGAGTCCGTTCCGACGAGTGTGTCGGGAAAATAAACGCCGTCGCGTTCGAGCACGCCTTTCGCGAGATATTCGAGATTCACCTGGTGCACGATGCCGATGCCGGGCGGCACGAGTTGGAAAGTTTTAAACGCCTGCTGTCCCCATTTTAGAAATTGGTAACGCTCGCGGTTGCGTTTGAATTCCATTTCCAAATTCAAGCGCAACGCTTCGGCCGAACCGAAAAAGTCCACCTGCACGGAGTGATCGACCACGAGATCGACCGGAACGAGCGGCTCGATGATTTTGGGATCGCCTTTCAACCGCTGCACCGCGCTGCGCATCGCCGCAAGATCGACAACTAACGGAACACCGGTGAAATCCTGCAGAACGATTCGCGCGACCACGAAAGGAATTTCTTCATTCGCTGGCTTCTTCGCGTTCCAGTTCGCCAGCGTCTCCACATCTTTGCGCCGGACTTTTTTGCCGTCGCAATTGCGCAGCACCGACTCGAGCACGATGCGAATGCTCACCGGCAATCGAGAAATTTTCCCGACGCCTTGTTTCTCCAACGCCGGCAGCGAATGCAACGAGCCTTCGCGGCCGTTGCCCGCATCAAACTTCGTCAGCGTTTTGAATTCGTCGTTCATTTCAACTCCGCCAGTTTCGTTTTCACCTTGTCGAAGTTCGGCAAGGCGCGCGCGTCATCGTCGCACTCCGCGTATTGGATGACGCCTTGTCGATCTACGATGAACACCGCGCGTTTCGGCACGCCGCCCATTCCGAGATTCATCTGCGGCAGAAACGAATCGTAGGCCACGCAGTAAGCCTGCGCGACTTTGTGCTCGTAATCGCTCAGCAACGGCGCGGTGATTTTTTCCTTCTGCGCCCACGCTTCCTGCGCGAACGGATTATCGCCGCTAATTCCGAAAACTTCGGCGTTGAGCGAACTGTAGGCCGCGAGATCGTTGCTAATCCCGCACATTTCCATTGTGCACGTGCCGGTGAACGCCATCGGGAAAAATAACAATAGCGTGTTCTTCTTTCCGAAGTTGTCGCTGAGTTTGACCTGCTTCGGCCCGTCGGCCGTCTTGCAAGCGAGAGAAAAATCTGGTGCTTTCGTTCCGACAGCGAGCATAAGAATTCAGTATAAGATCGACATCTACGCGGTCAAAACGAAGATCGACAATCGCATGGTGACCACCGTCGAAGAAAAACTCCACCTCATCTCCGGCATTCTGGAGCGCCGCGAAATTTATCGCGCGGTTTTCGCGCGCGTCGCCCTCATCGCCGGAGCGTTGTCGCTCCTGACCGCGATCCTGATCTACGTCAATGACGAGCTCTTCCATTTAATCGGACGAACCATTCGTCCGCGCGAATTCGCCTTCGCCTGGATCGACATCTTCATTATTACCGCGATCGCGGCCGCTTTCTTTTTGTGGCGGGCGGCGCGCGATAACGCCGATATTTTTCCCTCCGACCGCACCAAACTCGTGCTCAGCACGATCGCCCCGCTCGGTCTCATTCCGGCTGCGTTCACCGGTTGGTTTTTGGCGACCGGTTATCTCGGCGCGGTCGAACTCGAACTCGTGAGCATCTGGATCGCGTTTTACGGATTGATTTGCCTGGCGACCCGATGGTTTGCGCCGCGTTCCATTCGCATGCTCGGCTGGTTCTTTTTGTTATCGGCGCTCAGCATCCCGCTCCTCGCTGATTTCATCGACGCCGGCACCAACAACGCGCCGATCACGCTCATGGGTGTGACCTTTGGCGTTTATCATCTCATCTTCGCGGTGCTCAATTGGAACCCGCGCGAGCCGATTGCGCGCAAGATCGACATCGCGTAAGCTGGGCGTGATGGCAGACGATCGCTGATGAGTCGTTAGGCTCATTGGAGGAAAGTCCGAACACCATACGGCGGCATGCTCCGTAGAATACGGAGGCGGCGTTCGCGTAAGCGGGCGCTGACGGAAAGTGTCACAGAGACAATACCGCCGGTTCTTTGACAGGAAACTGTAGGGAAGCTGCCAGCTTCCCGAACCGGTAAGGGTGAAAAGGCGAGGTAAGAGCTCACCGCTCGCGGAGTGATTCGCGAGGCAGGAAAAACCCCATGCGGTGCAAGACAAAACAGAGGCCGGGCAGCCGGCTCGTTAGGCCTCGGGTATCGTCGCACCACGGCCCCGCCTCGGCGGGGTCGGGCGGTTCCGCGAAAGCGGAGCTGAGATAAATGATCGTCCACGACAGAATTCGGCTTACCGCCATCAAATATGAAGGGCGCTTTCGGAAACGAAGGCGCCCTTCGCTTTTTTATTTCAAAACGTCATCCAAGCAGGCGAGCAAATGCGAAACGGTTTCTTCGGTCTCGTCACCCATGTTCGAGAGGCGAAATGTTTTGCCTTTAAGTTTGCCGTAGCCGGGATCGATGACGATGTGATGACGTTCACGGAGACGTTTGACAAGATCGACAACGTCGATGCCGCGATTGTTTTTCACGCACGTGAGCGTCTTCGAGCGGAATCCTTCCTCGGCGAAAAAATCGAAGCCGCGGCTGCGAACCCAATCGTGCACGAGCGCGTTCGTTTTTTCATGTCGATCTAAGCGCGCGTCGATTCCTTCTTCGAAGATTTCCTCGAGCTTCGATTGCAACGCGTAAATGTGACCGATGCTCGGCGTCGTCGGCGTCATCCAATTCGCCTGCTGCTTTTTGAATTCGAGAAAATCGAAGTAATAGCCGCGATTGTCGATCTTTTCCGCGCGCGCGAATGCCTTTTCGGAAACACTGAACAGTGAAAAACCGGGCGGAAGGGCGAGCGCCTTTTGCGAGCCGGTGAGCATGACGTCGATGCCGAGTTCGTCCATGTCGATCTTGACCGCACTGAACGAAGAGACGGTGTCGAGGATGAGTGCGACGTCGGGATATTTCGCCAGCGTTGCGCAGATTTCTGGCAACGGATTCATCACGCCGGTCGAAGTCTCGTTATGAATGAGCGTGACGGCGTCGAACTTTCCCGACGACAACGCAAGATCGACATCTTTCGCGTCGATATGTTTTCCCCATTCGACTTGAAGCGGCTCGGCATTTTTCCCGCAGCGTCGCGCGACATCGAGCCATTTGTCCGAAAATGCGCCGCACATGCAGCAGAGCACATTTTGCCTAACGACGTTACGAATCGCCCCCTCCATCACGCCCCACGCCGACGAAGTTGAAAGAAAGACCGGCTGCTTGGTGCCGAAGAGCGTTTGCAACTTCGGATGAATGTCGCGGTAGAGATTTTTAAAATCTTCGCCGCGATGTCCGATCATCGGGCGCGCAAACGCGGCCAATGTCTTGGCCGAGACTTCGACGGGACCGGGGGTGAAGAGTTTATCGTGCTGCTGCATCAGCCGAATCTCGGACGGCAAATGCACATGTCGATCTTACGATTCCTCTTTTTTGATGAAACTTATGTCGCCACTGCGCTCGAGTCGCGCGACGCGAATCTTTTCCAAATCTTCGACTCTCGCATCGAGCCGCAAATCTTCTTCGAGGTCGTGTTTCGAAACGAGATGTCGTTGCATCGCCTTCCAATCGACCTGGCCGTCGCGAACCAGTGTTACCGCTTCACCTTTGATTAGTTTGCCAAAGGCGTGCGAGCGATAGGCAGCGTAGGCAAAAAGGCGATGGATAAGCATGAGTGCGATGCCGGCGCCGGTTGAAGTGAGGAACGGCGCGCTGCCGTTAATCGCACGTGCGAGGACCGCGGCGACGAGCACGAGAAACAAAGTGTCAAAGCCGGTTTTCTCGGAGAGCGATCGCCGGTCGCCGATGCGAACCAACGTGAGGCCGATAATGAAAATGAGGAAACCGCGCAAGGACATTTGGAGCAGCGTCAGATCTTTCGGCTGACCATCCGGCCCGAGCACCATGTGGAAGAAATCCTGAATCGCATTCATATCCGCAATTCTATCGCCGGAGAAACGGGTGGCGAGTGTATGTCGATCTTGCGGGCGATCGAACAAATCCAAAAAAGCCGCCGGATGCGTTAACTGATTGGGAGTATCACTATGGCAAGAGGAAGCAAAAAGAAATACACATCGAAACAGAAACGAAAAGCGGAACACATCGAAGAAGGCTACGAAAAGCGCGGCGTCTCGAAGAAAACGGCGAAGGCGCGCGCGTGGGCGACCGTTAACAAATCCGACAAGGGCGGAAAGAAAAGCGGCAGTGGTCGCGGGAAGAAATCGAGCAAGGCAAGTTCGCGCAAAGGCGGACGCAAAGGTGGCCGCGCGAAAAAGAAGCGCCGCTAGTCGATTGTCGATCTTGCGCGATGCCGGCGAAGAATTCTGATTTGCACGGCAGCGCGCCGGACAAATCCACGACGGCGTTGTTGATCGTCGACGTCATCAACGATCTCGATTTTCCGGAAGCAAAGCAATTGATGCGATATGCGCCGGCGATGGCGCGCAAGATTGCGAAGTTGAAGGCGCGAGCGAAACGCGCGGGGATTCCGTGCGTTTACGTGAACGACAACTTCGGCCGCTGGCGCTCGGACTTGCGGTCGTTAGTCGAACACGCCGGCAAAGGGAAGGCGCGAGAGATTGTCGATCTTTTGCGGCCGGAGAAGGATGATTACTTCGTGCTCAAGCCGAAGCATTCGGGATTTTTTTCTTCCACGCTCGAGACGTTGTTGCGTTATTTCGGCGCGGAACGGCTCATCATTACTGGCATCGCCGGGAATTACTGTGTGCTCTTCACCGCAAACGACGCTTACATGCGCGATTACAAATTGATCGTGCCGTCCGATTGCACCGTCTCCAACACCACGAAGGAAAATCGGGACGCGTTGAAGTTGATGAAGAATTACTTGAAAGCGGACGTAAAGCCGTCGACGAAATTAAAATTACCGCGGGCCGCGCGATAAGTCGTCTCGCGCTTGCGCACGTTAGGTTCGCGTGGCAATAAACGACCCGCGCAAGATCGACAATCGCATTTATGCCTACTGCCACGCCACCCGCTCGCGAACCCAAAGTCGACGCGCAGGTTTTCTGGTTCAAATACCACAAGGAAATCCTCGCGCTCGTACTGCTCGCGATCGTCGCCTCCATCGGTTACGCCGGTTACCGTTTTTACACCGCGCGGAGGGATTCGGCCGCGGCCGCGCTGCTGGCGAAGGCGAAAGCGCCGGCCGATTATCAACAGGTCATCGCCCAATATCCGAGCGCACCGGCGGGAGCGTCGGCATATTTGCTGTTAGGCCAGGCGCAACGAAACGAAAAGAAGTTTGCCGAATCGAATCAGACGCTGGATGAATTCGTGCGGAAGCATCCGAAACACGAGCTCGTGCCGGCGGCGAGGGTAGCGATGGCGGCGAACGATGAGTCGTTAGGCCGGATCGATGAAGCACTGTCGATCTATCAGCAGGTCGCCAATGGGTCGGCGCAAAATTATGAGGCTCCGTATGCGATGATTTCGCAGGTGCGTTTGCTCAGAGCGAAAAATCAAAACGATAAAGCGCGCGAAGTTTGCGAGAAGATTTTGACGGAGCACAGCGACAGCCGTTGGGCGAGCGAAGCGATGCGACAATTGCGCGAGCTGACACCGAAGGAACCGGCGCCGCCTTCCCCCGACGCTGGTGCAAGATCGACATCTTCTTCTGCGCCAGGAGCGCCGCCATTACTCGCACGACCGTCGGCCGCGCCGGCGCCATCAGCGCCACCGAAGCCGAAGTAACTTCGCGATTAGCGTTTCGAGAATTGGAAACGTTTTCGCGCGCCGGGCTGCCCTGATTTCTTGCGCTCTTTCATGCGCGGATCGCGTCGGAGTAATCCTTCGCTCTTGAGCGCTGCGCGCAGTTCGCCGTCTGTCTGCAAAAGCGCCCGCGCGATCGCGAGCCGGGCCGCGCCGGCCTGGCCGGTGGCGCCGCCGCCCGTGGCGTTGATCGACAAGTCGTAATTGTTAACGACTTTCGCGGTCTGCAACGGTTGCAGCACCGTGTTCTGCAAAGGCGCTGTCGGAAAGTAATCTTCGAAACTGCGGCCATTCACCTCGATTTTGCCGCTGCCCGGTGTCATGCGAATGCGCGCGACCGAAGTTTTGCGGCGGCCAGTGGCGATGAATTCGTCAGTTGTTGGCATAATGCGTTCGTTAGGAAAGTTTGACCGGTTCCGGTTGTTGCGCGGTATGCGGATGCGCGTCGCCTTTGTAAACCTTGAGCTTGCGATAAACGTCGCGGCCGAGACGATTGTGCGGAATCATTCCGCGCACCGCGCGTTCGACCAGCAATTCGGGATGACGCTCACGCCGCGCGCGCACGTTCTCGGATTTGTGACCGCCGACGAAACCGGAAAAGCTCATGTAGGTTTTGTTGGTCTCTTTTTTGCCGGTGAGTAGCACTTTGTCGGCGTTAATCACGATGACGAAGTCGCCGGTATCGACGTGCGGAGTGAAGATGGTTTTCTCTTTTCCGCGGAGAAGATTCGCCGCTTTGACCGCGACGCGACCGAGCACCTGGTTCTTGGCGTCAATGAGCCACCATTTGCGGTCAACTTCGTTGGCTTTAGCGGAAAAGGTTTTCATCTCCAGCGGGAAAAGGGCAGCCAAGCTACGGAAGAGCAGCGGAGTGTCAACCGCCGATCAGCGCGAGTGATTGTCGATCTTGTGGGCAACAAAGTGGCATCAGCCGTGCTTTCTAGTAATTATAATGAACCGCCTTGTCGCTCCCCTTTTCTTGTCGATCTTGTCCGCCAGTTTCGCCTGCGCCGCTTCCAAAAACGGCGACGGTGTTTCCGCGGCTGCGCTGGTTCGCGAAATGAATCTCGCCCGCGAAAATCCCGCGGCCTACGCACAATACATCGAAGATATGCGCGCGAGCTTTAACGGTCGCTGCTACGTACTTCCCGGCCACACTCGCGTGTTCACAAAAGAAGGTGTGCACGCGCTCGACGACGCGATTCGATTTCTTCATCACGCCCGGCCGATGCAGCCGCTGACGTTGTCCGCCGGAATGAGTAAAGGCGCAGCGGACCATTGCGCCGAACAAGCCGGCGGTGGATTCGGTCATGGCAACAATCCGTCATCGCGAATTAGTCGCTACGGAGCGTGGGGCGCGAGTTGGGGCGAAAACATCGCCTACGGCAAGAACACGGCGCGTGACATCGTGATCGCGTTGATCATCGACGACGGGCAACCGGCGCGGAAACATCGCAAAAACATTTTCAATTCTAGTTTCAATTTCGCGGGCGCGGCCTACGGACCTCACGCGAGATTTGGCAGTGTTTGCACGACAGATTTCGCGGGCGCTTACACCGAGCGCGGACAGAGCGCGGCGCTCATCGCAGTGAATAGCGAGCGGTAGTTGTCGATCTTGTAGTTGTCGATCTTGCGATTGCGGTTCTAGTTGGTTCGCCATGTCGAACCAATCCGCCATTTCGCCGCGCCGCACGGAGGATTTTCCCGAGTGGTATCAGCAAGTCGTTAGGGCAGCGGAACTGGCCGAACCCTCCGATGTGCGCGGTTGCATGGTGATTCGGCCATGGGGTTTCGGCATTTGGGAAAACATGCAGCATCAACTCGATGCGATGTTTCGCGCGACCGGTCATCGCAACGCCTACTTCCCGCTCTTCATTCCATTGAGTTATTTCGCAAAGGAAGCGGAGCACGTCGAAGGCTTCGCGAAAGAGTGCGCCATCGTCACACACACGCGCCTGGAAGTGGACGCGGATGGAAAAATGAAACCGGCCAGCCCGTTGAACGAACCGCTGGTCGTTAGGCCGACAAGTGAAACCATCATCGGAGCAACTTACGCGAAGTGGGTGCAGTCGTATCGCGACCTGCCGATTTTGCTCAATCAGTGGTGCAATGTCGTGCGCTGGGAAATGCGGCCGCGATTGTTTTTGCGCACCACGGAATTTCTATGGCAGGAAGGACACACGGTTCACGAAACCGAAGCGGAAGCGCGTGAGGAAACGCAACGCATGCTCGGCGTTTACGAAACGTTCGCGCGCGATCATTGCGCGCTCCCGGTTTTTTCCGGCGAAAAATCGGAGAGCGAAAAATTCCCCGGCGCGGTGCAAACGACCACGATCGAAGCGATGGTGCAGGACCGAAAAGCGATCCAGGCCGGCACGTCGCATTTTCTCGGACAAAATTTTGCGAAGGCGAGTGGAATCCAATTTCAAAGTCGCGAAGGCAAACAGGAATTTGGTTGGACGACGAGTTGGGGAATGACAACGCGCATGGTCGGAACGGTGGTGATGACGCACGGCGACGACGACGGAGTGATTTTGCCGCCGCGCATTGCGCCGACGCACATCGTCATTAATCCGATCACGACGAAGGAAGAGACGCGCGCGAGAGTTTTGGAAGCGTGCGAGCGGCTCGCGCTGCAATTGCGCGAAAAGCGATATGTCGATCTTGCGATCGAAGTGGAGATCGACAAGCGCGACCTCGGCGGCGGCGTCAAGAATTGGGAGTGGATCAAAAAAGGCGTGCCGATTCGGGTCGAGCTTGGTCCGCGCGATCTCGAAAAAAATTCCGTGGCGGTAGGCCGGCGCGATCAACCGGTGAAAGAAAAACAGTTCATGCCGGTGCAGGAATTCGTTGCGAACGCGCCCGAGATGTTGATGTCGATCCAACAAAATCTTTACGATCGCGCCCTGAAATTTCGCGACGAAAACACGCGCAAGATCGACAACAAGGAAGACTTTTACGAGTTCTTCACGCCGAAGAATCGCGAGAGACCGGAAATCCACGGCGGCTTTGCGCTCGCGCATTGGAACGGTTCGCGCGAGATCGAGGAGCGGATTAAAAATGACCTCAAGGTGACGATTCGGGTGGTCCCATTTGGCGACGCCGAACCGGGCCGGTGCATTTTCACAGGCGAACCGAGCCGGCGTCGCGTAGTGTGGGCGAAGGCGTACTGAGTCAGTCAATTGACGACCCGCGAACGCTTGTTCTATTTTTGATTTTATGCCGAGCGAGTTGAAACTCTACAGCCGGGAATGGTGCTCGTGGTGCATCGACGCGAAGGAATTTCTGACCGAGCGCGGCTACAAATTTGTCGAGATCGACGTCGGGCAAGATCGACAAGCGTATGAGGAGATGAAGTCGTTGTCCGAGCAAACCTACGTGCCGACGTTGGTGGCGGACGAAGACAAGGTGCTGGCGAATTTCGATACCGATCAACTCCAGAAATTTTTGCACGAGCACGGGATCGATCCCTAATGCTGTTTGGTTTTCTCCTCACGCTGGGCGTAGCGGTGCTGAGCATCGCCCTGCGCAGCTTTCAAAGTTCGTTTTCGCAAAAGGCGGGCGCGCTCGGAATCTTGGCCGCGTCCTATCTGCTGGTCTACTTCATCACCGGCAATGTCTGGCTCGGTTTGTTAGGCGGCTTGAGTTGGCTCTTTCTGCCCTGGCTGGAAATTCTCACCCGCATTCGCGCGTTGCGTTTGCCGAAGGAAAAACAATTGCGCCCGAAATCGGCGCCGAGTCCCGATGTTTTTCCCTCACTCACCGACATTACGCGCGAGATCGAGAATGAAGGGTTCGTGCAATTGAACGACACCGGTTGGGACTGGGAAGATTACCGGCAATTTTTCCGGCTGTTTTACAAAGAGGAAGATCGGGCGCAGGCAACGATCTGTTTGAACGAGCAGCACGATCTGTCGTTTTATTATTTGCGCATCTCGTCGCGGGCGAAGGGCGTGATCTGGACGACGTGGAATTATCCGCTCTCCTACGGTCTCAAACTCACGCCGCAATTCCGCATCAATCGCCAGCGGCCCGATCAATCATTCTGGCAGCTTTACCAAAGCCATCGGCAATTTTTGCGGGACAACGATGTCGATCTTACCGCGGTCGAGCGGATGGATGAGGACAAGATCGAGAAGGAAATCGAAAACGATCTGCGCGATCAAATCGCCCACAATGTCAGCGCCGGAATTTTAAAACCGGCAACCGACACACATGTGAAATATTCGCTGCGCGGGATGGTTTATCTTTGGTGCCAGTTCCTGCTCGATCTCGTTAGGCTGTAACTTGTCGATCTTGCAAGATGTCGATCTTACAATCGACTACACCTTCATAATCTCGGCTTCTTTGCGCTCGAGATGATCGTCGATCGACTTCACGAATCGATCAGTCAGTTTTTGAACTTCGCCTTCCAAATCGCGCTGGCCGTCTTCGGTTAGGTCGCCGGAAGCTTTCATTTTTTTCGCATCATCCATGGCCGAGCGACGATTTGCGCGCACGCGCACGCGCGCTTCCTCCGCCATTTTGTGGAGCGATTTCGCCAAATCTTTGCGGCGTTCCTCCGACAATTCTGGAATCGGCAATCGAATGATTTTTCCGTCTACCGCCGGTTGGATACCGATATTGGATTCCTTCAATGCGCGTTCGATGTCCTGCACGGTGCTGGCGTCGAACGGTTGAATGACGAGCAGCCGCGCTTCCGGCGTGCTGATGAGCGCAAGCTGCTTCAGCTTCATAGCCGAGCCGTACGCCTGCACGTCGATGTTCTCCACCAGCGCGGGCGACGCCTTGCCCGTGCGCACGGAGGCGAACTCGTGCACCATGTAATCCACGCTTTTCTCCATCGCCATCTCGGTCTCGAGCAAAACATCGTCGCTGGTCATAAATTAATTTTTGTCTGTCTCCGCTTCATCGGCAACGAGCGTCCCGACTTTTCGCCCGAGCACGGCGTCGCGAAAATTCGTCGGTTGGTTCATATCGAAGACGATGATCGGGATGCGATTGTCCATGCAAAGACTGAACGCGGTCGAATCCATCACCTGCAAACGTTTCGTCAGCGCTTCACTGTAGCTGATGCGTTCGTAGCGCTTCGCGTTTTTGTTTTTGTTCGGATCGCTGTCGTAAACGCCGTCCACTTTCGTCGCTTTCAAAATCACATCCGCGCGAATCTCGCTCGCGCGTAACGCTGCCGTCGTGTCGGTGGAAAAATAGGGATTGCCCGTGCCGGCGACGAAAACGACCACGCGATTCAATTCCAAATGTCGAATGGCGCGGCCGAGAATGAACGGTTCGGCCACGTTCTTCATCTCGATTGCTGTTTGCACGCGGGTTTGCACACCGAGTTGTTCGAGCGCGCTCTTGAGCGCCATGCCGTTGATGATCGTGGCCAGCATGCCCATGTAATCGGCCGTAGTGCGATCCATCCCGCGATCGGCCGCCGCCAGTCCGCGCCAGATATTTCCACCGCCGATCACGACCGCCACCTGCACGCCGAGATCGTGCACTTCGGTGATCCGTTTCGCGATTTCGTGCACGACATGCGGCGAAATATTTTCGCGCGCGCCAGCTTCCCGCAATGCCTCGCCGCTCAACTTCAGCACGATGCGTTTATAGACCGGTGCTTCCGTTTTCATGGGCGAGTGAGATGAAACAAGAGCGGTTACGCTTTGGAAAGCAAATTGCGGATGATCGCGCGTCTGTTCGCGATTCTGGGGAGCACAGGCGGCCCGCCTGTTGATCTCGGCGGCTCGCTGAGATTTCCGGATATTACCGGCGAGCCGCCGGTAACTACAGGCCAGCGGCCTGTGCTCCCCGGAGCAGATTGGCGTGGCCGCGCAAGAATTCCGCGGCGTTCATGCGGCGTTTGCCTTCAAGTTGCACTTCGCGGAGCGAGAATGCGCGATCGCGCGCGGCGATAACTAGCTCGTCCGCGGATTGCGAAATTGTTCCCGGCTTCCCACTAAGATCGACAATCGTTGCTGAAAAGATTTTTAAATTGCGATTGTCGATCTTAGAGAACGCGCCCGGCCAGGGATTGAACGCGCGGATTTTTCTTTCGATCACTTCCGCCGATTCGTTCCAATTAATTTCGCCATCCTCGCGTTTCAATTTCGGCGCCAGCGTCGCATGCGAATCGTCCTGTGGAACGCGCGGCGCATTTGGAAACAGTTTCAACGCGTCGAGTAGCGCACTCGGCGCAATCTCGGCGAGCCGATCATGCAACGATCCGCCGGTCTCGTTAGGCAAGATGTCGATCTTGCGTTGCAGCAAAATATCTCCGGTATCGAGACCTTCATCCATGTACATGATGGTGACGCCGGTCTCGCGATCGCCCGCGGCGATGGCGTATTGAATCGGCGCAGCGCCGCGCCAGCGCGGGAGCAACGATGCGTGCACGTTCAAACACGCGACGCGCGGAATCTCGAGCACATCGCGCGGAAGAATTTGGCCGTAGGCGACGACGACGATCGCGTCCGGTTGCAACGCGCGAATGTCTTCAATCGATTGGCGATCTTTCATTCGCGTCGGTTGCAAGATCGACATCTTCATTTCGAGCGCGGCGCGTTTGATCGGCGGCGCTTCGATTTTCTGTGAGCGTCCGACCGGTTTGTCCGGCTGCGTTACGACGGCGACGATCTCGTGTTCCGATTCGCGCAACGCGCGCAACGTTGGCACACCGATTTCGCCCGTGCCGATGAAAACAATGCGCATCTCGCGCCTAACGAATTTGCGGTCGAAGAGGAATGGCGCGACGCCGTTTTGGTTGCATCGCCTGCGTCATCATCTTTTCGCCGGCGGTGACTTCACGCGAGCCGACGGACGAGCCGCATTCGGTGCAGAGATAATCGAAGATTTCCTTCTCCGGCAAAACCAGGAGCAGCCGCTCGCGGACCGGGTTGGTGGCTTTGCACTTCTCGCAGTAGAGAGTCGAGGCGGTGAAATTTTCAAACTGCTGCATGTTGTCCGTTCACGCCGTTAACGCTGGCGAGAATGTCGAACAAAACCTTGTGCGGCGCCTGCATCGCGTCAACGACCGTGATGCAATCCTTCGGATAAAAGGTGAGAACCGGTTTCGATTCGTTTTCGTAAACGTCGAGCCGGCGCTGAATCACTTCATCGTTCGCATCATCGAGCCGGTTGTCTTTCAGCGCGCGTTTACGCAGGCGGAAATACAAGGTCTCGCGATTCGGACAGGCGAGATGGAACACTTTCTCCACCTCGATCAGCTCCCGCATCAGCTTCGCCTGATTCACATTTCGCGGAATGCCATCGAGCACGAGCGTGTCGATGTCGGGTTTGAATTTGTGCGCATCGACCGCGGCGTCGATCGCTTCCTTCCACAATTCAACTGTGATCTCATCAGGCACGAGCTGGCCTTTGCTCGAATAATCCATGAACGCTTTGCCGACTTCCGTGCGTGTGTCGATCGAGCGAAAGACGTCGCCGCATGGGCAATGATAAAAACGCGGGATACTTCCGAGCGTTTTGCCTTGCGTGCCTTTGCCGCTGCCGGGCGCGCCGAAAAGAAGATACGTCTTGTATTTGTTCATGGAGAATTCCCGTTATACCGCAAGCACGGCTGCAATCACAACCGCTGAAATCGGACCCGGCCTTACGTCCGGTCGTAAGATCGACAATTACTTTTTCGCGACCACGGGATCGACATTCACGCGCCGGCCCTGGCGATCGAAACGAACGTTGCCGTCAACGAGCGCGAAGATGGTGTAATCGCGGCCGAGGCCAACGTTTTTGCCCGGAAGAAATTTCGTGCCGCGCTGGCGGATGATGATGTTCCCGGCCACGACCATTTCGCTGCCAAATTTTTTTACGCCCAGACGTTTGCTGACGCTGTCGCGGCCATTCTTAACGCTGCCTTGTCCTTTTTTGTGGGCCATGACTATTCGTCCTTCTTCGCTGATTTCTTCGCGCTACCGCCGATGGATTTAATTTTCACTCGCGTGAGTTTGCGACGATGGCCGACGGTGCGGTGATAACCTTTGCGACGTCGGTATTTGAACGCGATGACTTTTTTGTCTTTGCGCTGCTCGACCACTTCGCCCGTCACTTTGCCGCTTCCGCCGTGCGTGATCTTATCGCCATCGACGTGCATCAAAACCTCGAACGTCGCTGTTTTGCCCGGCTCGACGTCGAGAAGATCGACATCGACCGTGTCGCCTTCCGCGACGCGATACTGGCGACCGCCGGTTTTGATAATTGCGTAAGTCATACGGGAAAGGGGTGCTTCCGGGGGAAAAGCCGCGCAAATTCCCACAGGCGGACGCGCTTGGCAAGTATCTATTCGCGCGCGGAGATTACGAGGACGATTTCGCCCTTGGGCGGACGCGCTTCGTAATGCTTCAGTAAGTCCGCCGCAACGCCGCGGCGAAATTCCTCAAACTTCTTCGTCAGCTCACGCGCGACGCACAATTGTCGATCTTGCAAGATGTCGATCGAAGCACGCAAGGTCTTGACCAGCCGATGAGGGGACTCGAAGAAAATTGTCGTCTCCTCGCGCGCTGCCGCCGCGCGCAATTCGCGCTCACGCCCGCCGCTTTTGTTAGGCAAAAATCCGCCGAAGAAAAATTTCTCGCTCGAAAATCCGGAACCGATCAACGCGGTCAAAATCGACGACGGACCGGGAACAATCGTGAATGGCAATTCGCGTTTGATGCATTCGCGAATCAAGCGCGCGCCTGGATCGGAAATTCCCGGCATTCCGGCGTCGGTGATGAGCGCGATATTTTCACCGGCGGCGAGTCGCTCGACCAATTGCGCCGTCCGCATCGCTTCATTGTGTTCGTGATAACTAATGAACGGCTTGTCGATTTGGTAATGCTTCAACAAAACGCCCGAATGCCGCGTGTCCTCGGCTGCGACAAGATCGACATCGCGCAAGATTTCGAGCGCGCGCAGCGTGATGTCGCCGAGGTTACCGATCGGTGTGGCGATAAAGAAAAGCATTAAGATTGAAAATTAAAACCCGATTTACCGTCCAAATCGAAACAGAAAGAGGACTATCAATGAAACTACACCATTATTTGTGTGCATTTGTGCCGTTGTTGCTGGCTGCCTGCGCGGAGGAAGCGCCGCCGGTGACAACGACAACCACCACCACCGAAGTCACCACCACCGGACCGGCACCCGCCGTCGTCGCGCCCGCGCGTGAAGTGGTCGTGACTGAGGCGCCTCCGCCTATTCGGGTGGAGACGCAAACTGTCGCGCCCGGCCCGAATTACGTTTGGATGAAGGGTTACTGGCAATGGGACGGAAGGCGTTACGCCTGGGTCGCGGGCCATTGGGTCGTTAGGCCGCGCACTACCGCCGTTTATGTTGAAGGTCATTGGGCGCAACGCGGCGGCGGCTGGGTTTGGATTCCCGGACACTGGCGATAACATGTCGATCTTGCAGTGAACGCGAACGCGTTCGCTGCGCCTCATTAGGAACGAGCGGCGGGTTGAAAAATCCGCCGCTCGTTTTGCGTACTTTAATCTGCCGACATCTGTGGCAAGGTGGATGGAACGAATAAAGCTTTGGAGTAGTAGCCGTGAAACCGACTCCGCCATTCTCCCCGGCGCAATTCCCGAAAACGGATTCCTGTTTTCATCCCGGTTTCGGCAGATCGTGGGGCTACTGGCCCTCTTCAGATGACGATGGCGAACCGCGTCATCGAAATTTAGCGCAGCAATATCTGATCGAGTCCGCGCGCGAACGCGCCAAAGAAATGTGGGTGTTCGGCGCGGTCGTGCTCGCGTCGGCCTGGCCGGTCGTCTACATGGTCGTGACCGTGATCAAGCTCTTGCTCAAAGGCCGGCCGCTGGACTAACGAATCACGATTCGTCGTCCGTACTTGTCGATCTTTCCGATGTCGATCTTACGCGACGTCGGACTTTGCGCGGAAGAAATTCGTCGCGATAGAGCGGAGTCGATTCGGGCGCGAAGCCGTGACGCATGATGTTTTCGGTGACGACGCGCGGAACGACGAAGTTGAGCAGATAATCAGGGCCGCCGGCTTTTGTTCCACCGCCACTCATTTTGAATCCGCCAAACGGATGCCGGCCGACGACGGCGCCGGTGCAGCTTCTATTTATATAGACGTTCCCGGCGACGATCTCCGCTTTGGCGCGCTCGATGTTGGCCGGACTGCGCGAGAAAAATCCGGCGGTGAGCGCAAACTCGGTCGAGTTAGCGATGTCGATCGCTTCGGTGAGATCGTGCGCTTTGAAGACGCTGAGGACGGGGCCGAAAATTTCTTCGCAACCGATGCGGAAATTCGGTCGCACATTGGTGAAGATGGTCGGCGGAACAAAGTAACCTTCCTTCGGCACATTTCCTTTTTGATACGCGAGGGTCGCTTCCGCTCTGCCGATGTCGATGTACTCGCGGATGCGCTTGTAAGCCGTCTCATCGATGACCGGACCGACGGTGATACCCGGGTCTTCCGGATTTCCCACGCGCAAACTCGCGGCGGCGGAAAGTAAGCGATCGACCACGCGCGAATAATTTTCTTCGAGCACGATCAAGCGCGAACAGGCGGAACATTTTTGTCCCTGATAACCGAACGCGGAATAAACCGTGTCGACGATTGCTTCATCGAGATCGGCGTCGGAATCGATAATGACGGCGTTCTTGCCGCCCATTTCGCAAACGACTTTCTTGAGTTCGCGCTGGCCGGGTCGCGTTTCGCCGGCGCTTTTCCAAATGCGCAGACCGACTTCCCGCGAGCCGGTGAAGGCGATAAGATCGACATCTTTATGATCGACAAGGTGCGCGCCGATGAGCGAGCCCTTGCCCGTAAGAAAATTCAAAACGCCCGGCGGAATTCCCGCTTCCTCCATCATCTCCATCAACTTCGACGCGATGATGGCGGATTGTTCCGCGGGTTTCATGATGACCGTGTTGCCGGTGACGAGCGCGGCCGTGACCATGCCGGTCAAAATCGCGAGCGGAAAATTCCAAGGCGCGATGACAAGCGCGATGCCGCGCGGCCAGTAATGATGATAACTTTCTTCGCCGGGAACGTGCTGGGTCAATCGCGGCCGGCCGATGCGCCGCATTTCCTGCGCGTAGAACAAACAAAAATCCATCGCCTCGCGAATGTCGCCGTCGGCTTCGGCCCATGCTTTGCCCACTTCGTAAACTTCGAGCGCGGCGAGCTCATAACGACGTCGATCCATGATGGCGGCGACGCGTTCGAGAAGCTGGCAGCGTTCTTCGAATGGGGTCCGGCTCCAATCGTTGAATGCTTTTTTCGCCGCCCCGACCGCGCGCTCTGCCTCCGGAATTTCCGCCTCGGATTGGAAACCGATAATTTCGTCCGGCTTGCTCGGATTGATCGAGGCGATGGTGGAATCGGTCCAGATTTTTTCGCCGCCGATGACAAGCGGATATCTTTTGCCTAACGAGTGGCGAACTTCATGCAAAGCGGTGCGCATTTTTTCGTGCGCGTCGAGGTAAACGAAATTCGCCAACGGCGCGTTCATGTAATTATCGGCCGGCAAGGTCTCGTCGTTTTGAACATGTCGATCTTGCGCAAAGTTGTTTGGATTCCCGAACGTCGCCGGCCGCTCGCCGTTGGCGCCAAAAAGATCGCGCGGATCGCGCAGCAACGATTGTTCGGAAACGTTATCGGAAAATTTCGCGCGCAGAAAACCTTCGTTCGATGTGTTCTCGAGCAAGCGCCGAACGAGATAGGACATGCCGGGCAAAAGTTCGCCGACGGGCGAATATTCGCGCACGCGATAACCCTGGGCGACGAGCGCGCGCTTGATCGGCCCCGCCATGCCGTAGAGCAATTGGAATTCGAACCGGCTCCGCGGAATGCCTAACGATTCCGCCAGCGCCTGCGCGTGCGCGATGCTGCGCACATTGTGCGAACCGAAAGCGGCCGTGACGGTCGATTCATTTTCAAGAAGCACATGCGTGAGGCGCTCGAAACTGGCGTCGCTTTCAGACTTCTGGAGGTAAACCGGGACCGCCCAACCATTCTGCGCAGACTTAATTTTCTCGTAGTCCCAATACGCGCCTTTGACCAGACGCACGGTGAAACGTGTGCCGCGTTTGCGTCCCCATTCGATAAGATCGAGAAGGTCGTCCTCGGCGTCGCGCAAATAAGCTTGAATGACAATGCCGGCGTGCGGCCAGTCGTGAAACTCCGTTTCGGTAAAGAGACGGCGGAAAAGTTCGAGCGTGGTATTTTTGTGCGCGTAACTTTCCATGTCGAAATTCACAAACGCGCCGAGCTCGCGCGCGCGGCGCAGGATCGGACGCAATTTCGGAGCAAGATGCGCGATGGCGTCTTCGGGATCGGCCGGATTCATCTGCGAATAGAGCGCGGAGATTTTGACGGAAAGATTTACCACTGGAAACAACTGCGCGTTTTCGCCTAACGGATCCTGCCAGCCCTGGGTTTCGGCGCTGAGATGCTCGAGCAGCTCCATGCAACGCGCCGCGTACTCGGTCGCTTCTTTTTCGCTCACCACCGCTTCGCCCAAAAGATCGACAGTGAACCCGATGCCCTCCTTGCGCCGCTTGCGCAGCGTCTTCATCACATCATCCGGATCTTTTCCGGCAATGAATTGCCGCGCCATGCCGGAGACATTCCAGCGCAGAAGTTGGCCGCTGATGAACGGCGCGACCTTGGCCAATTGCACACCGGTGCGGATGAAGGGCGCGTAACCGTTGCGCATGTCTTCGAAATATTCCTCGAGGTGCCTAACGATCTCGCCACCGCGATTCAGCGCCGCCAGAACATCGACAAAGCGGAACAGTTGCACTTTGAAATGCTCGTCGCGCATCGAGAAAGCCATCATGCGCTGATAAAAGCCGGCCTTGCTGAAGAGCGATTCCGGATGTTGATCGACAAGCCGGAAAATCTCTTCGCCGCGTCTTTCCACTTCCGACTGAAGCGAATTCATAGGAAGGGAAAGTTTACGCGTCAATTTGCGGTAGGCAAAGGCAACAACGGCTTAATTGTTTCGCAGGCGCGATTCCTGGTGCGGGCCCGAAACTGGGACTAACGAACAAATGACCGCCACCCGTAAACGTCAATCGCGCAACAAAGGTCTTCTCACGGTCGCCTTGTTCAAGTTTGCGACGGCGTTCGTGGTCACGTTTGCCACCATCACCGCGGTGCGACTCATGCATAAAAACGTTCCCTATCATTTCTCGCAGTGGATCGACATGTTACGGATCGACCCGGACAATCGCTATGTCGCCTGGGTCCTGCAAAAACTGCGCGTCATCCACACCAAAGAGCTGCAGCAACTCGCCGGCCTCGGATTTTTTTACGCCGCGCTTTTTTATGTCGAAGGAATCGGTCTGGCACTGGAACAACGCTGGGCCGAATGGCTCACGCTGCTCGCGACCGGACTCTTTATCCCGATTGAAATCTACGGCTTATGCACGAAACCGAGTGCCGGAAAGGTCGCGATATTGCTCGTGAACATCGGCATTGTGATTTTTCTCGCGTATTTGCTGCGACAAAAAAGCGCGCGCGATTAAAAAAATGATTCGCGCCGGGACACACGCACTTCGCGGCCGGTTTCCGATGTAGTCAGTGAAGCGCCCGCAAAACGTCGAATGCTCGTAGAGCGCTCAGCTTTTTGCGGCGTGGCTGACAACAATAAATTGGGGAGCAAGTAGAGGTGATCTGCCTGGCGAGCCTTAAGAGGCCCAGGGCTCGAGGTTCGTCAGGCAATCTCCCTCTCTTTTTTTGTGTCGTTTCGCCATTGCCCGCGAACGACTCGTCGATTAGCACAAGATCGACATGGATATTTCGCGGGGGTTTCACGAATTCGCGAGCGATAACACCGCCGGCATTTGCCCGGAAGCGCTCGCCGCCATCGCCGAAGCCAACACCGCCGCTGCAGCAGCGTACGGCGATGATCAATGGACGGCGCAATTGCGCGATCGCGTCCGCGAAATCTTCGAAACGGATTGCGAAGTTTTTCTTGTGTTCAACGGAACGGCCGCGAACGCACTCGCGCTCGCACAACTATGTCGATCTTTTCACAGCGTCGTTTGTCACACGCACGCGCACATCCACACCGATGAATGCGGCGCGCCGGAATTTTTTTCCGGCGGCGCGAAGCTTCTTCTGGTGGACGGCGACAACGGCAAGATCGACATCGACCGCGCGCGCGATGTTGTCGCGCGTCAGCCGCAGTTGCACGCGCAAAAGCCGCGCGTCATCAGTATCACACAGGCGACGGAGTTGGGGACGGTTTACTCACGCGATGAAATTGTCGCTGTCAGTGAATTCGCGAAGGCGCGCGAAATGTATCTACACATGGACGGCGCGCGCTTCGCCAATGCGATCGCGAATCTCAAATGCGCTCCGAAGGAAATCACGTGGCGGGCGGGCGTGGATGTTCTCTGCTTCGGCGGAACGAAAAACGGACTCCCCGCCGGCGAGCTCGTGGTGTTTTTCGAACAGGATCTCGCACGCGAGTTCGATTACCGCATCAAACAAGCCGGACAGCTCGGATCGAAATCGCGTTTCCTCGCCGCCGCCTGGCTCGGTTTGTTAGGCAACGATGTCTGGCGGAAGAATGCGCGCGTTGCGAATGACTTCGCGCAGCAACTGGCGAAACGTCTGCGCGATCACGCTAAGATCGACATCGTCTTTCCGGTGGAAGCGAACGCGGTCTTCGTTCGTTTCACGAACGAATTCGCGGCTGAGCTGGAAAAACGCGGCTGGCATTTTTACAAATTCATCGAGCCGGACGTGTATCGGCTGATGTGTTCGTGGGCGACGCGCGCGGAAGAGATCGATCGTCTGCTCGGCGATATCGAGAGAGTGCGGCCGACGAGTTCATAATTGCGCTCCGCGTTTGCTCCCGTTATACAGCTCGTGGTGAAACTCTTGCTGCGGCTTGCGCTCGCGGGCGCGGTTTGCTTTTTCGGTTGTCGCGCGACTTATCGCGCCGTGACTGCGCCGGTGCGTGTGTTTCATCACGAAGAACGGCCTGCGCCGACAACGGATGTGACAAATCCCGGAATGCCGGTGGCGCCGACGCCGAGTCCGGGCCCGCGCGTAGTGGAGCGCACGACGACAGAACCAACGCCGTCTCCACGAGCGCAAACTGCGGTCCACTTTCCGACGGCGAAGCCGGTCCCGAACAAACCGGGTTACGTTTTTAGCCCGTCCGATCCTTCAAAATATGTTGATGTGACCGGTTATCCATCCGGGAGCAAGGTAAAGGATCCGTACTCGGGAAAGATTTTTCTGGTGCCGTAGGAATGGTGAGCGCGCCGCTTCAAATTTGGCGCAACTCTATTGACAGCTCGCGGTTCATAAAGCATCTGTCCCGCGCCAAAACTCAGTTCCACCCCCACAAAACCAACCCCAGAACAAACCCCAGACTCACTCGCGCATTTTTCTCATGCTCACAGGATTGATTGTCGATCTTGTGCAAAACTCGGCCCGAAGCGGGCGAATCCGCTCGCACAGCCGGTTTTTCAGAATCTGCGCACGATGCCTGCTTATAGAAATTATATGAAGTTCCTCCACCTCACTCTTATTGCCGTGGCCAGCTTCGCTTTTGCGACGATCGCATCGGCATACGTGCTTGAAGGGCCGACTTGGTCCGCTAGCACCGTCACTTTCCAACTGCGACTGGGAAATGCCGGCCGCACGTTGACCGACGGCAACACCTCCTGGGACGTGGCCGCGCAGCCCGCCGTTTTGGCGTGGAATGCAAACATGGGTTCCCTGCAGCTGGCGGCAAATATCAATCCGGGCGCGCCCTTAAGTTCGGGCGATGGCATTAACTCCATCGGTTTTTCTAACACCGCTAACGGCCAGTCATTCGGTTCCGGCACCCTCGCGATCACTCTTTATTGGTACTCGGGCGGACGAATGACCGAAGCCGACGTTTATGTAAACAACAAGATGAGTTGGGATTCGTATCGTGGCCCGCTGCGCTACGGCTCGAACACGTATGCAATCGGCGACATTCAACGCGTGCTCATTCACGAAGTCGGCCACGCGATCGGCCTAAACCATCCCGACCAGCACGGTCAAAACGTGGACGCGATCATGAATTCGGTGATTAGCAATCGCTATACGACTTCGGCTGACGACATCCGGGGCTCGCAAGCGATGTATGGCGTGGGACAAGCCCAACCGACGCCGACGCCGTCTCCAAGCCCAACCCCGAATCCTAATCAGCCGCGCGTAAGCGTGAGCGTCGCGCCCGGTACAGCATCGGTGGGCAATAGCGCGATATTCACCATCACATTAGCGAGCGTGAATCCGAACGCGCCGACGACCGTCTCGTATTCGATGAGCGGCAGCGCGGGAGCAACGTTGTATTCGTTGAATCCGGCCGGGCAAGTGACGATTCCTGCCGGCGCGAGTTCCGCGAATGTTACGCTGACAGTTTTGAAACGTCCGAAACGCTCGAGGACCGCCATTATGAATTTGGGCTCGAGTTCTGGCTACATCGTCTCAACTCCAAGCACGGCGACGATCACGATCACACGCTAACAACCCCTGAACATGACCATGAAAATTAAGCAATTCGTTCTCCTCACAGCGCTCTTAGGCGCGGCCGCGACCACGCGGGCCACCACCGTTATTCCCCCGACCTTCGATCAACTTGTCGATCAAGCGGAGTTCATCTTCCAAGGCACCGTGACTGACATCAAATCACAATGGATCGGTGAGGGCGCCGAGCGTTCCATCGTTACTTACGTCACATTTAAAGTGGAAGAGTCGGTCAAAGGCAACGCCGGTCAGAGCTACACCATTCGCATGCTTGGCGGAACTGTTGGCGAAGACACCATCGAAGTAAGTGATGCGCCACGCTTCCAAGCCGGTGATCGCGAGATTGTTTTTGTTGAGCACAATGGCAGCCAGTTCGTTCCGCTCGTCGGCATTATGCATGGACGTTTCCACGTCCGTCGCAACCAAGCCGGCCGCGACATCGTGACCGATAACAACGACGAACCGGTGCGCGATCTCACGCGACTCGGCCGCGAATCGAGCGGTCCGTCCCCCCGCGTGACAGACTTAACATCGGACGATTTTAAAGCGGCGGTGAAGGAAAAAGTTCAAGCCGCGCCGTCGAATCGTCCCGCGCAATAGTTGTTTCTGGAGGTAAGGGGATTGGCTCCCGCCCATCCGAATTGGTTTCCTCTTGAAGGATTACCTCCACGCTTCGCTTTGGAGGTAAGGGGATTCGAACCCCTGACCTTCTCATTGCGAACGAGACGCTCTACCAACTGAGCTATACCCCCGGAAGCGACTGCAATTATCGAAGCAATTGTCGATCTTGCAAGATGTCGATCTTGTCCGCCTGAGGCGGATCGATCTTAGCGCGCTTCTTCGATCGACGGTTTGAATTGTTGCGCCGCGATCACGATCGCAACCGAACCAATGATCAAGGCCGCGCCAATAACCGTGCGCGCGTTCAAGCGCTCACCGGCAAACAAAGTGCCTAGCAAAATGGCGACGACCGGATTGACGTAGGCATACGTCGCAACTTTTGCCGGATCGACATGGCGCAAGAGATAAAAATACGCGGTGTATCCGACAATCGCGCCGATGAAGACGAGATAAACAAACGCGAGCAGCGATTGGAGGCTCACGTGATTGATTTGGAAACCGCGATGTTCGCCTAACAACAGCCCGCTGAGAATAAGCAACGCGCCTCCGCAGATCATTTGCTGGCCGGCGGCGAGAACGAGTGAAGGCGCGTGTTCTACTTTGCGCGAATAGAGCGAACCGATCGACCACATGAAAGAGCCGACGAGCAAGATCGACATGCCGAGCGCGAGATGATGCGACGGCGCGCGATTCGTTAACGCCGGTCCGATCAAAAAGCCCACGCCGATAAATCCGCCTAACAAGCCGAGCCAGACCCAACGCGTCGGCCGCGGCGCACTGCCGCTCAACCAGCCGAGCAACGCGATGTCGATCGGCACCGTCGCGACAATTAACGCGGCCAGACCGGTCGGCACCCATCGTTCCGAAATGGTGACGCCGCCGTTGCCGCACAAGAGCAAAAGCGCTCCGATGATGCCCGCGCTTTTCCATGTCGATCTTGCGGGGCCGGGTGCGCCATGCAAACGCGCGGCCGCGTACATGATCACGCCGGCGAGGAAAAATCGCGTGCCGGCCATGAGAAACGGGGGAATGGTTTGGATCGCAAAAAGAATTCCGAGGTAGGTCGAACCCCAGATCACGTACAACGCCGCGAATGCGAGCAAGATCGACAATCGACTGCGCGCGGCCATGCTAGCGAGCGACGCGGGCGAGGGCGTCACGCGCCATTTTGAAATCGGGATTGATCGACAGTGCGCGTTCGTACCATCGGCGCGCCTCCGTCTTGCCGCCGACGCGCTCATAATCGCTCCCCAAACGAAACGCCGGCCAGGTGTAAACATTGAGAATATCTTCTTCGAAGCTCTCGTGCCTAACGAGTCGTGGATTTGGCGGCCGGTATCGCGGCAGCAATCGTTCGTTGTCGCGCACCATTTCGTCCATAGTTCTCGCAGTCGATTTCGGCTCGACGATCATGATGATCCCGTGTTGATACGGCCAATAGTCGCCTTCGAGGCTGTGATCTTCGTCGCCGAGCGAGCCGGTGGTGGCGAACGTGCGCGATTTGTTCGCTTCAATCAGCGCCTTCAAATTGTTCGTCTGCGCATCGTACCGGTCGAAGGGAATTTTTAGATCCGGGTGGCGTTGGCGAAGTTGTCGCACATACCACTCCACCTTGAGCATCGGCACAATCACAAGCGTCACTTCCGGGTCGAAGCCGTCGACGAGTTGTCCATAAACCAGTGGGAAAACAATGCCATCGCCGGTGGTGAGCAGAACCGTCCCCGGCTCGGCCGATTGATAAACGTCGGTCGCGAAAATTCGCGCGATCTGATTCCGGCTAAGATCGACATGTCGATAGGCGACGAATGCCGTGGCCAAGACGGCGATCGTGGTTAAGCCCGCCGCGACGCGACTGCGGCCCACGCCTAACGACGGCACAACTTCGTCGAGCAATAAGATTCCGAATGCGAGCAAAGGCGCGACGATCACGTGCGCCAAAAGGAAGAAACGTTGCAGAACGAAAATGGCGGAGGGCGCAGTCGCGAGATTCAGATTCGTGATCGCGACGAAGAACGGGCCGGCAAAAATAAATGCGATGATGGCGAACCAGAAGTACCAACGACAGCGGCGAAATGCTTCGATGGCGCCGAAGATCGACAAGGTACCCGCGAGCGGACCGAAAGACGCGCCAAGCGCGATAATTCTGCTCATGGCCGAGCCGCCGAGATATTCGGTTGCGCCCACGAGCCGGCCGCTTCCGTAATTTCGCCGCGCGACCAACGCGACGAAATCGCGCCAGGAGGAAATTTCGCCCCAGCTATAAGCCGGATGAAACGACGCTGCGATGGGAATGTAAATGTAAGGCAGCAAGCCGAGCGCGAACGCAATCGTGCAAAAGATAATCACGCGTGGACGCGTCCGCAGCGCTGCGCGCTGTCGCCACAGCACAAAACAAACGGCCGGGCCGAGAAGCACGATGGTTTGATGATTTGTTAGGCCGAGTCCGGCGAAAAACGCGGCGGCGACGAGCCACGCGTTTTGCCCGGAGCGTTCGTGCCAGCTGACCAGACAAAAGATGAGCGACGCTGCGATCAGATTATTGAGCGGGAAAACTTCCGCCGCTAATGACCACGACCAGAAGAGGGGCGTCACCGCCAATGTCAGCGCCGCCAGCGCGCTGGCCAGTCGCGCTTTCGTTAGGCGCAAGGCCGTGAAATAAACGACGGCGACGGTTAACGAATTGCAAATGACCGAAAGAAGGTTGACGCGAAACGGCACCGTCCCGAGCAACGGCATTTCGCTAAGCAAATGTCCAAGAATGGTGAAGAGCGGGTAACCCGGAGGATGCGCGACGCCGCGCAGAGCGCAGACGGCGATTAATTCGGGCGAATCGCCGACGACGATGTCGCGCGCGGCGGTGGCGTAATAAAGCGCGAACGCGATTGCGGTCACGCCCGCGGCCAATGCGAAATCGCGTCGTAAGATCGACATCTACAACTCGATTACCTGGGCGGAATGAATGTCGCCGCTGGCGCGAATCTCCTTGAGTAATTCCGCACTCGGCGTCGCGTCGAGATTCAAGACCGTTAGCGCGGTTCCACCCGCTTCATTCCGGCTCAGCGACATGGTCGCAATGTTGACCCCGTGGTCGCCTAACAAACTCCCGATGCGACCGACCATGCCGGGACGGTCGGTATTTTCGAGCACAAGCACAACGCCATGCGGCCGCGCTTCGACCGGACGTGCGTTGATGCTGACGATGCGTGGCGTCGCGCCGAAAAACGCGCCGCCAACCGAAACCGATTTGCCTTCGGCCTTGGCGGAAAGCTCGAGAAGATCGGTGTAGTCGCCTAACGAGCTCAACCGGCTTTCCGTGACTTTGAGCCCAAGGCTTTCCGCAAATGCCGGCGCATTCACTTCGTTGACTTCATTTCCGCCGGCCAGCTGAAGAAAACCTTTCAAGACGGCGCGCGTGATCGCGGTCGTGTCCACTTCATTCACTTTGCCGCTGTAGTTGATGTTGAGGGTATCGACGCGTTTCGGCGCAACCTGCGATAGGAATTTGCCGAGCTTTTCGCCGAAACGCAGATGCGGTCCGATGATCGACAATGTTTTCGCATCGAGACTAGGCATGTTCACGGCGTTGCGGATTGTTCCTTCGAGCAATGCGGCGCGGACGGATTGCGCGATCTCGATGCCGACGCTTTCCTGCGCTTCCGCGGTGGACGCGCCGAGATGCGGGGTGAGGACGAGATTGGGCGCGGAGCGAAGCGGGGAATCGTTAGGCAAAGGCTCCTGCTCGAAAACATCGAGCGCGGCCGCGGCAACATGTCGATCTTGCAACGCTTTGGCCAGGGCGTCCTCGTCGATCAAACCGCCGCGCGCGCAATTGATGATGCGCACGCCGCGTTTCATTTTTTGAATCCGCGCAAGATCGACAATGTGCTTCGTCTCATTCGTTAGCGGGGTGTGGAGCGAGATGAAATCGGCGCTCGCGAGTAAATCGTCGAGCTCTTCGACGAGCTCTACTTGCAGACTGCGCGCGCGCGCGGCCGATAGATACGGATCGTACGCCATTACGCGCATGCCGAACGCGATCGCGCGCCGACTCAATTCGCTCCCGATCCGTCCCATGCCGATGACGCCAAGCGTTTTGTTGTAGAGCTCGACGCCTTCGAAATCTTTTCGTTTCCAATTTCCGCCGCGCACACTGGCATCGGCCTGCGGAATTTTTCGTGCGACGCTGAGCAGAAGCGAAAACGCGTGCTCGGCGGTGGAGACGGTGTTGCCGCCGGGCGCGTTCATGACGATGACGCCTCGGCGCGTGGCAGTTTCAAGATCGACATTGTCAATGCCGACACCGGCGCGGCCGATCACGCGCAAGCGCGTGCCCGCATTCAAAATCTTCGCGGTGATTTTGGTTTCGCTGCGAACGACAATCGCGCTCAAGTCCGGTGCAAGATCGACAAGTTGATCTTCGGTCAGGCCCGTTTTCACCGTGACTTCGAGCGCGCCGTCGCGTGAAAGTTCTTCGACGCCGCGCGCCGAGATCGCGTCTGCGATTAAAACCTTCGGCGTCATTAACCGAAGATGAGGAGGTGAATGGATTCCGGCAACTGCTGCGCGACATTTGTCGCGACACTGCCGCGCAGAAGTTTTGCCATCGCCGGACGCTGCGATGCGCCAATGACCAGAAAATCGACCCCCATGGTTGCGGCAAGATCGACAATCGTCGCCGCCGCATCCTGACTCACGGCATAAAGCGGCACGACAGAAATATTTCGTTCCGCGCCGAGCTTAAACATAAGCGACATGATTGCGTTCGCCTCGGGATCGTCCTGCCATCGTGCGCGGCCCAGGCGCGTGCCCGCCGCCGTGTAATAAACGGCGACTTCCTTGACGAAGAGCACGCACAAGGTCGCGTGGCGCAACTCCGCTTCATCGAGAGCGAAGCTCAATACCGGCGTCATTCCGCGCGCGGCGACCATGATTTTTTGTCCTTCGGCAAGGCGCGACTGCAGGGCGCCGGGCAATTGTGGCGTCACCATTTGCGCAACATCTCGATGCACCGTCACGGTCGTTAGGCCTTGACGCTTTAAGGTGTAAGCGCGCAGGGCGAGTCCGCCGAGCAGGACGGCGATGACAAATTGCAGAGCGTCCAGTTTCGTGTGCGCGAGCGTAAGTTCGACCAGCGCGAGAATGGCGAATGTGAAACCAAAAAGGAGGCGATCATACCAGGTGAATCCGGCGGTGCGATTGAATGCGCACGATCCGACATTGACCGTGATCGCGCCGACGACACCGATGGCATAGAGCCCGGCTAGGGCGGTGAAGTTCGCGACGAGCAAAAGCACGACGGCCGGCATGGCGATTGCAATCGCGAGCGGATAGATCGGTACGCCATGCGAATTCAGGATGCGAAACTGCCGCGGCATCTCGCGGTCGCGCGACATCATGTAGAGCAGGCCGATCATGGCGACGATGGCGGTGTTGGCGGCGCTCAAAAGCAAAAGAAAAAAGACAATGCCAACGATCCAGCCGAACACGTTGCCGATCGCCGGCGAAAATGTCGCGCTCGCGAATTGTTCTCCGATGAAGCGCAACATGTCTTCGCTGCGTTGCGCGAGAAGCGCGCTGATCTCATGCGAGCTCGCGCCGGGAAACTTATGGGCGAGAACGCTCGGCAACGATAACATGGCCCAGCCTAACAATGCCGTGCCGATAACCACTTCGATTGCGACCGGCGTGATCGCCTTCATCGACGTGCGCGAAACGCGCGGCTGATCCATGGTCGATCCTGCGTCGAGCTTCATCACGCCAGTGAGGTTGGCGATCGATTCCGCGCCCGAGAGCGCGAGGATCACGCCAACGAATTGCACCCAAACCGTCCCGAGGCTTTCATGACGCGGCTGCAAAAATTTTGTGGTCAAATGTGGCGCACTCAGGCCGACTAGCACGATTACGACGAGCACGGCCGGCACGGCGAGCGCGACGGCGAAGGTGCCGGAATGCTTCGGGCCAAAGAAATTGATCGCGCCCATGATCAAGAGTATGGCGATGGTCGTTAGGCCGATGTGGTCGCGCAGAAATTTGATCCACATGATCTGTTCCGCGCCCGACGTAATGTAAGTCAGCGCCGACCATCCGCTGAGCGCGGCCGTGACGGTGAGATCCGCGAGCAAGAGCAGCGCGCCCACGACCGCGAGCAATCGCCCTTGCGATCGCGCCGCGGAATAAACGCCGCCGCCATCGGGAAAATGCCGGCAGATCACCATGTAATTGATCCCGACCAGGCCGGTCACCGCGCAGACCGCGAGAATAATCGGCAGCGACGAAAAACCCGCTGCCAGAAACGCCAGGCCGATGACGTAGGCTTTGCTCGTGCCCCAATCCCCATAGAGCAACGCGGCCGCCCGTTTCCAACCGACATTACGCGGCCGATGCACCGCGCCGCTCTCTGTCACAATGAGATCAGCCATTTCTCCCGGCGTGAGTTTCTCGTGGGGATGGAGCCTGACAAGTTCTTTCTCCGGCGTCGGACAATGACCGCCAGCGATTTGCGTTGACGGCGGTAAACTCGCGTTGAGAGTTTCATCAGTTCTTTGTTTTCGCTTAATTGGTCGACCAGTTGTCGATCTTGCGGGGGAACCAATTTCGTTTCGCGAAAGCGGAGCGATCGGGGCGAACGATGCGCGGCATCGAGAGCATTTAATGGCTCTAGTCCGACAGCTAACCTCGTCAGCATCATTAAAGGGCAAAGGAAGTCGTGGGTAAGCGACTCCGCAAAGTGAAGCGCCTCGTCGCGCGAGCGTAGCTTCGTTTTAGTCAGGAAAATAATTGAGCCTAACGAAAGTTGGATGCGCATTGTGTTCGTCGACAATGATGCTCGCAAGTGCGCGTGCGGAAGATGGTTGGTTTGGCGAGCGTCTTTTTAATGCGGTCGCGCAAGATTTAAGAGCACCGGCTTATCAAGCGCCGGCGCCGGATGCATCGCCGTCACAACGACGCATTTCTCCAGCGCCGTTTGATTCGCCGCCATTTCCGAGCGGCGATTGGCAAATCGGCGGCACGCCAATCATCGGCGATCCCGGCAATGTCGGACCGTGGCCGTTGATGGAAGCAATCTACGCTGGGCCTAACGGCGATGCCTGGAAGCGAAGCCGGGTCCAGATTTACGGCTGGGAAGATTTTTCCTGGAACGTCAGTACATCGACAAATTCTTCTCGCGGTCCGAACGCGAACTTTCCACTCATCTACGACCTGCGCCCGAACCGCTTCGAGCAAAACCAATTCGTTCTCTACGTCGAACGCGTGCCCGACGAAAACCAAACCGATCACATTGACTGGGGATTCCGCGTCTCCGGCGTTTACGGGCTCGATTACCGCTTCATGATCTCGCGCGGGTTTCTTAGCCATCAATTGCTCAGCGAAAACAATTACTACGGCTTCGATATGCCGATGGTGTATGTCGATCTTTACATTCCATACGTGTTTCGCGGAATGAACGTGCGCATCGGCCGCATCATCTCCGAGCCGGACATCGAAGCGCAGCTCGCGCCTAACAACTTAATGTCGAGCCACTCGATCGTTTACGGCTTCGACAACTACACCCAAACCGGAATTTTCACGACCACGAAGATCGACAATCAATGGACCATCCAGCTCGGCCTATCGAACGGCACCGACGTTGCGCTTTGGCAAAAAGATCCAGGCAATCAACCGACCGGTACGGTGATGATTCAATGGACGTCGCCGAACCAGCGCGATTCGATTTACGCGGGCGATAACGCATTCAATAACGGCGAATTCGGCTACAACAATCTTCAGCAAATCGTCGGCACCTGGACGCACAAATTTAACGACAAAGTCTATACCGCCACGGAAGCACTCTATATGTACATGAACGACGCCAAGCGACACCCGACTGATGCGGTGCCGTTTCAAAGCGGATCGTTTCCGGTGAAGAATGGTTACGCTCCCGAATGGGGAATTCTGAATTACACAATGTTCCGGATTTCGCCGACGGCATTCTTCACGGTACGAAACGAATTCTACGACGACATCGTCGGCAGCCGCACCGGTCACGCGACAAAATATTCCGAGCATTCGTTAGGCATCACCTGGTGGCCCGACAAGATTATCACGATGCGCCCCGAACTTCGCTTCGATCATTCTTACAACGACGCTGCATTCGATAACGGCGGTCGTCGAAACCAATTCACCGCCTCGATGGACTTCATCATTCATTACTAATGATCCCGACCAACGTTAAACGTCCGCGCAATGTCGATTGGAAACGCGCGGCCGCGATTCTGTACGGCGACTGGGGCACGAGCAAAGCCTACGTCATCGGTCTCGCGTTTGCCGTCGCTGGCTATGCATCGTTCTGGCTCATCGCCGCGATGTGCGTGCTCACCGCGCTGGTCGGACTCAATTACATTGTCATCTGTCGATTGTATCCGGATGGCGGCGGCGTTTATGCGAGCGTTCGCCATCGCTCCGAAGTGATTTCGATCGTCGGCGCGTTTTTGCTTATCGCGGATTATTTGGTCACCGCCGCCATCAGCGCGCTCTCCGCTTTTCAATATCTCGGCGTCCCGCACCCGGAAAAATTTGCGGCGATGTCGATCTTAGCGATCGGCCTGCTCAATTTGTTAGGCCCAAAACAAACCGGCGGCCTCGCCTTTTTGGTTTCGGTCCCGACCGCCATCGTCGTCGTCGTGCTTGGACTGTTTAGTCTGCCGCACGTCGGTGAAGCATTCGGCCATCTGCAACCGCTGCACGGCTCGTTCGGCCACAATTGGGCCGGGTTCGTCGGCATCGTGCTCGCGCTCTCGGGCGTAGAAGCGATCGCCAATGCCACCGGCGTGATGAAACTGAATCCCGGCAGCACCGAGGCCAACCCTTGCGTCACCAAAACATCCACGCCCGCGATTTTGATCGTGATGATCGAAGTCTGCGTCTTTACCGCGTTGCTCGGTCTGGCCATGCACGCGTTGAACGGCCTAACGATTGCAAACGGTGATGTCAACGCGCCCGGCGCCGAAGGCGTGCGCGACTACATGCTGCGTTACATGGGACAAATCTTCGTCGGCGGTGGCGCCGGCCACGCATTTGGTTTTGTCATCAGCGTCGTCTTTGGCTTGCTTCTTCTTTCCGCCGTCAACACTGCGATTGTCGATCTTATCGCGATCCAATTCCTCATGTCGCGCGACCGCGAGCTCCCGAACATTTTCCAGCGCCTGAACAAGTGGGGCGTCCCCAGCGCCGGCATGTTGCTCGCCACCATCGTTCCGATGGTTCTCGTGGTCGTGGTGAAAGACATGTCCGGTCTGGCTGATCTTTATGCGGTGGGCGTAGTCGGTGCGATCGCCACAAATCTTGGCGCAACCGCGACCGATCGGAAATTGTCGATCAAGAATTGGGAACGCACGCTCATGTTCGCGACTTTCGTGGTCATGGCCGCGATCGAAACGTCGCTGCTCATCGACAAACCAAACGCGCGCTATTTCGCTGTCACCATTCTCGCCGTTGGATTGATCCTGCGCGGTCTCGTTTACGAACGTCGCATGAAAAAAGAAGCCGCCCGTATTCCGGAAAAGGTGATTGTCGATCTTGCACCAAAGCCGGAACCGCCGGCCGCGATCTCGTTAGGCTCGGAAGCAATTTTGTGCGCGATCCGCGGGACGGGCCGCACTTTGGATTTCGCTTTGCGCGAAGCGCGTGAAACTGGGCGGCGTCTTTATCTTTTATTTGTGCGCGAGCAAGCCTTCATGACCGAGCAGGACACAAAACGAAAATGGCAGGATGATGATGAAGCGCGCCAAATTTTCGAGCACGCAAAAGCAAAGGCCGGCGATTTTCAGCCGCTTTTTGCCTATGCGGTCAGTCCATCGGCGGCGGAGACGATTGTCGATGTTGCGGCGACACTCGGCGCCTCGCGCGTTATCGTCGGCGCGCCGCATCGCAACGCATTGCTTAACCTCATTCGCGGCAGCGTTATCCACGAAGTGTCGAACTCGCTTCCGGAAGAAATCGACCTTCTTGTTTACGCGTGAGGTGCACCGCAACTTCGATTTCCGCCGTCTGCGGAAACATGTCGAGCGGTGTGACCGATTCGATCGCGAAATGTTCAGCGAGGTCTTTTAAATCGCGCGCCAGTGTCGCTGGATTACAGGAAACATAAATCAACGAATCGGGCGCAAGATCGACAATCGCATCTCGGACCGATTCCGTTAGGCCGACGGCCGGTGGATCGACGATAACGGTCGAGGCGCCGCGGAGCCGTCTCAGTTCATCCGCCACATCGCCTGCGATGTAATTCTCCTTTTCAGTCGCAGTCGCAATCGCTGCGTTGATCGCAAATTTGTCCCAATCAATTCCGATCACGCGCTCAAATTTCGGGAGCAGCGCCTTCGCGAAAAATCCCGCGCCGCAGAATGCATCGACCAGCAACCCCTGGTTCGGCGGAATGAAATTGTCGATCAAATCGCGCAAGGCGTTCGCGACCGCATCGTTCGTCTGCGAGAAAATCCGCGGGCCCGATTGCGCGCGCAAAGTGTAGTGACCGTCGCGCGGATTGCTCGCGCGCAGCTCGATTAGTTGGCGATTCACCTCTTCACGCGAAATCGGACAGCGTTCGATGTCGATCAAGCGATGCGAATCGCGCGCAAAAAATCCAGTGACGCCGTCCTGTACGTGAACAGTAATGCGATTGCGATAGCCGTATTCGTCAGGCGACGGGACGATCGGTCGCAATGGAACGTTGTCGATCTTGCCGATGCGTCGCAGGACGTCGCGCACTTGCCGCTCTTTCGTCGCGAGTTGGTGCGCGTAATTCATGTGCTGGTAGGCGCAGCCGCCGCAACGACCAAAATACGGACACACCGCCTCAACGCGATGCACCGAAGCGTTTTTAACTTCGACCGGTTCGGCTTCGGCGAACTGTTTCTTCTCGCGAATGATCTCGACCGAGACGTGTTCGCTGTCGATGACGTAGGGAACGAAAACCGCCTTGCCTTGTTCGCGGCCGACGCCTTTACCGCCAAAGGCGATGTCTTCGATTGTTAGATCGACAATGCGCGTGGCGGAAATCCGTCGGTAAAATTACCGGCGGCGCAGCCCGCGATAAAGCAGGCCTAATCCCATTACGCCAAGCAAAGCAGAAGTGCTCGGCTCGGGAATTGGGTGAAACGATTGCGCGACTTCCGAAAGCGTAACCAAGCCGCCATTAGTGGTGGCGAAGGTTATGTCCTTGGTCACGTCGAGTCGACGCTGCGGAGGCGTGATCGCGAATGTGTCGCTATGTTTCTGAAGATTGAGATGTGTGGTGCCAACCACATTGCCGTTACCATCGCGTGCACTTTCATCGACTGCGATAAACGTGCCGCCTTCGGGTTGGCCGCTGCCGGTGAACGCGGCATCGATCGCGTCAATCAAACCGCGCCCCGCGGTGACGGTGTACTTGAGAGCTAAATCTGCCGTCATGGGACCGCTTCCATTCGGGGTCAGGAAACTCATGTTACCGTCCCAAGTCAGGAAATAAGTCCCGTTGGACAATGTCGCCGTCACCTGAATCTTCGACGGGTCAAAGCTCGTTAGGCCACTTTCGAAAAAGCTAAAGTCACTAAAGGTAAGATCGCCGATCGTCAGCGTGCCTCCATTAGTGGCGAGATCTTGCAAGGTGGCGGTCGTCGCCGTCGAAAATGAAGGAATGGTGTCCGCATTCGCCGCCGCGCCAATGAACGCCGCGACGAGGGACAGGATCAAGCAACGGGAACGGAGAGAAGCCGGGCTAGACATATAATTGAGAGATTGTGGAAAATTGACCTGTTCAAGTCAATCAGAAATTCGGTAATGCAAGCAATAAGTTTTTGACCTATTCGCCTCTCTTAGGCGAGCGCCTCGAGCCTCCCCAATAAGTCTTTTTTGCTCGTCATTCCCGTGACCTGGTCGCGCACCTGGCCGTTCTTGAAAAACAAAAGCGAAGGGATCGCCCGGATGTTGTACTTGAAGGACAGGCTCTGATTATTGTCGACGTTGACCTTCGCCACTTTGACGACGCCGGCTTTTTCCTTGGCGATTTCGTCGAGTACCGGCGCGATCATTTTGCACGGCCCGCACCATTCCGCCCAGAAATCGACCACGACCGGCTTGTCACTCTTCATTACTTCCGAATCAAAATTCGATTCGTTGACCTCGATAGTTCCTGAATTCTCCATCAAGCAAAGTAATTCCAAATCTGAATAAGCAAAATGAGAGCTGAGGCCCCGAGCACTCCCCAGCAAAGCGACATTGGCACAAGATCGACATCTTCATCTCGCGTGATCACCGGTGCGACATTGACCGGCGCCCCGCCCATCTTCGGTTCCGGCATGGTAATGAGCGGCTGAGTTTTTTTCATTTGCACCGTCGGTGCCGGCTTTGGCGGATCGGGCAAAACGGAAATGCGCGCGGTTTCTTTTTTCGGCGACTGAGCTTCCGCCATCGGCGCCGGTTCGACTGCGTGCACGGCTGCGGCGGCGGGCATGGCCGAAGCAGGCGATAAGGTTTTCGCCGAAACGGGCCGCGCCGGCGGAACGAATGGCGGAGGCGTCACTGCTTTCGAAGGCGCAGGCGGAACCAGCGGTTTAGCCACTGGTGGTCGTGCAGCTCCACCGCTTGGCGGGGTCAACGGCGCCGGAGCCGAAACTGTGGGTGGACGCGCCGGCAAATTGATTCGCACCGTGTCGCGTTTCGGAGCGGCCGCGCCGCTATTGCCTTCGCCATTCCCTCGCGGCGGCAAAGTGATTCGGACAGTTTCCTTTTTCGGTTCCTTCGAGTCGGCCATCGCGTGAATGAATGTGGGCAGAAAATCTGCCCGAAACGCGCGCGTTTGTCACTCGTAATATGTCAGGCACAATATCGTCACGCGACCAGGTCGTAACCGCGGCTGTCCACGATGGTTCGCCTAACGAATTCGCCCACTGGCGCCGCTTGCGTGAGAATCACCCGCGCATCGACATCCGGCGCATCGCCTTCACTGCGCGCGACGTGCGGCTGATCGATCAGTAACTTCATCTCGCGTCCGATTTTCTCCCGCGCGATTTCGTGCGCGATCTTTTGTTGGATCGACATCGCTATTCGGTAACGGCTGTTTTTGATCTTCGCCGCGATCTGGTCGGCCATCTTCCCGGCGCGCGAACCTTGCTCCTGCGAATATTTGAAAATCCCGAGGCGTTCGAAGCGGACGCGTTCGATGAATTCGAGCAGCGTCTCGAATTGTTCGTCCGTCTCGCCCGGGAACCCGACGATGAAGGTCGTGCGAATCGTTAGGCCGGGAATTCCGGCGCGCAATTTGTCGATCAAACGCTCGATGTGTTCGCGCGAAGTTTCGCGCCGCATCGTTTGCAGCATCGCGTGATCGATGTGCTGAAGTGGAATGTCGATGTAACGCGCGACCGTACGGCTTTGCGCGATCGTCTCGATAAGTTCATTGCTCCAATGCGCCGGATGCGTGTAAAGCAGGCGCACCCAGAAGTCGCCATCGATATTGTCGATCTTGCGCAAAAGTTCGGTGAGCGTGGGGCCGCGCGAGGAATCGACCGGCTGGCGCGGTCCCGCTTTCTCGCTCCACAAATCCATTCCGTAATAGGTTGTGTCCTGGCTGATGAGATTGATCTCGCGCACGCCTTCGGCGACGAGTGCGCGAATTTCCGCGAGCACGGAATCCATCGTGCGGCTGCGATGTTTGCCGCGCATCTGCGGAATCACGCAAAAGCTGCACGGATGATTGCAGCCTTCGGCAATCTTCACATAAACCGAATGCGTCGGCGTTAATCGAAATCGCGGTGTGTCGTAATCCGGAATGTAACGCGGCTTTTCGTCCGCGAACGAAAGATCGACATCTTCCTTTCGCAAAACGCGTTCCACGATCGCGCCGAGTTCTTTCACCTGATCGAGCCCGATGAATTCATCGACCTCGGGCAAATCTCGCCGCAGCTCGTGCGCGTATCGCTGCGACATGCAACCGCTCACGATGATTTTTTGTTCCGGCCGTTTCGTTAGGCCGGCGCGCAAGATCGCATCGACCGATTCCTCTTTCGCCGAATCGATGAACGCGCAGGTGTTGATCACGAGCACGTCCGCGTCATCCGCATCCGATGTGATCTGCATGCCGCGTTGTAAAACGCTGCCGAGCATGATTTCGGCATCGACCAGATTTTTGGCGCAGCCGAGACTGATCATTCCGACTTTCGTGCTCATCCGCGCAAGATCGACAATTACTATTGGACGGTGACGTCTGCGTCTGCGTCTTCGATCGCCTGGCCGTTCTTTTTAATCTGGACCGCGTCGCGATCGAGCACGCGCACGGCAAATTTTCCGCCGCGAAATTCGATCGCGCCGTCCGATGGCGAAACCCATCGCTCGAACGCCGGCTTTCCATCTTCATCATCGACCACGACTTTGATGTAAGTTTTTTTCAACGGCTTGATCACTACCCGATTCGGTCCGGTTGGCTGCGCTGCTGTCGATGATGTTGTTGTTGTCGCCGCAGCTTTCAAATCTTCGGGTCGCACCGGTTGTGCGCGGCGGACTTCCGGCTCCGGGGTCGCGGCTGCCGGCGGCGGCTTGGACGGAGTCGCAGCTGCAATTGCGGTCGCACTCGGGATTGCGATTGGCTTTTGCGAAACAGGCGGCGGTGTCACCAAGTTCGTCGTCGCGACCGTTCTTTGGGCCGGCGTTGCCGATGGCGCCGCAGCCGGAGCTTTAGTCGGTGCAGCCGCAACCGATGCGGCCGCGACCGGCGCCGGAGTTTGCGCGGGAGCTTGGGCCGGAGTCTGCGCGGGAGTTGCTGCTACGGTTGCAGGAGCGGACGCGCGTGGAGCGAGTCGCGCGAGATTTAAAATGAATCGCATCGCGATAAATCCGAGAACGATCACGCCGAGCGCGATAAACAACGGCATGAGCGATGTGCGTTCGCCTTCGGCCCGCGGCGCGCGCGGTGCACGCCGGCGCACGCTCTCCGGTCTGCGCCTGACCGGCGCGTGCTGCACTGCGGCTTCGCCAGTTTCGGATTGCAAATACGAATAGCCGTCGGTCGTTACGCCCGCATCCGAGCCTTCGAACGCTTCCATGTATGGCGAAACATCGACATCGAGAAATTTCCCGTAGATGAGCAGGAAACCTTTCGCGTAAGCGAGACTCGGAAATTGCGTGAAATCGTCCGCCTCGATTTCGGCCAGACGTGACGGACGGATCTTGGTCATGCGCGCCGCTTCGTCGAGCGTGAGTCCGCGCGCGAGTCGCGCTTCTTGGAATTTTTTGCCGAGTCCTTCGATCGTCATGGGAAGTGCGCCGGCATCAGCTAAACGGCGGCGTCAAGATCGACAAGTATCTCTCGCGGCTTCGCGCCTTCGCCGGGCCCCAATATGCCGCGCTGTTCCAGAATATCAACGATGCGCGCCGCGCGCGTATAACCGAGCCGCAGCCGCCGTTGCAGCAGCGAAGTCGAGGCGCGTTTTTCCTGTCGAATGATCTCGATGCATTTCTCCACCAATTCTTCGTCTTCGTCGCTTACCTCTTCTTCCGATGCGCCCGCCGATTCCAATTTCTCATGCATCGATTGATCGAACTCCGGCGTCGCCTGCGCGGTAACGAATTCGACTAGCCGCTGAATTTCATGATCGGTCACGAGCACACCTTGCGCCCTAACGAGTCGCGAAGTCGTCGGTGGGAGATATAGCATGTCGCCCTGGCCTAACAAACGCTCGGCGCCGTTCTCATCCAGAATGACGCGACTGTCGATCTTGCTCGCGACTTGAAACGCGATGCGCGATGGAATGTTCGCCTTGATCACGCCGGTGACGACATCCGCGCGCGGCGTTTGCGTCGCAACGATAAGATGAATGCCGGCCGCGCGCGCCATCTGCGTGATGCGCGCGATCGCGCTCTCCACGTCCGCCGGCGCCGTCTGCATTAAATCGGCCAGCTCATCGATGATGACGACGATGTAGGGAAGTTTGTCGGGAATTTGATCGGCGTCGCGCGGGACTTTGATTTCCTCGATCGGCTCTCCCACAAGATCGACATCTTTCTTTCGCGGCGCGCGTGCGTTAAAGCCGACCACATTTCGCACGCCGACTCTCGCGAACCACCGATAACGTTTTTCCATCTCCTCGATCAATCCTCGCAAAACCAGCAAAACTTTTTTCGGATCGGTGATGACCGGATAACGCAAGTGCGGCAAATTTCCGTACACCTGCAGCTCGACCACCTTCGGATCGATCATCATGAGCTGCAGTTCTTCCGGCGTGAATCGAAAGAGCATGCTCGCGATCATTGCATTGATGCAGACGCTTTTGCCCGCGCCTGTCGTGCCCGCGACTAACAAGTGCGGCATCTGCGCGAGATCGGCGATGATGGTTTTGCCGTAAACATCTTTGCCGAGTGCGAGTGGAATTTTGCTCCGCGTTTTTGCTTCTTCCCAATCGACCGACTCAAGCAGCTCGCGCAAAGTCACCGTCACTTTGCGCGTATTCGCGATCTCGATGCCGACGGTGTCTTTGCCGGGAATGGGCGCGAGAATGTTGATGCGTTCGGCGCGCGTGGCCCGCGCGAGATCGCGTTCGAGACTAACGATCTTGTCCACGCGCACGCCTTTGGCTGGATAAACTTCGTAACGCGTGATGGTCGGGCCTTTGGTGATATCGCCCGCGGCCACGGCGATGCCGAATTGCGCGAGCGTATCGATCACCGTTTGCTGCACGCGCGCGAGCTCGGCCGGATCGGCTGCGCTGCGACCTTCCGGATCGTGCGCTTCGAGCAAGTCGAGTCCGGGTACAGCGTAATTGTCCGAATGCCATTCCCGGGTCGTTAGGCCGGATGGAGATGTCGATCTTGCGGTGCCAGTCCGGCTCGGACTCGATCTTTGCTGGCGCAATTCCGCGAGCGAAGGGCGTTTGTTAGGCAGCGCGTTGGTATCGACCACTTTCGGTTCCGGCCGATCGGCAAATTCTTCCGGCGTAATCAACGCCGCCGCCGGCTCCGCCACGGGTGCGCCTCTCTTTTTCAAGCGCCGCTCGAGCTGGCGACTTTGTTTTGCCAGCTCGCGCTGCGAAATCTCAAGCTGCCCTTTGATATCGGCGTTACGCAGTTGCCGATGCAAACGCCATTCGTGCATGCGCGGGAACCATGCGCGAATGCCGGCGATGGTTTGCCTAACGACGTGGATCGGACGCAATCCCGTGAGCAAGATGAGGCTGGCGATGTAAACGCCGGTGAGCAGAACGAGCGCACCGATTCTGCCCATGGCCGTGAGTAAAATGGTTTTGCCGAAAACGTAGCCGACCCAGCCGCCCGAGCCGGGAATGTTGAACGCAGTGCGCCAGCCGAGAAGATGTGAGCGTTGCAATTGCAACAAACACGCGCCCGAGGCGATGAAAAGAATGATCCATGGAACGCGGCGCGTGACGCGCAGACCGCCGTTAAATAATTTCGCTGCGCCGAAACCGAGCAGCGTGGCTGCGAGCAAATACGACGCGGCCCCGATCATGAAATAGCAAACGCTGGCGAGAATGGCGCCGAAGGGCCCGATGAAATTTTGCGCCGGGCGATTCGGCGGCGAGAGATAACTCCACGGGATCCACGAGGGCAGATCGCGCGGATTATAAGAGACCAGCGCGAGAAAGAGTAAGGTGCCGACGAAGAGAAAGACGAGAGCGAAAACTTCGTTCCAGGCGCTGTGCTTAACTGAGCGAGCCACTTTAGATCGCAGCCACAGTAATGCGACAGGCGCGCGTTTCAATGACAATGCTCTTGCGTCGCGCGCGAAGCGCCGCTTAGGTTGCCGGCGCGTTATGCGATTGGCTCTTGGATTGGCCGCGGCGGCATTGCTCGTTCTGTTTTGTTCGTGCGACAAACATCACGTCGGCGAATTGCCGGAAGTGCAAAAAGAACATGTCGATCTTGCGGAGGGATCGGAAAAGGCGCCGGAAAGATCGACATCTCCATCTGAAAACGGGCCATCGCCCACGCCGGCCGAATTTTTCTCGCCGACCAAATCTCCCTAACGAGGGGCTCGCTATGGCCAAATACAATTACGCGACATCGCCGCCGAATCTGACGACGATGCCGCCAGGCGTCCCTTACATCATCGGCAACGAAGGCGCGGAGCGATTCAGTTTCTATGGCATGCGCGCGATCCTGGTCGGATTCATGACGCAATTCCTCGTCAACAAATCCGGCGTCTTGGAAGGAATGCCGCAAAATGAAGCGCAAGGCTGGTTCCACCAATTCGTTTCGTCCGTTTACTGGATGCCGTTTTTCGGCGCGATCCTTTCCGATGGTTGGTTAGGCAAATATCGCACGATCTTTTATCTATCGATTGTCTATTGCTTTGGCCATTTCACGCTCGCCTGCATGGACACATCCTTCGGCATCGCGTTCGGTCAGAAGTGGGTCCTCGCCATCGGTCTGATGCTTATCGCCGCCGGCGCGGGGGGCATTAAACCATGCGTCTCGGCCAATGTGGGCGATCAATTTGGCGAATCGAATCAACATCTGCTCTCCCGCGTGTTCGGCTGGTTTTATTTTTCGATCAACCTCGGCTCATCCTTTTCCATCTGGCTGTGCCCGATCCTTCTGCGCAGTCCAAATTGGGGCCCGAAGTACGCGTTCGGTTTGCCGGGTGTCCTGATGTTCTGCGCGACCGTCATTTTCTGGCTCGGCCGCAAGAAGATGGTGCACATCCCGCCGGGCGGGCTCGGTTTTCTGCGTGACCTCAGGAGCAAGGAAGGTCTCAGCATTCTCGGACGCGTTTGGATGATCTACATCTTCACCATGATCTTCTGGGCGCTTTGGGACCAAAGCAGCGGCGGGGAATGGACGATTCAATGTCAGAAGCTCGACCTGAATTTCTTCGGTCTGAAGTTCCTGCCGGAGCAGGTGCAGGTCGTAAACGGAATCTTCATTCTCGCGATGATTCCGTTGTTCAACTACTGGCTCTATCCGGCGATCAGCCGCTTTTTTCCGCTCACGCCGCTGCGCAAGATTGGCATCGGCTTGTTCCTCACCGCGCTCTCGTTTGTCGTTATCTGGTGGCTGCAACTTCAAATCGATCACGGCGGTCGTCCAAATGTGGGCTGGCAGTTACTCGCCTATATAATTCTATCCGCCGGTGAAGTGATGGTTTCGATTACCGGCCTCGAATTCTCCTACACCCAGGCGCCTAACCGCATGAAGAGTTTGCTCATGGCGATGTGGCTGCTCTCGGTCGCGCTCGGAAATCAAATACCTTCGGTCATCAGTTTCCTCATTCCGAAACTCAAAGCGATGGGTTGGAATCTCGAAGGCGCGAATTATTTCCGCTTCTTCACTCTGCTCATGCTTGGGACATCGGTCGTTTACGTCTTTGTTTCGCGGCACTATCGCGAACGCACCTATTTACAAAGCCAGTTGACCGCGGACGAGCTCGCGTCCGAACCGCTACTCGCCGGCGGGACGCCAACCTAACAAATCATGAAAGCCAGTATAGTTTCAGTCACAGCCGCGTTGTCATTGTCGATCTTGTCCACGAACATGCGCGCCGCTTCCGAAGACGATAAATTTCAGCAACTCGCCGCCGCCTACATCGAAGCGGAGTTGTCCGCGAATCCGGAAGAAGCGACCGAGCTCGGCGATCATCGCTTCGACGACGTCCTGACCGATTACTCGCACGCGACTCGCGACCGCATTGTTTTTGCGCAGCGCCAATTTCAGATCGAAGCGAACAGCATCGACCCGACTAAGTTGAGCCAGGTCAACAATGTCGATCTTCGCATTCTGAAAGACGAAATCGAGCGGCACATCTTTGAAGCAGATGAGATCAAAGAGGAAGATTGGAACCCGCTCGTTTACATGCAGAGTCTGGCGAACAGCCTCTACTTGTTAGTCGCGCGCGATTTCGACACGCCCGAGAAACGCATTCCGAATTTGCGCCAGCGCATGCTCGGGATTCCGCACGTCATCGATCAGGCGCGCGAAAATTTGCAGCATCCGCCGCGCGTTCATACCGAAACGGCGATCGAGCAGGTGCAGGGCGCAATTGGGCTTGTGCGCGAAGGATTATCGCCCTTGCTTGATCGCGCGCCGGAAATGAAAAAGGAGATCGCGCCGTTGCAGGAGAAAACGGCCAAGGCGCTCGAAGATTACAAGAAATGGCTGCAGGAAGATTTGCTCAAACGTTCCGACGGCGATTTCCGCATCGGCGCGGACAAGTTTCGCAAGAAGCTGCGCTTCGCTCTCGCGTCCGACATGCCGATGGAAGATGTGTTGAAGCGCGCCCAGGCCGATCTCGCCCAAACGCAATTGTCGATCTTCGAAACGGCCCTGCCGCTTTACAAAAAATATTTCCCGAACGCGGACGAGAAATCGTTAGGCGATAAAAAGAAAGTGGTCGCCGCCGTGCTCGACAAGTTGGCCGAGCAACATCCCGACGACAACACCATCGTCGGTTACGCGCAAAAGGTTTTGGGCGAAGCGAGCGACTTCGTGAAACAAAAAAATCTTGTGCGCGTGCCGAACGTTCCGCTCGAGATCATCGTCATGCCCGAGTTCAAACGCGGCCCCGCCGTGGCGTATTGCGATTCACCTGGAGCACTCGACAAAAACGGCAAAACCTTCTACGCCGTCGCGCCGACCCCGAAGGATTGGGACAAGAAGCGCAAGGAATCGTTCTTCAAGGAATACAACAACTTCATGATCCGCAACCTGACCGTGCACGAAGCGATGCCGGGACATTATTTGCAGCTCGCGCACGCGAATGAATTCCAAGCGCCGACGATGATGCGCTCGATTTTCCGGAGCGGCACGTTCATCGAAGGCTGGGCCGTTTACGCCGAGCAATTCATGGCCGAAGCCGGCTACGGCGGGCCGGAAGTGAAAATGCAGCAGCTCAAAATGCGATTGCGGGTCGATTGCAACGCCATCATCGATCAAAGCATTCACGCCGGGAAGATGAGCGAGAAAGAAGCGCTCGATCTCATGATGAAGGAAGGTTTCCAGACGGAGGGCGAAGCAGTCGGTAAATGGAAACGCGCTCGCCTAACGAGCACGCAATTGTCGACGTATTTCGTGGGCGTGAGCGAACATCTCGATCTGCGCGAGCGCGCCAAACAAAAAGCGGGCGAAGGGTTCGATCTGCGCAAGTACAACGACACCGTCATTTCCTTCGGCAGTCCGCCGGTGAAATACGTGCGCGAGTTGATGGGCTTGTAGATGTCGATCTTAGCGACGTGGTTGCGCGCGAAAGACGAACCATTCTTTAATCCATTTTTCGCGCGGCATCCTGAACTCCAAATTGCTAATGCGCTCAAAGGCGCGGTGAACCTGGACGAAGCGGACGGTTTGCTTCTCACCGGCGGCTCCGATATCGCGCCGGAACTTTTGCGGCAGCCAATCCCGGATCCAAGTGTGCTGGATAAAGATGTCGATCTTGCGCGTGACCGTTGGGAATTTTCCGCGATCGAGAAAGCAATGGCGCGCGGTCTGCCGATTTTCGCCATCTGCAAAGGAATGCAAACGCTCAACGTCGCGCTCGGCGGCACGTTGAAGCTCGACATTCCCGGCCACAATTTGCCCGAACAAAAAAATGAAGACGTGCAAACGCTCCGGACCGATCGCGCGGCATCGCATCGACTCGAAAAAGTAAACAGCTCACATCATCAGGCGGTCGATGCGTTAGGCGACGGATTTGTCGTCGAAGCGTGGTGCGCGAATGACGACATCGTCGAGCAAATGCGTTTGCGCGATTATCCGTTCGCGCTCGCGGTGCAATATCATCCTGAACGCGGCAAAATTTACGACGCGCTCTTCGAAGATTTCTTTGCTAAGATCGACAATCGTTAGATCGACAATGTCTACGCCGCAAAACACCATCGCGATCGTTTACGATTACGACCAGACGCTGAGTCCGAGTTACATGCAGGACGAAGTCGTCTTTCCGGTTTTCGGAATCGACGGCGCGAAATTCTGGCAACGTTGCAGCGAGCTCGTGCGCGACGGTGGTTACGACAACGAGCTGGCGTACATGAAAGTGTTGCTCGACACGCTAGGGATGGACCGCCCGACGAACGACGAGCTGCGGTCGTTAGGCGGCAAGCTTAATTTCTACAAAGGCCTGCCGGAAATGTTCGAGGAATTTCAAAACGGTTTGCTGAGCGCCGAACATGTCGCCAACGGCATCACGGTCGAGCATTACATCATCTCCTCGGGCATGAAGGTTCTCATCGAAGGCAGCCGGCTCGCGAAGTACGTCCGCGCGATTTTCGGATGCGAATTCGCGGAAGACGATCAGGGCCGAATCACATTTCCGAAACGCGTCATCAGTCACACGCAGAAGACGCAATTCCTTTTCCGCATCAACAAAGGGATGCTCGACATGTCGCAGGACGTGAATGACCACATGGACCCGGAGATTCGGCCGATCCCGTTCCCGAACATGATTTACATCGGCGACGGACCGACCGATGTGCCGTGCTTCACCGTGATGAAACGGAACGGCGGCCAGGCCATCGCGGTTTACAATCCGGACGATCCACAACGTCTCGGTTTCAAAAAATGTTATCAGCTATCGGCCCATGCCGATCGCGTGAAACACATCGCGCCGGCGGATTATCGGCCGAACACGCATTTGCGCATGTTACTCGAGCAAATGGTCGAGGAAACGGCCGACCGCATCGTCGCGGTGCGCAAGGAAGCGATCGAGACCGGCACCGTCCGAGCGCCTAAACATTAGTCGAGGGGTAGGGACGCATCTCCGAGGCGTCCCAAACTTTCCGGGATTAATTTGGGACGCCTCGGAGATGCGTCCCTACCACGGCGAGCTGAAGCGCTTCGCCGAAGCTGCGCGTGTTCGGATCGCGCTGGAGATTTTGCTGATACGCAACCGGCGGCCGCGCAAGATCGACAATGTCGAATTGCGGAGGGACGTCGCCCATCGTGTTGTCGAAGAATTTTGCGGCGGTTTCATTGAACGGAAACGCGCGCCAAAGAGCGTAGGCATTCAATCCGTTGTTGAGCGCGACGCGCGAGACGGTGGATGAGACCGAGTAAACGGCGTCGATCTCGTTGAAGTGTCGCAAGAAATAAAGCTCGGCCGGTTCGCGGTCATTTTCTAATCGGAAGCCGGCGAGATCGATTTGAGTGCTTTCTTTGGTCTCGATCGGATGCGGTCGATAAATCAAATCGCGCCCAGGATAATTTCGGCGGATGTAATCGAGACCGCGGTTGAGATGCTGGATGTATTCGTCCGGGGGCAAATTGTGAATCAAGAGAAAGGGCGTCCCGAAGAAAACGACGCGACGATGTCGATCTTGCGCGGGTGCCAATGAATCGCCCGGTAATTCAGCGATGCTCGGGAATCGAGCGGTGACAACGTCGTCGTTAGGCTGTTGGCGGCCGCTGTTACTCATGACAACGATGCGTTCGTAAATCTCTTCGGGTGTTTTTTGCAAACGAACCAGGCGAACGCCATCTCCGCCGGGATTGATGCGCGGTTTCAAATGCAACGTGCGCTCGAGTCCGGCGAGCGGTTCGATCAAACGATTCTGCAACCAACCCGACGTCGTAAAACGAAAACGCAATCGATCGGGCGTTTGATGGAGACGCTCGTAATCGGAATTCGAGAGGCAAAGGATTTTCCGGACCTGCGGATGGGTGGAGGCGACGGCGTTGGCGATGCCGGTGACACTGGCGAGACAGAGCACGAGATCGTTTTCCGGATCGATCGGCAACGCCGCGACCTCGCGTTTGCGTCCGGCGATGTCGCGATACAACCGCGCAAGATCGACAATTCCTCTTCCTTTGCGGACGCGGCGAAAGGTGTGGACACCGGGGAAATATTTTTCGAAGCGACTCCAGTCGGTGCGCTCCCACCATTCGGAATCGTCGCGGAGCAGGTGGCAGCCGCCGGGAAATTGCGCGCCTAACGATTGCACGGCGACAAGTGCGCCGGGCAATCGCGTGGGACGACCGATCACGATCCAAAGTTTGGCGCTGCCGGCATTCAACATGTCGATCTTACACCGTCCCAAAGAATTAAACACGGTTGACGGAGCAGCCGCGCGCGTTACTGGTACGCGATTCGTCGCCCGCGATGTCCTGGAGAAAAATTCCGACTCTGCCGGCTATCGGTGTTCTGGCCCTGCTTTATTTCTTCGCCGGGAAGTTCGGCCTGCATCTCGCGACCGTTCACAAAAGCGCGTCGCCGGTGTGGCCGCCGGCAGGCATCGCGCTGGCCGCGTTGCTTCTGTGCGGCTATCGCGTTTGGCCGGGAATTTTCATCGGCGCGTTCCTCGTTAACGCGACAACGGCGGGGACCGCACTCACTTCGTTGGGCATTGCTACCGGTAATACGCTGGAAGGGATCAGTGCCGCGTGGTTGATCAATCGTTACGCGCAGGGCGCGGAGTTGTTCGAGCATTACCCGGACGTTTTCCGGTTCGCCCTTATCGCGCTCGCGACAACGTTAGTCAGTCCCTTGATCGGCCTAACGAGTCTGGTCGTGGCCGGATTCGCCGATCCGCATCAATTCACTGCCATTTTCGTGACGTGGTGGTTGGGCGATACGACCGGAATTCTGGTCGTCGCGCCTTTTGCCATCCTTTGGGGACAGCGCCCGACGTGGCGATTTACGGGGCAACGGGACGCCGAGGCGGTGGCGCTTTTGTTCGTGTTGTTTGCGCTCGGCCTGCTCGTCTTCGGCGGCAAGTTCGGGATTAGTTCGCAAAATTTTCCTGTTCCATTTATCTGCGCGCCGATCCTGGTCTGGGCGGCATTTCGACTTTCGCAACGCGCCACCGCTACCGGCACCGTGATTTTAACCGCGCTGGCGACGTGGGGAACGATCCGCGGCTTCGGTCCGTTTGTCGTCGCGAATCACAATCAGTCGCTGCTGATCGTGCAAACTTTCAGCGCCATCTTCGCCATCACCGCGCTCGCGCTTTCGGCCGGAATGGCGGAACGGCGGCGAGTCGAAGCGACGCTGGAACAACAACGCGCCACGGTGGAAGCGGCCAATCGCACGAAAGACAATTTTCTCGCCATGCTTTCGCATGAATTGCGCACGCCGCTCACGCCGGTGGTGGCCGCGCTCGATGCGCTCGACGCCCAAACGCATTCGCCGGAAATGAAAGCGTCATTGTCGATGATCCGGCGAAATGTCGAGCTCGAGAGCCAGCTCATCGACGATCTGCTCGATCTCACCCGAATCGCGCGGCACAAATTGCAACTGCACTTCGACATTCTCGACGCCCATCAAACGGTGATGGACGTAGTCGAGATTTGTCGCGGCGAGGCGAACGAACAAAAGCTGCGCGTCCACACCAATCTTCGCGCCGGCGCGCATCATATCTCTGCCGACGCGGCGAAATTGCAGCAGATCATTTGGAACCTGCTCAAGAACGCGATCAAGTTCACACCGGAAGACGGCGAGATCGTCATCAGCAGCGGCAATCCCGCGCCGCAAGTTCTCGAAATCAAAGTGACCGATACCGGTATCGGCATCGACGGGGAAGTGATGAAGCGAATGTTCGATCCATTCGAGCAGGGCGATCTTTCATTTCAACACCGCTACGGTGGACTCGGGCTTGGCCTCGCCATTTCCAAATCGCTCGCGCAAGCGCACGGCGGCTCACTCGTTGCGCACAGCGAAGGCCCGAACCGCGGTTCGACTTTCACCCTCACCTTGCACACCGTCGCGCCCGCGAAAGATCGACAAGCGACAAGATCGACAACGACCCCGGCAGAGAGCGGACGCGCCTTGCGCATCTTGCTGGTCGACGATCATGTGGACACCTGCACCGCGCTCGAACGCTTGCTCGTTAGGCGCGGACATCTCGTCGCCGCCGCCCACGACATGCGCTCGGCCATGTCCACAGCCGGTCGCAGCGAATTCGATTTGCTCATCAGCGATATCGCTTTGCCCGACGGCAGTGGCATTGAATTGATGACGTATTTGCGCGCGATGACGAAGGTTCGCGGCATAGCCATTAGCGGCTTCGGCATGAATGGGGACATCGAGCGAAGTTTGCAGGCCGGTTTCGCCGAGCATCTGGTCAAGCCGATCAAGATCGACAAGTTAGAAGCGGCGATCCAGCGGGTGACGACCGAAGCGGCGCCGGCCTAAAGATTCGGCGTGCGCCCGGCGGGGGTTGAACCCACAACCTTTAGCTCCGGAGGCTAACGCTCTATCCAGTTGAGCTACGGGCGCGAAGAGAGCGCGATTATCCGTGCAAGATCGACATCTCGCAAGATCGACATCTCCTATTTGCAAAGTCCGCGGTTTCGACTAACACTTCCGCCCCGGCCAAGCGGTCGAGGATTTATGAACCGAATCATCGATCTCATCGAACAGGAACAGAAGAAGGACGCCGGCGATTTCAGCGTCGGCGACAGCGTGCGCGTGCATACGCGCGTGATCGAAGGCGACAAGGAGCGCATCCAGATTTTCCAGGGCATCGTCATCGGCCGCAAAGGGCGCGGCATGAATGAAACGTTCACCGTGCGCCGCATTTCTTACGGCGAAGGGGTCGAGCGCGTGTTCCCGGTCAATTCGCCGCGCATCGCCAAGATCGAGGTCGAGACGAAAGGCCGTGCCCGCCGCGCGAAGTTGAATTACCTGCGCACGCGCAAAGGCAAGGAAGCGACCGCCGTTCGCGAATAATTTTTGCGTGTGAAATCTGCGCGCGTCTGCGCATGATTTCCGCCGATGTATCGGCGCTGCGGTTTCCGGCACGAAAAGAAATTGCGCGCGCTCGGGATCGCGCGCATCGCCGGCATCGATGAAGCGGGACGCGGCGCGCTTGCCGGTCCAGTCGTCGCGGCCGCAGTAATTCTTCCGGAGAAGTTTCGGCACGGGAAGCTGAACGATTCGAAGCAGCTTCAGCCCGAGCTGCGCGAAAAAGTTTATGTCGATCTTACGAGCAACGGCGAAGTCGCGTGGGCCATCGGCGTGGTCGATCACGTCGAGATCGATCAGCTCAACATTCTGCGTGCGTCGCACAAAGCGATGCGTATTGCGATTGAGGCCCTAACGAATCCGCCCGAGCATGTCCTCATCGACGGATTGCCCGTGTTCCCGTTTCCATTCCCGCAAACCGCGATCATCGACGGCGATTGCTACAGCAAGACGATCGCGGCCGCGAGCGTGATCGCGAAAGTGACGCGCGACCGGATGATGCGCGAATTCTGCGCGCAATTTCCCGAATATTGTTTCAGCCAGCACAAAGGTTACAGCACCGAATTGCACCTGACGAAATTACATGAGCTCGGCCCTTGCCCGATCCATCGCCGATCTTTCGAGCCGGTGGCGCAACCGCTTCTCGCGCTCGAAGAAATCGCCTGAGCACCTGCGCAGCGGTAAACGCGGCGAGAAGATGGCCGCGCGTTTTCTGCGACAACACGGCTACAAAATTCTCTATCGCAATTTTCGCGGACGCACCGGCGGCGAGATCGACATCGTTTGCCGCGACCACGACACGCTCGTATTTGTCGAAGTGAAAACGCGCGGCAGCGAAGCATTCGGCCGTCCGCTCGAAACGATTCGCGCCGATCAACGCAATCGCATCGCGCGCGGCGGACTGGCCTGGTTGCGTTTGTTAGACGATCCCGAAATTCTTTTTCGGTTCGATGTTGTGGAAGTGCGAATGGACACCGGCGGCAAAGCCGAATGTGAACTGGTCAAAAACGCGTTCCAGCTTCCGCAGTCGTACATTTACTGAAAACAAAAACGCCTCTTCCAAATCGAAGAGGCGTTTCGGAAAAGTTAGATGTCGATCTTAGCTGGTTTTGCGGCGAAGTGCGCTTGCGCCGAGAAGCAACCCAACACTAAGCAATGCGATTGTGCTCGGTTCAGGAATCGCGCTGAGCACAGTCAACGTTCCGGTGCCGGTGAATTCGGGCAGCACGTTGGCAGCGCCGCTGGTTGAACTTCCGTACACTCCCGGTGCTTCCTGCACGCCATTGACAGTGAGCGATCCGATCGTGTCAGTGCCGCTATAGCTCAGATTCACAACGTCAGTCGTAAACCCGATGTTTAAATTCGCCGAATCCGCGATGTAATTATTGGTCGCGCCATTCTGCAAAGTGAGGGTCACATTCCCAGCGGTGAGGCTGACGTTGCCGGTGCCGAGCGTGCCGTCGGCGTTTGCAACCAAGGTGCCGGCAGCGACATTGGTGCCCCCGCTATAGGAGTTGGCGACGCCGAGGATGAGGGTACCAACACCTGGTCCGGCCTTCGTTAGGCTGAAATTGCCGCCGATTGCTCCGCCAATCGTCGGTGTGCTTGTTGTGCCGCTAACTGCCACTTGTACATTCGTTGTCAGCGTCACAGGACCATTCAAATTCAATGCGCTAGTGCCTGAACCTGACGCGATCGTGAAATTCCCGGCCCACGTTTGTGCGTTCGTCGTCGTGACGGCTCCACCACTGGTGTTAGTAACGGTTCCGGCATTGACCGTAAACGTGCCGGTGCCGAGCGCGCTGTTGTTATTAATGTTGAGCGTGCCAGCGGAAAGCGTAGTTCCTCCGCTATACGAATTCGCTCCGGAGAGCGTGAGGGCACCGGCACCGCTTTTAGTGACGGCAAAAGCGCCGCCGCTTTCCGAGATTACTGAACTCACGATAATTGTTCCGACTGCGTCGAAGTTCCCACTTTGACCAAGGACTACGTTGAGCACACCGGAACCGCTGCTGCCGTTCGGGCCTAACAACTGTAGTGTACTGCCGCTGGCCGCGAATAAAAGATCGCCCGCAGTGCCTGACACTCCGTTTCCTAGGTTGCCCGCACCGCCTAAATTCAAAACCGCGTTTGTCGCGCCAGTCGTGCTATTTCGGATCGAATACGTGCCAGTAGTCGCTGTGACGTCCAGAGAACCCACGGTAACAGGACTGCCAACAGTCGCTCCGGTCCCGTAATTCTTGATGCCCGCGGTTGAAGAGGCGTTGAATACAGCATCTTCCGTTACGGTCGGGACATGACCCAGACTCCAGTTTGTAGTCGTGGTTACATTTCCAGTCCCGCTACCGATCCAATCATTTTCGGTATTGAGTGCGAAGGTGTGAGAGCTGGACGCCAATAAAATAGCGGCCACAGATGAAAGCGCAGTCCGTGTCATAGGTTGAGAAGTTTTCGAGCGCGCCGATCATGCTAGACCAGCGGGAAAAGGTCAACGCTTTTTATGAAAATTTCAGCCGCTACGCGGTTTTCAAACGCGCGCGCTTTCTGAAGTGGAGATGTCGATCTTAGCTCGCTTTGCGAACTCGCCGCACACCACAGAGCATCAGCGCACCTAGGGCGGTAAGCGCGTACGTCGACGGCTCCGGAACGAGCGCAAACGTGCCATTCAAAGTGATATTATCCAAAAGCGCACCGCGGCCAGCGGTCGTGGTGTTGTCGTAGATGTAGATACGAATCTCGAGCGGCCCACTGACGTTCTGCAACTCGGGCTTGGCAGAGAGGCTAATGCTCGCATTTGCAAACGTGCCATTGGTAGTCGCACCGGCGGTGACCGCTCCGGCCAGATTTGCGTTAAAGCCGTCAGCGCTCGTGCGTACAAAAAAGTTCTCGGCCGGGAAACTGCCAATCCCCGGCCCGTAGTTCGCGTAATCGAAACTAAGGCTACTCAGGCTGAAGGAATACCCGGCCACAGGCGAAATCGAGAAGGTGTAAAAGTCATTCGCCGTCAGCGCCTGGCCCTGCGTTGTTCCGTCGGTAAATGTGGCATCGATTGCCACTGACGGCGCGGCGTTGCCGTGCAGCGCGTCGATGGTGGAATTGTCCACGCCGACGGTTTGAAAACCCGGACCGCCGTCGAACGCCGATCCCACAACGTGTGAATCGGTTGTTGGAGTGCGCGAGGCGCCCGTGAAATCATACGTCGCGAGCAAAGCGGTTGGGGCCGCCGGCACGGTCGCTGATTCATAGTCCGTAGAGGCGGTGTCGAAGCGCATTGCGAGCGAAACACGATGCCCACCTCGCGCTTCAGCCGTCGTGCCGCTACTCAAAACACCGACAACCACGCAAGCAAACACAAGAAAATTCGAGGTGCGCCCCAGCTCCATACGTGCTTTCCAAGTTATTCGTGTTCTTGGTCTCGAACGGATGCGCCACCGTATGAAATTTCTTCATTTTTGTTGAGCGCATTGCCGATGTGTCAATTTGCATGACACTTTTCGTCAGCTTAGCAGCTCGTACGAGAGAATGCTCAGGCAGTAAATCGCCGCCGTTTCCACCCGCAGAATGATCGGACCGAGCGATATTGGCTGGCAGCCGTTTGATTTTGCCAGAGCCAATTCGGCCGGGGTGAAGTCGCCTTCGGGGCCGATCATCATCAAAACCGTCCGAGCCGGACTTGCACCTGAAGGCGATTGTCGATCTTCACGCAAGATTTCCTTCAAGTGTCGCGCGTCGGATTGGAGCGAGCCAATCAACTGTAAATCGTATTGTAGTGGCAGCCGTGTCGGCTGCATTGCAGGCGGCACGCATGCCTCCACAGAAGAGAAGAAATCTTTTAGCTTTCGGGGCGTGCGCACGAGCGGAAGCCAGTTTTGTCCGCATTGTTTCGCGGCTTCGATCGCGACCTGCTGCCACTTCGCGCGCTTCTGCTCCGCGTCATCCGGCGCAAGATCGACAATCGTCCTCTCGGAAATAAGCGGCGCAATTTCGCTCGCGCCGATCTCGACCGCTTTCTGCACGATGAGGTCCATGCTTTTCCCTTTTGGAATCGCCTGCCCGAGCGTGATGCGGCATTGCAACGGCGGCGTTTGCGCCTCATGCAATTTGCGCAGCCGAATTTCATCTCGCGCAAGATCGACAATCTCCGCCGTGACTTCGCGGCCTTCGCCGTTGAAGAAGACAACTTTCGCGCCCGCCTTTAATCGCAGGACATCGCGCGCGTGATGCCCTTCACCTTCACGCAGAACGAGCGCGTCGGGATTCCATTCGTTAGGCGAAATGTAGAATCGATGCATCTGTAGCGGCAGGCGTGTCGCCTGCATCCATTAAGCACGCAGCCGGCACGGCTGCCACTACAGTTACTCAATCTTCGGCGTATCGATGCCGAGCGCGTCCGCCAAGTCCTGCAAGTGTTCCTGTTCCTGCGCGATGATTTCGCGCAAGACTTCGCCGAGCGCGAACTCGCCCATGGCGTCGGCCTGCTGAATGCGTTGCCGATAGTTCATGAGCGTTTGGCGTTCGTTCTCGAGATCGAACTGCAACATCTTCTTCGGATCATCCGACACCTTTACCTCTTTCGGTTTGTTCGTCGGTTCGCCGTTAAAATAATCGATCTGCTTGGCGATGTTGATCGCGTGCTGAAGTTCTTCGCCAGCGTGTTTCTCGAGTTCCTGCGCGATGTGGTTGTATTCCGCGCCTTTGATCGTCTGGCTGTAAATGACGTAGGCGATGATGGCCTGGTATTCGCGTGCGAGATCTTCGTTCAGTAATTCGACCATGCGCTCGCGGCTGATTTTGGTTTCTTCCTTCATGAAAACACAATCGCGCGATGCGCCCGCGCCGCATGTGCGAAATGAAGATGTCGATCTTATCGCTACATTGTTCTCCGATTGTAGGGCAAGCGCTCCGCTTGCCGCCCCCGACGATGCCAGGCGATGTGCCTCCCCTACAATAATTCCTCGCTGAACTCGTAGCGGAACGGCCAATCTTGCCAGCGTGTCACGAGCCCAGCCCGGACCGGATTTTCTTCGAGGTAGAGCCATTTGTCGCGTAGCGACTCGTCCGAACGAAGAAGCCGATCAAAACAACCGGGTTGCCATTCCCATGAAGCTTGCAGCTGTGCACGCATCCAGCGTTTGATTGCGGCAGAAAGATTTCCGACCTTCGCGTCACGATCCGCAATTGGTGTGGCGACAATGTGGAGATGGTCGGGCATTAGGATCGCGGCAAGAACAGTCCAATCGCGCAGCCTTGCCGCAGCCTTTTTGAAAGCGATAAACGCATGGTCGTTAGCGAGAACCGATTTGCGATCAGCGACGCAAATCGTGACGAAATAGACGACCGATTGTTCCCAGCGCAGCCAAACAGGGATTCTCGGCGGATGGCCCATTGATTAAGATTGGCAGGCGACGCGCCTGCCCTACAAATCGAATTTGCTATCAACGTCCTTCTCTGGTTGTAGGGCAAGCGCTCCGCTCGCCGCGCAAAATCGATTGTCGATCTTGCGCCTAGTGGAAAAATTCTTTCGCGCGCTCGAAGAAACTTTTCCGCATCGGCGTGTTCTCTTCGCCGCAAAGGCTCGCGAATTCTTCCAGCTTTTGCCGTTGCTCCGCGTTCAAACGCGACGGCACTTCGACGATCATACGCGCGAGCAGATCGCCGCGCTCGCGCCCGTTCACATGTTGAATGCCTTTGCCGCGCAGCTTGAACATCTGCCCGCTTTGCGTGCCGGCGGGAATTTTCACGTGCGCCTTGCCTTCGAGCGTGGGCACATCGACTTCGCCGCCGAGCGCCGCCATCGTGAACGAGATCGGCACTTCGCAATACAAGTTGTCCTCCTCGCGTTGGAAAACCTTGTGCTCTTTTACATGAATGACGACGTAGAGATCGCCGTGTGGACCGCCGCGAATGCCCGCCTCGCCATTGCCGGGCGAACGCAAACGCGAACCAGTCGAAATTCCCGCCGGAATTTTTAATTTAATCCGCGCCGTTTTTTCGACGCGTCCTTCGCCGTCGCATTCGCGACAAGGTTTATCGACGACCTGACCGGCGCCGCGACAACGCGGACAGGTCTGCGACACCTGAAAAAATCCGCGCGAGCTGATGACCTGACCGCGGCCGCCGCACGTCGGGCAGTTGACCGTGCGCGAGCCTTCTTCGGCGCCACTGCCGTGGCAACGTTCACAAGTGTCGAGCTTGCGCACTTCGATTTCTTTTTCCACGCCGAACGCCGCTTCTTCGAGCGTGATTTGCATGTCGTAACGCAAATCGGAACCACGTTGTCGATCTTCCGCGGTCGTGCCGCCCCCGCCGAAGAACGATTCGAAAATTCCACCGCCACCGCCGCCGAAGACCTCGCGGAAAATATCGAACGGATCGTGAAAGCCGCCGCGGAATCCGCCGCCCCCTTGCGCAAATGCGGCGTGACCGAAACGATCGTAAGCCGCGCGCTTTTCCTCATCCATCAAAACGTCATAGGCTTCGCCGAGTTCTTTGAATTTCTCTTCGGCGCGCGGATCGTCCGGATTTTTATCGGGATGATATTTGACCGCGAGTTTGCGGTACGAACGCTTCACTTCCTCGAACGTGGCTGTTTTGCTCACGCCGAGAACTTCGTAGTAATCGCGTTTCGTTGTCGCCATTCTCTAAGTTTGATTCGAGGAGGTGATAAGCATCGCTTACCCGTTGTCATGTTGAGCGAAGCGAAACATCTCTGTCTATTCTTCTGCCGACCCCAAATCAGAAATGATTAGAGATTCTTCGCTCCGCTCAGAATGACACCTTATTTCGCAGGTCCGCTTGAGACAACCACGGCCGCCGGGCGCAGCAACCGATCTTTGAATTTATAGCCGCGGCGCGTTTGCTTCGTCACCACGTGATCGGGAACTGTGTCGCTCGGCTCGTGCGCGATCGCTTCATGCAAATTCGGATCGAACTTTTGGCCAACGGCGTCGATTGGCTGCAATCCGTTGTCGATCAAGAAGTCGTTTAGCTGTTTCAGCACGAGATTCATTCCGGAATAAATGGGCGATTGCTCGCCTTGTTCTTTGGCGGCGGCGAGACCGAGCTCGAAGTTGTCGATGATCGGCAAAAGTTTATCGAGCAGCGACGTATTGGCGTACTTGATCGCGTCATCTTTTTCGCGCGCGCAACGCTTCTTGTAATTCTCGAAGTCGGCCTGCGTGCGCATGGCCAGATCGCGGAAACGATCCAAGTCCGCCTGCATCTCTGCCATTTCATCCTGCGGCTGCTCAGCCTCAGGTGAAGATGTCGATCTTGCGTTGTCTTCTTTTCTGCCTGTCGGGGTAGCAGGTTGCTTCCCTGGGACGCTAACAGCGTCCCCTACAGTTTCGTCATCGTCGTTTACGGTAACTCGTTTCATGTTTTGCGAATTGCGATTAAAGTGATGTCGTCGTGTTGCGGATGGGCGCCGGCGAACGTGCGCACGTCTTCATTCACCCGCTCTACAATCGCGGCCGCGCCCTGCGGCGCGCTGGCTCGAACCGATTGGATCATGCGTTCGAGTCCAAATTCCTCGCCATTACTTTCGAGCGCTTCGGTTACGCCGTCGGTGTAAAGGACGAGGCAATCGCCGGATTCCAGCGGGACGCTGAAGTCGTTAGTCAATCTATCGAAAACATTGCCGCTATCAATCCCGAGCACGAGTCCCGGCGGCTTGAGCGCCTCGACCTTTTGGGTCGCGCGCCGATAAAGGAGCGGGGCATCGTGGCCGGCGCGCGCGAGCGTGACCGCACCGTTCGTTTGATCGACAACGACGTATGCCATGGAAATGAACATGTCTTCTTTGATGTCGGGATAGAGCTGGCGGTTTACTTTTTTCAAAACTTCCGCGGGCGATTGATTTTGTGCGGCTTCACTGCGCAGGACGCTGCGGCAAATCGCCATGATAAGCGACGCCGGCACGCCTTTACCCGAGACATCGGCGATGGCGATGCCGAGATGTTCGTTGTCGATCTTGATGTAATCGAAGTAATCGCCGCTCACCTGGCGCGCGGGGACATTGAGGCCGCTGATCTCGAATCCGGTCACAGCCGGCGATTCGTTAGGCAGAAGAATCCGCTGGATGTCGCGCGCGATCTCGAGGTCGTGATCGAGTCGTTTCTTCTCGTTCGCTTCGGAATAAATAATCGCGTTGTAGAGGGCGAAGGCGGATTGCTCGGCGATTGATTTGAAGACGACGAAATCGCTTTGGCTGAATTGCGCGCCCATCGGGCCGTTCGCGACTGCGAGCACGCCGAGACTTTGTTTGCCGTAAACGAGCGATGCCGACATGAGCGACGCGGTCGAGAGCGCGCTGTCGCGCAGCTTCGATAATTCCGGCGCGGGCGCGATGTCGTTCATCAAAACCGGCTGCGCCGTTTGCCAAACGCGGCCGAGAATTCCCTCGCCGGTGTCGATCGCGCGCAGCCGCAGGTAACTCTCGAGCGCGACCGGCGTGGCTGCGGCTTGTTGCAGAATGTGCGGTGGAAGATCGACAAGTGGCGGGCAGCCTTTCGAAATGTAGGCCGGGGTCAATTTTGTTCCGGTGCGATCGGCCAGATAAAGTGCGCCGCCATGAGCATCCAGAATGCGCGCTGCGCTTTCGACGATGAGCCGGTGGAGATCGTTAGGCCGAATTGTTTCCCGAAACGCTTCGCCGAGTCCGTGTAGAAAATCGAAGACGAGTGTTTCTTCGACCTGGATCTCTTCCTTCGAACGCTCGAGCGCTTTGATGCGCCGCCGCATGATTTCGGCGGTCGCGATCCAGCCGCCGAGACACGCGAGGAGCAGGGCGAAGAGAAGCGATGAGCCCACCGCTTACTTATTTCGTCGCTTTCTCGGTATGCAAATCCTGCTTTAAATAATCGAGGACGTCTTTGAAGCGGAGAAAGTTTTCCGGCGCGGCCGCGCACAAGGCCTCGTGCGCTTCGAGCATCGTGCGCGCCTGCTCGGCTTTTTCGCGCTCGATCGCGTCCCGCATCCGTTCGCTTCCGAGCTGATGACATTCGGGCGAGGTCGCTCCGTTCTGATGAATACTAAAAATCTGGTCCAGTCCGAGTCCGGTGAGTAATTCGCGGCTGCGCTCGCCGCAATGCACCACGTGCAAATGACCCTGTCCCAGTTCGCGCAAACGCAAAGCGACGCCGGCCATCGTTCCCATGAAGGTGGAATCCATCGCAGCGCAGTCCTCCAGATCGATGATGAACTCGCGATAACCGCGGTTTACCATTTCCTGCGTGAACTGCTTCAAGCTCCCGCTGTTTAAGAAACTGCCTTTACCCTGAACTTTTACCCAAACCGCGGGACCGTTCACGCCAACTTGTATCGAAGACTGCACGGCTGAGTAGGACAGGATACAAGATCGACATCGTCTATGTCAAACGGCGCCCGTCGGGCCGCTAACCGCGCCACATGAAGGAACGGTCCTCGGCCACGATGCGGCCATCGACGACCAACACGCATCGCCAGGCGATGATGCGGCCGTTATCGGCGTAATCATCACCGATCACTTTGAATTCCGACTGCATCGTGCCGCGCGCGTTTCGGTAGGAAATTTCCTGCGCCTGCACGTGCGCGTGCAATTTCTCCTGTTGATATTCCAATCGCACGGTCACGTCCGCCGGCCGTTTCGCGCGCCAGAAAAAATCGAGGTAATCGCCGAAGCGTTCGTGCTGGTCGAGCTTCGTGACCGCGCCGAACAAACGATATTGGCGCTCGAAATTGATCGACGCATCCTGCACCGCCGAACTCGACTTCGATTTTGTCGTGGTGGCTGCGGCCTGGCCAGGCGCGGCCGCTTTCGTTCCCTTCGATTTCGTCGCTTGGGCGCGCTCCCCCAAAAAATACAATTTCGTTTTACGAAATTGAAAATCCGGATCGAGCGCCACTGGCAGCGGTCTCACTTTCGTAAGCAGCTGCGGTTCCGGCTGCTCGCGCGCGAATGTCGTAACGACGACGCTGAGCAAAAGAAAGATGACCGGCAACTTCACGCGCTAATAAAACGTTGCGCGCACGCGAAGCGCAAGGTCGAACGCATTGTCGCGCTCACCTGCGCGCGTAACTTCTGCGGTGATCAATGTTCGTTACGAACGCGGAATCTACATTCCCGATGTCGATCTTTGGCTCGATCCGTGGGATGCGAAACATTTTGCTTTTGTTTCGCACGCGCACAGCGATCACATCGCGCCTCACGAGGAGGTGATCTTGTCCGAGCGCACCGCGCGGCTCATGCAAGCGCGCATGCCGGGCACGCGCAAGGAACACGCGATCCCATTCGGCCAACGCGCGCGCGTGCACGATGTCGATCTTACGTTGTTGCCCGCCGGTCACATCTTTGGCTCGGCCCAAATTTTTCTCGAAACGCAAAACGGTTCGCTGCTTTACGCCGGCGACTTCAAATTGCGTCACGGCAAATCGGCCGAGCCCGCCGAGTGGACGCAGGCCGAAACGTTGATTATGGAAACGACGTTCGGTCTGCCGCGTTACAAATTCCCGCCGACCGAACAAGTCATGCAACAAATTGTCGCTTTCGCGCGCGACGCGCTGGAAGAAGGCGCCGTGCCGGTCTTGCTCGGCTATTCGTTAGGCAAAGCGCAGGAAATTTTGTGCGCGCTCGACGGCGCCGGGCTCACTCCGATGCTGCACGGCTCCGTTTTTCAAATGACGCGCATTTACGAACAGTTCGGCCAGACATTTTGCAAATACGTTCGTTACAAGCCTAACGACATTGAGGGCAAAGTGCTCATCTGCCCGCCGAGCGCGAACCGTTCGCGCATGCTCGAGAAGATCAAATCCAAACGCGTGGCCATGATCAGCGGCTGGGCGGTCGATCCCGGCGCGATCTATCGCTATCAGGTTGATGCCGCGTTTCCGCTGAGCGATCACGCGGACTATGTCGATCTTGTGCGCTATGTCGATCTTGTTAGGCCGCAGCGTGTGCTCACGCTGCACGGTTTCGCCGCCGAGTTCGCGCGCGACCTGCGCGACCGCGGGATCGAAGCGTGGGCGCTGAGCGAAGAAAACCAAATGGAACTTACGCTCGGCTCGTTCCGCGATTCTTCTGTAGAGGCCGCCGTCTCGGCGGCAGAATCGAAAACATTGCCGCCGGGGACGGCGGCCCCTACAGAAGAATCAGAATTCCGTGCATTCGCCGAAGTCGGCGAAGCGATCGCCGGGACCCCGGCGAAACTGGAGAAGGTCCGGCTTCTCGCGGACTACTTGCGTGGCCTAACGAGCGAACAATTGCCGATCGCGACCATATATTTGACCGGCCGCGCATTTGCGCAGAGCGATTTGCGCACCTTGCAGGTCGGGTGGTCGGTCATTTTTCGCGCGTTGCAAGCGGCAACGAAAATCTCGGATGCAGAATTTCACCGCATCGCGGCGAGCCATGGCGACGCGGGCAAGACTGCGTTCGAAGTTCTCGATGGTCGCACCCGGCCGCAACCGTTCACCGTTTTGGAATCGCGCGAGCTGTTCGAAAACCTTCACCGCGTACGCGGGCCGATTGCGAAAGCCGAGTTGCTGCAAAATCGATTGTCGATCTTGTCCGCGCGCGAAGGCCAATACGTCGTCAAAATTTTGACCGGCGATTTGCGCATCGGTTTACGCGAAGGCCTGGTCGAGGAAGCGATCGCGAAAGCGTTCGAGGTCCCGCTCGAACAAGTGAAGGAAGCGAACATGTTGTTAGGCGACATCGGCCGGACCGCCTTGCTCGCTTCGCGCAACGAACTAGCGAAGGCGGAATTGTCGATCTTCCGTCCGATCAAATGCATGCTCGCCACCCCGGAGCCGACAGCGGATGCGGTCTGGGAAAGGTTCCAAAATCATTCAATCGCGTACGTCGAAGACAAGTTCGACGGCATCCGCGCGCAATTGCATCGCAGCGCAGACCGCGTTGAAATCTTTTCGCGCGATCTTAAACGCATCACCGAACAATTTCCCGAAATCGCGCAGGGAGCGGAAAAGTTCGATGTCGATCTTATCCTCGACGGCGAGATCGTCGCCTTCGAGCACGGACGCAAACTCACGTTCTTCGATTTGCAAAAACGTCTCGGTCGAAAATCGGACGGCGCGGATTTGTTTGCGGCTGCATCGGCCGACGTGCCGGTGGCATTCATCGCCTTCGATATTCTTTGGCAAAACGGTCGCTCGTTGTTGAAAGCGCCGTTGCGCGAACGTCGCGAGCTTCTGCGCAAGATCGACATGGTACCGCAGTTCCAAATCTCCGAAGTCTTCGCCGCGCATTCGTCCGAAGAAATCGAAAGCATTTTCCAACAAGCGCGGCGTCGCCTGAACGAAGGCTTGATGATCAAAGATCCCGAAAGTTTTTATCAGCCCGGCGCGCGCGGAATGTTCTGGTTCAAACTCAAGAAAGAACTCGCGACGCTCGACGTGGTGGTGGTCGCGGCCGAGCTCGGTCACGGCAAACGCAATCATGTGCTGAGCGATTACACGTTCGCCGTGCGCGACGAAACGAGCGGCGAGTTGTTGCCGATCGGCAAAGCCTACAGCGGCCTAACGGATGTGGAAATCGCGGAGCTGACCGAGCATTTCAAACAAAATACAATTGTCGATCGTGGCCGTTACCGCGAAGTGAAACCGGACATCGTGCTCGAGGTCGCGTTCAACTCGATCCAACCGAGCACGCGCCACGCGAGCGGACTGGCGCTGCGATTTCCACGCATCAAAGCCATTCGCCGCGACAAGAATGTCGATGCGATCGATACGCTGCAATACGCGCGCGATCTGGCCCAGCAGCAGATAAATTAATTTAACGCTCGGCCGGTGTCGGCGTGGCGGACGGACTTGTTAGGCCTTCACGAGCTTCGCGGCGATCGCGTTTGCGTTCCTGTTTTTCTTCGCGCCGCATCTCGCGTTTCGATTCCCGCGGCGGTTCGGTTGCGCTGGGCGAAGCAGCCGCAGGAGTAGTTGTCGATCTTACGCTCGCGCTCGGCGATGCGCTTGGTGATTCCAAAGGAATGGTGCGACGCGGTTCCATGCGCTGAGCCTGTGATTCCGGTTTAACGCTCGGACTGCTTTCCGGCGAAGCGGTGGGACTGGGCGATTCCTGCGGCTCCATCATTTTGCGAACGGATCGCAGTTTGCCGTTCGGTCCGCGCACATTGATCGGCGTCGAGGTTGCGCTCGAACCGGGCGAGGCGAAGGCGTCAGGAGAAGATGTCGATCTTGGCGCGCCGCGCGGAACGAATTGCGGACGCGGCCGAACTACCGGGGGCAGGCTCGCAGTCGGCGTCATCGAAGGAGACGCCGCCGCTGGCGGCTCGTTAGGCGTAACGGTGGCGGTCGGTTGTGGTTTCGACGGCGCCAATGTGGCCGAACTTGCCGGTGTTGCCGTTGCTTCCACGCGCGTTTCGGTTGCCCTAACGAATGTCTTCGGCGGCGCGTCCGGCGGGGGCGTGGCTTCGCTGCGAATCTTCGCGCGCGCCTGGTCCGCTGCTTGTCGATCTTTGAAACCTTCCCAACCGCGCTCGACGATAATGTTCGTGACCGTCTTCTTCACCACGCGCGGTTTCTGAACAACGGCTTGCGCGCGCGGGATGAGCGGCGCGGGAATGACCACGACATCGGCGCGCAACGACGCACGCGGCTCGCCGACGTTGATGTTCACATTCACGTCGCGCTCGAGTTTCACTCGCTGCATCGGTTCCGCGGTGCGGGTGCGAATTTCTTCGTAGCTCGGTCCCTGATTCACGATCGTCATGTTGTTGTAAGTGATGTTCGTCACGTTCGTGGTTTGATTCACGATGGTGACGTTCTGCTGCACCGGCACGACTGCGCCCTCGACTCGCTGGGCGCCGAATTCGCGCGTTTGCACGAATGAATAATTTTCCGGTCCGATGTCGTAATAACTGTCGGCCCAATTATGAATGCCGGCGCGACGATCGAAGCGCGCTTCGGGCGGGAGCGGCGCCCAACCAACGTAATTGTCGCTTTTGCGCCACGACACCCATGCCGGCGCCCATTCATCACCGGGAATCCAAACCCAACCGATGTTGCGCAAGCGAATCCAGCGACCGTAATGATAAGTAGCCCAACCGAACGGTTCCTCCGAGACCCACGTGCAACCGGCGTCGGTGTAAACCCATCGGCCGGCCGTGTAGGGACGCCAGTTGTTGCGATCGGCTTCGCGCGGATGAAAAACGTAACCGTAATCGGATGTCTCGATCCAATCGCCGTGCGGCTCGAGTTTGGAATAGAAGAGACCGTAATCGCCGGTCGGCGCTTGTGATTGTCGATCTTGCGTACGGTCCGGGGTGCGCTCGCGCGATTCGGTCCGCGTATTTTTCTTATCAGCCAGAGCCTGTTCGCGCGCGTTCAACTCGCCTTCGCGCCGCGCCAGTTCCTCGCGTGCCTGTGCCTGATGTTCGGCGTCGAGTTTCTGTTGCACCTGACGATCGATCTCAGCCTGTCGCTCCGCGTCGCTCTGCGGCTTGTTGCAGGCAGAAAACATCGACAACGCTGCGATCATGGGCAGAAGCAAAATCTTTTTCATGACGCGTTAGACCACGAACCCGCTGCGATATTCAACGCGGACTGGGCGAGGGCGAGGCGGTTTCAACCGGCGTGACCGTGGCCTGTTCGAGTTTGTCGCGTCGAAGTCGTTGCACATTCGAGTAAAGCGCGAGCAACGCCATCACGATGAACACGACAATGATCGCGCGTTTCGCCCGCGGCGAAATTTTCTCTTCTTCAGCCACGCGCGAAATATCGATGTCGATCTAATCGTTGTCGATCTTGATCGCGGCGATCGCGTCCATCACGCGCTGGCTCAAGCGCTGATACAAATCCCGGCCGCGGCCGGCGAGTTCATCGTCGGAAAAATAAATCGGTTCGCCGACCACGACGGTGATGCGCGGGCCAAGACGAATTTTTCCGCCGATCGGCCACGCCTTGTAAGCGCCGAAGATTCGCATCGGCACGACCGGCGCGCGCGTTTTCGCGATGATGAGTCCAAGTCCCGGTTGCGCCGGTTGCAATTCGCCATTCGGCGTGCGCGAGCCTTCCGGAAAAACGAGCGCGCCGTTTCCCGATTGCAGAACGCGGATGATCGCTTTGATCGCGCTGCGATCGGTCCCTTCGAGATCGACCGGGATGACGTTGAGCTTCGGCAAAAACCAACCGAGCAGGGGAACATCCATGAGCGATTTCTTCGCGAGAAAAAAAATCGGGCGATCGCAGGCGTTGCCGGCGAGCGGGGGATCGAAAAAACTTTCGTGGTTCATGGCCACGATGACCGGACCGCTTTGAATCATGCGTTCGCGATGAACGATGCGGAAGCGATAGAAGATTTGCGCGAGAACGCGCGAGCTGTGATAGCCGAACCAGTACCAAAAATTCATTGCGCGGCCGGCAAACCTTTTTCGCGCAAACGCCTAACGATAAGATCGACAACTTCATTCACGTTGATGTGCGAGGTGTCGATGAACTCCGCGTCCTTCGCAATAACGAGCGGCGCGGTCGCACGCGACGAATCGGCGTGATCGCGAGCACGAATTTCATCGGACAAACCTTCGGCCGCGCGCCGGCGCGAACGCACTTCCGGCGAAGCGTCGATGTAAAACTTGAACTCGGTGTCGGGAAAAACGACCGAACCGATGTCGCGACCTTCGATGACAATGTCGCGGTCACCCGGGCATCCGCGCATTTTCGCGACGAGAATCTCGCGCACGCGCGGAATGCTGCTCACGCGCGAGACAGCATTGTTCACCCGGTCTTGCCGCAAATGCGGCGTTGGATCGACATCGTCGATGCGAATGCGCGATTCGTTCTCCGCGATCTCGCATTGGATCTGCGCGCGTTCGACAAGATCGACAACTGCATTTGCGTCGTCGGGATCGACATTATTTTGGAGAACGAACCAGGTGACCGCGCGATACATCGCGCCCGAATTCACGTAAACGAAACCGAGTTTGCGCGCGAGCGCGCGCGCGACGCTGCTCTTGCCGGAAGCAGCCGGCCCGTCGATCGCGATGACGTGACGATGTCGATCTTCGCTCACGCTTCTTCGAGACGCGCGGGCGAGAGCGAACCGATGACGGGCGTGGTCGAAGTCATTCGTTTTGGACTAACGAATTCCTCGAGCACCGATTCGAAACCGGGATAAGACGTCCGAATGCAATCGGCGTCTTGAATAATGGTGTCGCCGTCGGCGAAAAGTCCGGCGATGGCGAAGGCCATCGCGATGCGATGATCACCAAAGCTGGCCAGCTTCGCGCCGCGCAACGGCGCCGGCCCGTGAATTTCCAAGCCGTCCGTCATTTCGATCACTTGCACGCCCATGATGCGGAGATTGTGCGCGATGGCGGCGATGCGATCGGTTTCTTTCACGCGTAATTCGGCCGCGTGACGAATAATTGTTGTTCCATTAGCGAGCGCACCGGCGACCGCGAGCGCGGGCAGTTCGTCGATCAACATCGGAACTTCTTTTCCTTGAATGACGGTTCCCTTCAATGGCGCGCCGGTGACTTCGATGACGCCGCGATGTTCCAGTTGATCGACATCTTCAATCGCTTCACGCACCTGCGCGCCCATGCGCACGAGCACGCCTAACAAGGCCGTGCGGGTGTCGTTCAAACCGACGTGACGGACTAACAAGTGCCCGCCCGGTTGCGCTGCGGCCGCGACGAGCCAAAACGCGGCGGAAGAAAGATCGCCCGGAATATCGAAGTCGCGTGATTCGGGAATTTGTCCGCCGAAAACGCTGATGCAGCCGTCTTCGGGCTTGGCCGTGCGCACGAGAAAATAATTAAAGATGAGCTCGGTGTGATTTCGACTCACGGAAGGTTCATCAATCGTCGTCTTACCTTTTGCGAACATTCCGGCCAAAAGAATTGCGCTCTTTACCTGCGCGCTGGCAATGGGCGACCGGTAATGAATTCCTTTGAGCGAGCCGCCGTGAATACGCAATGGCGGCGTGTGCTCGGGACCCTCAGCGACAATGTTCGCGCCCATCTGCCGAAGCGGCGCGATGACGCGATCCATCGGTCGCCGCGAAAGCGAGGCGTCGCCGACGAGGCGGCTCTCGAATGTTTGTCCCGCAAGTAAACCGGCGAGCAAACGCATGGTCGTTCCGGAATTGCCGCAATCGATGTCGTGCGCGGGTGGAGTGAGGACGCGTTTCTTTCCATGAACTACGAGAACGTCGGGCTCAGGTTGATCGATCTGAATGCCGAGCGCGCGCAGCGCATTGACCGTGTGCATGCAATCTTCGCTCGGCAAAAATCCACGCAGCGTGCAGATGCCGTTTGAAAGCGCGGCGATGATGGCGGCGCGATGCGAAATGCTTTTGTCGCCGGGGACGCTGATTTCCGTGTCGATGCGCGGCGCGCGTTTGACCCTCAATTCCATACGATCAGGAGATGTCGCACGGCCTACGCAGGCCGCAAACTAGTTTCGGCAAAGATCGATTGTCGATCTTCCAAGATGTCGATCTTGTCAGGGAACGAGAAAGATTTTTCCGGTGTAAGGATCTTTCACTTCCTGGCCGGGGCCGAACCCTTCGACATCGACAAATTTTCCAGGCGAGTAGGGGCTTTCGACCAAATGCGGTTTGCCCGGAACAGGAATGCCATAGGGATAATCACCTTTCGATTTCGTCGTCGCCGCGGCGGTTGGCGCGGGACCGGCCTCGGTCGTGGTGGTGCTGGTGGTTGATTCGGTTTGCGGCTGGCCGTTGGGATTGAATGGTTGCTGTTGCGGCGGGTAAGGCGGAGGCGGCTGGCCTTCCGGCGGATATTTTGCAACGCGGTGCCGTACTTGCTGCGGTGGTTGATCAACCGAATCGCAGGCGGAAACGAAGAGGGCAGCGAGCAAAGGAAGCGCGTATTTCATGGCAATCGAAAGATTTGGACGAACGTACCCGGCTTCTCATTCGTTGCCAATGCAAAAGCGGGAACGGTGAGCGCGAAAAGATCGACAATTTGATACGGAAAGTGGCGCGAGCATTTACGATTCGTAAATTGAACTAAAGTCATGCCCCACCGCGCGAACGCCGAAATTCTGATCATCGATGATGATCCGCTGACGCGGGAATTGTTGCGCAAGACGATTTGCGGGACCGGGCTGGTGTGCGCGGAAGTGGCGGACGGTTTGGAGGCGTGGGAGCGCATTCATGAAAAGCCACCATCGTTGCTCCTGCTTGATTACGAATTGCCGCAAATGGACGGCGCGGAGTTGCTGAAGAAATTGCGGGCGGAAAAAGACCCGACGTTGTCGCAAATGCCGGTGATCATGCTCACCGGTCATACCGATGAACGCAGCGAAGTCATTTGTCTGGAAGCGGGCGCGGACGATTTCGTGACCAAGCCGATCAACATGTCGATCTTGCGCGCGCGCATCGACACGCATTTGCGGCTGCGTTACATGCGCCGCGAATTAGAAAAGCAAAACCAGGAACTCGAAGCGTGGCGGCAAAATCTCGAGCGCGATCTGGAATCGGCGCGACTCACGCAACAGGCGCTCATTCCGCAAAAGCCAATGCAATTGGAAGGATGGGACATCGCGACGTTTTTCCGGCCGGTCATTCAAGTAGGCGGCGACATTTTCGGCTGGCTGCCGCTGGATGATGGCCGGCTGTTGTTTTGGATCGCGGATGCAACCGGACATGGCGCGTCGGCCGCCTTGCTCACGACGCTAACGAAACTTCTTTTTCACCACGGTAGCGACGAGGAAGCGAACCCGATCGCAGTCATGAACACGGTAAACAACGATTTCCGCAGCATCTTCGGCGCGCGGCAATTCATGACCGCGATGTGCGTGGCGCTCGATCCGGCGAACGGCCGCGCGAGCGTGATCGGCGCCGGCCATCCACCGTTGTTGCTGCTGCGCGCGAATGGCGAACGCGAGTTGATTTGGTCGAGCGCGCCGCCGTTAGGCCTGGCCGATCGCGCGCAATTTACGGAATCGATTGTCGATCTTGCGCCAGGCGATTCGTTCGTTCTCTACACGGACGGTTTACTCGGCGGCGATCGCGGCAAACGCGGCCGGGTCGCGCCCCAGCAATTGCTCGAATCGATCGACACATCGGCGCCGACGATGGAAGCGTTGTTGTTGAATCTCGCGCGGCAAAGCGCGACGACCGATAACAATAGTGCGCCGGCGGACGATATCGCGGCCATCGCGGTGGGCCGGATGGCAAAAAAATAATTTCGTTGGGCGAAAAATTTAGTGTTGCCCTCGCACGAGCGAGCGATTAATCACCCTCTATGCCGAAATCCAAAACACCTTCCAAACGCAAACCGAACGCCGCGTTTATGCGACCAGTGCAACCCGACGACAAACTCTCCGCCGTTGTCGGTTCGAAGCCGCTTCCGCGTTCGGAGATGACCAAAAAACTCTGGGACTACATCAAGAAGAACGGACTGCAGGACAAAAAGAAAAGAACGATGATCAATGCCGACGATGCATTGAAGGCGGTCTTCAATGGCAAGAGTCAGGTGAGCATGTTCGAGATGACGAAGCTCGTCTCCGGACATATCCGCTAAGATCGACAATCGCATTTGCGCTGGGCCGCGGCGGTTGGCTGCGGCTAAAGTCTCCAGCTTGCGTCGCGTCGGGCTTTGCTCGACATTGTGCGCGTGAAAACCAGCTTTTTAGTGGCCATTGCGGCCGCCTTCGCATTCCATTCCGCCGCCGCCGAGAATAGTTGGGAAACCGACTACCAAAAGGCGCAGGAGGAAGCGAAGTCGCAGCATAAGCTTCTCTTTATCAATTTCACCGGCTCGGACTGGTGCGGCTACTGCATCCGCATGGATCGCGACGTCTTATCGAAACCGCAATTCAAGGATTTCGCGACTAAAAATCTCGTGTTGCTGGAAGTAGATTTTCCGCGGGCGAAAGAGCAGCCCCAGGTGCTGCGCGTGCAAAACCGGAAACTCGCGGGCGAGTACGGCATTGAAGGATTTCCTACATTCGTGGTGCTGAACGGCGAGGGGAAAAAAGTCTGGATGTGGGACGGTTATTTTCCCGGCGGCCCGGAGGCATTCGTGGCGGAGCTGGAAAAATTGCGCAAGAGCTGAGGGCGACCTTGTCGATCTTGCCCGCCCGAGGCGGATCGATCTTACAATTCCTTTTCCGCTTCGAACGCGCGTTGTAACGCATCGGCCAGTTCGCGCCGCGTAAACGGTTTCGGCAGCGCACTTCGGAATCCGTAAGTGAGAAAACGCGAGAGCGCGGCTTCATCGGAATAGCCGCTGCAAATGACGGCCGTTACTTGCGGATCGATGGTGCGCAAACGCTCGATCGTGGCCACGCCGCCCATGCCGCCGCGAATGGTGGCATCGAGAATAACAGCCTGAAAATTTTCGCCGTGACGATACGCCCGTTCGTAAACACGCACCGCTTCCATCCCATCGGGCACCGCCGTGACTTCGTAGCCGAGCGTGCCTAACAAGTGCGAAGTGAGCTCGCGAATGGCCGGTTCATCGTCCATGACCAGAACGCGCTGATTACTCAAGCTAACCGAACGGTCGGCGCTGGTGGGCGAGGCTGGAATGCTTTGGTCAGCGCTTCCCGGCAAATAGAATGTAAAGGTTGCGCCTTCACTGGTGGAATTCTCCAATTGCAATACCCCGCCATGTTTTTTGACGATCGAGTAACCGATCGACAAACCAAGTCCGGTGCCGGATGGCTTGGTCGTAAAATACGGATCGAAAATTTTCGTGGCCAACTCTTCGGAAACGCCCGGTCCACGATCGGCGACAGAGACTTTAATGTAATTGCCGGGCGCAACATTAACGCCCGACTGTTCGTCGACCTGAACGTTCCGCGCGCGCACGCGAACGGTGCCGCCGTGCGGCATCGCTTCGCGCGCATTGATCAGGAGCGCATTAATGACCTGCTCGATCTGCCCAGGATCGACATCGGCATTCCAAAGATCGGTCGGAATTTCGACATCGGCGCGCAGGTTGGAACCGTAAAGAGAAAACTCGGCCGCCTGCGCGAGCAGTTCTGCAATTGAGGTCACGCGTTTCAACGGCGCGCCGCCTTTCGAGAACGTAAGCAGTTGGCTGGACAGATGCGCTGCGTGTTGCGCCGCCTGACCGGCTTTGGAGAGGAATGAAAGCAGGTTCGGCGCGTCGGCCGGTGCTTCGATTTGCGCCAGACCGATGTTGCCGGAAATGACGGTGAGAATGTTGTTCAGGTCGTGTGCGATTCCCCCTGCGAGTGTGCCTAACGACTCCAGCTTGCTTGTGGTCAGCCGTTCTTCTTCCGCGCGTTTACGATCCGTCACGTCGCGGAAAAATACGGAGACGCCGCCGTTGCTTGGATAAGCGCGAATTTCGAAGCAACTGTTTCCGGTCGGGTCGGGTGCCTCGAAGTCGACCGCGATTTGTTCCGCCACGACGCGGCGATAGTTTTCCTCGAAAGTCGAATTGCGCAGTTGCGGCAATTTTTCCCAAATGGCGTGGCCGATGAGATCGTCCCGTTTGTGGTTGAGCAACAACTCCGCGCGTGGGTTAACGAACGTGAACTTGCCTTCGCCATCGAGCGCGAAAAATCCGTCGGTCGTGTTTTCGAGCACGCTCGTCATCGCCCGCGCCGATTCTTGTAAGGCCGCGCGCGCGTGATTACGTTCGTTCAGCTCGCGAATCTGACGCTCGGCCACGGACAAACGCACCTTCATAAGATCGACATTGAGTGGCTTCGTCAGGTAATCATTCGCCCCCGCGGCCAACGCTTGTTCGAGATCGGCCGTATCCGCGCGGGCGGTAACAAGCAGAATGAAGGTCTCATCGCCGTGTGGCTGCGCGCGTAATTCGCGGCAGAGCTCGATCCCGCTCTGGCCGGGCAACATCCAGTCGAGGATCAAAAATGGGAAATTTTCTCGCGCCAGCGCTTCTTTGGCTTCTTCGGCGCTTCCCACACCGGTGACCTCATGGCCGCGGTTCGCGATCAAGCGCTGCAGGCTATGCCGACTTTCCGGATGATCTTCAACCAGCAGGATTTTCATTTATAAGAGCATATTTTGTTCAGCCGTTCCCTGGGCTCCGACGCCATTCGCCGGGGCTTGGGCTGATCAAAGGGGCTGGTTGCTCAGAATTGAAAGAGCAGGATGATTGCCAATCGGCCGAGACTCAACATGTCGATCTTACGCGCTGTCTAAGCCGCCATACCTTGCGCAAGTTTTACCCTCTGCTAGATAGACCCGCCGTGTTTTTACGCCGTTTCGCCTCTTTGTTTGTGGCTTTCGCCTTGTCTCCTGTCAGTTTCGCGCAAACGGCGCCGACGGAGCCTTCTCCTGCGCAACATCCGCCCGAACCGCACATCACCTTCAACTACATTCACACCGACGGCCCTTACATCGCGATGACTTTCGATGACGGCCCGAGTGATAAATTAACGCCAAAGTTGCTCGACCTTTTGGCGAAACATCACATCAAAGCCACCTTCTTCGTTCTCGGCGAAAATGTCGCGCAGTATCCCGAGATTGTGGCGCGCGCGGCGCGTGAAGGTCACGAGATCGGCAACCATAGTTGGTCGCATCCGAATTTTGCCAAGATGTCGGACGAGAGCGTGCGCAGCCAATTGCGCCGCACGGACGACGCCATCAAAAACGCGATTGGCAGATCGCCGACCTTGTGTCGTCCACCTTACGGCTCGATCACTCCGCGACAGAAGCGTTGGATTCACGACGAATTTGGTTACGAAATTGCGATGTGGGACGTCGATCCATTCGATTGGAAACGGCCCGGGCCGACGGTCGTGACGAATCGCATCGTGAAACAAACGCGGCCGGGCTCGATCGTTTTGTCGCACGACATTCATCCGGGAACGATCGAGGCGATGCCGGCGACGTTCGACGATCTTGAGGCGAAGGGTTTGAAATTCGTGACCGTTTCGGAATTGATCTCAATGGAAACGCCCGAGCCGCCGAAAGCGCCAAAATCGACCACGGCAAGATCGACAACGGCAAGATCGACATCTTCCCCTCCGGCCGAGTCCAGTAATTAGTTAGGCGCATGGTCGCAGATCGCTATCTGCAATTGCGCAGTGATCTCGAAAGCGGGCTCGCGGCTTTGCTCAAGCTCGCGACGGAATTGCGCCGGCCACGCGAGACGCTCGATACCATTCATGGCTTGATCAGCGACATTCGCGAACCGCTGCTCTTCGTCGTGGTCGGCGAGGTGAAATCGGGAAAATCTTCGCTGCTCAACGCCCTCTTCGGCCAGGAATTCGCCAAAGTCGATGTGCTGCCGGCCACGGACAGGATCTGCATTTTCCGTCACGGCGCGGAGGAGAAACATGTCGATCTTTCGCCGCAGGTGATGGAACGCTATTTGCCCATCCCGTTTTTGCACGACTTCAACGTGGTCGATACGCCGGGCACGAACACGATCGTGGCCGAGCATCACACCATCACGGAAAATTTTGTCCCGCGCGCGGACGTGGTGCTCTTCGTTTTCTCCGTCGCGAATCCATGGACGCAATCGGCCTGGGATTTCCTCAAGGTCGTGCGCAAAGAATGGCTCAAGAACGTCATCTTTGTTTTACAGCAGGCCGACCTGCGCGAGCCCCGCGAGATCGAAATTATTCAACGACATCTGCAAGACACTGCGATGCAAAAGCTCGGCTTCGTTCCGCCGATCTTCACCGTCTCCGCGCGCAAGGCGTTACGCGCGCGCACGGGCGATTCGCCTAACGAACAACTTTTGGCCGAAAGCCAGATCGTCGCGCTCGAAGAGCAGATCAACCTTACCGTGAGCGAATCGTCTTCGCGCGTGACGAAACTGCGGACCGCCCGCCAAGCGGCGGTCGTGATTTTGGAAAAGATGATGGAGGAAATTCGCGCGTCGCTCGATGTGATCGCGCGCGATGAAGCGCGGCTCACGCGGGTGGAGGAATTTTTGCGGGCGCGCAAGGAGCAAACGTTGCGACAGGTGAATGGATTCGTGCGCACCGTGGAAGGTACATGTCGATCTTGCGCGGAGCAGGGGAAAGCGATGGTGGAGACGGAATTTTCCTTCTGGCGGGTGTGGAAGTTGATGCTGACGCGGGGGCGATCGACGCGAGATTTGCAGATGCAGATCGAAATGAAGCTGCGCCAAAGCATCGAGCCGGAAGTGGAACATGCCGTGCAATTGCTCGAGACCGACCTGCGCACACTCTGGCCGCAAGTGCAGGACCTGCTCGAGACGCACCTCGGTCGCGCGGAATTGCGCGATCAAATTCGCAGAACGCCGCCCGATTTCGCGCGCGAGCGGCGCGGACTCATGCAGACGATGCATCTCGCGCTGGTCGAGCACATCGCCGGCAGGTCGATCGAAGATAAAATCGGCAATTTGTTAGGCGAAACTTCGATGCGATTGCGTGTGCCCGCCGGCGTCGCGGCGGTGGGCGGACTTGCGACCTTGATTGCGGCGATGAGCAGCGCGGCGGTAGCAGATGTGACCGGCATTCTCGCCGCGACCGCGGCTGCGACCGGCGCGTTCGTGGCCGGGCGCCAGCGGAAAAAGATATTGTCGATCTACGAAGAACAAATGAGAGCGAAATGCTCCGAGCTCGTGCAAGCAATCGAAAAGCAACTGCAGCGCGCGGTAGACTTATTTTACCAGGAAATCACGAGCGCGTTTCAACCGCTGGCGGCGTTCTGTCTCGCGCAACGTCGCATCCACGAGCCACTGTTGGCGCGCGCAAATGATGTGCAGACGCGCCTCGAAGGTTTGCGCTCGGCGCTCGGTCGCGAAGAGTAGAGCCGCTACTTCTTCTGCGTGGACGTATCCTTCGCGAGCTTTTGTTCCTGATTGCGGCGCGCGAGAACGAAATGGTTATTGTCGCCATAGGAACGCCACGGCCCGGGCGGGACATCGCGCACTTCGACAAATTGCCAATCGGTCACGTCCGTCGGCGCCAATCCCAGGTAATCGCGCACGGCCGGTGAAACATCGAGACCCGCGCCGCCGTTGAGGTTCGGCTTTGGTTTCTCGTTTTGAAAAACGTATTGGAAATGATCGGTGCGGAACGGCCCGCAATCTTCCCATTGCGCATAGCAGATGCGATTGCCTTTGCGAATCGCCAGCCATCGATCTTTGCAGACGGAATGGCCTGGTTCGCTGTAGGCGGATTTGAACCACGGAATCACGAGCGGCGCTTCCGGTTTGAACTGGCCATGCGTGACATCGTTGTAGGGCAGCGCGACGTAAAATGGGTTTTGCCGCGGCGTAAACGCGACCGGGATGTAATTTTTGCGCGAGGAAGTGTCGGGATTATCGAAACCGCCGTAGTTCGTCTGCCAATTCAGATCCCAGGAGCTTTTGTGATTTGGCACCGGATTATTCCCCGCCGCGTCTTCACCGATCCAAAAGACGGTGGTGACGATGTTAGTCTTCCAGGGGAATCGCGTCGTCACCGGCCTCGAGGAAGTCGGGATGAACACCTGCGGTTCCACTTTGAGCAACGCCTGTTCGCGCAGCTTTTGGGCGTATTTGGCGAAATCCGCGCTGCTCTCGTAGGGCGACTGCGCGAAGACGCACGTCGTGCCGGCAACGAGTGTTAGGAAGACGAAAATTCTTCTCATCGGGCGATAGCCGGCCTGTTTGTAGCCGATTTTTTACCCTCAGGCAAGGGCTTTCCCTATGGAAAAACCAGTGCCCTCGGCGGTTATAGTTAAAGCAGCAAACAGGCCAGCCTAGCCCCGGCTGATCAACGTATTGCGCCGAAAATGTTCATCGTCCCGCTCCGGATGGTCGAGGGTAAAATGCAATCCGCGACTCTCTTTTCGGGTCAGGGCCGAATCGACGATCAACGCTGCCACCGTGGCCAGGTTTCGCAGTTCGAGCAGGTCCACCGAGACCTTGAAGTTCCAGTAAAACTCGCGGATCTCGCGCTGGAGATTGCGTAGCCGCGCCGCCGCGCGCTGGAGCCGCTTGTCCGTGCGCACGATTCCAACGTAATCCCACATGAGCCGCCGGATCTCGTCCCAATTGTGGTAAATCACCACCAATTCGTCCACGTTCTGCACGTCGCCCGATTCCCATTCGGGCAACGAAATCGCGCGTGGCTTCTGCGAAGATCGACATCGTACTGCCAGCTCAGCCGCGCGATCCGCCACGACCAGACCTTCGAGCAACGAGTTACTCGCCAGCCGATTCGCTCCGTGCAATCCCGTGCACGCCACTTCGCCGATCGCGTACAATCCCGGCAAATTCGTCGCGCCATTCACGTCGGTCTTGATCCCGCCGCATTGATAATGCGCCGCCGGCACCACCGGAATCGGCTGCTTCGACATGTCGATCCCGAGCCGCAAACACGTTTCGTAAATTGTCGGAAACCGCTCGCGCAAAAACTCCGGCGGCTGATGCGTGATATCGAGGAAGACATACTGCGCGCCTGATTTCTTGATCTCGGCGTCGATCGCGCGCGCGACGATGTCCCGCGGCGCCAGCGAACCGCGCGGATCATATCGTTTCATGAAATCTTCGCCGCGATTGTTGCGCAAAACGCCCCCTTCACCGCGCACCGCTTCGGAAATCAAAAACGATCTCGCCTTGGGATGAAACAAACACGTGGGGTGGAATTGGATGAATTCCATGTTCGCGATCGTTGCGCCCGCGCGCCATGCGATCGCCACCCCGTCACCGGTCGCAATGCCGGGATTCGTTGTGTAGAGATAAACTTTTCCGCAACCGCCGGTCGCGAGCACGACATGATCGGAACGGATCGTCTCGACCTCGCCGCTGATCTCGTCGAGCACATAAGCGCCGACGCAGCGTTCTTCCGCGGCGAACCCGAGCTTGCCGGCGGTGATCAAGTCCACCGCCATGTGATTCTCCATAAGATCGACATGTGATTGCTCGCCGAGTTTCCGCAGCAACACGCTCTCGATTTCTTTGCCGGTGACGTCCTGCACATGCAAAACGCGGCGCTTCGAATGTCCGCCTTCACGCCCAAGATCGAGCTCGCGATGACCTTCGACTTCGCGTTCATCGAAGTGCAAACCGAGCTCCATCAACTCGCGAATCCGCTCCGGCCCTTCGGTCACGATTTGCCTAACGACCGCTTCATCGCACAATCCTGCGCCCGCTTCGAGCGTGTCGCGTACATGCAATTCGAACGAATCTTCATCGCTCGTCACGCAGGCCACGCCGCCCTGCGCCCACGCCGTGTTCGTGTCCGCGCTTTTGCGCTTCGTGATCACGGCGACAGAGCCATGTCGCGCCGCCTTCAATGCAAACGTCAGCCCGGCAATGCCGCTGCCGATGACGACGAAATCGTATTCCTTCACGACAAATGAATGTTGTCGATCAAACGCGTCTTGCCAAAGAACACCGCGGCGGCGATGAGCGAATTCGGTCTCACCGATTCAATCGGCTGCAATGTTTCAGCATCGACAAGATCGACATAATCAATTCGCGCGAGCGGCGCTTCGCCGATGATCTTTCGCGCAAGATCGACATCTTTCTTTTCCGCGGCTGCGAGCAAAGCTTTGCGAATGACCGGCGCCTGCTTCCGCTCATCTGCGTTGAGATAGCGATTGCGTGAGCTGAACGCGAGCCCGTCCTCTTCGCGCACGGTCGGCACGGCGACGATGTCGATCTTGTAACTTAAATCGCGCACCATCCGGCGAATAATGGCAAGCTGCTGAAAATCCTTCTCGCCGAACATGGCCACATCCGGCTGAAGAATGTTGAAGAGTTTCGCGACGACGGTGCAGACGCCGCGGAAATGTCCGGGGCGCGATTTTCCTTCGAGCGTTTGCGCCAGCGCGGTCTCGTCCACAAAGGTGGAGCGATCCTCCAAATACATTTCGTTAGGCTCGGGGCGGAATAAAAGATCGACATCGTACTTTCGACAAAACTCCTCGTCCTCTTTTTCCGGACGCGGATAACGCTCAAAATCGCTTCCCGGTTCGAACTGAAGCGGATTCACGAAGATGCTCACCGCAACTTCGTCATCATGTTGCCGCGCCGCGCGCATCAGTTCGCCATGTGCGCGATGGAGCGCGCCCATCGTCGGCACGAGCACGCGCCGCGATGTTTTCGGCGGCACGTCCGCAATGGTGGTGATGATTTTCATTCGATCCAGATCGCCTGGCGGGCGAAACGGAAATTCTTGTGCCGAAAATTCGTCCAACCCGCGCGTCGCGCCAATTGCTCGAGTTCCTGGAATGAAAATGAGCGCGCGGCCGAGACGCGTCCGTCGTATTTCGTCATCGGATCGCGGAAGATGAGCGCGGTGAGAAGATAAACTCCGACGCTCGCGAGCAAACCGCGGCGCAGATCGGACACGAGAACAAACTTGCGTGCGAGTTCACGGCAACGTCGCAGCACGCGCACGGCGTCGTCTTCGCTGAAGTGATGGAGCACGAGCGAGCAGAGGACGATGTCGAACGTAGCGGTCGATTGCCATTCGAGCATGTCAGCTTGGACAAAAGTAATTTCGGGATAGTTCGCGCTCAATTTGCGCGCGATTTCGAGTGTGGCCGCGTTTTGATCGAGGGCGACGATGTCGATCTTCGCGCCGACCTTGCGGGCGTGATCGACGATAAGCCGCGGAATATCGCCTGAGGCCGTAGCAAGATCGACAATGCGCAATTGATCGCCGGATTTGATCCAGCGCGTGATGAATCGTGAAATGAGCGCGTGACTTCCAAACCAGCGATTGAGCTCGCGCAGGTTTTGCAGGTCGCGCTCGAGTTCCTCCGTGACCGGTTGCGCCCGGTCCATCAATTCCGGCTCGGCCGGATCGAATTGCCGCTTCAAGTTACCTAACTAATCGGCGAGAAACTTTCGCCACTCGGCCGGCAGCTCCGCCGTTTCAATCTCGCTGCCGATCCGCCCTTCAAATTCCGGTTGGAATGACACACTCGTGCCATAAACCATGATCACGTCTTCCGAACTTTCGGCGCGAATCGCGTGCGCCACGCCCGGCGGCACGACGACACCGACGTTGTTAGGGCTGCGATGATTATCGCCATCGACAAAAAATCGCATCGTGCGCGAGGGCAGCCCGGCGCGGACATCGCGCAAAATCATTTCCGCTGTGCCTTGGAGAAAAAACATCACGTCCCACTGTTCGCGGTCGTAGGGGCGCGACGCGTAATCGTTCGCAAGATCGACATATAACTTTCGAAACCACTTCTCCGCGCTTTCGCCCGCCGGCACATGCGGCGGATGAATGTGAAAACCTTTGGCCGTGCGCGCGAACATGCGCGCGGCCGACCATTGCACGGGCCAGAGTTTTATTTTCGCCAGAACCCCTTCGTCGCGCCGGACGAATTCGCCGAAGAGACCGCGGTGCCGCTGCGGATGAATTGTGCGCGCAAAAATTTCTACGCCCGGAATCCAGCCGTCGCCGATTTTGCTCCGGTCTAACAATTCCGCCGCATCGACTCCGCCCTCGGTCAGACTGGCGGCGCTGTAATCGCGCGGACGCAATGATTTTTGCGCGCCGGCGCTCAAGCCCTGCCAAAGTTTTTTCGTGTCGCTCATTGTCGATCTTGCCGATGTCGATCTTACGGCCCGGCTGGCGCCACATTATATTAATTGAAGCGCGGCGCAGCCAAATTTACGCTGCGCCCGACTCGAACGCCCGATGCGCGGATTTTTCGTTTACGTGTGGTATCGCGTCGGCGTCGCTCTGATTAGCGCGCTGCCGATCGCGTTTTTATTTCGAATGGGCGAACTGCTCGGCCTGTTCGCGTGGATCATTCTCCTGCAATACCGGTCGCTGGCGCGACGCAACCTAACCATCGCGTTTGGCGGGGAAAAATCGCCGCGCGAAATTCGTCGGCTCGTTAGGCGACATTTTCAGCGTTTGGGCGCGAATTTATTATGCAGCGTCAAGGCCGCGCTCATCCCGCTCGAGCAACTGCACCAGCGAGTAAAGATCGACAACATCGATGCGATCAATCGTCCGCTGCGGGAAAAACGCGGCGCCGTCCTCGTCCTGAGTCATCTCGGAAACTGGGAATTAATTTCGCAAACGCTGCCGAAATTTATCGGCCACGTCCGTAACGCCAGCGTGTATCAAGGTCTGCGGAATCGCCGCATCGACGCGCATGTGCGCAAACTGCGCGCGCGCGCCGGCGTGGAATTGTTCGACCGCGCGGAAGGTTTCGACGACGCGATCGCACTGCTGCGCGAAGGCGGCGCCATCGGGATTTTGAGCGATCAACACGCGGGCGATCAGGGATTATGGACGCCGTTATTCGGCAAACTTGCATCGACAACGCCGCTGCCATCGCTGCTAGCCAGGCGCACCGGCGCGGCCTTGATCAGTGTCGCCGTTTACACCGACGGCGTGGCGCGCTGGCGAATGCAAATCGAGCCGGTCAACGATGGGCCTAACGAATCGGTGGACGGCCTCACGGCGCAGGCGAATGCGATGATTGAAAAGCAAGTGCGGCGCGCGCCGGAAGATTGGTTTTGGGTCCATGACCGATGGAAAACGCCGAATCCTCATTTTCTTCTCACGCGTTACAAACGTGGCGTCCACGTGCTGCCATCGGTGTCGCTCAAGCCCTTTCGCATTCTCGTCCGCTCGAGTAATTGGCTCGGCGACGCCGTCATGAGCGCGCCCGCCGTGCGCGCGATAAAACGCAGCCGGACCGATGCGCATCTGACTGTGCTCGCGCCGGCGAACCTTGCGCCGATGTGGAAATTATTTCCCGAAGTCGACCACGTAATCGCGCTCCCGCGCAAATCGTTATTCGGTGCAATTCGTGCGGTCGAAAAACAACCTCGCTTCGACGTCGCCATTGTATTTCCGAATTCATTGCGGGCGGCGTTGGAAGTCTGGCTTGCCGATGTTCCGCGACGCGTGGGCTACCGCGGACATCGGCGCGCGTGGCTGCTCAATCAAATTGTGCCGGAACGAAATCGAATTGGTCCGCCCAAACATCAGGCCCGCCGTTATCTTCATCTGGCGCGCAAGATTGGGGCGCGCACGGCCGGATGGCGCGAAAAACTTTGCTCGTTAGGCAATGATGCGAAGCCGGCGACGCCAATTCGACTCGCGCTTTGTCCCGGCGCCGAGTACGGACCGGCCAAGCGCTGGCTGCCGGAGCGTTTTGCCGAATCGGCAAAGGCGATTGTCGATCTTGCGCAGGTCGAGTGGGTCTTGTTAGGCACAAAGAAAGATGTCGATCTTGGAAAAAAAATCGCGGATGCAATTGGGAACGGGTGCGTCAATCGCATCGGCGAAACTGATCTTGGGCAATTGATCGCGGAGCTGCGCGCGTGCCGTCTGTGTTTGACCAACGATACCGGGACGATGCATCTCGCGACGTTGTTAGGCATTCCCGTGGTCGCGATTTTCGGATCGACCGAGCCGGCATTGACCGGTCCGTTAGGCCAGGGGCACATCGTCATTCGGCATCACGTCGAATGCAGCCCGTGTTTTCTGCGCGAATGTCCGATTGATTTTCGCTGTATGCGCGCGGTCGGCGTCGACGAAGTGCGCGACGCTATCATGTCGATCTTGCGACGGGACGTGATAACATCGGCGGCGTGAAAGAAGAACCGCCGCGGATCAGCACCGAAATCCAGGTCATGTTCTTCGACACCGATGTCGGCGGCGTTGTGCATAACATCGCCTATCTGCGTTTCATCGAGATCGCGCGCACGATGCTTGCCGAAAAGCTCGGACTGCCGCTCGCGGAAATGGCGGAAACGCAACGCTATCCCGTGGTCGTCCGGACCGAGATCGATTATCGCCGCGGCGCGAAATTGGGCGACAAGCTCGTGATTGAAGCGTGGCTTCATCGCGTTGATCGCGTCCGGTTTTGGTGTGCGTTCAGAATTGTTCGGCCTAACGACGACGCGTTGATTGTGGAATGCCGGCAAATGCTCGCGCTTGTGCAAATGCCGGACGCGAAGTTGCTGCGCTTGCCTGAGAGCTGGGCGAAATATCGGGCGAATGAAATTGTCGATCTTACGCGAACGTCGCGCAGTTCCGCCTAACAAATCATGACCGCCGGCGCGCGCGCGTTTCGCATCGAAGAAACCTTGCTCGGGCCGGGAGTTCTGAATCCGCCGCCGACGCGCCACGCCTTGCTCGCGTTGTGCGGTGCGCTCGCCGCCTTGCTTCACCTCGCGACCATCGGCTGGGGCGATTTGTATTCTCAAACCGAAGGTCAATATGCCGCCGGCGCGCGCGAGATGATCGCGTCGCACAATTTTCTTCTGCCGATGAACGACGGCGTTCCACGTTTGCAAAAACCGCCGCTGCTCTACTGGCTCATCGCGGCGTCGTTCAAAATTTTCGGCGTGAGCGCAGCCGCGGCGCGTTTGCCGATCGCGTTGTCGGTTGTCGCGACGGTCGCGCTCATTTTCCTCATCGGCGAACGCGGCGGCGATTACTGGCGCGGTTTCAATGCCGCCATGATTTACATCGGCATGGCCGGAACATTCCTCCTCGCGCGCATCGTCATGCCCGAGCCGGTGTTCACCGCGTTTCTTTCCGCGGCCATGCTGTGCGCCTTGCGCGGTTTTCAGGAACGCCAGCGCCGCGGGATGTGGTTTCTCGGTTTCTGGTTGTGCGCCGCGTGCGCTTGCCTAACGAAAAGTTTTCTCGGTCTCGTTTATCCGGTCGCGATCGTTTTGTTATTGTCGATCTTTTATCGCGAAGCGCGCATGCGTTTCATTTCGCTGCTCCGCTGGCAGTACTTGTCGATCTTCGCCGTGCTGGTTTTGCCGTGGCACATCTGGGCCGAGCTCCATTTCCCTGGCTACATTCGACATCAAATCACAACCGAATGGTTGGGCCACATGACCGGCTGGACCGATGCCTTGCACGATTTCGCCGGCGCGGCGCGCTTCGAATTCGTCGGCCTGCATCTTGTCTGGCTCTTTCCCTGGTCGATCGTTTTATTGCCCGGAATTATTTTCGGCTTCCGTCGCATCGTTCGCCCGCACGAGATTGATTTTCCTCACGCGCTGTTGCTTTGCTGGATGGCGATCGTCTTTTTGCCGCTGCTGTTGTTAGGCCAACGTCAGGATTATTACTCGATGAGCATGTGGCCGGCATTTGCGTTATGGGCCGCGCTCGCGTGGCAACGATTGCCGACAAACCTGCGCCTCGCCGGCGTCATCGCAATCGCGGCCGTTGCTTTCATCATCGCATGCAGCGGCTGGCTCTGGCCGCTTTCGTTAGGCAATCACGAGGATTGGGGCGGCATGAATGCGCGATGGACGGCGTGGCGCGCTTTGCAGGACATTCCGGCGCCGATGTGGTTTTCATTGCGACATCGGCTCGGTCTGGGCGCGCTTGCGTTGTTGCTGTTCGCGCTCGTTGCACTCTATCTCGTCGTCACTCAACGCCGGCTCGCCTGCGCCGCGATTGCACTCGGCATGATTGCTCCCGGTCTCGCGATGATGGATGGCGTCGCGCGAATTGCGCCGTATTTTTCGCTGGCCGATGTCGCGCGCTATCTGAATCCGCAAACAGGCGACGTGGTTTTCGAAGGTCCGCTCGATGATGCCAGCAGTCTCGGGTTTTATCTCAACCGTCCTTTTGCGCTCGTGAACCAAAATCCGCAAAAGGACGCGCCGATTGCGCGCAAGATCGACATGTTCATTTCGGAGGACGCGCTCCTCGAGAAATGGCGCGAATCCGCACCGGTCTTTCTCATCATCGACCAGCCGCGCGCGCCTTACTGGCAACGTCTTCTCACCGATCGGTTCCACATTTTTCATCAGGTCACGAGTTCGGGCACGGCCATCGTGCTGACGAATCAAATGTGATCGCGGTTGAAATCCTGGCGGCACGGCGTAACGTGCGCGCTCAATTTCCGAAGTTATGTCGCAACATCGCAGTCTTAAAGGCGCCAGCACCATCGCAGCGAAACGCAACGTCCTGAAACGGTTCGAGCGCGTCGAGCTGCTGAAAAAGCGCGGGCAATGGAAGGACAATCAGAAAGTCCTCGGCCTGCCGAAAACGAAGCCGGACGTTTAATCTTTCGTTAGATCGACAATCGCTTTTCGCGTAAAGGCGCATTGTGCGCCTGAATCGTTACCTCGCCGCCGCCGGAATCGGTTCGCGGCGGCATTGCGACGAACTCATCGCCGCCGGCCGCGTCACCATTAACGGCCAGGTCGTGACTGACTTCAGCGCGCAGCCTAACGAACGCGATCACGTCAAAGTCGATCGCCGGCTTGTCCATGTCGATCTTCCGATCACGCTCATGTTGCACAAACCGGCCGGATTCGTTTCGACGAAAAAAGATCCGAACGCGCGCGACACCATTTTCGATTTATTACCGGCGAAATTTTCGAAGCTGTTCAACATCGGCCGGCTTGACGCGCAGAGTGAAGGTTTGATTCTGCTGACGAACGACGGCGACCTCGCGCAACGACTGACGCATCCGCGCTACAAGATCGACAAGGAGTACGAGGTCACGCTAGATCGACAATGGAACGCGGAGCTGACGCCGAAGCTCATCAAAGGAATTTTGCTCGACGGCAAACGCGCGCGCATCGAACACGTCCGCGTGATGTCGCCGACGCATTTGCGCGTCATCCTGCGACAAGGAATCAATCGCCAAATCCGCCGCATGTTTGAAGCGCTCGGTTATCGCGTGAAGCGGCTCGTTAGGCTGCGCGTCGGCCGTTTGCGTCTCGACGATTTGCCGCGCGGCCATTATCGGGTGCTGACAAAAAGCGAATTGAATTCGTTAAAGCCAAATGAAACTCGACGGATGTAACGCCCTCATCACCGGCGCATCCTCCGGAATTGGCCGGGAGTTTGCGCGGGCGCTCGCGAATCGCGCGAAGACGCTGGTGCTTGTGGCGCGACGTGAGCAGCGATTAATCGAGTTGCGTGATGAATTGCGCGATCGCGTGGAAGTTCACACGCGCATTGTCGATCTTACGGAGCGCGCACAAATCGATGCGCTGGTCGATTGGCTGAATGAGCGCAGGATCGACATCGACCTTTTGATTAACAACGCCGGCGTCGGCGATATGGGACCGTTCGCCACCATCAACGACGAGCGAATCACGCGCATGATCGATGTGAACACGACCGCGCTCACGTTGCTGACGCGAAAATTGTTGCCGCCAATGATCGCGCGAAAGCGCGGCGCGATTCTGAACGTCAGCTCGTCCGCCGCATTTCTTCCGATCTCGGAATTCTCCGTTTACGCGGCGACGAAAGCATACGTGAACAGTTTCTCGGAAGGTCTGCGGCAGGAATTGCGTGGGAGCGGCGTGAATGTCTGCGCACTTTGTCCGGGGCCGGTGCGGACCGAGTTTGTGGAGGCCGCGTTGCGGCCGGGACAAGAGATGACCGACGAAGGGCCGGCGTTCGTTTACGTTTCCGCCGAGCACGTAGCGGAGTCGGGCTTGCGCGCGATCGAACGCGATCTGCCACTGCGCATTCCGGGGGCGATCATGAAAATCGGCATGGCGATCGTGCGCGCCATGCCGATGTCGATCTTGCGGCGAGCTGCGCGTTCGCACGAAAAGCGCACTCGCCAGAAAATTACATCGATTTGTATTTAACCGAGCAGCCGTACGGCTTCGTCTGCGGATTCGAAACCGCTTTGCCGGCCATCGCTTCTTCGAGTCCGACCTTCACGTAGTTGGTCGAATTCGGGATGTCGGCCGGATTCGGCGACGCTTTGCTGTCGATCGCGCCTTCATAAACGATTTTGCCGTCGGGATTGATGATGACCATGTGCGGCGTGTTTTTCGCGCCGTAGGCTTTGCCGGCGGCGCCGTCAGGATCGAGCAGGAGCGCGGTCTGTTTCGTTTTCCATTGCGTCATGATTTTGTTGGCGGCATCGGCATCGAGATAACCTTCCTTGCCTTCAGCGCTCGAATCGATCGTTAGCCAGACCACGCCCTTATCGGCCGCTTCCTTCTGCAGCTTTTGCATGTTGTCGCTGCCGTAATGTTTTTTCACGAATGGACATTCGGGATTGAACCATTCGAGGACGACATATTTGCCTTTGTATTGGCCTAACGAATGGGTCTGGCCTTTGGTGTCTTTAAGCGAGAAATCAGGCGCGGCGCTGCCCACCGGTGGAACATCAGCGGCGAATAAGCTCGCGGCGATGAGTGACGATAAAGTGATGAGAAGTGATTTCATTTTCATTGAGATGCGATTGTCGATCTTGTGATGGTTTCGAGTTTTTCCAGGACCAAATTCTTGGTCAGGAGTTCGGGGAAAACAAATGGCTCGCCCGATTTTCCGGGATAGAGCACGTAGAGTGGGACACCTGGCCGGCCAAATTGTTGCAATAATTTCGTGATCGCCGGATCGCCGTTGGTCCAATCGGCTTTTATTTTCGTGACGCCGTGCCGCGTGAACGCGTCGCGCACCGACGCGCTTTCGAGCACCGATTTCTCGTTAAATTTGCAGGTGATGCACCAGGCGGCGGTGAAATCGACGAAGACGGCGTGGTCCTGATCGAGCTCGGTCTGCAAACGATCCGGCGTAAACATTTGCCAATCGCCGCTCGCTTGGACGATGTCGATCTTCGCGCTGCGGAATTTGTCGCCAATGAAATAAAATGCGCCGCCGATGACGAGCGCGAGCATGAGGAGAAATACGAATGACTTCGTTAGGCGACTTGCCATCAGCGTGATGAATCGCCCTTTCATCCAACATGCGAGCGCGATGACGAGTAGAAAGCACGACGCCCACGTCATCGCTTCGTAACCGCGCTCCGCGCCGAGCACGTAAAGAAGAAAGAGCAGCGTCGCGAGCAAGAGGAAACCCATGAATTGCTTCACGTGATCCATCCACGAGCCCGGCTTCGGCAGAAAACGAAGCCACGCCGGATGAATGGACAAGGCGAGATACGGCGCGCTCATTCCCGCGGCGATGGCGAGAAAAATCGACATGATGATGAGCGGCGATTGCGTGAAAGCGAACCCGAGCGCGGGGCCGAGAAATGGCGCGGTGCACGGCGTCGCGAGCGCGGTCGCGAATACGCCCTGAAAAAACGAACCGGCTTCGCCTTCACGCGCGCCCGAATGCAACATGCGATGCATGAGCGCTTGCGGGAGGACAATTTCGAAAACGCCGAAGAGATCGAGCGCGAAGACGAGCACGATCACGCTCAGAAGCAGAACGAAATAAGGATTGGTGAATTGCGCGGCCCAGGTGATTTGATGACCGGCGGACTTGAGCCCGATGAGCAGCAGCGCGAGCCCGACGAACCAAACGAAAATGCCGAGCACGAATGCGACGCCGTTGCGCACGATCGATTGTCGATCTTGCCCGGCGTGTTTGATGAAACCGAAAATTTTGAGCGAGATCACCGGCAAGACGCACGGCATTAGATTCAAGATGAATCCCCCGATGAAACCGAAGAGCAGGAACGTCCACAGCCCGCGGGTCACGGCAGCGTGCGAAACCGGCGTGGCGATTTGTGCCGAAGCCGAGCCGATGTACCAACCGGTTCCGTTGTCGAACACGACGAGCCCGCGCAATTCTTCCGGCGGATTCGTCTCGAATGGAACAATGATGATGAGTTCGTCTTTCTTCCACTCCGTTTTCGGATGACCGGCGACGGTTTTCTCATCCGGTAACGGATAGAAAGCGGCGGACGCGTTTTTTGGAATCGCCGGACTCTTCAACGCGATCGACAATTCATGCGGACCGCGTGTGGTGTGGACAGCGAGATCGTTAGGCGGTTTTTGCGGAAGCGTCTTGCGCCAGCGCGCGAACAATTCCGCATTCGCCGGAGATGACGTTGTCGATCTTGCGAGCGTCAGCGAAAGATTTGCGCTGCCCGGAATGCAAAGCCGCTCGCAGACGAGCCAGCTCGCTTGCGCGGAAATTTTGACCGGCGCATCGCCTAACGAAGCCGGCGGCGTGATCTCCTGCATGAGCATCACTTCGTCTTCGTAGCCGTAAGTTTGAATGTCGCCCGGATCGAGCAACTTCTTCGGAATCGGCCATTGGATTTCGCCCGCTTTCCAACCGGGCGGCAGTTCCCATTTGATTTCGCTCGGCAAACCGGCGTCGCCGGAAAATTTCCAGTAGGTGTGCCAGTGCGGTTGCATACGCAGAAGTACGCCGACGGTGAATGGTTTTCCGGGAACGACCGCGTTGGTATCGGCGAGCAATTCAGCTTTAACCAACTCGCGGCCCTGATACATCTGCGCGCAAAGCGGCGAAGCTAAGATCGACAAGGATAAGATCGACAATATCCAGCGCACGGTCATCGTTGGACAACTAACACCGGGCCGCGTTAGCAGCAAAATCACCGTCAGTTGGCACAAGCGTCGCTACAAAAACGGTATGCGCTCGTTTTTGGTGTTTGTCGTTATGGCCGGACTCGGCGTGCTCTACTATTATCAGAAGCAACACGAGGCCGCGCCGGCCCCTGTCGCCACCGTTTCCGCGAAAGCCACGCCCGTTCCGCAATTAACTCCGGCGCCGCGCGGACAAGCGTCCGAATACAACTACATGAAACGCGCGCTCGATCGCGCGGCGACGGTGCGAGATCAGTCGCGCGACCAAACGCGCGCGTCGCAGGATCCGTAAGTCGTTAGGCGCCGGCGTGCGCCGGTTCCGGGCGCGTCTTCTCGGCCGCGATTTGTTGCAGCACGGTTTTTAATTTCTCCCAATCAACCGGCTTGGTCACGTGATGGGAAAATCCGGCGGCGAGACTGCTCTCGACGTCATCGCGCGAGCCGTGGCCACTAATGGCAATGCCGCGGATCGGACACAACTGCGCGAGATTGCGCATGAGCTCGCGGCCGCTGCCGTCCGGAAGATCGAGATCGCTGATGAGAACGTCGAACGCGCAAATGCGATCGGGCGCGGGGGTGACGACGGCGTATTGTTGCGCTTCGCGAATGCTGCTCGCGCAAACAACTTCGTGGCCGGCGCGTTGAAGAAGTCGCGCGAATTGATCGGCCGTATCGCGATGATCTTCGACCACGAGCACGCGCAATTTGCGATCGCCGATAAATTCGCGATGCGGCGACGGAGCGGCAACGACCTGTGGCGTCGGTAAACCTTTCACGGTGTGCAAACGCACGCTGAAAGTGGCGCCTTTGTCCTTGCCCTCGCTCGCGGCACTGATGCTTCCGCCATGCAATTCCATAATGGCGCGGCTAATCGACAAACCGAGCCCAAGTCCGCCGTAGGAAGCGTGACGCGAGCGCGCGCCTTGTTCGAACGCGCGGAAAATGCGCGGCAAGGTTTCGGGCGCGATGCCCATGCCGGTGTCGCTGATTTGCACGACAAGATCGACAAGTGAATTTTCGCCGTCGTTAGGCGCGGTTGGCGCAGTAGTCGGGCGGTGTTCATTAAAAACGCGCACCGAAATGGCGCCGCCTTCGGGCGTGAACTTCACCGCATTCTGAAGCAAATTCCAAAACACCTGCGTCATGCGCGAGCTGTCAACGAAGACGTGCGTCTCGGTCGCCGTCATCTCCACCGAACAACGGATGTTTTTCTTTGCCGCAGCGACGTGACAGTAACTCGCCATCGCGTGCTCGAGCAGCGCGCGCACATCGACGACCTGTCGATTGAGATCGAGTTTGCCGCGCACGATGCGGTTGATGTCGAGCAAGTCGTCGATCAACCGCGCTTCGAGCTCGACGTTACGGCGGATCATTTCGATGTCCTCTTTCACCGACGTGGGCAGAGTGGGGTCTCCTTCGAGCACGGAAACGGTCGCGAGCACCGGCGTGAGCGGCGTGCGCAATTCGTGACTCAGAATCGCGAAGAAGTTGTCTTTCTCCTTGTTCGCGAATCGCAAATCTTCTTCGCTCGCGGCGAGCGCGGCATTCGCCGCCCCGAGTCGCGCGAGCATCTCGTTGAATGCGTCGGTGAGCTGGCCGATCTCGTCATCACCGTGTTTCTTGCCGCGCACCGAATAGTCATGGCGCTCCGACACCGCGGTCGCGACATGCGCCAGCTCCAGGATCGGTTGCGAGATTCGTCGCTGCAATTGCCACGCCATTCCCATCGCGCCTAACGAGGAGCAAACGCCGACGAACAACAACAACAAACCGTAAACGCGAAAGCGCGCGTACATCTGGCCAAGATCTGCCTGCAAATAAATCGTGCCCAGTCGCGTCCCTTGCTGGGTGATCGGCGCGAACATGACGAACTGGTGCCGATCGAACTTGTGGCCGTGATCGGTCGGCTGCGCCGGCAATTGATCCAGCGGCAGATTCTCGGGATAACGCGCAAAGACATTGCCGGTGCGATCATAGATGGCGGCGGCGCGCACTTCCGCGTCGGCGAGCAAGGCGGAAAGAATTTCCTGCGCGTTCTTTCGGTCATCGAAGGCGAGCGCGGCGGTGCTGTTCGAGCCGATGATTTGTGCGAGCACAGTCATGTTCGCGGCGAGCTCGTGCCGAAAAACATTGCGTTCGTAAATGATGAGCACGCTGCCCATGAGCAACACCGCGACGCTGCTGGTGAGCAAGACGACCACCGTAAGCTTGCGTTTGATCGGCAGGTCGCGCAGCGAAACGAAAAACTTCATACGATTGCGCGCGCTAAGATCGACATGGACATCGTCACCGTTGCACGTCGGCGACGCGCAACAGTTTCGAACTTACCGCAAGTCCGGCGGATTTCACGGGCTCAAGATTAATCCGGACCCGGATTTTATTTTTCTCATTCAGCAGGCGCACCATGCCGCCGCGCGCGCAAAAATCTTCCGTGTCACCGACGGTGAGAACCGGCCGCCCGCGCAGCGCCGCCACGATTTGTTCGACCCGATCGCTCTCCGACTCGCTGATGAAGAGGACATGGACCGCTTTCACATCACTCAATCGTCGCAGTCGCTGCACGACTAACGGGTGGCCGTTTACTTTTTCGCCACGCACAGTTTCGTCCAGATACGAGCCGAACGGGTCGTCGCCTAAAATGCCGATGACGATTGGCGCCTGCGCATCGGAAAAGGCCTGCGGCGGCCAGTCGACGAACTGGGCGAAGTTGTAAAGGAAGACGGCCTTGAGCTGATACTCCGGCGCGGGATTGGCCTGGCCTAACAAATCGGTCCCGCTGATCTCGAGCAAGATCGACATGAACAAGCCGGCGAGTCGCGCCGCTCCCGTTCGTTTTAGTAACGCCATACAACAGTCGCATAGACGCTGCGTTCGACTTCAGTTCGCTGCGTGCCGACAAAGGTGGGCGCAAATTCCGGATGACGATCATCGAATAAATTTCGGCCGACGACGGAGAATTCGAGGTTATTGCGCGGCGACCATGCTAAGCGCACATCGGCGGTGACATAACTGGGCACGCGCGGCATGCGCAGGTCATCGACGTAACGCAAGGTCGAATCGAAATGCAGATTCCACGGAAGATCGACAAGTGAACGTATGAAGAATTGATTGTGCGGACTTCCACCTTCGGCGGCGGCTTCGCTTCTGGAATCGGCGCCGCCTTCTTCGCGATGAATTTGCGCCTCGAAATAAGTGTAGGCAGCCTCCACGCGCCATTGGCTCAACACTTGCGCGGTCGCGCTAATCTCGGTGCCGTAAGTTTCGCCGAATAATTTATTCGCGACGCGCGTTGGGCTCACTGGTCCCGGCACCAGCGGCTCGAGCGAACGCAAATCGTCGTAAACGTTGTAGAACGCGGTCGCATCGAGTCTGAGTTGGCTGATCGGTTGGATCCGATATCCGAGTTCGTAGGCAATCAACTTTTCCGATTCCATATCGGGATTGCCGATGATGGTGAGCAGTCCGGGCGGAATCGGCACCGGCGGCGCAGGATTAATGCGGATGTCACTTTCGGCTTCGGACGGGGTGCGCACCGCGCGCGAGATCGAACCCCAAATTGTTTGCGCGTGGCCCGGCGTCCACAAGGCGCGCGCACTCGGCTGAATTTCGAATCCGGTGAAATCGTTGTGCTCGAACTTAGAGCCGACCGTGACGCGAAGGGTTTCGGGGACGAGTGTGATCTCGTCTTGCAGGAAAGCGCTGTAGAGCTTGAGCGTGCGGTCGTTAGGGAAAAACGAAATGTTGAGACTGTTGTCGATGCTCGCGTGGGTGGCGCGGAATCCGCCGCCGAGAATAATTTTCTGCCGCTCGCCCCAGTCGAAACGATATTGAAGATCGACATCTCCCGTGTCGCGGTTTTCGCCGAAGACGGGCGAGACGCGTTCGGTGCGGTCGTAGTAAGCTTGCAGCGTCAGCTCGTTGTCCGGCGCGAAAGTGTGCGACCAGCGGCCTAACAAATTCCCGCCGGCGACATTGTCCGTGCCGGAGTTCCGCCCGGCGAAGGGGAACGTTGTCGTCGGGACGTGATAAAGTTCGTCCTGGTCGCCGCCGTAAATGTCGCCTTGAAACGTGAACGCGTTTTCCGGATTGGATTGCCAGTCGAAACGAAATCCGCCACGCAACATGTCCCACGAATCATGTGCATCGCTATCGTTAGGCCGCACCGTCGAATCGCGATCGAAATACTTCGTGTAGATCTTCAGGAAAGCGTCGTCGGTTAGTTTTACGCCATAACGAATGCTCGTGAACCCGATTTCTTCCGTGCCCGCGCCGGCCGTGATGAGCAGGCCCTGCGTGTCGCGCGCACTTTTCGTGATGATGTTGATCACGCCGTTGACCGCGTTTGCGCCCCACAACGTCGCACCCGGGCCGCGCACGACTTCGATGCGGTCGATATCTTCCATCATCGTGTCTTGCACATCCCAGAACACGCCGGAAAAAAGCGGTGTGTAGACGGTGCGACCGTCGATCATGACCAGAAGCTTGTTCGCGTAAATGTCGTTGAACCCGCGCGAGCTGATCGCCCACGTGTGCGCATCGACTTGCGCGACGTCGAGGCCGGGAATCAAACGCAACGCATCCGGAATATTTGTGACGCCGGCGCGCTCGATGTCTTCCTGCGTTAATACGGCAATGGCGGCGGCGGCTTCGGAAGATTTCTCCGGATATTTCGAGACCGATGTAACATCGACATCGACCAATTGTTCGACGCTGAGTTTCTTCAGAGTCGAAGGCGGAACGTAGGCCGGTTCCTGTGCGCGCACGATGTTCGCGAACGCGAACACGGCTGTAACCGCGATGCAAAAGGCGGGTGGTCGTCGCATTAAAGTTAAATAGCCGCGCGATTGTAGAATCTGCGCGTCGCTACCGGCAAGCTGGAACTCCTCCGTCTCCGCTATTGCATCACGGCGCAGAAATTCGTTAGAACAGGCGGTTCCAGGCAAAAACAAAAACAACATGAAAAACAAAAATTCACTCCTTGTTGCAGTTTGTATCGCTGCCGTGACCGCGCTCGGCGTTGTCACCGCTTCCGCCGCTGCGAAGGCATCAGCCTCGCCGAAAGCATCGGCTTCACCGAAGGAATCCGCTTCTCCAGCCGCAACCGCCGCCGCCACTAAAGCGGCGCGACCGATTCCATTTCATGGCGTCGTCTCGGCGGTCGATCAAAGCGCGAAGACGTTCACGATCGCGGGCAAAACCAAATCGCGTGTCTTCAAAGTGGGCGAGAAAGCCGAAATCACGAAAGGCGGTTCGGCTGCGAGCATGAGCGACCTCGCCGAAAACGTAGAAGTTTCGGGCTCCTATTGGAAAAACGCCGACGGCTCGCTCGAAGCGAAGACGGTGAAGATCGGTCCGGCCGCCAAAGCGAAAGCATCGGCATCGCCGGCCGCCTCCGCTTCGGCTTCGCCGAAAAAGCCCTAACGAATCGCCGATCGCAAGATCGACAATTGCAAGATCGACATCGACCACGAGCGTAACGCGCGACCATCGGCCAGGCCCTGGCCTGATTTGATCGCCGCCGTCGCGCTCGTCGTCGTTATCGTTCTCACTTGGTGCGCGGTTAATTCCACCTGGTCGCGCGCGGATTGGAGCATTCCCTCCGCCTACATCGGCCCGTACCCGGCCGGCGATAAATCCGACATCTTGATGTATGGCGCGTTCATCCGCGCCGGTCGCGACGGACACTTCGGTCCATTTCATTCCAACTTCGTTCCCGAACTCGGCGCGCCATTCTCGGCGAATTGGAATGATTGGCCGAATCTCGAATACTTGCCGCTTTACGCCATTGGCGTACTCGCGCGCGCCGTCGGAATTTTCGCCGCGCTAAATCTCGAGCTGGTCACGTGTCACATTCTCGCCGGTCTAGCGTTTTATTTTGTCGCGCGTTACCGGCGCGTGAACATCGCATGGTCGTTCGCCGCCGCGCTCGCATTTGGTCTGGCGCCATTCCTCTTCACGCAATCGCCGCATCATCCGATGGTCACGTTGTGCTGGCATGTTCCATTGTTTCTTCTCATTTGGAACGCGCTCGGTTCCGAAGGTGGCGTTGAACCGCGATCGAGATTTTTCTGGTTTGGCATCGTCGTGAGTTTTATCGCCGGCCTGCAAAATCCGTATTACACCGCAATTTTTTGCCAGCTCGTCGCGCTCACTGCCGCCGCGATGTTTTTTCGCACACGCGATGGACGACGTCATCTTATTTCACCGCTTTGCTTTCTCGCGGCCACCGCCATCGCGTTCGTGCTCATGAATCTGGGACCGTGGATTTACAATTTGCGCCACGGACATAACCCGACCGGAATCGTGCGCGAATTTCAATGGGTCGAGATTTACGCGCTCAAACCGCTCGAGTTTTTCATCCCGCCCTTAAATCATCGCTCGGAAATTTTTCGCGCGATTGCGCAATGGCGAGCGAGCGTCGCCATCCTGCATGACGAAGGGTCGTATCTCGGAATCATCGGTCTAATCGCATTGTCGATCTTGCTCGCTTACACCGCGCGCGCATTTGTGAAGCGCGACTTCGCCCGCGTCCCGCTCGCATTTTGGCAGCTACTCTGGATCTTCCTTTTCTTCACAACCGACAGTTTCAACGCCATGGCCGCCGGCGCATTCGGCTTCACATTTCTGCGCGCCGCCTGCCGCTTCAGCATTGTCGTTCTCGCAATCGCGCTGCTATTCGCCGCCGAGTGGTTAACGAGCGCGGTCCGTCGCCAACAAATTGCGTTCGCCATCGTAGCCGCGGTGATCGCATTAGTAATTGTCGATCAAGTACCGCTTTCACTATCGCGCGATGAGAAGGCGCAGGTCGCATCCCAGATCGCGGCCGATCAAAAATTCGTCGCCGACATGGAATCGGCACTCTCCGACGGCGCCATGGTTTTCCAATTGCCGGTGATGGATTATCCCGACTCACCTCTGCGTGACGTGCTCGCCTACGATCATCTTCGGCCTTATCTCTACACGCAGCATTTGCGCTTTTCGTTTGGCTCGATGAAAGGCCGGCCGCGCGAAGCGTGGCAGCACGAACTCGAGAAATTGTCCTTGTCGGATTCCATCGCGGAAACAAAACGCCGCGGGTTCAGCGCGCTTTACATCAATCGCAAAGCTTATCCGAACAACGCGGCCGATCTCGAAGAATCGCTGCGCGCTCTCGGATACGATCGCAAGATCGACAATCAACTTGGCGACACCTTTTGCGTCTTGCTTCGTTAGGCCTTCTCGGCTGCTTTCGCCGCCACGCGCAAATCCGCCACGAAGTTTTTATACTCGCGTTCGCGCGATTCCTCATCCGGTTGTCGCAAAAGCGAGGACGGATGCACCGTTGCGACAACTCTCGCCGCCAGTTTCGACGACAGAACTTTCCCGCGTTCCTTGGTCACGCGAAATGATGGACCGAAGATTGTTTGCGCCGCCGTCGCGCCCATCGCCACCACCAGTTTCGGCCTAACAAGTCGCAACTCCGCTTCCAGCCACGGCCGGCAGGCCGCGATCTCGCGCGCATTCGGTTTCTTGTGAATGCGGCGCTTCCCGCGCGGTTCCCATTTGAAATGCTTCACCGCGTTCGTGACGTAAACTTCTTTGCGATCGATGCCCGCTTCCTCCAGCGCGCGGTCCATTATTTTTCCCGCCGGCCCGACAAACGGTTTGCCCGCCACGTCTTCGTAATCGCCCGGCTGCTCGCCCACCAGCATCATCGCCGCGGTTTTGGGCCCTTCCCCGAATACCGTCTGCGTCGCGTGCTTATATAAATGGCAGGCCGTGCATTTGCGCGCGGCCTCGCGCGTCACCTTTAAGCTCGTCGTGTCTGGCGGCGTCGCGGGGCGCGCAAATTCTTCGTCTGCCTTTCCCATTTAAATTAGAATCGAAATTCGACCGCAACTTGTATGCAGCACCATGACGCTTGAAACGCCACGATTAATCCTGCGCCCTTTCCGCAAAGAAGATGTCGATCTTTTGGCGCCACTCTTCGCCGACCGCGATTTCATGCGCTTCTCGCTCGGTCCTTATTCGCGCGAACAAACCGCGACCTTCCTCGACAAAATCATCGGTTGGGAACGCGCTGGCAAGCCGCCGATGTTGGCCGCGTGTTTACGCGAGACCGGCGCGCTGCTCGGTTACTGCGGCTTCTTCCACCATCCCGAGCATGGGATCGACGACGTCGAGATCGGTTATCGACTCAATCCCGCTTACTGGAATCGCGGCCTCATCACGGAAGGCGCACGCAAGGTGCGCGATCACGCCTTCGCCGATTGGAAACTCACGCGCGTGATTTCGTTGATTCATCCCGAAAACATTCCTTCGGCCCGCGTCGCCGAGAAAAACGGAATGGCGGTCGAGAAAGAAATTACGTTTCGCGGGTTTCCGACGATGGTGTGGGCGATAACGCGGGAACAATGGTTGGCGCTGCCGGAGCGTGCCGCTTCAGAAACTCGTTAGCCAACGCGCGGTAGGCGAGCGCGCCGGTGCCGCTGCCGTCGTATTCTAAAATGGTTTGGCCGAAACTCGGCGCTTCGCTTAACCGCACCGTGCGCGGAATGACCGTGTCGTAAACGCGTTCGGCAAAATGTGTCCGCACTTCCTGCACGACCTGGCCGCTCAATTTCGTGCGCGCGTCGAACATGGTCATGACGATGCCGCCGATCTCGACCTTGTCGTTCGCGCCGGAGTTTCGCACCTGCTCGACCACGCGCACGATTTTGACCAGACCTTCGAGCGCGAAATATTCGCACTGGATCGGGGTGAGGATTTCGTCGGCGGCCGCGAGCGCGTTGGTCATGAGAATGCCTAACGACGGCGGGCAATCGAGCAGAACGAAATCGAACGTGCCGTCTTCGCGCAAGATCGACAACGTACTTTGCAGCCGCGTCAGATGGTCGTCGCGCCGCGCGATCTCGATCTCCGCGCCGGCCAGGTCGAGATCGGCCGGGATCAGAAACAGATTCGTTAGCCGGGTCGGCAAAATCTTTTCCGTAACGGTCGATCCACCGAGCAACGCATCGTAAAGACTTTCCGCTTCCAAGTCCTGCATTCCGACCGCGCTGGTCGCGTTTCCCTGCGGATCAAGATCGACAATCAGAACGCGCTGACCTTTCTCCGCCAGCGCCGCGGCGAGATTGACCGCCGTCGTCGTTTTCCCGACGCCGCCCTTTTGGTTTGCGACCGCAATGATCTTCATTTGCGCGGGACGATCTGAGTGCGGAGCTCGAATGTGCGCCGGCCGTCGGCTTCCTGCCAAAGCAGTTCGTTAGGCGCGGGCAACATCTCCGTGACTTCCAGTTCGCCGGCTTTCTTCAGCCAACGATAAAAAATTTCGAGAAACAGATAACTCTCAAGATCGACATAGATCGGTTTCGTATCTTTGTCGCGTCCTTCAGCGCCGCTGCGTCGCAAGGCCATCTCGGTTGGCCGAATGTAAATGTGGCGCGGCAAGTCGCGCTGTGCGCGCAAGGTTTCGATTGCGGTTAGTAAATCAAGCGAGGTGCCATTGAATTTTCCGGGCGGGAATTCCTCCTGCGTTACCGTCCAGGTGCGACGTTGCACGACGACATTGCCGCAGAGCAAACGCGGCGTGTGTGGCGCGACTGCGAATTGAAATGGATGAAAGCCTAACGGAATCACCCACGCGCGCGCGAAGGAGCCGAGGTGTTGGTGATTGTCGATCTTGCGCAGGCAAACATCGCCGGTGGTGGAGTCGATATAGACTTCGCAGTCGTTAGGCGGAATGCGCGACCAATTTGGATTCGCGCGTTGCGGCGCGACGAAATGCGTAAGCTGCGGCATGGCGTCGAATACGCGCACCGCCGTGTGCGCCGTAAAATCGGCCGCGAAAAATCCGAAATGGAAATTTGGTTTGCCGCACGCAGTCGATGCCAGCGCGTCGTTCAAAGTCGGTTTGTCCGGGCACGCCCAATACATGCAGTGATGCAGCAAGGCCACCGGCGGATGCAATTCGGCCAGAATCCAACGGTAATTGCCGCGCGCGACCGCGTCCGCATTGGAGGCGGCGAGTTGGAGATCGGCCGAAGGATAAGTGTATTCGTCGAATTTGGGATAGGTGAAGTTGTTGCGGACGACGTGGCAATCTTCGGTCGTTAGGCGGTATTCGCTAAGATCGACATGTGGTTGCAGACGCTGACGAAATGCAGCTTTCACTTCCTGGAACGCCATCACCGCCGGCGCGACCAAGCCGGGCCCTTGGAGCGGGAGTTTCGCTTCCGCGCAGGCGCGCATGAAATCGGGCAAACGCATCGTGCCGGACTTTGCGCCGGATTTTTCCATGATATGACGGAGCGCTTCGGCCACGCGCGAGGCGACGAACGCATAGGTGTCGCGCCAGAGATCGATCCACGGCTCGGCTTGAGTCGCGACTTCGTCAAGGAGCGGCGCGCTGATTTGGAAATTGCATTCGCGAAAACATTCTTCGCCGATGGGATTGGTCGCGGCGTAAAGGAAACGATCGCCGCTCAGCTTTTCCGCGCCTAACGAGCGGAGTTTTTCACTCGCTTCGTCCAAAATCGATTGTCGATCTTGTGAATCGACGGTGGCGGCAAATTTCGCCGGCAATTCCGCAAGCGGTTGCAAGATCGACAACCACTTTTCGTCCACCTCGCTCAACAAAATCTCAAACGCGTGCGGCTCGAGCGCCGGAACTTGCAAATTTGTGGCGGCGGCGATGGCGTGCGCGACCCAGCGCTCGAAATAGGTGTCGCGTTTCGCGATTCCCGGCTGCGGATTCAACGCGACGCCGGAAAGTTGATTGTCGATCTTGCCCCAGCCGCTCGGACCATATTCGCTGAAGGTGTCGTTCTTGGTGGCGACGCGCTGCAAATACAAAAGAAGATGGCGCTCGCGTTCGCCGAGTTTCGCGTTGCGAGGCGGGAGCGGACCGGCCGATGCGCTGAGCAAATGCGCGAGAAGATCGCGCACGCCGCCGCTGCTGAACATCATGACGCGGGGAAGAAGTTTGGCGGATGTTTCGAGCAAGCGTTGACGGGCGGCGTCGAGCTCGCGCTTCAGCGTAAGATCGACATCGGCGGATGAATTGCGCGCGAGCGCGAGCGACTCGGGCGTGGCCAGTTGTTCGACCGCATCGAACGGCACGCCGGCCATGCGGATTAAAAAAACCGGCGCGACTTCGTACGCAGACGACACGCGTTGAGCAAAACGAAACGCGCGCGGAGTGACAAGCTAGGAATGACGAACAACAAGACGCCGTTGGCGTCAGGTTGTCTGAAGCGGGAGACGAATGACGAAGGTGGTGCCGACGTCCGGGGTGCTATCGACTTTGATCGAGCCGTGATGGTCCTCGACAACTTTCTTGGTGATGTAAAGGCCGAGACCGGTGCCGCTCTTAGTTTGTTTGGTGGTGAAGTACGGCTCGAAGATTTTTTGCATTTGCGCGGGCGTGATGCCGGCGCCGTTGTCTTCCACCACAAGATCGACATAAAAATCTTTGCGGGTGCAAGTGACGGTAACGGTGCCGTGTTTGTCCGAACACGCCTGGACTGCGTTAACGATCACGTTTTGCATGGCGCGTTTGATCTGAAGCGGATCGCCAAAGAGGGTGCAGGGATCGTCGCAAATGTTCGCTTTCAAACTAACGCCGCTTTGCTCGGCCACGGCGTCCGCGCCGCTGATGACATCGCGGACGATTGACGAAACAGAAATAGTTTTGTGACGGACGGAATCGGCGCTGCCGTAACTCGACCACATGGTGAGAAGCTCACGACAGGTGCGAACTTTTTCTTCAATGATGTTGAGCTCGTTAAGGGGTGAACCTGCTTTGTCGGCGCCGCCTTCCGACTTTTCGAGACGTTTCGCGAGCATCTGGACGTAACCCCAAACGATGGTGAGAGGATTTCCGAGGTCGTGAACGAATTCGGCCGACGCCTGGCCTAACGAAGCGAGACGTTCCTTTTGCGCGAGCTCCTGGAGAAGGCGGTTGTTTAATTCTTTAATCTCGGCGGCGGCGTTGAGGCTTTGCCGTTGCAGGCGGGTACGGTCGACATAACGACTGATGACGCTGCGCATTTCAGAAGCGTCGAATGGTTTGCTCAGATAATCGTTAGCGCCGAGGCGCAATGCTTCCTTCGCGGTGTCGAGCGCGCCGAAACCGGTGAGCATGATCACCGAAACGTCGGGATCTATTTCGCGGATTTTGCGCAAACCTTCGATGCCGGTGATTCCGGGCATGCGTATGTCCATGACGATGGTGTCGGGATTTTTTTCCTTCAGAAGATTCAATCCGGCTTCGACTGAATCAGCGGTGAAGACTTGGTAGTCCGTCTTGAGGAGCATGCGCAAACTTTCGCGCGGTCCGATCTCATCATCGATGATGAGAATGCGAGGTTGGTCGACGGCAACAGTCGTCATGGGAGATGGAAGCCGAGAGAAGCGAATTGCGTGCCGCGGGGAAGCAGAACTGCGCGTGGCGAACCGGGCATGAAAGATCGTGCGGAAAGTGAAGCGGATTGGCGCGCGACGCAAGCTGCAAGTTCGCAGAGGAAGATGTCGATCTAACGAGTGCGGAAAAAAATCTGTAAAAACATAATGACTCGATTTTATGTAGCGTTTAGAATGCGCCCGTGATCGACCCGTGGTCGTCCATTGGACTAACAACTCTCATTCAGCGACAGTTCTAAAGTCAGGCACCGCCGAAATCTCGGCTGCGCATACGACAGTTGTCGCTGCGACGGACGAAAGGGAGATGAGATGAACAGACGGAATCGAGTTGTGATCACAGGTATGGGCATCGTCGCGCCCAATGGAATCGGGCTGGATGCATTTTGGGATTCATTGCTGGCGGGACGTAGTGGGATCGGCCCGATCACGCTTTTCGACGCGAGCGATTTGAAAAGTCGAATCGCGGGCGAAGTGAAGGATTTCGATCCATTTGATTACATCGAGCCGGAGCTACGGCCGAAACGCATGGCGCGGCACACGCAATTTGCTTATGCGGCCACGATGATGGCGCTGGAGGACGCAGGAATAGAAGTGTCGCCCCACACTTTGCCGAGCCCGACACCCGTGGTGGTGGGCGTGAGCACGAGCGCGCTCGATATCATCGAACGTGTGTTTACCGACTCCGCGCGAAAAGGAGTGGACGGGGTTTCTCCGATTGCACTGCCGGCATCGAAGCCGCAGGCAGCGGCGAACACGATCGCCGACCGTATCGGCGCAATGGCGCAAGCGGCAACGGTGTCATCGGCATGTCCATCGGGTTTAGACGCGGTCATCGTGGCGGCGAACCTGATTCGTTCCGGCGAAGCGGAATTGGCGATCGCTGGCGGGGCAGATGCTCCTATCACCAAACATGGATTGGCGAGTTTCATCGCGACCGGACTTAATTCGCTTCGCAACGGCGACCCTGCAAAAGCGAGCCGGCCTTTCGATTCGGATAAAGACACGGGCGTGATCTCGGAAGGCGCGGGAATGTTTATCTTGGAAAACCGCGATCGCGCAATGGCGCGTGGGGCGAAGGCATATTTGGAGATCGCCGGTTATGCGGCGCAGAGAGATCGGGACCCAGCGCTGCCGGCGTCCGGTCTGATGGATTCGATGAGTTTCGCGCTCGCGAATGCCGGCCGCGGTACTGTCGATGTCGATTATATTTCCGCCTACGGGCCGGGACATCCGGTGCTCGACGCGGCCGAGGTGCGTTACATCAAGGAAGTTTTCGGTTCGCGCGCGTATTCGATTCCGATTAGTTCGATCAAGGGAGTGACGGGAAATCCGCTCGCGGCCGGCGGCCCTTTTCAAATCGCGGCGTGCGCGTTGAGCTTTCGCGATCAAGTCGTCGTGCCGACGACGAATCTCGATCAACCCGACGCGCGGTGCGATTTGGATTTCGTTCCGCAACATCCGCGCAAAACACGCCTTGATTGCATTCTAATGAATGTGCGCGGCCTCGGCGGCAGCGCGAGCTCGATGGTTGTCGAGCGCGCCAATGGCGCATGAATACGGCGACGATCCCGATTCTTGTCGCGCTGGGGTCGTTGTTGATTCTCGGCGGGGTCGTTTTTCAATCGAATCCGAAGCGACGCGTCAACCAGGCTTTTTTGTTGCTGGCGTTTTGCGGCGCGGCGTGGCTTTGCGGGTTTTACTTCGCATTCACCGCGCACACCCCACTCCGAGCGGCGCTCGGGATTCGCGCTGCGTCGGCCGCGGCCGCGCTCATTTTAGCCGCGTTCAACATTTTGCGATTGTCGATCCGCCATCACGACGAGGACTGGAAGACTCTGTTTCGCCGTTGTCGATCTTGGCTCGTCGCAACGGTGCTCCTGGTAATCTTTTGTCAGACGCCCTATTTTCTCCAAGCAGCGAGAGTTTCCCCAGGCTCGCCGCCCGATCCGATCTACGACCCGGCCGCAAAAATATATGGGCTTTATTTAGCTCTCGCGGTAATCGCTCTCGTCGTCGCCGCGGTGCGCGATCTCCGGCAGACACGCGGTGGTGAACGCGCTGAGCTGGGTTTTGTTCTCATCGGTGGCGTAGCCACCCTTGGTTTCACCGTCGCGCTCTCGGTTGTGCTCCGGCGATACATCGATCCTTCCATCGTGCTCTGGTTCGCGCCGTTCCGCGTGGTGTTCTTCTGCATCCTCGTCGCCTACGGAATATCAACGCGCAAAATCATGGAGGTCGGCACGGTGTTCCGGCGCGTCCTCTCCTACGGGTTATTGGCCGCGTACCTCCTCGCCGTTTACGCAGTTGTGTGGTGGTTGGTCTCAACCGCGCTGCATTCCTCGGTTCAGAATTCGCACACCATTGCACACATTGCCGCCGCCATTGTCATTGCCTTCGCCATGGCGCCGGCGCGCGGCATCTCGCAGCGCCTGGCCGAGCGTCTTTTCATCAGCAGTCATCATCTCGATTTTCGAAAGACCGTGAGTAAGGCCGCGGAGATTCTTTCTTCGGTCACAACCTTGCAAGATTTGCTCCGCCGGTTCGCGGACACGATCGCCGAAGCTGTCGACACCGAACGCGTCGTCATTTTGCTGCACAGCCGCGACGGTTACATGCCGCGTTATGTCACCTCGGAGAATGGGGCCACGCCGATAGATTGGTTGAAGGCTGACGGGCCGATTGCCGCTTATCTCCAGCAACATCGCGAGCCCATCGTCCTCGACGAATTACGCCGCATTCGTCAAACAACGCAGATCCTCATGCTCGCGAGTCGAATGCGTCATCTTCGCATCGCCGTGGCCATGCCGATTTTTTCTCGTGATGATCTTAAAGGCATCATGCTCCTTGGTCCGCGCAAATCGGGCCGCATTTACAGCAGCGTGGCGCAGGAAGCCTTGCAGGTCTCGTGCGGTCAGCTCGCGGTTGCGATCGATAACGCCGAACTGTTTACCGAAGTTCAAAACGCCAAGATTTATAACGAAACCCTTCTTCAAAATCTGACTACCGGCGTCATCGCGGCGGGGACCGATGATCGCATCACTGTATTTAATAATGAAGCGGCCGAAATCACCGGGCTGAAACCACAGCATGTGCTCGAGCAGTCCATCGACCTTCTGCCCGATCCTTTGCGCGGGCCGTTGCGCGAAACAATCCGCACCGGCCAAAGCCAGCAGGATTGCGAATTGATTTTACGCTACGGCGATCGCGGCATCGTCGTGCGTGCGAGCACATCGATTTTTCATGGCGAAGATCGACAAGTACTCGGCGCGCTCATGGTCTTGACCGATATCACCGCGCTCAAACGGCTCGAGCTACAAATTCGCCGCAGCGACCGTCTCGCCAGTCTCGGCACTTTGTCCGCCGGCATGGCGCATGAAATTAAAAACCCGCTCGTCTCGATCAAAACCTTCGCCCAACTTTTGCCCGAGCGATATCAGGACTCAGATTTTCGCGAAACGTTTTCGAATTTAATCGGACACGAGATCGATCGCATCGACTCGCTCGTCAATCAGCTCCTCCGTTTCGCGCGTCCGACCAAACCGCATCTCAAACCCTTGCACGTCCACGAGACGCTCGAGAAATCTCTTCTCCTCGTCGGACATCGTCTTTACCAAAAAGACATCAAATTAACTAGGTCGTGGGGCGCCGATGTTGATACAATCCGGGCGGATGCCGATCAACTCGAGCAGGTCTTCCTCAACTTCTTCATCAACGCCATGGACGCGATGAAAAACGGCGGCGAACTCAGCGTCACTACCGAAGTGGCGGCGGACGAACATTGGGTCGCTGCCCTTGCGCATTCCAATGGCGACGGCGCGCCGCAAGAAGTTTTGCGCGTCAGCATTCGCGATACGGGCGAGGGCATTCGCGGCGAAGATCTCCCGCACGTGTTCGATCCCTTCTTCACCACCAAAGATTACGGCACCGGCCTGGGCCTCTCGGTGGTGCATGGTATTATCCAGGAACACGGCGGACAGATCGAAGTCGAAAGCGAGCTGTCCAAAGGGACCGCGTTTCATATTTTGCTGCCACTAGTTAGGTTCAACAGCGAGGTGGCGGCAGCATGACCGCATCGCCCGTCTGCATCGTCTACACGCAAGATGTCGATCTTGCGCGGCGCATTAAAGCTTACACGCGCAGTCTCGCCGAGAACCGCCATGTCTCCGATGCCGATCGTCTTAACGCTGTCTTGCAACAAGCAACCCCGGCGCTGCTCTTTGTCGATCTTCGCGCGCGCGAAAGTCGCGAGCTCATCGCTCAGGTCCAGACTGAATGGCCCGATGTTCTGGTCATCGCCCTCGGCCTGACCCGTTCCGAACCGATGCGCGACGCCGAGGAAGCAGGAATTTATGGAGCGGAAGATTTGCAAATCGAACGGCGCCGTTTGCAAGCGCTGGTGGAGCGCGCACTAGATCACATGCGCATCTTGCAGGAGAACCGCGACCTGCGCGAGGAATCCTCTCCGCCGTGGCGCGTTGAATCGCGCCAGCCTAACGAGCTCGCGCAAGATCGACATGTTCCATCTTCGTTTCCGTTGATGCGCTTCCCGAAAATGTTTCGCCGCTTCGATAACATCGACGCGCTCCTCGCCACCATTGTCGAAAGCATTGCGGACGCGACCGGAGTTACGCGCGTCGGATTGTTTTCGAAAATGCGCCAGGGCGAACGCTATCAACTTCGCGCCGGTCTGCGTTGCCTCCCGGAAACGGACCAACTTGAATTTGGCGAACGCGATTCGTTAGTCCGCTGGTTCGAACGCCATGGTCACCTCATCAGTCGCGCGACCGTGGCCGAGGCCGAGCGCAACGAACGCACGATTCTGCGGCGCGCGCTCGAGACATTCGGGGCGGAAGCAATTGTCCCGCTTTACGCCCAAAGTCGCTTCATCGGCTGGATTTTTTTCGGACATCGTCTCACCGGCCGGCGCTTTGACGATGTCGATCTTACGCACTTCATGGCCCTGGCCGAGCACGTCTCCACCGTTTTAGAAAACGCGTTGTTGCAGGAGGAGACGACGCTGCAAAAGACCCTCGCCGAAACGCTATTGAAATCGATCCCGCCGGGAATCGTCGCCATCGACGAAGGGGGAATCATTCGCTGGTTCAATCCCATGGCCGAGCAGTTGTTAGGCGTTCCGGCGGCGAAAGCGTTGAATAAACCGGCGGAAGCGGCCGGCCACGAAATCGCCAATGCCCTGCGCGAAGCGCTCGAAGCCGACCGCGCGGGATCGACGCGCCATTGGGTGGAGAAGAAAACGAAGCGTTCGCTCGCGGCGGAAACGCGTCGCTTGTTAGATCGACAAACACCGCTCGGCGCCGTCGCCGTCATTCACGATCTGAGTGCGGAGGAACAGATGCGACAAAAACAGGAAGTGGTCGATCGCGCGGCCTTCTGGGCCGATCTCGCCGAAAGCATGTCGCACGAAATTCGCAATCCGCTCGTCGCCATCAAAACTTTCGCGCAACTTCTGCCGGAGCGATTCGAAGACGCCGATTTCCGAAAAGAATTTAATCAGATCGTGGTCCAGGAGATCGATCGGCTCGACAACATCATTAAACAAATTCATGAGTTCGCGCATCCGCCGCAGCTCGAGCTGAAGTCGATCGATGTCCGTGCGCCGATGGAAAAGGCGGTGGACATTGCGCGGTCGCGTTTCGGATTAAACGGCGGCGTCGCGCTGCAAACGCAATTGCCGGACGATTTGCCTTCTGTGCTGGGCGACGAAGATGCACTCGCGGAAGCGTTCGCGCATTTGCTCGCCAATGCCGCCGAGGCCGTATCCAAGCAATCCAAACCGCGCATCACTCTCTCGGCGCGACCGCTGCACGAAGGCAAGCGCGACGCCGCCGTCGTTGTTACGGTGCGCGACAATGGGAAAGGGATCGCGCCGGAATTGAGGGATAAAATCTTTTCGCCATTCGCGACGACGAAAGCACGCGGTATGGGACTTGGACTGTCGATTGTGAAGCGCACGGTTTTCGATCACAAAGGGCGCGTCGATGTCGATTCCGGACCGCAGGGCACGCAGGTCAGCGTCATGTTGCCGGCGGAGCCGAACGGAAGTTAGTCGTTACCGTTTTATTTGCCGCTGCGCTTCGACTTCGGCGAATAAATTCTTCGGCTTTTCGCCGCGCGGGAATCACGCTAGTCTGCGCTTCCGCATTTGTGCGGAACTCCGAATTTTATCATGAAGACGATCGACGTTAACCGAGAACAATTGCAGAAGATCAAAAACGATCCCGGCTTTATCGCGGCGCTGGATCAAAGTGGCGGAAGCACGCCGAAAGCGTTGCGGCAATACGGCATCGCCGAAGGCAGTTGGTCGAGCGACGCGGAGATGTTCGATCTCGTCCATGCCATGCGGACGCGCATCATCACCAGTCCGGCCTTCGACGGGAAGCGAGTGCTGGGCGCGATCCTGTTCGAGATGACGATGGAACGCGACATCGAGGGGCAGCCGACCGCGGATTATTTGTGGAAAGTGAAAAGGGTCGTGCCGTTCCTGAAAGTCGACCAGGGTCTGGCGCCGGAAAAAGATGGCGTGCAATTGATGAAGCCGATGCCGTCGTTAGGCGCGCTGCTGGAAAAGGCGCGGAGCAAAAATATTTTCGGAACGAAGATGCGCTCGGTGGTGAAGCAGGCCAATGAAGCCGGTATTCGTGAGATTGTGCGCCAGCAATTCGAAATCGGCGCGCAGATCATCGAGAAAAATTTGGTGCCGATCCTCGAGCCGGAAGTTGACATTCATTGTCCGGAGAAACCCAAGGCGGAGGAGTTTCTCAAAACGAACATTCTCGAAGGCCTCGACACATTGCCGGATGGCCAATTCGTCATGTTGAAACTCACGCTGCCGACGCGGGACAACTTCTATGTCGATCTTGTGAAACATTCGAAGGTCTTGCGCGTGGTCGCCCTTTCCGGCGGTTACTCGCGCGACGAAGCAAATCAATTGCTGCGCAAAAATCATGGCGTCGTCGCGAGCTTTTCGCGCGCGCTCGTCGAAGGCCTGAGCGCCCAGCAATCGGACGCCGAATTCAACGCGATGCTTGATCGATCCATCCAGAGCATCTTCGACGCATCGAATAATTGAAGCGGCTCCGATGACGCTCGGCGAAATCGCGAAGAGCTGCGGCGGTGAATTGTTAGGCGATTCCAAGATCGACATCGTCGGCGCGGCGTCGCTGGCGGAAGCGACTGCGGGAGAGATTTCGTTTTTCGGCAATCCGAAATACGCGGCGCAATTGAAGCGCACGCAAGCGTCGGCCGTGTTTGTGCCGGACGGTTTCGATGGCAAAACTTCGGCCGCGCAAATCCGCGTGGCGAATCCGGCAAAATGTTTCGAGCGGGTGGTGATGCAATTTGCGCCGAAGCCGGTGGAATTCGCGCCCGGTGTGCACGCGAATGCGATTGTCGATCTTAGCGCGAAGCTCGGAAAGGATGTTTCGATTCAACCGTGCGCGGTCATCGAAGCAGGCGCAGCGATCGGAGATCGCACCGTGATTGGCGCCGGAACTTACGTCGGCCACGGCAGCTCGTTAGGCGCGGATTGCAAAATTTATCCGAATGTCACCATTCGCGAGCGGACGAAGATAGGCGATCGCGTCATCATTCACAGCGGGGTCGTCATCGGCGCGGACGGATTCGGATTCGAAGCAGTGAACAACAAACACGAGAAGGTGCCGCAGCTCGGCATTGTGCAGATCGACGACGACGTGGAAATCGGCGCGAACACCACGATAGATCGCGCGCGTTTCGGCCGGACCTGGATTCAACAAGGCGTTAAGATCGACAATCTTGTTCAGATCGCGCACAACGTAGTCATCGGCCGCGGTTCGATCATCGTCGCGCAGGCGGGAATCGCCGGCAGCGCGCGCCTGGGCGAGGGCGTAACTTTGGCCGGCCAGGCCGGGATCGTCGGTCATGTGGAAATTGGCGACGGCGTTATCGTGGCTGCGCAGAGCGGAATCTCGAAAGATTTGCAGGCGAACAGCGGGGCCTGGCTCGGGTCGCCGGCGGTGAAGCTGCGGGAGGCAAAGGAGCAAATCGCCCTGGTCCGGAGTTTGGGGAAATTGGTCGCTCGGGTAAAAGCGATTGAGCAGAAACTCGGGCTGTAGTTGTCGATCTAGCGAGAGTCGGAGTGGTCAAGGCGCGGCCGCGCGGGATGAAATCAGAGTTTGGCAAGCCGAATGCTTATACTCAGTCTAGAAATTATAAAGAAGCATGAAGCCGCTCGACCACGACACTTTCCATTTTCTTGTCATCGATGATGACCCATCGATCAGCCGTTTTTTAGTCACCTATCTTCGACAAAAAGGACACAGCTGTGCGTCCCTAACCGAAGGGTTCGACACCGCCACCTGGCTCAGCCATAACAACGCCGAAGTCGTCGTTGTCGATCTTAAGATGCCGAAGATCGATGGCATTTCGCTCATCTCATTTATCCGCGAGGTCAATGCGACGGTGCCGATCATTGTTTTCACCGGCATGGGTTACGATGAAGAGAGCATGCATTCCGCATTACGTGCCGGCGCGAACGGCTACGTAAGCAAGAACCTCCCCGTGGAACAGCTTTACTCGGTGCTTGCGCGGGTGCTTGCGACTTCGCAACAGCGCGCTCGCAGATTTGTGACCGAGTCGACCGACGCTATGGTCGCCGTTTAGTTTGTTCGTCGAGCAAGGCGAACAGCATCTCCGGCGAAATGCATTCCGCGCCGGCCGCGGACGCGGTTTGTTGCTCGAGATAATCGGAAGTCGCAACCGTGAGGTGAAATCGCTTCGCGTATTTGCCCGCGAGGCGCTCGATGATGTCGTCGGCGGTTTGGCCCGCGCGCGAATAGAAAATCTGGACGTCGTGTGGATCGGAGGAGATGTCGATCTTAGTGCCTTTGCCGTCGAAGACGACGATGACGCGCACGCCAGTCCAGTCCTGATAATGGCGCAGACGTTTAATCAATTCTTCGCGCGCACGCCCGGAACGCCGCTCGTGCATTGCCCGTAATTCGGGCGACGCAAAAATGACGCTATGGCCGTCGACAAGAAGGTAACGCGTCGTCGCGCTCACGCCGCAGAGGCGACGCTACTTTGCCGCGGCCGGAGCAGCCGATTTCTTTTTCGCACGCGGTTTGCGCGACGCTGATTTTTTGCGCTCGAGATAGGCGAGGCGACGTTTTCGTTTAGCGCGGACGCGATGTTGCTGGCCCATGGCGACGGCATCCTTAACGCGAAACGCACTTCGCGCAAATGCGATTGTCGATCTTACATTCGCCCGAACGGCGCCCGCCGCGATTGAGATTGCTTTCTACGGCCATTCGCGAGTAGAAACGCAACCGCAATTCGGATGGAGGGCTCTCATTCAATGGCAATTGCCGCAACGCCGAAAAATGTTCTCGCTTTGGCCGCCGCGTTCCTCGTGGCCGCGGCGATCTTTGGCGCGCTCAACAATCAAAAAGCAAAGTCGCTTCGCCTAACAGCCAGCAATGCCGAAGCCGCCCGTCTGACCGCGGAACGTCAGCGCTCGAGTGAAGAAAAAGAAATGAAAGCGCGCGAAGCGGCAGTCGCGGCCGCGAATGCGAAAGCGGCCGAGACCGAAGCGCGCGTGAATAAAGCGCAGGCCGATTTTGAGCAAGCGCAAAAAGAGAAGACGGAGCTGCAAACGAAATTGCAGGAAAACGAAACCGCGCTCGCAGCGTTGCAGAAACAAATCGAGGGCGTAGCGATGAAGAGCGAAACGAATCCCGGCGCCGCGAATCCGTCCGAGATGCAGGCGCAACTCGATGAAGCGAGAAAATTGCTCGATAGCGCCGAGCGCGAGAAAGCATTGCTGACCGACAAGCTGCGCTCGATCCAAGAGCGCTCCGACAAATTACAGGAAGAAGTGAAGCGCGGCGCGAGCGGCGGCGCGCGGCTCGGCCTGCGCGGCACCGTCCTCGCCGTTAATCAGGCTTACAATTTCGTCGTGCTCAATCTTGGCGGACGGCAGGGCGTAGAAGCGAACTCGGAGATGCTCGTTCTGCGCGGCGGCACACCCATCGGCAAGATCCGGATTTCTTCCGTTGAACCGAGCACGGCCATCGGCGATATAATTACGAGCAGCCTGGAGCGCGGCGTTCAGGTGCAACCGGGAGATATCGTTATCTATGCAGGGTCAAATTCGTAAGCTGAAATCGAAAATCGTTTGCGCGCTTTTGTGCGTGGTCGGCGCGAGTCTGTTTGTTTCATGCGCCAGCCAAAAAGATGTCGCGCTCGTAAAAGATCCCGACGAGAAAGCGGATTCCATGATTCCCTGGAATAAACAGGAGAAATGGGAAACGCAGAGCCAGCTCGGCGGTATTACCGATCGTCGTTAGGCAAGATCGACAATCGTAAGATCGACATCTACGCGTTCGATGAACTTGCGGCCGCGTTTTCGGCCGTTTTCGTTTTCCAATAGCGATAGAGCTCGACGTCGAACGGGCTGCGCTCGTAAAGTTCGCGCCGCAGTGAATCGTCCAGCGTAACGATCTTCTTGTAATCGACGCCTCCCACATTCGTTCGTTGCAGATCGTTGGGCACGTTGATGCGCTCGAGCAGGCGCGGCGCGTCGCGATCGATTTGCTCGGTTAGGCCAACAAACCAGAAATTTTCAAGCGCGTCATTCACTTTGCGGAGGGCCGAAGCGTTGAGCCTGGTCGCCGGTCCATTTTGCAGAAAACTTTCGAGTAGCCATCGCGTCATGAAATTTTCGCGCGGCTTTCGTTTGTTCGTCAGCCATTGCTCGAAGAATACTGGCGGCCGGTCGGCGGGCCGATGTCCCTGTGCGTAATTGTAGTAGGAGACGAGCAAGTCCGCCGGGTCGCGCAGGAATGTGATATAGCGCGGCGTCTTGTGCGAGACGAGCCGATGGGTTTCGCACGTGACGTGATGGCCGAGAATCACGCGCGCATGCGAGCGTTCCTCCTCGCTTCGATCAGGAAACGGCAACAGTCCGCGCGCCGCGGCGTCCTTCTCGCCGAACGGGCCGAGATGAATGAATTCACGATGCAACTGTAGATGGCGCATGAAACAATTGCGCAGGGTCTGCCCGCCGGTTTTCGGAATGTGGGCGAAGATGAAAATCTCTTGCGCGGGTGTGCTCAAAGTAATTTGGATTTGTTCGTCGTCGGCGCGCTTGCTACGAGTTTGCTTGTGGATTCCACCGAAACAATTTTGCGGCACTTAAAAGATTCTTTGTCTCAGCCTTTCTGTATTTAGACTTACAAAGCAATCATGAGCAACGCCACTAAACGCGCGATCCTTCGCTGGATTCACCTGATCTTCGCCATTCCGATCATCGGTTACGTTTACAGTCCGTTTGCCGAACTTCCCAACTACGCTCCCATCGCTCGGTTTGTTTCCATGCCTGTTCTCATTCTTTCGGGTTTTTGGATGTACGCAGGCGTAATCTTCGCCCTTATTGGCGTCGCTCTATGGATCGGCGCGTGTCAGCTGTTTGGATTCGGGACCGCTATCCTGAGTGAGGTCGCGCTGTTTATCGCGCGGAAGATTTGGCTGATGATTCGGGCGCGACAAACTAAATCCAAAACCCCGTTGGAATAGTCGCGTTCTTCGGCACGACCACGATGCCGTCGCGGATGAAATAGTTTTCGCCGTCGAAATCTTTCGGTTTGCCTTCGGGCGTGATGACGACGCCGTCGGCGATGCGCGCGTTTTTGTCGATGATGGCGCGGTCAATCACGCAATTGCGGCCAATCCCAATGAGCGGAAGTCCCTCGGCTTCACCTTGTCGATCTTGCTCGAAATAATCGGAACCCATGATGACGCTGTTACGAATGGTGGCGCCACTTTGAATGATGCTGCGAATGCCGACGACGCTGCGCTCGATGTGCGCGTCGGAAATAATGCAGCCGTCGGAAATAATCGCCTGCCGCAGGGTCGCGCCGTTCACCTTGCTGCCGGGCAAAAATCGCGGATGCGTGTAAATCGGCGCTTCGGTGTCGAAAAAACTGTATTCGGGCACGATGTCGGTGAGATCGAGATTCGCTTCGTAAAACGCGCGCACGGTCCCGATGTCTTCCCAATAACCTTGGAAGATGAACGAATGCACATGTCGATCTTTGATTGATTGCGGGATGACGTGCTTGCCGAAATCGACCAGCTGATTGTTGAGACATTCAATGAGCACGTCGCGATTGAAAACGTAAATGCCCATGGATGCTTGATAGAGCTCTTCTTCAAGATCGACATCGACCTCGCCTAACAAATCGCGATCCATGCGAAATTCGGCCAGGATCGCTTCGTCCTTCGGCTTTTCCACAAACCGTGTAATGCGGCGATCGGCGCCGCTGCGCATGATGCCGAAGTCGGAGACCTGGTCACGCTTCACCGGTTTGGTGGCGAGCGTGATATCGGCGCCGGATTGAATGTGTTGATGGAGCAAGATGCGGAAATCCATCCGATACAACTGATCGCCGCTGAGGATGAGGTAGTAATCGTACGGGCGCTCGAGAAAGTAGCGCATGTTTTGGCGGACGGCGTCCGCCGTGCCTTGATACCATTCCGAGCCTTCGGGCGTTTGTTGCGCGGCGAGGATGTCGATGAAGCTGCGCGAGAAATGATCGAACTTGTAGGCGGCCTGGATATGTCGATGCAGCGACATGGAATTGAATTGGGTCAGGACGTAGATCGAGCGCAGGCCGGAATTGAGGCAATTGCTGATCGGGATATCGACGAGGCGATATTTTCCGCCTAACGGCACCGCGGGCTTGGCCCGGTCCTTCGTTAGGGGAAACAAACGCGTGCCCGCGCCGCCGCCCATGATGACGGCGAGAGTGCGTTGCGTGGTCCCTGGAGGAAGCGCCGGTGCGGCCATCGCATTGGAATCGCGTCTCGCTCGATTTTCCGTCTGCACGAATGCAATTAAGCGCGCGAAATGAAGATGTCGATCTTAGGTGTGAATCTTGCGGCTGAAGGCGGACGCAATTAGAATCCGAAACCATGTGCGGGATCGTTGGATATGTCGGTCGCTCTGAGGCTGCACCCATTTTGCTCGATGGGTTGAAACGGCTGGAGTATCGCGGTTACGATTCGGCCGGCGTTGCGATCGTTAACGGCGAAGGCGTGCAAACGCGCAAATGCGCCGGACGTATCGCGGCGTTGTCGAAATTGATGGCGCAGAAACCACCGAGCGGTTCGTTCGGGATCAGTCACACGCGTTGGGCCACGCACGGAAAAGTCAACGACACCAACGCGCATCCACATTTCGATCAAAGCGGCAAGCTCGCGCTCGTGCACAACGGCGTGATCGAAAATTACGGCGCGCTCAAGGCGCAGCTCGTCGAACAAGGACACACCTTCGAAACCGAAACGGACACTGAAGTGCTCGCGCACTTGATCGGCAGCATTTACGACAAGATCGACAATAACGATTCGAAGGGACGACTCGTTAACGCGACGCGAGAAGCACTCAAGCAGGTCATTGGGACGTACGGGATCGCGCTGCTGCACGCGGACGTTCCCGATTTTATCGTCGGCGCGCGGCGCGGCAGCCCGCTCGTGCTCGGGGTTGGGCGTGACGAAAATTTTCTAGCGAGCGACGTGAGCGCGATCGTCGCGCACACGCGCGACGCCGTTTACCTGAACGATTTCGATCTGGTCGCGGTCGAGCGCGACAAATTCGAGATCAGCTCGATCGACGGCGAAACGGGCGAGCATCAGATCAACAAAGTTGAGTTTACGTCGGAAGACATCAGCAAAGGCGATTACGCGCACTACATGCTCAAGGAAATCTTTGAGCAGCCGGACTCGGTGCGCGACGCGATGCGCGGTCGACTCAACACCGAAGAATGCACCGCGAAACTCGGTGGATTAAACATGACTGCGGCAGAATTGCGCGATGTCGGCCGCGTCGTGCTCACCGGTTGCGGGACGGCGTTGCACGCTGGTGGCGTTGGCGAATATTTGATCGAGCAGCTTGCGAGCGTTCCGACGGAAGTGGAATTCGCGAGCGAGTTTCGCCATCGCAACACGCCGATGACGCGAGACACGCTCGTGTTCGCGATCAGTCAAAGCGGCGAAACGGCGGACACGCTCGGCGCATTGCGGGAAAGCCGTCGCAAAGGTTATCGCACGCTCGGGATTTGTAACAACGTCGCGAGCACGATCGCGCGCGAGAGTGACGGCGGCGTTTACATGCACGCGGGACCGGAGATCGGCGTGGCGGCGACGAAATCGTTTACCTCACAAGTGGTGATCCTGACCTTGATCGGGCTGTTGTTAGGCCGAATGCGGAATCTCTCGACCGCCGAAGGCAGCCGGCTGATCGAAGCACTCGAAGCGTTGCCGGATCAAATCGAGGACACATTGAAGTTGAGCGATCACATCAAATCGATCGCGAATAAATATGTCGATGTTAGCGGGATGTTGTTCTTCGGGCGGCAATTCAATTATCCGATCGCGCTCGAAGGCGCGCTCAAGATGAAAGAGATCACGTATCTCTACGCCGAAGGCCATCCGAGCGCGGAATTGAAGCACGGCATTATCGCGCTCGTTAGGCCGGACCTGCCGTCAATCTTTGTCGCGCCGGACGACGGCGTGTTTTCCAAAAACCTGAACAACATCGAGCAGGTGAAAGCGCGGAAGGGACCGATCATCGCGGTGACGACGCAAAGCGGCGCGAAGCAACTCAAGGGAATCGCGAACGACGTGATCGTGGTGCCGGACGCGCCAGACACGTTAATGCCGATCCTGACGGTGATTCCGTTGCAATTGCTCGCCTACCATCTCGCGGTCGGGCTCGGACGCGACGTGGACAAGCCGCGCAATCTCGCGAAGAGCGTGACGGTCGAATAAAAGATCGACAACTACCTTTACGGTAAACCGGTGCCGGATTTGGATTTCACGAGCGCGATGTCCGCGCTGTTTATATTTCCGTCGACGGTGAGATCTTCCCGGAAGTTAGTCGTGCTCACGCTCTGACCAGACTGCGATTTGGTCTGCGCGATGTCGGCCGAGTTTACGACTTTGTCTCCAGTGGTGTCGCCGATTAGCAACGGTAATGTAGTCGAAGCGCTCGCCGGATTTCCGTTCGCGTCGATCGCGCCGCTCAGCGAGACGGAAGTGTATTGCGCGTTTGGAACGCCAGTCAGTTGCACATTGCATTGATTCGATCCCGGAACATGCGTGACGGTTCCATTACTCGCCGTGCCGCAATTGGAGATCGGCACGGAGAAGGTGAAGACGAGTGTGTAATCACTATTGGTCCCGCCGCTGCGACATTCAATTTCGCCGTTCGTAAGATCGACATCGTAATCTATCCCGGCGTGATTTTTGCGCGAAACGACTCTCGTGACCGTCGGTAACGGCGCCGAAGGCAACGGCCAAACGTAGGCGCCGCGGCTTCGCGTCCAGACCGAAAGCGTGGTGTTGCCGCGATCAATCTGCATGTCCCAAATCATCGCGTGCGGCAATCCGCTATCGAAGCGATACCATTTCGGCGACGCGGCGGTGATGTCGTTTGTGAAATATAAACCCCAATCCGTTCCCGCGAATACTTGCTGCGGGTATCGCGGATTCGCGATGATCGAATCCACCGGAATGTCCGGCAGATTTCCAGTTTTGTTAGTCCAGGTGAAATTTGCGCAGTCGGCATCGCAAACCACGCGGAAGATGTGACCCGGCGTAGCTGATGTGTTGGCGTTGAAACCGCCAACCGCCGCGTAACCAATCGGCGCCGTGGTCGTGGTCGGATCGAATGCAACATCGAGAATGGGACGGTTAGGCAAAACCGCGTTGCCGGCAGTGAGATCAACCCAAACCGCAATCACGCCTGCGCCCAAGCCGTGACCATATTGCACGTTGCCGTCGTTTGTCCCGACGATGGCGCGACTCTGGTCTTTCGGCTCAAACGCGAGCTGATTGATATAGGAACGATTGCCTAACGTGCCTTTGACGAGGTTCATGCTGACCGGCGCCCAGACGTTGCCGGCGGTGGTCGTTTCCCAAACTCTTTGCGTGCCGACGATCAAGTGACCGCATCCGCTCGGCGGACAGTCGTTAACGGGATCGCCCGGGACGCCTTTGAAGATTTCGTACGGCAGCACGAACGACTGCACGTCGGGCGAAGCGAGATTGTTGGTCCACGGACTGGAATCGAGGACCCAGTTTGCGCTCGCAGTCGTGCAATCGCCCGCCGCCATGTCGCAGTAGTTCAGCTGACCGCCGTTGTTTCCCTGCCAAAAACGATTTCCGACTGGATCAATGCGGGCATAGAAACCATCGCCGCCCACGCCCATCTGCCATTGCCCAGGGCCGGTCGGCGTCCCGGAGAAAGTCACCGCACTGCAACCGTTGTCTTGCGCGCCGCCGTTCGCTTGCGGCGATGTCGATGTTGCGAAATTCGCGCTGATGTCGCCGGAATAAAATTCAATGGTGTTAAGTCCGTTGTCGATGTTCGTCCACGACGGATCGACCGACGAACTCGCCGTATTCGCGTTCGTGGTCACGTGCGCGCCGCCGTCGTTCCCTGCGAGTAAAATGTTCGACGAGCCGGGGACAAATGCGAGCGCGTGTTGATCGACATGCACGCCTTTGTTAGGCGAATTGTAGCCGCAAGTGATGTCGTTCCACGAGCCGCTGCCGTTTTGCCAAAACCAAATTTCAAATGTGTCGAAGAACACGCGGTCTCGATTATTCGGATCGACCGCGACCCCCTGATCGTACCAGTTCTGGTTGTAATCGGCGTTACTGCCTCCGCAATCGGTCAACGCCGCGCCGGTCGATCCGGGAATTTGCGTCCAGGTCGCGCCCCCATCGGTCGAACGCCACGCGCCCAGCTGGCATCCCTGGCCGCCGCAACTGCTTTGCGTTTCGACCGCCTGCACTTGCGCGTAAATGTAATTCGCATCGCTGGGTGCGACCGCGATGTCGATCCTGCCCACCTTGTTCGTGCCCGCCGGGCAAGTGCCGCTGCCGCCCGTGATCGGATAATTGCACGCCGCGCCGCTCGTCGGATTTAATCCCGACCAGCCGTTCGCGTTCGTCGTGATCGGCGTGAAATCGCTCGGGCACCCACTCGCCGGCATGGTCCCTTTGTAAATTCCATTCGCGCCATTCTGTCCGAGCGTTTGCTGAACGAAAGTCGGATAACCGCGCACGCCGACGGCCGCGAGAATGCGCGTGACGCCGTTCACATTCGTTAACTCGAGACCGGTGATGTCCTGGCGCTGAGTCGTGAAATTGTTCGTCGTGCACGGACCGGTCCACGTGCTTCCGGCGTCGTACGAAAAATAAAGTCCGGTCTTCGTTCCGGCGACGACGTTGTTGCTATTGTTGGGATCAACCCGAACTTTTCCGACCGCGTTGTATTGCGGGAAAGTGCCGGGCTGCGGAAGTGCCGGGCCGAACACGTCTGCGCCTAACAACTTCCATGTCGCTCCCGCATCGCTCGATTTCAAAACACCCTGGCTGCCCATCGAGAACGAGCCGTAGTTCAAGTCACCCGTGCCGGCGTAAATCGTGTTGTGATTGTTGGGATCGATCGTTAACGAATCGATGCTGATGGTGGAGATCAAAGGATCGTCCGTGACCGCAGCCCAGGTGGTCGAGCCGTTGCAACAATTTGTCGTCTTCCAAACGCCGCCGCCATCGGAACCGAGATAGGCCACAATCGAACCGTTCGTTGTCGTTGTTGGATCGACAACAATCGCGTTCACTCGTCCTTCCGTCCGCGTGTAATCGTAGCAACCCGAGCAGCCCGTCATCTGCAACGGCGACGGCCCGAGCGAAGTGAAACTGTTCGGGCTTAACGATAAAGTCGATGACGGCGCCGCCGGCGATAATTTCGAACCGCCCTTGCGTTTTGTCACCGTGTTCGTCTTGGCCGATTTGGTCGCCGCCGCAATACCCGCCGGGATCGCGCGACTAATTTGCGCATCCTGCGCCGCCGCCGCGCGCAACCACGCCGGATCGAATTTCCCTGTCGGATACGTCAGCCGATTATTCCACTCTTCGTCCATCCGGCTGAGCTCGTCGCCCTCGCCGCGCCCGTTCGGCACCGGCATGTAACGTTCGCCGCGTTCCGCCGCGAATCCGACATGTCGATCTTGCGGCGACAGGCCCAAAGTCGCGAGCACGACACCTACAGAGAAAAATGGAAGCGCGATGAACGCGCGCAGCTTCGAGATGGAATTTTGGCGCATGGAAGGAAGGATATTTGTCTCTTTATTCGGTTTTCGCGGCCCGTTCGGCCGTCGCGCCGGTTACGGATTTGCGATCGCCGTCCCGGACTTCGATTTCGCCAGCGCAATGTCGGCGCTGTTGATCACTCCGTCCGCCGTTAGATCTTCGCGGAAGTTGGCGCTCGTGACGCTGGTCCCGGATTGCGACTTGGTTTGCGCGATGTCCGCCGAATTTACTTGTCGATCTTGCGTGGTGTCGCCGACGAGCAACGGCAATGTCGCCGAAATCGCGCTGCTGATGTCGCCAACCGTGTCGTGCACATTGTTCAACGTCACATCAACGTTCCCGCTGCTCGTTAGGCCGCTGAGCTGGACAATGTACTTGTGCGCGTCAGCTCCGATGGCGCCGCTCGCGTTTCCAGCCGAGCTCGAAACGCCGCCGACACTCGTTAGAGGATTTGCGAACGTGAACACGAGTGTGTAATCGCCGTTCGCGCCACCGCCGCGGCATTCAATTCCACCGTTCGTAAGATCGACATCGTAGGTTCCGGCGCTGCCGTGCACTTTGCGCGAGACCACGCCCGCGAGTTGCACCGGCGTCGGCGACGAATTGCGCAATACCGCCGCCGCCGCTTCAAACAAATGTGTCGTCACCAACTCCGGTTTGCCGTCGCCATTGAGATCGCCGGCCGCCATGTAGGCCGGGTAATGCCAGGTCGCAGGTCCCAACGCAGATGTGGCGCCCGGTTTGATCGCGGGAGCAAACGTCGCGTCGCCGTTACCATGCAGAAGCGCGATGTTGTGCTGATTCAGACTGCTGGCGGCGATGTCGATCTTGCCGTCGCCGTCGAAATCAACTGCAACCAATCCTTCGGGTCCGTCGCCCACTTTGTAAGTCGCGCCCGCATTGAAATGACCGTGACCGTCGCCTCGATAAATCAAGATATGGTTGTCCCCAAAATGCGCGATAGCGAGATCGATCTCGCCGCGACCGAAATCCGCCGCGACCATGGCTTCACCGCCATCGGCATCGGAAATCTTTTGCGTAACAGCGGGCGCGAAAGTTCCATCGCCGTTGCCTAACAAGATCGACAACTGCGTGTGCTTGCCCGCGTCGTCGGATGCGAAGAAATCGCCGGCGCAGAGCACCGCCAGATCGATTTTGCCATCGTGATTGAAATCGCGCGCGAGCACCACGTCCGGAAAAGTGCCGACGCCATACGTCACCGCGGGCGCAAAACTGATGTTCCCGCTCGTGCTTTGATTGAGGAACACCGAAATCGTGTTATCGACCAAATTGGTCACGGCGATGTCTGGTTTGTTGTCGCCATTGAAATCGGCGACGGCGAGTGAGGTCGGATTGGTCCCGACATCAATCGCGATGGAAGTTTGAAATGTGCGATCGCCGTTTCCGCGCAAGATCGACATGTTGTTGTCGACCGCATTCACTGTGATCAGGTCTTTTTTGCCATCGGCATCCAAGTCCACTGCTTCGACCGCGATCGGACGCCGGCCGTCAACATAAAATTGTTGCTCGGTTTGGAATGTGCCGTCGCCATTTCCGGCCAGCACCGCGACCGCGCCGCGCGTGTTCACCGTTTCACCTTGCACATTAAGCGAAGGCAACGGCGGCATCTGTCCGTTCGTGGCCGGCTCGATCGGCGTGTTCCAAGTCGTGACGATGAGATCGAGCTTTCCGTTATTCGTTAGGTCAGCCAGGGTCACGCCGACTGCGTTCGTCGCCGGTTCATCGCCCGGAATATTTTTCACCGCGAACAACGGCGGAGGCGGGCCGAACACTCCGTTGCCATCGTTCAACAGGACGGTGAGATAACTATTCTCCGTGAACGCGCCGTCGGTGCCGATCGCGATGTCGAGCGAGCCGTCGTTGTTTAGATCGCCGACGACGAGACCTTCGTCGTCGTTTTGCGGTAGCGGATAAATCTCCGGCGATTGGAAAGTGCCGTCGCCATTGCCGCGCAGAATGACAAGCGTCGCGCCGTATCCAGTGCCCACGACAAGATCGACATGTCCATTCGGCGACAATCTCGCGGCCACGATCTCGCCCAAACCGTTGCCGCCCGCTTGATGTTGATCGATCTGGATCGTGCCGGTGGAAGCGAACACGCCCGTGCCCGTGCCTAACAACACATCAACGCGCGCGCCGTCGATGTTCATGGCCACGTCGAGATTGCCATCGTCATTGAAATCGCCGACCGCGAAGGAATTGATGCCGTTCAACTGCGAAACGAAGATGCTGATCGGTTCCGTCCAGACGAGATACGCCGGCAAAAATGTGCCGTCGCCGTTGCCTAACGAAAGATACAATCCGTGCTGTCCGAGTCCCGGCCGCGTCAGCACATCGAGTTTTCCGTCATTGTTAAAATCGCCCACCGCGATGGTGTAATTATTGTCGGCGGGCGATTGCGAAAAGAGCGGCGCTTGTAAAGTTCCATCGCCGTTTCCGAGGAACACCGCGAACGCGTCGTAAAGGCCGGGCGAGGCCGGCACCAAACTGCCAAACAAACACGCGGCGATGTCGATCTTGCCGTCGCCGTTGAAATCTCCGACGGCGAAACTCGTCAGCGAATAATTCTCAAAGGTCGCGACCACTTGCGGCCCTTCGAATGTTCCGTCGCCTTTGCCGCGCAAGAGTTGGATTTTATTGAGATCGGCCAAGACGAGATCGACCGGTGCATTTGCCCCGCGTAATCGCACCGCGGTCACGCTGCTCACGCAATCGCCAGCCGGAACGGCGATCGGCGATCGAAACGTGCCGTCGCCTTTTCCCAACAATACGGCGATCGCGTTGCCCCAGCCGCTCGAGCACGACAAACCCGCGCCGGCCAAATCCGGAATTCCGTCGCCGTTGAAATCCGCGCTCGCCACGGTTTGGAATGACGGTGGACCTCCGGCCCTCCCCGTCACCGCCTGAATATTCGGAGCGGCAAAATTCGAGGGGATGGCAACAGACGATGTCGATCTTGTCGATGTCGATCTTGCGACGCTCTTCGTCGATTCGCGATGATGCACCGCCCGCGCGGCCATGACACCGCCGCTCAACAAAGAAAAAAATGCAATGAAACGAATAGCCCGCCGAAACTGCCAAAACATGTTCTTCCCCGGATTTTGTTTTTTGATTCGAACCCGGCGCGTTGCGCGGTTGTGTCTCGTCCGAAGTTTTTTCCGGAGGAGTTATTTGTAGGCGAAGCGATAAAAGCGCTGCGAAAAACTTCCCCCTGCAGGACGACACTCCATTCGTTAGGCGAGTGAATCGCCCGATCAGCAGCGGCAACGTACCGGAAGCGCTCGCCAGATTTCCGTGATCAGTGCGGCTTTGTGCAGAAATCGTTTCCGACCACGGTGTAATCCTGCCGGCCACCCGCATAATCCGTCGCGAGCACGCCCGAAGGATTTCCGACCGTATCTTCGCGAACGGCCACGCCTAACAACGCGTCGCCATTGCGAATGTCGAATTGCGCTTTGTCGATAACTAGCCAGACACTGCCGTCGGATTTGATTCCGCTGGCCGGATCGAGATTGCCCGCGTGCTGCCAATCGCGGCAGTCGTCCGTTCCGGCGGTGCCGCAGGTGCTGACGAACTGACCGTTCTTGTAAAAGGTCACTTCGTTGTCGGTTAGGCTGAGTTTGTAGCTCAACCCGCCGCGCGGCGGATCGAAGAACACGTAGTAGTCCGACTTGCCATTCGCGACGAGCTCGGGATGCGCGTTGTAAACGATGAAGACGATTTTGCCCGGCATGTCGGCGGGTTCCGCGATGGAAAACCCGGCGATGTCATTGTTCGGATAAGCCGCGCCTTCGCCGATGCGATCGTAATAAACCTGGCCAGGAAGGCTGCACGACAAATCCGGTCGCGGAGCGTTTTGTCCGACCCACGGCGCGAAGATATTGCTCGAAGCGCTTTCACCTAACGAGTTGATCGCGGTCACGCGATAGGAAAACGTTCGGGACGAATCAGTCGAGTCGATGAACTGACGCTGCGTAGTTCCCGAAACAATCTTCGTTTCCGGTCCGTAATCGATCGTGCGGTAGATATTGTAACCGCTCACCGGCAGACCGGTCCCATCCGGCTCCGGCCAATTGAGCACCACGTTTTGCGCGGTGCGGTAACCGCTAAGCAGCGGTGCGGCGGGCTTGGCTGGTTCTTGCGGATCGAACGCGGCATACATACGCCGGCCGCCGGATTGTCGAACAATACCGGCGAGTTTGGCGAAGGTATTCGGTCCGCCGTTGTTCACGCACGAGCCGGCGCAGCCGATGGAGTTGGCTGCGATGATGCGGCCTTGCGTGTCGATGCCGGCATCGATGAAGTCGTAGTGATTGCGTCCGTCGCCGCCATTAGCGATACCGCCAAACGCGCCTTGAATCGGCGTGTTCGGCGTAGTGTTAGCGACAAACCATGTCTTGCCGCTGTCGTAAGTAGTCGCGATGTAAAGATACCAAACGCCCGGAAACGACATCCCCTGATAGTCAGTGTTGTTGCCGTTGTACGGAGAACCAAAGAAGGCAACGGCCGCGCGTCCGGCGTCACCGGCAGTCGCGGCGGGAAACACCGAGTAATTCACGCCCGCGAGTGCGCCCACATCCACGCTCGCGGAAAAATTGGCGCCTTTGTTCGTCGATGTCGCCACGTACATGTGGTTGTTGTTCAGGTTTTGATAGGCCAAATAAACCGTTCCCGCTTTATCGACCGCCACCGATGGATCGCCTTTGCTCGTTAGGCCGCCAGTGCTGTCGGGCACCGCGCGAATCGTCCAGGTCACGCCGGCATCTTCCGACACCACCATGTTGACCAGACCATTGCCAATGACAGGCGTATCCAAACCGCAGCCTTTGTTAGGCACGTAGACCGTTCCGTCCGGCGCGACTTTCGGATGGCCGTGCAAACCCACGCAGCGGCTCGTCGCCGAATTGTAAAGCGGCACGATCGGCCCATAAGTCTTGCCGCCATCGTCGCTGCGTGCGCAATACGCCGTCGCGACTTGCTGCGAACAATAATAGAGCGCGTTCGGATATAACGGATGCGGAATAAGCGAACCCGGTCCCTGTTTTGGATACGGACCGACGCCCATACCTTGATGGTCGACACCCGTGGCGATGCCGCCGCTGATTGCCGGGCTCCAGTTTTCGCCATTGTTCGTGCTGATGTCGGTGAGGCTGTCGCCGCCCGCGAGTTGCGTCGCCCAAATGCGGCCGGTCACGTTATCGGTTAACAAGATTGGATCAGTCGTAGCTTTGTTGCTAATGCCGGTCGGCGCGTCTTTCGCTTCCCACGTCGCTTTCGCCGGCGAGGTCGAATCATTGAACCTGACTCGCAGAATTTCGTAGAGCGCCTGATAAAACAAATCGCCGCCTTTGTTCGCGTTCACTTGCGTATTCACGCCGATCGTCGGTTCGCCCGCGATCAACCCCAAACTCGCTGAAGGAGTCCCGTCCCACTCGGTCGGAATGTATTCCTGAAACCGCGGGGCGATGCCGCTTGCATTACCCGGCGGTCGCACCGTGCCATGTCCCGGAGTGGCGGGGGCGAGCGAAATCGTTCCGGTAAAACTCTGTCCCGCGGGCAACGTCGTGCTCACTTGCACGACGAACTCGCCGTTCTCCGCCGCGTCCGGCGAAATTTCTACTTGCTGAAAAGTCGTTGCCGTCTGAACGGACGAAGCGAGGGGACTGCCGTTTGGAAAGCTCGTTTTCCCCGCCCAGTTTTTCGCGTCCCACAAGTACAAGTCGAATCGTGCCGCCGGCGTCGACCATTCAATACGCACAAACAAATGCGTGTCCGGATGGGCCGCGACATACCCGGGCGGCAACACCACGTGCAATTGATAAACGTCGCACGGCACCAGCGGATCGGACGGATCGGGATCGCATTCGCCCGCGATCGAATTCCCGAAAGCGTTCGGCTGCGTGAACGGTCCGGCCGTGTAGGTGAGCGGCCCCGATGTATCGGTTAGGTTTCCGTTCGATGGGGTGGAAGCGAAACTCATCATCGCCATCGACACAGCGACAGCGCACAGGAAAAATCCGGCGAAGACTCGCGGATTAAAGAAAGCCGATTGCTTGTTAGAACTTTTTTTCATGGCGGTTTGGATTTTCCGACCGACGCGAACACCGATCGGTGAAGCACATTCTCCTCTGACATCTGTCTCTTCGGACGGCGACGCCGATCCGGACGTGTCGCGAGAAATTTTCGATGTCGATCTTCCACGACGAGGGCGCCTCGTTGACACAATCGAGCGAGGTTCGTACGCTGATTCCCGCGCCGCGGCGCTTTCCCGTGCAACACCACGAAGATTATATCCTCAAAATCTTACAAGACGTGGGCCTCGTCACGCGCAAGCAAATCGACGCCGCGCGCGGGAAGCTGAACGGCGCGCCCAGCGTTGTCGATCTTCTCGTCAAAGACGGCGTCCTTTCCGAAAGCGACATCTCGCGCACGCTCGCAGCCCAGGCGCACATGGATTGGATCGACATCTCCGCCATGCCGATTCCGCCGGAGGTGATTAAACAAATTCGCGCGGAAGATGCGCGCCGTTTCAAAGTCATCCCGGTCGCATTTGGCGAAACGGGACTCGTCGTGGCGGTGAGCGATCCGCTCGACATCGATACCATCGACAGCCTGAGCTTTTTGCTGCAACGCGCGCTCGAGCTCGTTTGCACGAGTCCGGAAAAAATTCGCGAAGCGCTCATCAAATATTACGGCACCGCCGATGAAGCGGCCGACATTTTGCAGGAGCGCATCGGAGAAGATGTCGATCTTGGGCTGGAAATCGGCGAGGAGGTCGGCGTCACCGAAACGGACGAAGCAGACGCGCCCATCATTCGCATGGTCTCGATGTTGATCGTGGAAGCGCATCGCTCCGGCGCGAGCGACATTCATCTCGAACCGCTCGACAAAAAATTTCGCGTCCGTTTTCGCATCGACGGCGTCCTCCAGGAAATGCAGGCGCCGCCGAAACGTTTGCAGTCCGCCATCATTTCCCGCCTCAAAATCATGACCGGCTCGATGAGCATCGCGGAAAAGCGTTTGCCGCAGGACGGACGCATTCAGGTAAAGATCAAAAAGAAACCGATCGATCTGCGCGTCTCGACCATCCCCACGAATCACGGCGAGAGCGTCGTCATGCGCGTGCTCGACAAATCGAGCTTGTTGTTAGGCCTGCCCGAGCTCGGATTTTTCTCGGACGACCAGGAAACGTTCGAGCGCCTGATCAAATTGCCCGACGGCATTTTGCTCGTGACCGGCCCGACCGGTTCCGGAAAAACGAGCACGCTCTACGCGTGTCTGAACTACATCAACAAGCCTGACCGCAAGATCATCACCGTCGAAGAGCCGATCGAATATCAAATGACCGGGATCAACCAGGTGCAGGTAAATCCGGAAATCGGCATGACCTTTCCAGCGGCGTTGCGCTCGATGCTGCGCCAGGCGCCGAACATCATCATGATCGGTGAGATTCGCGACTTGGAAACGGCCAGCATCGCGACGAACGCATCCCTGACCGGCCACCTCGTCTTCAGCACGCTGCACACAAACGATGCGCCATCGGCCGTGGCGCGTTTGATCGACATCGGCGTGCAGCCGTTTCTCGTCGCCTCGTCGATTCGCGCGATCATGGCGCAGCGGCTCGTTAGGCGAATTTGTCCGAATTGCAAACAGCCGGCTGAACTCAGCGAAACCGAAATGCGCGCCCTGCGTATCGAGCCCGGGCAAACGCGCGACGCTCAGGTCATGCGCGGCGTCGGCTGCGATCTCTGTCGCGGCACCGGTTACAAAGGTCGCATGGGTATTTTCGAAATTTTCATCATCGATGATGAAGTGCGGCACATGATCAACAAGCGAAGCTCGACCCTCACTCTGCGACAGCGCGCGCGTGAGCTCGGCATGCGCACCTTGCGCGAAGACGGCGTGCGCAAAGTCCTCGCCGGCCTAACGACCGCCGACGAAGTCATTTCCATTACGATTGGAGACGTGAGCTGATGAGAAGCGCGGCATGCAATTTCTGGGGAGCGCAGGCCGCCGGCCTGCTGGCGATGGCGGCCCGCCATCGCGAACTTTTCCGAAAGATCGTTTCGGCGGGCCGCCGAAACCCGCAGGCGGGCCGCCTGCGCTCCCCCGACAGAAGCGAAGCGCACGCGCCATGAACGACAAACAAGTCGCCGAGGTTTTCATCGAGCAGCACGTGCTCCAGCCGTCGCAGGCGGAGGACGTGTTGAACGAAGCGCAGCTCAACGGCAAAACGGTCGCGCAGGTTTTGATCGACAGCGGATTCGTTGATCAACACGGCTTTTATCAAACCATCGCGAATGCGCTTGGCGTGGAATATGTCGATCTTGACGGAGAACAAATTCCGCCGGCGGTGGTGAAATTGATTCCGAGCGGTCTCGCGCGGTTGCATCGCGCATTGCCGATCGCGCTCAACGGAAAAACGCTGCGCGTCGCGTTGGCCGACCCACTCGATCTTCGCGCCGCGGAAGATTTGCGCTTCGCCTTAGGCAAAGATGTCGATGTTGTCGTCGCGCCCACGGATCAGATCGATGCGCGCATCAAAGAATATTACGGCAGCGACACATCGAGCATGGAGGAAGTGCTCAAACAGCTCGGTGAAGCGGGCGAGATGTTGCAAATCCGCGGCGACGAATCCGCCGCCGGCGTCGAAGCCGAAGCGAACGCGACGCCGATCATTCGCTTTGTCGATCTTATCTTGTATCAAGCGATTCAGGACCGCGCGTCCGACATTCATTTCGAACCGTTCGAGCACGAATTCAAAATTCGTTACCGCGTCGACGGCGCGCTTTACGAAATGTCGCCGCCACCGCGCCATCTCGCCTTGCCCGTAATTTCACGCGTGAAAGTGATGGCGAGCATGAACATCGCCGAGCGCCGTTTGCCACAGGACGGGCGCATCCAAAAAAATATCGCAGGACGACATGTCGATCTTCGCGTGAGCACTTTGCCGACGCAGTTCGGCGAGAGCGTTGTTCTGCGCGTGCTCGATCGCACGACCGTGAATCTCGACCTCGAAATGCTCGGCATGCCTGATTACATCCTCGAAGCCATTTACGAAATCATCAATCGGCCTAACGGAATCTTCATCGCCACCGGCCCGACCGGTTCTGGAAAAACGACGACGCTTTATTCGTGTCTGCGCAAGATCAACACGATCGATTCCAAACTTCTGACCGCGGAAGAACCAGTCGAGTACGATCTCGAAGGAATCGTTCAAGTTCCGGTGAGCGAAGCGATCGGTCTCACCTTCGCCCGCGTCTTGCGCGCGTTTCTGCGACAAGATCCCGATCGCATCATGGTCGGTGAAACACGCGATCTCGAGACCGCCCAAATTTCCATTCAAGCATCGCTCACCGGCCATCTCGTCTTCACCACGCTGCACACGAACGACGCGCCGGGAGCGATCACGCGCTTGATCGACATGGGCGTAGAACCGTTTTTGATTTCGTCCACCATCGAGGCCGTGCTCGGCCAGCGATTGCTTCGCAGCATTTGTCCGAATTGTCGCACTGCTTATCAACCTAACGAATCGCTGCTCGAGCAACTGGATTTGACGAAACGCGACATCGGCAACCGTCAATTCTTCTACGGCAAAGGTTGCGACACCTGCAATCACACCGGCTACAAGGGCCGCAAAGGAATTTACGAGCTCATGCGCATCACCGATCCGCTTCGCGAATTGATTAACGAACGCGCGCCGACCGTCGTGCTGAAAGAAAAAGCGATTGAGCTCGGCATGGTCTCGCTGCGCCAGGATGGATTGCGCAGCATTTTCGCCGGCGATACCACCATCGAGGAAGTGTTGAAGTACACCTAGCGCTCGCGCTAAGATCGACAACTACATGCCGCGCTTTCAATACATCGCGCTCGATTCGCGTGGACAGGAATCCACCGGACTAGTCGAAGCGAATTCGCCTAACGAGGCCATCGGGCAGTTGCGTCAGGCCGGTTATTTCCCGACCAGCGTTCTCGAAGAAGGAAAAGCGGGTCCGGATGGAAAGGCAGCGCGTAAAAAACCGGCGAAGATTGCGCGCACGGCGAAAACGAGCGTCGCGCGCAAAGAGATCACGGTATTCCAACGCAAAACGGTGAAACCGAAATTGCTCATGATCTTCACCCGCCAGCTCGCCACACTCATCGATTCCGGTTTGCCATTGTTGCGCGGTCTTAACGTTCTCGCGAAACAGGAACGCGACAAAGTGATGAAGAACACCGTGAATAATCTCGCTGATTCGGTGCAGGGTGGATCGACATTCTCCGACGCGCTCGCGGTGCATCCGCGCATCTTCAACGATCTCTACGTCAACATGGTCAAGGCCGGCGAAGTCGGCGGTGTGCTCGAAGTTGTTCTGACGCGTTTGGCCGAGTTCCAGGAGAAAGCGTCCAAGATCAAAAACAAAGTCGCCGCCGCGATGGTCTATCCGATCATCGTCATGGTCATGGCCATCGGCATTTTGAGTTTCCTCCTCGTCTTCATCGTGCCGAAGTTCGAGCAAATCTTTCACGACATGCTTGGCGACAAACCGCTGCCCGGCATCACCATTTTCGTCATCAGCATCAGCCGGTTCGTGCAACAACATTGGCTGGTCTTGTTAGGCGGAATCATCGCCGCCGTCGCCGCATATAATTTCGCGAAACGCACACGCGGTGGAAGATCGACAATCGATCGTGTAAAGCTTCGCGTGCCGCTCTTCGGCGATGTCATTCGCAAAACCGCCATCTCGCGTTTCGCGCGCACACTCGGCACTCTCGTCACCAGCGGCGTCCCGATTTTGCAGGCGCTCAACATCACCCGCGCCACTTCCGGCAACACCGTTATTTCCTCCGCCATCGCGCAAGTGCACGACGCCGTCAAAGAAGGCGAATCAATCGTGCAACCGCTCGAAGCCAGCGGCGCATTTCCGCCCATGGTCATCAGCATGATCGACGTCGGCGAAGAAACCGGTCAACTCCCCGAGATGCTGCTCAAAGTGGCCGATGTTTACGATGACGAAGTCGACAACGCCGTCGCCGCCATGACCGCCGCGCTCGAGCCGATTATGATTGTCTTTCTCGCGCTCGTCGTCGGCACAATTGTCATCGCGCTTTTCATGCCGCTCATCAGCATCATCACCGGTCTGCAACAGCAGACGTGATCGTGCCTAACGAATCGACGATGTCGATCTTGCACGCGCGCGCACAAACTTCTGTAGGGGCCGCCGTCCCGGCGGCAGCGGGAAAAGGTTTGCCGCTGAGACAGCGGCCTCTACAGAAGAAAAGCGGCTTCACTGTTCTCGAACTGCTCGTCGTCATCGCCATCATCATCGTATTGGCCGGATTAATTCTCGCGACCACCGGTTACGTGCAGAACAAAGGCGCGCGTTCCCGCGCCGAAGCCGAAATCGCCGCGATGTCGGCCGCGCTCGAAAGTTACAAGGCGGACAATGGAATTTATCCGCGCGATGTTGCCAAGACGGATACGGTTGATCCGACAGCCGCACCGACTCCCGCCGCGGCGAGCTTGTATTTGTACGAAGAACTCTCGGGCGACCGAGATAACAATCGCGTCACCGATACGAACGCGAAATCCTACTTTGCATTTAAGCCAAACCAACTCAGTCCGACCGACCAGAATTCCAACGTCTTGTTCATTAGAGACCCGTTTGGAAATTCGTACGGCTATTCAACCGCTAAGGCTGCAAACCCGACTAACAATGTTGGATTCAATCCAACCTTCGATCTCTGGAGCACAGCGAATTCGGGCGACGTTAACGCCTGGGTCAAGAACTGGTAAGATCGACAACGACAAGATCGACAATCACCGCTCGCCCGTATGCACGACGATTTCGACGCGGCGATTCGGCTGTTGCCGCGCGATCTCGTATTCGCTCTCGATTGAATTCGAGTTGGGCGGGACGATGAACTTCGACTGTCCGTAACCATGCGTCTCGATTTGCCCGGGATTAATTCCCATCACGTTAACGAGATAATCTTTCACGCTTTGGGCGCGGCGTTGGCTTAGATCGAGATTGTATTCCGGCGGCCCGAACGAATCGGTGTAGCCCTCGACCACAAACTTCGCGGTCGGATTGCGGCGAATGAGCGTGCCTAACTTCTGCAATTGCGCGACCGCGGTCGATTGCAAATCCGCGCTGTCATATCGAAACAACTGATCGTCCGGCATGCGCAATTTCGTTCCGGAACCGAGCGGGCCTTTTTGCGCGAGCAACTGGTCGAGATCGCTAAAGCCGGGACTGCGGCCCTTGTTCGGCCCGGCGTTGTCGTTAGGCATTTTGCTGGTGAAGGTGTTCGGCCGTTTCACCTGCGTGCTCGTGGCCAGCTCGGTCCCGCTCAAGGTCGGCTGCGGCCGGCCCGAGACCGCGCTGTCGTTCAACAATGTTTGCTCGTGCGTCGCGTTCGGGTTGTTCGTTAACATCTGCGCGCTCGATCGCTCGATCTCGCTCATGACCGATTGCGCATCGGCATCGACGCGCGGCTTTTCCGGGAGCACATCTTTCATCTCGTCCGGCATGGCTGCGCTCGCCTGCACGTCCTGCAAAAGTTTGTCGAACGATCTTTTCTCGTCCGGTTGCTGGTCCTTGGTGTCGTCCGGATTCGGCTTTGCCGCCGCCGCGGTGTCGTCCATTGAATTTTTGTCGACGTTTTCGTTCAGATTCACGGCGCGCATGTGAAACGTCGGCGGCGGTGGCGGTTGATTGCTCCAATCGGCCGCGTGAAATCGCGTGCGATAAAACCAGATGCAAAGGATCGCGTGAATGGTGAGGGAAACGAGAAATCCGAGCCAAAGCCAGTTGCGTTGTTTGCGCGCGTTCAGCAGCGCCTCGCCGAAATCGCCGAATTCGTACTCCGAGGTTCTCATGTCGATCTTGCGCGATTAGACAACGCCGAGCCATTGCGCGTTCGCTCAATAAACGTCGTCGTGGCGCGCCGAATCTCGTCCGCCACGCGCGCTTCCGGCAGCTCTGTCATGTCGAGCGAAGTCGAGACATCTCTCATTTAATGTTGTGGCTGCCATTACGAGTGCGCTCGATAAACGCCGTCGTCGCCTTTCGAATTTCCTCCGCCACGCGCGCTTCCGGCGAAACAAATTTCGGTGTGAACCACGGGAACAATCCGATGAGATCGTGCGTCACCAAAATTTGTCCGTCGCAATTTTCGCCCGAGCCGATGCCGATCGTCGGGATCGCAATCGCTTCGCTGATTCGTCGCGCCACATCCGGCAGCACGATCTCGAGCACGATCGAAAACGCGCCGGCCTGTTCGACCGCCTTGGCATCGGCGATCAGCGCGTCCGCTTCCGTTTGCGTGCGCCCTTTCACTTTGTATCCGCCTTCTTCGCGCACGCTTTGCGGCAGCATCCCGATGTGCGCCATGAATGGAATGCCCGCGCGCGTAATCGCTTCGATCTGCGCGACGTGACTCGCGCCGCCTTCGAGCTTCACCGCTTGTGCGCCAACATCGACAAGTCGCTTCGCCGTTGCGAGCGCCTCGTTAGGCGTATCGTAAGTTCCAATCGGCATGTCGGCGACGAGTAAGGCGCGTTTCACTCCGCGCGCCACCGCGGCGGTGTGATGTAACATCATCTCCAGCGTGACTTCGGTGGTGTCTTCAAATCCGAGCACGACCATGCCTAACGAATCGCCCACAAGAATGATGTCGATCCCGCTCTCGTCCAGCAAACGCGCCGTCGGATAATCGTACGCCGTCAGCGAGGCGATTTTCTCGCCGCGCCGTTTCATCTCGCGAAAATCTTTCATGCCCATTGCTCCGGCAGCGCCACCACTTTAGCCGAACCCGTGGTTTGCGCGAGCAACTCACGCACGGTCTTCGTTTGTCCGGGCAAAAGCAATTCCGGCCGGATGTCCGCCAGCGGTTGGAGAACGAATTTGCGCGAAAGCATACGCGGATGGGGCAATTGGAAATCGGCCTCGTCGATCGTCATGTCGCCGAAATAAAGAAGGTCGATGTCGATCTTGCGCGAAACGTTGCGGGCGTGATCGGCCGGACGGCCTAACGAAACCTCGATTTGTTTCAACTGTTTCAGCAACGCGCGCGCGTCCCCGTCAAACTCGATTTCGAGGACCGCGTTCCAAAACAATCCGGCGCCCGGTTCGCAAGCGACCGGATTCGTCTCGAAAATCGGCGAAGCCAAAATGGGCGGCGAAACTTCTGCAAGATCGACAATCGCCTTTCGCGCGGCGCGCAAATTTTCGAAGCGGTCGCCGATGTTGGAGCCGAGCGCGAGGCCCGCTCTCATTTTTCCGAGTTCAGCCCGAGCACATCCTGCATCGAGTAAAGCTTGGGCGGTTTGCCGACGATCCATTGCGCGGCGCGCAGCGCACCTTTGGCAAATGTTTCACGGCTGCTTGCGCGATGCGTCAACTCGATGCGCTCGCCGGTGCCGGCGAAAATCACGGTGTGATCGCCCACGACATCGCCGCCGCGCAGGGAATGAATCCCGATCTCGTTAGGCTTGCGTTCGCCGATGATCCCTTCGCGTCCGTGGCGTACCTTGTCGATCTTGCGCGCTTTCTGCAGAATTTCCGCTAGCGTTTTCGCCGTCCCGCTCGGCGCGTCTTCCTTCATGCGATGATGCATCTCGACAATTTCGACATCGAACTCCGGGCCTAACAACTCCGCCGCTTTGCGCGTGAGCCAGAAAAGCGCGTTCACGCCCACGCTGAAATTAGAGGCGTAAACAATCGGGACGTTCTCCGCGCATTTGGAAATGCCGTCGCGTTGCTTCTCCGAATGTCCGGTCGTGCCGATGACGAGCGGCTGTTTGTGTCCCTCCGCCAGCCGGCAGATTTCATCGATCGCGTCGGCGTGACTAAAATCGATCAGCACATCCGAGCGCGACATGTGCGGCTCGATGTGGTCGCCGATATCGCAGGAAGCGACGATGTCGATCTTAGCGCCATCCTGTTTCGCAAGATCGACAATCGTTTGTCCCATTCGGCCCGCCGCGCCGACGAGCAACACGCGAACCGGTTTGCTCATTTGCTTCGTTCGAATTCGTCGAGAGTTTTGCGCAACTTCGCCTGGTTCGCCTCGGTCATCTCGCACAAGGGCAATCGCACATCGCCCGACATGACGCCACGCCACGCGAGAACCGTTTTCACCGGCACCGGATTCGGCTCGATAAACAAATCCTTGAACAGGCGAAACATTTTGCGATGCGTTTGTTCGGCCGATTTCGTGTCGCCGGCCTGGAATGCGTTGACCAACGCGCACACTTGCGACGGAAACGCGTTCGACGCGACGCTGACGACGCCGACCGCGCCGGCCGACATGAAGGGCAGCGTAAGCGAATCGTCTCCGCTCAAAATCGTGAACGCATCCGGCAATCGGCTGCGCAATTCGCTCACGCGTTCAACGCTCCCGCTCGCTTCTTTGATCGACATGATATTTTTGCACGCGTCCGCCAGCCTAACGACCGTGTCCGCGCCGATGTCCACGCCGCATCGTCCCGGAATGTTGTAGAGCACGACCGGCAGCTTGGTCGTGTCGGCGATCGCTTTGAAATGGCGAAACAATCCTTCCTGGCTCGGCTTGTTATAATAAGGCGCGACCACGAGGGCGGCGTTTGCGCCTAACGACTCCGCGCGTTGCGTCGCCTCGATCGCGTCGCGCGTCGAATACGAGCCGGTGCCGGCGAGAACGGTGCAACGTCCACGGGCGACCTCGACGCATTTGCGGATGACGCTCTCGCGTTCGTCGTGCGTCAGTGTGGGGGATTCGCCGGTCGTGCCGACGGCGACGATGCCGGTAATTCCGGCCGCGATCTGCGCTTCAATTAATTTTTCGAGCGCCGCAAGATCGACATCTCCATTTCGAAATGGCGTGACCAGCGCCGTGAACGTTCCGCGCAACATCAGATTTCGATTTCGCCTTCGAAAACAAACTCCGCCGGACCAGTCAGCGTCACGTTTCGAAACTGATTGTCGATCTTGTCAAAATCTACTTCGAGTTCGCTGCCGCCACGGACAAGCACGCGAATCGGCCCGTCAATATTCTCCGTCGTCGCGAAAATTAGCGCGCTCGCGACCACGCCCGTCCCGCACGCGAGCGTTTCATCTTCGACACCGCGCTCGAATGTGCGGATTGCGATTTTTCTTTTGTCGCGCTTCTCAAGAAAATTCACGTTTGCGCCTTTGGGCGAAAATTTTTTGTGACGCCGGATGGATGCGCCGCGTTCGCGGACGTGCACCATGTCGACGCGCGAAACCGGCACGACCACATGCGGCACGCCGCTATTGATGTAATGCACGGTCACGTCTTCGCCTTCGATTTCGAGCGGCAGATTTAATTTCAAATCGGTCGGGTCGCTCATGTTCAGCCTAACGAGATCGCCCTGGAGCTGCGCGCCGATCACGCCGGCTGGCGTTTCGAAAGAAATCTTTTCCCCGGCCTTTGCGACTTTGGTCGCAAAACGCGCGAAGCAACGCGCGCCGTTGCCGCACATTTCGGCTTCGCCGCCGTCAGCGTTGTAGTAACGCATGCGAAAATCCGCGCCGTTCTCCGCCTCCTCGATCAGAAGAATACCGTCGGCGCCGACGCCGCGATGACGATCGCAGATGTGCGCGATTTGTTCGCGACTGAGCCGCACGTCGCCGGCGCGATTGTCGATCATGACAAAATCGTTGCCTGCGCCGTTCATCTTGGTGAAGCGCAACATGACCTTGTCGATCTTACGCAAGCCTCGCCGGTTGTCATGTCGAGCGAATGACGGAATAGTCCCGCCGTGCGCAAGGAATCTTGTTTCGATGACGGAAAAAACGCTGACGGTTAACGAGATTTACCAGTCGATCCAGGGCGAGAGCACTTTCGCGGGTCGGCCGTGTGTCTTCGTTAGGCTGACGTTTTGCGATCTGCGTTGCAATTACTGCGACACCGAATACGCGTTTTACGAGGGCAAAAAGATGCCGCTGAATGAGATTGTCGATCTTGTGGCGAAGTTTAATTGTCCGCTGGTCGAGGTGACGGGCGGCGAGCCGTTGTTGCAGCCAAATGTGCTGCCGTTGATGTCGATCTTGTGCGATGCGGGAATGACCGTGCTCTTGGAGACGAGCGGCGCTCACGATATTTCGAAAGTAGATCCGCGCGTGCATCGCATCATGGATTTGAAAACGCCGGGTAGCGGCGAGGTGGAGCGCAATCTTTGGTCGAACATCGAGCATCTCAATGAGCGCGACGAAGTGAAGTGCGTGATCGGCTCGCGCGAGGATTTCGAATGGTCGCGGGAGAAGATCGAGCGCTTTGGCCTAACGAGACGTTGCCATGCGGTTTTGTTTTCGCCCATCTTCGGACGGATCGGGCCGCGGCAAATCGTGGAATGGATGTTGGAAGACAAACTCGACGTCCGTTTTCAACTCCAGATGCACAAGTTTATCTGGCCGCCGACGCAACGCGGCGTGTAGTTGTCGATCTTACGAAGTCGCCGGCGCGTCTTCGACGGTGAATTCGATGCCACCGGTGATGCGCGCGACGAGGTTGTAGATAAGAGCGCCAATAATGCCGAAGACGAAGCCAAAGATCGCGTAGAGGAACGGCATGATGATGGCCATGACGACGCCCATGCCCATGAAAAGTTGCGGGGCGGCGTTTTGCTGATTGGCCGCGACGTGCGGTGCAAAGATCGACATCAGGATGAAAAACGGCGTGAAGAAAACGAGCGAGATGAGGCCATAGAAAACGGCGTGAACGATTCCCAACTGCAGCGGACTAATGCGCGTAATGCGTCGGCGCATCTCAATAATCCCGGACGTAGTTGTATTTCGATTCGTTGCCGAGCTCGGGCGGAAATTCGGCGTAACCGGCGTGAATGTAACGGCGTTCGTCCGGCAAAAGCGGATAGTAGGTGTCGCGTTGGATCGGGAAGGGGAAGCTGAGAATCTCGATGAGGCCGACGAAGTGGCGCGTCATGGAGCGGCCGACACCGCGTACGACGCCGTAGCCGGCGGCGGCGGAGTTGCCTTCATCTTTGTTGATCTTGCCGACGGTGACGAAAACTTCGGCCGGCGCTAAGAAGAAATTCGAGAGGCCGCGGCCGAGTTTGCGCGTCGGACCGTAATCGTTCGACGGCGGATCGTGGATATCGGCGAGAGCGGCGGAAACAAACAGGAGCGAGAGCAAGATCGACAAGTACGTTTTCATGGGCGCCTCCGCATCAAGGTAAACTACTTTTGCACGAGCGAATCAACATTTGATTTTCGTTTCTGAGCGGTCGCGCGCTTCTTGGTTACGAGAACAGAGATGAGAATGGTGGCGGTGAGAGTGGTGACGATGACGAGAAGCGAAATGCCGTTACCGATGTGAACGTACTTACTGAGCAACATTTTTGAGCCGACGAAACCGAGTACGAGCGCGAGGCCGGTTTTCAAATAAATGAATCGATCGATCAAGCGCGCGAGGAGGAAATAAAGCGAACGTAATCCGAGAATGGCGCAGATGTTCGAGGTGTAAACGATGAATGCGTCCTGGGTGATGGCGAACACGGCCGGAATGGAATCGATCGCGAAAACGAGATCCATGATGTCGATGACAATGAGGGCGAGCGCGAGCGGAGTGAGCATCCATTTGCCGTCGATGCGCGCCTTGAAATGTTCGCCATAAAAATCGCGCGTGACCGGAATCAATTTCCGGCAAAGGCGCATGACCCAGCTGTCGCCGAAGTCGTGCGATTCGTGCTTTCCGAAAAACATCCGAATAGCGGTGAAGACGAGGAGGGCGCCGAAGAAATAGAGGATGAAATGGAAGCGCGAGACGAGCGCGACGCCGAGACCGATCATGACGCCGCGCATGATGAGCGCGCCGATGATGCCCCAGGTGAGGGCGCGATGTTGCGCAATGGGCGGGACGCGGAAGTATTGAAAGATTAAAACGAAAACGAAAATGTTATCGACGCTGAGCGAGTATTCGATGACGTAGCCGGTGACGAAATCAACCGCGTTATCGGTGCCGCGGATTTTCCAGACCAGCAGCGCGAAGAGGAACGAGAGACCGATCCAGATGAGCGTGCGATGTCCGGCCGCGCGCATGCTCAATTCGCGGCCGCGATGTTTGAATTGGGCAAGATCGACAATCAACGCGGCGAAAACGCCGATGTGGAAAGCGATCCAAAACCAAATACTCGTCGTCACGAAAAGAGGTTAGCGTTTCACGGTGCGCGCGCGACGGCAATCGCAAAGCGATTGTCGATCTTCGACTTTTCTCTCGCGCAATGACCGGTTCGACGTAGCTTCTGCCACGCCGCACATGGACGCCGAATTGGAGAAATTAGTCGAGGCCGGAAAACTGACTTCAGCAGCCGCGGAAAAACTCGACCAGCTGAAGCCGGGCACGTTCTGCCTGCACAAAAGCTGGGGCTTTGGCCGGGTGGCGGAGTGGAATTTACTGCTGAACCAGATCCTCATCGATTTTACCGGCAAAAAACGTCATCCGATGCAGGCGCAATACGCGGCGGAAAATTTGACGCCGCTTTCAGCCGAACATTTTTTGACCCGCAAAGCGACTGATCTGCCGGGCGTCAAAGCGTTGATCAAGAGCGATCCGGCGGCGGTGGTGCGCAACATTCTCGAGAGCACCGGCGGCTCGGCCACGGTGCAACAGATCAGCGAGATGTTGTTAGGCGACATTTTCAACGAGGCGGAATGGAAACGCTGGTGGGATTCGACGAAGAAACAACTGAAGTCGACCGGATATTTTTCGGTGCCGACGAAAAAGACCGAACCGGTGCAATTGCGCGGCGAAAAAGTGGACCGCGCGGAGGAGTTGCTTGGATTTTTCAATCAAGCTCGCCGGCCGAAAGAGCAAAGCGCGGCCATCGATCAGATCGTAAAGTTTCATTCGGAATTCAAGGAACCGGAAAAACAATTGCAGCCGCTGGTGGCGCAGATCGAAAACATTGCGGTGCGAAATCAGAAGTTGCATCCCGAAGTTACTTTTGAGTTTGTCATTGCGCGCGACGAATTGTTCGAACGCGTTCCGCAACTTCACGTCACGCACGTGGGCCTGAGTTTGCCGAAACTCATCGTGGCGGAAGAGAAAAGGTTGATGTCGATCTTGCCGAATCTTTCCGCGGCAAAAGAGAAACGCGTGCTGCTGGTTTTACCCGAAGCGCTGGGCGAACGCTGGACCGAAGTCGGTCTCCACTTGATGCAGAAGAGTAACGCGCGGCTCATCGGCCAGATGGCAAAAATTTTCAGCGAATCGGGCCATCATGCAGAATTGCGCGCGATGGTGGAGCGGAGCATCAGGGAACATTCGGCCACGGGCGAGATGCTGATTTGGTTGTGCAACGAACGCGATCGCTGGAATGAATTGATCAAACCCGAATTGTTCGGCGCGATCCTTTCCGCGATTGAGCGCGACCAGCTGGACGCGCCGACGCGTGGCAGTCGATTGCAAAAACTTCTGGTGGAAGATCGACAATTACTCGGCTCGATGTTTGCCGATGCCGAGCCGGCGACAGCGCGTGATGCCATTCGGAGATTGCTCATCAGCCCGTTGTTCGACGAGCTGACGAAACGTTCGCTGCTCGCGCGCATCGTGAAGATTCATCCCGAGCTCGAAGCGATGATCACCGGCGCGCAGCCGGAAGAGAAAGTGGCGCAGCTCGTCGTCTCCTGGAGCAGTTTGCACCGGCGCAAAGCGGAATACGAAGAGCTGGTGAAGAAGAAAATTCCTGAGAACGTGAAGGAGATTGCGCTCGCGCGTTCTTACGGCGACTTGAGCGAGAATTTCGAATACAAAGCGGCGAAGCAAATGCAGGCGGTGCTGGCGCGGCGTCGCGCCGAGCTCGAGCGCGACCTGGAAAATGCGCGCGGAACCGCGTTTGAAAGTCCGGACACGTCGCGTGTTTCGATCGGGACGGTCGTGACGTTGCGCGAGCAAAAATCCAAGAAAGAGGAAACATACACAATCCTCGGGGCGTGGGATGGCGATCCGGATCGACATATTATTTCGTATCAAACGGCGATCGGACAGGCGTTGTTAGGCCACGCCGTTGGCGAAGTGGTGACCCTGAACACGGAAACGGCGTCGGCTGATTACGCCATTATCGCAATCGAAGCCGCGCCGCGCGACGAAGCGCCGCCGGAGCCGAACGTGATCGAGGATTTAGCCGAAGCGGCGGTGGCAGAGTAGCGTCGTTAGTCGACGCGCAGGGCGCGAGAATTATCAGCCTGCGCGGAATGCCATCGCAAAGAACCACGCGACGTAGATCACGATCGCCGCGGCGCCAATGATGAGGATGGCGCGAAGCAATGCGGGCATTTCGCGGCGCCGCCACACGACAATGAGAAAACCAAACGCAACCAGACCGCCGAGCCCGAGAAAAAACGTGCCGCTCATTCGTTGTCGATCTTGCGCGGGGCGCGGTGATTGTCGATCTTGAATTGCGCTTGCGAAGGCGGCTGGAAATTCTCGATCATTCGGGAATGCACACGCGCGTTCATCATCTTGCCGTTTGGATCCTTGTCATCGTTCATCAGTTCATCGGGTTCGGCTGGTATTCCATTTTCGGCGAGAAATGGCTGAACCTGCACGCGCGCACGATGACGGACATCGACCGCACTCACAATGCAAGCGCTTACGTGCTGGCCGTGATCACGGCGATTATCGTGAATTACGCTCTGGCCTGGATGATCAGTCGCATGCACGCGCACACAGCGGTCGCGGGTTTGCGCATCGCGCTGCTATGTTGGTTCGCCTTTCTTTTCGTTGAGTTTGCGACGGTCGCGGTATTTTCCGCATTCGAAACGAATCCGTGGCCGCTTGTCTTGATCGACATGGGGCGGCCGTTCGTGGCTTGGTCTATTAGCGGATTAGTGTTAGGCGCCTGGCGCAGGTCGGCCTAACGAGGTCGCGTCAAGCGTGAACAACAGGAGCCGATGACGATTATTCTCCGGCCGGCTCCGGCATGGTTCGAACGCCGACGCGGGCAAGATATTCGTCGGCTTGCAGCAGATCGTTGCCCGCGCGTTGCACGATCTTGAGTAAATTGTCCATCGATGAAACTTCTTCGAGCTGCTCGGTGAGGAACCACTGCAGGAAATTGATGGTGATGTAATCGTTCTCGTTTCGCGCGAGCTCGACCAACGCGTTGATCTGATGGGTGACTTTTACTTCCTGATCGAGAGACAGTTTCACTGCCGCTTCCGGCGTCTTGAATATACCTTGCGGCGCCTCGATCGCGGGAATGACAACGCGCCCGCCGGCGTCGACGACGTATTTGATAAAACGCAACGCGTGGCCTTTTTCTTCCTCCGCCTGTTTAAAGAAATGCGCGGAGATTTGGGGTAACGCTTCGGCGGCGAAATGCGCGGCGATGGCGTAATACTGCATCGAGGCGCTGAACTCGTAACCGATCTGCTCGTTGATGGCGTCGATAATCTTTTGTTTGGTGAGCATGAGTTAACCTACCGCGTATTACCCGGATGCAAAACGCCCGGCGCGCTTTCGCATGCCGGGCGTTTAGTTCTGGCGACGTCCTACTCTCGCACAACCTATCGTCGTACTACCATCGGGGCTGCAGCGTTTCACTTCCGTGTTCGGAATGGGAACGGGTGGGACCACTGCGCTACTATCACCAGAGGTCCGAGCCGGACTGGCGGTTTCGCTGCTTCCGCAGCGACGCAAGCGCGAGACGGCGTCTCTGGTGACATGTCGATCTTACATTTTCTCAAAAGAACCGCTGGTTCTCTGATATCTACATACAGGAAGTGAAAGCTACAGCGCTTTAAGGCTTCGTTTTATTTGGATCTTTCATTTCCCATTACTGCTGTCTCGGCTTGCACCGAAACAGCAGCGTATTGGAAAAGTAAAAGATCAAGCCAAACGGGTTATTAGTATTACTTAGCTGAACGTATTACGACGCTTACACCAGTAACCTATCAACGTGGTGGACTACCACGACCCTTCAGGGAGAACTCATCTTGGGATAGGCTTGGCGCTTAGATGCTTTCAGCGCTTATCCTTTCCGAACATAGCTACCCAGCACTGCCGTTGACACGACAACTGGAACAC